>Ga0180007_10000001_pt1 | contig 751110 bp, 772 predicted proteins | sample MM_PC_MetaG_FD_121122 | JGI IMG/M metagenome (GOLD analysis project Ga0180007, IMG submission 121122) | Groundwater microbial communities from the Aspo Hard Rock Laboratory (HRL) deep subsurface site, Sweden - MM_PC_MetaG | ecosystem: Environmental > Aquatic > Deep subsurface > Groundwater...
CAGATACCATGTAAATATGTTTTAGAAAAAAGAAAAGGATATCCCACTGTCTATAACAGAGGCTTAAAAGAAGCTAAAAACACTTGGGTGGCATTTATTGATGATGATTGTGTAGCAGATGTTGATTGGTATGAGAGTATTAAAAAAGAACTTTTATCTCTAGATAGAAATACTGAAATAGCAGCAATTTTAGGAAATTCTAAAACTTATTATAAAAATAATATTTTTTCTCTTCTAACTCTTTTCAAAGATAGGATTTGGAAAGAATCTAAAATTAAGAATAATAAAGTTTTAGATTTCGAAATCTTAGATAATAAAAATATTGTTTACAACAAAGCTTTCCTAAATAAAAATAAACTGAGTTTTGATGAATCCAGAATAAAATTCTTTAATGGAGCGAGTGAAGACTGTGATTTTGGCATGCAAATATTTGAGAAAAAAGGCAAAGCAAAATATTTACCAAAAATGTTAGTTTCTCATAAAGATCCTCAAGATATTTTTCAGTTTTATAGAAAAATATACTTTTCAACTTTTGGTCATATTAAATATGAAGAAAAATGGAGTAATTTCAGAAACAATAACTTAGTAATTAATCATGATTTTAATTTTTTTCGCTTCACCATGAATTTTATGAATGAAAATAAGCTTTCATTTTTACAGAAAGTGTTTTTTTCTGTTAACTTATTAATGATGACTTTTTTATTAAAAGGAACTAAGTTTTATGTCAAAATCTTTCAATAAAATTTTAGTAACGGGAGGAGCTGGTTTTATAGGATCCCATCTTGTTGTTCGTTTATTAAAAGATGGATATGAAGTTACCTTAATAGATAATCTCTCTAGAGGAAATATTAAATTTTTAGATTTTTTAAAAGAAAAACCAAAATTTTTAAAAATGGATTTAAGTATAGAAAAAGGTTTGCTTAAGATTTTTGAAGGACATGATATCGTTTTTAACTTAGCAGCTCTTAATACAGGAGTAGATTACGATGAGGGTAGAACTCAGCTTATGTTCGAAAACAATATGCTTTTACAAATGATTCCTCTTCGTGTGGCTGCCAAAACTAAATCAATAAAAAAGTTTATTCAAATTAGCTCAGCCTCAGTTTATTCTAGAGAAGTTATGAACAAGGTTTTATGTATCAAAGAAGAGGCAGACACTAATAATCCAGAACCTTCAAAGCTAGGCTATGCCCTCGCCAAAAAAATGGGAGAGAATTTAGCTTCTTGGTATGCAGAAAATAGTAGTCTTGAAACAATTTCTGCAAGATTTATTAATGTTTTTGGAGAAAATGATCATTATGACCAGCTTGGACATTTTATTCCAATGATGATTAGAAAGATTATCAAAGCAGATAAAAAAGTTGAGGTTTTTGGGAGTGGCAATCAAAGTAGATCTTTTGTTTATGTGGAAGACGTAGTTGATGCGCTTTTATTGCTTGCAAAGAAAGGTAAGAACGGAGAAGTCTACAATGTAGATGCCAATCAGGAGAAAACAGTTAAAGAGGTCGTTTTAATGATCAAAAAATATCTAAAAAAAGATTTGCAAATAAACTTTGATCTTAGCAAGCCAGAAGGTTCAAAAAGAAGAATGCTGGATAGTAGTAAGCTGAGAAGCTTGGGTTGGAAACCAAAGACATCTTTTGCTCTGGCTCTTAAAAAAACAATTAAAGATATTAACGAAAGAATAAAAAGTGAAAACTCTTAGGATCTTTAACCAGAGGGTTGATTCCTTATCTTTTAAAGAATGTTTTAAACTAGTCAAACTGGCAGTTTCTTCTAAAGAGAAGAAACTGTTTTTTGCATTAAACATTCATATTTTAAATTTACTTTCAAAAGACAAAACTTTTAAAAACAAACATGAAAAAATGGCAAGTGTTATCTTTTCAGATGGTTTGCCTCTTGTTCTTTTATCAAAATTTAAGTCAATCAGTAAGGAAAAAATTATAGAAAGAGTTAGCGGAACAGATCTGGTTGAAAAAATTTTAAAGGATAAGTCATTAAAAGTTTTTATTTTGGGAAGCGATGAAGAAACCTTGGAAGTTTTACAGAAAAAGTATAAGAATATAACTGGTTTTTATTCTCCGCCTTACAGTAATAATTGGTCTAATAAAGAAAATGTAAAGATTATTGAAAAAATAAAAGTCTCTAAAGCCAATGTTCTACTAATTGGAGTTGGCCCATTAAAACAAGAGAAGTGGCTGTTAAAATATTTTGATCAAATAAAAAATTTATATGTTGGAATAGGTGTGGGGTCAGCTTTTGATATTATTTCTGGAAAAACACCTCGAGCTCCAAAATTGTTTAGAAATTTTTCTTTAGAATGGTTGTGGAGATTGATTCTTGAACCAAGGCGCTTATTTAGACGTTATTTTAATGATTCTAAATTTTTATTCAAGCTTCTTTTCCATTATTAAAAAGCTATCGTTTTCATATAAAAAATTGAAATTACTCTCTAGATCCAAATAGAAATCATCTTTGCTTTTTTGCCAAACGATAATTCCTAACTGAAGATTGGGATTTAAAGCACCTTTTTCATAGTAATGATGAGAATTTGTTTTCTCATTAGAAAAATTATTATCTGTAAAATAAAAAAATGGTTGATCGAGCCAGAGATTGTTTTTAGATGAATAAAAATATGAAGTTTTCTTATCAACTTCGTTCTGTTTGATTTTATTGAAATGATCAAGCAAGTCATACAAATCTTTTTTATTTAAGACAACATCTCTATTCATGTCTTTATAAATGATAGACGTTTGTTGAAGGTTGAAAATAAAAATTGATCCTAAAGAAAATAAAATAAAAATTAGGTAAATTCTTATCTTATATTCATTTTTCAACCAAGAAAAAATTGAGATGATGGAAGAAGAAACAAGTGGAAGCGAGAGAACTATAGGAAGTAGTAAATATCGATTTGCTTCCCACTCCATAGTTCCAAAATAAACTTGCGCAACTAAAATAATAAAAAAGTAAATTGATAATCCCCAGGCTATTATTTGGTTTTTTTTGATTTGTTTTATGCCTATAAATATGTTGGCAAGGAAAGCAACTATAAAAACACTATTGATGTTTTGTTTCAGTTTTCTCCACCAAACAATAAAACTATTGTAAATATTATAATAATTTCTATTTGCGTATTTTTGTGCGGTGTCATTTTTTTCATTAAAGAAAAAGAGACTTTCTCCATAAATCAAATAATTATTTATCATCCAGTAAATTGGAAAAGAGGTACTAAGCAGTGAATAGATAATTTTTTCTATTAAGCTTATTTTTTTATCTAGAATAATAAGTAAATAAATTATTGGCAATACAAGCCAAGCCTCAAATCTTATTCCTTGAGAAATGTTTAGAAATAAAATCCCCAATAAATAATTTGGTTTTTTTTTCAAAAAAAAGCAGAGAGCAGTAATAAAGAAAAAAATAAATACTGGTTCAGAAAGAGTTTGAGTGGCCATGACAATTCTCATTGGCAACAATAAATAGAAAAGACTAGCTAAAATTGCAGTTTTTTTATCTTTGTTGATTAAATAACTGTAGATAAATATAACTACAATACTGAGCAAATTTATTGCCAGAGTAATTACTCTGGGAGATATATATACTGTTTTTAAGTAAAAAGAACTGCTTAGAATGACAAAGTGTAGTGGTAGCCACGCTCCATTGTATTTTTGATAAAGAACATCATCTTTATAGTTTGCAAAGGCAATATTGAACCTAGCATATGCATCTGGTTCAGCAATCATTGGATTTTTTAGATCTCCTAGTGATATAAAGAAAGCAATAACTATCAAAATAACTAATGCAAAATAATATTTATCAATCTTGTTTAGAACTTGTTCAATTTTTATGAAAAATTTACTCATAGGATATGGATATTGGGGTAAAAAGATTGAATCAGTGTTACTTAATTATGGTGAATTATGCATCTTTGACAAGAATAACAAAATTTCTCCATGCCTGTCTACAGCACTAGAAGACTTACTAGATGACAAACTAATTGAAAATTGTTTCATTGCTACTCCTGAAGACACCCATTTTGAATTAGTGAAAGAATGTCTTTTAAAAAATAAAAATGTTTTTGTAGAAAAACCATTAACTTTAAAAGAATCTGAAGCTAAAAAATTGATTGATTTGGCAAAGAAAAAAAAGAAACTTCTTTTTATAGATTCTATTTTTTTATATGATCCATTTTTTAATGAATTGAAGAAAATGGTACAGCTAGGAAAAATTGGAAATATAAATAAGATAGAATCAATTAGATTTAGCGTTGGATTTGATAAAAGAAATATTTCAGTCACCGATGATTTAGCAACGCATGATTTATATATTTTTGAAAAACTTTTATCTCAAAAAATAAATCTGAAATCAATTAAAACAGATCTAAAAAATAATTTTCAAGAGGCTTTTGCTAATTATGAATCTGAAAATGGAGTTCAAATGGAATCCATTTATAGTTGGATAAGAAAAAAGCCAGAGAGGAAAATGACTATTTATGGAACAGAAGGAAAAATTATTTGGGACAAGAACTTTGATTATTTAAAAATAGAAAAAGCAACGAGTCTAGAAAAAAAATATATTAAGAAAGAGCTCAAGTCTCCTTTGGAAAAGATGATTGATGATTATTTTTCTTTACGCAGTAGCAAAGAAAAATTTCCAGATCTTCTTAGTCAACAAAGGTATGTTTGCATGCTAGAATGTTTAAGAAATGAATGTACCCCTTTTTGATCTTAAAAGACAAAACAAAAAATTAAAAAAAGAATTTCTTAAATCAATATCCATAGCAATTGATGAAAGTGAATTTGTTCATGGTGAAGCTATAAAAGAATTTGAAAAAAATTTTGCAAATTATTGCAATAGTAAATATTGTTTGGCTGTAAATTCTGGAACGACGGCTTTAATTCTCGCTCTTAAAGCAATAGGAATTGAAAGGGGTGATGAGATTATTACCACTCCATGTACTTTTTCAGCAACATCAGATGCAATAATTTGGCTTGGAGCAAGGCCGGTTTTTGTTGATGTTTATGAAAAAACTGGTAATTTAGATCACACAAAAATAGAAGCTAAAGTTGGCAAGAAAACAAAAGCAATCCTAGTTGTTCATTTGTATGGTATTCCTTGTGAGATGGATGAAATAAATAAAATAGCAAAAAAACATAAACTTAAAGTGGTAGAAGATGCTTCTCATGCTCATGGATCTGAATATAAAGGTAGGAAGGTTGGGGGCTTAGCGGATATTTCTTGTTTTTCTGCTTATCCATCAAAAACATTAGGTTCTTTTGGTAATGCAGGGATGATTGTTTCCAATAATAAAAAATTTATGGAAAAAGCTAGAGAGTTTGCTGATAATGGTGTTTTTGATCCGAAGAAAAAATATTTTCACAACCTTTGTGGAATTAATGGTTTAATTAATAATTTTCAGGCCATTTCATTGATATTAAAGTTAAAAGAAATTGATTCGGTTATAAATAAAAGGTTAAAAATAGCAAAAACTTATAATCAGCAATTACAAGAATTAGGTCTTAAAGGAATGTTTTGGGACGATAAAAAGATTAAGCCGTCTTTGTATGTTTATAGTTTTCAATATAAAGATAGAGATAAATTAAGCGAATTTTTAACGAGCAGGGGCATAGGCAACTCAGTTTATTATCCAGTTCCTTTACATTTGCAAAAATCATTTTTACCTTTGTCTTATAAAAAAGGTGATTTTCCGATAGCAGAAAGATTTTTTAAACAAACAATTAGCCTGCCTTTGTATTCTGGTTTGTCAAAGAAAGAGATAGACTATATTCTCAGCTCTCTTGTAACTTTTTTTAAAAAACAATATCATTAGCTTATGATATTGGCTCTCGTTATTAGCCTGCTTTTCTTATTTTTAATTTTGCTTGGTGATAACCAATTTGGAGCTTATGTTATTTTTATTGCATCTGGATTGTTATTACTTTTCTCTTCAAGGCTCTTATCTAAGAAAAAAATAAGTATTTTTTTCTCTAGAAAAGAGCTTATATTTTTATTTTTATTAATTCTTATATTTTTAACGATTTCCAGCCTTAGCTTGATTTATACGATTAGTTTGCCACATTCAATCAATCGTTTAATAACTTTAATTTTTTCATTTTTAATTTCCTTCTTCTTTCTATTTATAAAAGATAAGTATATTGAAAAAGAAAATCTTCTTTTAATGTTTAATTTGTTAATTGTTTCACTTGGTTTACTAGTTCTAATATTAACTATTTTCCCTGGAATAGGTGAATTTTTACCAGGGATGAATTTAATCTTTCTAAGTTATGGGCATAATCATTTTGCAGCATTTTTATTATTGATTTTACCGCTATTTTATTGGCAATTATTAAGTCGCAAGAGCGGGTTTCATCTTTTTATTTTTATTTTTTCTTATTTTTTAATACTTATCAGTTTCGCTAGAGTAGTTATTTTATTGGCGGTAGTGGAATTTCTTCTTCTTTTATTTGTTTCTAAAGAATCATTTCAATCTTTAAAAGCAAGTTCTAAGAAAATAATTACTATTACAATTACTTTTCTTTCTTTTTTTCTATTGTTAATGGCTATTTTTAGTTTTTCTAATTTGTTTAAGTTGAATTCCGTATGCAACTCCGATTTAAAAGTAATTTGTAAAGATATTTCCAATGAAGGCAGAAAAATATACTGGACGAATTCTATTCTTATCTTTAAAGAAAACATTGTAAATGGAACTGGATTGAATACTTACTCTTTAGAAAATCAAAAATATATACATTATGGAGATACTGCGACGAGTTATCCTCATAATGAGTTTTTACAAATGTTTTCAGATCTTGGAATCGTAGGTGGGTTTTCTTTTTTGACTCTGATGTATTATCTTTTATATTTATCTTTTAAGATTATTAAAAAAACAGAGAAAAAATCAATAAATAGATTTTTATTTGTAGGATTAATTTTTACTTATCTAAATTCTTTTTTTGATTTTGATTGGCAATTTGTTTCAATATATTCATTAACACTAATCTTTTTTTCTCTTATTTTAAGACAAGCTTTAAAAGATGATCTTTTGAGTAAAAATAAAGTTAATTTCAATTACCTTTTTTCTAGTTTTTACTATTTTTTAAATATACCTTTATTTTTAGTTACTTTACTTATAGTGAGCAGTAATCTTTTGGTTTTTTTTGGAAAAGATGACTTAGCTTTTAGAGTTTATCCTTATTCTTTTTATCAAAAATTTGTATTTTTAAAGAGTGAGCTTTTGTCTGGTAACGACAGAAAAAAACTGGAGAATATTTATGGAAATGATCCATTCTTTTTGATTCAAAGTTCTATGTCGAAAACTTTTGAAGAAAAATTAAATTCTTATACAAAAGCATTTGAGAAATATCCTTTGTCTATTTCCACTAAAGATTTTTCATTATTTATTGAAAACGAATGTTTGAATGAAGATAATTACATAAAATCAAAAGAACTTTTGTTTAGAATGGTTAATTTTATTGTTGAAGAACAGAATAAAGGATTTCCAGTGTCCGACGATATAAAAAATGATGTGGGAAATTATTTAGTATCTTTAGGCAACATTGCTTATAAAGAAAGGAACTTGATTTATTTAGGAGAAATATATTATGAATATTCTAGGATTTTTATCCAGTTCCCAAAAGGATATAATCCTCTGTTTTTATCCGATGAGGTTGAGTTGGCACATGCATCTTTTTTATTTTCTATGGGAGAATTCAATCCTTTTTTGTTTAGAGATCAAACTGAGAAATTCATTGAATTTTACAGAAATACTGCGGAAGAACTTTTAGTTTATGGAAGGTCTGAAGAAGCATATGAACTGTATTCAAGAATGTTGCCAATTTTTAGGAGAGAAGGTATTTGGTTTGGAGATATTTCAGATTTTGTCTTAAAAGAGACTTCATCAAAAGTAAAAAAGAAAAATGCTGATTTAGATCTCTATTTATCTAATTTTATGAATTTTTATTTTCAAAATGAAGATCTTTATTGGAATTATTTTTTTAAAAAAGAATTGTCTTTTGATCTTATAAATTTAGCTAATGCTGTTTATTTAGAAAATGAACCCTTAGCTCTTAAATATTATTCTTTTGCCCATGTTTTAGATGAGTGGAGCCTTTTAGATAATGGGATCAACATTTAATTTTTCAATATCTCCACTCCAGGCAACTTCTCTCCACCTAAGAACTCCAAAGCAGCTCCTCCAGCAGTTGAAACATGGGTAAAACGGTCTCTCAGTCCACAAGCGTTAACTAGAGCATTGGTTTCACCTCCACCGCAAACTGTGGTAGCTGGTGAGTCAGTAGTATTGTTAGCGATATTTTTAGCAAGAGCGCGACTGCCTTTGGCAAAAAGAGGATTTTCAAAAACACCCATTGGGCCATTAAAGAAAATTGTTCTAGCCTTAGAAAGTAAAAGTTTATATAAATCGGTAGTTTTTCTACCGATGTCTAAGTATTGCAAGTCTAAGTCATTTTCAGTGTCGGCAACGTCTTTCAATAATTCTAAATTTACAACTTCTTTTTCATCGCTAACATCTTGATTTTTAGCAGCCAGTATATCAATTGGCATGACTACTTTTGGCAATGGTAAGCCTTTACCAGTTTTCTCAACATTAATCATAGTTCTTTCAGTTTTATGCTCATCAAGAATTTCTTTGGCAATTCTGACGTTTGCCTCAGCATTTTTACCCATAAAAGATTTATGAACCTCAATACCATTAGCTTTTAAGAAAGCGTTGGCAATGCCACCACCTACCAAAACTAGGTCTGCTAGAGCGGAAAGATTTTTTACAGCTGAGACTTTATCATCAATTTTGGCACCACCGAGTACAACGATGAAAGGGCGCTGAGCTTTTTCTAGAATTTTACTTAGGATTTTTATTTCTGCAGAAAGATCAAAGCCGGCAAAACTAGGTAATAACTTAGCCAAGCCAACTACAGAAGCATGGGCTCTGTGCGAAGCAGAAAAAGCTTCATTAATGAAAACTTCAGCACCAGTGTCTTTGATAATATTTTTAGCAAAATCAGGCTCATTGGCTTCTTCTTCTGGATGGAAACGTAAGTTTTCGAGTAGCAAGACTTCGCCTTTTTGTAATGAGCGAGCTTTTTGAGCAACTTCTTCACCAATGCAGTCATGGGCAAAAGTTGTATTCAAGCCTAAATTTTTATTTAAATAGCTGGCCACTGGACTAAGACTAAATTCTTTGCTTACTTTTCCATCTGGTCGGCCTAAGTGAGAAATTAAGATAATTTTGGCACCATGCTCCTTCAAAAAAAGAATTGTCTCTAAAGCACTTCTAATGCGTTGATCGTCAGAGACTAGATACTTAAAATCTTCACCCTGAGCGACTTTTTTAAGAGGAACATTAAAGTCCACTCTAACTAATACTGTTTTGTCTTGGATGTCTGAGACTTTAGGAGTGTGAATGATCATATTGTTAGATTATTAACCTTTATATATTAAAAGAGTTCTGTATCTTAAATGTAGTCCATTTGAAGACACTGATCAACGGCTATAAATAATTGTTTAGCAAATAAACAGTGTCTTCATTGAGCGAAAAGAAGAGCGTCAGCTTTGAGAGCGTGTTGTTTTTAGTAAAGCGTGACTACATTTAAGGTGCAGAACTCTGATTGTTATGATACAATCTCGCAATCCAAAAAGAAAGGAAATATTTTTGCTATGACTGATAAAACGGTCAAGAAATTACAAACTATGGAGGAACTCTTAACTGCTAACGCAGGTAAGCTAGTGATCCCAAAAAAAGGTGACACCATTTCTGGAGTCATTGTTGAAAAAAATAAAAAGAGCTTAATCATTGATTTAGGCTCTAAAACTGAAGGCATTGTTGCCGAAAAAGAATTCGAATTTGCTGTCGATTTCGTCAAAGAACTCAAAGAGGGCGATGAAGTTAAAGCAATTGTTATCTCAACTGATAATGATAAAGGTCAAGTCGTTCTATCTCTCAAAGGTGCTGCTTCGGATGCCAAATGGGAATATTTCGAAGAGGCTATGGAGAAGGATCAAGAAATTAAGGCTACTGGTATTGAAATGAACCGTGGTGGTTTAATTATCTTAGTCAATGGCATTCGTGCTTTTGTACCTTCCAGCCAATTTAGTCGTAAATACATGGGTAAAATCCAAAATCTTAAAGGTGTTGATTTTCCAGTCAAAGCTATCGAAGTTGATCGCGAGAAAAATCGTTTGATTTTCTCAGAGAGACACGTTAGTGAAGCTAAAGAATTAGCCCAAAAAGATTTGGCGGTTGCTAGTGTTGAAGAAGGCAAAATCTACGACGGCGTCGTTTCTGGAGTTATGCATTTTGGTTTATTTGTCACTGTTGAAGTGCCTGTCAAAGATTCAGACAAAAAAGATAGTATTGGTTATGTTGAAGGTTTGATTCATATCTCAGAAATTTCTTGGGAAAAAGTCAATCATCCAAAGGATTATCATAAAGTTGGTGATCGCATTAAGGTTAAAGTTTTGGGGATTGATGAAAAAACCAACAAACTTAATCTTTCTATCAAGCAATTAGATGCTGATCCATGGGAGAGTATTGAAGAGCGCTATGGTGTTGGCACTACCTTTACTGGTGAAGTCACTCGTGTAGAAGCTTTCGGTGCTTTTATCAATGTTGAAAAAGGTGTCGATGCTTTAATCCATGCCTCCAAACTTGAGGGACATGACCTCCAAGTTGGTGAAAAAGTTACAGTTAACGTTGAAAACGTTGTTCCAGAACAGCGTCGTATGAGTTTATCTATTATTGATACTTCTACACCAATTGCTTACAAGTAAAATCTTTTAAGAAATAATGAAGAGCGCCTTAAAAAGGCGCTCTTTTATTTTTGTGAACTAAATAAATTATTAATCTGTTTCAAGATTATTTTAAGAATGATCAAAGCTTGATCTTTAGTGTTCATTCTTAAACTTTCTTTTTCAAGTTTCTTCCAATAAGCAAAAGATCTATTGTGTGCTGAATCAGCTGCCCAAAGCGAAAAGACTCCTGGTTTGACGCTATGTCTCCATTCGTACCAATTAGGATCAATTTTTTTAAGCGCCGCAGCCTCTATAGTGGGGAGAGGTCTTGGTCCAATGAGGCTCATCTCACCTTTTAGAATATTGAGCAGTTGAGGAATTTCATCTAGACCAGAGCGAGATAAAAATTGTCCAACCTTGAGCGTCAGTGGTTTTTTAAAGCCGAATATTCTAATTTTCTTTTTAAGAAAACGAGGGTCTTCCGCAATTTTAAACATGGGATTTGGAGCCTCATTTTTGCTTAGATATTTTTTTCTACTTGATTGAGCGTTTTTTTTCATGCTACGCAATTTATATAAGATAAATTTTTGCCCGTTTTTGCCGATTCTTTCTTGCTTGAAGATAATAGGCTGGCCAATAAAAAACATCAAAAAAGGATATATTAAAATTGTAAATGGAACAGCTACAAAGAGCGCCAAGAGAGCAGTAATAAGGTCAAAAGCTCTTTTTTTATTAAACATAAAAGTGTCTCTCATTCTAACCGCAAAAAACTAAAAAACCAGACGTTAAAATGAACAAATATATGCGAAGCCATCAGTAATTTTTACCACCCGAAAAGGCTACTGCAAGTGATATAATACGCCTATGGCAAAACAAAGAATGATTGTTACAGACGACCAACTATTAATCGACATGGATCTATTATTTAATGCGATTCGCGAAGCCAAAGGTAATTGGCAGCAAGTCGAACAAGAAATGAAGCAATATTTAGCTGCTGTTCAAGGCATGACCAACGAAGCTAACGAAGAATAAGCTCGCCTCATTTTTTATAATCTGTTTTCTGCCCTAAACAAGAAGGTAGTTTAATGTCAGACAAAAATAATCAAGAAAATCTCACTCCAGAAGTTGTCAAAGTTCCTTTGGTAATTGCTTGCGGTGATGAGGGTGTACAAATCAACGTCGGCCGTCGCTTGGCTTTTTTAGGCGCAGGCTTGAAATTAGAGGGTTTTGATAAGGTTTTAGTAGCTGTGCGTAAAATGCTTGAATCCTACAGCGATCAATCAGATCGTCAATTACGTTTAGTTGCCAGTGAAGAAAATTCTTACGTCAAGGAAGTTTTAGGTCTCAATGATTTTGATGAAGCTAATGCTAGCATGCAACAGCATTTACAGGCTTTATCAGATAAAGAAAACTTGCTTTATGCCGGAATTTTGCCTTTTGCAGATCCTTTAGAACTAAAACATGGGATCAAAGGTCACATGGTTCGTCCTCGCAATATTCACATTGCTAATAAAATTTGCTTTACCTTGTCAGGTGGTGAAACTACTTACAACCTTGGTCAATATTTGATCTCAGCTGATTGGTTGGCTTTTGCTGATAAAAATCTAGTCAAATCAGTCATAGATGCCCAAGTTAAATTTTATGAAAAATTAGCCAAGAGACCTTTGAAGTTTGTGATTGAAGAAGCAGGAGATCTGCCAAGCGAGATAGTTGCGAAGAATAAAGCCATTCTATTTAGCTTAGGTTATAATTTCTCTTTAGATGTCTAAATCTAAATCATCAAATCAAGCCATTTCTTTATTTAGTGAGTTTGAAGGTCCCATTTCCAAGTTAGCCGTCAAGCCAGCTCAGGAGAGAGAGCGTCAAAAAACAGAATTCACCTCGACTAAAGATTTACTTGGCAAATTTCAAGTCAATGAAACAAATAAGCATATTTCTCACGAATTTCAAAGCTTTGGTTGCCATTTGGCAGAAGCCTTAGCAGACAAGCGTCACACCTCGTTGTATATTAAGTTAGCCAAAACAGTTTCACGTGGTCTTTTAGAACGAGCTTTAAGTTTTGTAACTGATTCAACTGCAGATAATAAAGCCAAGCTTTTCATGTGGAAGTTGGAGCAATTAAAAAAAGCTAAATCGACTTAATTATGAAACACTGGACAACTAAATTACTAATTTTTTTCCTTTTTCTTCTCGTTTTAGTTTCTGCTTATAATTATTTTAAGAAACCTTTCTTTAAAAGTTCAGATGTTGTTTCTGAAGATTTGAGTCCCACTCCGACACCAACTCCGAGTAAAGCTCCTAAGAAAGAATTAAATAGTAAAGAGAAAGTTTCTCAACTATTAGCAATTCCAGTCGACATTAATGAACTAGATGAAGATAGTAGTGCTAGTGCCAAAATCTTGCGTTTTATTGAGGACAATGATCCTGGCTTTGTCTTATATTTTGGTGAAAAAATTTCTACAGAGTCAGCTACTTTAGCCACGATTAAGATTAATGGTCTTTTTACTGAGAAAGATTATTTGCCACTTATTGCAGTTGATCATGAAGGTGGTTTAGTACAGCGTTTAAGCGGAGAAGGTTTTACCAAACTAGATTCTTGGCAAAAAATAGTTAGTACTTACTCAGTAACTCAGCAAAAAGCTATTTTTAATCAATCAGCTCGAGAACTGGAATCAGCTGGAATCAACATTGTTTTTGCTCCGGTAGTTGACCTAGCTTCAAACAGTGCAGTTCTTAAAACAAGAGCTGCCAGCGATTCTGAAGAGACTTACTTTGCTACCAGTAATTTTATTTATGCTTTTTCTCAAAATGGAGTTATGCCAGTCATTAAACACTTTCCTGGTATAGGTTCCATCAGCAAAGATCCTCACAATGCAGTTTCCACAATTAGTTTGAGTAAAGACGATACGGCAATTTTTAGTAAGATTTTAGATAAATTCAACAACATCGGAGTAATGACCACTCACGTGCGTTTGGAAAATAAATTGTCTGGAGAGATTTGTAGTTTAAGTGAAGAATGTTTAGCTCAGTTTAAGCAGTCTTATCCAAAAGTTTTGCTTTTCACTGACGATTTAACAATGAAAGCAGCCAGAGCTCAAGAATCTGGAGAAGGAGAAAGGGATATTTCTGAAGTAGCAATTGAAGCAGTCAAAGCAGGGAATAATGTTTTAGTTTTTGGCAGAGGAATTGATTCCTCCGTACTTGAAAAAATTATTTATGCTTTACAGCAAGAATATGATGACTCAGAAAGTTTTAAAGTAAAAGTAGACAGTTCAATAGAGAAGATTTTAAGCTTAAAGAAATGAAGCAAATTTTTACCAAAAAACAAATCATTTTTAAACTTGTTTTTTCTTTTTTATTTTTAATTTCTTTAGTTATTTTTTATAAAGCTTGGCAAAATTCAGCTACCCTAATTGTTTTTGTTTTGGCCTATTCAGTTGGTGTTGTTTTACTTTATTTAGATGAACAATTTTTGTATAAGCTTTATGTAGAAAAGATTGATAATGGAGAGGAAAGTCATTCGCATTTTCCAGCACTCGCTAGTAGAAACTTCTTCTTTATTTTAATGTTACCTTTTCTAAGTATTTTTGTTTTAACTTCATCAGGAAGTGTTTTAGGAATTGCTTTGATTTTAGCAATTAACTTTTATTTATTAATTGAAATGTGGCAATTGCGTGATGAGTTTTTACTATTTAAAGATCGTTTTTTTGCACTTTCAAAAATAAAAACCAATAGTAATTTAGTACATAAAATTTCTTGGATTGCTTTATTTTACTTTGTTTTTTTGCTAATCATTTTATATTTTTAATATGAAAAAGGCTTTCTTTATTTTTGCTCTATTTAGTCTTTTTATTTTTTCCATTTATTTTTTCTATCGCAGTTATGCTTTTATTTTTTTTGTCAAAGATAGACAAGTAATTAAGCTAGTTTTAAAAGAGAATTTCTTTGCTAATAAAAAAGAAGAGCTTTTAGTTGAAGTAGTTAGAACTAAGCAGAGTACTGCGCAAGGACTTTCTAATCGTAAAAGTTTAGAGAGTGTAAGTGGTCAAAAAATAGATGGCCTTCTTTTTATTTTTCCAGAGAAAACAGTTCGTCGATTTTGGATGAAAGAGATGCTGTTTAATATTGATATCTGTTGGCTAGATAACTTAGATTTTCTTTCCTGTCAGAGATCAGTTCAGCTTCCTTTACCAGGTGAAGACTTAAAAATTTATAGCTCTCATTCAGATTCAAATATAGTTTTAGAAACCGACCCAAATCGATTAAATGATGATGATCTCAAACTAAAGCTCTTCTTCCAGTGGTAAAGAAAAAACGTTATGATAAATGCGTGACAAATAATCACTCCTTACAGAGGATGTTTTCTAGTTCTGATCCAGGCAAATATCCAACTATTGGTAAGTTTTTGCCGTCGACTAATAAACAGCAGGCTGTTTTTCCTGCGGCAAGCACGAAGGCAGATGATCAAAAAGAAGATCAGAATGATCTAGACTTGCTTGATCAATTAGTAAGTCAAACAATCTTAAATCGTGTTCCTGCTCCTTCAACCGATCAAGCTCCGCAAGTTGCAAGTCAAGGCACTGCTCGTGCTAAAGAGTTTCTAGCTAATCAGGTAGCTACAGAGTCGCCTATTGTAAACGCAGAAGTTAATACCGAGGCAACTGCTGAATCTACTACTGAAGCAGCTCTTGAATCTGCTCCTGAAGCCCTAGTAAGTCCAGAAGTGGCAGAGCTTTCCAAAGAATTAAAAGAAGTTTCTAGTGAAACTAAAGAGCAACGTGAGCAAGCGGCGATTAAAGAAAAACAACAAGAGATCAATAATTTAGCTGCAACAGTTACTACTCCCGTGGCAGTTTCAGATAAACCAGTGGTGGTTTTGCCAATTACAGCAAAAAGTAAAGAAGAGGCAAAATTTAAGAGTACTAAATATAGTGTAAAGTGGTTGGTGGAATGGTGTATAAAAGTTGCTAAAATGTTTTCTGGAGCAGTAATTTATAAGGAAGAAATAGCAGATGAATGAACAAAGTCAAAATCTACTATCAAATTTAAATAGTCTTTTTGTAACTGTTTTTTTATGGATTGGTTTATTGGTTTTAATAGCTTTAATAGTCTTATTAATTGCTTCTTTGATTAAGAACCAGCGTCGAGAAAATTACGTACTGAATTTCGTTACTCTCCTTGTAAAGTTGCCAAAGGGTAATGAGATTAAAATTGATGCTGCAGAACAAATGTTTGCTGGGCTCTATTCGCTTAAGAAAGAAGGTTTTTTCTCTTTTCTTAAACCAGAAGACACCATCAGTTTTGAAATAGTAGGTATGAAAGAAGATATTGCTTTTTATGTGACTTGTCACAAAGCAATTCGCGATTTTGTAGAAAAACAAGTTAATGGTGCCTATCCATTGGCTGAAATTAGCGAAATGGATGAAGTTAATATTTTTAATGAAAAAGGTCGAGTAGCTTTTGCCCCGATTAAACTAGAAAAAGCTAATTTTTATCCAATTAAAACCTACAAAGATCTTCCAACCGATGGTTTGTCTTTGATTACTTCTGCCATGTCAAAAATGAGTGATGGTGAGGGCGCAACCTTGCAAATTTTAATGAGACCAGAGGGGAAACGTTGGCAAACGAGCGGTCAAAAATACAATCAAAAAGAAAAAAAGCGCGAATCAGATCCAGATAAAGCCAATTACACTCATGATCCAAAAGAAGTTGAAGCAGTTAATAACAAAGTTGGTAAATCAGGTTTTAGAGTTTCAATTCGAGCGGTAGTGTCAGCACAAAATGCAACTACAGCGCAATCCAATCTCAATAATATCGTTGGTGCTTTTTCGCAGTTCAGTTCTACTTATAACAAATTCAAAAAACCTAATTTTTTACTTTTCAAACATTTATTCATGATTGATTTTATTTATCGCTACATGCCGATTTTTAATGCCAATACAATGATTCTGAATACTGAGGAATTAGCCACAGTCATGCATTTTCCAAATAAAACTGTCGAGACGCATCACATTCGCAAGTTGACTGCTAAAAATGCGCCCGCTCCAAACAAGATTCCTACTTCTGGATTGTTTATGGGCAAATCGATCTATCGTGGCGAAGAAAGAGATATTTATGCAGGTCTCAACGATCGCCGTCGTCACACCTACATCATTGGTAAAACTGGTACTGGTAAGTCAGAGTTTCTTAAGGACATGGTTTTACAAGATATAGAGGCTGGGCATGGTGTAGCAGTCATCGATCCTCACGGTGATTTAGTTGATGATGTTTTGCAATTAATGCCTCCAGAAAGAGCTGAGGATGTGATCTATTTCAATCCTTCTGATTTGACTAGACCGCTTGGACTCAACATTATGGAAGCCGAGACAGAAGAGCAGATGCACTTTGTAGCGAGTTCCATTATTGGCTTAATGTATAAGCTCTATGATCCTCACCACACTGGTATCGTCGGTCCTCGTTTTGAGCACGCTATTCGTAATGCCATGTTAACCATTATGTGCAAGCCTGGTAGTACCTTTATTGAAATGGTGCGTGTTTTAACCGATGCAAAATTTGTTGAAGAATATTTGCCATTGATTAAAGACGGTATGGTTAAGCGCTATTGGACTGATCAGATTGCTAACACTAGTGATTTTCATAAATCAGAAGTGATGGATTACATTGTTTCTAAGTTTGGCAAATTCGTGACCAATAAAACCATGCGCAATATCATTGGTCAGCCTGTTAGTTCTTTTGATTTTCGCAAAGCCATGGATGAAAAGAAAATTGTGCTTTGTAATTTATCTAAAGGTATTTTAGGCGAAGAAGATGCTAAATTTCTTGGTTTAATTTTGGTACCAAAAATTCTGGCTGCCGCCATGAGTCGTCAGAATGTTCCCATGGAGCAACGTCCTGACTTCTTTCTCTATGTTGATGAGTTTCAGAACTTTGCGACTGAAGATTTTGCAGCTATTCTTTCTGAGGCTCGTAAATATCGCTTAAATTTAATTGTGGCTAACCAGTTTATTGGTCAGATTGATGAAGAAATCAAAAATGCTGTTTTTGGTAACGTTGGTACGATGGTTTCTTTCCGCGTTGGTGTAACTGATGCTAACTTTTTGCAACATGAATTTGCCCCAACTTTCTCTGAAAATGATTTAACTAATGTTGAAAAGTACCATGCTTACGTCAAGACCATTGTGGACAACGAACCGGTTTCAGCCTTCAGCATGTCTCTCTATAAAGACATTAAAGCTCAGGAAGCCAGAATGAATCCTAAATTAGCTGAAATGATTAAGCAGCTTTCACGTCTTAAATATGGTAAAGATAAAGAGTTGGTTGAAGCAGAAATTAATCAAAGAGCGAGATTACTCTGAGGTATGGAATTTACAGAAGAAATTGCTAAAGAAAAATTATCAATTGGGCATGGGAAAAAACACCTCAACCTATTATTAATATTTGTATCTTTGTTATTTTCTTTAATTTTATTTGAGTTTTACTTAAGAATAATAAAATATCCATATCAGGGTTGCGAAGAAGTTCAGTTAGCCAGCGAGTCTTGGTTGGGAGAATTTAATAAAGCAACTGGCTGGTCTTACAAGAAATCATTTTCTTATTATGAGGACAATGGTAAGTTTGAATATCATTTTGATAAAAATGGCATTAGGGTTGAGAGTGAGAACTATGAAATAAATCATGATAAAAAAGTAATAGCTTTTATTGGAGGGTCTGTTACTTTTGGAGAAGAGTTGCCTTTTAAAGATACTTTTCCTGCCAAAATCGGAGAATTACTTGGTGAAGAATTTGAAATTGTAAATTTAGGAGTTCAGGGTTTTGGAACAAGCCAGTCAATGATTCATTTGAAAAATTTAATCTCTGAAATCAGGCCTGATTTTGTTGTTTATACTTTTATTCCAGATCATATTAATAGAGATATTAATTACGATAGAAGAATTCACGTGAAATGTCTTGATTTTAATGGTACTAAGCCTGTTTTTGAAATTGTTGATGGGCAATTAAAGCAAATTAGAAAACCAAAGCTATATAAAATAGTTGATAGATTTAAATTTGCTCTATTTTTAGATGATGTTTATCAAATTGGTAAAGAAAGAGAGCAAATTAAGAACGGAGATGCAGAAAAAATAACAAAAGAAATTATTAATCAGATATCTGAGCTTGTAAGAAATAATGGTGCACAAGATTATTACATATACTACGACAATGTATATGACACTAGCATTTATAGCTATAATGATTATCTTGTTAAATATATTTTTGATGGCGATAAAGAAGATAAAGTTTTTAATTTTACTAATTGGGCAATGGATTCTCAAACAAAGGGAAAAAAATATTATGTTAACGATGAGGATGACTACCATCCTAATGCAAGTTTGTCAGCAGAAATAGCCAAGGGCTTTTTTAATAAATTTAAAGATCAGTTTCTTGACTAATATTGAATTTTTGAGTCAAGAAATCAAATATATATTCTGCAACTAATTCTTGTCCATAATCACTTAGATGAACAAAATCCCACCAAAGTAATCCCGTAGAATCCTTTTCTTTTAGAAATTCGTTAGTATCTATAAGATAGACATCATTTTCTTTAGAAACTTTCTTCATTATTGAGTGAAATTGATTTTCAATTCCTTTTTCATGTGAATTCGCCTCTAACATTAGAACAGTTTCAATATTGTTTTTTTTATTTATTTCAATGAACTTTTCAATATTTTTTTTGAAAATTGCTTTGTTTATTTCATATGAAAAATCATTGCTAGATAGATTTATGAATACTATTTTAGGATTTAATTGAATCCACTTTTCTTGATAAAGATCAATTAGTTCTACACTGGTTAAACCAGATATCCCAGTGTTAACAATATTGATCTTTTTTTCAAAATTAATAATCATTGGTTCTGATTTGGCAGCTTCTTTGGGAGTTTCGATTAGGTTTTTATTAAGTTTTTCTTCTAGAATAGCCGTAAATGTTTTTTTATATTCAGAGGCACCAGTTCCCTCTGTTTGAGAAGAGCCAATAAACATGATCTTTTGTTCTTCATCATGCAGGTAAGCATTCATTATTTCGTTTGATATTTTTTCAGTGATATTCTCTATATATTCTTCTTCCTTATTCTTTAAATTATTTAAACCAAAATTTATACTTGGATAATTTCCAACAAAAAAGAAGACAAGATAAAAGCAGTAAATTATTAAGGATATATTAATAGAGATTAAAATTAAAATTAATTTGTCAAAATAACCAATTAATATTATAGAGATTATAATTAATGAGAATAGGGATATGAAGAATGGCCAGCTCAGGTGACTTTTGTTTGAAAAATTTTCCTTAAAGATGATTTTGTTTCCTGTCCTCAATGAAACATTGTCTACTAAACTTTTATGATACGAACCTTTAAAGCCGATTTTAGAAGATTCTTTATCAATGGGTACTTCACAGGTAAACAATTTTTTATTTATTTCTAAGTTTATAAAATTTTCCTTAAAAGTAATTTTGGCATGATTCCACTTACCTACATTTATTCTTAAATTTTCAATTGAATTATTAGACAAAAATTTTCCATTTTCGTCAATTTTTAAACAAGAATTTTGTTTAGGATCATCAGCAATTTTTATACTATGCTTATAATTATCTTTTACAAATAAGTGGACTATTAGGTAGGCCTCTTTTTCAATAAAAAAATCAAACTCCATCTGCTCGTAGTCATATTCTGTTTTTGTAATTACCTCTTGAAATCCGTGCCAAGCTGATAAATCTAAGCGCTCAGAGTTAAGTGTTTGCGTTTGAGTAAGAAACTGTTCTGCACCCATTATATCTAACTCTAGTTTTGATTTTTCACTGTCCCAAACATTGCCTTTTTCTAGGGTATTATTGCTAAGTAGGTGTATCTTATTAATAATTCCTGATATTAGAATAATTAAAATCAAAGTTGCCAATTTCCTCTTTATTTTCATTATTTTTTAAATAGTGCTCAAACAAGCATGTAAATAAATGGACTTATTGGGGAAGTTGTTGAAAAAGCAATTAATAGGGCAAAGATAATAAATAAGATTATTGGAGGAATTAACCACCATTTTTTATTTTTCATCAAGTATTCTGCGATTTCTTTAAACATATTTTTATTTTCCTTTTTTAACCATATAGTTGTCTATAACTAGATAATCAATATCTGTTGTTAAAAAGCAATTAATAGCATCTTTAGGAGTACAGACTATCGGTTCACCTTTTACATTAAAAGAAGTGTTAATAATAATTGGTATTTTAGTTTTTTTCTTATAACTTTTAACTAAATCATAGTATTTTGGATTATCTTCTCTAATTAGTGTTTCTAGTCTTCCGCTATTATCGACATGGACAACGGCTGGAACTTCTTTAATTCCTTTTTCTTTAAATGGATAAACCATAAGCATCCATCTCGCTGACGGCGATATGTATTCATCTGTTTTGAAATATTTTTTTGTTTCTTCTTCTAGAATCACTGGGGCAAAAGGTCTAAACATTTCCCTTTTTTTAACTTTTTCATTGATAATATCTCTCATTTTTGTAGTGGTAGCAGATGCAAGAATGCTTCTATTGCCTAAAGCTCTTGGGCCCCATTCCATTCTTCCTTGAAACCATCCAATTACTTTTTTATTTTTTATTAAAGTGGCTGTTTTATCAATCAACTCTTGATCATTTCCTATAAATTTATATTTTAATTTATATTTTTTAAGCTCTTTCTCAATTTGATGCCACCTGTATTCTGGACCAAGATAAGGGTGAAACTTTTCTTTATTTGTAAGTCTGCCTGTTAGTCTAGTGTAGCTGTAAAGAGCAGCTCCCATTGCCGCTCCGGCATCACTTGGATCTGGAGGAATGAATAGTTTTTTAAAAGGAGTATTGCTTAATATCTTTCCATTTAAAACAGAATTAAGAGCAACGCCACCAGCTAAGCATAGATTTTTATTTTTATGATTTTTGTAAGTTTGATTTAAAATATTAAAGACTACCTCTTCTAGTTTTAATTGTAGAGCGGCAGCAATATCTTCGTGGTATTTTTTAACAATTTCGTCTTTTTTTCTAGCTGGATGACCTAGGAGTTTAGACATTTTTTTAGAAGGCATTTCTTTTGACCAGTCAAAGTCAAAATAATCCATATTTAGCTGAAAACTACCGTCTGAAAAAACTTCAACAATTTGATCAAATTTTTCTTTATATACGTCGGGGTTTCCGTAAGCAGCTAAACCCATAACCTTATATTCGCTATCATTAGCGCTAAAACCAAGATAAGTCGTAAGAGTACTATAGAGTAGTCCAAGGGAATGCGGAAAATTAATTTGTTTCTCTATTTTTATTTTTTTACCAGAACCTTTTCCTATTGTTGTTGTAGCCCATTCTCCAACGCCATCTATGGTCACGATGCTAGCTGTTTCAAAAGGGGATAAATAAAAGCTACTGGCAGCATGAGACAAATGGTGATCTACGAAATTTATTTTTCCAAAATAATTCATTTCTTTTTCTAGAGTTTTTTTTAATTGCAACTTAGAACCGAGCCAAGGTCCCATTGTTTTAATAAATTGCTTGTAACTTTTAGGAAAATTATCAATGTGTTGACATAAAACTCTATCAAATTTAATCAATGGTTTCTCATAAAATGAAATCAAATTTATTTCATTAGCTGCTATTTGAAGGCTGTCTAAGCAAAACTCAATTGCTTTTTTGGGGAAATTATTATCATGTTTAATTCTGGTAAATCTTTCTTCAGCAGCAGCAGCAATAATTTTGCCATCTTTAATTATACAAGCAGCACTGTCGTGAAAATAACAAGATATTCCGAGAATGATCATAAAAATTCCTAATACATTTTATTATGGTTACTATTCTGTAGAGATTTTTCCCAAGTGGGGCTATTTATTTTTTTATTTAGCAAGTTCTTGGAAAAAATTTTTGCAATTGTAGCGGAAATAGAGATTCCCAAGAAGAAAATAAAAAAGAGAGCTATTGGCTCAATTTTAGTATTAATTTTATTACTGATTTTTTTTAACTTTTCAATTACAGACATGCATTTTATATTAACATATTTTATTGAGGCCATCTCGTTTTGTGTATTTCGTGTTTTTGCTCTTAGGTATCTCTTGCATTTGTCTAAAAAGCATATATAATCACTCTTTGTCTCTAAGGCTTTTCGGGAAAGTCTACAAGAGTATACGCGACAATCCGTTTTTAGGATTCCCTCCGTCTCAAGAAAACAGCCATTAAATTGGCTAAAAATAGAAAAAACATGAAATTTATTTGATTTTTTGTTTTTTTTGCACGTTAAATTGAACAAGCAAGTGAAAAGTCTTAAAAGACTTATAAGGGCCCTTAGCTCAGTTGGCTAGAGCGCCACATTTGCAATGTGGAGGCCAAGGGTTCGAGCCCCTTAGGGTCCACTTTGATTAATAAAGCCGTTTGCTAATTATTAGGCTTTGGATTTTCCTTCCGGGATTTCTAGAGGCTAATAACTAGCAAATTGCTAGACTTTGATGCGCAAGTGTCAAATTTTGTTCTTTAATAAGTGAAGAAACTTTATGGTCTAATTTATTAGGCCATAAACTAACTGTTACTCAATATGACTGAGTAAGAGAACATTTCAATGATAAATATTTTGTAAAATAAAGCAGAAGGTGGATGCCTTGGCTTGTTTGACCGAAGAAGGACGCCTAGGGTGCGAAAGTCGTCGGGGAGCTCCCAAAAAGCTATGATCCGACGGTGTCCGAATGGGGAAACCCCCCTATCAGTGATGGTAGGGATTCATGAATTTATTCATGGAGGGGAACGCGCTGAACTGAAATATCTAAGTAAGCGCAGGAAAAGAAATCACAGAGATTCCCTTAGTAAGCGACGAGCGAAAAGGGACTAGTCCAAACCGAACTTTTGTTCGGGGTTGTAGGGCTTTCGATATTGGATTCTTTAGATTAGTAGAACAACGTGGAATAGTTGGCCAAAGAACGTGACAGCCGTGTATATGAAAATCAAAAGAAGCATAGAAAGTACCTGAGTAAGTTGGGAGACGGCAAACTCCCTTCCGAATCCGGGGTGACCACACTCCAAGACTAAACATCAAACAAGACCGATAGTGAACGAGTACCGTGAGGGAAAGGTGAAAAGAAGGGCGGAAGGCCCCGTGAAATAGTACCTGAAACCATCTGCTAACAACCAGAGAGAGCCCTGTAATATGGGTGATCTCGTGCCTATTGAAGAATGAGCCAGCGAGTATTTGCTAGTTGCTTGGTTAAGACACTTTCGTGTCGGAGCCGTAGTGAAAGCGAGCCTGAATAGGGCGATTTTGTAACTAGTAAATGACCCGAAACCGGAGTGAGCTAACCATGGCCAGGATGAAGTTAGGCGAAAGCCTGATGGAGGTCCGCACCGTTGTATGCTGCAAGATGCTCGGATGAGCTGTGGTTAGAGGTAATATGCCAATCGAACCCGGAGATAGCTGGTTCTCCCTGAAATATATTTAGGTATAGGGTTGCGTTAAGTGTAATTGGGGGTAGGGCTCTGATCGAGCGTCCTATGGGAAACTGTAGGCGTTTAGTCAAACTTCGAATACCAAATACATGTTTCGCAGCACTCAGCACCTGGGAGCTAAGTTCCAGGAGCAAAAGGAAAACAAACCAGACCTACAGCTAAGGTCTCAAATAAACATTTAGTGGAAAAGGAAGTTTAAATTCTAAGACACCTAGGAGGTCGGCTCAGAAGCAGCCATCCTTTAAAGAAAGCGTAACAGCTCACTAGCCGTAGAATTTATGCGCCGAAAATTAACGAGGCTCAAATGTTTAACCGAAGCTTAGGGTTCTGCTTGATTTATCAAGTGGAGCGGTAAGAGAGCGTTCTGTGTGCTATGAAGGTGACCCGTAAGGAGTCGCTGGAGCGATCAGAAGTGAGAATGCTGGCATAAGTAGCGTCATTGAAGTGAGAATCTTCGACTCCGAATGTCCAAGGTTTCCGCACCCACGTTCGTCGTGTGCGGGTTAGGCGACCCTAAGGTGAGCCTCCATCTCAGATGGAGGGTAGCCGATGGATTACTGGTTAATATTCCAGTCCTTGATAAAAAACATTATTACTTGGGGAGGGACGGCGATGGATAGGGGTAGTGTCAAAGTGAATTTGACATTCAATCAGCAAGACAGTCTTGGCAGGCAAATCCACCAAGGCGTTTATTCAAGCTGTGATAAGTCTTTGTTCCTGCGGGAACATTGACTACCTTGATTTCATTGTCCTGGAAAAGCTTCGCAAGGAGTTTTTTATCAAATCGTACCGATAACCGACACAGGTGGACAGGTCGAGTAGACCAAGGAGAGCGAGAGAAAGTAGTTTAAGGAATTCGGCAAAATAGCTGGGCGTAACTTTGGGAGATGCCCTTCTCTTTCGGGTGTTAAAGCCTGAGAGAGGCACAGCAAAAGACGTAGGGTTGACTGTTTACCAAAAACACAGGTCCGTGCGAACCCGCAAGGGGAAGTATACGGGCTGAAACCTGCCCGGTGCTGGAAGGTTAATTGCGGGGGTTTATGTCTTCGGATGTAGGCCTCTAATCGAAGCCCCAGTGAACGGCAGCAGTAACTATAACTGTTCTAAGGTAGCGAAGTTCCTTGTCGCTTAATTGGCGACCTGCACGAACGGCTCAACAAGCCCTACACTGTCTTGAACTACTACTCGGCGAAATTGAGATGGCCGTGAAGACGCGGCCTACTAACATCTGGACAAAAAGACCCCATGAAGCTTTACTACAACTTGGCACTGGTCTTATATATGGAATTGTTTAGGATAGGTGGGAGTTCCTTCATTTAGTGATGGAACGTCAGTGAAATACCACTCGTTTTATATGTAAGACCTCACTTAGGTTAGATGCAAACTCTAACAAGGACACTGTCTGGCGGGTAGTTTAACTGGGGAGGTTGCTTGCTAAAGTGTAACGCAAGCGCGCAATGGTACTCTTAGCCTGGATGGAAATCAGGCTGTACGTGCAATAGCATATGAGTGCTTAACTGTGAGGCATACAGGCCGAGCAGATGCGAAAGCAGGTTATAGTGATCCTCGTGCACTTTGTGGAAGGTGCCGGGCTTATCGGATAAAAGCTACTCTGGGGATAACAGAGTCATCACGCCTAAGCGTCCCTAGCGTCGGCGTGGTTTGCTACCTCGATGTCGGCTCATCGCATCCTGGGGGTGAAGAAGCTCCCAAGGGTTTGTCTGTTCGCCAATTAAAGCGGTACGCGAGCTGGGTTCAGACCGTCGTGAGACAGGTCGGCCTCTATCCGATGTTAGCGTTAGAAAGTTGAGAGAATTTGTCTCTAGTACGAGAGGACCGAGATGAGGAAATCCCTAGTGTTCCTGTTGTTGCTGTCAAGCGCACCGCAGGGTAGCTACATTTCTTTTGGATAACCGCTGAAAGCATATAAGCGGGAAACCATGCTCAAGATTAACTTTCTCCATTAGACCCGTGGGAGATTACCACGTTGATAGGCTGCCGGTGTAAGTATGGTGACATATTTAGCCTAGCAGTACTAAGTGTCGATTGAACAAAATATTTATTAGTTTTCACAAAGGTCTTATTGAGTAGGTTAGTAGTGAAAGATTTATCTTTTACTACTAACCTTTATATTTCGATATAAAGCAGTTAGCTTCACTTATTAGCGAGCAAAATCGCTAATTAACATAAAATACGTGCATAAAAACGTTTTATTCTGGTCTCTAGAGCGAGGTGGTACCAACTCTTTCCATCCCGAACAGAGTCTTGAAACGCTTCAGCGCTGACAATAGTTGGGGGTTCTCCCCCTGCAAAGATAGGTCGAGGCCAGAATAAAGCGTTTTTTTTGCGCCTGAACGTCAGTGAAGGTGTGTCCGAAGTGGAGGCGGAGGACGCATCAAATTTCTTCAATTTTTGAAATTACAAAAATAGTAAAAACCCAACAAAAACCGTTAGGGCTAGTAATAAATTTATTAGACCAAGCAAGCTTACACTTGAGGAAAAACCAGTAATGAGGGTTTTTTTCATGAGATTGATCTGACGAGAAACTATAAAGATATAGACTAGATTAAAAAAAGCGGCGACAACAAAAGCAATTTTGAGAGCACCATCTAATAGTTCTGCATTAAAAATATTATTCATTTTTCCTTAATTGACTCTGCCTTCTATTTTTTCTTTTTCTTCTTCTAAGAGAAGTTCACTTATTAACTTAGTAACTTTGGCTGGCTGGGGAACATTCCCGAACTCGAATTCAGTCTTTTCTCCAGCTGTTTGAATTAGAATGGTTCCATAATTGAAAATTGCAGCTAAAGGTCCAGTGGTGCGAGCAGTAACGTCTTCAATATTTTCAATTTTAGCGTAAGAAATATTGTGATATATCATCGAGGCGAAGTCGACATCGATAATTCTTTCATCAGTGATAATGTAAACATTAAAGAACCAAATTAAAAATGTTCTAGTGAAAAGACCAAAGGTTAAAACAATCCAAAAAATATAAAAAGCGCCTATAAATTTATCTGGAAAAGTTTCTATAAATCCGGAAAAATTGAGCAAAATAGGAATAAGCAAAATAATCATACATAAGAAAAGAAATGATTTTAACTGAGTAATCAAATGTTGTCTCAAAACTAAAATAATTTTTTCATCTTTGTTTTGAATATCGAGATGAATGTTTTTTGGTTTAGAAATAAAAGTACGAAAGAAATTATTGGTAGATTTTTCGTTTTTCATTACTTCTGAATAATCTTCAACGTTTCTTCTCACGTGGTGTTTATTTTGATCAGTCATATTTCTTCCTAATTATACCATTATATACGCCTTATGATTCCTACTTTGATTTTTCTCTAAAGTTTGCTATCTTATGACACAGATAAGTTTAGTATATTTGTTAGCAAAAATTATAAAAAGGAAACATGTCAGTTAAAAAAACCAGTAAAAAAGCAGTCGCAAAAAAAGTGATAAGTAAGCCAGCTGTAAAAGCTGTTAAAAAAACAGTAGTTGCACCTAAGGTTATGCCTCCCAAGATGGTTATGCCAAAAGTTCAGACAATGCCAATGAAAAAGCTTGACTCCAAAAAACTAATTAAGCCCTTAATTTTTCTACTTATTTTAGCTGCTGTTTATTTACTCAAAGATGAGGTGATCGTCGCTAGCGTTAATGGTAAACCAGTGACACGCTGGGCTTTAACACGTAATCTCGAGAAACAAAGTGCTTCAACTGTTTTAGAAAATATGACCTTACAAATGTTAGTTGAACAAGAACTCAAAAAGGCTGGCATAGAGGTTACTGATGAAGAGATGGATGCGGAAATCAGCAAGATTGAGGAGCAATTAGCTGCTCAGGGTCAAAATTTAGATGATTTATTAGCTGCTCAGAATTTAACCAGAACAACTGTTAGAGAGCAACTAGCCCTCAGCAAAGGCATGGAAAAACTTTTAGCTGGCAATATCATTGTTACCGGTGAAGAAATCACTGCCTATTTCGAGCAAAACAAAGAAATGATGGGCGCAGACGTTGCTTTGGAAGATATTAAAGCTGACATTGAAGCTCAACTGAGACAAGAAAAGTTAGCTACAGAGCAACAAAAATGGTTTGCAGAAATTAAGAAAAACGCAAAGATTAATTACTTTAAATTTGCTCCAAGCACCAGCCTTTAAAAAAAATTAAAAAACTAAATAAAAATTAATCCAAACTGAGTGAATCCCTAGATTCTTTCTCATCTGATAAATACACAGGTGGAATCTCCGGATGAGTGAAGTTTGGATTAATTTTTATTAGGTTTCCAAAACTGCGAGGAAGGCATCTTGATTAAGTTGAACTTGACCAATTTGCTTCATTCTTTTTTTACCCTTGGCTTGTTTGGCCAAAAGTTTCATTCTTCTAGTACGATCGCCACCATAAAGTTTGGCTGTCACATCTTTACGCCAAGCTTTGATGGTTTCTCTAGCGATAACTTTTGCTCCAATGCTGGCCTGAATTGGAATTTCGAATAATTGACGAGGAATTACTTCTTTTAATTTTTTAACAATTGCTCGAGCTTTTGCTTCAACGTTATCTGCCACAGTAATAAAACTGAGAGCTTCTATCGATTCTTTGTTGACTAAAATTTCTACTTTGACAGCATCCACTTCTCTAAAATCTTGCAGTACATACTCCATGGAGGCAAATCCTGAAGTGGCAGACTTAAGTTTGTCGTGAAAGTCAGTAATGAGTTCAGCTAAAGGAATTAGATATTCCAAGCGATTGCGGTTGCCAGTACCAATGCTGTTTTCCAAAGTGGCTCTTTTTTCATGACAGAGTTTCATCACTGCGGAAACATAATCTTCTGGACAAAAAACACTTAACTTAGCAATCGGTTCAAGTATTTTTCTCACTCTACTTAAGTCTGGCATTTCTGCTGGAGAGTGAATTTCAATTGTTTTGTCATTGGTGGTTAAAATTTGATAGGTTACAGATGGAGCAGTGGCGATGAGGTCCAAATCAAATTCTCTCATTAATCTCTCGCGAACTATCTCAGCGTGAAAAATACCTAAAAAGCCAACACGCAAACCATTACCCAGAGCAATGGAGTGGGTAGACTGATATTGCAGCGCACTATCATGCATGGTCAATTTTGCCATGGCGTCCTTGAGATTAGAAAAATCTTTGCTATCCACTGGATATATTTCCATAAAAACCATAGGAGTTGGTTCTTTGTAGCCAGGTAAAACCTCAATCATTTCTCTGTCTTCAAAACTAGTAATTGTGTCACCTACTTTAAGTAGAGAGATATCCTTTAGTCCTGTAGCGATGTAACCAACTTCACCTTCTTTAAGAACAGCTCTTTTTTCTTTTTCTGGAGCAAAAATGCCAATTTCTACTGGCAAGAATTTAGTTTTACTAAAACTTAAGTACATATCCTTTTTGCTCATTTCACCATTAACTACTCTCATATAAGCAATGGCGCCCTGATGATTGTCAAATTTAGAAGTAATGATCAAAGCTCTTAGTTTATCGCTTTCTTGAACATGATCCTCTTGGATGAGTTTTTTTCCTGGCGCAGGTACTTCTTCGATAATTCTTTGTAAAACCTTTTCCACGCCTTGCCCAGTTTTGGCTGAGACCATTAGAACTTCTTCTTCATTTAGTTCAAAAAACTCCATGATTTCAAGAATGCTTTGCTCAACATTGGCTGATGGCAAATCAATTTTGTTAATGACAGGAATGATTTTAAGTTTCAAATTTTTAGCTTTTTGATAATTAGCCAATGTTTGAGCTTGTACTCCTTGAGTAGCATCGATGAGCAAAAGAGCTCCTTCACAAGCAGCGAGTGAGCGATCTACTTCATAACCAAAATCAACATGTCCTGGAGTATCAATTAAATTGAGGATATATTTTTTGCCTAAATGTTCATAGTTCATGCGAACAGGAGCTAATTTGATAGTTACACCTTTTTCTTGTTCAATTGGATTTGAGTCCATCATGCGAGCATGAAAATTGAGGTCAGAAACGGCACCAGTGAGACGCAGAAAAGCATCGGTCAAAGTGGTTTTGCCGTGATCTATGTGAGCGATGATAGAAAAATTTCTAATCAAAGAAAGATCACTGTTTGTCATGGACGAATTTATTTACCAAGCAATTTGCTTAGAGAGGCTTTAACGCGGGCAGCCTTGTTTTTCTGTACGATATTTTTCTTGACACTGCGGTCAACCGCGGAGAAGGCAGCACTGAGTTTGTCAGCAGCTGGACTTTTCTTCATTTCATCAATAGCAGTCTTCATTTTTGATCTCAACTGAGTATTGATAACAGTTTTTCTCTGGCTAGCTCTAAGAGCTTTTTTGGCGTTTTTGAGTATCGGCATAGGCGACAATTATACTAGAGGTGTTGCCTTTAAGCAAGCAAGCCTTCGCATTAAAAGCTTTTACAGTATAATGTTATCCGTGATCTCTTTGACTAAAATATTCAATAGTAATGGCAAATGGCTGGAAAGAAAGCAAAATTCTATTCTTTCTGCCGCTTTGGTGATTACTTTAGCCAACATTTTTTCTTCAGTTTTTGGTTTATGGCGAGAAAGAGTGCTGATTAATCAATTTTTTGGCACAGATGCTTCTCAAAAGGCTTACGAGGCCTTTCAAGTGGCTTTCCAAATTCCGGACATGATTTTTCAATTGATTGTCATGGGTGCTTTGGCAGCTTCATTTATTCCACTTTTCACAGAGCTTAAAAAGAAAAATGAAAAAGATGCTTTTCACTTTACTTCAATCGTTATGAATTGGGTGCTTTTAGTTTTTTTAGTGGTTTCAGTTTTAGCTTTTATTTTTGCAGAACCAATCACGGCTTTTCGCACAGGTGTAGAATTTACCCCAGAACAAATCGCGACTGCAGTTAAATTAACTCGTCTAATGCTTTTTGCGCAGATTTTCTTTGCGATCTCAAACTTTTTGACTGGGATTTTACAAGCTTACCAGCGTTTTGTCGCTCCAGCTCTTGCTCCAATTTTTTATAACCTAGGTATTATGTTGGGAACAATTTTCTTGGCTAAATATTTTGGCATTTATGCTGCTGGACTAGGTGTTTTAATCGGTGCATTTTTGCATATGGCTATTCAATTGCCTCTAGTTTGGAAGATGGGCTTTCGCTTTAAGTTTGATTTTAATTTGAAATTTACTTCAGTTAAAAAGCTTTTTTCCTTGATGCCACCGCGTTTATTAACGGTAGGAGTGACTGAATTTCAGAATTTAGCTATGGGCTTTTTTGCTACCACAATCGGTGATCTCAGTTTCGTAGTGGTTAAACTAGCCAGTCGTTTAATGAGTTTACCAATTCGTTTTTTTGGTGTGCCGATTTCGCAAGCTTCCTTGTCATTTTTGTCTGAAGAATCAGCCGTTGAAAATCGACAGAAATTTAATCGTTTGTTACTGCAGTCTTTGAATCAAATTGCCTTTTTTGCTATGCCAGCTTCAGTGCTTTTGTTAATTCTGCGTGTGCCAATCGTTCGTTTAGTTTTTGGTACTTACAACTTCCCTTGGGGGACTACTGTCTTAACTGGAAAAGTAGTAGCTATTATTGCCATCTCGATCACTGCTCAAGCAATGGTTCAACTTTTAGTGAGAGCTTTTCATGCTCTTAAAGATACCAAAACACCTTTTATAATCACCTTAGTTACAGTGGCTTCTTATTTGTTAGTTTCTTATCTTTCAGTTTTTGTTTTTTCGCTAGATGTTTTGGGCTTGGGTTTGGCAATTTCTTTTTCAGCTTTTTTAGAACTGATTTTGTTTTTATTTTTACTAAATAAAAAATTGGCTTGTTTTAATAATAAAGAATTTTGGGGGCCACAAATAAAAATATTAGCATCAAGCTTTTTTATGGCTGTTTTTCTTTATTTGCCATTTAAAATACTTGATGAAGTGGTTTTTGATACCTCCAAAACTATTGACTTGATTGCCCTAACCGTTTCAACAGCAAGTGTCGCCAGTCTGGTTTATATATATTTTTCAGTGCTTTTTGATGTTAAAGAATTAACTTATTTTCGCAATATTTTGGGCAAATTTGGCAAGTGGAAAGAAGCGATTGAGGACTCCTCAGAGGTGCTTTTGGACAGTTCTACTACTGACAGCGAACGATAGCGAATTGTAAAAACTTGGCGAAACCCTTATTATAGAGATGAATGTCAAAAAAGCCTGCCAATAAAAAATTGGACATTACTGTTAATCTAGTTCCTCAAGATCCTTTTTTTGAGACGGCCTTGGGACGTTTTTTGAAATGGGCACTTTCTATTGGGCGTTATATTGTTATTTTTACAGAAATGATTGTTATTTTAAGCTTTGCTTCTAGATTTACTTTAGATCGCATGGTCACTGATCTCAACTCTTCAATTAATCAAAAAGAAAATGTGATTAGTTCCTATGGTGATTTAGAGAAAAAGTTTCGTTTTGTTCAACAACAAATTGGAGATTATCAGCAATTCAAGCAAGAGTCTAATTTAATTGATATTTTTCCGATTTTAAATAAAAATGTTCCAGATGACGTTGTTTTTGAAACTCTCTTAATCAGAGCAGACGCAATTAATTTTACTGGCTCAGCTTTATCTCAAAATGCCTTAAACGTTCTGATTAACAATTTACAGCTTAGTCCATCATTCCCAGAAGTAAGTGTTAACAAAATTGAATCTAGGGGTGAAAAAACCTCTGGTTTTAATTTTGATATTAGATCAACAATTAATTTAAATGCCAAAAACTAGACAAGAACAAATTCAGCGTGTTTTATTTGATTTTTATAAAAATCCAGTGGCTAGGGTATCTCTAGAGCTAGTTTTTTCTATTTTAGCCATAATTTTCTTTGCTATTTTTGCAATTAAGCCAACTTTGCAAACCATGACCGAATTAGTTAAAGAAATAAACGATAAAAGAGCTCTCGATGAACAATTAAATCAAAAAATTGCTAGCTTAAATACTGCTCAAAGTCAGTACGAAAAGTATAGTTCTCAATTTTATTTATTAGATGAGGCCATTCCTAAAACCGCTAATTTAGTTGAGAGTTTGAAAATAGTTGAAAAAATCGCTAGTGAGAATAACTTGGCAATTCAGGGGATTACGATCTCATCTGTTCCAGATGAACTAGTCAAGGCAGATGCTAATCAGTCCAAAAGAGAGTCTTTAACTTTTAATATCGATCTAGTGGGTGACTATGTAAATATTCGTCAATTTATTGAGGGCTTAATGGATTCTCGTAGAATGATGATTGTTGATCAGGTTAATTTCAGCATGGGTAGCAATCGTTACCAAAAAAACTTAAATGCTATTGTTAGAATTAATTTGCCTTACTATCTTAATGAATAATGAAAAAAACAGATAATAACAGTATTAGCAAACAATTAAATAAATTGCGCCGCGATAAGAGATTTTTATGGCTTGGAATTTTATTTTTTGTTTTAGTAACTTTTTGGATCTTACTTAGTCTTTTTGCTACTACTAAGACGAGCTCAATTTCTCCAGAATTACAGATCTTAGCTAAGCCTTTTGTGCCGAGACTAGAGTCTAAAGTTTTTGATGAGATTTTGCTAAAGAGATTTTTTTCTAAAGAAGAGCTTTCTCGTTTTTCTATTTATATTTTAGATAAAAATAATACGGGAGAAGAATCCCAACTAATTGATATTACTACTGAGAGTGATGGATTACTAAAAGAGCAATCTATGGCAGAAGAATCAACTACATCGCCAACACCAACACCAGCATCATCGCCAACACAAGCAGCAGATCCTGGGAGTTCAAATATAGACAATATTTTAGAGGCAATTGAGGGTGATAATAAACCTCAAAACTAAAGTCTAATACTTGTTGCTTTGCTCAAGATCATGTAAATTTAATGTAAGGATATTTATAGCTGTTATTTTTTTATGCAGGTTCAAAACAACTCACAAACCAGCAAACCTTCCCAAAGTATAAATCCACCACTGGGTGCTAGCCCTGTTGTGCCTAGCTCTAGTCCTGTTGCAACTAGACCTGCGACAACTCAAGCTAAGCCAATTTTAGCAACTCCGTCAATTCTAAATAAAACTGATTCAGTTGTTCCAACTGCTAGAGCCACTTCTGTTGCATCGGCAGAGAAAGACTCTTTTTCTGAAAAAGATCTTAAAGTTAAACTCAATAAATCAAAGGGTCCTAGATCAAAAAAACAAATTCCTACTATTCTTGGTTTGTTAATTTTGTTTGTGGCTTTGATTTCTGGAGTTTTACTTTTTGGTCAGGGAACTGGAGTTTTTGCTCCGCGTGCAACAGCTCAAACTACCCCCAAAAACATTCGAATTAGCAATGTGACAGATAAAACTTTTACGATCTCTTTTTATACCGATGAAAGCACTACTGCTTCTATAAAATATGGTGAGTCGGAAAAATCTTTAGACAAGCAAGCCAGTGATGATCGCGATCAGCTTTCAGGAGTTGTTAAAGATTACAGATTACATCAAATAACAGTAAGAGCTCTTTTACCCAATCAAGATTATTTTTATGAACTAATTGTTAATTCAAGCTCTTTTGATAACGAAGGACAGCCATATGTATTAAAAACAGCCCTCAAACCAAGCCAATCACCAAATAATAGTCAGACTATCTACGGCAATGTTTTTAACACTGATGGTTCAGCTGCAGAAGGAGCCATTGTTTATTTATATAGTGAGGGCATGGGTACTTTATCAAGTTTAGTTAAATCATCTGGAAGCTGGGGAATTTCTTTATCCAATGCTTTTAATACTGAAAAAAGCGGCTACGCTGTGGTGACTGACGAAAGCCCACTAGACATCAAGATCCAAGGTATTGAGCCAGATCTGTTAAGTAGTTTGCAACTTACTGTAGTAGCAGCTCAGCCAGTTCCAAATATAACTTTAGGTCAGAATGAAGTAGTTGCCGATGCCTCATCATCAATGGTTGATAAAGAAGAACTCTTGGCTGATGCAGAAACCTCTTCCTCAAGTACCCTTTTAGAATCTACTCCAAGTGCTGAGGGTAGCGAAAGCGCTGTCTTAATAGAGCAGTCTAGTTCATCTGGAGCTTTGCAAGATTTGTTATCAAATGACGGCATTAATGAAGAACCAGAAGTTTTAAACTTAGATGAACTCAGTGAATCTCAAGAAGCTTCAGCTACAACTATTACAACAACTCAGCCTCAAATAAAAGCTACTTTGCCAGCTAACACCATGGTTAGAGTAATTATTCACTCCGATACTCAAATTGATGAGACCGTTCAAACAGATGCCAATGGTGATTTAATTTTAGATATTGCGAGTCTTGGTCAGAATTTAGAGCCAGGAGTACACACTGCTTCTTACACTTATATTGATCCGACAACAGGTGAAGAGATCACTAAAACTTATAGTTTTACAGTCGATCCAAGCGCTGATTCTAGACAGCTGGCGGCGGTGGTTACAACTCCTACTCCAACTACAATTCCAACAGTAACCCCAACTGTAGCAGTGCCTTATGGTTCTGGAAATCCTTACGTTCCAACTATTTCTGCAACTCCAACTGCCACTGTCTCCCCAGTTGTTAGTACTAAATCAGCAATTGTTTCTACTAGTAGTGGGCAATATAGCTCTGGTTCAGTGGGGACGACGATTGCCTTACTATTAGGCGGTTTATTCTTTGTTTCAGCAGGCGTTTGGAGTTATCTATTAGCTAATTCTTTTGAAGAAAAAAGAAGCTAAATTCCATCAGCAATTACTTGCCATAATTCTCGATCGTTATCTTCATAACCAAGTGCCCAAATAGCTACTCCAGCTAGGTTTAGTTGTCTAGCATATTCTAATTTATAGCTAATTGATTCTGGGTTTTCGTAATAGATTGTGTAAAATTCACCATCTTGTTTGTAAGTGATGTATGGAGAAAGAGCGTCACTATCGAATGACTTTTTAATTTGAGTCGCTCCTTTCCAGGTATTTTCGCTACTAGTTTTTCCATCGGCAATTGCGAGTAATTCTTTAGCTTTTTTGTAGCTTACTGTAAAGCCGGTATCTTCAAATGTATTAGCTTTTGGATTGTTCGAGTCAGTTTGCCAGCCATAGCCATAAAAAGGAATGCCGAGAAGAATTTTTTCACGAGGAATTTGATCTAAAAATAATTTTAGATTTTGATTAATGTCTTTATTCCATTTGTTATTTTCACTTTCGCTAAAAAGAGGAGCAACTGGACCAGCTTGACTACTGCTTCGTTGATGAAAGTCATAAGCCATAACAACAACGTAGTCGACATATTGGCCAATTGTGGCAATATCCCAGAGACTTTGTGAGTTGCTGGCAGCGCTAGCATAAACGTCTACGCTTATTTGCACATCTTTGTATTTAGTATCCAGATACCAATCAAGCTTACGCATAAAAGTTACAAAATTTTCTCGCAGAGCTTGGCTGTTTTCACCACTATACTCAATGTCAATGTTAATTCCAGAAACAGGGTAAGCTAAAAGCAAAGAGTCTAGGCTTTGAAAAAAAGTAAGATGGGCTTTTTCGTTATTAAGAAAAGCACTAATATCTTCTGAATTAAACTGTTTAAGTACTAGCTCTACTTTGCCACCTTGATTTTGCATTTGTTCTGCTAGTTCCGTGAACTTTTCTTCATTAAGGGTGCGATAGCCAGGATCTAAATTGCCATCTTCATCTTTAATAGAAATCTCTCCATTAGCAGCGATATTCAATCCAAAATAAGAAAGATGAGTCAACTCTTTTTCTAAAACAAAATCATTAACATTCCAGTATGGCAAAAACCCATAAACAATCTTGCGTTCTTTTTGGGGGATAATCAATTCTTTGAGATAACGCAAGCGACTATTGTTATCTATCGAAGAAAACAGAGGGGCGTTGTAGAAAACATTAATTGATAAAAGTACTACAAAAATAAGTAGCAAAAATAAAAAAATGCTAAAAAATATTTTTGACATCTATCATTTGTTGTTCATAAATAGTTTTGCCTTCTTCATCAACTGGTCTGGCACAATCGGCGCAATAAAGCTTGGTTAGTGGATCGTAGTAAAAGGCATGTTCTTCGAGATTTAAATCAGTAGCTTCTTCGCCCTCAGCCGGTGGCAAACCAGTTTCAGCACGGATCCAATACTCTTTACGGAAAGTACCTGAATAGCTAGGTTTAGAACTCTCCCAGTACAGCTCTTGACCTTTAGATTCACAGCTAGCCACTGGATCGGTATCAGTATTTACCGTGGAGACACTGGTTTCATTGTCTCCAGTGCTAATTAATAAACTTCCCAAACCTGCTTGAGGGGGCATGCCGGTTAAGCAAACATTGCCTATTTTGACATCTGCTGGTTTTTCTGGCCAAACAGTTTCTTCATCTTGCAATATATATTGCATAATATCGTGCCAAATTGGAGCTGCGCCGGTAATACCAGAGGCTAAGTAGCTCATTGATTTACCATCATTATTACCTACCCAAACAATGGTCAAATATTCTGGAGTGTAACCGACGGTCCAGTTATCTTTAAGATCATTGGTGGTACCAGTTTTGGCAGAAACGATTTTATTTTTAATGACTAATTCAGAATTTGAGCCAAAAGCTGCTTGGCGAGCATTGTTATCTTGAAGGATGTGGCTAGTCAAATAGGCAGGAGCGCGATCCATTACTCTTTTTGCTAAATTTTCTTCTTCAGCCAAATCGTTTTCATTTAAATAAGTTAAATCAGCTTTAGCTTCTTCAGAATCATATTCTTCTAAAACTTCACCTTTATAATTGCTAATCTCTAAAATTCCAGTTAAAGGAATTTTGACACCCTGATTGGCTAGAACGCCAAAAGCTTCAGCTAATTCAGTCATTTTTACTTCACCTCCTCCTAAAGTTAATGACAAGCCATAATTAGCAGGATCAGTCCAAGTAGTAATGCCCATCGCTGTGGCTTGGTTAATAAATTTTTGAAGGCCAATTGTAGTCAAAGCTTTGACAGCAGGAATATTAAGTGAATTTCCCAAAGATTGACGAATTGTTACTGGTCCTAAAAAGGCTCCGGTATAGTTTTTTGGACAATAGTCTTTTTGTCCAGCTACCTTGAAGCAAGTAGGAATGTCTAAAATCATTGAGCCAGGATTAAGGGTTTTTTCGGCAAAAGCTGTTGCATACATAATTGGTTTAATCGATGAACCAGGCTGTCTAAGTGCCAGAGCTACATTAACTTGACCATCTTCTTCACTATCGAAATAGTCTTTGGAGCCAATCATGGCTAAAATTTCGCCAGTGTTCGGCTTGGTAACTAGAGCCGCGCCATTACCGACTTTAAGGTTGGCTAGTTTAGCTACTTCTGCTGATAGAGAGGCTTGAGCAGTTTCTTGCAGATCTAGATCCAGGGTAGTTTTAACACGTAGTCCACCAGTTTCAACCATTTTCTCGCCATATTTTGTGTAGAGTAAATCCTTGATGTAAAAAACAAAGTGAGGCGCCTTAATGTCTGTTCTAGAAATTGCAAAAGTTAGTACTTCAGCTGCCGCTGCGTCAGCTTCTTCTTGACTAATATATTTATCTTCAACCATGCGACGGAGGACTTCTTTTTGACGTGCTTTACCTTTCTCTGGATTGGAGCCAAAAGGAGAGTAAGTGGTTGGAGATTGAGGTAAGCCAGCCAATAATGATGCCTCAGCTAAACTTAAGTCTTTGGCTGATTTATCAAAATATTTATTAGCAGCAGCCTCGACACCGACAGCGGTTCCGCCGTAAGAAATGTAATTTAAGTACATCTCTAAAATTTCATTTTTGCTATAGAGAACTTCGGTCATAATAGCTAAAACAGCTTCTTTGATTTTACGAGAAAAAGTTTTTTCATTGGTGAGTAGGGCATTTTTGACTAATTGTTGAGTAATAGTCGAGCCACCTTGTAAGCTACCACTACTGAAATTATTAAAACTAGCTCTAATAAGACCAGTAATATCTAAGCCGTGATGGGAATAAAATTTTTTATCTTCAATAGCGACGGTTGCTTGAAGTAAATGCTCTGGAAGTTGGTCAATTTGGACAGGAATGCGGTTCTCATTGCCATAGATTTCATAAAGTAATTCTCCATTGCGGTCGAAAATCTGAGTGCTGACTGGGAAATTTTCGCTAGAAGTTAAATTATTTGGTGAAGGAAGTTGTTTATATAGATAGATAAGTGTAATTAAAATAGCAGTAGCGATAGCAATCAAGGAAATTTGCAAAGGGCGACTTGTCTTCAATCTTTCCAAAAAAGGAGGAGTCATGGGTCTTTTTTTCTTTGTTTGTTTTTTCTGGACAAGAAGGAAAGGATTCATGGGATTATTATACATTAAAATTTTAAGGCTTTATGATCAAGGTATTTTTATTTGATGAGAATTCCATTATAATCACTTCATGGAACTTCAAAAAAATGCTGATTGGTACCAATACTTGGACGAGTGCCAAAAAGAGTTAGTAGTGGTTAGTTTTTCCCTTTTAAACAAGCAAGAAGTTTTAGCTGATCTTAAAGACTATTCTTTTATTGTTTTTTCAATGTCGAAGGCTTATGAAGGTTTTCTTAAAAAAGTCTTTTTTGATCTTTATTTGATTAATAAAGAGACTTATGAAGGTCGCCGTTTTCGTATCGGTCGAGCTCTTAATCCAGACATTCGTGCCAATCAGAGAGATGAAGATTGGCTTTATGATGACGTCGCCAATAAATTTGGTAAAGAAACAGCTCGTCAATTATGGGACACTTGGCTAGTCTGTCGCAATCGAGTTTTCCATTATTTTTCAGACTGTACTCAATTTCTTAGTTTTGCTGAAGCCGCCGAACGGGTCAAGATGATGGAAGAAGCAATGCAATTAGTTACAAATCAATTAAAAAAATAAATTAATAGAAGGAAATTATGACGACAAATTATAGATATAAAAACATTACCATCTCTGGTTTGCCTGGTTGCGGTTCAACTACTTTATTGAGCTTGCTTAAAGAAGAGCTGGAGGCTGAAAACTGGGTGGGTTTCTCTGGTGGAGAATTCATGCGCTCTTATGCAATTGAGAAAGGCTTATTTAATCCAAATAAATCTGTTCATCACAGTGCTACTGTTTACAACGATGATTTTGATCGCCAAGTAGATTATGGCATTCGTGAAAAAGTCAGTGAACATGAAAAATGGATTATTGAGTCATGGCTATCTGGTTTTATGGCCCAAAATGTTCCAGGTACACTTAAAGTTCTTATGACTTGCAGTGATGATGCAGTTCGCATTGATCGGATTGTCAATCGCGATGATGTTGATGTTGAAGAAGCCAAGCGTAGTATTCATGATCGTTATCAGGGTAATTTAGAGAAATGGCAACGCGTGTATTCTAAGGAATGGCAAGAATGGGTAGTAGAGACCGGTAAATTGCCAAAGTCAGCTGAGATTGATTTTTGGCGTCCAGAGCTTTACGATTTAGTTATTGATACTTTCTCAAATAATAAAGAAAAGACTCTAAGGCTTGTCCTAGATGCCATCAAAAAAACTTAAGAAAACTGTTAGGTCACACAAACACGAAGCTTTTTTGCCGATTTTGCTTCTAACTTTTTTATTGTGGATTTTTTATAGAAGTATTTTTCATTTTTCAGTTTTGTTCGATGAAAGCATAGGTAAGCTTGTTTTTTTTGCACTGCCAGTCTTATTATATGTTTCGATCTCTGGTAGTACTGAAATCTTTGAAACTTTCTCTCTCAAGAAACTTAAGCCAGGTTTACTATTGGGTTTGGCTATAGGTGGCGTTTTTGGTTTTGCAGCAGCCTTTTTAGGAGCTTTGAGTCGAGGGGGTCTTGTTAGTTCAATTCCTTATTATTTTGCCGATTGGTTTTGGAAAGAAATGTTTTTGGCAATCTTAACTGGATTTTGGGAAACTTTGTTTTTTTACAGTTTTGTTATGGTCATTATCAATGATAAATTTCGTCATCTTTCACTATTGAAAAGAATCGGCATGGTTGCTTTAGTCTTTTTATTTTTTCATTTGCCGAACATCTTTGCTCGTTTTAGTTTTACCGAATCTTTATTTCAGATTTTATTAATTTTTGCTTTTGCCTGTGGTCAGGCACTGATCTTTTACAAGAGACGCAATGCTTATTTGTTGATATTGGTGCAAGCTATCTGGGGAATGGTTCTACTAATTCACTTCTAATTTTTTATGAAAAAGATTAATTATTTATTTATCTTGTTTGCTGTCGCTTTCTCTGTTTTTATTTTACTTATTTCGCTGCAGTCGGCCAACAAAGCTCGAATGACCAATGAAGGTAGATTGGTTTCTGGCAAATTTTATATCGCCAAAGAAATTCTACCAGATCATTCTTTATATCCTATATTAATGGTTGTCGATCGTTTACGTTTAGAGTTAGCTGGTCCAGAAAGAAGAGTGTATTTGCTGAGTTCCTATGCTAATCGTCGTCTTTTTTATAGTAAAAAGCTTCTAGAAAAAAACGATCAAGCTTTGGCACTTACTACTCTGAGCAAAGCAATCAAGTATATAAATCAAGCTTTGGAAGAGAACATTGGCTTAATTGAAAAGGCCAGTCCAAGTAAAACAGAAGAATATCAAAAGCTAGCTTTTTTCACTTTAGAAAATTTTAATCAGGATACATCTTTTACTGTAGAATATAAAAGCCAATTCAACGATGAGGGACAAGCAATCTTAGACGCTCTTTCTACAGAGGGTCTATCTCTAGCAGAAAAATTGCGTAGCTTGATGAATCAATCAATTCAAAACTGATCTATTTTGTTATATTGACAAGTACCCATTCCGCATGAGATTCTTCTATTCCTCGTTTCTTTGAACCACTATAAGTTGTGTTCAAGGAAACGAGGAAATACTATAGGTAGCGATTTAAGGCATATTATGCAGTGTCCATTTTGCAAAGGCAGCGAAACAGCCGTTATCGATTCAAGAGAGACGGAAAATGGGGATACTGTGAGGCGTAGACGCACCTGTGAAGATTGTGGCAAGCGCTTTACCACTTACGAAAGAGTTGAAGGCGTAGATTTAAAAGTTATCAAAAAAGACGGCAATCAAGAAAATTTTGACAGAGAAAAAATCAAACGAGGTTTGATTAAAGCAACCTGGAAGCGTCCTGTTAGCATGTTACAAATAGAATTATTAATTGAGGACGTTGAAGCCAAACTGAGACAAAGAGAATTGGTTGAAGTTAAGAGTTGGGAGATTGGCAATCTAGTGCTTAATCGTCTCAAGAAACTTGATCCACTTTCTTATTTGCTGTTTGCTACTGTTTATCGAGACTTTGGCGAGCTGGCAGATTTTGAAGCAGAAATTAAGAAATTGAAAGAAAACTAATCTATGAAAGTAAAAAATACTCTCCCCAAAATAAAAATGAAATTCATTGACAGAAAACTGTCTAGGGGCTTGGGGGAGGCAGTCGCCAAGCGTACAATTTTGCGTACTAAGGCTGATGGCGAATTAGAAACTTGGGCTGATGTGGCTCATCGTGTGGCTCTTGGTAATTCCTCTTTATTGCCTAAGAAATTTGAAAAAGATCGTCAAAGTGAATATGAAATTTTGCGCAAACATATTTCTAATGCTTCATTGTTAATGAGTGGTCGCCATCTACAGCATGGTGACGAAACTCAACCGGGTCGCAACATGGAAGTTTTCACCAACTGTAGCACTGCTTCATCTTCTTTTCTTCTGTTTTATCTACTGTTAAATGGTTCCGGTGTTGGTCGTGCTTATGACGATGCTTTAATGGTGGTGGACTGGGACTACATGCCAATTATTCGTTGCGTACTAAGTGAAGATCATGGGGATTTTGTTTGGGGTGATGATGAGAGTGTCCGTGAAGCTCGTCATAAGTATGAGAATGCTCATTGGTTTGAAATTCCAGATACCAGAGAAGGTTGGGCTCAGGCAGTCGAAAAGATTGAAGAAATGGCTTATGAGCGCAAATTCAAGAATGATACTTTGATTTTGGATTTCACTAAGGTTAGACCAAAAGGCTCACCAATTGGCGGTATGCAGGGTCGTCCAGCTTCTGGTCCTCGTCCTTTGATTAAAGCTATTCAGAAATTAGCCACCATTAAGGGTTCTGGTATGAAGCCTTGGAAACAAGCTCTTTATGCCGATCACTATTTATCTGAATGTGTTCTAGTAGGTGGCGCGCGCCGTGCTGCTCGTATTGCAGTTAAAACTTGGACTGATCCGGATATTTTTGAGTTTATTAGTATCAAAAAAGGTGGCTTTCTATGGTCAGCTAATAACAGCGTAGCCGTTGATGAGAAATTTTGGAAACAGCGTAGTTTACACTCCATGAAGGTTTTGGATGCTGTAATGCGTGCTTCTTATTTTGATAAAACTGGTGAGCCAGGTTTTGTGAATCAACATAAATTAGTCCAAAACGATGATGGTTTTGATGGTTATCTTGATGGCAAATATGCTCAAAGCAAAAAATTTATGCCAATGAAAAAAACAATCAAGATGTTGGCTGAAGTGGCAAAGCATGCTGGAGCAAAATATTACACTCAAATTCCAAATCCCTGTGGTGAGATTACTTTAAATATGCTGGGTGGTTACTGTGTAATTGCTGATGTGGTACCTTATCATGCTCCTGATGTTGACAGCGCAGAAGAGGCTTTCCGTGCAGCTACTCGTGCTTTGATGAGAGTTAATACTTACATGGATAGTTTGTATTCTCGCGAGGTTAAAAGAACTAATCGTATTGGTGTTGGCATGACTGGTATTCATGAATATGCTTGGAATGCTTTTGGTTTAGCTTTCCGCGATCTGATTGATGAAGAAAAGGCCAAAGATTTTTGGATGACTATTGCTCGTTTTAAACGCGCCGTCGAAGAAGAATCAGTTAGCTATGCCAAGAAAATTGGTGCGACCGTGCCTCATACTAATACGACTATCAAACCAGCTGGCACAACCTCTAAGCTTTTTAGTCTTTCTGAGGGTGCTCATTTGCCAGCCATGCGCGAATATATCCGCTGGGTACAATTTCGCGAAGATGATCCTTTGGTTAATAAATATAAAAAAATGGGCTATCCAATCAAAGAACTCAAGAGTTATCAAGGCACTACCGCAATTGGTTTCCCAACTCAGCCAGAAATTTGTCGTTTGGGCATGAATAATAAACTAGTGACTGCTAGCGAAGCAACTCCTGAAGAGCAATATAAATGGTTAATGTTGATAGAAAAATATTGGATTGTCGGTGTTGATGAGAATGGTAAGCCTTTAGCAGAAGATAAGGGTAACCAGGTTTCTTACACTCTTAAATATGATCCAGAGCAAGTTTCTTATCGTAAATTTTCAAGTATGATTCGCAAATATCAGCCAATGATCAAAACTTGTAGTGTTATGCCTAAGATTGATGTGACTGCTTATGAATATCAACCCGAAGAAGCAGTGACCATTGGTCAGTTTATGCAGGTGATCAATGAAATTAGTGATGATGAGGCTGGAGTGACAGAAGACATTAGCATGGAACATTTAAAATGTGATAGTGGGGCGTGTCCAATCTAAAGATTGCACACTTTAAAACAAGTCACGTTCAACTAAAATTATTGCTTTAATTTAATTAACAATCTTTGTTTCACTCGAAGAAGTTCGCTGTTAATAGACATGACAATCGAATCGTCATTTTTATTTCAGCTCCTTCTACGGACTGTTTTAAAGTGTGCAACTTTTTCATATTGAGCACGAAAATAAATTAGAATTTCAGAATAATAAATTTGTATTTCCATGCTAAAATAACGCCACTGTGGCTACTAAAAGAAAATATAAAATTCTTAAAAAAAATAAATCAAAACAAGAAAAAAATGTTTTAGTAGTCAATCAGCCAGTTAAAAAGTTAAAAGAAATTAAGCGAGGTCGCCCGAAATTAGCATTTCACATTAAGTGTAAAAGAACAGTCAAAAAATATTTTCTTAGCATTGATAAAAAAATAAATAAATCAATAAAAAAATTGAATTATCAATATATTTCAATTTTAAAATTTCTGAAAATAAAGAAAGGTCGTGGTCGAAAGAAATTAGCATTTTATATTAAATGGCAGCGATTAGTTTTAGACAATCACGAAACTTTTTTAAAAAATAAAAATAGATTTATCAAAAAATATCATTTTAGAAAACAGCAAGTTCTAAAATTTTTTCATTTAAATAAAAGAGTTGGTAGACCAAAGAATAGAGCTCTCCATTTCACTTATTTCTTTTCTATTTTGCTAACAATCTTATTTTTAGCTTTTACTTATTTTAGTTATGATATAGCAATTAAAGATTTACCATCACCAACAGATTTATCTAATAAAGAACAAAATGTAACTACTAGAATTTTGGATAGAGATGGCAATCTTCTTTACCGAATTTATGAGGATGAAAATCGTACTTTGGTTTCTTTGCCAATGGTCTCGCAATATCTCAAAGATGCCACTGTTGCTATTGAGGATCAACAGTTCTACAAACACTTTGGTTTTTCTTTTAAAGGTATTTTCAGAGCTTTGCTTAAAAATTTTTCTGGAGAAACAGTCCAAGGTGGCTCAACTATTACTCAACAATTAATTAAGAATCGTTTGCTTAACAATGAAAAAACTTACCGTCGCAAAATTCGTGAGCTACTTTTATCACTTATCGCGGAACGTATTTATAGCAAAGATCAAATTCTAGAGATGTATCTAAACACCGTGGCTTATGGTGGCTCTACTTATGGAATTGAGGAGGCTTCGTGGCGATATTTTAATAAATCCTCTGCGAATTTAAGTTTAGGTGAAGCAGCTTTATTGGCTGGTTTGCCACAAGCGCCTTCAACTTACACACCGTTTGGTTCTAATCCAGAGTTGGCTTACACCAGACAGGCAGAAGTTCTGCGTCGTATGGTTGAAGATGGTTATATTAGTCAACTGCAGGCTGATCAAGCAAAACAAGAAAAATTAGTTTTTAACCAAGACAGGATTGATATTCAAGCTCCTCACTTTGTGATGTATGTACGCAAACTTTTGGCAGAGAAGTATGGTGAGGATGTGCTTTCTAAAGGTGGTTTAGAAGTCAGGACTACTCTTGATTTGTCATTGCAAAACCAAGCTCAAACAATTGTTAGCAATGAAATTTCCAAACTAACATCTTTCCAGATCAGCAATGGAGCAGCTCTAGTTACTAATCCTAAAACTGGAGAAATTTTAGCGATGGTGGGGGGAGCAGATTATTATGACTTTATTCATGATGGACAAGTGAATGTCACCATCAGACCGCGTCAACCTGGTTCTTCAATTAAACCCTTAACTTATGCAACTGCTTTTGAACAAGGTAAAACTGCTGCTTCAACTATTGAAGACTCGCCAGTAATTTATCAAATTCCTGGGAGTAAACCCTACGCTCCTAAAAACTATGATGGTAAATTTCATGGTAAAGTAACCCTGAGAGATGCTTTGGCTTCTTCTTATAATATTCCAGCAGTTAAGCTTTTGGCTGAGCTAGGTGTTAAAAATCTTATTGATAAAGGTGAAGCTTTGGGAATTAGTACTTGGCAGGATCGCAGTCGTTTTGGTTTATCTCTAACTTTGGGTGCAGGAGAGGTTTTAATGACTGACATGGCTCAGCTCTACAGTAGCTTTGCCAACCTTGGCTATCCAGTGTCAGTTAATCCATTTTTGGAAATTTCCAACTATAAAGGAGAAATACTTTATCGCAATAGTTGTGCTTTGGATAGTGATAATTGCTATGAGGATTTAGAACTTAGTCCAAAAGCTGCCTATCTAGTTACTGACATTTTATCTGATAATAAAGCGCGTTCTGCCGCTTTTGGAGCGTTTTCAGTACTGAATATTCCTTTGCAGCAAGTAGCTGTTAAAACAGGTACTACCAATAGTATGAAAGACAATTGGACAATTGGTTATATTAGCGATCGCTTAGTTGCTACTTGGGTAGGCAACAATGACAATAGGCCGATGAGCTATGTTGCTTCTGGAATCACTGGAGCTTCACCGATTTGGAATAAAATTATGCTGCTTTTATTAGATGACAAGAACCCGCATAAATTTGCTGTGCCAGAAAATATGATTAAGGTTAAAATCTGTGCCAGTACCGGTACTTTGCCATGTAGTGCTTGCCCTAGGATTAGTGAAGAGATTTTTGTTAAGGGCACGGAGCCACAAAAGGCTTGCAACGATCAGTATTTCATTGATCTTAAAACTGCAGAAAATTCAGTTGGACAAGTTTTATAAAGTTTTTATTAATTAAAAATTATAGAAACAAGAAAACCTAGTAAGAGAGTAATAATAAGCAAAAGTGGTGCCACCCATCTCTGACTCAATTCTTCTTTTTCAGTTTTATTTTGTCGTTTTTTGCTTTGTTTGGCTAGATAAGCTTTTTCAATACGCTCTGTATTTTTAGCGACATCTCTAATTAGTTCTGGATCTTGTTGGTAATTTTTCCCCATTTTTAATCTCTGAGCTCATCAACTCTTTTAGCAATTAAGTCGACTACTTCGTCAATTTCTAGTTTGCTGGTGTCCACGAGCCAAGCCTCAGGAACAACTTGCAGTGGATCGTTTGTTCTATTACTATCTCTCAAATCTCTTTCTTTTATTTCTTTGGTTACTTCTTCAATAGAAGTATTTGTTCCTTTAATTAGGTATTGAGTATGTCTTCTTGCAACTCTAGCCTCAATGCTGGCAGTTAAAAATATTTTTAAATTTGCATCTGGAAGGACACGGAAAGTGATGTCTCTACCTTCCATAACTACATTTTGTTTAGTAGCTATTTCTTGTTGTTTCTTGACAAGTACTTTTCTTAGTTTTTTCAAAACCGCCACTTTGGAAGATCCTTCGCTGCATTTTTGAGTACGAATAGCCCAAGAAACATCTTCACCATCTAAAATGACCGTGGTTAATCGACCATCAGTTTCTTTTGGAGGGAGTGGGTTTCTCATTTCTAGTTTACTTTTTTCGAGCAAAGCAACAACCTTATCTTCTTCACTAAAATCAACTCCGTTTCTAATGGCTAGTAGGGCGGCAACTCGATACATAGCTCCAGTGTCGACGTAAAGAAAACCTAACTTTTGAGCAAGTAGGCGAGAAACGGTCCCCTTGCCAGCAGCAACTGGACCATCGATAGCAATTTGAAAAAAATCACTCATGATTATTTTCTAGAGGTTTTTTTCTTTTTACTGTCAGTTTTTTTAACTTTTGGCTTTTTTATTTCAGTTAGCCATTCTTCTCTGTCAGAGGTAATTAGACCACCTAGTCCAACTACTACTAAGATAAGAGGCCATAGATTCCAAAAGGCTTTTGGCAAATAACCAAGATTGGAAGCCATAAAGATGAGTCCCATAATTACTAGAGTGATTGGCCAAAAAGTTCGTTTAGGCATTTTTGATTTTCCTTATAGTTTAATTAAAGCGTAAATTTATTCTTAGGACAAGTGTACTTTTTTGTTTTCGCTGTCTAATTCTCTTTTCAAATCTCTTTTTTTAATTGTTTCTCTTTTTTCAAACTCTTTTTTGCCTTTGGCTAAAGCGAGTTCTAATTTAATTCTATTGTGAGAAATAAAGAAAGTGAGAGGAACAATGGCAAAGCCTTTTTGTTTACTGGCTTCGACAAGCGCTTCTACTTCACTTTTTTTAAGCAACAGTTTGCGAGATCTTTTTGGATCGTAATCTTCTTGTTTCGCAAAAGAGTAGGCGTTAATTTGTGAGTTGATGAGAAAAAGCTCGCCTCCAATTTCCTTGATGTAGCTGCCATTTAGACTAGCTTGTTTAAGACGAAGACTTTTGACTTCACTCCCACTTAAAACAAGACCAGCAATAAATTTTTTGCTGATGGTGTATTCGTACTGGGCTTTTTTATTAAAAACGAGTGACATTTATAAGCTTCATTTTAGCATTGAAGGCTTAGATTTCTACTTCATAAATCACTGAGCCACTCACGGCGTAGATTTTTGTGCCATCTTCGTTAAAAGCGATACTGCTCACTCCAGCCAATTCATTACTTTTAATTTCGCTGATTAATTGACCATCTTTGGTGAGAATTAATAATCTTTTGTTTTGTTTTTCTAAGACCGCCAAAGAATTAATTTGGTCATTAGCGCTGAGAATAATTTGGTTATTTGGCAATTTTTCTAAGCCTTTGATGGAAAATTCAGCAGTTGAGCCTTTAGTGAATTTAAGCAAATTGCCATTTTTAAAAGCCATCCACAAATCTCCATCTACTATTAGGTCGCTAACATTTTCAAAATTAATACCTTGTTTGTCAACCAACCAACCAATTGGCTCGCTCAATTCTTCATCTTTGTAATAGTAGCGATAAATGTTTCTTTTTTCTTTATTTAATAAGTATAGGTATGGGCCAAAACTAGACAAAAACTCGCCAGTTTTATCTGATTCGCCCTCTGATTTTATTTCTCTGAAGCCACTCTCGGGTTTTGCCAAATCAAGAATTTTGATGCCATTACTTAGAACAAATAAATTGCCTTCACTAACAGTAAAATCTCTAATTAGATCTGAGCCTTCTACTTTAATTCTCGATTGAGAACTGTCAGTTTTGATATGTAAAATTTCTTGGCTATTATTTTCTAGGGCAAAAATTTCGCCATTTTTGAATTCAATTTTATTGGCTAAAAAATCATTTAAGTTGTAAGCAACGGAAAGTTGATCCAGAGAATTTTCTCCAGAAATTCTTTCAATTAATTGATTCAAGCGTTCAATTTCTGCATCAATTAGTTTAAGACTGTCTTTGTTGTTTTTTTCTTGTTTTAGATTTTCCACCGCCTGTAAACTTTTTTGGGCATTCTCTCTAGCACTGATGGGTTGTTCAAGAAGCAATTGTTCAATATCATTTGTATTGCGACTAATTTCTGTGATTTGTTTTTCTATGTTAGTGACAATTTTTTGATTTTGATTTCTGCTAACCGTTGCCGTGGTGAAAATAATGGCAACAGCTCCACAAATTACAAGAAATGTAATTAGTAATTTCTTTTTATCTTGTTTTTTTAATATGTAAATAATTTTATTTGAAAATTTTAGAATTTTTTTTAGAAAAACTGGAATTTTTTTAAGTAAATATTTTAATTGCCAAATCTTTAAAACAACTTTCTTGAAATCAAATTTTTCTTTTGCTACTTCGTTTTCTTGTTCAATGTAAGTTAAGAAAGCCAAGCTTGTTTCAAGATTATTGCTTTCTCCTTGAAAAAGAGTGCTGTCACTAATTAATTTTTCTAAGCTAACTCCTTTCTCGAGCATTTCCATGACGAAGCTACTAATTAGACTTGAAGATTGGTTTATCAAGATAATTTGGTCATTTCCTTTGAAATTACCGGTCACAATCTTGATTTCTTTGTTGCTGGCTAGAATTTTTTTAGCTTGGCCATTTCTTTTAAGAATAACCTCTCCAGAATAAGTGGCGAAAATTATGCCTTCTGTTTTTAATAGACTGAGAGAAAATTCTAAATCAAGTTTTTGTTCTCTGACAAAACTAAGTAAGTCTAGAATTTTTTGGTGGAGTTGTTCTGGATTTTCGATTTGCCAAGTTAAAAACTCAGCTGTTAGATCTTTGCAGAAGCCAGTCGCGTCTTGACCCTTAAGAGAGAAAGCGATACATAGCTGTTTATTTTGACTTGAAACGACTTCGCTACAGAAGTCTAAGCGAGGATGAGCTAAGATTGATACAAATTGAGCCTCTTTCACTGAGTCTATCTTAGCATAGCTTTTTAAATTCCCAAATTTGGTTTTCTGTCTAGATCGTTCTTTTTAGTATCATCTTTAGCAAACTCACCTCTAGCAAATTTAAAACTAGCCACTAAGCCAATCATGGCAGCATTGTCACCACAGAGTTTTTTGCTGTAAGGCACTTTGAGTTCAATTCTTTTACCACTTAATTGTTGATATTTGCGCAAAAGTTTTCTAATTTTGCTACGCAAATTAGTATTGGCGGCTACGCCGCCACCTAGCCAAATTTGCTCGATTTCGCTTGGAATAATTTGATCTTTATCTAGGTGTTTCATGAAATTTCGATCAGGATAGAGGTGCTTACTAAGATCTGGACTAAATAGAATTCTTTCCAATTTGTAAATAATCTGCTCAAAAACAGCCTCCTGTAGTGCCAAAGCTAAATCATAGATTGCTTGTTTATCTAACTTCTTCTTTTTTTCTAAATCAGCAATTAAATTGCGCGCAGAGGTTTTAAGTCCTGAAAAGCTCAAATCAAAATTAGCCTGTGAGGTCATTGCTTTTGGAAAAGTAAATTTACCAGGATGACCTTTCTTGGCGAATTTTTCCATTAGTGGACCAGCTGGATAACCTAAATTAAGTAGGCGACCAACCTTATCTAGACATTCGCCAGCCGCGTCATCGATAGTTTGGCCAAGTTTTTGATAATGACCAATCTTGTCTATCAGAATAAATTCACTGTGTCCGCCGGAAATAACTAAAGCAAGGACAGGCAGATTTTTTTCTAGTGTGGCTTTTTTTTCGCCTTTTTTGCCATTAGCAAGTGCAAGTGGAGATAGCGCATGTGCTTCGATGTGATTGATGGCGATAAGTTTTTTTCCGTATTTAAACGCCAACTCTTTAGCTTTTTCAATGCCAACTTCCAGTGCTGGAGCAAGACCTGGTCCCACGGTAACAGCAATCGCATCGATTTCCATCCAAGAAACTTTAGCTTGTCTCATCGCTAAATTGATAGCAGGATCAATATTTTCTTTATGTGCTTGTTTAGCCAGAGTAGGAAAAACTCCACCATATTTTTTATGGATTTGATTTTGGGAGGCGACAATATTACTCAAGACCAGCTTGTCTTCAACAACGGCAGCACTGCTATCATCACAACTAGTATCGATGGCTAAAATTTTAGGCATTGTTTCCAATCTGAATTTTTCTTTGACCATTTTCTTCACTAAAATTCAAAGTCACAAGTTTCTTTTTATCTAAGTCGAGCCATTTCTCGATTTGTTCAAACCACTCAATGACCACGACATTATTTTCTTTGACTAATTTCTCAATTTCTAAAAGTGCCACCTCTTCCTCTAAATCTATTTTCCAGGCATCGACGTGATAAAAAACGCCTTTACTTTGTAATCTTTGATAATCGTATTCATTAATATATGAATAAGTTGGTGAATTGATGACCTCCCTAATACCAAGGAATTTCCCAACTCCTTTGGCAAAAATAGTTTTACCCATACCCAAGGGACCATTGAGGGCAAAAACTAAACCTTTTTTCTCGAGAAGATTGAGCTGATTAAGCATTAAGCGGCCAGCTAACTCGATAGTTTCTTCTTCAGAATCGCTGTATAAAATTTCGCCATTTTTTTGATGCAAAGAACCGCGCAAAGCAATTGGAGTAGAAAGAGTGGTGTCGATGACGGTTGAAGGTTCATTTTTTGGCAATTCGCCGGCATCAATTACCAGATCAATGAGACTTTTTTGTTGCTTTGATAAATTATCTAGAATATCAGCAATTTTATAAGGTCTCTTTTTACCAGAAGCATTGGCGGAGGTACTGGTAATGGCTTGACCAAAATTTTTGATAATGTCAGCAACCAAAGAGTAATTAGGAATGCGAATTCCTAAGGTACCAAATTCAGAATTAACTCTAGAATCAACAACGTTCTTACTTTTGGAAATGACGGTAAAAGGTCCAGGTAAAAAGTTTTTATAGAATTTCAAAGCTTGCTCATTGATATCGACATATTTGCTTGCCATTTCTTGATCGGAGACGGCAATAGAAAGCGGTTTGCCTTGGCGGCGGCCTTTGTATTTGAGCAATTTATCAATCGCTTTTTCACTAGAGGCATTAGCGCCAATTCCATAAACGGTTTCAGTTGGATAAATTAGTAAGCCGTCATTTTCGAGACATTTTTTTGCTTCATTGATGACTGCTTCTCGATTAGAATTGAGCTTTAATATTTTCATGTTATTCTGTTAAGATAGTAGCCCAATATTATAATGCCAAAAAACAATAATCGTCAGCATATTTTTGATGTACTCGATTCACCAAGTCCAGTTTTAGTTGAGGATCAAAATGACCTCAAGTTCAGTCTTTACTTACGTTCAAGAGAAGTTAGTCAAATTGTGCTTTATTTGGAAAAAATCATGCTCAAGAAAAAAAGTGAACGTGAGCTTTTTGCTAGCGAGAACAAAGCATTTATTGATTCTTTAATGAAGGCTTTCGTTGAAGATTCCAACCTTACTTTAGAAGGTATGCAAATGGATCAAGAATCAGCTCAGCTTTCAATGCAATTGGCGACCGATCTACGCAAGTCTGTTTCTTTAATTAACGCTTTATTTCATGGAGTTGAAGGTTTGATAAGTTGATAATTAGCAGTTCAATAACAGTATTGCTAAAAAAATATTTTTGTGTTAAATTTTCGCTTAAAGACTTATTACTAAATTATTTTCAAAAGAAGGGTTTTTGTCATGAAAACTTTAGATATCAAAAAAATTAAACCAACTAAGGGTTATGTTTTAGTAGAACCAGCCAAGGCTGAAGAAAAAACAAAATCAGGTATTCTTTTGCTAGAAAACGAAAGTGAAAAACCTCAATACGGTATTGTTTTAGCTGTTGGCGAAGCCTCTTGTTCTTGTGGCGATAGCTGTGAGTGCGGTGGTGATTGCGAGTGTGGCAATGAGGAAAGTAGCTGTTGCTCCTCCGAGCCTTGCTCTTGTGAAGCCCCTGTCAAAGTTGGTGATAAAGTCATCTATAAAAAATGGGGTGGTAATGAATTGAAAATTGAAGAAATTGAATATCAATTTTTAAAATTTGAAGATATTTTGGCAGTTATCAAGTAATCAAAAAAAATAAAGAAAGGAGTGAAATTAATTTTTCGACGCATTGCATTACCCGAGTAAACGTCTTTACTCGAGGAATGCTGGGGAGAAAAATAAACTTCACGCAATAATTATGTCCGCAAAACAACTTCTTTTTGGCGATGAAGCCAGACAAAAAATGTTAATTGGTATTAATAAATTAGCCGATGCAGTGGTCACCACCCTCGGTCCTAAAGGTCGCAACGTCGCCCTGGATCGTTCTTGGGGTTCTCCAAGTGTGATTCATGATGGTGTCTCCGTAGCCAAAGAAATCGAGCTCGAAGATCCATTTGAGAACATGGGAGCATCTCTAGTTAAAGAAGCTGCTTCTAAGACTAATGATGTGGCTGGCGATGGTACAACCACTTCAACTCTTTTGGCTCAACAGATTGCTGTTAAGGGTATGAAACAAGTCGCCGCTGGTGCTAATCCAATGATTATGAAGCGTGGCATTGATAAAGCTGTTAAAGCTGTAGTTGCTGAAGTACGCAAATTAGCTACCGATGTTAAAGAAGAAGATTGGGAAAAAGTTGCCACTATTTCCGCTCAGGACGAGATAATTGGTAAAAAAATCGCCGAAGCTATGAAAAAAGTTGGCAAAGATGGTGTGGTTGAAGTCGAAGAAGGCAAAACCATGGAGATCACCATTGAGCACAAGGAAGGCATGGAATTTGATAAGGGTTATGCCTCTCCATATTTTGTGACAGATGCTGATCATATGGAAGCCATTAGTGAAAAACCATACATTTTGGTGACTGATCAAAAAATCGCTAACATCAAAGACATTTTGCCTTTGCTCGAAGCAGTAGTTGGCGAAAGTCGCGAGCTAGTGATTATCGCTGATGAAATTGAGGGTGAAGCAATGACCACTCTAGTAGTCAATAGATTACGCGGCACTTTTAAATGTTTAGCAGTCAAAGCTCCAGGATTTGGTGATCGTCGCAAAGAAATGTTGGAAGACATTGCTATTTTAACTGGTGCTAGTTTAGTTAGTGCCGACACTGGCCGTAAATTAGCTGATGCTACCATCGCCGATCTTGGTCAAGCAGACAGTGTCCGTTCTAGCAAAGACAGTACTAGGATTGTGGGTGGCAAGGGTAAGCAGGCTGACATTAATGCTCGCGTAGCTCAAATTGAAAAGCAAATTAAGGATTCAAAATCTGAATTTGATACCGAAAAACTTCAAGAACGCAAAGCTAAGTTAACTGGTGGTGTTGCTGTGATTCAGGTTGGAGCTTCTACCGAAATCGAAATGAAAAATCTCCAAGAAAGAGTTAAAGATGCCAAAGGAGCTACCAAAGCTGCTATTGAGGAAGGTATTATTCCAGGTGGTGGCGTTACCTTTATTAAAGCTGCCAAAGTTCTTGATTTAATCAAAACTGATTCCGATGATGAACAAGCTGGCGTCGATTTGATTAAAGTAGTTTTGGAAGAGCCACTTCGTATGCTCGCTACCAATTCTGGTGAAGATGCTGGTTGGGTAGTTGGTCAGGTTAAGGCTAAAAACCAAGACAATTGGGGCTTTAACGCTTTAACTAATGTTTTTGAAGATTTACTCAAAGCCGGTGTCATTGAACCAGCTAAAGTCGCCATCGCTTCTTTGGAAAATGCTGCTTCTGTAGCATCCATGATTTTAACCACAGAGTGTCTAGTTGCTGATGCCCCAAAGAAGAATGAACCTTCTATGCCAAGTGGCATGGGTGGCGGTATGCCGGGGATGATGTAAAAATCACAAGTCTCAATTTTCTTGAGACACGTTTGACGGAAATTATTGCTTATTAAATAAATCAATCTTCTTCAAACTCGATGAGACCGTTGTTTCTTGCTTGTTCAGTTCTTTAAGCAAAGAGGCAACGGTCTCAAACGGTCTAAGCAAAATTGAAACTTGTTTCTTTTGGTAATTGTATGTACGCAACCAGCGATTTTTAATGGTCTTTCATCAAGAATTATCTTTTTCACTTGGAAAAAAAGTAGCGGGACTGAGATTCGGACTCAGGACCTTGGGTTTATGAATCCCACGCTCTAACCAACTGAGCTATCCCGCCTAACACATCGTATTTTAACGCAGCTTGCTTGATAATACCAGATTCTTTTGTTACAATAACTGCCTAACATACGCGGGATAGTGTACGGTGCACGTGGGGCTCATAATCCCACAGGCTAGGTTCGACTCCTAGTTCCGCAACAATATGGGAATAGCGGGATCAAAGATGGTATTAAAGCCTGATCGACTCGCTTTTTTCGTAGGTTCGACTTTAATTTCCAATTCTTGGATTTCTTTTTTACCTTTTTCAATCATCCACCAGATATTATCTTCATCTACCAGTACTTTTTTATTATAGAGCTTTAGGTTCTGACCAAGTAGTTGGAGGATCTGTGTTTTAGTTTTAATATCTCCATTATGAAACCAATAGCGTGCATAACAAGCAAACTCGAAAGTTTTCCTTGATAAGTCAATCCAATCATATTGTTTTTGATCTGCTACTTCAATGTTTTCTTTGACAATCTCTATTTTAGATTTAAGTGATCTTAATTCTTCTTCATAAATATCTTTCTCTTCTTGACTTGATTGCTCAAAAGAATCAGAAAATCGGTGTTTAGTCATCCTTCTAAGCCTTGATTTCAGGCTTTCATAGTTACCCGTGTTTTGTTTAGTTGCTTTTTGATCTTGATCGGATTCTTGATCGTTTAATTCGCTAATGTGCTTAATAGCCCAATCTTTAAAGTCTGGATCTATTTCAAATCTTTTTAATTCTTGGTCCACCTGTTTTTCTAATTCTGCAATCTCAAGATATCCTTGAGCACAGTTTTTATTTACTTTTTTAGTGCAGTGGTAATAGATGTAATGGAGGATAGTTGGATTGTCCATTTTTTCAATTTTTAAGTCACAGCTTTTACATTTATTTGTATTTTTAGTTTTAGCGAATTTTGTTTTACATTTAGGGCAAATTATTTGCCATTTTTCTTCGGCAGTTACAAATCCGCCACATTCTCCGCAACTCATTACGCCTTTAAAAGGAAAATCATGTTTTTTTTGTTTAGATCTGCTTTTTTTACCAAGTCGTATTTGTATGATATTCCACTCATCTTTAGTGAACATTTTTTTATATTTATGTTTGCCTTCTTCAAAAATACCTCCAACCTTGTGCTTCATAATTCCATAATAAAATGAATCGGATAAAAAGTTGTAAAAAGTTGTTTCTGAAAGGGGACCTCCACCTTGTTTTCTCTGAGGCAATGTTGTGTAGCCCATATCTTTATTTAGCCAATCTAAAGCCTCAAGAGGTGTGAATTTACCGTTAATTATAGATTTACCTGCTTGCTGTAATAAATTGAATCTATCTCCATCCATTTTAATATCTCTTTTTCTTGTAAGAGGGTCGATGTAATTAACAAACCCTTGTTTTGCTGGACCACCCCATTCTTTATTTTCGAAAAACTTTTGTTTATTGCCTCTATGGACAGCAACACTTAGATCATCTGATGACTTTTTAGACATGGTAAAATCCATACTTAATACAAGTTTATGATCTGGAGTATTAAAGTATGTGCTGCCGATTGTTTTAATAACTTTAAGTTTTCCTTGATCCATTGCATATATAAATGCCCCTGCATCTACAGGGTTTCTGGTAATTCTGTTTCCAGCCCATACTAGGACAGCATTTGCCTCATCATTGTAAAATTTGCCCATCATTTCATTAAAATCTGGTCTACCAGGATGAAAAGCCGAATGAGATTCTTGATAAGTTTTAACAATGTTTAAATTGTTTTTTCTTGCTAATTCTTTCAATTCTTTAATTTGTGCAGGTAGCGACTCGACTTGTTTGTCTTCGCTATCACTGCTTTTTCTACAGTAAATTATCCATTTAAGGTTTTGAATGTGTGTTTGTTCTGGCATAAAAATACCCCCTCTGGGTGGACTCAATCAATAAAGACTGTCCCAAAGAGGGTATTTCTATCTTTATTGATGCTGAGTCCACTTTTCATTTTATAGTAAAAATTATTTTTTATTAGTTCTAAGTTTTAATAAATATTTTTGGTCATTTTTTGGTATTGATTTGTAAATCAAAGCGAAGCGTTGTAATTCTTTAAGTGCTTCAAACTCTGCATCCTGATATTCTAATTTGATGCCACATTTGCTTAGATAAAGTCTTTGAAAGCTAGTGACGGCCTCTAAACTTAGTGTCACAGTGTAGTTTTTCCTTGATGATCGATGTGATTATCTAGCCACTCCATTTCTTCTGAATCTAATAGACGATAATCGTTCTCTTGGAAGATCTGCTGGTAATCAGCAATAGTCCTAACTGCTTTCTCAGTAACAGGAATGGAATTACTTATATATTCAACTTTATAGGGAATCTTATGAGAATTATTTTCTCCAATCTGGTGGGAATCTGAATTTTCGTATTTAAATAGTGATTTTCCGAAAAGAGATTCCAGCTCTTCGTTAGTGGTGGTGTTCTTATTTGAATATATTCCACTAGATTTTTCAAAGTGTTCGTAATCTACAATAATCGGAATTTTTTCTTTTTTTGTTACCAATCCTTTATCAGTTAGTTTGTTCAGATTTTCATTGAGGGTAGAATATGAAACATTATATATTTTTGCAAGATTTTTAATTTCATGCCTAATATGACCATACCTGTATTCATTATTTGTCCAGTCGGCAGCAATGGTAAGTAAAATGTAATATCCCAACTCATTTACAGTAATTTTTTTACTTCTGATTAATTCTAAGATAAGCCTTCTAGGTAGATAAAGTTTTCCAGAAGTTATTTGTTTTAGGCCTGACCTTGGGTCACGATTTTTCATGATTAATTTTTATTTTTATTTATTTTTTTAATCTTTTTCTAAAAATATTTTTAGAGTTTTCATTACTGTTTCTTTTGCTTGTTTGTTGGTTTCGTTTTTTAGTCCGTTAGAATAAGTAACAGATACTTTAAATAAGCAGTCTGAGAATTCTTTTCTCTGGATAAAATTAAAAATGCGTTTAGTTTTGCGAGATCTGATCACTTGTATGGTTCGACCATCTAAACGGGCAACTGTGAGAGAAATGTTGGCTTGTTTCATATCATTTTTTCTGGTTTTTGTACTGAAACATATCGATAGTCTTTTTAAGCATCACGATTTTGTTTTTCGTATATCGAGCTTTTAATGAATTTTTGAGCATCATGAAAAGCCTGAGGATTGACGGCAAGTTTTCTGCACCAAAATAAATTTATTAAGTCTTGTAACTCGCTTGAATTTTGGAATGTGAAAACCACTTTTTTAGTTCCAGCGATTGAAGTGGTGTCTATTAGAGGAAAATCTTTACAAAGTAGAGAAGAAGCGAGGCAAAAATCTGAGGTTTTATATTCATTTACAAATATCATGAATATATAAAACTACATAAGTGTGGAAAGGTCTGTGGGTAGATAGCTATATGACATTTGTCATAAAAGAAATTGTCATGAAAGCTCAATGAAATGACTAATTAGCTCTTTGGAGCGTTTATTTATTTGACTCAAAGAATTTACATCTATTTCTTGCTTAAATTCTCTATCAACGATTTTTACTATTTCTGAGTATGGAATTTTTTTATCTCTTAGTTCAACAATTTTCATCTCCATTGGTTCTGGAATAATTTTGGGTTTTTTGGTTGAGTTTCTTCCTCCTGGCAATTTAGAGAGTAATATCTGTATATTTTCCCATTCATTATTCACATACTGTATAAATTCTGATTGTAGAATATTAGACATGACACTGATCTCTAGTCTTTTCGGGCTGTTTTTATCCATTCCATAATCAAGATCATAGGCGATAATTGCACCGATCGGTACAAAAACATTTCCAAGTAAAACATGTGGAAGTTGGCGCTTAACTTGCTTACTTGGTTTCAGGAGAGTATTAATTCTATCTATCTCAATTCTAGCCTTTTTTTGAATTGATTGAAGATATTTTGTATGTCCGAAAGGATTGGATATTCTTTCAAAAATTGGTGCCCATCCATTTTTATCCATACCAACAATTTTTTGATAAAGTTCTTTTGGTAATCCTTCATCGAGGATACCAATATTACGACGAGATTGAATAATCTCATTTGCTAGTTTGTGGTAATCAAATATTCTTGGCAGAACATCCAAATAATTTTTAGGATAATTTATTGTTAGTCCATATTCATTAATTTGTTCAAGAGTAAATATACCGTTGGAGGATAGGTGCATAAACCCAATATTCATTTTCATTTAATCATATTCTAAACCAAGATTACCTCACGCGCGCGCGTACGCGTGCATGCACGGAAAAACTCACCACATGTTTAATTAAGATAATCTTCTATTGCATGTTATATGCACCACAAAATTCATTTAGCATCTGGTGAAAGTATTTATCAACTCTGCTTTATAGGTGTTCAGAAACTCAGGTCAGATCTAGTGGGTGTTTTAAAATTTGATGATTATTTAGCTAATTTTGGACATAAAATCAGCATTTTTATGCAGAAATAACATAAATTTCACATAATTTGATTACTTTTTGAAGTTATTTACTTAAAATCTTTAAAAAATTGCTCTAAATTCATGTCTAAGGTATGAGCTAAACGCCAAATAGTATGAGTGGAAGGAGAATATTTTCCTTGTTCGATTTTTCCAACATAGGTTCGGTAATAACCAGAGTCCATCGAAAGGTTTTCTTGGCTAATACCTTTTTCTAGCCTCATTTTGCGCAAATGTTTACCTAATTGGACCGCAAAAGATAGCTTTTCTTTTCTTCTTTCTGAAACTTTTTGAATATCTTTGACCTTCATGAGGTCATTTCATAACAATACGCTTACTACTACCACGCACTAGTATTGGGAGTTTGTGATATTATTGAGTGGAATGAACTTGTAAATCTGAATAATGAATTAACTAGGAATATGTTTAAAAAACTATCAATCGCCCAACCGATTTTTTGGCTGTTAGCTCTATTTCTAATATCAATATTGTCGATGGCTTTTTATTGGTTTGAATATCGACCATCTTTAATCAGAATTGAATGTGAAAATTTCGCAGGAAGTAAGGGTGGAAGTTATGAAAATAAAGAAAAGCTGTATAAGTTTTGCTTGAATAGTAAGGGTTTGGAAAAGTGACGGTGTTTTTGATTCTTGTACCAAAAGCATGGGGTTAAATAAATGAAATTTATGTATAAATCAGCAAAGTCTAGATTAATTAATAAAATATTATTAATTATTTTTTTAGCTGTTATTGCAAGCCTTCTTGTTATTGCAAGCATTTTTGTATTTCAATCCGTAAATGAATTAAAGAAATACAATTTAAACATTGATAAAACCAGAATAGCTAGCAGTCGGGGTGATTATCTTGAGGCCAAAAACTCATTGGTTTTTGCTCAAAATATAATTATTAGTTCTAAGTTGCTGTCAAAGCTCAAAAAAGCAGACTTATGGTTACTACAAGAGTTACAAAAGACTTATCAAGATAATAGCAATGAGTCTGTGGAAAAAAACAGTGATTTAATTCAAGCTACGAAAGATGATCAGATCAACTACATTCAGCCAAATCAAAAAGTACAAAGCAAGAATGAAAAGCCCGTCACATATTCAAAAGTTAAATGCGAGGAACAAACTAAAAGAATTACTCCAGATGTTGAAAAAAGTTATAGAGATTGGTGGGACCAGTTCCAAGAAGCAAGAAAATCATTAGCAGATTGCTCTTCTAACGAAGATGTTCTGACTTGTGACAATAAACACTCAAAGCACAATGTGGAATGGCAAAATAAGATGAACGAAATAATAGCTAATTACAAAAAAAGCCTATCAGATTGTGACCCCAATATCTTATACGAAGTAAGATTTAGCGATTATTCTGATATTATTAGCACTAGTTATTAATTAAATAGCTTATGTCTCCAAAGGTTTTTCTTCTGAAAGGTGATATTACCACCTTGAAAGTCGATTGCATTGTTAACTCTGCTAATAAATCACTTTTAGCAGGTAGTGGCGTTAGTGGAGCGATTCATCGAAAAGCTGGTAAAGAATTAGAAAAGGAATGTAAATCTATGGGCTTCTGTGATGTGGGAGAGGCTGTTATTACCAAAGGATATGGTTTACCAGTAAAGCACCTAATCCACACAGTGGGACCGGTTTTTGGCAAAGAGAGTGGCAAAGAAGCGGCGTTATTGAGCAAGTGTTACAGATCATCACTAAAATTAGCTGAGAAACATCATCTATCATCAATAGCCTTTCCATCTATATCTACCGGCCATCACAATTTTCCCAATAAAATAGCAGCAAAAGTAGTTGCACAAGTTCTGCTTGATTGTTTAAAAAAATCGAATAGATCAATAAAAGAAATTTTCATGGTTGCTTATAGTCAGGATGATTTTTCTATTTATGAAAGAGCTTTTAAACAGATGGGATTGCTAGGAGATTGATAAGTTGAGTAAGTAAGGATAAATTGTTGTTAATATGCAAACTAAAATTTCAATAGCCTTCGATATAAATGGAGTTTTAACAGAACCAATTTTTCAACAACTATTTGATTCGTTAGATAGATCGAAGTGCCACTTAATCGTTTGGAGTAGTATGGGAGCCAGTAAGGCAAAAGATTTTTGTACAAAGAATCAATTGGTAGCCGATGAGTATTTAGATAAGCAATCTAAAAAGATTGACATTGCCATTGATGATCATCCAGAGATGATATTAAGTGCAATCAAAGTATTGGGGGTAAAACAATGATTATGAAAGAATTAAACATGATCCAGACAAAATGGATAGAGATAGCTAATAAATTTTTTCTTGAAAAAGATTCTAGACATGGTGAGTTTTTGTTTACTTCTTTTTTAGAAGAAAATTTAGATGAGTTTATAAGTCTGTCATTCGAATCGCAAAAAGTTGATCAAAAAATATATTCTTTTGATGTAGAAGATAACGAGAGTCCACAAAAAATAATAAAAGATAAACTATTTTTTATTGCCTCTGAGTTATCGAATCTAGAACGCGTTTATGAGAAGCGCATAGGTTTAATCAAAAAGTTGAGAAAGTCTATCTTCGAGGGTTTTTCTTTATGATTGTAAAACAAGCTAGAAAGTTGATTGGAAAAGAAGCGAACGATATGTCTGACAAAGAAGTAGATGAATGTGTCAAAACTGCAAGATTTTTTGCTGATATTTTAGTTGACAAGATCTTTTCTATGTCAAAAGAAGAGAGGAAAAAATTATTTGATAAAAATAAAAACTGACTCAATTCTAACCAAATTAATTTAAGATACAATTAATATGCTTAAGAACAAATTAATCTATAAATATTTGTTTAAATTACCAAATAATTTTTATAATAACAAAGAACCTTATTATAAAATTCCTATTTTACCTGAGTCAAAAATAATTAATGGATACTTTTTTGGTGGAAAATCATTTTTAGATAAATTTCCAGTTAAAAATTCGATCACTTACATATTTTTAGAATTAAGTGAAGAATTGAAAGAAGGAAATTTATTTAAGAATTTGCAGAGATTTTTGAATTTAGTTTTTTTAGAAACTGGTTTATTTACACTTCATCAAGAAATTAAGATTTCAAATAATTCAACATTTGAAAATGTTTTTTTAGAATACAGAGACGAGAATTATTTTTTTCCAAAGATAAGTTTTCATGGGACTGCTCGTGATCCAAATCACATTGCAAGAGTAGTACATTGTGCGAATATGTGGTCAAGATTGAACAAAAATAATTTTGAGAAATTTGACAATGCTTTGAATACTCACTCATTGGCTCTAGAGATTTCTCAACTACCAAATCCTCATCTAAAATATACTCTCTATATGACATTGTTTTTAAGTGCAATTAATCAATTGGCAGATGGATCAGAACTTTGTAAAGAAAAATATCCTATTTGTAAGAAATGTGGGAAGGAGCATACTCGCCAAATAACTAGTGAAAGAGAATCGATCGAGAACTTGATGAATGAATTATTAACTGGAGAGTCACTTGGAGAAGGAATAAAAAAATATAAAAAGTTGTACAGTAGTCTTAGGTCTTCCTTTTTACACGAAGGTAAACTTTCTGGAAAAGAAAAAAGTGGGGGTTTTTTATTTGATTTTTCTTATGGAGGAGATTTGATGATAGATCAAGTAGATATTGTTATTACTTGTAGGCAACTTTTTGAACAATATTTAATTAAAAGACAGTGATTGCGATTTAATTTTTTATGAATTTACATAAAATCAATACAAGATTAGTAGCTTGTTTTACTCTTAAAGAATTGATTGATTTACTACTATTTCCGATGGAACTTTTTTTATTAAAAGAGTCATTAGATGCTAGATCGATTGGCAAAAGAGTTGATACTTTATTTTTAAAAAAGTTTATACCTGCTTTTAGTAAAAATACGGTAAATTCTAAAGACTCAGAATATTGGACAGCAATTTTTTCTTTATATGAAGACTTTGGCAATAATTCTGAGATCTGTTTCTATTTAAAAGATAGTTTTAATCCAAGCAAAGACACTATAAGTTCTAAAACTGATCTGGAAAATTTTAAGAGAGATCCACCAGATATAATAATTAGACAAAAGTCTGGCAAGTACTTTGAATTTGAACTAAAGCAATACAGGGGAGAACTAAGTGAAGATAAACTGTTTATTTTTATTAAAGATAAAATACTTTGCTACGCTGCTTCATTTAATTATTGTATAGATTTAAGAGGTACTCTTGGTACAACTATATCTACATCGATATTTGAGGATTTATATAAGAGAATTAAAAAGCTTTCTTTAAAAAGAGATTTTGGTAGGATTTGTATTATATTTAATGCAAACAATGAGCATATGATATTTGCCAACATATATCCAGATTTTTTTATTTATAAACAACCATTTAAAAATGGTTCTGATCAAATAAAAAGTTTATTAGATAAAGAGCAATAAATGAAGGACTAAAATATGGTGGTTAATGATTTGATTTTTTAGTTGTTATGAGACAATTCTTACTTTCTTCTAGTAAAAAGAGCTTAATATTCTGATCAAGAAAATATGTTTGTTTTAGATACTATAGTGAAAGCTAGAGCTTCTGTTAAAATTAGTCGATGTCCATTATTACTTATGAAGAGGCAATTCTTGAAACACTTCCTTTTCCAGAAGAACTTAAAGATTGGTGCAAAAAGCATCCTGAATTTCTAGAAGCGTTGAAAATTATTACTTCTAGCAGATTTCTTCATCTTGGCGGAGTTGTTCATTATCACAAAGATAAAGTTTTTGGTGTTTATTCTTATGATTACCAAATAAATAATCCAAAGTTTAAACAAGACTTTATTGAATATAGCGATGTTCGCAATCCAACTTTTACTCTTTATACCAGTTACATTAGAAAAAATAATGGATCAAGTAAATGGGTGAAAGATATTAACGAGTTTTTCAAAAAGTTTGACGGTTATAACAAAGGAATCAGTTCGCATCATCTTTCATTGGAAGAATTACCATCTGTTCTTAAAGAAAAAGGTAATTGGGCAATTAAAAAAGGTGAGGAATTTAAAAAAACTGGAGTTCGAAAATTAACAGATGAAGAATTAAATAAATGGCTTAGCGAGGTTAAGCAAGTTAAGAAATTGACAAAGTGGTATATACAGGTACCACTTATATAAGTTAATGGTTAAATTGACTTTAAATATTTTTGGAACATGGTGTCTAAATCTACACCCAACTGTTTTTTATTATTCTCTCTTTGCATTTTTGTTAAATAATTTTCAGCAGAAACAACCTTTTTTCCTGTGGAATTTTCTATTTGTTTTCTAGCACTGCCAGCAATCTCTCCACCTCTTTCAGCTGCTTTCATATTTTCTTTTAATCCATGAGAATCAGTTGATTTAGCAATTTCAGTAGTGGCTTGTTCTCCAAGTGTAGTTAGCGTTAACTCAATAGGAGTCATATTATCTCTGAGGCTTTGACCTTTTAATCCCTTGATTATTTTATGTCTATTAGTTGGGATACCAAATGTTTTTATGGAAATTGCATCAGTTAAGAGTCCAATATATTGAGTAACTCCACGCCTATCCCATTCCGCAGTTAATATTTCTCGACTAACTTTATTTCTAATTCGAGCATCTATCCAACCATCATCATAGCCTTTGGCTCTATATAGAGTAATTGCTCTTTTTACTGCAAGTTCTGGATTTTGTATTTCACGAAGTCTCTCAAATCCGACTCTGGCTAACCATTTCTTGAATGGCTCCGCCTTCTTAGTTGGCACTGACTGCATTAAACGAAAAAGTCCTTCAATACCTATAAAAGTTGTTGCTTGTTTTCCTCCAGCTGATGTTCCGAAATCCAAGGTCCGCGTAATTTCCGCCCACCCCAATGCAAGCTCTTTATCCTTTTTTCTGAGATCACGCGAATATCTGTTTCCATCGGTTGTATCAGTCAAAACTTCTAAACAATCTTTAACTGAAAACCACCATTCTTTCTTATGAAGTACTTTTCTTATTTCTTTTTTTCTAAAAACATTTACTTCGCACTCACCTTCAATAGGTATTATTTTATTTAATTCATCTGTCATGATGTTTCCTTTGAATTTAGTGTACTACTGTTTGTCCAAAATAAAAGAAGCATTTTTTGTTATTTTTAAGATGTCAGGGTCCGCGGAAAAAATAAGTTGATGGATCTAGTTGTTGCAAATATAAAATTCAAAATTGGTAAGTAAATTAATTAGTTGATAATTGGGTTTATCTTTTCTATACCCAATACTCCTCATTGTTTGGAGCCTTTGCTATTAATTCTGGAAAATTAAACTCACTTTGTCTCGTGATCCATGTTCTGATTTCCTCCCACATTCTCAAATTATAAAAAAGAGACGGCAATAGCCGTCTTTTTTTTATAATTATGCATCAACTCTGAGATCGCTGACTCCGACTGAGCTTATGCGAAGAAGTGTCCGAAGTGGAGGCGGAGGACCTAGTTTCGCAACAATGCAAAACAAAAATAAGTCTAGCCTTTGCCAGATTTTTTATTTATATTTACAATGAAAGAATAAGCTCTACTTAAAAAGGAAAACATGAGTGAACAGTCATCAGAAATTAATCAGGTAGAAAACCAACAAGCCCAAGAATCAGACGATAATGAGAAGCCATTTACTGTCCAACGTCCTCATGATCTTAATACTCTGATGAAAAATTTACGAGAAACGTTGATAAATAGCGCAAGCCAACAAATAGACACAGACGAAAGCGAACCGAAAAAGCCTTAAAACATTAACTTTTTCCATTCCTCCAAAGGTCCATTTTTTTCGAGTGCTATCTCGTCATTAATTTCCTCACCAACTTCTTCCTTTTCTGGAATCTGCAGGACAATCTCTCCTTCTTTTTTTTGCAGAAGCTCATTACGCATAATTTTTTCTAGAACTAATTCATTTTGGCTATTGGCGGATTTTTCCTCTTCTTTTTTTAAGTCAGTCTCCATTAATTCAATGTTCTTTTCTAATTTTTGAATGCTTTCTTTGGAGACAAGAGCTTTGCGGCTACTTTCGCGTAAAGAAAATATACTCAATAAACAAAGACAAGTAAAAATGAAGATTAATAGGGGGTGACCGAAGAGGTTTTGGATTTTTTCTTTATTCATTTTGATGTCTTTATAGGTGCTCAGGACTTGTTTATAAACCGAGTTTATGATATTATAAGACCCTAATATTTATATTTAGAAATAAAAACTTATCTGTCCAAATAGGTTTAAACAATTATGCACACAAACTTACTTGACGCGCAAGCAAAGTTTACAGAGAGCTTAAAAGCCGCCGGCAAAGCTCACGCTACTGTAATTGCTTACAGCAAGGACATCGAACAACTAGCCGACTTCTTAAGCAAGAGATCTAAGAATCTTCTAGCTGAGGTCGTGGCAGAAGACCTAGAGTCTTTCAAAGAGTTGCTTAGAAAGCAACGCTACACCAGTAAATCTATCTCCAGAAAAATTAATTCTATTAAATCTTTCTTTCGTTTTTGCGTCAGTGAAGGTTTACTAGAGGGCAATCCAACTGAAGATATTACTCAGCCAAAATTTGATCAAACTCCTCCACGTATTTTATCCCGTTTAGAGTATCGCGCTTTGCGTGATTCTTGTCGCGCTGACATCAGAATGCACGCCATTGTTGAAATTTTACTGCAAACTGGGATGAGAATCAGTGAGTTAGCTGCTTTGCAACAAAGCGATATTGATCTTGAGAGAGAATTGATTTACATTCAAGCTCAAAATTCTCGTGAGGCTCGTCGCATTCCTTTGAATGCTGCCGCTAAAAAAGCGGTTTTGGATTATTTCAAAATGCGTCCTCGTGCCAAAGAAAAGACTTTGTTTTTGACTAAAACCTGTCGTCCTTTTTTGGTCAGAAACATTCGCACTGCGATTGATCGCTATTTCCGTTTAGCTGGGATTAAAGATGCTAAGGTCAATGATCTTCGCCACACCTTTGTAGTTGAACAGCTTAAGGCTGGCACTCCTCTGGTTTATGTTTCTCAATTGGTTGGTCACAAACGTATTACTACCACTGAAAAATATTTACATTTAATTGAAGCTCCAGAAATGCAGCCAAATATTAAAATTGAAGAGCTTTAATTTTCATTTCTTCTTGAGCCGATCTCGTGCTAAGATATTTTCTATAAGAAGTAGAGGAAATATATGGCAAAAATTAATCTAGCTCTAATTTGTGGTGGTAAATCTGCAGAACACGAAGTGTCTCTGATTTCGGCTAAAAACGTGATCGTTGCTCTAGATTTTAATAAATATAATCTTTTTCTTTTTGCAGTGACCAAGAATGGTGCTTTTCGTTTTTATGCTGACAAGCAGAATTTTTTAGAGAATCAAGACAACCCAGACATAGTTTCCCTCAAGGAAAGTGGTTTTTCTGAAGTAGCTTGGCTTAGTGCTGATCAGCGTGGGCAAGCAATGCTACTTGGTGATAAAGAGCAATTTTTACAATTAGATGTGGTTTTTCCAATTATGCACGGTTCCTTTGCTGAAGATGGCAAAATGCAGGGCTTTTTGGAAATGCTGAATTTGCCTTATGTCGGTCCCGATGTTTTAGCTTCGGCAATTTCTATGGACAAAGAAATTACTAAGAAATTATCTGTAGTAGCAGGTGTCAAAATTTCTAGATATTTATCTTTTGACACTAACACTAAAGAAAAAATCAATTTTCAAGAAGTCAAAAAAACCCTATCTATGCCTGTTTTTATCAAGCCAGCTAATGCCGGCTCTTCTGTGGGAATTAGTAAAGCTGATGATGAAAAATCTTTTATGGTTGCTATTGATCAGGCTTTCCATTTTGATCATAAAATTTTAATTGAAGAAGCAATTGTTGGCAGAGAACTGGAATGCTCAGTTTTAGGAAATAGAGAGAAGTTAATTGCTGGTGAAGTGGGCGAAATTATTCCAAGCGCCAAGCATGGTTTTTATTCTTATGAGGCAAAATATCTTGATGAATCAGGTGCAGCTCTACTTGTTCCAGCTCCGCTCGAACCAGCCAAGAAAAAAGAAATCCAAAAATTATCTAAGAAAATTTTTGCAGCTTGCCAATGTGAAGGCATGGCGAGAGTAGATTTTTTCATGACAAAAAATGATGAAGTTGTTTTTAATGAAATCAACACCATTCCTGGATTTACCAAGATTAGTATGTATCCTAAATTAATGATGAGTGAAACAGGTATGACTTATGGAGAATTAATTGATGAGTTGATTGATTTAGCTATAAAGCGCTACTCAAGAAATTCTAAGATTTTGTTTGTAAAAAAATGATAGAATGATACCTCCTATGGCAGAAACTATTCAATTCAATGATTTCCTCAAGGTAGAAATGCGCGTTGGTCGCGTTATTGAAGTTATAGTCCCAGAGTGGAGCGAAAAACTTCTGCAATTCAAAGTTGATCTTGGCTCGGAAGTAGGTGAAAAGATAATTTTATCTGGAGTCAAGAAATGGTACAGCGAAGCTGACTTTTTGAATAAGAAATTTCCATTTGTCGTTAATTTAGCTGAGCGCAAAATGGGTCCAGCTGTTAGTCAAGGAATGATGATGATGGTCGATAATCAAGAAAAACCGATACTAATTGTTTTAGATGATCAGGCAGAGCTCGGCACAGTCTTGTGCTAAACTAGCCACAAATAGAAAGTAAACATATGAACAACAAAAAAACTGAACCAAAAGCTCCTCAAGAAGCTCCAAAAAAGCAAGATCCAATTAAACGTATTGAACTAAAAATTAATTTAAATAAATTTTTTAGTAAAACCTTAATTTATATAATTATTTTATTCTTATTTGTTCCTTCATTGTTGGGAGCTCTTGGAGCAGGTGGCAAGCGCGAGCAAATTACCATTAGTCAAATGGTGACAGATATTCGTAGCGAAAAAGTTAGTAAAATGGAGGTTTATGGTCAAGAATTGCGTTTAACTTATAAAGATGATTCTAAAAAAGTTGCTAAAAAAGAAGAAGGTCAACAGGCTTTGCAAGTTCTTGAAGCATCGGGAATTGATTTAGCTACTGTAGACACAGAAATTCATGATGCCACAGCACTACAAATGCTTTGGGAGCTGATAATTAACTTTTTACCAATCATTCTAATGTTTGTTTTCTTGTTAGTTGTTTTTAGACAAGCTAAGGGTGGTGGCGATGCCATGTTTGGTATGGGCAAAAGTAAAGCCAAGGTTTATGTCAAAGGCAAGCAAAATATTTCTTTTAAAGATGTTGGTGGCATGAATGAAGCTAAGAAAGAATTGGAGGAAATTGTTGATTTCCTTAGACATCCAAAAAAATATACCAGAGTTGGTGCACGTACTCCAAAAGGTGTGCTTTTAGTTGGTCCAGCTGGGACCGGTAAAACTTTATTAGCAAGAGCTGTTGCCGGTGAGGCTGGTGTGCAATTCCTTTCAATTGCTGGTAGTGAATTTATGGAAATGTTAGTTGGCGTTGGTGCTTCCAGAGTGAGAGATTTATTTGATACTGCTAAAAAGCTTGCTCCATCAATCATTTTTATTGATGAGATAGACGCGATTGGTCGCATGAGAGGTCGCAACAGCATGTCTTCCAACGATGAACGTGAGCAGACCTTGAACCAAATTTTGGTAGAGATGGATGGTTTTACTCAAAATGATAATGTGATTGTCATGGCTGCTACTAATCGTGGCGATATGCTTGATCCTGCCTTGGTTAGACCAGGTCGTTTTGATCGTCGCGTTCAAGTTAATTTGCCAGATTTAGAAGAACGTAAATTTATTTTAGGTATTCACGCTAAAAATAAAAATTTTACCAAAGGTCTTGATTGGGCTAAGGTTGCGAAACGTACAGTTGGTTTTTCTGGAGCAGATCTGGAAAATATGCTTAATGAATCAGCGATTGCTATTGCCAGAGAAAGTCGCGAAGAAATCACTTTGGAAGATATTGAAGAAGCTTCACTTAAGGTTAAATATGGTCCAAGCAAGAAGCGTCTCCAAGATGATAAAGAGAAAAAAATGACGGCTTATCACGAAGCAGGACATGCAGTTTTATCTCATGTTTTACCTTATGCTGATCCAGTTCACCGTATTTCTATTGTTTCTAGAGGTCAGGCTTTAGGCTACACTTTTACTCCTCCAGAAAAAGATAAATTACAGGTGCTCAAATCTGAATTAGTAGATGACATGACCGTCATGCTTGGTGGCAGAGCTGCTGAGATGTTAATTTTTGATGAACAAACCGCTGGAGCTAGTAGTGACATTGATCGCGCCACCAGAATTGCTCGTAGCATGGTTGTTCGTTTTGGTATGAGTAAATTGGGCCCAATGAATTTTGGTTCACAATATGAAAATGAAGATTACAACCGAGCTTGGGGTGAAGCAGACAAGCCATCAACTAAAATTCAAGAAAGAGTTGACGAAGAGATGATGAATTATATTAATGAAGCAGAAAAGAGAGCCATGGATTTGCTGAAGAAATATAGAAAAAATCTCGATGTTATTGCTGAAAATTTACTTGAAAAAGAAACTTTAGATTCAGATGAATTTGCTAAGCTAATGGACATGCCAAAAGCCAAAGCTATATAATAAAAGCACTTTCTATGAGAAATATACTTGCCCAATTATTTCGTCAGCGCACCTTGCGTAAAATTATTATTTCTTTGTTTTTTATCTCTTTTTCCTTGGCAATTTTAGTAGTGCCTTTAGAGTCTGGCAAACCTAATGCCAGGATTCATAACCTTGAAGATTCTATTTGGTGGACAGTCTCTACAATTACTACGGTTGGTTATGGTGATATAGTTCCTGTCACCACTGAAGGCAGAGCGCTGGGAATTGTTTTGCAAATAATTGGGGTTATCATGTCGAGTAGTATTATTGGTAGTTTAGTTGTGCAGTTGAATCGTAAAAAAGATAGTTATGAATGGGATAAAATTTCCAAAAAATTAGACTTAATTAGTGAAGATATTGATGAGACGAAGAAAAAAACCGATTACATTATTTTGCAAACTGGAGAGAAAAAAAAGTAAGTTATGTCTCGTAAAAAATTTCTGTTAGTCGATGCCCATGCTTTAATTTACCGCGCCTATTATGCTATGCCCAACCTAACTGACTCCGACGGTCACTTGGTTAATGCTGTTTTTGGTTTTAGTAAAATGTTGCTCAATGCGATTACTTATTTTGATCCAGAATATGCAGCAGTTTGTTTCGACCATCCTAAGCCAACTTTTCGTCACAAAAAATTTGATGGCTATAAAGCTCAGCGAGCTAAAATGCCAGATGATTTAATTCCACAAATTCAAATTGTCAAAGACGTCGTTACTGCACTTGGAATTCCCAAATTTGAAATTGAGGGTTTTGAAGCTGATGATTTAATTGGTACCGTTAATTGCAAAGTTGAAGATCTGGATCGCCAATTGCTAACAGTGATTGTCACTGGAGATCAAGATTCTTTTCAATTGGTAGATGATGATACGCATATTTGGATGCCGGCGCGCGGCAAACAGCAAAGAGGCGACATTGAATACGATGCAACTTTGGTTGAAAAGAAGCTAGGCATTAAGCCTCTTCAAGTCATCGACCTCAAAGCTTTAATGGGTGATAATTCTGACAATATTCCTGGCATCAAAGGGGTTGGACCAAAGACAGCGGTTGCCTTGGTTAAAAGATTCAACACGGTTGAAAAAATTTATGAGTTTTTGAAAGAACATCCAGAAGGTGATGAAACAATAAAAGGTGCATTGTTACAAAAATTGCTGAATGGGGAAAAATCTGCATTAATGTCTAAAGATTTAGCAACTATTGAATGTGCCGCACCAATTGATTTTGATTTAGAAAACTGTCGGGTAACTGCTTATGATAAAAATAAAGTTATCGAAATTTTTCAGAACTTAGGTTTTAAATCTTTAATTAATACCCTGCCAAAAGATGCATTTGAATCATCAGTTCAGGAGGCTTTATTTTAATATGTCAAAAATTGCTTTAGTTCACGATTACTTACGCGAATACGGTGGAGCCGAAAGAGTTCTTGAAGCTTTGCATGAAATTTTTCCGCAAGCGCCAGTTTATACAGCTTTTGTTGACTCCAAAGCTATGGGCAAGAATTGGCCTCGTTTTGCTGATTGGGACATTCGTCAAAGTAAAATCACTCAGTTGCCTTTTTATAAAAAACTTTTTTCGCCGATGCGCATTTTTGCGAAATGGGCTTTTGAGCAATTGGATCTAAGTGAATACGATCTCGTCATTAGTTCCTCAAATGCTTATTTTGCCAAGGCAGTTAAAGTACCCAATGGTAAGCATCTTTGTTATTGCCATACGCCACCTAGAGTTTTGTATGGTTATAGTGCTAAGAGCAATTGGAGGTCTAATCCTTTTACTCTTTTTGCTGGTAATTTACTTAATCATTTTGTTAGACAAATGGACTTTGTCGCTGCACAAAACCCTGATGTTTTTATTGCTAACTCTGAAGAAACAAAATTGCGAATTAAGAAGTTTTATAAAAGAGACAGTGCCGTCATTAATCCACCCATCAAAATTTATGATCAAGCAAAAACTTTTTTTGATAAACTGAATAAAAAAGATTTGGCAGATTTTACTCAACAAAAAAACAGCTCCTACTATTTATATGTTAATCGTTTGGCTAAAGCCAAACATCCAGAATTAGCAGTGCAAGTAGCAAGTGAATTAAGCTTGAAACTCAAAGTAGTTGGTGATGGTGCCATGCTAGAAGATTTGAAAGAAATGGCTGGCGAAACAATAGAGTTTCTCGGTGCAGTTGATGATAAAAAATTGATAGAACTTTATAAAAATGCCAGAGCTTTGCTCTATCCAGTTGAGGATGAAGATTTCGGTATGGTGCCAGTTGAAGCTATGGCTTTCGGTACACCAATAATTGCCCATCAATCAGGTGGTCCCAAAGAAACAATTAAACAAGACAGAACGGGTTTGTTTTTCAAAAGTTTAACAGTCGAAAGTTTAGCTGAAGCAGTGATTAATTTTGAAAAAAGTTTTATTTGTAAACCACTACAAATTCACCAAAGTAGCAAGATTTACTCCTTTGCCACTTTTAAAGAAAAACTCCAGAAATTAATTCTTGCTTAGTTTTTAATTAGTCTAACTTTAGCCACCTCATTGGCAGGCATAAGGATTTCTACTCTTAAAGCGGCAGCATCAGTAGCAACCTCTTGGTTTTGTTTGGATCCGCTAAGGAATTCTTTATTTAAAGTGTAATTTCCTGGTTCAATATTGATAAAAGTAATGGGCACTGTTTCACTGTGTGAGCCCTTCGGATCGAAATTAGCGATGACCATTTCGGTTTCATTGTTGTCATTTTTAGCAGCTAAAGCTTTGACCCAAGAACCTAATCCCGTAATTTGCAAACGTTGATCGGCGATACTGTCTAACATTTTTAAAGCTCGATATCGTGGTTTGCTGTTAGCTCCAAAATCATTGTGAGTGAATAGACCCCAACGACCCCAGTAATTTTTGCCTTCAGGATCCTTGCCATCTTGAATTTCAAAAGCAAAGGCTCGTTCGACACGATTACTCATAGAAATAGCGGCAGCAACAGTGTGAGCTGCGCCATATTTTGAATCGTATCCAGCATTATTATTACTATCATGACCCCATTCGGTGATTTGGAATTCAAGAGTTGGCTCTAGTTTTGGATATTTTTGAACCCAAGTTTTTGCCAATTGCATGTCTTCAGCATATTGATTTAGATCGTTGGTATATCGATGCCAAGAAAAGAAGTCACAGCGCCAATCGTTTTCGCTGCAACCTTTAGCCCAAGCATTAAACCAGTTCTCATAGAGAGCTGTGATGGCTGGACCACCGAGCTTGAATGGTAAAGCCCCGCGGGCGTTTTTTGCACCTGCACTAGCGTAAGCATAGAGGGTTAGATAATTTTTATCGCCGTAATATTTAAAAGAGCCAAAAAGATCTGGTTCATTCCAAACTTCATAATAAACATCACGAATACCCTTAGTGCCACTAACGTGTTCAATGGTCTTTTGTACTACCAATTGCCAATCAGCCCAATTAACTGGATAAGCCAAAATATCTCCAGAAGAAATCGCTGGAGGCATATAAGTTAAGGCAAGATATGGCTTAGCACCAGTTTTATTGATGTCATCCAAAATCAAGTCAAACTTAGTCCAATCAAAACTAACATTGCCAGGACTGCCCTGAACAATGTCATAAAAATCATAAATATGATCTAAGCGAATATATTCTGGTTTGAGAGCGGCAATTTGACCAACTAAATTATCAATGCGCCAGGCGTGATCTTCGCCACCCTGTGCAAGATTGCGCCAAGGCCGTGGCATTGGTCCAAGAACAGCTTTAGTATCAACAGTTAAATTAGCTGGGACACCATTAGCTTGACCGAAGAACTGCCTGACAACTTTAATTTGCCAAGCTCCAGCCATGATTCCTCCAATTAAAATTAGCAAGCCAAGAAAAGAAAAGAAAATTTTTCTTTTTCTCTTTAGCCTTGGATTTATTGGGTAGTTTTGTTTCACTCCAATACTAATGTTAGCAAAAAAGCAGGGGCTTGTCTTATTTGCTTTGTCTATTTATAATCAACACCAGAGTCGAGATTTAGTATCTTAAATAGATTTGTGGGGAAATAAAAATAAGAATTATATTTTTTTCTTATTTTTCCACAAATTTAAATATAAGAAAGAATATGAAATGAGCAATCAAAGCTTACATGTTTCTATTTCTGCTGAACCAATCTTCCGTATTTTTGGATTAGAAATTAGCAACTCGATTTTTACCAGTTTGATAGTTAGTTTTCTATTAATTGTTTTTGCAATTTTTTTCAGATCTAAGTTTAAGAATACAGACAAACCAAGTTCCCTGCAAAATTTTGTCGAAATGATTGTAGAGGCTCTATATAATTTTGTTTATTCCATTACTGAGAATACCAAGAAGACTCTTCTATTTTTCCCAGTTATCTCAACTTTTTTTATTTTCATTATTTTAAATAATTACATTGGACTATTGCCTGGAGTTGGATCGATTTTGACTAAAGAGGCAGAGGCTCAGACTGAAATAACTCAAGTTGCTTCAGATCAAGAAATATTGGAAGCAGTAGCGGAAGAGGAAGAGATTGTTGAGTCAGCTGTTCATGGTGAACCCATCCATGCCAAAATGGTTCCAGTTTTTAGAGCTGCCACTGCAGATTTGAATACCACTTTAGCTTTAGCGATTGTTTCAGTGATGTTGACTCAAATCTTTGGTATTTCTCATCTTGGTTTTTCTTACTTTAAAAAATTTATTGATTTTTCCAATCCGGTTAATTTTTTTGTAGGTATTTTAGAAACGGTGTTGGAGTTTGCCAAAATTGTTTCTTTTGCTTTTAGATTATTTGGTAATATTTTTGCTGGTGAAGTTCTACTAGTAGTAATGACTTATTTAATTTCCATTGCTGTGCCAGCTCCGTTCTATGCACTAGAACTTTTTGTTGGCTTTATTCAGGCTTTAGTTTTTTCAATGTTATCTCTAATTTTCTTTAATTTGGCTACGAAAAGCCATCACGAAGAGGATCATGCAGTAGCTGAAAGCAAGTAATAGTAAAAAATATAAATTAATAAAAACAATAAAAAAAGGAGTTTTTATGCAAGATTTAGCAATAGCTTTGACCATGGCACTTGGAGCATTCGCACCTGCCATTAGTATTGGAATTTTGGTTTCCAAAGCTTTGGAATCAATTGGTCGCAATCCAGAGGCTAGTAATAAGATCCAGACAAGCATGATTCTTGGTATGGCTTTTGCTGAAGCAATCGCTATATATGCTTTAGTCGTAGCTTTGATTATTAAATTTGTCTAAGGTTAAATAACATGGATATACAACTAAACCAAATTATTTTTCAAATGATTAATTTTGGCGTAGTACTTGGTGTCTTGACGTATTTCATCTACAAACCAGTTCTCAAATTGCTCAATGATCGTCGCGAGCGAGTGGCCTCAGCCGCCACTGCTGCTGCAGAAATGATGCAAGAAAAAGAAGAATTAGAGCGTCAACGCGAAAGTATTTTGCTTAAAGCTAGTCAGGAAGCCAAAAAAATAGAAGATGGAATGAGGAAAGAATCTCGTGAACAAGCCAAACTTGCTTTGGAACAAAGCAAGCAAGAAATTGTTGTTCGCGAAGCTAAATTCTCAAGTGAGCTTGCCAAAATGAAGAAGCAAGAAATTGCTTCCATGCAAGATGAAATCAAAAAAGCAGCTCTTCTAATGGCAGAAAAAGTGCTCAACGAATCAATTGATGCAAAAAAGCATCAAAAATTGCTTGATGAGCAAATTACTAAGATTATCGAAAAACTTTAAGTTATTATGTTAAAGATTACTGTTGCCAGTGCAACTCCTTTGAATAGTACGCAAAAGAAAGAGCTTGAACTATCTGTTGCCAAAAAATACGAAGGAGAAGAATTAGTTTTTAATTATCAAGTCAAAGCAGACCTTATTGCTGGTTTGAGTGTTAGTGTAGGACGGGTTGAAGATAAAAGGCTTAAAGTTGATATTCTAAGCGCCATCGCTTTAAATGCGACTCAACAGAAAAAAATCGAGCAAGCCATTGCCAAAAAATACGAAGGAGAAGAATTAGTTTTTAATTATCAAGTCAAAGCAGACCTTATTGCTGGTTTGAGTGTTAGCGTAGATAGCAAGCTCTATGATGCTAGCTTGCGCGCTCGCCTAGATCAGTTAATCAAACAAATGTAAATTATGCCAAAATCAGATATTTTCGCCAACCTCTATTCAATTAAAGAAGCTGATCTCAAAGTCAGCCAGTCTTCAGTGGGTAAAGTTATTTCTTATGCTGATGGCATTGTTTTTACTGACCAGCTTGAAGATGTGCAATCAGGTGAATTAGTAACTTTTGGTGAGAATGCTTATGGTTTGGCACTTAACTTAGAAAAAGAAAAGGTAGGTATCATTGTTTTGTCTGGTGGCGAGCAAATTAGGCCTGGAGATCTAGTTCATCGTACGGGTAAAATTTTATCCATCAACGTTTCCGAAGATATCATTGGTAGAGTCATCAATGCGATGGGTAATGCTATCGATGGTAAGGCAGACATTGCTCGTGGCAAAGACATGTTTTTGGAAAAAATCGCTCCAGGCGTGATCGATCGTGAGGCAGTTAATCAGCCAATGCAGACAGGTATCAAAGCCGTTGATGCTTTGATACCTATCGGTCGTGGTCAGCGCGAGCTGATCATTGGTGATCGCAACACAGGCAAATCTTCCGTTGCACTAGGCAGCATTTTGAACCAAAAGGGTCAGGATATGATTTGTGTCTATGTTTCTATTGGTCAGAAGAAATCAACTTTAGCTCAATTCATCCAAGTTTTAGAGGATAAGGGTGCGATGGAGTATACGATTGTCGTTGCCGCTTCAGCTTCCGACGCAGCTTCTCTGCAGTTTTTAGCTCCTTATGCTGGTCAAGCAGTGGCGGAGTACTTTTTGGATAAAGGTAAAGATGTTCTCATTGTTTTTGATGACTTAAGCAAACATGCTCAGGCTTATCGTGAAATTTCTCTATTGCTCAAACGCCCTTCAGGTCGTGAAGCTTATCCAGGTGATGTTTTTTACTTACACTCTCGTCTTTTAGAGCGATCTTGTAAACTCAATCAAGAGCATGGAGGTGGTTCAATCACTGCTCTCCCTATCATTGAAACTCAAGCTAACGATGTCTCAGCATATATTCCTACCAATGTTATTTCCATTACTGATGGCCAGATTTATTTAGAAACTGATCTTTTTAATTCAGGTGTCAGACCTGCCATTAACGTCGGTCTTTCGGTTTCTCGTGTCGGTTCAGCCGCCCAGGTAAAAGCCATGAAACAAGTAGCTGGTAGTTTGAAACTTGATCTTGCTCAATTCAGAGAACTTGAAGCTTTTGCTCAATTCAGTTCAGATCTTGATGCAACCACCAAGAAACAACTTGAAAGAGGTAAAAGAGTCAGTGAAATTCTCAAGCAAGCTTGGGATTTACAAATGTCAGTTGCCGATCAGGTTTTGATGATTTATGCGGCAGTTAATGGTTTCTTGGACGAAATCGAAATTGCTCAGCTGACTGAATGGGAGCAGAGTTATTTGAACTTCGCCAAGAGCAAACATGCCAAACTAGTTAGTACCTTATCGACTGGACCAAAAATTGAAAAACAAGAGGCAGAGGCTTTGCAAAAACTGGTCAAAGATTTTGCAAAATCCTATCCTCATTTTTATAAGAAAGAGTCTTAAGCTGTATGGCCAATGCAAGAATTATCAAACGCCGCGTCAATTCTGTGCAAAATATCGCCAAAATTACTAAGGCGATGCAACTCGTTTCTGCCAGCAAGACTCGCTATTCTCAAAAAATGGCTACCAGCTCTTTGCCGTACATGAACTCCTTGCTTGATTCTTTAGAGATAGTTGCTAGTGTTTTCGATCAATCAGCTCACCCTTTTCTCGGTATAGATCGATCAGGTGCAGATCTGCTTATAGTAATTTCGCCCAATAAAGGTCTTTGTGGCTCGCTCAACACCAATCTTTTTAAGAAACTCGTCTTTTGGTCCAAAGACCATCCTAATGCCCAGTACATCGCAGTTGGCCAGAAGGCAGTTAATTTTTTACGTATCCATGACTTAAATCTGATTGCTAGTTTCACTGATTGGCCAGAAAAAACCAAACTAAGTGATGTCGTGCCTTTGCTTGATTTAGTCAAAGAGCGCTATTTATTAGGCAGTATTAATCGAGTGGATGTGCTTTTTACTGACTTCATCAACACACTTTCGCAGCGCAGTTTACTCTTTAGACTGTTACCCATTGAAGACTTGCAAATTCAAGAATTGGGAACCGAGTTTCAAAACAAGAACATTAATCTTAAAAGCAAAACTGCAATCAAAGAAAAAAAGAAAGAAGAAAACTATCTGCTTGAACCAAATCCAAAAGAACTCTTGGATTTTCTACTTAACTACTACATAGAAATGAGTTTTTATCACTTGGTTTTAGAAGCGCTCGCCAGTGAGCATTCGGCTCGTATGATTGCCATGAAGAGTGCCAGTGATAATGCCAAAGACCTTGTTGAAATTTTGAAGCTTGAGTTTAATAAATCTAGACAAACTATGATTACCAATGAACTTTTAGATATTAGCAGCGCCAAAATGCGTTAAGGAATAAAAACACTATGAAACAAGAAAAAAACAAAGCAATGGGTAAAATTGTTAGCATCATTGGTCCAATCGTTGATGTTGAATTTAAAGAAAAACTCCCTGCCATTTACAGCGCGCTCAAACATGAAAAAACCAATCTCACTTTTGAAGTTGAGCAACAAATTGATGCCAAAACTGTTCGTTGTCTAGCTTTAGGTTCGACCGATGGTTTAGCTAGAGGTGAGGAAATTATGGATACAGGTGCTCCGATCATGGTGCCGATTGGCGAAGCGACTTTGGGCAGAATGTTTGATGTCGTTGGTGATCCCATCGATGGCAAAGGTCCAGTCAAAACTCAGAAATATGCTCCTATTCACCGCGATGCTCCCGCCCTAACTGAACTCGAGACCACTCCTTCTGTTTTGGAAACAGGTATTAAAGTTATAGACCTTATTTGTCCTTTTAAAAGAGGCGGTAAGATTGGTATTTTCGGTGGTGCGGGTGTGGGTAAGACTGTTATTATTCAAGAGTTAATCAGAAACATTGCTCAAGAACATAAAGGTCATTCAGTTTTTGCAGGTGTTGGGGAGCGTTCTCGTGAAGGTAATGATCTTTACCATGAAATGAAAGAATCAGGAGTACTTGCTAGCACAGTGATGTGTTTTGGACAAATGAATGAGCCACCAGGCAACCGTGCTAGAGTTGCTTTGACCGCTTTGACGATGGCTGAGTATTTCCGCGACGAGAAAAACGAAGACGTCTTGCTTTTCATCGATAACATTTTTAGATTTTCTCAAGCAGGCAGTGAAGTTTCCGCTTTGCTCGGTCGTATTCCTTCAGCTGTAGGTTACCAACCAACTTTGGCAACTGATATGGCTGCCCTGCAGGAGCGCATCGCTTCGACTAAAAAAGGCTCAATTACTTCGATGCAAGCAGTTTATGTGCCTGCTGATGATTACACTGACCCAGCTCCTGCCACGACCTTCGCTCATTTAGATTCGACCATTTCTCTAGAGCGTCGCTTGTCTGAGCAGGGTATTTACCCTGCAGTCGATCCGCTTAGCTCCGACTCTAAGATTTTGGAAAAAGGTATTGTGGGCGAAGAACACTACGAAGTGGCTCGTGCTATCCAAAAAATCCTCCAGCGCTACAAAGAATTGCAAGATATCATCGCCATTTTAGGTATTGATGAGTTGAGCGATGAAGATAAGAAAGTTGTGGCTCGTGCCAGAAGAATCCAAAAATTCCTTTCCCAGCCTTTCTTTGTCGCTGAGCAATTCACCAGTATTAAGGGTGCTTATGTGCCTGTCGCCGAAAGCATTCGTGGTTTCAAAGAAATTTTGGAAGGTAGACATGATCATTTGCCAGAACAAGCTTTTTATATGGTCGGCACTATTGACGAAGTTGTCGCCAAAGCCAAAACCTTGAAAGATTAAACAGCTATGAGTAACAAATTGAGACTTATCATCGTTTCTCAGGAAGAGCAACTGCTCGATCAGGAAGTCGATTCGGTTTCCCTACTGACTCAAAATGGCATAATTACTATCCTCAAGGATCATCAACCCCTTATTAGTAAGCTGGAGTTTGGTGAATTGGAATACCAAGTCGGTAATCAACGCCACAACATACTTTTGACTCAGGGTTTTGTTAACAAAAAACCAAATAACCAAGTTTTAGTCGTAGTAGACTCCGCTTTTAGTGCTCGAGAGTTGAATAATGAAAAGATCAAGGTAGCTGTAGCCAAAGCAAAAGAAGCCTTCAAGATCACAAAAGACAAGCGTGAGCTGTTGATGATCGAAAGTTCTCTCAAACAACTTTTCTGGGAACTACAGTTGGCGAATAAGAAAAAGAAGAGCTAAGTTAGTTTTTCAAACCTCATCTTCTAATTGACAGCTTAGCAAACTATCGATATGATTGCTAATATGATCGATCTAGTTGCTCGCCAAATCCAAATTTTACGCGCTATTATCGAAGAATTTATCGAAACAGGTGTGCCTGTTGGTTCTGAAAAGATCGATAAGAAATTCAACATTGGTGTTTCTCCAGCTACCATTCGTAATGAAATGGTTTACCTTACCAAACAAGGTTATCTGATTAAATCTCACATTAGTGCTGGCCGTGTTCCAACTGCTTTAGCCATGCGTCTTTACATTAATGAGTTAGTCAAAGAAAAAGAATTGTCAGTTGCTGATGAAGTTGGTGTTAAAGAAAAAATTTGGCGCTATCGAAACCAAATGGAAGATTTACTTTACGAAACCTCCAAGGTTTTAGCTGATAAATCTCATGCTCTTGGGATTGCTATGAACAGCGAAGGCAGAATGTTTCACTCTGGTTATTCTAATTTGTTGCAAATGCCAGAATTCTATGACATCAATTTAACTAGACAAGTTTTGCACATGATTGAAGAAGATCAATTGATGGATCAAATCTTTGAAAGTAATCATAGCGAAAACGCAGTTAAAGTTATTTTTGGCCAAGATTTAGGCAATAGAGATCTTGATCAAATCAGTATTATGTTTGTTGAATTACCAAACACTAATTGTCGCTTTGGTGTTTTGGGTTCAACTAGATTCGATTATTCCTATGTTTTGCCAATCATGAAATATTTCAAGGGTTTGATTGAAAGCATGGCGGATTAATTTTTTCAAAATCTAGAAAATCATTATTATAAGAAATTAAATAATATTATGAAAAATAAAAATGATGATCAAACTGTTCCTAACGAAAAGACTGAAGAGGTAATTAGCGAGGAGCAAAGAAAAATTCAGGAGTTGCAACTTTTATTAAATGCATCTTTGGAAAGAGAAAAGAGAGTTTTGGCTGATTATCAGAACTTACAGCGTCGTTCTCAGACAGAAAGATTGGCTTTCATCAAAATGGCTAATAAAGATTTTTGCCAGGTTTTACTTCAACCCTTAGAACATTTATCTATGGCTGCTACTAATCTCAAAGATCGCGGTTTAGACATGGTGATAGAACAATTTTGGAAGGAATTACGAGACTTTGGTCTAGAGGAAATTGAGGTTTTAGCTAAGAAATTTGACCTAGAAACAATGGAAGTAGTGGATAAAAAAGGTGATGGCGAAAAAGTTGTCGAAGTGGTGCGTAAAGGTTACAGCTTAAACGGCGAAGTTATTCAACATGCTCAGGTAATTTTAGCTTAAATTGCTACTAGCAGTCGAAGCCTTCGTCTGCTAAAATAATATGAATTAAGAAAATAAAAGGAAGGACAAATTATGTCGAAAATTATAGGTATTGATCTTGGAACTACCAACTCAGCCATTGCAGTTATGCAGGGTGGTAGCTCTGTAATTATCCCAACCAGCGAGGGAAGAAACACTTTTCCTTCGATTGTTGGTTTCAAAAATAATGAATCTATCGTTGGTGATCCAGCTAAACGTCAAATGGTTTTAAACGCTAAGAAAACTGTTAATTCAGTTAAAAGATTCATGGGTCGTAAGCTTAATGATGAAGCTGTTAAAAAAGCTATTAAACATGTCTCTTATGAAGTCGTTGAGGGTAAAGATGGTATGGCTGTCGTTAATATTGATGGTAAGAAATACACCCCTCAAGAAATTTCTGCCAAGATTTTGTCTAAGGCTAAAGCTGATGCTGAAAGTTTTTTGGGTGAAAAAGTGGATCGTGCTGTCATTACTGTCCCAGCTTATTTTAATGATGCTCAGCGTCAAGCTACTAAGCAGGCCGGTGAAATTGCCGGTTTGAAAGTAGAGCGCATCGTTAATGAACCAACCGCTGCCGCTTTGGCTTATGGTCTTGATAAAAAAGGCTCTCAAACCATTGCTGTTTATGATCTTGGTGGAGGTACTTTTGATATTTCCATTCTGGAAATTGGTGATGGAGTTTTTGAAGTTAAATCTACCAACGGTGATACTTTCCTTGGTGGTGATGACTTTGACAGTGTCATTATTGAATGGATTGTTGAAGAGTTTAAAAAAGATCAGGGCAAGGATTTAAATAAAGATCCTCAAGCCATGCAACGTGTTAAAGATGCTGCTGAAAAAGCTAAGATTGAACTCTCTGCTTCTGCAAGCACTGAAATTAACCAGCCTTTCATCACTCAAGGTGATGATGGACAGCCTTTACATTTAACTTTAACTTTAACCAGAGCAAAATTGGAAGAATTGGTTGATGATTTAATCAAAAAATCCATTGAGCCAGTTAAAAAAGCGCTTAAAGACGCTAAGTTGGAAGCTAAGGATATTGATGAGGTAGTTTTAGTAGGTGGTATGACCAGAATGCCAAAAGTGCAAAAGGTTGTCGAAGAGTTTTTTGGCAAAGAGCCTCACAAGGGCGTTAATCCAGATGAAGTAGTCGCTATTGGTGCTGCAGTCCAAGCAGGAGTTATTTCTGGAGATGTTAATGATGTGGTCTTGTTAGACGTTACACCTCTAACTCTTGGAATTGAAACCTTAGGTGGTATTCGTACTCCTTTGATTGACAGAAATACCACTATCCCAACCAGCAAATCTCAAGTTTTCTCCACTGCAGCTGATAACCAAACTCAGGTGGAAATTAATGTTTTGCAGGGTGAGCGTGAAATGGCTGTCGACAATAAAAGTTTAGGCCGTTTTATTCTTGATGGTATTCCAGCTGCAATGCGTGGTGTACCTCAAGTAGAAGTCACTTTTGACATTGATAGCAATGGTATTTTGCATGTTACTGCTAAAGACAAAACTTCTAATAAAGAGCAAAAAATTACTATTGCTAATAGCACTAATCTTTCAGAGGAAGAAGTCGAAAAAATGAAGGCTGAGGCTGAAAAATATGCTGAAGATGATAAAGCTAAAAAAGAGCTTATCGAAAGCAAAAATAAAGCTAATAGCATTGTCTTTGAAATGGAGAAACAACTCAAAGAATATGGCGATAAGTTAGAAGAAGCTGACCGCAAAAAAATTGAGGAAGATCTCAAAGCACTTCAAGATTTAGCTGCCAAAGAAGATGTCACTAAAGACGAACTCGAAAAAGCCATTGAAGCTACCATGACTTCTAGTCAAAAAATTGGCGAAGCCATGCAAAAAGCCCAAACAGAGCAAGCAAAAAATGCTTCAGCTGAGCCTGGTAAAGAGGGTGAAGCTAAAGATGAGGAAGACGAGAAAAAAGAAGCTGACAAGAAAGATGCTGAGGAAGGCGAAGTAGTTAAAGAATAAAATCATAAGCTTAGAGGCGCTGGCTATTGCCAGCGCCTCTAATATTTGTTGAAAAATTTATGTCACCTAAACGAGATTATTACGAAGTTTTGGGAGTTAAAAAAACTGCAAGTGCTGCAGAGATTAAATCTGCCTATCGCAAGTTAGCTCTCAAATTTCATCCCGATCATAACAAAGAAACTGGGGCTGAAGATAAATTCAAAGAGATCAACGAGGCTTATCAAGTTTTATCTGATTCTAAAAAGAAGCAAACTTATGACCAATTTGGTCACGCTGCTTTCGATCCGTCTTCTGGTATGGGCGGTGGTCAGGGTCCGTTTGGTGGTTTTGGTGGACAAGGTGGTGGTTTTAATTGGTCGTCTTATTCTAGTTCTGGTGGACAAGGTGGAGCTGATTTTGACTTTGGCGATCCTTTTGAAATTTTTGAACAATTCTTTGGCGGCGGCTTTTCTGGCAGAGCCAGACAGCGCCGCCCACATTACTCTCTAAAGATAGATTTCATGGAGGCTGTTAAAGGTGTCGAAAAAGCTGTCGAGATTGATGGTAAGAAACAAACAATCAAAGTTCCGGCTGGCGCTAACAATGGGACTAGAATTCGATTCACGGATTTTGATATCTCTATCGATGTTGGCACTGATTCTCGATTTAAACGTGATGGCTATGATATTTTTGTTGACGAAAAAATTTCATTCAGCATAGCAGCTTTAGGAGGTGAAATTAAGGTAAAAACTCTAACAGGAGAACTAAAGTTAAAGGTTAGGCCAGGAACTTTATCTCACTCTTTAATTCGTTTGCGCGGGGAAGGCGTTCAACATTTGCAAAGTCGTGGCAAGGGTGACTTGTATGTGCGTTTAATTATTAATGTTCCAGAAAAATTAAGTAGAGAACAAAAAAAAGCCATTGAAAAATTAAGAGAACTTGAATAGCTTTTTTTGGCTCAAGCATCCTTTTACTTTTTACCCCTTATTTGCTATAATGAACTTTAGTTGTTTAGTAAGAGGAGGACTGTTGAAAGACAAGTCCTTTTTTTATAACAAGAAACCCTTAATAATTATAGAAAGGAGCAAATTACTTTTTCGATGCATTGCATCACCCGAGTAAACGTCTTTACTCGAGAGATGCTGAGGAGAAAAAGAAATTTTGCGAAGAAGTTTATGTCTACAGTACAGAATGCTAATTTAGTTAGAACTGAATTTGCTGCTGCTATCAACCAAATCGCCACTGAGCGCAAAATTGAGGCAGAAGATATTTATGAGGCTATCCGTCAGGCTTTGGTTTCAGCTTATCGTAAGCAAATCGGTGATATTGATGAAACTTTTCATTACTATGTTGATTTAGATAAAAGTAACGGTTCGGCTCGTATTCTTAGAGCTCCAATGACCAAAAGAGATGAAGAAACCTTAGAGATTTTGGAATGGGATGAAAAGAAAACTGAGGATGTTACTCCAGCTGGTTTCGGTCGTATTGCTGCTCAGACTGCTAAGCAAGTTATTTTGCAACGTATTAGAAGAAGTGAGCGCGATACTATTATTGCCGCTTATCGTGATCGTATTGGTGAAGTTGTTACAGGTCAAGTTTTGCGCATGCAAGGTCGCAATGTCATTTTAGACATTGGTCGTGGTCAGGCTTTTATGCCACCAGAAGAGCAGATGAGAGGCGAATTTTATCGTCTCAATCAACGTTTAGCAGTACTCATCAAAGAAATTAGTGAAACCGTCCGCGGTGAGCAAATCATCGTGACAAGAGCTAGTGCCGAACTTGTTAGTAAACTTTTTGAACGTGAAGTGCCTGAAGTTTCTTCTGGCGCAGTTGAAATTGTTGCCATTGCTCGTGAAGCTGGTGTCCGTACCAAACTAACTGTCAAATCTACTCAAGAAGGAGTTGATCCAGTTGGTTCTTGTGTCGGTCAACGTGGTGTTCGTGTGCAGAAGGTTATCGAAGAATTAAATAACGAAAAAGTTGATATTATTCCTTACTCAGCAGATTCTCGCTTATTACTTCAAGCATCTTTGGCTCCAGCTGAAGGTCTGCAAATTGAAGTTGATGACAAAATTAGATTGGTAACTGTTACTGCTCCAGATGACCAACTATCTTTAGTCATTGGTCGCGGTGGACAAAATGTTCGCTTAGCTGCCAAGCTAACTGGTTATCAAATCACCGTTAAATCTGCTTCTGGTCAGGTGCAATCATCCGTCACTGGTAAAGAAGATTATGAAATTGATACCTTTGGTTTAGAAGATGACTCTAGAGAAATTCTAATTCAACATAAACTAACCACTCTAGCTGACTTAGTTCGCTTCAGAGATAAATGGGTTAATATGAATGAAGTAGCTGAAAAAGATCAGAAAATTTTATTAGCCAAAGTCGAAGAATATCTAGAACAAGAAAGTAAACGCGAATAATTATGTTATTGAAAAGAGCGCCAATTATTACCATTATGGGTCATGTCGATCACGGCAAGACTTCGCTCTTAGATTTTATTCGTCATTCTAGTATTGCAGCTCGTGAAGCTGGTGGCATTACTCAGCACATCGGTGCTTACCAAATTGAATTTCAAGATCAAAAAATCACTTTCATTGATACTCCTGGTCACGCTGCTTTTAATAAAATGCGTCAGCGCGGTGCTCAGGTTACTGATTTAGTAATTTTAGTTGTAGCTGCTAACGACGGAGTTAAGCCTCAGACTCTAGAATCCATTCGCTTCATTAAAGAAAGCAAAGTACCTTTTATTGTGGCAATCAACAAAATTGATTTACCAGATCTTCATTTAGAAGTGGTTAAGGGTCAACTAGCTGAAGCTGATGTTCTACTCCAAGAATACGGTGGCGATATTGAAGCTGTCGAAATTTCTGCAAAAACTGGCAAAGGTGTTGATAAATTACTAGAGACGATTGCTGTGATGGCTGACCTTCTTGAGCTCAAAACCGATCCAGCAGCTCCTCTTGAAGCGGTCGTGATTGAATCCAGCAAAGAAAAAAACAAAGGTCCAGTAGCTCGCGTGATTGTTCGCTCTGGTACTCTTGCAGTTCGTCAGAATTTAATTGTTGATGAAATTGCAGGTAGAGTTCGTTTGCTTGAAAATGAAAAAGGCCAAGCGATCAACCAAGTCCTACCAGGTGAACCAGCAGAGATTATTGGGCTCGATGAAGCTCCCGAAGTTGGTAGCGTTATTCGTGATGCCGATGCCAATTATGATGCGGATTTAACTGATGAATTTAGCAAAACTGGTAGTTTGGAAAAATCTTTCCGCCTCAGTGATGAAACTAATTGGGAGAAGATGGATTTAGATTTCATGCTTGGTGATAAAGAAAAAATTAAATTAATTGTCAAAGCTGATGTTAAAGGTACTCTTGAGGCAATTTTGCAAAGTTTAGATACAGAAACTGTTGATGTTATTGCTTGCGGAGTGGGTCAAGTCACTGAGCAAGATATGGAGATTGCTCGTGATGGCAAAGTTCTACTAATTGCCTTTAACGTTAAAGTTAACAATACCCAGAAGAAAATTGCCAAAAACATGGGCGTCAAAATCAAAGAATACAACATTATTTATCATCTCATTGAAGATTTGCAACAAAGCATGCTCAAGCTGATGGACGCTACTTTTGATGAAATAGTCACTGGTGAGGCTGAGGTTTTGCAGATTTTTACAATGAAAGGCGAAACTATTGCCGGCGTCAGAGTCAAAACTGGCGAATTGAAGAAAAGTGATCTTTTCCATCTTAAACGTGGTGAAGAAATTATTTCCAACCCAGTTCTTAAAACCATGCGTCACGGCAAAGACGAAATTGATCGCATTGGTACTAAAAATGAAGGTGGTTTAACTTTCAAAAATAAAAAACTCGATTTTCAAATTGGCGATACTATTGTTGCTTATAAAAAAGAGAGCTAGACTTTTTACCAGATAGGACTTACAATATCCTCCTTATTAATTAATGCTTACTTTAATTCTTGGTTTTAAGCTGACTAGGAATTCAAAGGCGAAAGGAAATCATGGCATTAGCAAAACAAAGTAAAGCTTCAATCATCAAAGACTTCGCTCTTTTTGAAGGCGACACTGGATCTCCAGAGGTACAGGTGGCTCTTTTAACTATTTCAATCGAACAGTTGACTGAACATCTTAAATTACACAAGAAAGATAACCACTCTCGCAAAGGCTTGCTCAAGCAAGTTTCCAAGAGACGTCGTTTGTTAAATTTCTTGCTTTCAAGAAGTGAAGATAGATACCGCAAGCTAATTGGAAAATTAGGCTTGAGCAAATAAGTTATTTTTCTCATTGCAAAGCAAAAAAAATTCTTTTACACTAAAACACAGTGATATTTGTGTATTGTTTTGTATCTAGAATACAAAGAAAGTAAAGGAATATATGTCGGAATTTTCTCCTAATGTGGATTTCAAGAAAGAGAATGTAAAAAGTGTTGCAGGTTTTACTGATAACGTAGCTGACACAAATCTTAGACTTAGAGAAAAAAGCATGAGTACGGCAGGAAACTTAAAAGAAATTGCCAAATCAGAATTTAAGGTTAAGGCTGATGGTGTCCTCAGCGAAGAAGAACAAGACGATCAATCTCCGTATACAGAACAAGAAATGAATGCCTTTAGTGTAGAAGATAAGAAAAAATTCTTAACTGAGTTGCAGAATACAGCTAAGGAACAAAATTCTTTTAAAAAATTAGAAAACCAAAAAAATAAAAAAGAAGGTAAGGCTTTTGAATTAGCTTTGGAAAAACGCAAAATAGAAGAAGAATTAAAAGCAAAGTTTAAAGAATTTGAAGCTAAAAAAGAAGCTATAGAAAATCAACGTGAAGTAAAAATAGCTAGAACAGAAGCGAGATATCAAAGAAGTGAAACAAGATTGCGCGAAGGTACAAGCAAGGAAAGACATTATTTAACCAATGAAATTAGAAATAATTCAGCTGTTAGTGAATTTTCAGAAAATTCCCAGAAACTAAAAGACTTAGAAAGTTACCTTGGTTTTCAGAGAACTGATGAAATTCAACAAGGGCTTATAGCTAAAAGAGATGAGGCTAAAGTAAATCCAGACGTTAATGAATTGATGCAGAAGATAGCTGAATTGCCAGCTAAGTTGGAAGAACAAATTCAAGCACGTAAGCAAGGTTTGATTAATAGACTGGGGATAATAGAAAAAAATACCAAGGAAGAATTGAACCAACTCAAAGGTTTAACGTTAACCGAGGTTAATGAAATTAAACAGCGTTTGTCACAAGTTGAACAAGAGCAAGCTAAAGTTGAGCAAGAGTTTGATGATCTAGAGATGCAGATTGCAGACAAACAACGCATGCAAGATTCAGTGGATATTCTAAAAGATGATCTACGTGAATTCAGTTTTAAAGATGCAAAAAAAGTTACTGCAGATCTTGAAAAAAGATCAGCTAACACTGTTAGCTTGGAAAATTTGTCCGATAGTGAAGAACTCAATAAAGAACAACTCGGTGGTATTATCGAGAGAGCTCAGAAAATACTTACGTCTTTGATAGAGGTAGGAGATGCTTCAACAAAGGCTAATGAAAATGCTTATTTAGAACAAGAAGCAGTTCTTGATGATGAAAAAACAAAATTGCTAGGTGAGAAAGAACAAACTCATAAAGATTTGATTGGTGAATTAAGTAAGCCATTTGCAGATGCACTCAAGAAGGCAAAAGAGATTCCTGATGCAGAATTAGAAGAAGGCGCCAATGCTATTGAAGCATTTTCTAAATTAAACCTAAAGGCTTTGGGCGAAGAACAAGAAAAAGCCGAGAAAAAGATTGATAAATCCACTGATGCTTTGAATAAGTTTACTGCTAAAGTTGAAAAGCGTTTTGCAAAATTAACTGCAAAATTAGACAGATCAAGAGTAAATGCTAATAATGAAGTATATAATTTACTTAATGATAAGTATAAAGATACCTCAGAAGTGAAGAAAATGGCTCAAGAATTTCAAAATACTGATTTTGACCAAATGGTTCAGGCAGGAAGTCTCTTGAAAAGAGTTTTTTCTAAAATTTTTGCGAGCAGGCAGGCTTAGTTGGTAGAAAACAATTAAATTTATATTTAAAACCCGGCTCTTGAGTCGGGTTTTTGCCTTTATCATGTTATAATAGACAAGTTATTTAATTAGGAAACTCAAAGAGAGTTTTTGAGGATTCAAAAAAGACGAGAATTTTTCTCCTCTTTTCAGAATACTCGACTCTCCTGAATTTCCCAAATCGCCCTAATATAAAAAGGGCAAGAAAGAAAAAATATGTCTTATCCAAAGTATGGAAATACTTATAAGAAAGATATTCTAGTGGGTGATAAAGTCATTCATTTAGAAATCGGTAAATTTAGTGAACAGGTCAGCGCCGCTGTCCTCGCCACTTGCGGTGAAACTATCGTTCACACCACCGTCGCTTTAGGCAGAAAAGTCAATCTTGGCTATTTTCCACTCTCCGTGGAATTTGTTGAGAAGCTTTATGCTGGCGGTATTATTAAAGGTTCTCGTTGGGTTAAACGTGATGGTCGTCCTACTGAAGATTCCATCTTACGTGCTCGCGTGATTGATCGCACAATGCGTCCACTTTTCCCAGAGGGAATTACCAATGAAGTTCAAGCAATTAGTACAGTTTTATCTTATGATGGCGAAAATGAGCCAGATATGATGGGACTTTTGAACACTGCCATTGCTTTGCAAATTTCTGACATTCCTTTTGATGGTCCTGTTTCAGGTATGCGCTTAAGTTTAGATGAAAAAGGTGAATTTATTATTAATCCACTTCGTAGTCAAATTGAAGGCAATGATTTAGATTTGATTGTTTCTGCTTCTGCCAATTCAATCGTCATGGTTGAGGCTGGGGCTAATGAAGTTGCTGAAGACGTGATGGTCGAAGCTTTGCTTCGTGCTCAAGATGAATCTAAAAAAGTTTGTCAGCAAATTGAAACTATTGTTGCTGAAATTGGCAAAGAAAAAGTCAATTTAATTGATGCTGAAGATCCAGATAAAGTCGCTGCTAAGCAAGCTATTGTTGATCGTTTAGCCAGTACTTACAAAAAAGAAGTTAACGAAATGACCAATAAAGAAGGTCGTTTAGAGAAGACTGATCTAGATGAATTAATTGCTAAAATTCTTGAAGAAGATGCAGCAAAATTAAAAGAAGGCGAAGAAAGTGAATTGAGCGAAGGAATGCTTAAAGGTATTTTCCATGACCTAATGAAAGCTGAGGCTCGTCGTATGATTTTGGAAGATGGCATTCGTCCAGATGGTCGCACCACTACTGAAATCCGTCCAATCTGGTGTGAAGTTGATTTATTACCTAGAGTTCATGGGAGTGCTATGTTCAAACGTGGCGCCACTCAAGCTCTCACAGTTGTTACCCTTGGCGATCCTTCTCTTGGACAATTGGTTGAAGACATGGCTGGTGAAAAAACCAATCATTATTTCCACCACTACAATATGCCTCCTTATGCTTCAGGTGAAGCTGGACGTATTGGTTATCCAAAGAGACGTGAAATTGGTCATGGTGCACTCGCACAGCGCGCTATTGAACCAATGCTTCCAAGTCAAGAAGATTTCCCTTATACCATTCATGTAGTCAGTGAGATTATGAGTTCAAATGGCTCAACTTCTCAGGCTTCAGTTTGTGGTTCTACTTTATCTTTAATGGCTGCCGGTGTTCCACTTAAAAAACCAGTTTCTGGTATTGCTATGGGATTAATGTCCGACGGCGAGAAATTTGTGGTCCTTTCCGACATCCAAGGTTTGGAAGATCACGTTGGTGATATGGACTTTAAAGTTGCAGGTACCAAAGAAGGTATCACTGCTATCCAAATGGATATCAAGCTTAAAGGTATTCCAAAAGAAGTTTTGGTCAAAGCTCTTGGTCAAGCTCGTGAAGGTCGCATGCATATTATGGGCGAGATGCTCAAATGTATCTCAGAGCCAAGAACTTCTTTAAGTGTCTATGCTCCAAAAGTAGCTCAAATCACTATTCCAGCTGAAAAAATTGGCGGAGTGATTGGTTCAGGTGGCTCAGTGATTAAAGATATCATTGAAAAATCTGGCGCAGAAGTCAACGTCGAAGAAGACAAAGAGAATAAAACTGGCGTCATTAACGTTTCTTCTCCAGATCAAGCCTCTATCGACAAAGCTATTAAAATGATTGAAGACATTGTCAGAGAAATTAATATTGGCGATGAATTCGATGGCACCGTCACTCGTGTTGAAGGTTACGGAATGTTTGTTGAATATTTGCCAGGTCGCGAAGGTTTGGTTCATGTTTCAAACATGTCTAGCGAATATGTCAAAGATGCCAATGATCTTTACAAGGTTGGCGACAGTGTTCATGTTCGTGTCAAAGAATACAACCCAGAGGGTAAAGTAGCTTTAACCATGCTAAGCGCAGAACAAGAAGCAGAGCAAAAAGAAAAAGCCGCTGCTCGTGGTAGTCGCGAAGATAATGGTCGTAGTAGCAATGGTGGTTATAACGGTGGACGTCGCTACGATAACAATCGTGGTGGAGATCGTCGCCCTTCTTTTGGCGATAGAAATAATGGTGGCGGTAGAAGATACTAAAACCTTTTAAATCTAAAACAAAAAAAGCTCCAGTGAAAACTGGAGCTTTTTTGTTTTCCATAGTTTCCGCTATACTAATGACAATAACTATATGAGAGCCGCTAATTTACAAAGCACAGCCGGGTTTTTTGCCATTCTTGAATTGGATAATAATCGCGATCTAGCACAGAGCTTGGGTTTAGATTTATCTTTATCTGATAATGTGGAATTGCTCGATCAGATTAATCAGCAACTTTTACTTTTGAGTAAAGAAGTTACTGGGGTGATTTTTGATCCAATTTATACTTTCAAATTTTTGACGCAAAAAGCTGGCGCGGCGGGTGCTTTAATTCGTTTGGAGCAAGATAAAGAAAATATGCCGAATAGCATGCCACTACTTTTCCCCAACTTTAGTCTAGAGGAAATTAGCAATAATTATGCTTTGGCTAAATTAGAATTAAACTATCATCCACAAGAAAACAAAGCGATTGAAAAGAAGCAACTTTTATCTGAAATCAGAGAATATTCAAAAGTTCTTAAAATTGATTTTTTACTAAAATTAAAAATTTATGATCCCAATCAATTTGCAACAAAAGAAGAGCAGGCTGGAAACAAGATTGTTTTTAATTTAGAGAATGATCAATTAAGCGCCATTCAAGAATTGAGATCCCTAGCGGACATTCTAGTCATTCAAAATCCCTCCGATCCTTTAGCAATGGCAACTATTATCAGCGAGTTGGATATACCCTGTTTAGTGATGGCAGACGAGCAAGATACTTATGATCAATTCAAAGAAAAATTCCGCATGGCAATGGAAAATGGAGCCAAAGGTTATTGTATAGGTCAAATCTTATGGAAAGAGTTATCCGCCTATCGCAGCGACAATCAAAGTCTAGATCTAGAAGGTCTTCAAAAATATTTAAACACCACCGTTAGAGATCGTTTAATAGAACTCAATCGCATTGCCTCAGAAAGTCTGGAAACAAGATAAGACTTTATAAGCCATAGAAAATATGTTAATCTCGCAGGTATGAAAATTAAAAAAGCAGTTATTGCTTGTGCTGGTTTTGGCACTCGGTTTTTGCCAATTACTAAAACTATCCAAAAAGAAATGTTGCCAGTTTTAGAACGACCTCTTATTGATTATGTTGTTGAGGATTGTGTTAAAGCAGGTATTGAGGAAATAATTTTTGTTATTAGTGAGCATAACTATCAAATTTTGCATTTTTATCGTGAGAACAAGCGACTTCATGAATATCTGGAAAAAAATAAAAAATTAGATTTATACGGAGCAATTTCCAAGCTACATAATAAAGCCACTTTTCATTTTGTTAAACAAAAAGATAGTGATCCTTACGGAACTGCTATGCCAGTTATTTTAGCTAAAGATTATGTTAAAGATGAAGAAGCTTTTTTAGTTCTAATGGGTGATGATTTTATTTATCAAGCAGGAGAAAAAAGCGAGATAGCAATGATGATTGAGGCTTTCGAAAACTCCTTTGCTAAGGGTTTAATTACTTGTGTTGAAAAACCAACTAAACTATTAAATAAATATGGAGTAGTAAAAAGCAGAACTGAGGGTAATTTTCAATTTATGGAAGAAATTGTTGAAAAACCAGAGCTAGGAAAAGCTCCATCTAATTTGGCAAATATCAGTAAATATATTGTTGGTCAGGAAATTTGGCCAATTTTAGAAAAACAAACAGTTGATCCTAAATCTGGAGAGCTTTATATTACTGACACCATCCAGGCTTTAGCTAAAACAGAAAAAGTTTTAGTCCATAAGCCTCAAGGAGAATATCTTGATGGTGGTTATCCACTAGGTTGGTTGCTTGCCAATCTTACAGTAGCCAAAGATCGTCCTGAAATTTGGTCTCAAATCAAGGATTTCGTCAATAAAAATTAGGCATACTTCTATTAATTCTTAGATTTTCATGATTTTAATGGATTGATTTTTCTTTTCATATAGACTATCATCTATATGAAAGGTTTTTATATATGTATACACTTCCAAACTTACCCTACGCTTATGAGGCTTTAGAGCCAAATATTGATGTAGCAACAATGCGTGTCCATCACGACAAACACCATCAAGCTTATTTAGACAAATTTAATGTAGCTTTGAAAAATTATCCTCAATTGCAAGCAGAAAATGCAGAAGATGTACTCTGGAATTTTGAGAGTCAGGCTAAACCTGCGACTCCAGCTGATATCCAAGCTGCCATTAAAAATCATGGCGGCGGCTATGTTCATCATAGTTTGTTTTGGAAAACGATGTCGCCAAATGGACCAAGAGAGGCAGTGGGCGAACTGGCCGCCGCCATCTCTAGTAAATTTTCCTCTTTCGCAGAATTTAAAACTCAATTTACTGATTTAGCTGGTAAACACTTTGGTGCTGGTTGGGCTTGGTTAGTGCTTAATGAAAAAAAGAAACTAGAAATCTATTCATTACCCAATCAAGATTCACCACTCCTTTCCAAGCACTATCCAATCATGGGGATTGATGTTTGGGAGCATGCCTATTATCTCAAGTATCAGAATCGTCGCCCGGAGTATTTGGAAGCAATTTGGAACGTACTTGATTGGAAAAAAATTGAAGAGCGTTACCAAATTGGTTTAAATAAATCGTAGACTTTACTCTAAAATTGTTTTAGTATGTTTGCTTATGCTCGAAGTTATTCTTGACGTTGAAACAAAACAGATTTTTGACGATGTGGGTGGCTATTTTCCAGAGAAATTAGGTATTTCCTTTGTTGGAGTTTGTGTGCGTAGCGATCGTTCACAAAAAGGTGAGATGATGTCTTTTTTTGAAAAAGATCTGCCAAAGCTTTTCCCTCTTTTAGAGCGAGCTGATGTAGTGGTTGGTTTTAATATTGATGGTTTTGATATGCCAACTTTTATTCCTTACTATCGAGCTGATATTAGTCGTATTCCTACTTTAGACGTCATGGATCGTATCAAAAAAAGCGTCGGACATCGTATTGGTCTAGATGCTGTAGCCAAAGAAACTTTAGGATCAGGCAAATCTGGAGATGGCCTAGATGCAATTCGTTATTATAAATCTGGCAATTTTGAAGCTTTGGAAAAATATTGCTTACGTGATGTTGAGGTTACCAGAGATGTTTATGATTATGGTTTGAAAAACGGCAGAATCAAATTTCGCAATAAATGGAATCGTTTAATTGATGCTCCAGTAGATTTTTCTTTTGTCAGTTCTAAAGCTAGTGGAACGCAAATGAGTTTGATATGATTCGTTTCAGATGACTCCAAAATTCTGTTTTACAGCCTCAATATTTCTCATTCACAATGGCAAAGTTCTCCTGATTAAGCACAAAAAACTAAATATGTGGCTCGGTCCAGGAGGGCATATCGATGAGAACGAATTGCCTCATTTAGCAGCTGAGAGAGAATTTTTTGAAGAAACTGGTCTAAGAGTTAAAGTTTACAGTGCCTATAAAAAGCTGAGTATTTCGTCTAAAGACGATCGTTTTTTTCATCCCTTACCTTTTGCGATTAATGAACATTGGGTTTGCAAAGAAAACTATGACAGGCGCTTGCTTGCCGAGAAGAATAAAGCAGAATTTGCCCCAGAAACCAAATGGCCTAAAGGCTGTGAAAAACATTTGAATTTTACTTATTTGGCTAAACTCATTGGTCCTTTAGAAATTAATCCAGCAGAAGGTGAATCACAAGAAATTGCTTGGTTCTCGCTAGAAGATCTAAAAGGAAAAGCTAAAAAAGGATTAATGGAAGATATTTTTAAAGAGTTGTTGAAAGCTTTTGAACTTGCTAAGTCGAGTCATTCTTGAGAGAATAACCATATTATGTCTCCTAAACATCAGTTAACAGAAAATGTTAAATTACTGCAAAAAGCAGCCATTATCCGTCAACTTAACTCAAATCCAGAAGTTTTACTTTTAAAGCGTAGCTCTGATTCAAAGTCCAGGCCAAATTGTTGGGATTTACCTGGTGGGAATAGTGAGTGGCCAGACACAATCCAGAGCTCAAAAGCTAATCTTCATTTAAACGACATTACTAGAGAAATTACTGAAGAGACGGGTTTAGTTGTTGCTGAAAAATCTTTTTCTTTAGATAAGTTAAGTCATTTATCCACCTATTTTGATGTTAATAAACAAGTTTACACAATGATTTGTGGCTGGTTAGTTGATTTTTTATCAACCGATCAAAAAGAAATCCAAACATCTGATGAACATCAAGAATATGCTTGGGTATCTGAAGCTGAATTGAGCAATTATGATTTTGGTGGAGAGAGCGGTACTTTTGTTTTAGATATTATCAAAAAATCTTTTGCTAAACTCTAAAGATATATTCATGAAATTTTTTGTTGCTTTCAAAAATCCAGTTAAAATTAATGCAGTCGCTAATGCTATAAAAAAAGAATTTCCCAATTCCTTGGTCAAAGGTTTTGAAGTAGATAGTGCTGTTTCAGCTCAGCCGATGAGTGATGAAGAAACCAGACGAGGAGCGCTTAATCGTGCTAAAAACCTTCGAGTTTTACTTATAAAACAAGAAGTAATTAAGCCAAAGGAAGAAGTTTTATGTATCGGTTTAGAGGGTGGTGTTTTTCATCCTGATTTTGCTAAGAGTAAAAATGAACTTTGGTCAACAGTTTGGGCGGTTGCTATAGACCATAATAATCAAAGTTATTTTAGCAATGGTGCTCGGTTCCCTTCACCACAGTTTTTATCAGATATGATTTTGGCTGGAGAAGAAATGGGGCCAGCTCTAGGTCGTCATTTGCAGGATCCAGATTTAAGAAAAAAAGACGGTATGATCGGCTTTATTACCAATCATTTTACTAATCGGACTAATGAATATGAGAGTGTTGTGAAAATTGCCATTGGTCTCTGGTATGGTCGAGACTGCGTCTTGACAAAGTAGTTTTTTCTCGGCAAAATGGGATCATAGTAATACTTATTGCAAGGAAATATGTCAAAAAAACTGCAAAATTTTCTCCCTTATATTTTTCCACTAATCGCCATCATCCTAGTAGTAGTGATGTTTGCTCGCTGGTATAAAGGCAAAACTGCCGAAGCTCCAGTTAGTTTGCTGGACTCACAATTAGAGGTAGAAAGTTTGCCAGTTGATGTGCAAGACAGCATTATCAAAGGGGCTACAGATTACTCAATGATAGATATGCAAGGTTCAAATTTAGCTACTGGTGAACTACGTTATCAGATTAAAGATGACAAACTTAGTTTTACTGTAACAGCTAATTTGCAAGAATCAAAAGAAGATTATGCTGTTTGGTTGGTCGATTCTGCTAGCGATGCTAAGAAGCGTGTTTTTAACCTCAAATATTCTAAAGCAGGCTATATTGGAAGTGCGATGGTTCCGGCTAATATTTTACCTGTTGAAGTAGTAGTTGCTAAAGCTTCTGACCTAATGTTAGAAGATGTACTTTTGCAGGCAGAATTATTAGCTCCAGAGGCAAACTAGTTTTTTGTCTGATATATTTAGATGTACTTTTACATAGAAAAATTAAAACTGCTTCTTGATTAGCCAGTCAAGTGTGCTAATCTTAATAGCAGACTTACATTAATAAATAAGTCTATTATTAATAAAAATTATTCTCTGTGTTACAGAGAAAGAAGGGTACCACATGGCAAACGCCTATAGTTACACAAACTCAAAAGGTCAAACCTACTACCTCCATACCAGAGATGTCACCTTGAAAAATGGTAGAGTTCAAACCATCTACTTTTTCGCACGTGATATTCGTGAGGGTTCCTTAAGTGCAGTTCCAGCCGCCTATCAGGTGATTGAAACCAGCAGAACAGGAATGCCTGTTTTGAAGAAGAAATAATCTTCTTCACTATTTTGTGAAAAGATAGCCCCGCTTTCAAGCGGGGCTTTTTATTGATATATTAACTTTATGAAAATCTATCTAGGCAGTGATCATGGTGGTTTTAAATTAAAAGAAGAATTTAGGAGTTATCTTTCAAATGAACATCCTGAAATTGAGCTAGAGGATTGTGGGGCTTTTACTTATGAAGCCGAAGATGATTATCCGGAGATCGCTTTTGAAGTGGCAAAAAAAACCATCTCTAGTCAGGGATTGGGAATTTTACTTTGTCGATCTGGTTCTGGAGTGGTAATTGCAGCTAACAAAGTTAAAGGTATCAGAGCAGTTGAGCTTTATGATGATAGAATTGCCGCTCACAGCAAAAGCCACAATCAAGCAAATGTAATTGCTTTTAGTGGAGATTACTTGTCTTTAGAAAGAATGGTTGAGTTATTTGAAATCTTTTTAAAAACTGGAGTGGATAAGAGTGAACGACACCAAAGACGAATTGCTCAAATTACAAATTACGAAAATACGAATAATTAGATTAAAGATTTAAGGAAAACGAGAAATGAACTTAGACGTAAGCGCCAATGTTTTAACTAGTAATTTAGAGTTAGCCAAAAAACAAATCGAGTTAGCTAAAAATGCCAACTTAGAAGCCATTCAAATAGATATTGTCGATGGCATTTTTGCCGATATGCATACTTTCACTCCACAAGATTTGATTGATATAGATTTTGGCGATTTACAGATTGATTTTCATTTGATGACCGAAGAGCCGATGGATTATGTTTGGGAAATGGAAGAACATTGCCGTCATCTGCCAATTAGAGCAGTTTTTGGTCAGATCGAAAAAATGTCCTATCAAGAAGCTTTTTTGGAAGAGGTTAAAAAACAAGATTGGCGTGCAGGTTTAGCTTTGGATTTGTATACCCCTATTGAATCAATTGATGAAAATAGTTGGGAATGGATGGATTCAATTCTTCTTTTAGGAGTCGAAGCTGGTGCTTCAGGTCAAAAACAGAATCTTTTCCTTTTTGAAAAAATCAGGGTTGTTAAAGAAAAAATTCAAAAAGGCGAGCCAATGCGAGTTTTTGTTGATGGCGGAGTAAATAAGGACAACATTGAAAAATTACAAATGACGGGAATCAGTGGAGTGACAGTCAATTCAGCATTTAATAATGCTGAAGATTACAAACAGGCTGTAGAGGAATTTTTAAGTCATGTCGAATAATAAAAAAATTACTATCCCAAAGTCTAATCGTTTGTGCAAAATCAATAAAATTGCTTTTTATGGTAGCGCCGATTTAAATGAGTCAGATCATGAATATGCTGAGGCCTTTGCTGCTGCTAAACATGCAGCTAAGCGAGGAAAAGTTATTGTTAATGGTGGTGGTCCTGGAATTATGGAGGCTTCTACCAGGGGAGCAAAAGCAGGTGGTGGTAAAACCTTAGTAGTTACTTTTTATCCAGAGGATCTGCCAGAGTTTGAAGGTAGAGCTGAGCAAAATATTGCTGACAAAGAAATCAGAACAGCTAACTACATTGAGCGCATGTTTGGCTTGATGGACAATGCTGATTTATTTGTTTGTTTCAAAGGTGGAACGGGCACTTTGAGCGAATGGGCCACTGCTTGGCTTTTGGCGCATCTTTATTATGGCAATCATAAACCCCTAATTCTTTATGGTGAATTTTGGCATGAATTTATGGATGTGGTTCATAAAAATTTTATGATTGGTTATAAAGAAGCCAAAGTTTATCGCATTGTGAGTAATCTAGAAGAATTTAAGGTAGCTTTACGTATTTTTGAAGAAGAGATGACTGCTCGTCGCTTGAAATAATCCCAACTTTTAAGTTAAGATAGAGACATAAAGAAAGTCTATATGTATGATGTTATTTCAATCGGTTCATCTTTGCTTGATATTTTTATCAAGTCTAATGATTTAGAATCTGATCGCGATGGCGATAGGCAAATTTTGACCTATGGCGAAAAATTAGAATTAACAGATTTTCACATTGTTACTGGTGGTGGAGGTAGTAACACTGCGGTTGCTTTTTCTCGCTTAGGATTAAACACAGCTGTAATTTCTGAAACGGGACGTGATGATTTTTCTGGATTGATTACTTCTGATTTTCAAAAAGAGGATGTGTCCACAAGCTTACTTATTCAAGAAAAATTAGAAAAGACTGGTGGCTCAGTTGCTTTGGTAGCAAAAAATTCAGAAAGAGTAATCATGGTGCACCGAGGGGCAGCTTCAATGTTAGATCCTTTTGACATTCCAGCTTTCTGGTTATCTAAAAGCAGATGGATTCATCTTTCTAGTATCGGTGGTAACCCACAGACTTTAAGTAAGATTTTTAAGGTATTAAATAACAATCAAGAGACTAAAATGTCTTGGAATCCTGGTAAAAAAGAACTGCAGTTGTTAGTTGAAGAAAAATTTGCCATAGATCAGATTCCTTGCGAAATCTTTTTTGTGAATGAAGAAGAATGGGCTTTAGTGGAGCCATTACACGAAGAAATTTTATTGAATTTTCCACAAGTAGTTATTACTAAAGGTAAAAAAGGTGGTGAGGTTCATCTTTTTGGTAAGAAAACTTTTGAATATGTGGGTGAGGCTAGTTCTTCAGTTGATAGCACTGGGGCGGGCGATGCTTTTGCCTCTGCCTATGTAGCAGCTATTTTAGATGGCAGAGATGTCCCAATGGCCATTGCGTGGGGAGTCAAAAATGCTGGCAATGTGGTAGCTTATTTTGGAGGGAAAACTGGCTTGCTTCGTAAAACGCAAATCTTGGAGTTAACAAAGGATCAAAAATAGTGTTTAATTAATTAGCCATATGAAAAAAGTCTTCTTTATTTTATTTTTACTTGTCTCTTTTTTGCTTTTTCCAAATAGTGCTCGTGCTATGGAATTAACCAAAATTGGAACTTTAGATATTACTGGTGATGGAATTGGTTCGACTGTCTCTGCTTATACTTATCCGTTGCGCTCTTTTAGTCTTTATGGTTTAGCTAACGCCTCCAGTTCAGTAGCTATTAAAGTTGATGATGTAACTTATAGCGCAACTGCTGATAAAGATGGTGCTTGGTCCACTTATCTTTCCAATTTAACTTATGATGCTCATGGTGTAGCAATTAGTTCTACTGGTCAAACTAGTTTAAATTTTACTTTGACGATCAGTTCTGCTTCGGCAACGACTACTCCAACTGCTACTCCGACTAGTACGGCTACAACCACTAGTACTTTGCCTAGCGCAGGTGCCACAGAAAACACTTTTTTAATTGTCGCTCTAGCTTTATTTTCAATTGGCTTGGGTGTAGCAGTTAAATACAGAGATTAGTTTACCTTAATAGAAATTTATGTCAGATTTTCGCGAACTTCTTAACCAAGAAATTGCTGCATTAGCAGCTAAAGTTGAACAGGGAGAACTTCCCGATGAGATGCGTTACCAGCTCAAAAAAGAAATGGTGGCGCTACAGCGTAGTGTTGAACTTGGCAATTATGATGAGAAATATGAAAAAGTTTCTCATTATGTCGATTGGTGTTTGCGCATTCCTTTTGGTAAAAAAACTGAAGATACTTTAGATATACAAAAAGCCCAAGAGATTTTTAATCAACATCACTATGGTATGCAGGAGGTCAAAGATCGTTTTTTGGAATATTTAGCAGTTTTAAATTTACAAAAAAATAATCTTCAAGATGAAAAGTTTTCTGCTCCAATTTTGCTCTTAGTTGGCTTGGTTGGTACTGGAAAAACTACTTTTGCTTATTCGTTAGCTGAAGCCTTGGGTCGCAAACTAGTACGTATTCCTTTTGGTGGTATGGGTAGTTCTAAAGAATTACGCGGTAATTCACGCTTACTTTTGGGTTCAGAGCCAGGCAAAGTTTTAAAAGGAGTTTGCGAATCTGGAGTAATGAATCCAATTATTTTACTTGATGAAATTGATTGCGCTTCTGATGATGCCAATATGGATATCATGGGTGTTTTAGTGGAATTGCTTGATCCAGCCCAGAATCATGCTTTTACTGATGACTATGTTAATTATCCAATTGATCTCTCCCAAGCGATTTTCTTAGCAACAGCCAACAATACTCGTAAGATTGCGACTGCTGTAATGGATCGTATGGAAAAAATTAGCATGCCTTCTTATACTGATGAGGAAAAAATCGCAATTGCTAAGAAATATATCATGCCAAAAGTTCTTAAGGAAGTTGGTTTAAAAACTGAGCAGTTTGTTATTCGTGACGAAATGTGGATTAAGATGGTTCGTCCGCTTGGTTTTGATGCTGGCATTCGTACTTTGCAGAGAACTATTCAGGGTGCGGCGCGTAAAGCGGCGCGCATTATTGTTGAAGGTAAATATAACAAGGTTGAAATTGGTCAAGAAAATTACAAAATTTTCTTACCCTCATACTAGGCTCAATTCTTGATATAATATTTTTAATGCATTTTACTGATTTAAAGACGCTCAAAGCAGATCTAGAAAAGAATTTTCAAAATTTACCCTTGGTAGAAAAAGTTGAAGACATCGTTCATGGTGAAGGTAATGAGAATGCTAGCGTGATGCTAATTGGTGAAGCTCCTGGTTATAATGAGAGCGTGCAGAGAAGACCTTTTGTTGGTCGCTCTGGGCAGTTGTTGCGTAAAGTTTTAGCCGAGAGTGGTTTGCAAGAAGATCAAGTTTATATTAGCAACATTGTCAAAGTTCGCCCACCAGACAATCGTGATCCTTTACCAGCAGAAATTTTAGCTTTTAAGCCTTATCTAGATGCAGAAATTCAAATTATCAAGCCAAAACTAATTGTGACTTTGGGGCGTTTCAGTATGGCCAAGTTTTTGTCAGATGTAAAAATCTCGCAGATTCATGGACGTTTACATAAGGTAAAATGGAATGACCAGCTCTTATTTATTTTGCCAATGTATCATCCCGCCGCCGCTTTGAGAGCGACTAGAGTAAAAGATTCATTTATCAAAGATTTTGCCAAAATAGATAAAATTGTGGATTGGGTGGAAAACACCAAAGACGAAGCCTTCTTTAGCGAAACAGTTAAAGAAGCACTATTATAGAAAATTAATTATTTAGAAATATTAAACAAAAGAAAGGAGCAAATAATTTTTACGAAGCATTAGATTACCTGAGCGAATGATTTCGCTCAAGAAATCTTGGAGAGTAAAAATTGATTTGCAACGTAGTTATGTCCAAACTAAAACTTTTACCCCTAGGGGGAATGGGTGGTGTCACCCAAAATATGTATTTATATCAATATGAAAAAGAAATTCTAATTGTCGATTGTGGCATTGGTTTTCCTGACATGTATATGCCAGGCGTCGATACTTTGATTCCTGATATTAGTTATTTGCAAGATCAGCTCGAACAGGGCGCTAAAATTGTTGGTATGATTCTTAGTCATGGCCATGACGATCATATTGGAGCTTTACCTTATTTATTGGGTGAATTGCCAAGCTTCCCAATTTATGGTTCACCTTTGACGATTGGCTTTGCGCGCGATCGTATCTCAGAGAAGAAACTCGATCGTGACATGCAAGCTATTTCTGACGAGAGAATTACTAAAATTAGCGATTTCTTTTCATTTGAATTAATTCCAATGACTCACTCTGTCCCAGATACAAGACACATCGTAATTGATACCCCGGTTGGTAAAATTTATCACGGCAGTGATTTTAAACTTGATAAAGCTCCAGTTGATGGCATTCTGTCAGACATGGAAGAAATCAAAAGAGTTGCCGATCAGGGTATTTTGTTAGCCATGATTGATTGTTTGCGTGTTGAAAGAGATCAGTGGACTAAATCAGAATCAACTATTACTCCAGTTTTCGAAGAAGAAATGGCCAATGTTAAAGGTAAGATTTTGGTTACCTTGATGAGTTCCCATATTCATCGTATTCAACAGGTAGTTAATGTTTGTGAAGCTATTGGACGCAAAGTGGTTTTTGTGGGTCGCAGTGTTGAGCAAAATATGGTTGTAGCCACTATGCTAAAGAAATTACGCATGGCTCCTGGAACTCAAGTGGATAAGAAACACATTAGCGAAGTTCCAGACAATCAGCTCTGTGTTATTATTGCTGGCAGTCAGGGTCAAGAGGGTTCATCGCTAGTGCGAGCCGTTTACGGCGAGCATCGTATTATCCAAATTTCTCCAGAGGATAAAGTGATTTTTTCAGCTGACGCTATTCCTGGCAATGAAATTAATTATTATGCAGCTATTGATGAATTGTCTTCCAATAATGTTGATGTGGTTTATCCAACCATTAACTCAGGCATTCATAGCTCTGGTCATGCTAGTGCCATTGAGCAAAGAGAAATTGTCGAAGTTTTAAACGCTAAATACATCATGCCAATTGGTGGTGCCAATCGCCATCGCGCTCTTTTCAAAAAACTTGTGGCTCCAGTTCTCAATTACGATAATCGCCATGTTTTATTGCCTGATTCTGGTCAAGTGCTTGGTATCGACGAAAACGGTATCCAAGTAGTTGATGAAGTTTTACTCAATGCTAAAGCAGTTGATGGTTTAGGAATTGGTGATGTTGGACCAGTGGTTTTGTCAGATCGCCTCTCTCTTTCTAAGTCAGGTATTATTGTTTTGATTATTCCAAGAACCAAAGGACAATTTGACTTCAAAGAAATGAAAGTCATTTCTCGAGGCTTTGTCTTTATGAAAGAAGCTGATGAAGTCATTCAATTTATTAAGCAAAAAACTGCTGAGATAGTGGGTGATGAAGCACAAAATATCAAAGATGACGATCTCAAGAGAAAAATTGAGCGTCGTTTGGCAAAAAAACTATATAAAGTGATTCGTAGAGAACCAATTATTGTACCGGTAATTTTGGAAATGTAGCTATCTCTTGCAAGTGGAGCTTTTTTCCTCTTAAATAGAGTTAGTACTTAATAAAGCACTTGACGCGATAGTGTTTTGTGTTATATCCTATAACAATACAAATATGGCTAATTTTAAACGCAGCAAAAGAAAAAAACGCAAAGCAATTCGTCTTAAAATGCGTAGCGACACTAGTTATTCAGTGGTGGCAGTTTTGCTGATTTTGCTTGGTTTATTGGTCTTAATTTCATTTACTGGTCAGGGTCAATTGTTGGTTTTTATCAATGACATTTTGTCTTTGAAATTTGGTCTTTCGATGTTGTTTTTGCCTTTTGTTTTAATCTCTGCAGGTTTGGTAATGCTACGTAGTAAACATGCTTGGTCCAAACCAACCATTTTACTCGGCACGATTTTATTGATGCTTGGTACCATGGGTGTTACTAAAAGTGGACAAGTAGGTTCAAGTCTTTTTGTTAATTTTGCCAGACTGATTACTGAATCTGGTTCTTATGCTTTTTTTAGCGCTATTGTTTTAATTGGTATTCTAATTTTGTCCCAATCTTCTTTACTAGAGCTAGTTGAACTACTTGGTAAATTATTTAAGAAGAGAGCAAAAGATAAAAAAGCAGACAAAGATATTTTTGCTGATCAAGTCAGCGAAAAGGAAATAACTAAAGCCAAGGGTTTTTCTATTCCTAATTTTGGTTTCGGTCTTAATAAAGACAAGGGTCTTAAAAAAGGCTCTTCTTTTAATGATGAAATTGAACAAGATAGCAGTAGTGCTAAGGCAATTATTGAGGACGAGCTTAAAAAAGAAACCTCTTCTTCCAATCTTGATAATCAAGAAGCTCTTAACGCCTCTTCAGTGCCAATGATGTGGGATTATCCACCTTTATCCTTACTCTCACAAAAGTCTGGTGGCAAAGCCGATCGTGGAGATGTCAAAGGCAACGCAGCGATTATTGAAAACACTTTAGATTCTTTTGGCATTCGCGCCAAAGTCACGGAATACAATCCTGGTCCAGCAGTTACTCAATATGCCTTAGACATTAATAAAGGTACTCGTTTGTCTAAGATTACCGCTCTCTCAACTGATTTAGCTTTAGCGCTGTCTGCTCCAACTGGTCAAATTCGTATCGAGGCGCCAATTCCAGGTCGTAACTTGGTTGGTGTTGAAGTGCCAAACCGCAGTGCCGAGTATGTCACTCTCAAAACTATGTTGTCATCTCCAGAGCTTAAAAAGCATAAATCCAAATTAGCCGTAGCTCTTGGCATAGATGTAGCTGGTCGTCCATCGATTGTTGATATTGCGGCTATGCCTCATTTATTAATCGCTGGTTCAACTGGTTCTGGTAAATCTGTTTGTATTAACTCTTTTATGTGCTCAATTTTGTTTAGAGCTACACCAGAAGAAGTTAAGTTTATTTTAGTTGATCCTAAGCGTGTCGAATTAACTGGCTATAATGACATTCCTCATTTATTAACTCCAGTCATTGTTGAGCCAAATAAAGTTGTTTCTGCACTCAAGTGGGCTTGCCAGACTATGGATAAGCGCTACAAAATGTTGGCAGAAGTTGGGGTTAAAAATATTAATGAATACAATGAATTGGCTGGTTTGGCTTCCATGCCAAACATCGTGATTGTGATTGATGAATTGGCTGATGTGATGCTTTTTGCGCCTTCCGAAGTTGAAGAGAGTGTTACCCGTATTGCTCAAATGGCTCGTGCCGTTGGTATTCACTTGGTTTTGGCTACCCAGCGCCCTTCAGTGGATGTTTTGACCGGACTGATTAAGGCTAATGTGCCAACTCGTATCGCTTTTAACGTGGCTTCGATGATGGACAGTCGTGTTATTTTGGATAGTCCAGGTGCAGAAAAATTACTTGGTCGTGGTGATATGCTTTTCCAAGCTCCAGACAAACCAAAGCCATCTCGTGTCCAAGGAACTTTTGTCAGTGTGCAAGAAACTAATAATTTAATTAACTTCCTTAAGTCTCAAGGTCAAAAACCTCATTATGAGGAAGAAATTACTACCAAGTACCAGTCTAGTAAAGTTACTGGTGGCAGTATGGGTTCTGATGATGGGGGTGGATCAGACATTGATGATAAATGTGAGGCAGCGGCGCGGCTCTTTTTGACCGCCGACAAGGCTTCCTCTTCTTTGATTCAGCGTCGTATGTCCGTTGGCTATGCCCGCGCCGCTAGAATTTTAGATCAACTCTACGAACTCGGCATGGTTGGTCCTCCAGATGGCAGCAAGCCAAGAGAGGTTAACAATAACAAGATTAGAGAGTTTTTGATGAGTAAAGAACAAGAAGGATAAAGTGGAGATGGCGGGTTATGAACCCGCGTCCGTATCCAAATGTTTAAATAGCTTCTACAGATTTAGTTTGTTTTCGATTAAAGATCAATAAGTTGCACAAACAAACTTTTACTGACCTATCCGCGTTATGTCTTAGAACTTTTTGCAACGCGAGTTCAAAAAGTTAGCCAAGTGACTGAGTTTTCACTTACTTATCTGCATCACTAACACAAATAAATAAATGCCTTTATTAGCAATAAGCTAAAGCAGGAGCATTGAAACTGGCAACAAAATTGCTGACAGCAGTCTTTGCTTTTGAAATTATGTTATCGACATTTATTGTCCGGGCCTTTTTAATGTCTTTGGTCCAAAGACAATCTGCGACTATCTAAAAGATGTTACGTCAAAGCAATACATCCCCTTTTTAAAGAACTAGGCTTATTATAGCAGATACTTACTAATTTATTCCATTTTTGACCCTATTATCAATCCAAATACCTTTTTTGCGCCAACTTTTTTTAAAGCTTGGCTGGCAGCATTAAGCGTAGCGCCAGTAGTCAAAATATCATCAAGTAAAATAATTTTCTTTTCCTTGACTAAATTCTGGTATTTTTCTCTGACAGTGAATAAGTTTGCCATTCTTTTCAGTCTTTCTGCTTGGTTTTTAACTTGGGCTTGTGCTCGGTTATTAACTTTTTTCTCAAGTAAATTCTTAACTGGAATATTGCTGAGTTTAGCGAGTTCTAGAGCGATTTCTTGGCATTGGTTGTAGCCGCGAAACTTGAGTTTTCGAGGGTGAAGCGGCACAAAAGTAATTAAATCGGCTTCAGGAATTAGTAAATGTCGCCACAGCATTTTAGCTAGAAAAGGCGCAACATTTTTACTATTTTTATATTTGAGTGCTTTGATTAATTTTTGCAAAGTGAAGTTAAACCTAGCGATGATTTGTAATTGATCGAGATAAACTGTCTCAAAATGAGGACTAATTTCCTCAAGTTTATTTTGTAGAAAATAGAACTCTAAGCCGTGATAACAATTTTCGCAAAGCAGGTAACCTAGCTTTTGACAATGCAAACAAAAACTAGGGAAAAACAATTCTAGAAGCAGATCTTTAAGTCTCATTGGGCTTAATTATCGATAGTGAAGTTAGCAAGAAGTGCAACAGATTGTCTTTTCCTCCAGAGTTTTCTATAATACGACCTAGTTTGTTAGATAAGGACAATTAGCTCAGTTGGTTAGAGCGCACGATTCACATTCGTGAGGTCACAAGTTCGAGTCTTGTATTGTCCACGTTGAGACACCTTAATACGACAATTTTTATTAATTTTAAGAAAGGCTAAAATGACATTAAAAGAACAACTTATGGAAGATATGAAAAATGCGATGAGAGCGCATGAAACTCTCAAGCTTGATGTAGTGCGCATGATTCGCAGCGAGGTAAAGAACTTTGAAATTGATAACGGTGAAGCTGACGATGAAAAAGTGCAGAAGATTATCAAAAGCATGCTCAAACAACAAAAAGATGCTTTGGTCGATTTTTTAAGAGCTGCTCGTCAAGATTTAATTGATGAGACTAATGCCAAAATTGAAATTTTTGCTAGTTATTTACCAACTGAACTTTCAGATGCAGAGTTAGAAGCAGTTGTTGCTGAAGTTTTAGCTAGTGCAGAAAATAAAGATTTTGGTCCACTCATGGGTCAAGTTATGAAAAAAGTTGGCAATAGAGCTGATGGCGGTAGAGTAACTGCTTTTTTGAAAAAAGCCCTATCTTAAAATTATCAAAATAAATTATGCAAACTCAGACAATTGGTGATTTGTTGCGCTCTGCTAGAGAGAAAAAACATTTTACCCTAGAAGATTTGGCCAAAGAAACCCATATTAAATTAGAGTATTTGCTTGCTTTAGAAGAAAATGATTTTGATGCTTTGCCGGCAGCAACTTTTGTCAAAGCTTATATTCGTAATTACGCCAGACTTTTTGAACTTGATGAAAAACCTTTGTTTGCTATCTTGCGCAGAGATTTTGAAGAAAGCGTCAGAGGACAATTAATTCCTCGAGAATTTCTCTACCCACAATTAAAGAAAAAAACTCTTTGGTCACCAGTGCGTTTGGTTTTATTTTCGGTAATTACGGTTTTTCTAGTCTTTTTCTCTTATGCTGCTTGGCAGTGGTATCAATTAAGTCGTCCGCCAGCTTTGATGCTTTCAGCTCCACTAGAAAATGAAGAAGTTTCTTCAAGAGTAATTTTGAAAGGTGACACCGAGGTAGAAGCAATTTTAACGGTTAATTCTTTGCCAGTGGCTTTGCGGGAAGATGGTTCTTTTGAAACAGAGTTGTATCTGCCTCAAGAGGGAGTGAATACCATTACTATTAAAGCTAGTGATAAAAATGGTAAAAGTAGTGTTTTACAAAGATCTGTCCGCGTTAAGTTTTGATAAAAATTTCAACTTATGTCACAATGGTCTTATGACAAATGAAATTCTTCCTATCGTTCTAGTTGTTTGCTTGGTAGTTTTGACCATTGTTTTGGTGGTTGTGGCGATTAATTTAATTGGTGTTTTAGTGGAGAGCAAAAAAGTGCTCAAAAAAGCCAATGCGACAATTGATACTACTCAAGAGAAAATTACTGGGATTCTTAATCCTTTTCATAGCCTAAGTTCTTTCGTAACTAATTTTACTGCTGGTTTAAAAGTTGCTGAAGGTTTTATGTCTTTTGCTAATAAAGACAAAAAAGATAAAGATAAGGACGATGAAAAAGACGGAGAATAATTCCTTATTGTTGTTTGCTGGCGCCTTTAGTTTGGGCGCCATTTTTTCATATTTTGCTAGCCCAAGTGGCAGTAAAAAAAGACAAGAACTTGCCGAAAAATGGGAAGAAGCCAAAGAATACCTTTGGCAGCAAGGTTTAATAAAAGACAAGGACATTTCTTTTGAAGATTTTCGCAAAGAATATTTACAGAAATTAGCTAATTCTTTTACCGGTATGAGAGATGCTTTTGAAAGCAAAAGTATAGAAAAAGAATTGGCTCATCTCGCCAAACTCAAGCGCCGTCGCAATCGTAGTAAGAGGCCAAAGTTTAAAGGTATTTAATTATTAGCAAAGCAATTGATCAGGTATAATAAGCTTCATGTCAGATTTATCTTTTATTCGTCAGCAATATTTAAATTACTTCAAGAATTTAGATCATAAGATTGTGCCCTCAGCTTCGCTAGTTCCTGAAAATGATCCAAGCACTTTATTTACCAGTGCTGGCATGCAGTCGATGATTCCATATTTTTTTGGTGCAGCTCATCCTGAGGGCAAAAGAGTTGCTAACTCACAGAAATGCTTCAGAGCTGATGACATTGAGGAAGTTGGGGATAATCGTCACACCACCTTTTTTGAAATGTTAGGTAATTGGTCTTTTGGCGATTATTTCAAAAAAGAACAGATTACTTTTGTCTTTAATTTTCTAATCAAAGAGCTAAAACTTGACCAAAAAAAGCTTTACGTATCTTGTTTTTCTGGTAATAAAGAATTAGGAATCGAGCGTGACAATGAAGCCGCTGAACTTTGGCAGGAACTTTTCTCTTCAGTTGGCGTTTCGGCAAAAATCATTGACAACCCAGAAGAAGCTGGTTTGCAAGATGGAAAAATTTTCTTTTACGGTGAGAAAAAAAACTGGTGGTCACGTTCTGGGGTGCCAGCCAACATGCCAGTTGGTGAGCCGGGTGGACCAGACAGTGAGATTTTTTATGATTTTGGAGAGCAAGATAGTGATCTAGCCAGAGAAATGCATGCTGAGAACCCTTGTCACATTAATTGCGATTGTGGCAGATTTTTGGAAATTGGTAATTCTGTTTTTATGCAGTATCAAAAAACCAATTCTGGTTTTGTGCCACTCGCTCAAGCAAATATTGATTTTGGCGGCGGTTTGGGAAGAATTTTAGCAGCTTATCAGAATCAGCCAGATGTTTTTAAAACAGACGCCTTTTTACCTTTGATTGAGAAAATTCAGTCTTTTACAAGTTTTAACTACGATGACCAAGATAAGCGAAAGTATTTCCGAGTTATTGCTGACCACATGAAAGCAGCAGTCATGCTGATGTCTGATGGAGTTTTTCCCTCAAGTAAAGAGCAAGGATATGTTTTGCGTCGTCTATTGCGCCGTGCTTTGCGCCAAGCTGCTTATCTAGAAATTAAGCAAGAAACTTTAGTGGAATTAGTGCCAAGTGTAGTCGAAATTTATGCCGATTTTTATCCACAGCTTAAAGAACAGCAGGAAAAAATTAGCCAAATTTTAGCTGATGAGCAGAAAAAGTTTAGCAGAAGTTTAAGTAAGGGTTTAAAAGAATTCGAAAAAATGCTGGCGCAAAAAAGCCTTTTTACTGCCGAGATTGCTTTTTATTTATATGAAAGTTTTGGTTTTCCTTTTGAGCTTTCTCTCGAAGAGGCAAAGAATCGATCGCTGCAAATAGAAGAAAAAATCGAAGAAAAATATCAATCCAAAAAAACTTTTCATTCGCTTAACTCCAAACAGGGTAGTCAAGCTCAGTTCAAGAGTGGTTTGGCTGATCAAGGAGAAATGACCACTAAGTATCACACCGTCACTCACTTACTTCATGCTGCTTTACGTCAAGTTCTTGGTGATAGCGTGGAGCAAAAAGGTTCCAATATTACTGCCGAGCGTTTGCGTTTTGATTTTTCTCATCCAAAAGCTTTGACTGTGGCGGAAAAAGCCAAAGTTACTGCTTTAATTAACGAGTGGATTAAGGCTGATTTTGAAGTTAATAAACAAATTATGCCAAAAAGTGAAGCTCTAAAAACTGGAGCGGTTGCTTTATTTATTGATAAATATCCAGATATAGTCAATGTTTATTCAATTGGTAAGAATCCATCAGGCAATAAAAAAGGCGAAGATTTCATCTCTCGCGAGCTTTGTTCTGGTCCACATGTCGAGAGGACTGGGGTTATTGGAGAGATCACTCTGACCAAGGAAAAAGCGGTTGCCGATGGTATAAGAAGAATATACGCTCTTCAAAAAAGCGCTTAATTTTGCTTTAATAGACCTTACACTATATGCCCGACCAAGAGAAACATTATTTTCTTACTGTTTTGTTGACTGATAAGTTTTTGCAATCATCTTTGGTTTCAAATAATGGTCAAGGTATTCAGATCAAAGAATTTTCAGAAATTAAGGCTTATTTTGATCGTAAAGATTTACTCGAGCAACTAGATAAAAGTTTGCAGCAGTTGGGTCCAGATTCTCAAGATGTGGTGGAAACTATTTTCGCTTTTGATAATACTTGGCTAGAAGATAAAGATCTAAGCGATACAAAGAAGCCTATCGTTAAGGAAATTTCTGAAGAATTAAGCTTAGATGCTATTGGACAATTTAGTATTTCGGAAGCTATGGCTGAAGCTCGTTTAATTGGAGATGAGGGTGATTCTTGTCTTTTACTGATTTTCAAAGAAGATAGTTTTGATCTTATTTTTCTCAAACATGGACAATTCTTAGATTTAATCACAGTTGGTCGCTCTGGAAATATAGTAAATGACTTCAATGAAGTTTTAGCCAGAGCATCTAAACATTTAGGTCAAGAAGGCAAATACTTTCCAAATAAAATTTTAATGACTTCTATTGCCCTTAAGCAAAAAGAGTTGGAGTCTTTACACGATCAATTAGTCAAAGAAGATTGGACAAATAATCCTGGTTTCACTCAAGCTCCAAATATTGTTGTTTTGGAGGCTGATTATATGATCAAATCAGTAAGTTTGAGTGCTGGGAAAATTTTCACTAAAGAAAATTTTCTAGCTAAAATGCCAAACGCTGGCGAGCAAAGAATTGATACATCAAGGCAAGAGATAAAGCCAGAGCCAGAAAAAGAAATTGAGCCAGATTTATCATTAGAACAGGTTGAGGAATTGAAACCAGTTGGACCAACTATCGAGCCAATTAAAAATCAAATAAATGAAGATTATGCAGTTGAAAAGCCAAGCGCTAGTAGTTTTGGGATTAAATTCGATCAGAATTATTTTTCTAAAGACAAAGAGAAGGCTGTAATGCAAGATCAAGATTTCCAAAGAATCGAAGAAACAAAAAATCAGTCTAAAAAGAAACGTTCTCCTTTGGCTAGATTTTATCTAGCTCACAAGAAAATGATTTTACTTGGCTTTGCTGCCGGTTTATTAGCTGTTCTATTAATTTTTACTATTTTTTCTTTTTTCTTTTCTAAGGTTAAAGTTATTTTAACTCCTGAACAAACCTTACTCCAAAAAAATGTTGCCATTGTTCTGGATCCGAATATTGAAGATTCTGATTTTAGTAAAGCACTTTTAAAAGCTTCTTTAGAAGATAAAGAGATTAGCGGTCAAGATGTTACTGCCACGACTGGCATTGGTTTGGTAGGTGATAAAGCAAAAGGTAAAGTTGCTATTTATAATAAAACTTCTGAAGAAACTGAACTAAATAGTGGAACGATTATTAGTAGTGAAGGAATTAAATTTTTACTTGATGAGACAGTTAAGGTTCCTGCTGCTACCGAAAAAGATGGTGGTTCTGGTGTAGATTACGGCAAAATTGAAGTAGCGGTTACAGCCAATGATATTGGCTCAGAAGCTAATCTCAATAAAGATACCAAGTTTCGCGTGGCTGATTACTTTGATGATAAGTTTTCTGCTACTGCGACCGACACTTTCTCTGGTGGTTCTAGTCGAGAAGTTAGAGTTGTAGCAGAAGTTGATCAAAGTCGTTTGCTTGCTAGTTTGAGTGAAAAATTAGTAATCGAAGCAAGTAAAGAACTTGAAGAAGAATCTAAAGATGGCGTCCATTTAGTTCCCACTAGTAAGACTACTGTAACAAAGAGCGATTTTTCTGCCAAAGTTGGAGATGAAACAGAGTCATTGAGTCTGGATCTCAGCTTGGAAGTTGAAGCAGTCAAATATCTTTCTTCAGATCTTAAGCAATTAGCCCTAGCAATTCTCGAGGAAGATTTGCCAGATGGTTATACTTTTATCGACCAAGATCCATCTTTATTAAGTGATAAAGCCCAAGTGGCATCAGGATCAAGTAAGATTAAATTAAATGCTGACTTAAGTGCTAAAGCTGTGGCTAGTTTAAAATTAGACGAGCTAAAAAAAGAAGTTTTAGGTCAGCAGTGGTCTGAAGTAATTAAGAACTTAGAAGATAAAAGTGAGATTAAGCAGGTTCAGGTAATTTACAATCCGCCTTTTTTGAATGGCATTTTACGTAAGTTGCCAAGTGATCAGTCCAGAATTACCGTAGAACTGAGTAAGTAATCTCTATGTCAAAAAATTTCAAAATAAATAAGCAAGAGTTGCTAGGGGTTTACAGGCAAGCTCTCTTAAAGAATGTTTCTTTGGATGAGTTAGATAATAAATTTTCTGATTTTATTAAGCGCGACGCAGCTAATAAAAATTTTGAAAAAGAGCTGGATAAAAAAATTGAATCTAAATTTTGGCAGCGCATCCCACAGTATATTAAGGTTGGCGCTGCCGCAATGCCATTAATTCTAATTATCATAGGGATTGTTTTAGCTGGTAGCGCTGCTTGGCCAATTATTAGTCAAGTTTTACCTAAAAATGATCAAAAGGCAAGTGAATTATTGTCTCCTCTGTCTAGAACTCAAATAGCAAATTCTAACAACTTAGTTTTTGCCAAATCTAGTTTGATCGATGAAAATGAAGTAACTCCAGTTTTAGATGAGCCAATTATTTTAGATTACAATCTCGATTACACTGACTTGAGCAATTGGTTTGATGAGCAAAGTTCTGCTTTTTCAGATGTTGATTATCAGGCTGAAGAATATCGTCTTGATATTCCAGCAGTGAATGTCAGCAATGCCAAGGTTAAAGTTGGTGGTACAGATCTCAATAAAAGCTTAATTCAATATCCTGGCACCGCTCTTCCTGGTCAGCCTGGTGCCCCAGTGATTTTTGGTCATTCTGTTTTGCGTCAGTTTTATAATCCCAGTGAAAAGAATTCTCGTCGCTACACTTCTATTTTTAGCAAAATTATGACTCTCAAAAATGGAGATATGATTTATTTGACTTATAATAACGCCAAATATACTTATCAGGTGCAAAGCAATACCGAGGTGAAGCCAACTGATACTTTTATTTTGGCGCAACGCTATGATGCTCGCCAACTTAAGTTAGTCACTTGTGTTCCAGAGGGAACGGTTCTACGTCGAGGAGTGGTAATAGCACAGCTAATAAAAGAATAATATGAAAAAATTTCTAGGAATTGATTATGGAACTAGGAGAATTGGATTAGCCTTCAATGTGGCTAGTTTAGCTGAACCTTTTTTGGTTATTGCTAATAAAACTAGTGAAGAGAATCCAATAGCTAACGAAGAAGTCCTATCTAAAATAGCTAACATTTGTCAAGAAAAAGCCATTAATGAGATTGTTCTAGGTATTTCGGAAGCGCAAATGGCTTTGAAAATTAAAGATTTTGCTGTTCTCCTTGAGAAAAAGACTTCTCTTCCAGTAAACATGATTGATGAAACTCTTTCTTCCTATGAAGTGGGTAGAAGAATGAAAGAAGCCGGTTTTAGCTTGAAAAAGCGTCAAGGTCAAATTGATCATTATAGTGCTGCCTTAATCTTAGAAGATTTCCTTGAGAATTTGCCTCTATAAAATTTCCTTCCAAACTATTTTTATGCTACACTTATTGCTTCAAACTTAAAATATGTTTAAAAAATTGCCAAAACTTTTCTTTTTACTTATTTCCTCACTAATTGTTTTAATTTCTTTGTTTTTTGTATTCGCTAGTTTTTTTCAGGCTAAATCAAATGTTAGTCAGCAAAGTATCCGTTTTGTAATTCCCAAAGGACAGGCTTTGTCGATCATTGCTTCAAGATTAGAAGAGGCAGATTTGATTAAAAGCAAATGGGCTTTTCGTTTTGCAGTTTATAAAAATGACTTGACTAATAAAATTCAAGCCGGCAGTTTTGAGCTTTCAGCCGACATGAATACTTGGGAAATTGCTCACGCTTTGACTGTTGGCACAGATGACACCTGGATAACTCTTCCAGAAGGTTGGCGTTTAGAAGAAATTGCAGAGAGTCTGAGCAAACAGGGTTTAGAGAATTTCGATCAAACAGAGTTTTTAAATTTAAGTAAAGGTTTGGAAGGACAATTGTTCCCTGATACCTATTTAGTGCCAAGAGAAATTACCAGTGCCACACTTTTATCTTTACTAAAAAATACTTTTGCTAGTAAAGTTAGTTCTGGGCTTAGTAAAGAAATTTCTTCAAGTAAAATGAGCTTAAACGAAGTTTTAACTTTAGCTTCCCTGATTCAAAGAGAAAGTGCTAACGATGGAGAAATGCCACTTGTGGCACAGATTTTACTCAATCGTCTCGATATAAATATGCCTTTGCAAGTTGATGCAACACTACAATATGTTAAGGGTTATAGCAAAACCGAACTTTCTTGGTGGCAAACTCCTTTAGCTGAGGATAAGAAATTGGATTCACTTTACAATACTTATAAAAACGCAGGTCTTCCTCCTGGACCAATTTGCAATCCAGGCTTAGCAGCGATCAAAGCGGCTTTAAATCCAGGTCAAACTCAGGCGCTCTATTATATTCATGATAATAGCGGTAAAATTCATACTGCTATTACTTTGGAGGAACATAATACTAACGTAAATAAATACTTGCGCTAGAGATTATTTGTTGCTATAATAGCAAATTGTCTAAAAGGGACTGAGTAGAAAAATAGCAGAAAAAACAAAGATTGGTGACTTTAGTTTTTATAAAACAACTAAGCAAGTAGTTTGGTTCACACAGCGTTATCGAGCATAAGCTGTGTTTTTTTGCTTTGTTAATCTTTGTTTATTTTTACTTTGTTCCTTTTAAAAATCAAGTAGCAAGAAGAAATAGTTACACTAAAACTAAAAAGGAATTTTCATGCCACAAAAAGCACGTCGTCAAAATTGGGGTCAAAAGCACCAGATTTTGCCAATCTTAGATCTTATTCAACTCCAAAGTGAGAGTTACAAGGATTTCTTAGAAAATGGCATTGCGGTTGCTCTCAAAGAAGTTAACGGCGACAAAGGCATTGAAGATTTTACCGGTAAAAATTGGTCCCTAACTTTTGGCAAATATCGTTTTGGTGAAGTTAAATACAGTCCAGCTCAAGCCAAATCAAAAAATGTTTCCTATGACATGCCTTTATACGTTGAAGCCACTCTTCTTAATAAGAGAACTGGTGAGGAACGTACTCAAGAAGTTTTCTTAGGTGATATTCCAAAGATGACTGCTACTGGCAATTTTATTGTCAATGGTATCGAAAGAGGAATCGTTACTCAGTTAGTTAGATCTCCTGGTGTTTTCTTTTTGGGTGAAGAAGATTCAGCTAGTAAGCAATTACTTTATAAAACCGAACTTCGTCCAATGCGTGGTTCTTGGTTAGAGGTAACTGTCAGTCGTCGTAATGTAATCACTGTCAAAATTGATCGTCGTCGTAAGATGCCTGTGACTGTTTTACTTAGAGCTTTTGGTTATGAAAGCAATGATGATATTGCTGCTCTTTTTGAAAATGTGCTCAAAAAAGACAAATTAGACTTACTAAACAATACTCTCAAAAAAGATTCCACTACCAATCAAGCTGAAGCCTTGATTGAAATTTATGAAAAGATGAGACCTGGTGAACCAGCTGTGCTCGAAACAGCTCGTGAATTTTTAAATCACATGTTCTTCGACGATCGCCGTTATGATCTCGGTGAAGTTGGTCGTTACAAAGTTAATCGTCGTTTAAAAATTGATGTTGATAAGAAAAAAACCATTTTAGATCCTCAAGATCTAGTGGCTGCTATTGGCTACTTAATTGCGTTACAAAATGGTGAAGGTAAAGTCGATGATATTGACCATCTATCTAACCGTCGTGTTCGTCGTGTTGGCGAATTGGTTGCAGGCAATGCTTTCCGTATTGGCTTAATTCGTTTAGAGAGATCTATCCGTGAAAAAATGTCTTTAACTAAAACTGATGAAATTTTAACTCCATCAGCTTTAGTTAATGCTAGACCATTAATTGCTGCTGTTTCTGAATTTTTCCGTCGCAACCGTTTATCTGCAATTTTAGATCAAACTAATCCTTTGTCTGAAGTCGATAATTTGCGTCGTTTATCCGTGATGGGAACCGGTGGTGTCACTCGTGAGCGTGCCAGTTTCTCTATGCGTGATATTAACGCTTCCCAATATTCTCGTATTTGTCCAATTCGCTCACCAGAGGGTCCAAATATTGGTTTAGTGACTTATTTGTCACTTTATACCAGAGTTAATGACTATGGTTTCTTAGAAGCTCCTTACCTTAAAGTTATCAACGTCAAAGGTAAGATGAAGATTACTGATGAGATCGTCTATTTAAGTGCTGATGAAGAAGAAGATTATCACATTACTCACGCTAGTATTGGTATTAGCGATGATGGCTATATTACCGAAGAGTGGATTCCAATGCGTTATAGAAATGAATTCATTGAAAGTAGCGTTGAAGAAGTTGAATATATTGACGTTGTTCCAAGACAAGTGGTTGGTAGTTCTGCTTCATTAATTCCTTTTATTGCTCATGATGAAGCTAACCGTGCTTTGATGGGTTCTCATATGCAATGTCAGGCTGTGCCTTTAGTTAAAGCACAGGCTCCTGTGATTGGTACTGGTATGGAAGCAGAAATTGCTGCCGCCATGGGTCGTACCATCTTAGCTCCATTTGATGGTGTTATTGAATATGTAGACAGTAGCAAAGTTATTCTTAAATTAGATAAGAAACTTCATGAGAAAGCTAAAACTTTTGTAGAAGTCAGTAATAATGAATTAATTGAATTCAATAAAGGTTCAATTGAATACAAGCTGTCTAAATATGTTAGAACTTCGCAAAGCACCTGTTTCTCTCAAAAAGCTGTCGTTAAATTTGGCCAAGAAGTCAAAAAAGGCGACGTCTTAATTGATGGTCCAGCTACTGATCAAGGAGAATTAGCTCTAGGTACCAACTTATTAATTGCTTACACCTCATTTAATGGTTTAGGCTATGAAGATGCTTTGGTTATTTCAGATCGTTTAGTTAAAGAAGATGCTTTAACTTCTATCCAAATCAGTGAACACAAAGCCAAAGTCATGGACACTCGCTTGGGACCGGAGGAATTGACCAATGATATTCCAAATGTTAGCGAAACTTTCTTGGCTAACTTGACTGTTGATGGCATCATCCGTATTGGTAGTCACGTTAAATCAGGCGATATCTTAGTTGGTAAAGTTGCTCCAAAAGGTGAAACTGAACTTTCTCCAGAAGAGCGTTTGCTCAGAGCTATCTTTGGTGAAAAATCCAAAGAAGTGCGCGATACTTCGCTTAGAATTCCTCATGGTGAAGAAGGTGTGGTTATTGATGTACAAATCTTAGATCGTGATTTAGGCGATGAGCTAGATCCAGGCACAATCAGAGAAGTAATCGTTAAGATTGCTGAAATGAGAAAAATCACCGTTGGTGATAAGCTCGCTGGTCGCCATGGTAATAAAGGTGTTATTTCTAAGATTGTTCCAGCTGCTGATATGCCTCATTTAGAAGATGGCACTGCAGTGGATATTATCATTTCACCTCTTTCTGTTTTGGCTCGTATGAACCTTGGTCAGTTGCTCGAAACCCATTTGGGTTGGGCTGCCGATAAGTTGGGCTACAAAGTAGCTGTACCAGCTTTTGAAGAATTTAATGAAGATAAAATTTGGAATGAGCTAGAAAAAGCAGGCTTGCCAGTTTCTGGTAAAGCACAGCTTTACAATGGCTACACAGGTGAAGCTTACCGCGAGAAATCAGTGGTTGGTATCAACTACATTCTCAAATTGAGTCACATGGTTGAGGACAAAACTCACGCTCGTTCCACTGGTCCTTACTCCTTAGTTACTCAACAGCCTTTGGGTGGTAAAGCTCAAATGGGTGGTCAGAGAATGGGTGAAATGGAAGTTTGGGCACTTGAAGCTCACCGTGCCGCTCATGTTCTTCAAGAAATGTTAACTATTAAGTCCGATGATGTTCATGGTCGTGCCAAAGCTTTTGAAGCTATTGTTAAGGGTGAGGATATTCCAACCCCAACCGTTCCAGAAGCTTTCAGAGTCTTGTGTAAAGAACTCAATTCTTTATCTTTAAATGTCATTGCTCTTGATCCAACTGAGGAAGAAGTGGTGGAAAAAGTCGCCGCAGTTGCACCAGAAGAAATTCTAATTCTTGATGATTTGGAAGGTACAACTATCACTAGTGGAGATGAAGAAAAAGTTGATTTAGAAGAAGATGAAGAAGTAGAAGATTTTGATGGAAAAGAAGAAGAGATAGAAGACGAAGTCTCCGAGACAGAAGAGGAGACTTTAAACTAATTTTAGTAAATTTTTTGAAAGAAACTTATGAAAAACATTGTCGACTTCTCAGCCCTACAAATTAAAATAGCTTCTCCAGATGACATCATGAGCTGGTCTCATGGTGAAGTCAAAAAACCAGAAACTATTAACTATCGTTCTCTTAAGCCAGAAAAAGATGGTCTTTTTGATGAAAAAATCTTTGGACCAAGTAAAGACTACGAATGTTATTGTGGAAAATATAAGCGCATTCGTTATAAAGGTATTATCTGTGACAAATGTGGTGTGGAAGTTACTGAAGCTAAAGTTCGTCGTGAACGCATGGCTCACATCAAGTTAGCCTCTCCAGTTGCTCATATCTGGTTTTTCAAGGGAGCTCCTTCTAAATTGTCTTTACTTTTGGATATTTCTCCAAGAAATCTTAACTCCATCATGTACTTCTCTCAGTATGTAGTTCTTGCAGTTGATGATGATGAAAAGAAAGCAGTTCTAGAGAGATTAGATATTGATCAAGTTGCTGCAGCTGACCAGTTACGTGACAATGCTGAAAAAGCCATTCTTACTCTTAAAGAGACCTTAGATCAAGAGAAAACTTCTCTAAGCGAAAGAGTTAAGAGTAAAGAAGCTATGCAGCTTAAAATTACTGAACTCGAGCTTAAGGCTAAAAACAAAATTATTGCTACCAAACAACAATTAGAAGTTCAACTTGAGCAAACAGAAGAAATTTTCAAGACCATTAAACAAATGGTTAAAAAAATCAAAATAAAAACTGTTTTAACTGAAGATGAATATCTCAAGTTAGATGAATACGATGCTGCTTCTCATTTAGAAGTTGGTATGGGTGCAGAAAGTATTTTGGCTTTGGCTAAAAAAGTTGATTTAGACGCTGAAGTTAAAATTTTAAGAGATGAATTAGCTGAAAGCAAAGGTGCTAAAAAAGCCAAAGTTACCAAGAGACTACGCGTAGTTGAAGGTTTCAAAAAGTCTAGTATTGACCCAGCTTGGTTGTTCTTAACAGTTTTGCCAGTTTTACCTCCAGACTTGCGTCCTATGGTGCAATTATCTGGTGGTCGTTTTGCAGCTTCAGATCTTAATGATCTCTATCGTCGTGTTATTAACCGTAATAATCGTTTGGCTCACTTAATTAATTTAGGTGCCCCAGAAATCATTTTACGTAACGAGAAAAGAATGCTTCAAGAAGCTGTTGACTCTTTAATCGATAGTTCTCAAACCAAACAAACTCGTCGTCGTAGTAATCGTCGTCCATTGCGTTCTCTTTCTGAGATGTTGCGTGGCAAGACTGGTCGCTTCCGCCAAAACTTACTTGGTAAACGTGTCGACTATTCAGGTCGTAGTGTTATCGTGGTTGGTCCAGAACTAAAACTTAACCAATGTGGTTTACCAAAAGACATGGCTTTGGAAATTTTCAAACCTTATGTTTTGAGAGAATTAATTCTCAAAGGCATTGCTCCAAACGTTAAGAGTGCTCGCCATTTAGTTGATCGCCGTGAATCTAGTGTTTATGCAATTCTTGAGCAGGTCATCGAGAACCATCCAGTTCTTCTAAACCGTGCTCCTACTTTACATAAATTAGGTATTCAAGCTTTCTTCCCAGTTTTGATTGAAGGTGGCGCTATTTCCTTACATCCTTGTGTTTGTTCTGGATATAATGCTGACTTTGATGGTGACCAAATGGCTGTCCACGTACCTTTGACTAAACAAGCTCAACAAGAAGCTATCGATTTGATGATGGCTAACCACAATTTGCTCAAGCCAGCTAATGGTGAACCTATTACTGTGCCAAATAAAGAAATGGCTCTTGGTGCTTATTATTACACCAGTTTTGATGAGAAATTTGAGCTTTTCCCATCTATTTTGGGCAGTAAGAATGAGGCTTATCACTTATATCAAATTGGCAAGCTCGATCTTCGTCAAAAAGTTAAAGTTTTTATGAGGCTTAAGGGTAAAAAGCAAATTGTTGAAACTAACATTGGTCGCTTGCTTTTCAATAGTGTTTTACCTGAGAGTTTACGTTTTATCAACGAACCAGTTAATGCCAAAATGATCAAACAAATTGTTACCAAAGCTATCGAAATTGAAGATAACGAAGTGGTAGCCAAAATGATTGATGACATTAAAGATTTAGGTTTTGAAGCAGCTACCGTCTCTGGTTTATCTGTTTCAGTGAGTGACTGTGAAATGCTTGCTGAGAAAGATCAGGTTGTCGATGCCGCTAACCAAAAAGCTGAATTAATTCGTGATAACTATTTGCAAGGTTTGATTACTGATGAAGAACGTCGTCGTCAATCTCTTGATGTTTGGATTAAAACCACCGATGAATTAGCCGAAAAAACTTGGAAAACCTATGCCGATGACAATTCAGTCAAAGTCATTATTGATTCAGGTGGTACTCGTGCTTCCAAAGATCAGGTGAAGCAGTTAGGTGCTATGCGCGGATTAGTGGTTGATCCACTTGGAAACATTGTGGAAATGCCTACTAAATCTAACTTTAGACAGGGTTTATCTATCTTTGAATATGTGACTTCAGCTCGTGGTTCTCGTAAAGGTTTGACTGACTCAGCTATTAAAACTGCTGATGCTGGTTATTTAACCCGTCGTTTAGTGGATGTCTCTCATGATGCCATTATTCGTCAAGAAGACTGTGGAACTACAGAAGGAATAGAGTTAGTAAGAGCACCTAGAAATGATGTTTTCTATTACAGAATTCTTGGTCGCTATACTAGTAAAGATATTAAAATTGGCAAAAAAACCGTAGTCACTGCTGGTGAATTAATCAATGATGATATGGCTAAAGAGATTGCCGCCTCAGACTTAGAATCAGTTTGGGTGCGCTCTCCAATTACCTGTCATTGTAACAAGGGTCTTTGTAGCAAATGTTATGGTTGGGATTTTGCCACCAGAACAGACGTAGAAATTGGTGTACCAGTTGGTGTCATTGCTGCTCAGTCAGTCGGTGAACCAGGTACTCAGCTTACAATGCGTGTCAAACACTCAGGTGGTATTGTTGGTTTAGATGTGACTCAAGGTTTGCCTCGTGTAGAAGAATTACTTGAAGCACGTAATCCAAAAGTTCAAGCTTTGATTGCTCATATTGTTGGTAAAGTTAAAATTGAAGAAAAAGATGGTGAAAATATTATCACCATTAAAAATAAAGAAGGTGAAGAAGAAACCTTTACTCTCCCAGCTTCAGTTGCTTTGCTAGTTAAAGATAAAGACTTGGTTTTTGCAGGTCAAAAATTAACCAGTGGTGGCGTGAACATTCAAGAGCTTTTACAACTTAAGGGTCTAATCTTCACACAGCAACACATCATTGACCAAGTTCAAGAGGTTTATGAATCTCAGGGTGTAACTATTAATGATAAGCATTTTGAAGTTATCACTCGTAAAATGGGTGACAAACTCCAAATTGAACTTTCTGGAGACACTGATCTCTTAGTTGGTGAAGTAGTCGAGCGTGCTCGCTTCGTAGAAGTGAATGATAATGTTATGGCAGCCGGTGGTGATCCAGCTACTGCAAGAGTTTTGCTTTTGGGTATTACCAGATCATCTCTCTTTACCAGTTCTTGGTTGTCTGCTGCTTCTTTCCAACACACTAAGCATGTTTTGACCGATGCTGCTTCTGAGGGCGCGATCGATTACCTGGAAGGTTTGAAAGAAAATGTTATTATTGGTCGTTTAATCCCAACTAGTGAGGAAAGGGCCAGAGCAACAGTATAGAAGTAATAATGAAAAAACAAGGCTAATGTGTTAAAATTGTTGCCTTGGAGAAATAGAAAATAAAATTATGCCTACAATCAGTCAATTAATTAGAAAAGGTGGCCGCGTCAGCAGAGTCAAACGTATCAAAGCTACAGCTCTTCGCCGTAGTTTTAATTCAAATGATAATCGCCCAGTTGCTACCAATAGTCCTCAAAAAAGAGGTGTTTGTACTGTGGTTAAAACCATGACTCCAAAAAAACCAAACTCAGCTCTTCGTAAAGTGGCTAGAGTACGTTTGTCCAATAAAATGGAAGTTACCGCTTATATTCAAGGTGAAGGTCATAATTTAGCTGAACATAGTATTGTTATGATTAGAGGTGGTCGTGTTAAAGATTTACCAGGTGTTAAATACCATATTATTCGTGGTAAATATGACTGTGCTGGTGTTGAAGGTCGTAAAACCAGTCGTAGTAAATATGGAGTCAAGAAAAGTTAAAGGAAAATAGTATGAGAACCAAAAAGGCTCAAGTTCGTGAAATAGAAAAAGACGCTAAATACGGATCTGTTTTAGTGCAGAATATTATCAATCGCAGTATGCAAGATGGTAAGAAATCTGTCGCTCAAAAACAAGTTTACGATGCATTAGCTATCATCGAAAAAGAAACTAAGCGTAAAGCTTTGGAAGTTTTAGAAGAAGCCATTGGCAAAATTCAACCTCAAATGGAGGTTCGTTCTCGTCGTGTTGGTGGTGCTTCTTACCAAGTGCCTATGCCAGTACGCGGTCGTCGTGCCAATTCTTTAAGTGTAAGATGGCTAGTCACTGAATCTAATAAACGTCCAAACAAGCAATATCATAGTTACGCTGAAAAATTAGCAGCTGAACTACTCGATGCTTTAATTGAACAAGGTGGTGCAATAGAAAAGCGTAATGGTTCTCACCGTATGGCTGAATCTAACAAAGCTTTCTCCCACTTTAGATGGTAAGGTTTTATATTCCGCATTTATTATTAGCTAGAGAAATTGTAAAATTATAGATCTATGTCAGACATTTCAAAATCAAGACAAGTTCCATTGGAACGCATCAGAAACATTGGTATTATTGCTCACATCGATGCTGGTAAAACTACCACCACCGAGCGTATTCTTTTTTATACTGGTCGTAATTATAAAATTGGTGAAGTTCACGAGGGCGCAGCCACTATGGACTGGATGGCTCAGGAACAGGAACGTGGAATTACTATCGTTTCTGCTGCTACCACTTGTTTTTGGGAACCATATTTTAAAACTGTTTTGCCAAAGGCAAAATATCGTTTCAATATTATTGATACTCCAGGACACGTTGATTTTACGGCTGAAGTTGAGCGCTCATTACGCGTTTTAGACGGTGGCATCACTGTTTTAGATGCCTCTGAAGGTGTACAGTCTCAATCTGAAACTGTTTGGCGTCAAGCTGATAAATATAATGTGCCTCGTATTTGTTTTGTTAATAAAATGGATAAATTAGGTGCTGATTTTAATGCTACCGTAGAAGATATTCGTGTCAAATTTGGTGTTACCCCAGCAGTCATGGTTTTGCCAATGGGTGCTGAAAATTTCTTTGAAGGAGTTATTGATTTGATTTCCAGAGACGCTTATTTTTGGGAAGATCACGAAGCCGCTACTGAGCCAGAAATTAAAGCAATTCCAGAGGAATACAAAGAAAAAGTTGAAGAAGAAAGACTAAAATTAGTTGAGGCTATTGCTGAAACTGATGATGCTTTGATGGAGAAATTCTTTGCTGAAGAAGAAATTAGTATTGAAGAACTTAAGACAGCTTTACGTAAAGCTGTTATTGGTTATAAATTAGTACCAGTTTTTGCTGGTTCTTCCTTAAAGAACACTGGTATTCAACCTTTACTTGATGCTGTTATTGAATATTTACCATCTCCAACCGATATTGATCACATTGAGGGTCATGTTCCAGGAAAAGTAGAAGAAATAGTTCAGCGCAGATTAATTCCAGAAGAGAAGTTTTGTGGTCTAGCTTTTAAGATTCAAACCGATCCTCACGTTGGTAAGTTAACTTACTTCCGTGTTTATTCTGGATCTATTAAAGCTGGCTCTTATGTCTACAACTCTAGCAAAGATGTTAAAGAAAGAGTTGGTCGTTTACTTTTAATGCATGCTAATGACAGAGAAGATGTAAATGAAGCTTTTGCTGGAGAGATTATTGCTGTGGTTGGTCTTCGTGATACTAAAACTGGCGACACTCTTTCTGATGAAAATGCTCCAGTAATTTTGGAAGGCATTACTTTTGCTGATCCAGTTATTTCTTTAGCTATTGAACCAAAAACTAAGTCTGACCAAGAAAAAATGGGTATGGCTTTGGCTAAACTTTCTGAAGAAGATCCTACTTTTGCTATTACTGTTGATCATGAAACCGGACAAACCATTATTGGTGGTATGGGTGAATTACATTTGGAAATCATCGTTGATCGTCTCAAAAGAGAATTCAAAGTTGATGCAGATGTAGGTAAACCTCAAGTTGCCTATCGCGAAACTATTACGCAAGAAGCCAATGGTGAGGGTAAGTACATTAAACAATCTGGTGGACGTGGACAATATGGACACGTTTTACTCAAAATTGAGCCAAAGGATCGTGGCACTGGTTATGAATTTGTAAATGCTATTACTGGCGGTGTTGTTCCACGTGAGTACATTGAGCCTACCAATAAAGGTATTAAAGAATCTCTTGACAGAGGTTTCTTGGCTAGCTATCCAATGGTGGATGTCAAAGTTACTCTTTATGATGGTTCTTATCATGATGTTGACTCTAGTGAATTATCTTTTAAGATGGCTGGTTCTCTTGGTATGAGAGATGGTCTTGCTAGAGCAGGAATGATTTTAATAGAACCTGTGATGAAGGTTGAAGTTAGCACCCCAGAAGAATTCATGGGTGATATTATTGGTGACCTCGGTTCTCGTCGCGCTCAAATTCAGGGTACTAATACCAGAGGTAATGTAGTAATTATTACTGCTTTAGCTCCTTTATCTGAAATGCAAGGCTATGTAACTAACTTACGTGGCATGACTCAAGGTCGCGCCAGTAGTGTTATGCTTCCAAGTCACTACGAAGAGGTGCCAAAAAATATTACCGAAAAAATTGTTGAAGAGAGAAAAGGAATTAGAAAAAGGTAAATAATCCAAATCGCTTGTTTTGCCTGTTTTTTTAAGGTAAAATACAAGCTCGACAGCAATAATAATTGTTATTTTATAAATTAGTAAACAAATAAAAAAAAGAAAGGAGTGAATTTATTTTTAGATGCATTTGATCACCTGAGTAAACGTCTTTACTCAAGATATCACTGAGGATAAAAATAAGATTCACGACATACATTATGGCAGACGCAAAAAAATTTGTCAGAAGTAAGCCACATGTTAACATTGGTACCATTGGTCACGTTGATCACGGTAAAACCACTTTAACTGCAGCTATTACTCAAACCTTAGCTAAACAGGTTCCATGTGAAACCAATAAAGCTATGCTTTACTCAGATGTTGAGAGCAGTCAAGAAGAAGTTGCTAGAGGTATTACCATCAATATTAAACATATTGAATATGAAACCTCAAAACGTCACTATGCTCATATTGATGCTCCAGGTCATGCTGATTACATCAAAAATATGATTACTGGTGCTGCTCAAATGGATGGTGCTATCTTAGTCGTAGCCGCTACTGATGGTCCAATGCCTCAGACTCGCGAGCACATTTTGTTAGCCAATCAGGTTAACGTGCCAAAGATCGTTGTTGCTTTGAATAAATGCGATATGGTCGATGATGCAGAATTATTAGATTTAGTCGAATTTGAAGTTCGTGATCTTTTGACTAAATACAATTACGATGGAGAGAATACCCCAGTCATTCGCGTTAGTGCAGCTAAAGCTTTAGCAGGTGATGCAGATGCTCAGGCCAAAATCATGGAATTAATGGATGCAGTAGATAGCTACATTCCAGAGCCAGTTCGTGATATTGATAAGCCTTTTAGTATGTACATCGAAGATGTTTTTTCAATCAAAGGTCGTGGCACTGTTGTTACTGGTCGTATTGAAAGTGGTGTCGTCAAAGTTGGCGAAAACATTGATATCATTGGTATTCGTCCTAAAGTATCATCTACCGTTACTGGTGTTGAAATGTTTAGAAAAATGCTCGATCAAGGTCAAGCAGGCGATAACGTTGGTATTTTGCTTCGTGGCATCGAAAAAGATGGTGTTGAAAGAGGTCAGCTCTTGGCTAAGCCAGGTTCTGCTTCTGCTCACAAGAAATTCGAAGCTGAAGTTTATATTTTGAAAAAAGAAGAAGGCGGTCGTCACAAACCTTTCTTCTCTGGTTACAAACCTCAGTTCTACATTAGAACAACTGATGTTACCGGTGAAATTAAACTTCCAGATGGAGTTGAAATGGTTATGCCTGGCGATAATGCCAAGATGACTGTTGAACTCTTAGTGCCAGTCGCTGTTACCGAGGGTTTCCGCTTCGCTATTCGTGAAGGTGGATTAACTGTTGGCGCAGGTGCTGTGACCAAGATTTTGGATTAACTTTCACAGTCTTAGAAAAAAGAAACAAAGAAACCCCGCTTTATAGCGGGGTTTTTCTTTATTAGTTACTCTTGCTCTCCCTACTTCCTTCTGGTACAATACAATCCTCTCGAGAAATATGGGAGTAATTTGTTTTTTTGAGCATTTCTAAAGAAAACTGTTTGAAGAAATATACAAATTTCCCCTGTACAAGAGGGAGAGAATTAGATATAATCGCGTTTTGTGATTTAAGAGATCACAAACATAGAGAAAGCAATAAATTAAAAATAGTATGAATAAAAATCAAAACTCATACAAGATTAGAGTTAGGCTCAAATCTTACGACCACCGCGTTATAGACGAGGCTTCTCGTAAGATTTTGCAAACCGCTTTGTCTACTGGTGCTAAAGTTATTGGCCCAGTACCATTGCCAACTCATAAAAAATCTTTTACAGTTTTGGTTTCACCTCATACGGATAAAAATGCTCAAGAGCATTACGAGATTCGTACTCATAAGCGTTTGATCGACATCGTCGATCCAACCAATAAGACCATCGATTCTTTAATGCACTTGGAACTACCTGCTGGTGTTGATATTCAAATCAAAATGTAGTTTAAGGCAGTAGGATAAGTTAGCTTGAAAAGCTAACGCTTTATTTTGTTGACAAACAATGCTAAATACAATATTTGCTACCAAAGTGGAAATGTCCCAAGCCTGGTCAGAGGACGGTAAGCGCTTGCCTATTACAAAGCTTAAGGTAAGTGATAACGTCGTTTTATCCAAAAAAGAAACCCAAGATAAACAAGTCACCGTTGAAATTGGTTATGGTCAAAAAAAATTAAAGAATGTTGCTAAACCACTCAGAGCAAAGATTGCGAAAAGTGGTTTTTCTTTTGGTGTTAAGCAAGTTGAAGGTGTCAAATTAGCCACTCAAGAAGAGGGTGAAACTGTTGTAGAAGCTGGTCAAACTTTAGCTTTAACCGATGTTTTATCAATTGGCGATGTAGTCGAAATTCAAGGATCAACTAAAGGCCGTGGTTTTGCCGGTGCTATCAAGAGACATGGTTTCCATGGTGGCCCAAAAACCCATGGTCAATCAGATCGTGCTAGAGCTGTTGGCTCTATTGGCTCAGGTACTACTCCAGGTCGTGTTTGGAAAGGCAAGAGAATGCCAGGCAGATATGGTTGTGATACTAAAACCGTTTCTGGCTTGGTTGTTGTTTATATTGATCAAAAAAGTAATGAAGTTTGGGTTAATGGTCCTGTTCCAGGATACAGAACTTCAACAGTCAGGATCAGCAAAACTGGAATCAATAAAGAAATTAAATTAAATTTGGGAATGCTTGGTTTGGCTATTCAAAGTGAACCAGAAGTACCAGAAGTAGCAGAAGTTACTGAGGAAAGTAAATCATAATGCAATTGACAGTCATCGATTCTGCCAGCAAAAATGAAAAAGTCAGAGTAAGTGACTCTTTGTTTACTGACTCCGGCTCTGACGTACTTTTGTCTCAATCAATCAGAGTTTATTTGAGTAATCTAAGACAGGGTACTAGTCACACTAAAACCAGATCTGAAATCAATAGAACCAAGAAGAAGTGGTATAAACAAAAAGGTACTGGTAATGCTCGCCATGGTGCTCGTACTCCAAGTATTTTTGTAGGTGGTGGAGTTGCTTTTGGTCCAAGAGGAAATGAGAACTGGAGTAAGACTTTAACTGCTAAGAGTAAACTTTTAGCCCTTAAATTAGCCTTAAGTGCTCAAAAAGCCAATCTCTTTTTAAGTAAAAATATTTCTTCTTTAAATGGCAAAACAAGCGAAGCTGTTTCTCTTTTATCTTCTGTAAGTAAAGAAGATGAGAAAGTTTTGGTAGTTCTAGCCAAGAGTTCAGAATTAGCTCTTCGTTCCTTGCGTAATTTAGAGAATGTTTTAGTAATGACTGCAGATCGTATTAATTCTTTACACGTCGCCATGGCTGACAAAATCATTATTGATTTTACTGCCCTCAAAATTTTAGAAGAAAGATTATTAAAAGTTAAGAAAACAGTGATCAAGAAATAATCATGAATGCCTATTTAATTAAAAAACCAGTTGTCACAGAAAGATCTCTTAGCTTAGCCAAGAAAGAGCACGTTTATACTTTTGAAGTAGAAATGGGCGCTCATAAAGGTCAAATTAAAGAAGCCGTTGCCTCCGTTTTTGGAGTCAAGGTTCTTTCAGTTAACACCGTGGTTAGACATAGAGTTAAAAAGAAAACTGGTAAGAAAAGAATGAATACTGTTAGTCCAAAAACCAAAAAAGCTTACGTGACTTTGGCTAGTGACAATCATATTGATCTTTTTGATGTAGGAGGAGAAAGCTAATGTTAAAGAAAATGAAAGGCACCACTCCAGGAAAGAGACATCGCGTTGATAACGATCGCAGTAGTTTACATAAAGGCGCTCCTGAAAAATCTCTTTTGGCCAAGGGTCATAAAAAGAGACAAGGTAAAGATGCTTCTGGTCACATTTCAATGAGACATAGAGGTGGCGGTGTCAAAAAGAAAATGAGAGTAGTCGATTTTCGTCGCACTAAGGTTGGTATTCCAGCTATAGTCAAGAGAATTGAATATGATCCAATGCGCAGCGCTAATGTTGCTTTGCTTTTTTACAAAGATGGTGAAAAAAGTTACATTATTGCTCCAGAGGGTTTGGAAATTGGTGCTGAAATTATCGCTGATGAAAAAACTGAGGTTAAAGTTGGTAACTGTATGAAATTGAAGAATGTGCCAATTGGTGTTGAGATTCATAACATTGAGTTGCGTGCAGGAAAAGGTGCTCAAATTGTTAGAGGAGCTGGCCTTGGAGCCATGATTCAGTCTAAAGAAGGTAAATATGCTATCATTGCTTTGCCTTCCAAAGAACATCGTTTGGTTAACTTAGAATGTATTGCCACTATTGGAAGCGTTGGTAATCAAGAATGGAAGGGTGTTAAATTAGGCAAAGCCGGTAGAAAAAGAATGATGGGTATTCGCCCAACGGTTAGAGGTACTGCTCAACATCCAGACAGTCATCCACACGGTGGTGGTGAAGGTCGTAGCGGTGTAGGTATGAAGCACGCTAAGTCTCCATGGGGTAAGAATGTTGCTCCAGGTAAGAAGACCAGAAGTGTTAGAAAATCAAACCGCCATTTAGTAAGAGATCGTCGCGCTAAAAATTAATTAAAGTAAAGTATAAAAATTATGTCTAGATCAAGTAAAAAAGGACCATACATCGACCCAAAGCTTTTAAAAAAGGTTTTAGCCCAAAAAGCATCTGGAGAGAAAAAGCCAATCAAAACTTGGAGTCGCGCTTGCGTGATTGCTCCTGAATTTGTTGGTCATACTTTTATGGTTCATCAAGGCAAGAACTTTATTGAAGTTTTTGTATCTGAATTAATGGTTGGTCATAGCTTAGGCGAGTTTTCTCCAACCAGAACCTTTAGAGGTCACGGTAAGATCGTCAAGAGAACACTTACTAAGACTTAAAATTTTGGAAACAATAAAATGATAATTAAAGCAGAACAAAGAAACACCAGACAAACATCTCGCAAAGTGCGATTAGTTGCTGACGTGGTTAAGAAAATGAGCATCGTTGATGCTATTAATCAATTGGCTGTAATGAATAGAAAATCTAGTCTTTTGGTTCTAAAAGTTTTGCGCCAAGCAACTGCTAATGCAACTAATAATTTTAATTTAGTTCTTAGTGATTTAGAAATTGATAACATTGTTATAAATGATGGTCCTGCACTCAAGAGATGGAGAGCTGTTAGTCGTGGTCGTGCTCATACTATTTTGAAAAGAACCTGTCACGTTAGAGTAGACTTAAGAACTAAAAAGGAAGTTGAGCCTACAAAAATTGTTAAAAAAGAAGTTACTAAAAAAGTCGAAGAAGTTAAAAAAGCAACTGAAGTTAAAGAGGTCAAGAAAACCACTGCTAAGAAAGCTCAGGATGCTATTAAGTTAGATCGTAGCAAGAGCCAAGCTGCAAATCTACAGGGTTCTGGCAAAGGTCAAGCTAACAAGTTAATACAAAGTCAGAAAAAGGGATCTAAATAAAGATATGGGACAAAAAGTTAATCCAATCAATTTTAGAACAGGCGGGATTTTCAACTGGAAATCTCTCTGGTTTGCTAGCAAAACAGATTATGCTGAAAAAGTTCTAGAAGATTATAAGTTGCGTGAGTATTTGGAAAAGAATCTCGCCAATGCTGGATTAGTTGAAATTGAAATCAGACGTTCTATCAATAAACTTTTAATAGTTTTATCAGTGGCCAGACCAGGTGTGGTGATTGGTAAAGGCGGCACAAATTTAGAAAAAGTTAAAAAAGGTGTCGAAAGAATGACTAACGTTTCTAAAGATAGGAAAGACAAGGCAAGAGTCGAATTAAAAGTCGAAGAAGTTAAAAAACCAGACTTAAGTGCTAAATTAGTTTTAGAGAGAATTATTTCTCAACTATTAGCTAGATATCCACATCGTCGTGCTGTTACTCAGGCTATGGAAAAGGTCATGGCGGCTGGCGCAAAAGGTGTTAAAATTCAACTCTCCGGTAGAATCGCTGGAGCCGAAATTGGTCGTAGTGAAAAATACTTTCAAGGTAGTATTCCAACACAGACTTTGAGAGCAAATATTGATTATGCCGAAGCCCCAGCCAAAACAAGATCTGGCTACGTGGGTATTAAAGTATGGATTTATAAAGGGGAAGTAGTCTAGCAATGTTACAACCAAAAAAAGTAAAATACCGTAAGACCTTTAGAGGTAAGAATAGAGGTAAAGCCTTAAGAGGTTGTGAAATTGTTTTTGGCGAATATGGTCTTAGATCTTTAAGTTTAGGAGAGATTTCTGCTCGTCAAATTGAAGCAGCTCGTAAGAAAATTACTTATGCTACCAAAAGAGAAGGAAAATATTGGATTAAAATTTTTCCTCACAAGCCTTTAACCCAAAAGCCACTTGGTGTCAAAATGGGCTCAGGTAAAGGTGCTATTGAAGAATATGTCGCTCTTGTAAAACCTGGAGTGATTATGTTTGAGATCGGTGGAGTTAGTGAAGAAATTGCAAAATCAGCCATGCAAAAAGCTGCTGCTAAATTATCAGTTAAAACAGAGTTTGTAAAGAAAAAATAAATGAAAAGAAACGATATTAAAGCCCTCCATCAAAAAACTGAAGTAGAACTCAACAAGGAATTGCTTGATTTGACCCACAGTTTGGCTAACATGCGTTTGCAAAAGAAAGTTGGAAAGCTAAGTAGTGTTTCTAAATTAAAGAATTTAAGTGATGACATAGCTAGAATAAAAACCATTTTGACAGAAAAGAAAACTCAAATTAAATAATATGAAAAAGTTACAAGGCAAAGTTACATCTTTAAAGACAGTGAACACAGCAATCGTTAGTGTAGAGCGTAAGTGGGCTCACCCTCTTTATCAAAAATTGGTTAGACGCAGTAAAAAATACGCTTGTGACTTTGATGTAAAATCTATTGAATTAGTTTTAAATGATGTGGTCGAAATCCAAGAAACTCGTCCTCTCAGTAAAACTAAGAGATTTAAAGTAGTCAAGAAAATTGGAAAATAGAAATGATACAACTAAAAACCGTACTAGCGATAGCTGACAACAGCGGTGCCAAAAGAATTAGAGTAATCCAGGTTTATGGTGGCTCTAAGAGAAGATTTGGTGGCGTTGGTGATATGGTTATCGGTTCAGTCATTGCTGCCGATGCCAATGGCACAGTTAAAAAAGGTGAAAAAGTTAGAGCCGTAATTGTGCGTACTAGAAAAGAACAAAGAAGAGCTAGTGGTGAGTATATTCGTTTCGATGAAAATGCTGCCGTGATTGTTCAAGCCAGAAATAACAAAGAACCAATTGGTACTCGCGTTTTTGGACCAATTGCCAGAGAAGTTAAAGATCAAGGTTATAATAAAATTGCTAGTTTAGCTCCGGAGGTATTATGAAATTAAAAATTGGAGATAAAGTCTTAGTTACCGCCGGTAAAGATAAAGGCAAAAGAAGTGAAATTATTGCTGTTTTTCCTGCTACTGATAAAGTTTCAGTCAAAGACGTCAATCTTTACTTTAAGCACGTTAAGCCTTTTATGGATAAACCAGGTGAAAGAACCAGAAAAGAACGTCCTATGTCTGTGGCCAAAGTTGCCATTATTAATGACAAAGATCAGGCAGATAGAATTTCTTACAAAGTTACCACTGATGGTAAAAAGGAAAGAATTTTTAAGAAAACTGGTCAATTAATTAAAGACCAAAAAGAAACTAAACCTAAGAAAAAATAAATATGAATCGTTTGAAAGAAAAATACCAGCAAGAAGTTTTAAAAACTTTGATGAAGGAGTTCTCTTATAAGAATCCTAATCAAGTGAGTAAAATTGAAAAAGTTATCTTAAACATGGGTGTTGCTGAACCTCAGGATCCTCATGCTAGAGAAAAAGTGATGCCTTTAATTGTTAAGCAATTTGAAGATATTACTGGACAACATCCTCAGGTTACTAAAGCTCGTAAAGCTATTTCTAACTTTAAATTAAGAGCAGGTGACCCAATGGGTGTGATGGTGACCTTGCGTGGAGAATTAATGTGGGAATTCTTAGATAGATTAATTTCTATCACATTGCCACGTGTTAAAGATTTCCGTGGAGTCAGCAAAGTGGCTTTTGATGGTCAAGGAAATTATAGTCTTGGAATTGAAGAGCAAATTTCTTTTCCAGAGATAGAATTTGATCAAATTGATCGTATTAGACCGCTTCAAGTTAACATTGTAACTAGTAACAAAGATGACAAAGAGGCATTCCGCCTTTTAGAACTCTTAGGTATGCCTTTCAAGAAGGAAGAGAAAAATAATTAATTATGGCAAAGAAATCAAAGATTGCTAAAACAAAAAAACTTTTGGCTAAAAATGAAGTCTTGTTAAAGTCAGAAGTTAAAAAAGTGAATAGAGTCTCGACTAGAGGCGTTAATCGTTGTAAAATTACGGGTCGTCCAAGAGGCTACATGCGTTTTTTTGGTTTGAGCCGTATTACTTTTAGAGAATTAGCAGCCAAGGGTGAATTACCAGGTGTAGTAAAAAGCAGTAAATAAAATTATGACCGATCCTATAGCAGACATGATTATCAGAATTAAGAACAGCGTAATGGCAGGACGTAAAGATCTTGTAATGCCTCATTCTAAATTGAAAGAAGCACTGGCAAGAATCTTAAAGGACTTCGATTACATTGATGCTTATGAAGTTTTAAATACTTCTGACTTTAAAGAAATTAAAATTACTCTCAAGTATGCTGGTAAAGCATCGGTAATTAGTGGAGTTAAAAGAGTTTCTAAGCCAGGATGTCGTATTTATAAAAGTGCTGACGCTATTCCAAATACTTTAAATGGTTATGGTTTAACCATTTTATCAACTAATAAAGGTATTATGGATGGCAAGAGTGCTCGCAAGAATAATATTGGTGGAGAGGTACTTTGCCAAATTTGGTAAAGAATTCAAAAAGATATGTCAAAAATTGGTAAAAAAATCATTACAATCCCAAGTCAAGTCATTGTTACACTCGTTGGTGATGAATTGACAACGAAGGGTCCAAAAGGCGAATTGAAATTAACTATTCTGCCTAATATTGTAGTGAAAATTGATGGCAACGAAATATCTTTGTCTCGCAAAAATGATGAGAAACAAAATAGAGCTAATCATGGTTTAATGAGAAGTTTAATTGCCAATAACATCGAGGGTGTAGCCAATGCTTATAAAAAGACTTTAAAACTAATTGGCACTGGTTATAGAGTAACTTCTAGGGGTGCTGGTTTATCCATGACCTTGGGCTATTCTCACACTACTGAAGTTGTGGCAGTTCCAGGTATTACTTTTAAAGTTGAGGGAAATGATACGGTTAATATTGAAGGCATTGATAAACAATTAGTTGGTCAGGTTGCCGCTGATATTAGAAGTTTAAGACCACCAGAGCCTTATTTAGGCAAAGGTATTCGTTACAGTGATGAGATAGTCAAAAAGAAACCAGGCAAAGCAGCCGCTAAATAATTAGGAAAAAAATGTCAGATATTAAATTATTAAACAAAAATAGAATCAAGAGACAGAAGCGTATCAGAACAAAGATTGTTGGAACCACTCTTCGTCCTCGTTTAACTGTTTTCCGTTCTAATGAGCATATTTCACTTCAAGTGATCGATGATTCAATTGCTAAAACTTTGGTTAGTGCCGATGATAAGTCTAAAGACAAAAAAGTTAAAGGTACTAAAACAGAGAGAGCGATTGCTACTAGCAAAGTTTTATTAGAACTTTTGAAGAAAAATAAAATTGAAAATTTAGTTTTTGATCGTTCTTATTATAAATATCACGGCAGAATTAAAGCAGTTGCTGAAACTCTTCGTGAGGGTGGAATTAAATTATAAATATGGCAAGAGATAATTTCGGTAAACCAGAAGTCAAAGAATTTGAAGAGAAAGTCATTCAAATTTCTAGAGTATCTAAAAAAACCAAAGGTGGCAATAAGGTTGGTTTTTCAGTATTGATGGTGGTCGGTGATAAAAAAGGTCGCGTTGGTGTTGGTCTTGGAAAAGCTGGCGATGTTTTAGCCGCTATCAAAAAAAGTGTCAAAAAAGCCAAGAAAAAATTAATTAGTATTCCTCTTGATGGAACCACTATTCCTTTTGCTATTACTGTTAAAAAAGGTGCTGGCAAAGTTATGTTAAAACCATCCTCTAAAGGAACTGGTGTTATTGCTGGTGGTCCAGTTAGAGCCGTTGTCGAAGCTGCTGGTGTTAGAGATATTACCTGCAAAATTATGGGTAGCGATAATCAAGCTTCTTCAGTTTATGCAACCTTTGAAGCACTTAAACAAATTTCTAAGATAGTTGCAATTAAAGGCATTAAATTACGTTCTATTTCTGATATCGAAGAAGAAGAGAGAAAGAAAGTTGAAGAATTACAGAAACACGCTGTTGAAGTTGCTGAAAAACATGAAGAAACTATTAAAACCGAAGTAGCTAAGCAGAAACCAGTTGCTAAAAAACTAGCAGTCAAAAAACCAACTGCTAAAAAAGCAGTCAGTAAATAAGGATTTAAAATGTCTATTTTAAGTATAATTAAAAAAATCAGCACAAATAAAATGAAACGCCTTGGTAGAGGTTATGGTTCTGGAAAAGGTGGTCACACTTCATCCAGAGGTCAAAAGGGTCAAAAATCTCGTACCGGCTCAAAGGTTCCTCTTTGGTTTGAAGGTGGTTCTTTGCCTCTTTCTAAAAGAATTCCAATGTGGAGAGGTAAAGGTCGTTTTAAAAATTTGAATCCTAGTGCAGAGTTGACATTCGACGATCTGAACAAAATTGAATTAACTGATATTACCTTAGACTCTCTTAAGTTAAATAGAATTATTGATAAAAGATTTAAAAAAGCTAAAGTGATTAGCAAAGGTAAATTAAACAAAAAAGTTAATTTAAAAGGCATCGGCGCCTCTGCATCTGCTAAAAAAGAAATCGAAGCCCTTGGCGGTGCTGTTGAAATTTAAAAGCGTCTTGCTTTTATAATAGTCTTTGCTTTAGAATATTAACTTCTTGCCATAGAAGTGATAGAAAAAATTTTAAATAAAATTCAAGCGATTATTTCCAATCCAAAGCTTAAAAGCAAGCTCTTATTTACCCTAGCAATTTTTGCTCTTACCAGAGTTCTCGCTCATGTTCCAGTTCCAATCGTTGATTTATCACAATTAAAGTTTTTATTTGATTCAAATCAATTTCTTAATTTCTTGAATGTTTTTTCAGGTGGAACGTTGTCTCAGTTTTCCATTGTGGCTGTTGGCATTAATCCTTATATTACTGCTTCTATCATTATGCAGCTGGCGGGAATGGTTATTCCTAAGATCAAAGAAATGCAAAAAGAGGGTGAAGCAAGTCGGGCAAAACTTAACCAATACATGCGTTTAATGTCGGTGCCAATTGCAATCGTTCAATCTATTGCGGTGATTGCTCTACTTAACTCTCAAAATTTACTTAGTAATTCAGGCCTGTCTAATATGATTGTAGTGGTAGCTACTTTAGTTGCTGGTTCAATGATCATGATGTGGCTTGGTGAAATTATTAACGAGAAAGGAATCGGTAATGGTATTTCTATGATTCTTTTGGCTGGTATTATTAGTCAAATTCCAACGAGTACCGCTTCGCTTTTTGCTTTAGCAGATACGATTGATCTAACTTCACTTTTAGTAATCTTGGCTTTGCTAGTTGCTGTGATTTGGATGGTTGTTTTTATGAATGAGGCAGTGCGTAAAATTCAAATTCAATACGCCAAGAGAATTAGAGGTGGTAGGCAATATGGCGGTCAACAAACTCATTTACCAATTAAGGTTAACGTGGCTGGAGTGATGCCGATCATTTTTGCAATCTCTCTAATGATGTTGCCATCTTTTGTGGGTAAGTTATTACTCTTGGCTAAGAGTGAATCACTAATTAGCTTTGGAGAAAAAATAACTGTTTGGTTTGCACCAACTTCTTCTATTTATTTGATTACTTATTTTGTTCTGGTTTTTGTTTTTAGTTATTTTTCAGCGATTATCTTTTTTAATGCTCAGGACATTTCTGATGAGCTAAAAAAGAGTGGCGCTTTTATTCTTGGTATAAGACCAGGAAGTCCAACTAAAAAATTCTTGGAATTTGTGGTAACTAGAATTACTTTTGCTGGAGCTATCTTTTTAGCTTCTATCGCCATCTTGCCTTCTTTGGCTCAAATCATGACCGGCATTCAATCATTAGCTGTGGGTGGAACAAGTATTTTAATTGTGGTTTCAGTTATTTTGGAAACTTCCAAGCAAATTAATTCTCAACTTTTGAGTGAAAACTATGAAAAATATTCTTAATTTACAAAATCCAATTAGCAGAAAGGCATCATGCAATTAGTTTTGGTAGGTATCCAAGGAGCTGGCAAATCCACCCAAGGAAACCTTTTATCAGAAAAATTTAAAATTCCTTATCTTTCTTCAGGTCACGTTTTTCGTGAGATGTCCAAGGAAAAGACTCCACTTGGTCGTTTCTTAAAAGAGACTCTTAATGCTGGTTATCTCATTCCTGATGACAAAACAGTTGATATTGTTATGGAATATTTAGAAAAGCCAGAATATCAAAATGGTTTTATTCTCGATGGCTTTCCACGTACAGTTCCTCAAGCTGAAGCTTTTCAAAAATTCACTAAAGGAGAAGAGGTAACTATTTTAATTGATGTATCAGATAAAGAAGCATTATGGAGAATCTCTGGTAGAGTCAGTGATCGCAGCGATGAGACATTACAAGCTATTCGCAAAAGAATTGATCTTTTTCATGAAAAAACTTCTAAAGTTTTAGATTATTATGCTGATCGTAAGCATTTAGCTGTAGTTGATGGTGAAAAAAGCGTGGAAGAAGTTTTTGAGCAAATTGTTGAAAAAATAGAGGCTATTTGTTCAAAAAAGTAATTAGTTTTGCTAGAGGATGATTATTTTTCTAAATCTGGTATAATATTGCGGTTACTTTGAAAAAATAATCATATGGGTAAAGTACAAGATCATAAAAGAAGTTCTAAGGTCAAGCGACAGGTCGATTTTACGCTTCATAGCGCCGATAGTCAGACTGACCGCTTCGAAATACTTGGCGAAGTGGTAGATTGTCTACCAAACACCATGTTTAGAATTAAAGTGACAGAAGCCACTGCAGAGCAGATGGTTGGAAGAATGTTGTTGGGAACTTTGGCTGGCAAAATGCGCCTTTATCGCATCAGGGTAATGCCTGGAGATTTTGTCAAAGGTTATGTCTCTAAATATGACTTAACCAAATGTAAAGTGACCTACCGCAGTAGTAAAGAAAAAAGTATAAAATAAATCCGCGAAAGCAGGTTTAATTAGCGCAATTGCCTCTTTAAAAAGTCGCTTTTATGAGGTATATTGCGAGGCTATTGTTATTATTATGAAAGTTAAAGCATCATTAAAGAAAATGTGCATCAATTGCAAGTTTGTAAAACGCAAGGGAAAGTTGTTTGTTATCTGTACTAATCCTAAACACAAACAGCGTCAAGGATAATTATGTCACGTATTGCAGGTCAAGATTTACCAGATCATAAAAAAGTGCCTTACGCACTACGCTATATTTTTGGTGTTGGTCCAAAAATAGCTGATGATGTTGTCAAAAAAGCTAAAATTAATCCAGATAAAAGAGCCAACGAATTAAGCTCCGAAGAGGTTACTAAGATTCAGGCTGCTTTAGATCAAATTATGATTGAAGGTGATCTTCGTAGAGAAATTAATGATAATATTTCTCGTTTAAAAAGAATTCATGCTTATCGTGGTTTACGCCATATGGCTGGTTTACCAGTCAGAGGTCAGAGAACCAGATCTAATGCTCGTACCAAAAGAGGTGCTAAGAAGACCATCGGTGCATTAAGTAAAGAAGCAGCAACTAAAGTAGAAGAAACAAAAAGTACTAAGTAATTAAATTAATGAGATATGGCCAAACAAATTAAGAAAACTCAAAAAAAGAAAGTCATTCGCGTTGTTCCTTCTGGGAGATTATACGTTAGTGCTACTTTTAACAATACTTTAGTTAGTATTACTGATGAACAAGGTGCAGTTTTATGCTGGTCAAGTACTGGTGAAGCTGGTTTTTCTGGTTCTCGTAAATCTACTCCTTATGCAGCTACTGTTGCTTTAGAAAATGCCATTAATAAAGCCAAGAATTATGGCATGAATAAAATGGATGTTTTCATCAAGGGTCCAGGTCCAGGTAGAGATGTTGCTTTGCGCGTACTTCGTGCACAGGGCATTAGAGTCTCAATGATCGCTGACCTCACCCCAGTGCCTCATAATGGCACTAGACCAAGAAAGGCTAGACACTAATATGGCAAGATATATTGGCCCAAAACAGAGATTACAGAGGCAAATAGGCGAAGATTTAGGTCTTAAGACCAATGCTTTGAAAACTGCTCGTAGATTAGCCACTAGACCTGGCCAGCATGGTGCTAAAGGTCGTCGTAAAATTTCTAACTATGGTGTTCAGCTCAAAGAAAAACAAAAATTGAAATATATTTATGGTTTACTTGAAAAGCAATTGCGTGCCACCTATGAAGAGGCTGCAAAAAATCCAGCCGCTACTGGTAGTGCAATGTTGAGTTTCTTAGAGAGAAGACTTGATAATGTTGTTTATCGTTTGGGTTGGGCTCCTACCAGAGCAGCTGCCAGACAATTAGTTAATCATAATCATTTCACTCTTAATAATAAAAAAATGAACGTTCCTTCATATCAGGTGAAAGTCGGCGATATTTTGGCTATGAAAGCTAAAACCGCTAAAATTCCAGCTGTGATGGAAGTCATGAAACAAGAGACTAATTTACCGGCTTGGTTGGAAGCTAAGAATGGCGTTGCTCATGTAGCCAAATTACCAGTAAGAGAAGATATTACTGAAAAAATTGAAGAGCAATTAATAGTTGAGTATTACAATAGATAATTATAAATTACGGAAACGGATTTCTCCAAAAATGGAGAGAGATGAAACAAAGGAAAATATGTCAAACAAAATCAAAGACTACGCAGTCATGAACCCAAGCTTTAGTGTGGTTGAAGTAGAGGCTAGCGCTTCTCGCTCAACTATTGTTATTGAAGCTTTGGAAAGTGGTTATGGTCACACTTTGGGCAATGCTTTGCGCCGTGTGCTTCTAACTTCTTTACCAGGTGTAGCTATTACTAAATTAAGTATCGATGGGGTTGCTCATCAGTTTACTTCTTATGAAGGTATGACCGAGGATGTAGTCGAGTTAATTTTAAACTTAAAACAAATTCGTATTAAGTCAGATAGTGATGAATCTGGTATTTTGAAATTAAACGTTAAGGGCGCTAAAGAAGTCACAGCTGCTGACGTTGAATGTGAAGCAGGTTTTGAAATTGTTAATAAAGATTTATATTTAGCTACTTTAGCTAAGGGTAAAGCTTTGAGTATTGAAATGATTGCTGAACCAGGTGTTGGTTATAAATTAGCTTCAGAAACTGAGACTGAAGTAGTAGACCAAATTGCTGTTGATGCTCTTTTTTCTCCAGTCATTAAAGTTTCTTATAAGGTCGAAGCTACTCGTGTTGGTCGTCGTACTGATTTTGATAAAATTGTTTTTGATATTGAAACCAATGGAGCAATTTCTCCTTTGGACGCTGTCAAACAAGCTGCTGAAATTTTAATCAAACAATTTGATCAAATTCTTCATCCAGTCATCAAAGAAGTCGAAGAAGAACTAAGTAGTTTAAGTCAAGAAGAAATTGAAACCATGAAGTTGACCGTTGAGGAACTCGACTTGCCAACCAGAATTGCCAACGCTCTTCGTAAGGGTGGTTTCGAGACAGTTTCTGATTTAACCAAATCACCAAAAGATGAAATTTCTAGAGTCAAGAATTTAGGTGGTAAGAGTATTGATTTAATCGAAGAAGCTCTTGGTAAAAAGGGAGTTGTCTTAACTGACTAAGATTTTTGAAAGCTGATTATGAAACATAGAGTAAAAACTAAACATTTCAACAGAGACACCAAGAGTCGTAAGGCTCTATTGAAGAATTTATTACGTGATCTCTTTGAACATGGTGAAATCAAGACTAGTGAAGCAAGAACTAAAGAGGTAAGAAGATTGGCTGATAAGCTAATCTCAGTAGCCCAAAAGAACACTTTGGCCGCTCGCAGAGAGTTACATAAGGTTTTTGGCAGAAGAGACGTAGTTAATGCTTTGGTGGATAAAATTGCTCCAAGCTTTGGAAATAAAAAATCTGGCTTCACTTCTTTAGAAAAAACCGCTCCTAGACGTGGTGATAACATGACTGTTTTCAAACTAAGTCTATTAACAGGCGATCTCAAATTGACTACTTTAAAGAAAGAAAAAGTTGCTGAGGAAAAGACTGAAGTTAAGGCAAAAGCCAAAGCTCCAGTAGCCAAAGCCAAGCCAGCTGTCAAAAAAGCTCCAGCCACTAAAGCCAAAGCTAAGCCAGCCGTTAAAGCCAAAAAATCAGAGGAGAAAAAATAATGTTTCAAAAATTTAAAACTTATAGTCAAAAAAAAGAAGAGGTTAAGAGAGAGTGGTTGCAGTACGATGCTACTGGCAAAGTATTGGGCAGATTGGCTACTGAGATCGCAGAGAAATTAATCGGTAAAGATAAAGTTACTTTCACCCCAAATATTGATGGTGGAGATTATGTTGTCTTAATTAATGCTGAAAAAATTGAAGTAACCAGAGATAAAGCTAATAAAAAAGTTTATTCATGGAACACTGGTTTCCCAGGTGGACTGAGACAGCGCACTTTTGCTGAAATGCTGGCCAAAAACCCAGAAAAATTGATCAAAAGAGCAGTCAAAAACATGATGCCAAAGAATAGATTGAGAGATGAAAGACTGAATAGATTGAAGGTTATCGTTGGTAGTGAGAATCCATACCAAGGAATGATAAAAAAGGCAAAATAATATGGCAATAAGAATGAACAAGAAAAACGCTAAGGCTAAAAAAGTAATTAAAAAAATAATTGCTCCAAAAGTTGTTAGTAAGAAAAAAACAGTTGAAGCTGAAAAAAACTTCAAGATCCCAAAAAGTAAATATTTTGAAGCAATGGGACGTCGCAAAGTTGCCAGTGCTAGAGTTCGTATTTATGAAGGTCAAGGTGACTTTGTAGTTAACAATCTATTGGTGTCTGAATATTTTAAAAATGTTAGAAATGCTCCAGCTATTTACATGAAGCCTTTTGAGTTAACCGGTACTAAGGGAAAATTCTCAGTTACTGTGAAAATTTCTGGATCAGGACTAGATGCTCAATTAGATGCTTTGTTAAATGGTGTAGCTAAAGCTTTAGTTGCTTTCAATCCAGATTTCCGTACTTTCTTAAAGCCAGCTGGTTTATTAACCAGAGATGACAGAATGAAAGAAACTAGAAAAATGGGCATGGGTGGTAAAGCTAGAAGAAAGCGTCAATCTCCAAAACGTTAAACTCGTTTTATTTTTTTACAAATAAAAAACCCGCTCTTTTGAGCGGGTTTTTGGTTGCTAAGTTAAAGTGCTAAAAAAATTGACTACCAAACTTCTTTTTTAAGAGGTTTGCCAACACGGAAGTTAATGACCTTATGTCCTTTAACTAATTGTCTCTTAGCTTTATCGCCAAAAGGTTCGACGTGCTTATCATTGACTTTATTTACATAAAAAGTACCAAAGCCGGATAAAACGACTTTATCGCCTTTTTTCAAACTGCGAATGATTTCTTCAAACAATGACTCAACTGCTTCGGACGAAGCTTTCTTGGTCAAATGAGCTTTTTTGGCGACGACATTAATCAAATCTGATTTTGTCATGATGGCCTTTCTATAATAATTGGTTCAAAAGAACCTGTTAAATACTATCCCAAGTGTACTATTTTGATTTAGTAAGTCAAGAAGTAATTAGATCAATTTTAGTTGATATAACAATGCAGTTGTCACTCCAAGCATATCATAGCCCATATCTCTCAAAGTGGGGTATCTACCAGGAACGGTGCTTTGATGAAGCTCATCAGTTAAAGAATAAATTAGACTAATTAAAAGTGGAAATAAATAACTTTTGCGAGTGATTTTTTTACCATTTGTTTTTTGGTAAGCTCTAAAAAGTAATAGATATAGAATAGCGTAAACAAACATGTGAGCGCTCTTTTTGAAAATGAAATCGTAAACTGATACTGAAAAACCAGGCAATACTTCTTGTGCTGATAAAACAAAAATAAAAGCAGCCCAAAGAGTTGGAACTGAATAAGCTAGAAAATAGGTTTTAATGGTGTTTGCTTTTGACCTTGGCATAAATGAGAAATAGAGCACTAAGAATGATTAAGGAACTTCCAATTATAGCACCTAGGACCTCTGCTTGTCCTTGCTTTTTTCCAAAGAAAACCAAACGTCCTGTTCGGTTTTCAAAGATTTTATCTTGACTTTCTAACTTAATTTTACTGAGGTCGTAGTAATGGTATTTTTTAGTTTTTTTTGGAGATGGAGCTGGATTTGTAGGGTTAGCAGTTGGAATTGTAGAGAGGGTTGGCGTTGGAGTTGCAGTTGGACTTATAGTCGGATTCGGTTCTTCAGTGGGAGCAGGTGTTATTAGCGGATTTACTAGGTTACAACTAGCTTCACTTAATGAAAAAATACTCGAATCAATTTCTCTTGCCCAGCTCAAGCCTTTTTCGGTTTCTGTGTAGCTAAAGGAATCGATGATATTTCCTGTAGCATTTTTAATAATAACACTGTCTTGGTCATTATTCAGTCCACTGACTTCTACAACTAATAATTGATTAAGGAATTGCTCATCATCGCTAAATCTATAGATTTGGTGATAACTGTCAAAAATAGTGTAATCTTCTATACTAAAATCTTCAGCAATCTTTTCAGTGACAATCAGCTCTACCCATTCACTACCGGTTTCTGGATTTGGATAGACTTCATTGACTAGAATTTGTGGCTCCACTTTTTTAGTATTTCATCTCCAGTTTGCAATAAGTGTGACAATGCTGCACTTGTATTATTTATATTTCTTTGTTAAAAGTTAAACTAATACAAATTACAAAAAGTAACCTATGAAAAAAATTCTTCCACTATTGCTAGCACTGCTTTTGGTTCCTGCCTTTTATTTTTACCAAAAATCCAATCAATTAGTTCAACAAGAAAAAGCCACAGAGGAAACCAGTCCGTCTCCATCAATAAATAAATACTCCCTTGCTGAAGTAGAAAAACACAATACCAAAGATAATTGTTGGTTTGCCGTCAGTGGTAAAGTTTATGACGTCACTCCATACGTAGCTAGTGGCATGCATCCTGGTAAGGAAGCTATATTAGAAGGTTGTGGTAAAGACGCCACTGTTCTATTTAATACCCGTCCAATGGGTTCTGGCACAGCACATTCTGATAGAGCTAGAGACTACTTAAACAACTTCCAAATTGGTGATTTACAGGAGTAATTTTAGTCTTTACGCATCTTGAAATTAGAGCATATATAGATTATGATCTATATATTATGCAAGCTACTTTCTGTAATCATTGTTTCTCTAATTTAGCTGTTGATTCACGGATGAAAATTTTTATCTTTCTTAAAGATAATGGTCCTAAAACTGTTTCCGAAATTGTCAAACAAACTTCGCTTAGTCAGCCAACTATTTCTTATCATCTTAAAAGCATGAGTGAGGCTGGTCTTCTTTCAAAGCAGAGAGAGGGTAAGGAAATTTATTATAAGGTCAATAAAGATTGTCCAAATAATAAGAAAATTTGTATGCTTAAACAAATGGATTTCAGTAATTAATTTTTTAAAGGAGTCCCGTGTTCAAAATAAAAAATCTTCAAATTTCATTAAATAAAAAAAATATCTTAGATAAAATTGATTTATCAATCAAAGATGGTGACACACATATTTTAATGGGCCAAAATGGCGCCGGAAAAAGTACTCTTGCTCAAAGCATCATGGGCAATCCAAATTATTTGGTAAAAGGTGAAATTTCCTTTAACTCTCATGATTTACTCAAATTAGATCCACAGCAAAGAGCTGCTCTTGGAATATTTTTATCTTTTCAACAAATTCTGGAAATTCCTGGAGTGAAAATTTATGATTATTTGAAATTGCTCTATAAAACTAGCCACGAAAAGAAGTTTACCCCATTGAAATTTAAAGAGTTCTTAAAAGAAAGAATGGCGATTCTGAACTTTAATGAAGAGTTTTTGACAAGATCATTGAATTATGGCTTTTCTGGCGGTGAAAAAAAGAAAATGGAAGTTTTGCAAATGTTAGTTTTAGAACCAAAACTAATTATTTTGGACGAAATTGATAGTGGTTTAGACATTGATGCCATTCAAGCGGTAGCCAAAGCAGTGAACTTTTTGAAAAAAGAAAAACAGAGCTCAGTACTACTGATTACACATTATTCTAGAATTTTATCTTTTCTGAATATTGATGTAGTGCACTTATTAAGTAAGGGAAAAATTATTAAAACTGGTTCCAATGATTTAGTTACAGAAATTGAAGAAAAAGGCTTTGCTAATTTTCTTAAAGCATAAAGATATTGCATGAAACGAACCAATCTCAAAAAACTCAATGATGCTTATGCCGATAAATTTGGATTTTCTATGCCAGAGAAATCGGTTTTGAGTTTTGACTTTGGTCTTTCGCAAAAAATTATCAGTGATATTTCTACCAGCAAAAATGAGCCCCCATGGATGAGGGAATTTCGTCAAAAATCTCTGCAAGTTTTTAGAAAAATGAAGTTGCCAAGTTGGGGCCCAAGTTTAGCAGAAATTGACTTTGAACAAATCCGTTATTTTATTAAAGACACTGATGTGGAAAAGAAAACTTGGGCGGAAGTGCCTAAAGAAATCAAAGACACCTTTGATCGTTTAGGAGTTCCGCAAGCAGAAAGAGAGTTTTTAGCTGGAGTGAAAGCTCAATATAATAGCGAAGTAGCTTATTCTTCCTTACAAGCAGAACTAGATGAACAAGGAGTAATTTTTTGTTCAATGGAAGAGGCTCTGCAAAAACACAGCGATCTTTTTAAAGAATATTTTGGCAAACTGGTTCCTGCCGCTGATAACAAATTTGCTGCTCTTAATAGCGCAGCTTGGTCAGGTGGTTCTTTTGTTTATATTCCCCCAAACACACACGTCAAGAGGCCTCTACAGAGCTATTTTCGTATTAACGCTGCTCGCATGGGTCAGTTTGAGAGAACTCTGATTATTGCTGATGAAGGCTCTAGTGCTAATTATGTAGAAGGTTGTACTGCACCGGTTTACAGTGAATATTCGCTTCACGCTGCAGTAGTAGAAGTTTTTGTGAAAAAGAACGCTCGCTTTCGTTATACTACCATCCAAAATTGGTCAGGAAATATTTATAACTTAGTAACTAAGCGTGCTAAGGTTTTTAAAGATGGTGTCATGGAATGGATCGATGGCAATTTAGGAGCCAAAACCACCATGAAATATCCTAGCTGTTATTTAGCAGAAGAAGGTGCTTATGGAGAAATGCTCTCTATCGCTTATGCTAAAAATAATCAGATTCAAGACACTGGTGCAAAAATGTTACATTTGGCCAAAAATACTTCATCTAAGATCATTGCTAAATCAGTCAGTCTTGGTGGAGGGCAAAGCAATTACAGAGGTTTAGTTTATATTTCTAAAGCAGCGGTTGATAGTAAAAGCAAAGTGGAATGTGACGCATTAATTTTAGACAAAGATTCTGCGACTTGCACTTACCCAGATATGAAAGTTTCTGGTGAGAATGCAACCATGGAGCATGAGGCGAGTGTGAGTGAGATAGAAGAAGAAAAACTTTTTTATTTAATGAGTCGTGGTTTAACTAAAACTGAGGCTATGACTTTGTTGGTCGCAGGTTTCATTGAACCAATTGTTAAAGAATTACCGCTTGAATATGCTGTTGAACTCAATCGTTTAATTGAGTTAGAAATGGAAGGGAGCGTAGGTTAATGCAAATGGTTCTATTAGAAAAGCAAACTGAATTCACCCTAGAACCAAAGGTAGATACTTTTTATTTGGTTTTGTTGGATAAAAATGTAGAGCAAGGCAATATTAAAGTTGATGTATCTTTTAAGAAAGCAGGTGTTTCATGCCAATTACTTTTTCTTGGTCGTTTGAAAAATAATAGTAGTTGGCAATTAGAAAGTAATACGAGGCATTTTGTGACTGGAACGAGTTGTTTGACCAATGTCTATTTAAGTCAAAGTGAAGAATCTAGAGTTGATTATTTTGGGCAAATTTATATTGATCGTTTAGCTTCTCAAACAAAATCATTTTTAAAAGAACAAAGTTTGATATTGGGTAAAGCCACTTACAATCGCTCTCGCCCAATTTTAGAGATTTTTAATAATAGAGTTAAAGCCTCTCACAGTGCTAGTAGCAGCAGATTGAGTGAAGCCGATCTTTTTTATTTAATGAGCCGCGGTTTTAAAAAAGTAGAAGCGCAAAAGATTTTAGAAGAAGCTTTTTTTAACAAGGTTTTAGATTCGATTAAAGTAGAATTGGCACGTAAGCTAATTAAGGATTATTTATGTTAGATGTTGAAAAAATAAAAAAAGATTTTCCAATTTTTGCTAATCATAAAAAATTAATTTATTTGGATAGTGCTGCTACTAGTCAAAAACCACAAATAGTAATCGACAGAATTGCTAAATTTTATAGTAGCGAGAATGCCAATGTGCATAGGGGTGTTTATCCTCTGAGTGAGCAAGCAAGCGAAGCTTACGATTTAGCGAGAAAAAAAGTGGCTGATTTCATTGGCGCTAAAAGTAATAGAGAAATAATTTTTACCAAAGGTACAACTGAATCACTAAACTTAGTGGCACAAAGTTTTGCTTTGAAAAATTTAAAAAATGGTGATGAAATTTTAGTTACTGACTTTGAACATCACAGTAATCTTTTACCTTGGCAAATGGTTTGCCAAAAGACTGGCGCAATTTTAAAAATTTTAAATAGCGATGAAGCTGGTTTTATTGGTCCACAAGAATTAAAAAACAAGTTGAATAAAAAAACTAAAATAGTCGCTGTCGCTCACGCCTCAAATGTTTTGGGAATAATCAGCGATATTAAAAAAATTGCTAAGATAGTTCACAATGTTGGGGCAGTTTTAGTGGTTGATGGTGCACAAGCCATTCCGCATTTGCAAGTTAATGTGCAAGACTTAGATTGTGATTTTTACGCTTTCAGTGGACATAAAATGTTAGCCCCAATGGGCATTGGTGTTTTATATGTTAGAGAAGAAATTCTAGCCGAGATGTTTCCTTACCAATTAGGTGGCGGAATGATTGAGGAAGTTACTTTTGAAAAAGTAACTTTTGCTGATTATCCAGAAAAATTTGAAGCTGGCACACCTAATGTAGCCGGAGCAATTGCACTAGCAAGTGCAGTGGATTATTTATCAGCAATTGGTTTGGAAGAAATTAGAAAACATGAAATTGAATTAAGTAAATATTTGTTAGATGGTCTAAGTAAAATCAAAGAGGTCAAACTTTTAGGCAATGCTTCTGCCAAAGAACGTACTGGTTTAGTTTCTTTTTATGTTGAAGATATTCATGCTCATGATTTGAGTGACTTTTTAGCTAAGCAGGGTTTAGCTTTGCGTGCTGGTTTTCACTGCAGCATGCCACTTCATCAAAGCCGTCACTGTGGTGCTACACTACGAGCTTCTTATTATTTGTATAATAACGAACAAGACTTAAAATCTTTACTTAATAATTTAAAAAAGGCAATTGCTTACTATGGATGATCTTTATCGCAGTGAACTAATGGAGATTTATAAGGATCCAAGTCATCATGGCAACCTTAATAATCCTTCTGTGGTTTTAGAAAAACAAAATGCTTTTTGTGGCGACAAGCTTCATTTGTCTATAAAGATTAAAAATAATATTATTGAAGATGCTAAATTTGAAGGCAGTCTTTGCTTCGTGAGTATTATTGGAGCTGAGTTTTTAATAGAAGAAATTATTGGTAAAACTATTGAGGAAGCAAAAAAAATTGACCAAAAAAAATTGCTAGAATTAATTAATTTGAATTTAAGTACTAGTCGCGTGGCTTGCGCCACGTTAACCCTCAAAGCTCTACAAGAGGCTTTGAAAAAATATGACAAAAAAGATTGACAAAAACAGCAACATTGCTGAGTTAATTGGAGAAAATCCAGAGCTAAATGATGTTCTATATGAATATGGTTTATATTGTGGCAATTGTTTTGCGGCTGGCTATGACACTTTAGAGGCAGGAGCACAGATGCACGGCTTAGAAACTGAGGAAATCGAAGAACTCATTCAAGAACTAAATAAAAAAACAAAGAAAAACCTATGAAACTAAAAGTTGTATTAGGAATGAGTGGTGGAGTGGATAGCTCAGTGGCAGCAGCTTTACTCACAAAGCAAGGTTATGAAGTTTTGGGCGTGACGATGCAAATTTGGGAGAATGATCAGGAGTTAGCAATTGCCGATGCTCAAACAGTGGCCAAAAAATTAAACATTGAACACCGAGTTTTAGATTTTAGAAAAATCTTCAAAGAGAAAATTATTAAATATTTTACCGATGAATATTTAATTGGTAAAACTCCCAATCCATGTATTGCTTGTAATCATGAAATTAAATTTGGCGAGTTGCTTGACTATGCTCTATCTATTGGAGCTGATTTTGTTGCTACTGGTCATTACGCCAAAATTGTCAAAGAAAATGATCGCTATTTACTAAAAAAATCTAGCAGTCAAAACAAAGATCAAACTTATCCGCTTTATCATTTAACTCAAAAACAATTAGCTCACATTCTTTTTCCTTTAGCTAATTATGAAAAAACTGAAGTTAGAAAAATGGCTACCGATCTTGATTTAGCAGTAGCTAATAAATCAGATAGTCAAGATATCTGTTTTGTGACTAATCAAAATTATTCATCCTTTATTGAAAAAGAAACTGGTGTTAAAGCTCAAGAAGGGAATTTTGTGGACAAATCAGGAAACATTCTCGGTAAACATCGTGGCATCTATAACTATACGATTGGTCAGCGTAAGGGTTTGGGTATTGCCACTGGCAATCCAATTTTTATTTCAAAAATAGATGCTACTAAAAATGAAATAGTTCTAGGCGATGAAGAAGATATTCTATCTAAAAGTTTGATTGCTAAAAAACTTAATTTTATTCCTTTTGATAAATTAGAAAAAGAAATTCTGGCGAAGGTCAAAATTAGATATGGAGCCACAGAAGTTCCTGCTCGAATTTCTCCAAAAGGATTGAATGAAGTTGAAGTAGTTTTTGATCAGCCACAAAGAGCGGTCACAGCCGGTCAATCAGTAGTTTTCTACCAAGGAGATTTGGTTTTAGGTGGTGGAGTTATTTGCTAATTGCCTCATAATGTTTTTGTAATTGAAAAATTATTTAAAATAAAGAAAGGCGTGTGATGTCTACAACCTTTTATAAATACCTTGGTAAAACGGAAGAATGGCCAAATCTCAGTAATGTTCAGCCAGCCAGCCTCACTTATGATGATGTACTTTTAGTTCCTCAGGCTAAAACAGCAATAGATTCTAGAAAGGAGACCGATATCTCTGTTGAATTTGGTCCATTTTCTTTAAGAAAACCAATTGTTACTGCTCCGATGGATACGGTTAGTGGTGAAGAAATGGCGCGTTTAATGCAACGACTCGGTGGTCTAACTTTTATGCCAAGAGTTTTTATTGATGAAGCTTTGGCAGCTTGCAAGCGTTTACAAAAAGATAAGATCGACGCGGTTTATTCAATTGGTCTTAAAAATGCTTTGGCAGATGCCACGGCTTTTAAGAAGTTAGGAGCTAAAGCATTGTTGATAGATGTAGCTCATGGCGGAATGCAAAACGTTGTGGAGACTGCTAGAGAGATTCAAGAAAAATTAAAAATAACTGTCATTGCTGGTAATATTGTTAGTTTTGATCAAGTGATGACTTATAAAGAAGCGGGTTTAAAAATTGCTAGAGTTGGTGTAGGTGGTGGTGGAATGTGTATTACTCGTTTAGTAGCTGGAGTTGGTTTCCCACAATTATCTGCAGTTTTTGAAACTGTTTCTTCAGGTTTGGAAATTATTGCTGATGGGGGTATTCGTAAGCCAGCAGATTTTGCTAAAGCTATTGCCGCTGGAGCTAGAGTGATTATGATTGGTTCAATGTTGGCAGGAACCGAGGAAGCTCCTGGTGAAGTTGTAGGTGGAGTAAAAAAAGCTCGTGGTCAAGCTTCTGAAGATTACATGAAAGATAATGGTTCAAAGCTTGGAGAATTCCGCAGTGCTGAAGGTATTACGGCAATGGTGCCCTATAAGGGTTCAGCAGAATGGATTATTAATGATTTAGTAGGTGGATTACGCAGTGCCATGTCATATATTGGAGCGAAGAATATTAAAGAGTTTCAAGCTAAAGCTCAATTCGTAGTGGCCTCAAATTCAGCACAGGGTGAGGGAGTGGCGCATATTGAGAGAGGGTGAGGTGAGCTCTCTTCTACTTTTTTGCTTTTTCTTTATCTTTTTTTAAACTCATCATCTTTTCAAATAAATGATCTTTAAGTTTGATTAAAGAATATAGTACTAATAAACAAGCAACGATCAGTATAGTCATAAAAAGAGGATTGCCTTTAACCTCTTGCCAAATATTTTCAAGTTGTGTGATGCCCACGTATCCCACCCATAGATAGAAAGAGTTTCTAATTATCACTCCAAGAAAAGTGGTGATGATGAAAGATTTTTTACTGTATTTAATCACTCCAGCTCCCACAGAAACAAGACTAGTAGGAATAAATGGTAGAGCTCTAGCCAAAATCATTAGAAAATCATCTACCCAGGTACCAGTTAAAAATCCACCAATTTGCTCAATTAGTTTGTGACTAACGCCAATGTATTTTCCTAGTTTCCCAACCACTACATCCTCCAATTTATCAGCGGCAAAATAAATTAAGAAACTGGAAACTGTTTTAGCTAAAGAAGCAATAATTACGATTATTGCTAATTGTAAAAATACGTAGTTTTGTGCCTGAGCCAAGGCAGCAGTGGTAGTCATGACGAAAGGTGAAGGAATAGGAGCGATGATTTCTTCCAAAAATGAACCAATTACTACAAATAGTTGTAAGTTTATAGTTTGTGATAGGGTTTCTAACCAGGTGACGATTTGATCAATAATAGACATAGGATTTGATGGTAGCATAAAAAATGAGTGAGGGGAATAAAGCTTTTTTAAAGCGTGCTTGCTTGACTCTGCGGAGATGACTCGCCCTGCGGGCATTAGGCGGGAACTTGTCGTGCTTTGCTCGATTGCGTTCTCTCCGTCAGGATTTAAAACAATCCTTTTCTTCTATCACATCCCCAACCACCCTAGCTTTGCTAGGCTGATTGTCGCTGCGGAGATGACAGGATTCGAACCTGCGAAGCCGTGAGGCTCACGCTTTCCAAGCGTGTGCAATTGACCGCTATGCGACATCTCCTTTTGTGAAATATTTCAAAGAACTGTCAAATTATATCAGAAAAGTTCTGGAATTATTTGTTAGAGAACATTTTTATACAAGTAAATTTCTTTTCATTTCTTTTTTGTGCTTGTACATTAACTTATCAGCTCTATCTTTGGTATTTTCCAAATTTCCATCTTTTCTTTCATAAACAGCTACCCCATAGGCAAAACCAATCTCTGTTCTTTCATCTTTATTTTTAGGTTTTTCTGCCATAACTTTTACTATTTTTTTCTTTAAATTTTCTTCAAAATTCTCATCATTGTTGTTATTGTGACAAATTATGACGAATTCATCTTCGCCAATTCTACAAATTTCATCGCCATCCCTAAACTTAGATCCTAGATAGCTAATAATGTTTTTAATTGTCTGATCTCCAATTTTGTGACTGTATTGATCGTTGATTTCTTTAAGTCCATTTAGATCAATGAAAATTAGACCAATTTTATTATGGTCGCTTTCTGGATTAAATCTGCTTTCTTTGAAAGATTCAAAGTAAGCCCGATTCATAACGCCGGTTAGTGGATCAGCATTAATTTTTCTGTTTAATTTATTGCTTTTATCAATGGAGGGGACGCCAGTTAAACCTCTTTTAATTTCAGAGTTTATTTCTTTTGCTTTTGCACGACTTTCTTCATTCCAATTTTTACCTTGCCAGGAATTTGGATTTTGATTTTTATATTCAGGATTTAACATTCTAAGTTTCTATTTTAAAACAGAAACGCCAGGTTTTCACCTGGCGTTTTCAAATTTTGATCTAAAAGATTAATATCTACGATCTCTATTTTGTGGTCTGCTGTTACCAAAAGAACGATTGTTATCTCTACGAGGGAAACTATCATTTCTTGGCTCACGAGGTCGAGCGATGTTAATAACCAACTCTCTTCCCTCTACTGTGATTTGCTTTTTAGTGGCAGCATCAGCAGCGGATTCTTCGGCAAATTCTACAAAAGCGAAACCCTTAGAACGGCCGGTCATTCTATCAGTGATTAAACTGATTTGGGTAATTTCGCCAAATTCGGAAAACAGTTCTTGTAAACCATCTTGGGTCATGCTGAAAGGCAAGTTACCCACGAAGATTTTTTTCTTGTTTTCCATGGTGTCATTTTGATCTGACATAAATATGGACTCTTCTTTCTCGGACTAATGTGTCCAAGACAATTAATACTAGGGAATATTATAACTTATTTGCTTAAATTAGATAGAGTTGAATCAGAAAGCTCTGTCCGCAAGTTCTGTAATCTTCTGTAAAATCTTTTCTCTTGCAGCTTTATCTTTTTTACGTAGCTGACCAATGCGAGTGATCTTAACTGGCTTGATTCCACAAAATTCTAGTGTTGCTTGTTTCATTACTCTAGTGGTGGCTGAGCCACAAAGATAAATACTTTCAAAAATGGTAGGTCCATCCATGGTTATAATCAAGTGTGCGCTACGACCACTGAGCAATTTTTCATGTCTACTGCCGGATAGATAGCGATGAGAAAATCCAGAAAGGAAAACCCGATCAATAAAGCCTTTGAGCAAAGCAGGAACATTTCCCCACCAAATTGGATAAATAAATACCAAATGTTCTGCCCACGAGATGTCTTTCTGAGCTTTCTTTAAATCTGGTTCTAGTTCAACATTACGATCGTGTGGATTGCGAAAAACCACATCGAAGTTCAACTTCCCCAGTTCTAAGGTGCGAACTTGATGTCCAGCAATATGAGCACCTTTTATATAGTGCTTAAATATGGCGCCGTTAAAGCTCTCAAGAGAGGGATGCCCAAGAATTACCAAGATTTTTTTCATTAGCTGACATTCTAACATTTTCTTGTTACAATCTCTCATAGATTAACAAATCAAATCAAGAGAAATGGTGAAGGAACTAGCCTTTTGACCCATTCAGCAACCGATCTTTCATGAAAGACGCGGTGCTAAATCTAGCTCGCAAGAGGGAGATTCGCTCGTTTGAGAAAGTAAGACATACTCAAACACTCTTTGCGGAGTGTTTTTTTATTTCTCCCCACAATTATTAATTTAAGTTAATCGTTTTTAGAAGGAAAAAATATGTTTGATCAATTTACTTCGGAATCAGTAGCCGCTGGTCATCCAGACAAGATTTGTGATCAAATCTCTGACAGTATTATTGATGCTTGTTTAGCAGCTGATCCAAAAAGTCGTGTAGCAGTGGAAACTTTAGTAACCACCAATAAAGTTGTTTTGGCTGGTGAGGTGACTTGTTCCACTCAAATTGATTTTGCCAAGATTGCTCGTCAAACTATTAAAAGATTAGGCTATGTTAATCCTGATTGGGGATTTTCTGATCAATCAGATATTGAAGTTTACATTCATGAGCAGTCTCCAGATATTGCCGTTGGTGTGGATGACGGTGGAGCAGGAGATCAGGGAATTATGTTTGGTTATGCTTGCAATGAGACTCCAGAATTAATGCCGATGCCGATCATGATGGCTCATCAGTTAATGCGTAGTTTAGATAAAGCAAGAGAAACCAACTTAATTTCTTATCTTAGACCAGATGGTAAGGCACAGGTCGTAATTGATTATGATAAAAAAGGTCAGCCTCAAAAAGTTTCTACCATTATTATGGCAGTACCTTACGATCCAAAAATTAGTAAAAAACAACTAGATAGAGATCTATGGGATAAAATCATTGTTCCAGCGGTTAAAAAATATTTGCCTGAGCAGATTCTAGATAAAGCTGATATTAAATTAATCATCAATGGTACTGGTGCTTGGGAGATTGGTGGGCCAGCCTCAGATACAGGAGTGACTGGTCGTAAAATTATCGTTGACACTTATGGTGGTATGGGTCGTCATGGCGGAGGCTGTTTTTCTGGGAAAGATCCTAGCAAAGTTGATCGCAGTGCTGCTTATGCCTGTCGCTTTTTGGCCAAAAATATTGTTGCTCATGGTTTGGCTAGTCGTTGCGAGCTGAGAGTGGGTTATGTTATTGGTCAAGCTCAACCAGTTTCTTTTAATGTTGAAACATTTGGTACTGGTAAAGTTAGTGAACAAGAAATCAAAGAATATGCTTTAAGTTTATTAGACATGTCAGTCAAAAATATTATTAAAAAACTTGATTTACGAAAGCCAGTTTTTGCTAAGACTGCTGCCTATGGTCACTTTGGTAGGGAAGAATTTTCTTGGGAAAAAATTGTTTAGTTTTTAAAATTTATCCATTGTGATATATTTACCTTATGAAGAAAAAATTTCCACTTTTCCTCCTATTAATTATTACTGCTGGAGTAGCTGTTTATTTTTTTAGTCAAAAAAATAATCCGCAGTTGGCAGAGAAAGCGGCTGAAAAAGCTGTAGTCAATGAAATGTTGGCTAATTGTAAATATGATAAGGAAGTTTGCGCTTATTTTGTTGCTCAAGCAAAAGCGATGGAAAAAGGCGTCGTTATCAATACTGTGGCTAATTTAGGTGAATATGGCACCAGCACTAGTGAAATGAAAACCAGTGGTAGCGATATGGAAGTAAATAGCTATAAAGACGGACAATTAGAATCAGCTATGATTTCTTTTGGCGGAATCACCTATTTCAAAGATTTGCGTGATAATGCTTGGTACCAGGTGGGTGACGCTGAAGGCAATTTTAGCGATCCTAAAGAAAGTTTAGTAGAAATTCAAGCTACTTATAATGAAGATAATTTGGATATGCAAATTAAAAAAGTGGGCAGTGAGGCTTGTGGAAATTTGACCTGCGATAAGTATGAAATCATTGATACTATGGGCGAAGATGGTAACACTAGCTATGTTTGGATTGATACTAAGGAGCACTTAGCTCGCAGAATGGAATTTAGCTTTGAGGGTGGATCCAACGTAATGGAATATAAATATGAAACGGTGCAAATTAGCAAACCAACTCCAATTAAGGAAATGCCCATGTTTGATGCTCCTGACAGCAGTGAAGTAGAAAGTGGCGAGATGCCTTCCCAAGCAGAGCTTGAGCAAATGATGAAAGACTATGGATTAGATGGCGAATAATTTTTCACCAACTTCTAGCTTGCCAGTTAAATTTATTCGTCCTGGAATAAAGGCATTTATTGTTCGTGATGGGAAAATTTTAGTGGTTAAAGAAAAAGTGAAGCGCTTTGGCAAAGAAACAATTATTTATGACTTACCGGGTGGAGGGATTGATCCAGGTGAAAATTTACACGATGCTCTCCATCGTGAAGTAATGGAAGAAGTTGGACTTAAAATTGAGATAGGCAAGTCGGTTGGCAATTGGGACTTTGTCATTCCAAGTTTTGAAGATCCAAATTTTAGCGTACACATTATTTGTATGGGCTATCAGTGTCAATTGCTTGGGGAACAGACGATAGATATAGACAAAAACCCCGCGAAACTAGAAGATATTTTTGGTACTCTGTGGATGAGCAAGGCAGAAATCTTGGCTTTAGAATATGATATCTTTGCCCATAACCTAAATGTGAGAAAAGCTTTGGAGGCTGTGGAAATATAAATAACTGGCTTATTTCGCCATCGCTTTTTTCTTCAGTTCTGTTGGCATTTTTTCAATGGCATAACGTAAGGAAGTTCTAGGCATCACGGCTTTATTCTTCATGACGTAATCGAAAACTTCTTGTTGATGAGCTTGGCTAGCTGCTTTGAGCATCCAACCATAGCCTTTTTGCACCATATCGTCTGAATCGAGTAATAAGCTGTCCGCAATTTCGAAAATGTCTTTGAGGAATTTGCCATTTCTAGCAGGAATAATCAGTGAGACAGCGCTAGCTCTTTTGACCCATCTGTTTTTCGATTTAGTCCATTTTTTAAGTTGAGTGATATATTCTGGAAAAATTTCTACAAACTTGCCAACCGTGTGATTGCAAAAAGTATCGCAGGACGCCCAGTTATTAATATATTTTTCTGCCCAGCTTTCAAAAATGATGAAATCTTTTCTTTCATATTGTTGCCAAACATTGTAAGACCAATTGCAAGCAATGAAAGTTTCTTCCATATAGCCAGATCGCCAAAGTTCTTCGCATAAAGAAAAGATTTTCTCTTTGCTTTCGGCTTTGATTTCCTTAAAAGCTTCTTTGCCAATCTTGCCAACAGTGGCGGTTTTAATGCCGTAGAGTTTAGCTGCTTCTTTGAAAAATCTTTGACCAGACGCTTGAGTTTTAGCATCAGCATTTTGTTTTAATTGTTGTTGGAGGTTTCTAATAATGGGGTGCATTTCTTGCTTTCTGTCTGTAAGATATTTTTCACGTAGTTTTTTGGTGAAAGGAGTTGAAAAAGGCTTTTTACCATAAATAGGTGAAACTTCTTGTTCAAGGTGTTTTAACATTTCTGCATTATTTTTCTTTAAAACTTTTTGTATAGCTCGACAACCTTCCTGAGTATAAATCCATAGGTAATCTAAATCTTTAAAAGTTCCAAGAATTCTATCATTTAAATAAACATCAATTTTGCCAAAAGCCCAGTCATCGTGAACTGAAATATATTTAATAATTTGTTTAGATTTATTTTTAGGATAATTAACTGACTCAAGAATTTTTCCCGCAAGCTTCGCCCCAGCTTCCATATGTGCTTTTCTAATATCTTTATCGTAGTAATTGGTTTCTGCTATATCGGCTAAAGTTGCGTAGCCTATGTCATGTAAGATTGCGAGGGGCATCAGCAAGGTTTTATCTAGAGATTCTTGCTCACAAACTTCATCAACTTTTTGCATAAACCATTCGATATGTTTAATATCCATGGGACGACCTTTTTGGTAGTAGGGTTTAGAGAGTTGCCAGATTTGTAAGTAGATATCTTGCATGAAGAATATTGTAGCACTGTAGAAGTGTGGGAACAGTATTTTGTGAGGATTAGGTGAGCAATTTCCACAATTGGCGGAGGGACAGCACTCTGCGAGTACTAGGCAGGTACTTCGTACTTGCCGTCGGGATTTAAAGTAATCTATAGTTTATCTCACATTGCCAATCAACTCTAGCTATGCTAGGTTGCTTGTCAATGCGGAGGGACAGGGATTCGAACCCTGGATAGCTTGCGCTATGGCGGTTTAGTAAACCGCTGCACTAGGCCACTATGCGATCCCTCCTTTTTAAACTAACAGGGTCTGATTGTACCAAAGATTAGCTTTTAATAACAGATTTTGTTTTTTGTTTATCCAAGAGAAAAAGACTCAAAAATAAGGTGAGTCCCCAAAGGGTAATAACGCCGAAAAGAACAGTTGTGCTTAATTGTTTGGTTATCATTGCATAAATAATTCTCATTAAAATTGTATGGGATAAAAAGATGATGTAGGAATTTTTGCCTAACCAAAGTAAAAGTTTATTAGCAGGTAATTTTATAGTCACTAAGCTTAGACAAAAAGATAGGCCGAATAAAATAATTGACAATTTAGTAAATTTTAAAACTGGCAGCGGATCGATACCATTATTGATTTGCTTTAGACAGATAAAAACTATCGCGCTAAAAACTAAAGCACTGAGAACTGGAGCGAGTTTGACTAATAATTTTGGCAAAGTTTTTAATTTTAAATAAATGCCAAAAGCAAAATAACCAATCCATGATAGTGATAAGGTATATTGAAAGCGATCACTTTTACTGTTCGTAGTGGCGAAAGTGATATAAAGAGCGACTTGGATTAATAGGGCAAGAAATAAAAGGAGCTTTGGTTTTTTTCGAAGCAGCCAAAGCAAAGGGAAAAGAGCATAAAGCTGAAAAAGCACTGGTAAAAAATATAATTGATAATCAGCTTGACCAAAAAGCAACTGTATCCAAAGCGACATCGGTTGGTTGCCATATGACCAAGTAGGCACGGAACTGATGATTAGAATCGAAGCAAAGCTCCATAATAAATAAAGCGGTAACAGTTTGAAAACTCTTTTTTTGAAAAAATCTAAATATTCAATTTTTTGGTTTTCATATTTTGTTGCTAGTCCGTAACCAGAAAGCATAATAAAAGCTGGCACACAAAAACGAGCTAACTGATCAATGCTGATAAAAAAAAGTTGTTTTTCTGAATTATAAATACCAGGAAAATAGGCTAGAAGATGAACGATGATAACCGCGATAATGGCGAGCCCTCTGATTAGATTAGTTCTTTGGAAGGAAATAAATATTTTTTGCACAATTAAATTCTTATGATTTAATTATAGCAGTTCGAGAGGACAGATCTAAGCATTAGTAATATAGTAAGTCATATGAAATATAGAACATTGGGAAAAACTGGCTATAAAGTTTCTGAGATTGCCTATGGTTCTTGGTCTTTGGGGGCTGATTGGGGTGACGTTTCAGAAGAACAGGCTTTTTCTACTCTAGCCGCATTACCAAAAGCAGGTATTAATTTTATTGATACAGCAGATGTTTATGGTGATGGTAGAAGTGAAAAGTTGATCGCTAAATTTAGACAGATTGAAGCTGTGCCGATGCACGTAGCAACTAAAGCAGGCAGAAGACTAAATCCCCATCTTGCTAGAGGCTATACGGAAGAAAATTTAACAAAATTTGTTGAACGAAGTCTTAAAAATCTAGAGACCAATTGTTTAGATTTACTCCAACTTCATTGCCCACCAACGCAAGTTTTTTATATGCCTGAAACTTTTAAAGCCTTGGACAATTTGGTAAAAGCAGGAAAGATTCGTCACTACGGAGTTAGTGTAGAAAAAGTGGAGGAGGCATTGAAGGCAATTGAATTTCCAAATGTTTCGACAGTGCAAATAATTTTTAATATGTTTAGACAACGCCCGATGGAATTATTTTTTCAAGAAGCTAAAAAGCGCAACATTGGGATTATTGTTCGTGTACCTTTGGCAAGTGGGCTTTTAACTGGTAAGTTTGATTCCAATTCAAAATTTGCTGAAAATGATCATCGTCTATATAACCGACAAGGAGCAGCTTTTGATGTAGGTGAAACATTTGCAGGAGTCGATTTTGAAACTGGATTAGCTGCAGTAGAAAAGCTCAAAAAGATTGTTCCTGCTGGATATACAATGTCACAATTTGCTCTCAAATGGATTTTGATGCAAGACGCTGTTTCGACAGTAATTGTTGGAGGAAAGACAGAACAGCAAGTTATGGAAAATAGTAAGGCCAGTGAACTTCCTGCTCTCAGCGATCAACTTATGAAAAAAGCTGCAGATATTTATGATTCTTTAATCAAATCTCAAGTTCATTATCGTTGGTAGGTTTTTTCTGCCAAATAAATAAAGAATATAGTCTCTTCAAAAGGATGTGACAAGGATGATTGAATAAGCTAAGATTAAGTGGTGAAAATATTTCTGAAACTCTTCCCATTACTGGTGCTAGCTATTTTTTTTCGTTTTTGGCTGATATCCAATAACCAAATATATTTTTGGTATGATCAGGCGAGGGATGCACAGGTTTCGCAAGAAATTATTATTAATAAAGACTTAAAAATTCAGGGACCTTCTGCTAGTGGAACCAATGATACGATTTATCATGGTGTTTTATATTATTATTTAATTGCTCCTCTTTATGTTTTGTTTGATGGGAATCCTTTTTTAGTTACTTTAGTTTTTAGTGCAATTAATTCCCTGTCAGTAGTTTTAATTTATTTTTTAACTAAGGAAGTTTTTAAGAATGAAAGATTAGCTTTAATAGCAGCTGCTTTATTAGCTATTAATTTTGAACACGCTCAATATTCAACTTGGTTATCAAATCCAATGATTGCTTTGCTTCCTGTTTTGACTTTCTTTTATAGTCTTTGGAGGTTATTCTATCAGGAAAACAAAAAAGGTAATTTAATTTGGCCGCTACTAATGGGTGTTTCTTTAGGAATAATTGAGCAAAGTGCTTTTTATTCTGTTTATTTCTTTGGAGCTATTTTAGTAGGAGTCATTTTTTCATCAAAACAAAATAAGCAGTCGGTTCGTAGGCTTTTTTCTTTAAAACAAGTTCTAGTTTTTCTTGTTAGTTATGGATTGTTAATAAGCACGATGCTATTTAATCAGTTTAAATTGTTTAGAGCAGGAATTTTTACTTTAAATGGTTTGAAAGAAGCTTTTGGGAGTTCAAAATTATTGGTAGAACCACAATTAATTGGTCAATTTTTTGTTACTTATTTTACAAAAATTATTGAAAGCTTAACTCCAACAATGACTATATTTGGAACAATATTGTTATTTGTTTTAGCTTGGTCATTTTTTAACAAAACTTCTAAGGCAATACGTTATTTTTTATTAAGTTGGTTATTAGCTCCTTTATGGTTATTCGTGATTCATTTTCGAAATAGTCCGCACATGCTATTTGGAATTGAATATGTGTTATTAATTATTCTAGCTTTTTTCTTAGAAAGTGTTTTTAAGCAAAAGAGCTATCTATCTAAAATAATTGGCTTACTGATTACTAGTGTTTACATAATCTGCCAATTTGGTGCATTACAATTAGTACGCAATCAGAGCACTAGCATTTTTACTTTTCAAAAAGGTGTAATGTTAAAAAATGAACTTAATCTAATTGACCGCACTTATCAATTAGCTAATGGACAGCCTTTTTCTATTTCGATTTGGGGTAGTCCTTATGAATATTATGTTACTTGGGCTTATTTATATGACTGGTATGGAAGGACTAAATATGGTTATTTACCAAGCTATTTTGGTACTAGCCAGATAGGAAAATTTGGTTCAGATTTATTAGAACAAAAAGACTCAACAGCAGCAATTCATTTTTTAATTGAAGAGCCACAAATTAATTTAGTAGGTAATATTTATCAACAATTTATTGCTAAGCAAGATAGTTTAACTCTTCCACAAATAACCACACAGACACAAAAGAATGGTTTTGAATTATTTGGAGAATATCGATTACAATTAAGAAAATAAGAATGGCTATTTTATTTTGTTTTGAAGCAAATCTTCTTTTTGTAAGCGAGTTAATTTTTTGATAGCAAATTCTCTTTGCGCCGCATCTTTGTAATTGTTGAATTTTTCAGAATGAACTAATTTGACAGGTCCGCGCCCGCGAGTATAAGTAGCACCTTTGCCAGAATTATGAACTTGGACACGATGATCTAGATCATATGTCAGACCGGTGTAATAAGTCTTGTCGGCACATTGCAAGATGTAGGTGAACCAATGAGGATGAGTGGATTTAGGCACGATGTTATTATACAGGCGATTCGATCATCGCATGGATAAAACCAATAATAAGGCCGTTGTCTAAATCTTCACCACAGGAGATGTATCCATTTAAAAAGTCAGGAGAGATTTTACTCCACTCACTGTTTAATTCAAAGTTATTTTTCTTTGCAAAATCTGGCCACTTATCCAGGGCTTCTTGGAGCTCAGCTTCATTTTCAAATTTTTTCCCGATAACATACTGATCAAGAAAAAGAGAAAGTATTTTATAGGTAGGACGAGTTATTGTTAAAAAATATTTAGTAGCTGAATCTTCTAGAGCTCTTATATCTTCTGGTGAAAGACCACCACCCTGATCCTTGTTTAGAAGATCGTTTTGACAGCCTTCAATCTCTATCGACATAAATTATCCTTTTCGTTAAAAAAATTGATAATCAATGTAATAATATATCAAACAACGTCATTGTCAATAATGAAGCGAAATAAAGGGCTTTTTTGCTTATACCGTATTAAAATAGCGATCACCGTAGTCACCGAGTCCTGGAACAATATATTTTTTATCATTAAGGTTTTGATCAACGCTGGCAGTAAAGATTTTTACTTTGGGAAATTCTTGGTGAATGGCCTCAATGCCCTCTGGTGCAGCGAGGACACTAGCGACGCGCATTTCTTTTGGATTTTCTTCTGCCATTCTGCGTAGTAAATGCAGGATAGAGCCACCAGTAGCCAACATTGGATCAGTAACAATAATGGTGGTATGGTGATCAATTTTTGGTAGTTTCCAATAATATTCACGGGCGACAGCTGTACACTCATCACGCTCTAAACCCACAAAGCCGACTTTAACGTTGGGCAATAAATCCATAGCTCCAAAAAGCATAGCAATCCCAGAGCGTAGAACAGGGACAACAACTATGTTTTCATCTAGTGTGCATGATGTAGTTTCACAGATAGGTGTTTCAATCTTCCCTTTCTTGCAAGATAAGTTTTTGGTAGCTTCGGCAAATAATAAATAACAAATACGATCGGAGTTTTCACGGAATTCGTGTAATGATGTTTTTTTATTGCGTAGGTGACTGAGGGAATCTTGAATAATAGGATTTTTACAAACGAAAACATTTTTTAAAATCATATTTTTTTAGTCTAATTTAATTATGGGAAGATGGCAAGGGAGATTATGACTTGATGATCTTTATATACCCCCCGATGGTATGCTATACTTATTTTATGGCACTTACGAGAGAAATTTTAATCGTTAAAATATTGCGCAGTAATTATTGTAAAGTAGTCTGGCTATTAGGATTTTTTGGCAGTTATTTTTTAATTCCGAAACATCTTTTTATGACTGCTTATGCTTATTTAGCTTTGTTTTTTATGTTGGGTTTTGCGACGATGTTGACTTGTTTCATTCATAATGTAAAAGAAAAAATTACTTTAGCTAAAACTTATAAATCTTCTTTTTTGGGGATTCTGGCCTCTGTCTTAGGTTTAACGGCCCTGCAGCTTTGTGGACTAGGAAGCGCTTTTTGTAGTGGCAGTATTTTTCTTGGATTATTAACGACTATTTTTCCTGGAGTAGCTCTAGGAGTTTTTAGTCAGTACGCAGTGGAATTAGTGATTTTTTCGATCATTATGCAAGCGGTTACGATTTGGCAAATGGGTTGTTTTAAAAAATAATTAAAGCTCAATAATTCTTCCACGGCTTATTTCTTTAATTCCCTCGCTGATAGCAACAAATACTTCATTTATACTTAGTGGAATTTCTGCCTGGAATGAGCATACTTCGGTTTTTCCGATAGTAATCAAAATTTTATCAGGGTATTCTTTATTTTCAGAAATGCTATGAATTTTTTTATTAACTATTATAGTAAATGTATTTTTTTCCAATTTTACATTTAACCTGGGATCTATTTGCTTTGCGACTTCTAAGCAAGTAGCCATATTAATTTTATTGACATTTTCTTTGGAAAATTCCACTGTATTTCTAAGTTTTTCTGACATATTTCGATCATTATATATTATTAAGCCAAAAAATAAATCAATCCTGCTCCAATTGAAAAACTGAGAAGTGAAAGTAAGAGCTTGCCTACATTTTTTTCTGCACGAATTTCTGGAAGCAAATCAGAAGTAGCGATATAAATAAATCCACCGGCAGCAATAGCGAGCAAATAATAATTAAAGGATTCTACGTTACTGTAAAAACTACCTACCATTGTGCCAAGTATGGCAACTAAGGCAATGGTAAAGTTAAGTAAAATGGCTTTCTTTTTACTAAAGCCTGCGTGAATAAGCACTCCAAAATCACCAAATTCTTGAGGTAATTCGTGTAGAGCAATCGCTAAACTACTAGATAGACCGACGCGCCAATCAATGGCGAAGCTAGCAGCAATAATCAAACCGTCAATGAAGTTGTGAATAGAATCACCCAGTAAATTCATATAGCCAAAACTATGGACATGGCAATTTTCTTTGTGGCAGTGGCGCCATTGAAAAATCTTTTCAATGATAAAGAATACAAAGAAAGCGAGGAAAGTTACTAGTAAGCTGGTTTCAATTCCTAAAGCTTCAGCGCTTTCTGGAATGAGATGAAAAAAAGCATCAGCCATTAGAGTTCCAGCGGCTAAAGCTAGTAAATAGATAATAATTTTATGAAGGAGTTTGTGTTTAATGCTGAGTGAAAAAACACCTAGCAGAGAAATTAAACTAATTAAAAAAGTAGCTAATAGAGCGAAAAGTAAATTTGACATGAGTTGTATTTTAACAGAGATGGGAAGTTTGACTAATCTAACAATCCAGATTTAATGAAATTTATTTCTTTGGAAATAGTATCTATAATTGTTTTTTCATTAAGTGGAGATTCCATGCTAAATGAGCAAAGGATTAATTCTCCAAGCATGATGTTAATGGCTTTTCTATCCATATAATCAGTGCCTTGAGGTTCTATCCCTAATTCAGCTGAAAGAGTAGAAAATCCTGTTTTAGCAATGGCTTTTTTACAAAGATTCAAATTCTGTTCAAATCTAGATGTTTCTGTTTCTCCATTTATCTGCATGCTCTGATTGTAGCAGGTTGATAGGTATTAGCTTGAGAGATTATCCAATTTTTTGAACTAGTTCTGGAATTTCAATAAATAAATTAGTTCTAGCATCTGCTCCTAACAATTCATCTTTTGTATAAGCGATTGCTTTCATGCCAGCTGCCTTAGCTGCGTTCATATCGCTTTGAGCGTCGCCCACATAAACAGCCTCATTGGGTTTTATGGCTAATCTTTCGCACGCTAATAAAAGAGGTTCTGGTTCTGGTTTATGTTTTTCTGTGTCTTCAAAATAAACAGCAGTCTGAAAAAGATTCTGTAAAGCAGTTAGCTGAGGTACGAGAGAAACTCTAGTTTTTACTCTACTTGTGACTATTGCTAAGGCGTATTTTTTACTTAATATTTTAAGAGTGTTCTCGCAATTATCTGGGATAGTTATTGATTTTTCTTGATAAGGCACGGCGTGGCTTTTGCCCAGTAGCCAAATTCTTTGTACTTCTTTTTCGTCAGCAGTTGGAATTAGTTTTGCTATGGCCTGATCCATTGGTAAATGGAAAGTGGTTTTGTAAACTTCTCTAGTTGGTGGGTTATATCCAGTAAAGGACATCAAATCTTGAAAAAATTTGAAATTTGCTTCAAAGGAATCTAGTAAAACACCGTCGACGTCGAAAATAACTGCTTTAATCATAATATGATTATACTATTTTGGTAGCTGAGTTTAGAGTCTGTATACTAACTTACGACTGTTCACAAAAATGTTACAATAAAAACATACTATGCTTGGGAATTACGAATCTACTTTAACTCAAAGTTCTGCAGAAGCAATTCCTGAGCACCAAGAAAAAGCTAATTTTTTTCCAGAAATATATTGTAATGCGCCTTTAGAAAGTACCACTTTTGTATATTCAATCCCTGTTCGAGGTGAATGGAATAATGGGCATTTGTTAAGAACGCTCAAGGCGTTGTTTTCTCAACACACAAGAGACCGCGAGAGTGTTGAAATCCAAATTATTAGTAATATTGGATTTGGAATAGAAAATTTAATTGAATATATTGATACAGGTGAAAGATACAGGGTTCCTAAAGAAACATCGTCTGGTGATCTTGTTTTATCGAGCCATGGCGATTCTGATGAAGAGAAATCTATGAATTTTCTTTATGAGGCAAATGAATCAAATAATTATTTAAAAAAGATAATTACTGTTCAAGGTTTAGTTAGAGAATTAAAAAATGCATCTAGTGACAAAAATAAAATACAGTCTGAAATTGAGAATCTTGTATCAAGTGTAACTTCTCCGTTAGAGAAAGACATCTTGCTTTTAGCGATACAAAAGTCTATGGCTTTTAACTTGATGCTAGTTGATGCCTCTCACACCTTTTTTAGCAATACTGAATATCGAAGCGCAAATATTAGCTCAATGAGAACGCTTGGTATTGATACGATTAAGGCTAGATATCCGCAAAGTCAGAATATTGCCTTATCATTATTCGATGCCGATACAATTCCTCAAGATAACAATGTTGTGTTTGAGCTTCAAGAACTTTATGCGCAAAATCCAGATTTGAATTATATTTTTTTGGGAATGGAAAATTCTATCCCGGGTCATTCGAAAAATTTTATTGCGGATTCCCCAAGGGAAAATATTCGTAGAGCTGGTGTTTATTCATTGGGAAGCACCAATTATGGTTCACCACAGATTTCTTTTCGTATGAGTACCTATGATAAGTTAAAAGAGATTTCAGGCTGGTCTTGGCCTGGTTTTCATGGTGACGAAGATAGAGATACTGCATTACGATTAATCTATCATTTTGGAAATCTTCAAGATGAATTACTTTTGGAAAAAAGTGCTTCTATTTATTTCCCAACTGTTTTGACAGCCGACCGTTTAGATGGCTTTAACGATTCCAAAGGACGTGCAGAATCTTTCAATTTATTTGTAATGAGACCATTACTAGAAGACTTATCTGAAGTTCTTTCTTTTCGAGAACAAATGGAAAAATTGATTGAAAGCAGACCAACATCAGAAAGGTTGCCAATTCAACAATTATTACTTGAAACAAAAAAACATTTCTTAAAAAAAGAGCAACAGATGCAACGTTTTAATAAACTTCTTTTAAGAACTTTTATACAAGCTTATGAACAAGGTTTTATTCAGTTGATAAATGAAAAGGCTCAGATCAATGTAGAAAAAATAATGGAGTTGTCTGGTGGAACAGCCTTATCTCATTATTTAGAGCAAAATAAAAACCTTGTGACTTCAATTCTTAAATCTCCAGAGGACATTGAAGTCATAAAACACTTCTTAGGTTTAACAAAAGAAGTTGTCGAAGAACCATTAACGGATTTCCAAATGACGCTAAGAGAATATGTTGGGGACGTGCGTTATATGGATGATTTAATTAGTAGCGGAGAGTTAGCTATTAAGCGTGAAAAAGGTGAGAGAGATCAAACAATATGGAAGACAGAAGATTTACGACAGATAAATTCTTCTAGCTCCATTATGCATTCAACTATTGCAGAAATATTAGCCTTAGGACAAGTGTATAAACTTTTTTTTGAAACAGATAAATCTAATTTAGATAGATTCGAGTTAGGCCATACTACTTGGCCTAAAAATCATGATGAACAAAAGCTTAATTATAAGTACGAAGATCATGATCAAAGGATTAAAAAAATTCAATCTAAAATGAATTGGATTAAAGATGATGTGAGTACTGAACAAAAACAGAAGGACGCCAAATGGTGGGAAAAAATACAGTTTTCGACATTCCCTATTTTTGGATTGTTTAAGAAACTCAATAGATGATGTTTTTATTTTAGCACTGAAAAAATTTATGGAAGTTTTTTCAATTGTAGTTTATATGCATTACTACGCCCGTCCAAACCAGCGAATATACCGATATCTAGGATTTTTGTGTATTTTTTAGATTCTCTTTCAACTTGGGACCCAGAGTGTCTAAAATAAAGTTTGATATATCATCTTTATGTTTCGAACCTTCATTATCTGCATTTAAATCACCATGCCACTCAATATGTTTTCCCCATCCATTTATTTCTGCCTCATTATAAATATTTTGGCATAGAGCAACACCAGACTCATTGTAATTTGTTTTTGGATAGAAGAGGTGGTATTTAATTGGTTCATTGTGATCTTCACTTACCATTGTTAGCACAAGGAAGATTTGTCTTTCTATGGTATCGCCAATTTTCCAATATATATCAACTTCACAATAATCAAACTCAAATATTTTGTGATATGAATTTTCTTTTAAATTTAAATTAATGTTCGCTCCTGAACGTTTGTTAATTCCATAATTTTTTAACGAGAACTGTTGTTCTATTATGCCCAACATACTTTGGATTTGCTCAGCAAGTTCATTTAAATATTTCTCTCTTTTATTTAGCCATTGAGTTCTCTCTCTTTCAGCTTTTCCAGTATCTTTTGTTTCTTTTTTTATTTCTTGTTTAGTTGCAGCTAATTGTTTTGCAACCATTAGAGCGAACTGATTTGAATCACTTGTATCTAAACCTTGGTCTTTTGTTTGATCTTTTTCTGTCATATTTTTCCAAAAAAAACCACCTTCCAAATTGGGCAGGTGGATAAATTTTTATTTATACTGATTGTATTATACTACTTTTGTTTTTTTGGCGGAGGCACTGCACTCTGCGAGTACTAGGCAGGTACTTCGTACTTGCCGTCGGGATTTAAAGTAATCCTCTTTTTCTCTCACATCATCTGTAAATGCTAGACTTTGTCTAGATTTCCAGCTGATGCGGAGGCACTGGGATTTGAACCCAGGAACCCCGAAGGGTCAGGTTTAGCAAACCTGTGCAATTGGCCACTATGCGATGCCTCCTTATTAAAAATACTAGACGATTATAGCAGAAAGATCATTCTAACTCTCTAGAATTTATTCCTTTTTTTCCGTACTTATATAAATTTAGTTTTTTAATTTTCATGCGCAGCTGTTTAGAAAGTTTGTTGAGTTTTTGCTTTAGCTCGTCCTCCGTCTCCACTTCGGACATTTCCTCGCAAAGCTTAGTCAAAAACGGAAACTTTCGTTAAGCAAGCATGAGAGTTAAAAAACTAATGCATCTCCGAGCTTCTTTCTTTCAAGAAGTTTCTCCAAGATTCGATAACGCGAATGGAGGTGGAGAATGGCAAATCAATAACGGCGGTGAAGAGGGCAGCAAAGATATTATATTTTTTCCACTGATTAGAAAACCATTGTCCAATTTTGGCTAAAGGAATGGAAAAGAGTTCGAGTAAAAATTCAGTAAAGCTGACGTGGTCCTCAATAGTAATTTCTTTAGATTTTGATTTAATAGCCATGGCCGCGAAGAAGACCATTGCAACGTTGACGGTGTCGAGATACATGGAAGTCCAAGGAACGCGACCGATCTCAAAAATCCAGAAAATAAAACGCATGGCAGCTAAACCACAGAGAATCGAAATGGCAATAAAAACAAAATTAAGAACTTTATTTTTCTTACGGCGAAAATCAACTTCGTAAACGTCTTCGCTATTATGTTTGTGGATAATCTTAGAAACCTCTCCTTGAACAATCTTTAAATTGCTGTCTTTTGGAGGGCGAATAACGATCACTAAAATAAACATTACTAAACTAGGAATAAGTAAATCTACAAAAAGTGAAAGGATGCTAAATTCTTTACCAGCTAGTTTAGCAACTGGACCCTCAAAGATAATAAAACTGGCAATACCAGCTACAAAAATAGATAAAGTTGAATAAATAGCGGAACGGAAAAGGCGACTCTTAAGACTTTTCTTACGTTTGAAGTAAGCTTCTTTGATCATTTCCTTAAGTTCTTCTGGATTGGCTAATTTTTCTCTGACCACATCTGGAGTGTTATTGATTCTATCAAGTACATCACCAATAATGCGATAAGCTGCATCATATTTGCCAGCTAATTTGTAGAAATGTTTACCTTCTTCACTATTGAGATCCTCTTCAATCTGTTGGCGAACTTCATGAACTTGTCTCATGACATTTTCTATACTTTCTTCTGTTTCTTCAACCCAGAAAGGATAGCGGATTTTAATGACATTATAAGAAATGATTGGATCATCAAAATTATAAAGAGTACGCATACTAGCGATATAAATTTGAATGAGGCGATCAAGGTCACTCATTTTATCGCTGGGTAAAATGCGATTACGTTCAAAAATAACGTTAGTCATTAGATTGAGCAAAGCGTTTTCTTTAAAAGCTGGGGCTAAAACCTCTTCAATTTCGCAAGCAGCAACTTCTAGCATCCAGGTATAAAATTCCATTTTGTTTTTAACATGTTTCTTGCTTTGGGAGTTAGGAAGGTTGGAGTTATCTAAAATACGAATGTATTTGGAAAGAATATTTTCGATTTCCTTGATTTGTTTTTTAGCAATTTTGCCATTGTCGAAGTAGCCACTACGCATCAGCTCTAAAATCATTGGTTCAGCCATTTCAGTGGCGTTCAAATTTGGAAGTATGCTAATTCCATAGAGTTCCGAAACTAAACGACGTTTAAGAATGCGTTCAATGGCTCCACGACGCAATAAATTTTCTTCTTTCCAATCAATAACTTTTCTGACCTGTTCGTAAACACTGGCAATTTTAGAAGCCAATTCATCTACCTCAAGAGGAGAAATGATTGCTCGATGTTGATATTCCCAGTCCATTTGGTATTGCTTGGTGTATTCTTTAGCGTAAGCAGAAAGTTCTCTAGGCTCAACAATCCTTTTTTCTTGTTTTACTTCTTCTTCTACTTTTATTTCAGTTTGATTTTCGTTATCTGGCATAAACAATTTCTTCAATCTTCAATAGATTATAGCAAATTTTTCTTTATAATGAGCAACATATGCCTGATAAATACTCCGCCGTCTGGGTTTCCCATACATCTATTAGTGATTTTTTGCAGTGTCCAAGGGCATATTACCTCAAGAATGTTTACAAAGATCCCAAAACTAATCATAAAGTTCAATTAATGTCGCCACCTCTGGCGCTTGGTCAAGTAGTGCATAGTGTTCTCGAGTCTTTGTCGGTTCTGCCAACTACAGAGCGTTTCAAAGAATCATTAATTGTTAAATTTGAGCGTAAATGGAAAGAAGTTTCTGGTAAGAGAGGCGGATTTTTTGATGCAGAGACAGAAGAGCAATATAAAAATCGTGGCAAAGAAATGTTGCTTAAGGTTATGGAAAATCCTGGTCCTTTAACTGGTTTAGCAGTCAAAATTAAAGAGGATCTGCCACATTATTGGTTATCTGAAGATGAGGGCATTATTCTTTGTGGCAAGATTGACTGGTTAGAGTATCTCAAGGACAGCGACAGCGTCAATATTATTGATTTCAAGACTAGTAAAAGCCAAGAAAACGACAGTTCTCTGCAGTTACCAATTTATCATCTCTTGGTTCACAATTGCCAGCATCGCAACGTCAGCAAAGCTAGTTATTGGTATTTAGGTCTTGATGAAATTGTGGAAAAAACTTTGCCAGATTTGGAAGAAGCTCATGATCAAATTCTCAAAATTGCCAAAGAAATGAAATTAGCTCGTCAACTGGAGCGTTTCAAATGTCCACATGGCGAAGACGGTTGTTTTGCTTGTAAACCTTTTGAAAAAATTATCCAAGGTGAAGCTGAATTTGTTGGTGAAAATGATTATCGTCAGGACATTTACGTCATGGAGCGATCTAAAAAAGAATTATCCAAAGAAGAAAATAGCGAACTGATTTAGTTTATTTGCTAGGATCTAAAACCAAATCTTTGAAGCGACCATCCCTGAGTAATAAGGAAATAACTGCGTAAACGGCAATATCTTGCCAATTCTCGTAGCAACTCTCATTTTGTGGTTCAGCCCCAGTAGTGGCTAAGTTTTGTAAACGGCGCAGTTTGTCATTGATACGAAAAATAATTCCCAACTCGCCATTGTCTAAAATATTGTCTTTACCGTAATCCTTGTTTTTCTTGATAAAAATTTTTAGCAATTTAGCCAATTCTTCGTCAAAGGCTTGGTCTAGATGCTGAGGCTTGGTTTGAGGCATAGAAATATATTAACAAATTTTTAATTTTTGACTAGACTGGCAATTTTATTGAACAGTTGTTTTATCAATTCTGGAAATATCGCTCAAAGAGTAATGTTCCGTGAAGTTTAAGTCATTGCCATTTTCTATAGCTGGATCATGCATAATATAATTGCCATCTCTTTTTTCTTTAATAACTATAAAATGATTATTTCCATAGAATAATCGTACAATAACTGGTTTTCCTTCGTTTAAAATAGAGTCCAGACAAGAGGCTGATGTGCCACAAGAAGCTCCAGACCTAGAGATACTCACCCCATTTACAGTTATGTTTTTCCCTAAATCACCAGATGCGAAAACAGAGCTACTTGCTATTTGAGCCGGAGTTAAAGATTTGCCATAGTGTGTTGCCATCATGGCAACAGAAGTTGCAAGACAACCAGAGGATGCCATGGTGTAACTTGATCCACTAAGGTACATGCTTCCCCATTGCGAATCACGTTGAGAATAATAACAACCCCAAGAATCACATTTTGTTTGATTTGTTAAAAGTGAAATTCCGATAGTACTCGCAAAACGACTAAAAGAAGCCAATTGAGCATTTAATTCAGTTATCTTTTGTTGGTAAACTGATTCATTATTTTTTGTTTCTTTAAGCAAGCTGTCCTTGCTAGCTTTTTGAGAATCTAGAATATTTTTTTGACTCTGCAATTCTTTTCTTTTTTGCTCTACCTCTGCTTGTTTAGTTTCTTTAAGATCTTTTTGTTGATTGTAAGTTAGGCGTTGCAACTCAGTCTTTTTCATAATGTCTAGGGTTTGTTCTTGAGCGACATTGACATAACGATATTGACTAATAAAACCATTAAAAGAGTCGGCTGCAAAAAGATTATTTTTGTAAGGCAGGCGACTTTGTTTGTAGCTTTCACGAATTCTTTTGATTAGAATTTCACTCAAACGATTGAGAGAAATACCCAAACCTTCAATTCTTTCTGAAAGCTCGGTAATTTCTTTTTCCAAAGTAGCAATTTCAGCTACAGTTTGACGAATTTTAAGACCTTGAACTTTAATTTGACCGTTAATTATATCAATAGCTGATTGGAGAGTATTAGCCTCAGAACGAGTTTGGTCAACTTTATCTTGCCAGCATTTTTTTAAATCATTCAAGCAAGTGCTATCATCTTCGCTACACTGATCTTTTTGATCACAATCCTCAGCTCTCACTACCGCTGGAGAGAACAGAAGAACAGCTAGGAGAATCAGCGAATAGCTTATAGTTTTTCTCATTTTTATCTTTTGAGCATGCGTGCTACAGCGCTGTAGCTTGCCACAATTCCAAGGAGAATAGCCAAGACAAGGCCGGCTGCAAACTGGTAGGCAAAGAATTGCCAAGCAATAGGGAAGTTAACGATGCCTGTCAAGAAGTTTTTAAGCCAAGGGTTGGCATAAAGCATCATCGCAAAATAAATGGCAAAAGCCAAAACGCTGGACATACTACTAACAATCATTGCTTCTAATAGATAAGGGCGATTAATATAGGCATTATTAGCACCGACAAATTTCATGATTTGGATATTTTTTCTCTTGGCTGAAATTTTCATGGAGATGGTGGTCATAATCATTAAAAAAGAAGCCACAGTTAGAGAAATTAGCAAAAATAAACCAACCAAGCGCATGGCATTAGTCCAGCGGACTAGATTATTAATCACATCTTCCTGAAGAACGACATCTTCAACGCTACTTTCTGCGAGGAGATCATTTTTGATGGCTTCGAGGCTTTTAGCATTTGCAGCAGCAACCTCAACACTGGAAGGAAGAATTTCCTCGGTAACTAACTCTAGAAGTAATGGATCATCTTGGTTTTCTTTTTGATAGATTTGTAAGGCTTCTTGTTGAGTAACTATTTTAACTTCTTTGACGTAAGCTTTTTCTTTCATCTTTTGGCTTATTCGAGTTAAATCTTCACTTTTGGCTTCTAACTTCAAAAAAGCAATTACCTGAGGTTGAGTCTCAAAAAAGGAGAGTACCTTTTCGCTCCCAATGGTTAATAGGGAAAAGCAGTAGGCAATAAAAAAAGTGATTGTTAAAAGAAAAACAGTCAAAATACTTTGATAAGGTGAGCGACGAATTGCTACTAGAGCAGAATCAAGTGCTTTCATTTTTTTTCTTTTCCTCTTTTTTATCTTTGTTTTTTTCTTTTTGATCGTTGTTTTTTATCTTCTTAGAGCCAATTTTAAGTTTCAACTTGGGGAAACTTAATCTGTCAGCGAGACTTAGTTTAGGCTTGGTTTCTTCTTTTTTAGTTTCTTCTTTGGCTAGTTTATCTAATTTTTCTTTAACTTTTTCTCTTTCTTCATCAATTTTTTCTTCCCCTATTGGTTCAGGGGTCGATTCATTTTGTTTCTTTGGCTCAGATTGTTCTTTTTTATCGAGGTGAATGATTTTTCCTTTGCCAAGTTCATCTAAAACTAATTGATCATGAGTCGCAAAGAGCAGAGTAGTGCCAAGTTCATTAATCTTTTTGAGAAGTCTGGTAATTTTAATAGTAGCTTCGCTGTCTAGATTGCCAGTTGGTTCATCAGCAAAAATAATTTTAGGACCAACTGATAAAGCTCTAGCAATACTAACTCGTTGAGCCTCTCCTCCTGACAGTTGTCTTGGGAATTGGAGGGCTTTGTCTGCTAGACCAATTAAATTAAGCAGATCGGTAACTCTAGATTCGATCTCTTCGTCTTTTTTATTACTGATGTAAAGGGGTAGAGCAATGTTTTCCCAGACGTTCATCTCCTCTATCAATTTATAATCTTGAAAGACGACGCCAATTTTTCGACGTAGCGCGGGAATTTCTGAATTTTTAAGTTGACTAAGTGGAGTATTTTCAAAAGTGATTTCTCCGCTGGTAGGAAGATATTCCCTAATGAGTAATTTCATTAGAGTGGTCTTGCCTGCTCCAGATGGTCCTGTGATGACCAAAAGATCACCTTCATTAATTTCTAGATTCAAGTCAACGATGGCGGTTTGTTTATCAGCAAAAGACTTACTGACAGATGAAAAAACTATCATGGGCACGAAGTCTATTTAAGCATGTTTACTCTAAAGTTTGAATAGGAGCTTCTGCGTCTACGTTGATTACTTCAACTCGACCTACATCCATGAACCAACCGGCTTTATCTGCCTTGAAGGTTTCACCGTAAATTTTGGCTTCAGTGCCAGCGAGTTTATCTAGATCGACAACAGAGGAAGTTAGAGCAACAGTTTGAGTCTCTCCACCTTCTCTTAGTAGTTTATGAGAGCCTTCGCCATCTACACCACCTTTTTCAATATAACCTGTGGCACTATCAGCAAAAGTATCTTTGTCTTGCACACCAAAAACATCTCCGTTTTTGATCTTGCTACCTTCTTCAATAGTGACATTTTGCATTTGAGCAGCAGTCCCCTTGTTCTTGAGCTTAAAAGCACCGAAACCGGTCATGATACCAGCTAAAACAGCGACACTGCAAATGATGATGAAGGTTTTTTTGACTTTTTTGCTCATAAGATCTTGATTTTGCCTCAAATCTCTCATTTCGTCAACTTGATTTTGGTTGACAGTTCCTATTTCTTGTCCAACTTGTTGTTCGACTTGTTGTTCTGATTGATTTGATTGATCTTCTAATTGCATTTTATACATATCTTTTTATTTTAGACCAATTTACTTAGTTTTTTCCATAATGAATAAAGCTAAGTACAAATTGATCCAAATCACCGTCCAAAACACTGCTACTTTGGCTAGTTTCTACTTGAGTGCGAGTGTCTTTAACTAATTGATAAGGATGAAGAACATAATTACGGATTTGAGTCCCCCAACTAGCATTTTGATGTTGGCCTTTGGCGCTTTGTAATTCGTTTTCAAGTCTTTCTTCTTCAATTTTAGCTAATTTTGCTTTAAGCATTTTGAGAGCTCGTTCACGATTTTGAATTTGACTGCGCTCTTCACGACATTTAACGGTAATATTACTTGGTACATGGGTTAATTCTACTGCAGAGCTAGTTTTATTAACTGACTGTCCGCCAGCCCCACCAGCGCGAGTAAAATTCCATTCTAAATCGCTATCCTTGATCTCAATATCATTTTGTTGGTCAAGTAGAGGTAAAACTTCAACCAGAGCAAAAGAAGTTTGTCTGAGACTATCAGCATTGAAAGGACTTTGGCGCACCAAGCGATGAGTGCCTTGTTCGCCTTTGAGATAGCCATAGGCGTATTCTTCTTCAATTTCGAAAACTGCTTCTTTGATGCCAGCATCTTCTCCCCTAATTTCTGAAACAAATCTATATTTCCAGCCTTTTCTCTCGAAATAGCGCTGATACATACGCTTCATCATCTCTGCCCAGTCCATAGCTTCAGTGCCACCTTGACCAGGATGGATGGAAAGAATGGCATGAGAACGATCATATTTGCCACTGAGGTATTGTTTAAGTTCAGCCTCTTTAAAAATCTTTTCTAGGTTTTTGGCAATTCTTTCAGAGTCTTCACTGAGTTCTAGTTCAATGGCGGCTTCTAAGTCATCGCAAAGTTTTTCTAAAATTTCCAAGCTTTTAACTTCTTTTTGCAAAGCAGAAAGTAGTTGCATCTTAGTTCTAGAATCTTCAGTTTGCCAGAAGTCTTCTCTTTCACTTTCTTTTTCGATTATTCCAATTTCAGCTTTTTTTTCTATCAATTTAGAATCAAGCAAAAGTTTGCGACAATTGGCGATTAAAGTGTCTTGGTCCATATCTAATCTGTATTCTAATCGAAGATCAGGCTTTGATCACTAGTGAGTTCAAAATTCTTACTTTGATCTTGATAATTAACAGAGTAAGTTGTTGCTTGTAGTCCCGATTGCTTCTGAATAAAAATGCTTTTTTGCTCTTCTACTCCAAGTTCACTTTTAAGATTTATTTCTATTTTGTTTTGGCCTTTTGCCAACACTGGAGCTAAAAAGCCAACCTCTCGCCATTTTTGGCCGTCTTTTGTTTCCATCACTCTTTGATCAATTTGAGTGATTTCTTGATCATCGATTAAAACACTGACAAGGTTATTATTTGGTTTAATGTAAAGTCGTTGATAGTTAATGTAAGGTAATTGATTATTATTTTGGAACTTAATGCTGAGTTTTTGCTGATTTTCATCAATATTTATATTGACTTGGCGCTCTACCAATCTATTTGTTTTGTTAATGCCGACATTACTTTCCACGAGGAAATAATAAAGTTCTTGATTATTGTCGTACATTTTGCCATCTAGCTGCCTTCTACTTAGAATCTCAGCAATTTCCTGATCTTTGCTATAGATCTGAATATCTTTGCTTTGTAGCAGATTTTTTGCTAAGGCGAGATAGGCCTTAGGATTTTCTTTAATGGATTGACTGAGTTTTAGCTTAAAGATTTTTAAGAAATGATTAAGAAAATTAGCTTTTTCTTGTGAACCGGGAAAGAATTCACTACGATCTTCTCTGGCAATTTCTGCAAAATTATATTGGTCAACACTTTTGTCATAGTCTGGTAAATAAATCTCTCCAGTAATAGCTAAAAGTTTTTCAACTGCGTTTAAATTAATAGCGATCACTCCTTGGTAATCTTTTTGTTCGGTCTCCTTAAAAAAATAAAGAACTTGCTCGGCTGAATCAGGAAAATTAGGCCACCAGTTGGAGTCTGGCAATCTCATCCCTTGACCAGAACTCAAATATTCATCTAAACCTTTTGGTGCTTCTAGAAATCCTTTAAATTGTCCATCTGGTACATAAATATCTTGGATTTTAAAAGGGGTAGGTTGTCCATTTTTAATTTCTAAAGTAGAAAATGAGCCAAGAAAGCCGCCACTCGCTCTTAGCTCATCGCTGTTTTGTAAAATAATAATGTAGTTTTGATTTTCGTTAAGGAATTTTTTGCTGACTAAAAGCAAATCATTGCTAATCGATTTGAATTCATTTAATTGCTTTATATCAATTTTATTTAATTTATTATTTATTTTTTCTAAATTTTTGATTATTTTTTCTGCTAAATCACGATCACTTGTTTCGCCACTCATTACCTGATTAAAATATTTTTGAGAGTCCTTTTGGAGAGATGAAAAAAGTAAGTAATTCCTAAAAATTCCTAAGACTAGAAAAAAAGATAAACTTGAAAAAACTATAAGTATAATAAGAGGTTTTTTCATGATTCTTGAATTGCTTTGAGATATAAATCAGCTAATTTTTTAAAACTATGGTTTTTAGCTAATTGATAATTTTTATCGAGTATTCCCCTTTGTTTTTTTATGGTTAAATGATTCTTGAATAATTTTTCAGCATTATTAGCACAAGCAATTCCATTGGCAAATGGGCTATCTAATAGATAATCTTTTTTTAAGTCATTTTGATATGCACTGAGCACATTATTTTTATAAGCCATGGCTTCTAAGATGGATAAATAGCCACCTGCGAAACAATTGGCAGATTTTTCTAGATATTTTCTAACGTCAACAAAACCGAGTACTTCACCATATTTTTGACAGTCTTTTTTCATTGGACCATCGCCACAGAATTTAACGGAAAAAATTATGTTTTCTTTTGATAAAATATCTAAGAACTCTAAAAAAATTGATAATCCAGTGTCTTTTTCTAATCTACCAATAAAGAGAAAGCTATCTTTTTCTTTTTCAATGACGCTAATTTCTTTTGCAGGTAGAGCTACACCCCCATAGCTTAAATAATTATTCTTATTATCTAATTGATAATATTTATTTATATATTTGCCAATGCTGATGGTTTTATTAGAAAGTGTTTGGGCAAGCTTTTTGTAAAAAATATTTTTAAGAGGAATGGGGTAGATTTTTTCCCAACCATGAAAAGTAGTAATGACTTTTTTCTTTGGGAAAAGAATTCTAAATGGTAGGTAATATATAAAGACATCGTGAATGAAAACAATTTCTGCCTCTTTGATTTGTTTTATTCTTTTAGACAAAGCCCACCAAATTTGTAGCAAACCAAAGAATTTCAGCATTTTTTTATCAGTAAAAATCTCTCTTTTACTAATGATTTCTATCTCGAGACCAGCTTTTTTTAGGTAGGGCAAAATCGAGGCAATGTGTTTTTCGACACCGCCAATTTCTGGAAGATATGATTCTGTAATGATTAATGCTTTCATGCTAAGTCGGGTTATAATTAAGATATGTCTAGTTTGATTGATTATAGAAAAATCTCTGTTTCTTTGATAGCGACAGTTTTTAATGAAGAAAACAATATTATTGAATTTTTGGAAAGTTATAAAAGGCAAAGCGTTTTGGCCAATGATTTTATTATTGTGGATGCTTTTTCCAGTGATCAGACTTATCTAATTATTAAAAAATTCGGTCTAGAAAATCCCAAATTAAAAATCAAGCTTTTCCGCAAAAAATCTAATCGTAGCCAAGCTAGAAATTTTGCAGTGGAGAAATCACAGTCAGATTATTTAGCTTTTACTGATGCCGGCTGCGTGCTTGATCAATTATGGCTCAAAGAGTTGTTAGATAAATTGGCTAGTTCCAAAAAACAAGTAGTGGGAGGGTTTTTTCAAGGGATTGCAAAAAATAATTTAGAAGAGGCGATAGTCCCCTATTTTTTGCAATTAAATAAAGGAGTTAATGAAAAAAATTTCACCCCCACTACCCGTTCGCTTTTAATTGAAAAAAAGCTTTGGCAAAAGTTAGGCGGCCTTAATGAAAAATTGGAGTTGAGCGAGGATTATCAATTGATGTTAAGAATCAGGCAAGAAAAAATTGAGATAGCCTTTGCTAAAAAGGCGATTGTTTATTGGTATCCACCAAAAACCTTTTCATCTTTTTTAAAGAAGATAACTTCTTTTGCCAAAAGCGATATTGAAGCGGGAATTATTAGGCTAAAAGTTTTATCTATTTTTGCTAGGTATTTTCTTCTTGTTTTGATTCTTATTGAAAATCCTTTTATTTTTCTTCTAGCTTTACTACTCTATATATCTTGGAGTATCAGTAAAAATATGCACAACTGTCCGAATTCTTGGTATTATTTACCGGTTCTACAAATTAGTTCTGACTTCGGAATAATGATCGCTAGCTTATTGGCTTTGCCTAAATTTAAATCAAGAGCTCTTTAATCATAGATTTCTAAAACTTTATTATGATATTTTTTTGCCAATTTGATAGAGATAGGTAGTAATAAAAAGATACTCCCAAGGCCCATGATTAAGAAAATTATCCTAAGAGCTTGCTCTGTATATTCATTAAGAACCGAAAATATAGCCAGTATTAGTATAAAGGCTAAACTAATCATCATGCTTAAGCTAGAGATGGCAGTAGCTCTATTTTTGGAACTATAACATTGGTTGCTGAGTTTTCCTAAAACATTCCAACGCATAGAAGAGACAATGAAAACCACAAATATAATAACCACCATGCTTGGTACCTGATAGAAATAACTTAAAGGTAAAAAGATGCTAAGCAAAATAGCTGGCATTAAGAAAACCACTTTCATTTTTTCGAATACTTTCTTCCTGATAAGAACATGTAAAAACTGAACGGCAAACAAAGACAAAAAGGCTAAAATAAAACCCATGTTTTTTTCGCTCACTCCCAAATCAACCAAGGCAAAATTTTTAAAACTAAGCACGATTGGCCAAGTAAATGCTCCAACTAAAATATAGAAAAGAGAAATATCTCTAGATTGTTTATTTTTAAATAATTCTTTAAATCCCATTTTGGTTTGTAGTAGATAATTTTTTAAAGTAAATTTTTCACTATCAATATCTGGTTCTATGAATTTCAAAGATATAAAGGTTGCTATTAAAAAAGAAATACCTGTTAGCACTGATGGCAAGTGATAATGTTTTTCAAATATTAGTCCACCGATGATGATGGCTGCAAAAATACTGTAATTAAAGATTAAGTTATTTTTGTTACTAATTTCACTGAAAGCTGCTTCTTTTTTATTTTGTTTGAGAGTGTCAAAAACTAGAGCTTCCAGGGCGCCACTCATTAAAGCATCACCTAGTCCAAATCCTAATCCAGCAATCAAAAACAAGGAAAAACTATCAGCATAAGCAAATAAAAAATAAGCCATTGCGCTAACAAAAAATGAGATGCTAACACTTTTTTTTCTGCCGATTAAATCAGCTAGGGCACCGGTTGGCAATTCCAAAATAATAGCACTAAATAAAATGACCATGTCAATGATAGCTACTTGAGTTAGAGTAATGTATTTTAGTTCCATAGATACCCAGACTGGTACCATAAAAAACAAAGAACGAAAAACACTCAATATTCTTAAATAGAAGATATTGTTGTTATATAAATTTTGATTACGATCTGTGGTTTTCTCTGGAAATCTAAATAACTTCCCAATATTAAACATCCGATAATTCTATCAGAAATTAACCTTTTTTACTTGAGAAGCCACAAACAAAATCTTTTTCAACGCAACCCGCGCATTTATGTCCGTAATATTTGTTGTCCCAAGTGGCAAGACGATCTTTGAGAGAATTAATAAGTTTTTGGCTATCGGTTTTGATATTGCCGATTGAATTGATTCCCTCGCAGCAGCCATAAACTTGTCCATCAGACATTAGAGAGACTTGAAAACAACCAAGATTTTTTGGGGGAAAGGTTTGGCGTTCATTCATTAACTGTTCAATTTCTCCTTTATCTAAAAAATTAAAACCTTCAACTTGTCCAACGATGTTAGAAATGGGGTGTTTTTGCAGGTAGCTCATTGGTTTTCGTGGATGGTAGGTCACAGCAATTTTTTTACCAAAAATTTTTTCCAGCTCTTGCTCAAAATCATTGATTTGTTTCAAGTTTTCTTTAGTCACAATAGAGAAAATTTCAAAATGAAAACCAAGTTTTTGAGCTTTTTGAAGGAGAGTAATGCTTTTTTGAAAGTTGCCGGCGCCACGATTTTGGTCATGGTATTCTTCGAGCCCATCAATAGAAATGATTAAGTTGACCATATTGCTTTGTTCGATTTCTTCCAAGCGATCAATGGTGCCATTGCTAATGATTTGTACAAAAACACCCTTTTTCGTAAGTTCATTTATGAGGGCTGGAAAGTCTTTGAGCAAAAAAACTTCTCCGCCACAAAAAGTGACACTTTCTAGTTCTTGAATTTCTTGGTAGCGATTGATAAAATCTAAAATTTCCTGATTACTGAGGACAAATTTAGTCTTTTTGGTATAACAAATTTTGCAATTAAGATTGCAACGCTCTAGAGGATTAATGTAGAGATGTTTGAGTTGATTTATTTTCACGCTTGGCTATTTTAGCACCTTAGAAAAGAGCTGAACCAAATATCAGCAATAAAACACTAGCCATCACAATGCGGTAAATGCCAAAGCCAGTTAAAGTGTGTTTCTGCAAGTAGGCAATAAACCACTTGAGGACAAAAAAGGCGACGACAAAGGCGGTGACAAAACCAATAGCTGTTAGCAATATTTCTTCTGAAGAAAGAGCAGTTTTGCCTATTAATTTAAACATGTCGTAGCCAGCAGCAGCACAGATAGTGGGAAGGGCAAGTAAGAAAGAATATTTAGCAGCTTGAGAACGTTTTTGACCCATGGCCATCATACTTAGCATCACTGCTCCAGCGCGAGAAACGCCTGGCAAAGTAGCCAATGCCTGGCCAATACCGATTACGATACTTTGTTTCCAAGTCAGATCTTTAATTTCTTTGTCAATTTTTTTGTTCTTTTTGAGTTGCCATTCGTAAACAATGAAAATAATACCAACTAGCATAAAGGAACCAATCATTAGCCAGTCAGTCTCAAAGAAAAAGCTTTTAATAATTGAATGTAAAAGAAAGCCGACGATGGCGGTCGGAATAAAAGACAGAATAATTTTTTTATCAAGTTCACGATCTTGCCAAAGTTCTTTACCATATAAAAAGAGGACGGCAATGATGGCTCCAGCTTGGATAAAAACTTCAAAAAACTTAAGAAAATCACTATTCTCAATCATTAAGAATTTGCTAACAAAAATCAAGTGAAAAGTAGAGGAAATAGGCAGGAATTCTGTTAATCCTTCAATGATGCCTAGTACGAATGATTGCCAGATTTCCATAATGAGCTGATTTTATCAAAGTAAAAGCTAATGATATAGTAGCGACTAAGCTGTTAGAATAGAAAATCACCGCATATAGAATATTATATATTCAACGCGATCTATATGTTGTATAATTTTTTGAGGAAAAAATATGATGATTTTGATGACCACTTTATTTTTTTTAGTAGCTCTTATTTTTGCAGTGCCTGCTAAAGCAGTCTGTCCAATCTGCACAATAGCAGTAGCCGGTGGTTTAGGAATTTCTAGATGGATTGGCATTGATGATTCAGTAATGGGTATTTGGATTGGTGGCTTGATTCTCTCTAGTGGTTTTTGGATGGCTGACTTTATTAGCAAAAAAACTTTGAAAATTCCTTATCCAAAATTGCTTTCTATTTTAGTGATGGTTCTTTTTGTAGTTCCACCTCTATATTGGTCTCATATTATGGGCATAGCAGGCAATACTCTTTGGGGAATTGACAAAATTCTTTTAGGCACAATTGTAGGCTCAGGATTATTTTTTGCTGGGATGAAATTAGATCAATGGCTACGCACTACCAATGAAGACAAAGTTTATATTTATTACCAAAAAGTTATCGCTCCAGTGTTTTTCTTAACCTTGGGGAGTTTTATTTTCTTTTTGATCACTCTTTAATTAAAAATTCTCAAAGGGGAAGCTAAAAATTATGAAAAAAACAAAATCAGTTCAACCAGATATCAATAAGTTTATGAGCAAAGTAAAGGCCATGGAAAAAGGCCATGAGCTCGATCTGTCTTCTGATGAAGATTTATCGATGGCGATCATGAATCTGATTTCTATGGAAGAGCATTTTTTCTTTACTTATAACAAAACTGGTGATGCTAAATATTTAGATCTACTCAATGAAATTCGAGAAATGCGTAAGACCGCTCTTAAACGCATAATTAAAGATTACGAAGGAGAAGTTTGGTGTATTAGTAAACATTTACTGGCTGCTTCAATGAGATTTATGGAAGTAGGTACTAAAGCTTTAACCAAAGGTGACAAAAAAGGTAGTGAAGAAATGTTCCAGAATTCTTATAAGCTCTATTCTTTGTTTTGGGGTTTAAATCTGAATTTAGTTGGTACTAAAGAGATTGGCAGTGTTAAACAAAGTAAGTCAGCCAAGATTTCTTTCCTCAGTGAGGACAAAGAACCAAAAGTAAAAAGTGTAGCTAGTATTCTTGATAAATTAGGCGAGGTAGTTAAGAAAGCGGTTGATTGTTGTAGAGAATAGACTCCATAATTGGCAAGACAATTGTATCAAGTAGAATTTTATTTACGTCTGTTCTGCGGTCGGGATTTATCCATCCAGAAGTTTCCAAAGACCAACATCGATCCATGCCCCAACGTACTATGGCTGTTTCAAAGTTTTTATTGTGTGTTTCTTTTGTAATTGGAACCACTTCTTTTGTACTTTTATTTATTTCTTCTGAGGCTGGTAATTGTGCATAGCCATCAACAAATAAGTTCATTCCAAGAAGCTTATCGGTAATATCATCAATACCATTTAGCAATGGTAGACCCTGTGCTCTCATCGTATTTTGAAAATTAAGAACGCACTCTTGTATAAATTTTTCATTTTTTGGATCCATTTTTTCATTGTTGGAAAAAAAGTTAGGAGTGTCATATATATAGCAACCACTTTGTTTTTCAACTTGTTCTCCGTTTTCATTAATTTGAGTAGTGGTAGACCAATTGTCGGCGTGAAAACTAAAACCATGCTTTGCTTGAGGAGCATACATTTTAATTGCTTTTAAAAGTTGACCAGCCTTAGGAAATAATTGGTTTGGAGACGGAGTTGCACCTTCTTCTAGTTCAATAAATTGTCTATTAAGGTCAATATATGAAGTTTTGTTGCCACTTTCATCTTCACCATTAGATACATAGGAACCACTTTCAGTTAAATATTTGGTGAAAAGTAATTCATTAATTGATCCGTCTGTATTAAGAATCTCCTCTCGTTGTGTTAGATTAATTCTTTTGGCTTCGACCATTCTGTCTAATAATTCTTGATCAAGTTGTACTCCTCGATTTTTTTGTAAATATGCTTCCTCATTAGCACGAGGAATAATTAGTACATTTTTCATGGCAGGATCATCTTTTAATATTTTTTCAGTTAATTGTAGAAACATAGGAATAGCTGGACCAGGTTCATCACCGTGAATATGAGACACTATTACCACATTAGGATTGCCAATGCGATAAATAGTCATTGGATTGCATCCCGCTTCTTCAACAACAATTTTTTCTACTTTACCTGACTTTTCAAGTATTTTTGCAGCTTCTTGAAATTGATACTCCTGATAATCCCAATCAAAAACTGTTTCTTTGCTTTGCAGATCTTGGTGTTCTTTTGGATTACCTAATGCGTGACTTTGAGCTTTTGCCTGATCGAAGGCAAGGGAGTCAAGACTGGACCTATCAAATTCTTTAAAAGTTGCTTCAGAGTTTTTAAGCATAGTTTGATTATAAACCAAAGTTTTTTATTTATTTTACCCTTTCCAACTCAGGAAAAAGTAAATACAAAAACTCTCTAGCTGCATGACGATTCTTGCCCTCATATGGATAATCATGGATATCAAAGCCAGGTGAGTCATTAATTTCGATAATCACGTAGCTCTCCTTATTTTGTTTTTTGCTGACGTCAGTACTCATAAAATCAATACCGGCAAAGGATAATCCAGGAATAGTGCGAATTGCTTTGATAGCAATTTCTTTTACAGATGGGTGGATTTGATCAGTAAAATCGATGGCATCTCCTCCTTGAGAAATATTGGAAACTTTTCTAAGAAAAACTCTCTTTCCTTTTTTAGGAATGTTTTCGAGGTCTAACTTTTGTTCCTCAAGATATTCCTTCAATTTTTTATCAATTCTGATTTTTAAGTGAGATCTATTGCTACCTTTTTCTCCACGAATATCTTCTTGGTTTTTTATTTTAATCAGCTGTTTAATATTATTTTTTCCGTCACCAATGACATTTGCTGGAATTCTTTTCACTACGCCAATGACTTTTTCTCTAGTGGCTAGGATTCGATATTCTTCTCCGGTAAACATTTCTTCGATGACGGCACCAGTTTTTTTGCCTGAGGAATAGGCAAAAGCAAGTTTAATAGCTTCTAAGTATTTATCAAAAGAATTGAGACCGAGGGTGATATTTTCTCCCCAAGTTCCACTAAGTGGTTTAACTACAAGGGGCTTTTTTAATTTTTCAAAAATAGCACGAAGATATTTTTTGTCATCATCTTGGTTTATATGATAGCTTTTTGGAGCATTAATTTCTGCTTGTTGAAGCAGATTATTGGTAATTTTTTTATTTCTACATATGTAATGAGCAAGAGCGGTGCAAGAGGAAGGAACTTGGTGATGATAGGATTTTTCCTGTCCCTTATAAGTTAGGGAAACGATTTCTGTCCCTGGAATAATTTTCCAAGTAATGCCGTGTTTTTCTGCTTCTTTGATAATAACTCTAGAGCTGTTGGTTAAATTATTTCCTTTTTTTAAACCACTGGGTGAAAAATATTCATAAACTAATTTTGGCAAAAGGAGTCCTTTTCTGGTCTAACGAGATTTGGCGATTTAGCTATTTATCTTTGAATAACGTTGATAAATCGAGGTTAAAGATGATTTATTATAGCACTTTTTGGCTATTTTGGTGGAGGTGACTCGCCCTACGGGCATTAGTCACGCGCTTTGCGCTTGACGGCAGGATTTAAAATAATCATTTTCATCCACTCACATTAATTAAAGATTGATCAATAAATCTTTAATTAATGCGGGGAGCATGGGATGAAGTTGGAACTTTTTTTAGTCAGTAAAATAAAGCCTATAGATTATTATTTCTAATTTCGACCATAATCTGTTTTGCTTTTTGAGAAACTTCTTCAATTAATCCATCAGAGAATCTGTCCTGCCCCTCAACTTGAGGCTGATGGCGAGTAGCAATTCTTGTAGCATCAGTGACTGGTAATGAATATGTTTTTCCAGCAACAGTAAACTTTAATTCCCATCTCACCATCCAACCATCACAGCCCGCTACGCCTGGATTTAAATGTTCTGGTCCAATAATTTCTCTATTTTCATTCCAACCCATCTCATTAGCTAATTCCTCAAGAAGATCAATCACCATTTTGCTAATGCGAGCAGGAAGTTCTTCCTTATTCTTTTCCTCTAATTCTCGAGCCCGTTCTTCTTCCTCAATTTCTGCAACTAGTTTTTCTTTATCAAATCTTGACATATTATTTTTTCCTTATTACAAAAAAACCACCTACGATGGGCAGATGGTTTAACTTCATTGATTAATGGCACTATTATAGCACTTTAAGTTAAAAAAGCGGGCACTGCACTCTGCGAGTACTAGGCAGGTACTTCACCCTTTGGGTACTAGTCGTGCTTTGCTCGACGGTGCGTACTTGCCGTCGGGATTTAAAGCAATATCAGCACCTATTGCATCAAACAAAATATTGATAAATCAATCTTTTGTTTAATGCGGAGGTGACAGGATTCGAACCTGTGAAGCTGTGAAGCTCTAGTTTTCAAGACTAGCGCAATTGGCCACTATGCGACACCTCCTTTTGCTTGATTAAAGAGCGAAAGATAGATTATATCAGTCTTGCCTAGTATTTTACAGTAAATTTGCCTTGAGCTGAAGAGTAGAAAGCCAAAGAAAAGACTCTCCAACACAAAGTAAAAATCGTGTATATTAGATGTGATGTTAGAAAAGATCAAAGCTGCCCTCTTTGGCAATCAAGTCGAAGAAAAATTAGGTCCTGAATCTGAGTCAACTGCACAAACGCAAGCTCAGGCTGATCAGGAATCTAGTGTTCGCATGCCTGGTCAATTTAAAATGGAAAAGTCTAGGGTAGCTCCAGGTCTTTATAGGCCAATTCCAGAAGAAACTTTAGTTGAATGGAATGCTCCAGCTAGACCATTTAAAAAACGTAAACGTCAATTTTTCAGTACAATCATTATTATTGCTATTTTGGTTTCCTTAATTCTATTTTTTGCTGGTCAAGTTTTGCCAGTGGCGGTGGTAATTTCAATTGTATTTTTAGTTTATGTGACAGCAGTGATTCCTCCTCAAGAAGTGCATTATAAATTGACCAATTATGGCATTTATGTCGAAAAAGAAGCTTTTTCCTGGCTAGTGATGGGACGATTTTGGTTCGATGATAAAGCTGGACAGCGGGTTTTAGAGATTGAGCTTTATAAATTTCCAGGTCGTTTAACTTTTGTTTTAGTTGAAGGTCAGGCTCCCAGAGAAAAAGATCTAGAAGCTGTCCTATCTGAAGTTTTAATAGAAGAAAAACCAGAACTTACTACCTATGAGAAAGCTGCTGATTGGCTCAAAGAAAAAGTCCCTCTAGAGTAATAGTCTTATTCTTTGTTATGATGAGCTTATGAATAAAACTGCTCTCCTGCAAACCATTTCAACAGTAGTCAGTAGTAAATTAAAATTGGCTCTTCTATTTTCCTTTTTAATTTTTTTTATTCCAGCTTTTGTGCATCAGCAATTTCTAACTGGCCCAATTATTAATGCTCTACTAATCTTGTCGTTTATATATTTAGGTAAAAGTAAGGCTCTTTTCTTGGCTTTAATTCCTAGTACAGTCGCCCTCTCTAGAGGATTATTGCCCTTAGCTTTAGCTCCGATGGTGCCTTTTATTATGATTAGCAATTGTCTTTACATTATTATTTTTGCCAAACTTCAAGCTAAATCTCAGACTAAAAATTTCTTAGCTATTCTTCTCGCTGCTTTAGCTAAGACAACTTTCTTATTTGTAATTTCTAAGTTGCTGATGGAAAAAATCTTAGTAGCTGCTTTAGCTTCCAAGATCGCCATGATGATGTCTTGGCCACAATTATGGACGGCAGTAGTAGGTGGAATTATGGCTTTATTAATTAGTCAAGCGCTACAGAAAAAATATGTATCAAGATGAATTATTAGCTAAAATTGAAGAGGCGGGTTTAGTTGGGCGAGGTGGCGCTGCCTTCCCTGTTCATCTAAAGTGGCAGCGCATCAAATCCCTAAAAAATCCCAAGAAATATGTGGTTTGCAATGCCAGTGAAGGAGAAATTGGAGTCGAAAAAGACCTTTATATTTTAAAAAATTATCCAGAAGAAGTGATTAGAGGCTTGCTTTTAGCGATGGATTTTTTAGGAACCAAAGAAGCTTACATCAATTTTAATAAAGATTATTATCAGGCGACTAGAAATAAAATAGATCCTTTACTAGATCTTTGTAGAAAAAAGGGCTATTTAGTTAGTATTTTTCAGGAAGAGCCAAGTTATATTGGCGGTGAAACTGGAGCACTTTTAAACGCTATTGAAGGTAAAAAAACTCAGCCTCGTCCTGAGTCACCTAGCCCGTCTCTTAAAGGTATTTTTGGTTATCCAGTTTTATTGCACAACGTTGAAACTCTTTATGATGTTGCCAGAGTATCAATGGGCAATTTTAAACCGACTCGTTTCTCGACTATTCTAGGAGTAAAAAATGAAGGTGTTTATCAGGTTGGAATCAAGCAAAAAGTGGCAGATATTCTACGAGAAACCAATAATTATCCAGAATTTCCCTTTTTCGTTCAAGTTGGTGGAGGAGCTAGTGGTGAAATTTTGACATCTGATCAAGCAGAACAGGCTGTTGTTGGCGGTTGCGGTTCAATTGAAATTTATAAAACTAGCACCAGCTCTAAACAATTTTTAGATAAGATTTTTAATTTTTATGCCAAAGAGAGTTGTGGTAAATGCACACCCTGCAGAGATGGTTCTTGGCAATTACAACAAATGTTAGCGGAAATAGAGGAAGGCAGTGAAATTACGTGGCAAAAAATTGCTCCAATTATTAAAGTAATGGAAAAATCTTCATATTGTGGTTTGGGCAAGTCAATCGCTTTGCCAGTTAAAAGTTATGCAAAAAATATTTTAGGAATAGAAATTTAAAATGCCAAATACAATTACCGTTTATATTGATGGACAAGCCTATCAAGCAGAAGAAGGTCAAAGTATTTTGCAAGTGGCGATGTCCAATCAATTAGATATTCCCCATTTGTGTTATCACGAGGATCTGCCGATCGAGGCCAACTGTCGCCTGTGCTTGGTAGAGAGCGAAGGTAAAATTACTACCTCTTGTACGCTAAAAGCAAGTGAAGGCATGAAAGTTAGCACTAAAAATGAAGAATTAGCTGAAATGCGCCAAGAAAATCTACGCTTACTTTTGGCTTCTCATGTTAAAAATTGTCCAAAATGTCAGAAAAAACAACCCTGTCCAGCTTTTGGCTTAATGCAAAAATATGGTGTCACCAGTGAAGAATATCAGCGTAAAATGCTTGATTTAGCCGTCCATAAAATGGGTAGCGCAGCTGAATTTGATCCCAATCTTTGTGTTAAATGTGGTCGTTGTGTCAACATTTGTGCTGAGATTGGTATCAATTTTTTAAAGATTGAGGGAAAAGGAGCAGATGCTCATCTGACTTACAATCAAAATCCTAAAGTTGACTGTATTTACTGTGGTCAATGCACCGTTCATTGCCCAGTTAATGCTATTCGTGAGCAAAGTCACTTAGAGCAAGTAGAAGCTGCTCTATTAGACAAAGACAAAATTTTAATTGCTCAAATGGCACCTTCAGTAAGAACGAGCATTGGTGAGGAGTTTGGTCAAGAAGTAGGCTTAAATATGGAAAAAAAGATGTTTACAGCTCTGCGTCAGCTCGGCTTTGAGAAAATATTTGATGTTAATACTGGAGCTGATATCACCACTATGATTGAGGCTAAAGATTTAAGCAATCGCTTGAAGAAAAGAGATGCTGGCGAAGCGACTGCTTTACCAATGTTTACTTCTTGTTGTCCCGGTTGGGTCAAATTTTTAGAATTTTACTATCCAGATTTTATTGATCATCTAACCACTGCTCGTTCACCACAGATTCATTCTGGAGCTGCCTACAAAACTTGGTGGGCTGACAAGGCAGGGGTTGATCCGAGTAAAATTGTGGTGGTTTCAATCATGCCTTGTACTTCAAAAAAATATGAAGCACAAATAGAAAAGTTTGACTTTGAACATAAAGGTCATAAATTAAAACCAGTTGATTTTGTGCTTACCACCAGAGAAATGGCCACTTTACTTAAGAAGAATCAAATTGATTTACCAAGCCTGGAGGAAAGCGAAGCCGATACTGAAGGAGAATATAGTGGTGCTGCCGCGATCTATGGAGCCTCTGGAGGAGTAATGGAATCAGCACTGCGCACTGCTACGCACATACTCACTGGAGAAGAAATGCCGAATTTAGAATTAGAAGAAGTCAGAGGTATGAAAGGTATCAAGCGTGCCACTATAAAAATTGGTGACAAAAAAATCAAAGTGGCAGTGGTTGCTACAGCCCGAAACGCGCGCAACGTTCTCGAAGAAATTAAAAGGAACAAAGATGCTTATGATTATGTTGAATTTATGGCTTGTCCAGGTGGTTGTATTGGCGGCGGCGGCCAGCCGCTAACTAGTACCAATGCCATCATTAAGAAACGTATTGCTGGCCTATATTCTATCGATGCCAAAAAAAACCGCCGCCGCGCTCATGAAAATAAAGTTGTGCGGGAGTTTTTCTCTTACTTGACTGACAAGCCTTTATTAGCTGAAAAAATATTGTATACTAGCTATTCGGCAAAAAACAAATTTGAGTAAAGTTCGAAAGCAAAAAAAGAAAAATATGAAACAATTTTTGAGCAAAATCATGACATTTTTAAAGAGACGTTGGAAGCTTTTGGCGATTATTTTAGTGATTGGCTTAGCTGGTTCTTGGTATGCACAGGGTAGTGCTAAGAATGCTACTCAATTGATTTTTGTTTCCCCAATTAGAGAAGATATTGTTTCTAGTATCACTATCTCTGGTCGGGTGGACGCTAAAGAAAAAGCTCGTCTGCGTTTTGCTGCTGGCGGTAAGATAGTTTATTTAGGTGCCAAGGAAGGTGATGCTGTCAAAAAATGGCAAAGCATTGCTACTATTGATCGCGCTACACTCCAGAAACAACTTGACCAAAATCTGAATCTTTACATGAAGGAAAGATACGATTTTGAAGACGTTCAAGATGATATCAAGGATCGTTCTTTAGATACAGCAGAAACTAGAGCAGTGGCTAAAGATCAATATGATTTGAACAATCAGGTTTTAAACGTAGAAATTCAAAGCATTGCTATTGCTAATACCACCATTTATTCGCCTTTCGATGGCATTGTAACTTCTGCTCCAACTGCAGTTTCGGGAGTGCAACTTATGGCCACTGATTATTTTGAAATAGTTAATCCAAAAACCTTAGTTTTCCGTGCTTCAATTGATGAAGTAGACATGCATCGCATTGAAAAGGGACAAAGCGCTCAGATTATTTTAGATGCTTATGATGAGGAAGAAATTGAGACTCAGATTTCTTATATTTCATACACAAGCTTTGAGTCTTCTACCGGCACAGTTTTTTTAATTGAATTTCCCATTGATAGCCAAAATATTGAAAAGTATCGCATTGGGATGAATGGTGACGCTCATATTAAAATTGCCGAGAAAAAAGATGTCTTAACTGTTCCTCTTGATTCAATCAGTGAACATGATGATAAAGTTTTTGTTTTTGTCAAAGCTGATAATAAGGAAGGCAAAGAAGAAAGAGAAGTCAAAGTTGGCTTAGAGAGTGAAGATAGAATTGAGATATTTGAAGGTTTAAGTGAGAACGATCAGGTAGTTTTGCCTGAGTAAATTCATTGAAAATGATCTATGTTGTTAAATTTGAAGCATGTTTCCAAGAACTATAAGATCGGTGACACCATCATTCATGCTTTGGATGATATTTCCTTGCAAGTTGGGGAGAAAGAGTTTTTAGCCATTATGGGTCCATCTGGCTCTGGCAAATCGACTTTCCTACAGGTAGCCAGTATGTTGGCAGAACCTAGTTCTGGAGAAATTTTCTTGAATGATACTGAGGTTTCTTCATACAATGAAATTCAGCGAGCTCATCTGCGTAATAAAGAAATCGGTTTTATTTTTCAATCTTTTAATCTATTAGCCAGAACTTCAGCTTTGGAGAATGTCATGTTGCCTTTGTTTTATGCTGGTTACGATGTTAATTCAGCTGAATCTAAAAAGAAGGCCATTGATATGTTAGAAAGAGTTGGTTTGGGCGATCGTTTAAATAATACTCCAGCTCAGCTCTCAGGCGGGCAGCAACAAAGGGTGGCTATTGCCAGAGCTTTAATTAATGATCCTTCGATTATTTTTGCTGATGAACCAACTGGCAATCTTGATTCCAAAAGCGGCGAAGATATTAAGAAAATTCTTAAAGATTTAAGTAAAGAAGGTAAGACCATTATCATGGTTACTCACGAAGAAGATGTAGCAGCAATCGCCAAAAGACAGGTTGTATTTAAAGATGGTAAAGTTTTAAGTGATAAAAAATAATGAAAATTAGTAAAATTTTTCCACTAGCTTTAAAATCAATTTTACTTAATAAGAGTAGATCTTTTTTAACGATGTTGGGAGTAATTATAGGCGTGGGCTCAGTGGTCTTATTGACGAGTATTGGCACTGGCTTACAAGCTTATATTACCGATCAATTTGCCAGTTTAGGAACGAACATTCTTTATGTAGTGCCAGGTAATCCTTTTGGCGAAAATGGTGGTTTTGGCGGTGAACAATCTATGCTTGAAAGCACTAAACCTGTTCTCAAAAGAAGATTTTATGATCAAGTGATTAGAAACAATCGCGATTTAATTAAAGATGGTGTAGTCACGGCAGTTAATATTGCTGAGGCTAAATATGCTAAAACTACGAAAAAAGCCACACTCTACGGTGTCACGAGTTCTTACGAATCTGTTTATAATTCTCCGGCTGTTAAAGGAAGATGGTTTACTAAGGTTGAGGAGGAAAAATCTGAGAGAATTGTTTTGCTTGGACCAAAAATAGCAGAGGATTTGTTTGGCAAAGTAGATCCAATTAACAAAAATATTCTTCTCAATGGTCAAAATTACACAGTAATTGGCTTACTTGAGGAAAAAGGAGGAGGTTTTGGTGGTCCAAGTTTTGATAGCTATATTTATGTGCCAACTGAAACTCTTTTTAAATATTTCGATACAGAACTAATTGACTCCTTTATTTTTGAAGTCAGAGACAAAGATCAAATTAAGGAAGCAACTAGAGCAATTGAAAAGACTATCGGTAAAGAATTAGATGATGATGAGTTTTCAGTTTTTGATCAAACTCAGTTATTAACAACGATTAATAGTATTTTAGGAATGTTAACTATTGGTTTGGGTGGAATTGCGGCCATTTCTTTGGTAGTTGGTGGCATTGGGATTATGAATATTATGCTGGTTTCAGTGACTGAACGTACTCGCGAGATTGGTTTACGCAAAGCTTTAGGAGCAACTCCAAATTTAATTTTGGCTCAGTTTTTAATTGAAGCGGCTTTGCTTTCTGTAATTGGTGGACTAATCGGTTTACTAATTGCTTATTTAGGTTCTTTGGCGATTCAACCATATTTTCCAGCCAAAGTAACCCTCGGTGCAGTAGTTCTAGCTTTTGGCGTTTCTACGATTGTTGGTTTGGTTTTTGGAGTAGCTCCAGCCAAGAGAGCTGCCAAGCTATCTCCAATTGAAGCTTTGCGTTACGAATAGATTTCCATTAGGTAACTTTTAAACTTCTGTTTTTATTTTTTTAGACCTTTGAATAGTGCTTTTATTGTTCTTAATTGGTATAATTTCTTCTCAGAGAGAAATTGTTTGTGACCGAAAAAAAACCCAATTATTCTGATAAGAATCAAGAATCCAGTCAAAAAGCTGCAGATGCTTATGATGAGTTGATGAAGAAGGAAAACACGCACTATTATTCCTATAAAGATCTAAGACCTAGCCCAAAAGAGTTGACAGATGCCTTTAATAAACTGATCAGAGATGGTTTAGTTCCTGTAAATAAAAAGGCAGAAGATAAAGATTCAATAATTGTTAAGTCCATACCAAGCATTGGCATAGATCTAAAAAAAAGGCTTTCGAATAGTAATGATCCCAACGCCTTATCCAAAAGAAACAAACTACCAAACATTTTTGAGGATGCCAGAGCCAAAGAAAACGGAGCTAATACTTTAGAGCAACTTAATTTACCAATATATAGAAGAATAAAAACTACCATAGGGGAATTTCTACAAAATCCGGAAAAATATTTTAGTAGTTTGAGATCAAATTTATATTATCCTTCAGTAATGGATAAAAAAACTGGAATAAGACTTTTTGATCTTGGGTTAGATGAGAGCGCCACGCTTAACTTTGTAAAGGATTTAATAGACAAAAAAGCAATTTTTCCAGATTATTCCTTTACTTTATCAGAGTATCAAAAAAATGAAATTAGTGGCAATATCACTATTAATCCTGTTATTTTTAATGAAAGCAATAGAATGGCTGAACATAGTGGTGAAATTTATATCGAGATTGTTGATGGTGAACACGTTGGTTTAGCTTATGGAGAGAAGTCCCCTGTTCTTATAGCTAGAACTAATTTGGAAAACAATCATCCAGATATCATGAATTTTGATGTCACATTAAAGACAATGGAATTTAGTAGGCCTTTGATAAGAAAAATTAATAATAGACACTTTTGGCAAAGGACGCATGGTAGAGAAAGTTACGCAAATTTTTTGCTTTTAAAAGAAATCATTGAGACAGGTAAAATTTATTGGTCTCTTGTAGATGATAAAAATAGAAAAAAAGATCAAAAGGCAATTCTACGTTATCAAAAATTAATTGAACAAGTGACGAAAACTTTGCATTTAATTCCTAAAGATCAAGACAATAAAAGCAATTTTTCACTTAATGGTAAAGCTTTCCATCCTGGTTATTATGAATTCATCGTTGGTCCAGATGGTACAATTTTTATAGATCATAGAGACGCTGATAACTATTCAAATTTGCACCATCATTATTTAGAGGAAATGCAAGAGATTCATCCACTTGAACTTGCTGTTGAAGAGACAGAAACTCCACTTTCCAAGGACTAGACAAATAAATCGCGCTTTGCTTGATTTGCGACTCGCCGTCGGAGAGACTCGCCCTTCGGGCACTAGGAGGGTGCTTAGCACTCTCCGTCGGGACTCGGTTAGTTTCTTATCCATACCATCTCAACTTACAAAAAAAGACGCACAAATGCGTCTCTTTTTGTAAGTCGGCAGTATGGGACGATATTGGAACTTTCCTTGATGAATAGTTTTCAATATTATTCGCCACACATTTTTAATTAAGAAGATTATATTAGTCATCTATCTTGATATCAAATTAAGTTTTTGTTAAAAATACACTTTTTTGTATTTATTGATGTAGAATAATCTATTATGGATCAAAATAATGAACTCAGAGATTTTATTCAAGAAACTTTGCGCCAGATAGATGAAGGTGTTGGCGAAGCTCACGATGTGGAAAAAGGTACTGTTGAATTTGATATTGCTATATCTAAGATTGTTGAAAAAGATGGGAAAGTTGGAGTTACTGTCCTAGGTCAAGGAATAAAAGGTGAAGCTAGCGTTATTGATGAAAAGGTTTCTAGAATAAAGTTCTCCGCTTTTATGCACAGAGAAGCTGAAAAAAGGAGATGGGCAGAAAACATGGCGAGAGCTAATGCTAACAACAGAAGAAATGATTTCTAAAGAAATTTGTTTATTTGGAGTTTAATAAAATAATTAACAATTTTAAAAATGAATAAGAATAATGCAATTTATAAGCTTTGGATTTTTCTTGGTCTTCCAACGATTCTGGTGAGTGCTTTCTCTATTAGTAATTTATATAAATTCTATCTGTTTAATAAGTTAAAGCCAGATTGTGGAGATATTTACTCAAAGCAAGTATGGAATAGCATGGATTTTCTTTGCTTTTCTCCCAACTCTGTTTTTGGAAGCATTTGGGGATTGGCTTTTTGTATTCTTATTTTATTGCTTCTTCTCAGATATACTCGTCGAAATCTTAAGCAATAGCTATTTTTTAATTGTCGGTAGTATTGGAAGATATTGGAATTTTTCTTGATCTATATATTTAACTATATTTTGTAAATAAGTCTTAAATACAAATTCTCTATCACATTTTGATCATAGCTGGTCAATGGTCTATAATAAATACTTAAATTCTAAAGATTAATATAATGAAAGATGAAATTATGTGGAATGCTCAAGTTTGTAGATATACTTATTTTTTTGAAAAACCAATGGAAGTAGATCAAAAATACTTTCGTGATATTTGGTCTAATTTGGATATACCTGTCAAAGAAAGTAGTTTTTTAGAATCAGAACATAAGTATTTTTTAGTTGGTGAATACAAGAATTCTGCTATCAGACTCATCTGCTCGCCAGAAAGAGTTGATTTTGTTTGGGAAAATTCAATTTCTTCTTTAGATAAATCAATAGGTAAATATCCAGAAATAATCACTGATTTTGTTAAAATGGTTTCTGTTATAGCTAATAATGAAGATAAAAACATTAATAGAATAGCTTATGGTGCAATATTAACTGATAAAGTTAAAGACAGGGAAGAAGGATATAAAAGAATATTTGAACTTTTACCATTCTCATTTGATGAAAATTATAGAGACATGATTTTCCAAATTAATAAATTAACAAAATCAAAAATAATAGAAAGTTTAAAAGTTAACAGAATTACTAAGTGGGCTGTTTTAAAAGTCTCTCCTCATATAGTATCTGATAATAAAAATATAGAGTTAAGTTCCCATTTTGGTGCTAGTCTTGAATTAGATATTAGTACAGATAAAGATTACGAGAATACTTTTTCGCATGAAAACATAATTAAAGTTTTCACCGAACTAACAGAGCTCGGAGAAATTTTATCAAAAAATGAACTTAAGGATGCATAGATTGTGACTAAATTATACGAACCAAAAATTGCTAAAAATTTAATTAATTGGGATTCCTTGCTGAATAGCTATTATGAGACTTTTTCTGTTTCTGATGTTTGGAATTTATCACAGCAGATGAATCAGTCAGAAATTGATTCATTTAAAGATAAATATAGATCTTTCTCATTTTTGAATCTGGACGAATTAAAAGAAAACTCTGTTGCTGAAAAATACAACCTTGAGTGGTTATTTGAGTCAATAAATAAAAATATTGTTTTAGACTTCAATCCATTATCTTTGGAACTTAGTCAAGAAAGTTTCAATAAAATATTAATTGATATAGAGGATAAAGATCCAGTTATTCCAAAAAGTTTACTTGATGCATGGAATGATTATAGAGAATCTATCTAGTCAAAGAGTTCCAAAATGAATTTTCAACCATTAAATGAAGCTAATAAAAGCAATTTAGAAAAATTTAATTCAGAAAATTCAGATTTGGATGAATATCTAAAAAAAATTTCATTTATAGACGAACAAGATAATCTTTCCAGAGTGTTTGTTGGTTTTGAAGAAGATTTAATTGTTGGTTTTTACTCATTATCAGCTTCTGTTGTTAAGAGAAATAAAATAGACGTCCTCAAAGATTCTAGGTATTCTGATATCCCATCCATAAAAATTGGAAGATTGGCTAACTGTATCGAGAGGAGAGGAAAGGGTTTTGGCAAAAAACTTTTAATGGATTCTTTTAAGAATATAATTTCTATCTCAAAAATTATTGGAGTATCCTTAGTTTTAGTTGATGCTAAAAATGAAGAATTGATTCCATTTTATGAACACCTTGGTTTTAAGAGAATAGGATTTAGTTTGAATCTATATATAAGTTTAAACTATCTGTCCAAATTACCTTTGAATTAACTCTCTTTTCCGCGCCACTCCCTCCTCCGACCAACTTTGGTCTAATCACAGCTGAACGAAGTGAGGCTGTGATATAATCTTGCCTCAAGAGGAGGGAGCTTTGGATTGGCACACGGCTTCTTTCAAGATGTTTGCTTTGGAACACGCTTTTTGACAATAACATATTTAAAGTCATTATCTCCAATAGAAGTTCTTGATCCAATTCCAAAAAAGGTTCGAGAAATATTAAATTCATTTGTTACAAATGAACAATTTCAGCTAGGAAGAAAAACTTTAGCTCAACAATTTCCTCAAATAAATTCTTTTTCAATTCACAATCATATTGGAGAAAACTTTTTTGATCTGCCAATCTGCAAAGATTTAAGCTTAATAGAATCTTGGAGAAATATTCCAGACTGTAATTTACATTTGGGTAAAGTTGAAACAGAACAAGATAATTCTTTGCTCTTATACTTTTTCAATTTTATGGTTGAAGTAAAAAGTGTGGAGCAAAATGGTTTACCACTTTTTACGCTTCTTCATGGAAAACAAAACATAGTTTCAACTTTAAGTAATTTTGATGGTGAAGAAATATCATCAATCCTTATTCCTTTTCAAACAAGCAAAGAAGAATTGCATCAATGGGTTGATGATAATTGGCAAAACATTCAAAAGAATGGCGAGAAATTACCAGAATTTACTCCAAACTATATTCCAATCAATTTGTCTATTGGTCAGGAAATTGCTGAGTTAAGAGCTAAGAAACTTACTTTTTCAGAGATCTCCAACCAACTTTCAGAGAAATATCTAGATGATGAGAGACTGATGGACGAAAATCAGGTTAAACTCATTTTTCATCGCTTCAAAGAATATTTTGAAGGTAGTCAAAAAAGTATGAAAATACTTAATTCCCTCAAGCGTAACATCAAATAATTCAATTTGGTGTAACCGACTTTTTTAATTCTTCTTCATAAGATCGGTCTCAATGATCGACTTATCAATTACCGAAGAAGAGTTAGTTAAAAAAGAAAAACTTTATCTTTCTAATCTTCTCAAAAGAGAGCCAACTAAAGATGAGCTTCTAGAGTTTCAATCTAGCCTGTTCTCTTTGGGTAAAGCTTTACATCGCTTTTCTCTTCTTCGACAAGAAAGAAGAGTAAAATGATTGATTCTCAAGATGTTATTAATATTCTTGGTGGCAGTCCTTTAGGACAAGACCAAAACAGTGGGCCTGAGCCCACTATTAGACTTGATAATACCGGCACAAAACAACGGATAAAACCTAGAATAAAGCCTAGCTACTCACTTAATAAACTCATCAAGTCTGGTAGCATGACAGAGATATATAGCGCCCAATATCCTTTCAAGTATGGATTTTCTAGCAATGGAAATAAAAAGACAAGAAAGAAATCAATAAGGTCAGAAGAACACAGGGCTAGAAGTATTATCAGAGCAATTAATAATATTAGACGTTTAACTCATCTAAATTTTACAGAGAACGATAAGTTTTTAACTCTTACTTTTAATAACGAGCAAATTTTTGATATTAATAACCTGAAAGAATGCCTGCCCTTTTATCAAAAATTTATTAGGCGACTTCATCAACTATATCCAAACTTAATTTATATTACTGTTCCAGAGTTTCAAAAAAGAGGAGCAGTCCACTATCACATTCTTTGTAATATTCCTTTTATTCAAAAAGATGAGTTAAATAAACTTTGGTCTTATGGATTCTCTAAGCCTAGAGCAATCAAAAGTAGTACTCATTTAGCATTTTACCTTTGCAAGTACTTAGGTAAAAGATTTGATGATAAAAGAAAACAGGGCCACAGACTCTTTTATTCTTCAAGGAATTTAAAGAAGCCACAGACATATTATGGTCCAATTATTGAAGAAATTAGCAAAAAGTTAGAAGAGACACATTCTGATGCAGTACAATACGAAAGAGAGTATGATTCTAAGATCAATGGTAATGTCAAATATAGGCAGTACGTAAAGAAAAAATGAAATACATTATTTATTGTCGTAAGTCTTCTGAAGAAGATCGTAAGCAATATCAATCCCTAGATACACAAGAACATCTACTAACAGAGCTAGCTAAAAGCCGTGGTTTTGATGTGGTCCAAATTTTCCGTGAGAGTAAGAGTGCTAGATTTAGTAATAATCGTCCTTTGTTTGCTGAAATGATTTCTTTGATTAAATCTGGTGTTGCTAATGGTATTTTGGCTTATCATGTTGATCGTTTATCTAGAAATTTAAAAGACGCTGGTGAGATCACTGAATTAATGGACAAAGGTTTTCTTCACGAAGTCAGAACTCCCAATGATTGTTACATCACTTCAAGCGATCTTTTAAAGATGAATATAAATTATGTTTTTGCAGAGAATTATTCCAGAGAGTTGTCTGAGAAAGTTAGATCTGGTAATGATACTAAAATCCGTAAAGGTGAATATCCTTCAATGGGACCAATCGGTTATATCAATGTTAAAAACGGCATTGTTCCAGATCCAGATCGTGCTTTTTACATTAAAAAAATCTTTGAGCTTTATGATTCTGGAGTTTCCATTGGTAAGATTGTAAAGATAGCTTTTGAGGAGGGTTTTAGAAGTAAAAGAGATAGAAAATTGTATAAGTCTTCTATCGGCAGAATCTTAACCAATCCAGAATATTACGGAGTGATTAGAAGAAAAGGCACTCTTTACGCAGGTAATCACGAGTCACTCATCACTAAAGCTCTCTTTGATAAAGTCCAAGATCGTCTCAATCAAAAAACCCGTTCCAAAACAAGAGAGCTATTTTTCCTTTATCGAGATTATCTAGTCTGTCATAAATGTGGTTGCAAGCTCACAGCAACCATGAAAAAAGGCAAGTATATCTATTATTACTGTACTAACACCAAAAACATCTGTAATGAGCACAGAGACTACATTAAAGAGTCAGAGATGGAAGGCTTATTGTTAAATCTGATGGAAAATATTATTCCTGATAAAGAATTATTCTCTTTATCTTTCCAAAGATTTGTTTTCAACAAAAAGGCAGAAATTAAGAATTCCATCAAAGAACGCGAGCTTGCTCAAAAACAATTGGATTTACTACAAAAAAGACTAGATAAATTAGAGGATATGTATCTGGAGGAGCGTATCAGTGGCGAGAAATATGATGTGAAAAAACGAGACATTCAAAGCGAGATCACTGACCTTCAAATGTTGCTTAAAAACCCTAATAAAGACAAAGGACATTCTAAATTGGAACTTGTGGAAAATTTCAGAAATAGAGCAATTTCCCTCTGGAAGTTATTTTATGATGGAAATGACGAGGTAAAAAAGGAAATTTTAGAAAGTGTTCTTTGGAACTGTGGAATACTTAACAAAAAAATTGTTACCACCAGATACAAATTACCTTATTCTCACTTAAAAAAGTTCGGTCAAACGACTGATTTAGCGATCTTGTCGGAGAGACAGGACTCGAACCTGCGACCTTACGCACCCCATGCGTACGTTCTAGCCATCTGAACTACTCTCCGTTTGTTTCTTTTTTGATTTTACTCTAAATTTAATCAAATTCCACAATAGTCACGCTTCTTGCAATCTAACTAGTGCATAATCATTCATAGTTATTAGTAAATGTGCAAAAAAGCGAAGAAAAGGCAAAAACTGCTAGTTAAAAAATTAGCAAAAATAGCATATAAATAATACACAAATAAAAAATAAACTAAGAAAGAGAGGGAATATGGCGAAGAAAAAAACAGATGAAGTTTTAGAGAAAATGCCTGATTCAGGTAAGAGACAGGCTGTCGAGATTGCTATGCAGCAAATTGAGAAACAATTTGGTAAGGGTTCAATTATGAAGCTGGGTGAATCACTTAAAGATTTGCCAAAGATGCCAGTGATTTCCACTGGTTCTCTATCGCTCAATATGGCTCTTGGAGTGGGAGGTTTTCCAAAAGGTAGAATTATTGAGATCTATGGTCCAGAAGCTTCTGGTAAAACCACTCTTTGTTTGCATGCGATTGCTGAAGTTCAAAAGTATGGTGGCGTGGCTGCTTTTATTGATGTTGAGCACGCTCTCGATCCTGTTAGAGCAGAAAAGATTGGTGTTAATTTAGAAGAAGTTTTAATTTCTCAGCCAGACTATGGCGAACAAGCTTTAGAAATTGCTGAAACTTTAGTCAGATCTGGAGGAGTTGATTTGGTCATTGTTGATTCAGTAGCTGCTTTGGTACCAAAGTCAGAAATAGAGGGTGATATGGGAGATCACCAAATGGGTACTCAGGCACGTTTAATGTCTCAAGCAATGCGTAAACTAACCGCAGCTTTGAATAAAACCAAAACTACCATTATTTTTACCAATCAGATTCGTATGAAGATTGGCGTGATGTTTGGTAGTCCAGAGACAACTACGGGAGGAAATGCTTTGAAATTCTATGCTTCTTTGCGTTTAGATATTCGTAAAATTGCTAATATTCAAGAAGGAGATAAAGTTGTTGGTAGTCGCCATCGCGTCAAAGTTAAGAAAAATAAAGTTGCTCCACCTTTCAGACAAGCTGAATTTGATATGAATGACTATGGTATTTCTAGAGAAGGAGATGTGGTAGATATTGGTGCTGAGATGGGTATTATTGAGAAGTCTGGTAGTTTCTTTAAATATAATAATGAAGTGATTGCCCAAGGAAGAGAAGCAGCTAAAGACAAATTTAAGGAGGATAAAAAGTTAATGAAAGAAATAGAGCAAGCCATTTGGAAAAAAATCCAAGAGGAATAAATGGCCAGCTTCTTTGACTTTTAGGTCATTTTTCATTATAATGGCACAAGTATTTGTTAAAATTTATTATTTAGTAAAAAGAAGCTAATTGCTTTAGAATTTAGTCGAGTATATTTATTTTGGAATCTTAAATTTAGTTATCAGTATGAGAATCATTTTTCTTACACCAATAAATTAATACCTCAAGCCTTCTCATTTAGAGAAGCTATTTCTAAACGCAAGTAAGTTTGTTTTTACCTAAACGGAAGGTAGACATGTCATTTTTTAGTAATTTATCAACGCTGTTTTCAGCTGAGGATGAGGCCAAGCGAAAAGCTAAAATTTCTTTTCCAAGAGCTCAACAGCCACAAGCTAAGCCAGTTAAACAATTTAATAAGCCAGTAAAACAGGCTAAGCCAACTCCGGTTATGCAAGCTGAGGCTTCTTCTATTATAGAAAAAGCCAAGCAGGAGGCAGAATCTTTAATTCGCGATGCTCACTCTAAAGCTAGAGAAATCATTGTTGAAGCAAAAGATGAGTCTTTAGAAATTCGTTCCAAATTTGAAAAAGAAACTCGTCGTGTTGAGCAAGAATTAGCTAACCAACAAAGAGAGTTGCAAAATAAGTTAGATAAGATTGATTTTCGTTTTGAGCAAACCGCTCAAAAGGAAGAACGCATAGATCAACTTAAAAAAGAGTTGGAAGATCAAAGAGTAACTTTAGAAAAATCTAAGGCTAAAACCTTGGAAAAATTAGAAGAAATTTCTGGTTATTCTAAAGATAAGGCTAAAGAGATTCTATTCGAAGGTCTTGAGAAAAAATACAGCCGTGATTTAGCAAAAATGGTGGCAGAAAAAGAAGAAGCCGCCAAGCTAGATGCTGATGAGAAAGCTCAAGAAATCATAATCGATGCCATGCGTCATGGTGCTACTGATTATGTTGCTGAATATACTGTTTCAGTTATTAATATTCCTTCAGAGGAAATTAAAGGTAAAATTATTGGTAGAAACGGTCGTAATATTCACTCTTTTGAAAGTTGCACTGGTGTAGATGTTGATCTTGATTCCTCACCTACAGAGATCAAACTTTCAAGTTTCGATCCAGTTCGTCGCGAAATTGCTCGTGTTTCTATGGAACGCTTAATCAAAGATGGTCGTATCCAGCCAGCTAGAATTGAAGAAATTGTTGCCAAAGTTGAACAAGAAATTGACAGAATTACCTTTGATGCTGGTAAAAAATTAGCTCATGAAGTTGGTGCTTATAATATTCCTAACGGTTTAATTTCTATGCTGGGTCGTTTCAAATATCGTTTTTCTTATGGTCAGAACATGATTAAACACACCATTGAAGAAACCAAGATGGGTATTAATATTGCTAATGAATTGAAATTAGATATTAATGTAGTTAGACTTGGTTGTTTATTACATGATATAGGTAAGGTTTCAGGCAATCATGATGAGAGTCATGTCCAAGCTGGTGTGCGCATTGCCAAACAATTTGGTATGCCTCAAGCTGTTATAGATTGTATTGCTCAACATCACGAAGATGAACCTTTTTCTAGCCCAGAATCCATGGCTACTTATATAGCTGATGCTATTTCTGGTGCCAGACCTGGCGCACGTTATGAGAATCACGAGGATTACGTCAAAAGATTATCTGATTTAGAAACGATTGCTATGTCTTATGAAGAAGTTAAACAGGCTTATGCTATCCAAGCTGGTCGTGAACTCAGAGTGCTTTTATTGCCAGAGAAGAGCAAAGATGATGATGTGACAATTTTAGCCAATAAAATTCGCGATCGCGTGCAAAAAGAAGTCATGGTTCCGGGTAGTGTCACAGTTACCGTTATCCGTGAATTTCGTGAGCAAGCAATCACTAAATAAGGTAAAATTAAAAAGATATGAATAGCTTTTTATTAGCCAGTCAACTTTTTGTTTCAATAATTTTAGCTAGCTTAGTGCTTCTGCAGCCTGGTTCTAGTGGTGGCGGGAGTTTATTTGGTGGCTCTGGTGAAACTTACCACACTCGCAAAGGAGTGGAAAAATTGCTTTATTACATTACCATCTTTTTCTTAGTTCTCTTCGTGGCCAATTCAATTGCTCTTTTATTGATTTAAAAACAGAAAATGCGTAAATTATATTGGTACATCAGTAGTTATGTGCGTAAACATGGTTGGATCTTCCTTGGTTCAATTGCCATAGCTCTCTTGTTTTTTTCTTTCTTATTACCTTTGGTCAATAAAAAATTAGCTTTAAAAAAAAGTACTTATATTGCCATTGTTGGTGAATATACTCTAAATGATCTGCCGAAGCCGATTAAAAATCAGCTCAGTGCCGGTTTAACTAAAATTGGTACCGACTTGCAAGCAGAACCATTATTGGCTGACAGATGGGTAGTAGAAGATGATGGCAAGCAATATCGTTTTGTTTTAAAAAAAGAAGTTAAATGGCAGGATGGTCAGGCTTTAAAACCAGAAGATATTTATTACAATTTTTCTGACGTACAAACGATTAGTACACCTAATGAAGTAATCTTTACTTTGCCAGAGGCCTTTTCTCCTTTTCCTGTTTCTGTGTCTGAGCCAATTTTCAAGACAGAGTGGCAAAAGAAAATTTTTTCTCCAGATAAAATGAAAATTATTGGCATTGGTCAATATAAAATGCTTGATTACAAGCTAAAGGGTAATAATCTGAGTGAGTTTAAAATTGATGGTCCAGATGCTAGATATATTTATCGTTTTTACTTGACTGAAAATGAAGCAGTTAATGCTTTTAAAAAAGGCGAGATAGATGTGCTTTTAAATATCTCTAATTGCTATGATTTATGCGATTGGTCTAAGTTAGAAATGGCCAAAGAATTAGCCTATGACCGTTATTTAGCAGTTTTCTTTAATAATACAGATCCACTTTTAACTAAAAATGTTCGTCAAGCTCTTTCTTATATTTTGCTGAAAGATTATGGTAACGCTAGGGCTATAGGTCCAATTAATCCTAATTCTTGGGCTTATTTGCAAGGAGGTAAGGATTACGGCAAAGATTATGATCGCGCTATTGAAAGATTGATGGATGATATGCCCAGAAATCCTCTTAATTTTGAATTGACCACTAGTTCTAATTTTATTGATGAGGCAGAAATGATGAAAAAGGAATGGCAGGATTTTTCATCTTTTGCTCTTGAAAAATGCCAAGCTAATAAAGCCATTCAAGATAAAAATTTGTGTCAAAACTTAGACATTAAAATTAATATTAAAATTAGTAATTTTCCAGATTTAGCTAATTATCAACTTTTACTTATTGGTCAAGAATCTTCGATTGATCCTGATCAATACTTTATGTGGCATTCATCTCAGCCAACTAATTTTACTCATTATAAAAATACCAGAATAGATAGTTTATTAGAAAAAGGTCGTAAATCTTTAGACTTTGAAGAACGCAAAACTATTTATCAGGAGTTCCAGCAATTTTTGCTAGAAGATCCTCCGGCAATTTTTCTTAGATATCTAGATAATTATTCGATTGCTCGCTAGTCACACTTCTTGTAATTTGGCTCATTGATAATAGAGCTAATGAAAAAGTATTTTTTATTTTTAATTAGTTTCGTATTTTTATTTAATATTGCGCCGGCACGAGCACAAAGAATTTTTAGCGATGATTTTTCAGGAAATTTAGAAAAGTGGCAGTTAGTAAATGGCGACATAAGCTATTGGCAAGTTAGCAATCAAGCTTTATATGCGACCATTGCTCAATCAAGAAAATTAAGTACCATTGTGCCAAAAGATGAGTTTTGGCAAGGAATGGATGAATACACGGTTGATTTTATTTTCAAAGTTTTTGATGATACTGATAAAAATTTTGTAGTTGGGATGAGAGATGCGGCTAATTTTTATGATTTTCATTTTTATAGCAATAAATTAATCGTAGAAGATATTCGTAACGGTTTTTCTATACATAATGCAATGGTGCCTTTTGCATTGGAACTGAATCGAGATTATTCAGTTCATATTTCTTATACTAAAGAAAAAATTGAGTTACTTATTGATGGCGAAAAAGTTTTTAATACTAATGAAAATTGGGCGCCACCTATTTATGGAGGGAAATTTGGCTTAAAAATTGCCACAGGCGGAGTGGCTCATTCCAGAGCTTTCTTCGATCAAGTTGAGGTTAAAGAAATTAATTCTAAGGATGTTTTATTCAAACAAGATGATCCACTTTGGGCAATGGCTATTTATGATCATGCCGATAGTTGGACTGATCATCCAGAAATGAGCAATTGGGCTTGTGCTCTTAGTTCAGCAGCGATGCTAATTCGAGCATACGGCTATCAATTTTTACCAAGTGGTGATGAGATTAATCCACTCTCACTCAACCAGTGGTTAATTGAACAAGGTGATGGCTATATTGCAGAGGGCTTAGTTAATTGGTTAGCAATTAGTCGTTTATCAAGAATATTGAATGAGCAAAGTGCCGATGTTTTACCTAAATTAGAATTTACTTACTTCAATGGAAGCGAAGAAGAAAACCTAAATGTTTTAAGAGAAAATTTAGTTGAAACTACTGGGCAAATTGCTGCTAGTGCTAATCATTTTTTTCTAGTTAAAAAATATCTTGAAAATTTACATGATTTTTCCATTAAGGATCCGCTTTATGGTCAGCTTTTGCTTTCAGAAAAAACAGAAAAAATTGTTTCATTGCGTCTTTTTCAGCCGAGTTTTACCGATCTTAGTTATTTGTTATTGGTTTTACCAAAAGAATTTAATTTTTCTTTGACTGCTGAAAATGGCGAAAATATTGAAGGATGGCAAAGTGTCGAAGAAGAAATTGTTGGGGAACTAGGAACGATTGGTCAAGATTATAAGCTAATTTATTATGCTAAACCTGAATCAGTTAAACTAAATATGTTTTTAGATACTTCTAATTTTAATAAGGAATTGCTAGACAAGGTAAAACTTTTCATTTATCAAAATGATGGTGATTTTCAGCTTATCAGCTTAAGTGATCTAATTGGCGAAGTGGAAAATTTTGGTGAAGTTGATCAGTTTTTGTTGAAGATAGATTATTCAAAAGAAGAAGAAAGCATTGTTAATTTAGAAATAATTGAAAAAACCGTTGATGAACAAAAGCAAAATACTCTCAATCAATTAGCTACTCAATCAAATGAAGACTTTGAAAGCGGCAAACTTAGTTTTTATCTTTTTTATCAGCTCAACTTATTAATTGATTCCTTGCGAGAGCATTTAGATTATTTTTTCTTACTCCAGAAGTTTTTAGATTTTCATAAGCTATAATTAGAGCTATGAATTTTTGGCAAAAAATATTAGCAGAGAAGAAAATGATTTTAGCCTTATCGCCGATGGATGGGGTGACTGATTTTCCTTTTCGCGCAATTAATAAAAAGTATGGCCAAGCCGATCTAATTTTCACAGAATTTGCTAGTGTCGAAGGTGTTTGTCGCAGTACTTCTACTAAAATTTTAAATCATTTTGATTTTAATGAGGCTCAGCGTCCATTAGTGGCGCAAGTTTTTGGTAAAACTCCGGCTTTTTTTAAGCAAGCTGCAGTTCTACTGTGCGAATTAGGAGTTGATGGAATTGACATTAATATGGGTTGTCCAGCGCCAACAGTTGCCAATCATGGCTCTGGAGCAGCTATTATCAAAAATCCAGAATTAGCAAAAGAGCTTATTAGAGTAGTTCAAGAAGGAATTACAGAATGGGCCAATGGTTTGGAGTTAAAAGATTGCCCAGATATTTCTCCTAAGACTGTTATGGCGGTCGCAGATAAGAAAAAGGATTTTGCATTGCCAGATATTGATCGCAAAAAAATTCCAACTGTTTCTGTTAAAACTAGAATTGGTTTTGATCATGAAGAAATAGATACCTGGCTTCCGCACTTGCTAGGAATGCGGCTCGCCGCCATTTCTCTACATGGGCGCACTCTCAAACAAGGCTACTCTGGAAAGGCCGACTGGTCAGTTATCGGGCGAGCCGCAGCACTTATTAAGAAAGAAGATCCCTCAGTTGTTTTTCTTGGCAATGGTGATGTGACAGATTATGAAGAAGCAATGGAAAAAGTTAAGCAATATGATTTGGATGGGATTTTAATTGGTCGAGCTAGTTTCGGTCAGCCTTTTATTTTTCTACCAAAGGCAGAGCGAGAAAATTTCTTAAAAGAAAAAAATATTTTTGAAATTGCTTTGGAACATGCCAAGCTATTTGAAGCTACTTATCCTGAGAATGAGGGCTATAAATTTTTACCAATGCGCAAACATTTAGCATGGTACACTAAAGGCGTGGAACAAGCAGCTCTGATTAGATCTGAATTAGTGCGTAGCAATAATTCCTTAGAAGTAGAAGCAGTTCTACGTAAATACAAATTGATTTAAATCAAAAAATGACTAATTTTGAAGAAGCCTATCAGAGTCTTAATCCTCTGCAAAAAGCAGCCGTTGATCATATTGAACAAGGACCACTGCTCTTAATTGCTGGTCCAGGTACTGGTAAAACTCAAGTTCTTTCTCTGCGTATCGCCAATATTTTGAAACAAACCGATGCTAAGCCAGATACGATTTTGGCTCTAACTTTCACTGAGGCCGCTGCCAAAAACATGCGCGAGCGTTTGCTAAGCATTATTGGCAAAGATGCTTATTACGTTAATATCAGTACTTTTCACTCTTTTTGTCGTCAGGTTATTGCTGAGCATGGTGAGTATTTTCCTTTACCGAGGGAAAGTGAGCATCTTAGTGACTTGGATCGCTATCAACTTTTTGAACAATTATTAGATGAGCTAAAGCCAGAGCATTTGCGACCAATCAACGATCAATATTATTATGTTAATGACATTATTAAAGCCATTTCAGATTTGAAGAGAGAAGGTATTTCTGTTTTACAATTTGAAGAAATGTTGCGCGCTGAAGAGCAAGATCTTTTGGAATTTAAAGAAACTAGTAAAAATAAAACTAAAATTGCCAGCTTTGAGAAAAAAGTTGCTAAGAATAAAAATTTACTTTTACTTTACCAAGCTTATCAGGATCATCTTCGTCAATCTTTACGTTTTGATTATGACGACATGATTAATTTTGTAGTTGATGCTTTCAGTGAAAATGAACTTTTGCTTCGTGAATATCAAGAAAATTTACACTATTTTTTAGTGGATGAATATCAAGATACCAACTCTGCTCAAAATAAACTAATTAATCTACTTGTTTCTTATTGGGAGGAAAAAGAAGGCATGGCTGATCTTTTTGCCGTTGGCGATCCGAATCAGGCGATTTATCGTTTTCAAGGTGCCTCAGTGGAAAATGTTTTAGCTTTTACTCGTAGTTATCCCAATGCTACAGTGATTACTTTAGACACTGCCTATCGTTGTCCGCAAAATATTTACGATTTAGCGACACAGATTATTTCTTATAATAAGCTTTCTAAGCTAAGCAACAGCGATGAAAAAATCCAATTAGTGACGAAGTTAAAGAGTCCTAAAGGTGATGGCGAAAAAATAAAATTTTTTAAATCCCCTTCACAAATTTTAGAAGCAGTGGCAGTGGTTGAAGAAATAAACAAACTTAAGAAAGCTGAAGTTCCTCTTGCTCAAATTGCTGTTTTATATCGCAACCATTCCGATGCCAATGATTTAATTGAGGCTTTAGAGAAATGGGGTATTCCTTATCAGCTGAGCAAAGGCAATGATGTTTTATTAAATCAATACATTGACGAGCTGCTTATCCTAATGACCCTAATTGCTAAGATTAGAGGAGCTCAGGAAGCAGATTTATTATATAGAGTGATGACTTTTTCTTGGCTAGGTTTAGATTCTGCTGTAGTGATGAAACTGGGTAGAGTGGCTGGCAAACTGAGAATAGATCTCTATGATCTAATAGGCAGAGGTCTCAAATTCATTAATCAAGAATTAAAGGATCAGAAAATTACTGAAGAAGAATTTAATATTATTTTGGCTTTTATAGATAAACTCAAAGATTTTTCCAAAAAAGATCAATCTTTAACTTTTAACCATTTTTTTGAAGAATTAATTAGTGATGAAGGTTTTGGTTTTTTGACTTTTATCAAAAACTTAACAGATGGTTTTGAGCAAATCACTATTCTCAATGCGCTCTTTGCAGAAGTTAAATCTATGCTTGCCAAAGATCATCAATTACACTTGGAAGCTTTTCTCAGCCAAATTGATGTCTATAAGAATCACAACATCAAAATTCAAAGTAAAAATTTACTGAATAATCAGGACGCAGTATTTCTTTCCACGGTTCACAGTGCCAAAGGTATGGAATGGGAGCATGTTTTTTTGATTAATTTAGTTGATAAAAAGTGGGGTAATAAAAGAGATAATAATAAAATTAAGCTACCAGCTGGTATTATTAAAAACACTGATTTATCCGAAAAAGAACGCAATGAAGATGATCGCCGTCTTTTTTATGTAGCGCTGAGTCGTGCTAAAACACAACTTCATCTAAGCTATCCAGAAAAAATTATTGAAAATAATCAAAGTAGCGATAAATTTCCATCCATCTTTTTAGAGGAACTTAAAGAAATTGAGGTAAACTTACAGAAGCAGTTTTTGGAAACTGAACTTAAGCAAGAAATTTTAGACAATGTTGAGATTCATCTCAGTAGGTTAATGGCTCCAGCGCCAGTTCGTTCTTTTGTGAATAGTGAGCGTGAGTTTCTAAATTCTTTAGTCAAAGATTTTCAATTATCAGTCACAGCACTTAACACTTATTTGCGAGATCCACAGGAATTTTTAGAAAATAATTTACTGAGAATTCCTCGTGCCAAAGAAACCTTTATGTCTTTTGGGACAGCCGTTCATGCTTCTTTAGAAAGATTTTATAAGTTGGAAAAACAAACTAAAGAAATTCCAAAATTAGAATTTTTACTCAAAGAATTTGAAGCAGCGCTGCAAAAAGAAGTTTTAAATGAAAGTGATTTAGCTGATCGACTTAAATATGGTCAGGAAATTTTGACCAGTTATTATAATGATCGCTTAATTGTGCCAGCTAATGTTTTTGATGTAGAGAGAAGTTTTGGCGGAGGACGCAGAATAATGTTGGGAGACATCCAACTTTCTGGAAAAATTGATCGCATTGATTTAATTGATTCAGAACGTGGCTTGTTAGCTGTTTATGATTATAAAACCGGTAAGCCAAAAACCCGTGGTGGCATTGAGGCAACTAGTAAAACTTACCAAAAAGATTTTTCAGAACGTGAGCTTAATTTACCAGAAACTATTCGCGGACCATATAAACGCCAATTAATTTTTTACAAAATTCTTCTAGGTTTAGACAGAACGATTAATCCAAATTGGCAAGTTAGTGAAGCTATTTTTGAATTTGTTGAACCCAAAGAAAAAGGCAGTGATAAACACATTGCTCAATCCTATTCAATTACTGATGAAGAAGTAGCTGATCTAAAACAATTGATCAAAGAAGTGATGAAAGAAATTCGTTCACTTAGTTTTCTGGATACACTTTAGACTTACAGCGAAATAAAAAAAGGTTCCTTAACTTATCTTTTACATATTTTAGTCTTTTCTTCTTCCTCAAGTAGACCAAGCTACTATTGTCATCAGAAAAGACTAAAATTTAGTAAAATCTAAGTTTAATTAACTCAATTTTTATTTCGCTGTAAGTCTAATTCTTTTAAAGTAATGCTATCGATATCTCTTTGTGAGATGATCAATTCTTCCTTGGGAAAAGGCCACTGAATATTTAAATCTGGATCAAAAATAGAAACGGCCAAATCATCTTTTTTATCTCTTTCGTGATAAAGCATGTCGACGCCATAGAGATAGTGCATTGGACCCTCTACTGCACAGACGGAATTACCAATCTTTTTAGTGATATAGAGAGACTCGCCCCATTCATTATTTGGATCAGCAATGAAGTCAAAATATTCAACATTCTTATAAGTTGGTGAATCATTGCGGACATCAGCTAAGGCACAAAAAGCATGACCCTCTACTACAGTAATTAATTTATTCCAGCCCTCAGTGTGAATGCCTCTAGCAATTTTACTTCTGGAAACTGATAGATTAACTTGTTTAATTTGAAAGTTTGGATTAATGCCCGCAGCCTTAATTCTTTCTGGCTCTAGAATTTGTGAGAAAAATCCACGGTCATCAATGAACTTTTTATATTTAATATAATAAAGACCATCAATGTTGGTTTTAAAAATATTTTCTGCAATTTCTAATTCTTTTTTTGGACTGTAGTAGTTGATTGCCATAATGGTTTTTAGTCTAACACAAGACGCACATTTTATTAAGTCATGACTTTCTGTCTTCAAAAATTCGCCAATCCATGTAGAATTGACAAACAAACTATGTCAGATTCTTATACCCCGCCACAAAATATCATTGATAAATATGCGCACGTTTTAGTTAACTTCGCGCTTAATTCTGGAACAGGTGTTAAAAGAGGTGAGGTGGTGCAATGTATTGTTCCCGATGTAGCTAAACCCATGGCTTTGGCACTGCAAAATACTTTATTAAAAGCTGGAGCTCATCCAGTAATTCGCTTAATTCCATCTGGTTTTGATCGTGACTTTTATAATTTAGCCAGTGATGAACAGTTGGGTTTTTTTCCAAGAAAATTTTTGAAAGCTCGTGCTGATTTGATCGATCACCAAATCGGCATTATCGCAGAATCAGATCCAATGGAATTATCAGAGGTTGATCCCCGCAAGATTATGTTAATGCGTAACAGTCAAAAACCCTATCGTGATTGGTTGGTGACCAAAGAAAACCGCAATTTATTTACTTGGACTTTGGCACTGTGGGGTATGCCGGCTAAAGCCAAAGAAGTTGGTTTAAGCATGGAAGATTATTGGCAACAGATTATTAAAGCTTGTTTCTTGGACGAAACCGATCCAGTGGCTAAATGGCGAGAAGTTTTTGTTATGCAGGAAGATATCAAGAAAAAGCTAAACGACATGCGCATTCAATATGTGATTGTCAAAGGCGAAGATGTAGATTTAACTGTTAAAATTGGCGAAGATCGTATTTGGCAAGGTGGTAGTGGTCGCAATATTCCTAGTTTTGAAATTTTTACTTCTCCTGATTGGCGTGGGATCGATGGTTGGATTCGTTTCAATGAACCACTTTATCGTTATGGCAATGTGATTAGGGATATTTATTTGCGAGTTGAACACGGGATCATTGTGGAGGCTAAAGCTAGAACTGGTAATAAGTTTTTGCAAACAATGTTAGAAACTAAAAATGCTAATAAGTTCGGTGAATTTTCTATGACCGACAAGCGCATGTCTCACATCACTCATCCAATGGCAGAGACTTTATTTGATGAAAATATTGGTGGTCGTTTTGGTAATTCCCATTTAGCGATTGGCATGGCTTATAAAGATTGTTACCGTGGTAATCTAGATGCTGTCAAAGCAAATCAGTGGAAAGCAATGGGTTTTAATGACAGTGCTGAACACACCGACATGATGACTACAACAGATCGCAGTGTGACTGCGGTTTTGGCAGATGGTAAAGAAGTTTTGATTTATGAAGATGGTCAATTTGTAGTTTAATTTAGTGCTAAAATAGCGACATGACAATTAATTCAGATCATCAGTTAATCAAATATCAAGAAATCGGCAAAAAATCTACAGAAATGCTTTGGCAACTTTGGGAGGCCACTATTGAAGGGGCTACTCCAGCTCAAATCGATGATTTGGCGACGCGACTTTGTCAGCGCTATAACGTCACCTCAGCCTTTAAAGGAGTTGGTTCCAGAAAAAATCCTTATCGTTATGTAACTTGTATCAATGTAAATGATGGCGTGGTTCATGGCATACCAAGCACAATTCCTTTGCAAAAAGGCGATATCGTCAAAGTTGATTTTGGCATTATTGATGAAGGTTTTTATACCGATCATTGTTTTACTAAGTCCATTGGCGAGCCTAGCGAAGAAGATTTGCTTCTGATGAAAACTGCTCGCCGCGCCGTTCAAGAAGCGGCTCGCAAAGCTATTGTTGGTAATAAAGTTGGAGACTTGGGTTTTACCATGCAGAATGTGGCAGAAAAAGTTGGTTTTAGCACTGTCAAAGAATTTGTTGGTCATGGCATTGGCTTCACTATGCACGATGAGCCACAGATTCCGGCTTGGGGCAAAATCCGCCAAGGTTTGACGCTTGAAAGAGGTCAGGTGCTCTGTGTTGAGGCGCAGGTAATTGCTTCTAAAGACGACGGAGTTTATATGGATGAAGATGGTTGGACCATTCGTTCTGAATCTGGAGCCAAAGCAGCTATGTTTGAATATATGGTCGTAGTTCAAGAAAAAAAGCCAGTTTTTCTAACTCCAACTTTGCAGTGGCCACTTTACTAGAATCTGATTTCCCTTTTGCTTTTTTCTCTGGAGGAGTGTATAATTATACATTCTTATGACCGACAAAAGCCTCTCCGAACCAAAAACCCCAAAAACCAAAACTGAAGATAAAGTTAAGGTCAAAAAAATTCCTAAATCTCTTCAAGAAGATATTAAGAAATTATTCAAAACTGCTAGTTCTCGTGGTTATGTAACCCAAGATGAAATTTTGGATGTTTTTGTGGAACCAGAAATTTATGTTGAAGAATTAGATGATCTTTATGATCGTTTTTTTAAGAAAAGTATTGATATTTTCGAATCAGTTTCCAAAGATGAAACCGCTGGTGATGAGGATGTCCTCAAACAAGAATTAGATGTTTTGGCCAATCTTGGTAGTGTGGGTGTTTCTGATCCAGTCAGAATGTATCTCAAAGAAATTGGTCGCATTTCTCTTCTCAACAGAGAAGATGAAATTCGTTTGGCTCAAGAAGTCGAATCGGGTAGTCTTAAGGCTAAGAAAAATTTAATTGATGCTAACTTACGTTTAGTCGTTTCCATCGCCAAAAAATATATTGGTCGCGGCATGACTTTCTTGGATTTGATTCAAGAAGGTAATAAGGGTTTGATTCGTGCGGTCGAAAAATATGATTGGACCAAAGGTTTTAAATTTTCTACCTATGCCACTTGGTGGATTCGTCAGGCCATTACTCGTTCCATTGCTGATCAGGCTCGTACTATTCGTATTCCTGTGCACATGGTTGAAACCATCAATAAATTAATGCGTACCTCACGTCGCTTAATGCAGGATCTTGGTCGTGAACCTACCCCAGAAGAAGTGGGTGAAAAGATGGAGCTCGAACCAGAAAAAGTTCGCGAGATTTTGAAGATTTCTCAAAACACTACTTCGCTTGAAACCCCAGTCGGTGATGGTGAAGATGATAGTACTTTGGGCGATTTCATCGCTGATGACAAGCAAGACAGTCCTTATGACACTACCAGTAAGCAAATGCTTTCTGAAAATGTCGAAGAGGTTTTGAAGGCTTTGTCAGACCGTGAAGCCAAGGTTTTGCGTATGCGTTTTGGTTTAGCTGGCAACAGAACTATGACTTTGGAAGAAGTTGGTAAAGAATTTGGTGTCACTCGTGAGCGTATTCGTCAAATTGAAGCCAAGGCTCTTCGTAAACTTAAACATCCAAGCAAACGCAAAAAATTACAAGATTTCTTGGAGTAAAATTTTCTGCCTATGAAATTTGTCTCAATCAATATTGAAGGTAATAAACATTTTGATAGAATTTTTCCGTTTTTACTTGCAGAGAAACCAGACGTACTGGCTTTGCAAGAAGTTTTTGAATGTGATTTGGAAACCATTAAACAAACCACTGGTTTGAAAAATTGTGTTTTTTATCCCAATGCTGATGTCACTCTTCCCAATATTCATTTGCAGGATCGCGGTAAATGGGGTGTGGCGATTTTTGCCAATGAAATTGTAGATAGCAAAGGCGTTTATTATTTTCAGGTTAATCCTGGAGAGTTATTCATTTTTGATGAGAAAAAAAATGGTTTAGCTGACAGAGCCTTATTGTTCGCTGAGACTAAAGTGGACGGCAAAGTTTTCAAAATTTTTAACACCCACTTTACTTGGTCTGGAGGTAGAGAAGTTAATGAGGCACAGCGCAGAGACTACGTCAAAATGAAAGAGATTTTGGAATCTTATAACGAAGTAATTCTGTGTGGCGATCTCAATACTCCTCGCGGCGAAGAAGTTTGGGATGATTTAGCTAAGAATTATGCCGATAATATTCCTCAAGAAGTTGATACTACTATTGATAAAAATTTACACAAGTCAGGTAAAGATATCCGTTTGGTGGTAGATGCCCTTTTTACCAGTGCTCAATACGGAGCCAAAAATGTGCGAGTGGTTGCAAACACCAGCGATCACATGGCGGTGGTGGGAGAAATTGAGAGAGTTTAAGCTTTTATTGCTTAAGTTCATTCCAACAAAAATTTGTTAATTGTTTGAAGTATTTTATTGGTCCTGCATATTTGAAGTATCCAGGAATTTCATCGGCATATTTTTTTAAAGCTTGCTCTGGTGCCCACTTCGTAATTTTATATGAATTTGCCAGAGAAGTTTGTTGCCAAAAACATTTTTTATTGTGATCAGCCATGTATTGGTTAATGGCAACTTCAAGCTGATAACCAGAGGGTGGGTTTTTAAAAACTGCCAAAGCGTCTTTGGTGCGCAGAATACGTTCTCCACTCATTAAAATGTCATGGCGAATAGCTCTGACAAAGTTTGAGTAATTACTGCGCCGTAGAATGAGCATGTCGAGTGGTTTGGTGCATTTCTTTACGCTAGAAATCGCAGTTTCAATCTCAGTCTGTTTCAAATTTTTAAGATCTGCATCAAGAAAAAATACCCAATCAGTTTTTATTTGTTTTAGCCCTGCAAGGATAGCTGATGATTTGCCTTGATTTTTCTCCAGTTTAATGAGCTTTATTTTAGGGTATTTATTTTGAATTATTTTATAATTCTCATCATCTGAGCCATCATCCACACAAATAATCTCTGAGAAACTGTTAATTTTTGTAATAATTTCTAGAGTTTGAATAATACGATTGCTCTCGTTGTAAAAGGGAATTAAACAAGTAATTAAAGACATGGTGTAATGATAGCAGAGAAGTGGGAATTGAGAAAAGTGTAGTAAGTAAATTATTGACGTTTTATGACTGGTATTTTGTCCAATTAATTGATAAAATCACTGCTGTTTTAACAAACAATCCTCGATAGCTCAATGGCAGAGCAGGAAGCTGTCTTAGTTGGCAGCACTTTGCAGTAATGCAAATGTGAAAACAGGGTGAACTCAGGGAAAGCTAAATTTGCTTCGGTAAACAAGCTGATCCTGAGCCAAGCTCCAGCAATGGAGAAGGTGCAGAGACTAGGTGATTACACCAGTGACAACTTCGGTTGTCTAAGCGCCCTGCTCCTTTATTTTTGTTGTACTTAGGTGCGACTTAAATAAAGGATGATGAGATAGTCCGTGCCTTTTGGAAACAAAAGGGTGTCATGTAACTTCAAGGTTCTAGGTTCGAGTCCTAGTCGGGGAGCCAGATGGGACGCAGAGGCAACAAAGTGTCCTTTTTTGTTGAAATGTCGGGCAATTCTTGATGTTCGAAAGTTTCTTTTTCAAAACCCTCCAAATTTTCCACTTTAGAACAATTGGTTTGGTCTACTGCCTCAGACAGGATCCTGAACGCCTTGGAGTATTCCCAACTGAGTTTGCCTTCATTGAGTGTTAACTTGGCGAAGACCAGCCTGATTAAGGCTCTCTGTTCGTCCAGCATGGCTTTGTTTTTGGCGGTTAGGTAGATTTCTTTGGCTCGTTGGGAGAGTTCATAGAGGTTAATGCCGAGGTTTAAGTAGCCAGTGCTGGCAGTTGAGTGTCTTTTTATCGTTTCTGTAAGCTCATCTTTTTCCTTGGAATACTGTTTAAACTTGCGGTTATAAAACTCTTGGGTGATTTTTTCATCGAGCTTATCGTCATAGAGTTTGTCCATGCGTTTGACTACCGCCTCGTAGCGGGTTTCCAGTTCACCGACAGTGCTGTTGTGGTAGGAGACTTCGTCTTGGTGACTTTCTTTGAGAGCTTTCTTGAGCCACTCAGTGACTCGCTTGTTTTTAATTCTTAAGTTTTCAAAGCCGTTTATAAGTTGTTCTTCAGTTTCAGGTTCTTTGACCCATGTTTCTTGGGTACAGTCATGGTAGTGGTTGCAGTGGCCGTAGTGATGACCCCGATGTAACTCCCAGGTAATCAGTCCATCACAGCCCGCACAGCGGAGTAAGCCTTTGAAAAGGTAATCATGCTTCATATATTTGGGTGTGGTCTTGCTGACCAGCATCTTTTGGACCTTATCAAATAATTCTTTGCTGATTAATGGTTGGTGTTTACCATCGTGAATTTCATTGTTCCATCTCATTTTACCCATGTAAAAGGGATCGCGCAGCAGGGAGTGGGTTCTACTAATCGCCAATCTGTTGCCCATAGGTGATCTCATGCCTTCCTCGTACATGGTGTTGGCTAGTTTTTTGATGGAATAATCACCTGAGGCATAGAGTTCAAACATTTTGATTACCAGCTTGGAAGCACCTTCATCAATAACATGGATCTTGTGGCCGGTTTCACCTACAGTCTTATATCCGAGTGGTGGCTTAGTCGGGATCCAACCCTGGGCTAGTTTTTCTTTCTGCCCTTTCTTCACATTCTCGGATAAAAGTCGGACGTAGTATTCGGCGGTTGCCACCTTCACTCGCCACATAAACCATTCATGGGAGCGCGAGGAGTTGTGGAGAACACATGTTTCTTTGGCTAAGTGGATCTGATGAGCTGATCTTGGGCGACAAGGCTGTTTTGCAAGGTAATTTAAAGTATAAGTCTCCAAAAGAATTAACTATGGCTGAAAATGCCACAGTAGCTGGCTCGATTGATTACGAACATATGGACGGCAAGGTTTTTCCAAGCGATGGGAGTAAAGTTGAAAGTAAAGAAATGAGTAAAATATTCGGCGCTTTTGCTACTGGCGCTTGGGCTTTGAAATTAGTTTGTGCATTAATTAGTAGTTTTATTGTTTTTTTCTTGTTTGGCAAAATGCTCAAAGTTATGCAAAAGGAAATTTTTGCTAAATTTTGGCTCAAGGCTGGTTTAGGTTTTGTTTTAATGATAGTTGTGCCAGTAGCTACTATTTTCTTACTAATTTCCCTAATCGGCATTTGGTTAGCGGGTTTAAACATTATGGTTTTTGTTTTACTGTCTATGTTGGCCAAAGCTATGGCAAACATTTTCTTTGGACTGTGGATAGTTAAATTATTCGCTAAAAAGAATGTTGAGTTAACTTGGAAACCAGTTTTAGTTGGTGCTTTGTTGTTGCCAACTATTTGCATGATTCCAATAATAGGCGGTTTAGTAGGTTTTGTTTTCTGGCTAGTTGCTTTAGCCAGCCTTTATCAGTTGTTTTATCAAAAAGTTTTAAAGAAATAATCGAAAGGAAAAATATGTGTGGTAAAAATCATTCTTCTTCTGAGGCAGTTTACGGTCTAGGACTAATAGGAGCTTTTATTTTTTATGTCCAGCAAGGCTCTGGTTTTCTTAACGTCCTCGTATCGATATTAAAAGCAGTCGTTTGGCCAGCTTTTATGGCTTATGATTTATTGAGTTTTTTGCATTAAGAAGGGCAATTTATGAAAGGTTTCATCGAATTTATTCGTGAACAAGGGGTTGTTGGCTTAGCCGTTGGTTTCATTTTGGGTGGCGCGATTTCCAAGATGGTTTCTTCTTTGGTTAATGACATTATTAATCCTTTGTTAGGTGTTCTTTTGGGGTCCACCGGAGCATTGGCTAATTCTTATTTTGAAATTGCCTCAGTCAAAATAATGTGGGGTAGTTTCTTAGGTAGCTTTATTGATTTCTTAGTGATCGCCATGGTGGTTTATTTTGGCTTCAAAGGTTTGAAGTTAGATAAATTGGACAAGAAGAAAAAATAGCTTGCTGCCACATTCTTCAGAAACTTAATGTAAAGAATACTTGACATTATGTAAAATATATTTTACAATGTCTGGTATGAATCAAAAAAGATATCGCCAAATCAGAATAGTAATTATATTTTTTATGGCTATGATTTTATCTATTGCCATTGACATTGATAGTTATTTGTTGGCCATGATATCTATTATTACTGGCATTATGTTTTCTGTGATTGTCAAATCAAGGGCCAAAATTAGAGTCGATGAGCGAGAAATGGCTATTAGAGAAAAAGCCGCCAATCTGACTTATGCAATTTTTGCTCCAACCATTGGTCTTGGTGCAGCTTTATTAATTCTTATTCCTGATACAAAAGACTCTTTTTACTTAGAAGCTTTAGGAACTGTTTTAGCTTATTTATCTTTGTTTTTAATTGCTCTTTATGCGATCTCCTATTCTTTTTTGAATAAAAAATATGGTGGAAGTAATAGCGATGAAAAATAACATTAAAGTTTATCGTGCTATGCACGAACTTACTCAAGAGCAATTGGCTGAAAAAATTGGTGTTAGTCGCCAAACAGTTTTAGCCATTGAGAGTAATAAATATTTACCGTCTCTTGGCTTGGCTTTTAAGATCGCTGATCTTTTTAAGAAAAAAGTAGAAGATATTTTTATTTACCAAAAGGAGGATGAAGATGAAAATTAACAAAAATATGCAACAGTCGATATTATTTTTAATGGCTCTAGGTGTCAGTATTTTTATGCTCTTTTTTGTTATTACTTGTACTTGGATTGGTTACAGTATTAAGGATAATTGCCGTCTTGCTAAAGGCAAATACGAGGGTAATTGCACCAAGGCTTTAATTAGTACCTTGGAAGATGAAAGCAATGACTTTCGTGAAAGAAATAATGCCATTTGGGCCTTAGGTCAGTTGGGCGAAGAAAGTGCCGCTCCAGTTTTGGAGAAGCTCTATACTGGCAATATTCCAGATAGAGAACCTCTTGATCAGGTTATTAGTCAGTACGAACTCAAAAAAGCTCTCAAATTAACTAAAGGTGGTTTTAACATCTCAGCTTTAGTTTGGAAATTTTTTGTTCACGAATAATCCTTTTATATTTAGCCTTTATAGCATACAATGAAGCCTGGAGGCTTATATATGCTTACTATCATTTTATTTCTTTTGGTGGGGTCGATTCTTGCTTATTTATCACAATTTAATTTAACTCCAGTCACAGTTAATTTTGGGATTTACACTCTTGCTGATGTTCCACTTTTTTACGTTATCATTGGGTCTTTAGCTCTTGGTTTATTGTTCTCATATTTAATTAATCTTGTTCATAGTGTTTCTATGTCTTTTCTAATTAGAGGTAAGAAAAAAGAAATTAAAAAATACAGAGATGAAGTGCTTGAACTAACTAAAAGAGTTCATCAATTAGAACTAGAAAAAGAGAAGCTCAAACACGAACCAAGCACTGAGCCTGAGGATTTAAACGCATTGTGAAATCTTTACTTGCTAAAATTTGGAAAAAGCTTCACCTGCCTAAAGGCATGCAACTATTTATTGTACGCTTTTTTCAAGATCAATTTTTAGTTGGGGTAACCGGAATTATTTTTAACGACAAACGCGAGATACTTCTTTTCAAACATACTTATAGAGCTCATGCTTGGAGTTTGCCAGGTGGCTATATGAAAGCTGGTGAACATCCTAGTGAAGGACTTGAAAGAGAAATTAAAGAAGAATCTGGTTTGATAGTTAGTGCAGACACTCGTCTTAAGACACGCACTGATCGCGATTCTGCTCGTTTAGATATTTGCTATATTGGTGCTTTTATTGGAGGTGAATTCAGTCCAACTCATGAAGTGTCTGAATATGGATTTTTTGCGCAAGACAAATTACCTCTTCTTCGCAAGAATCAGATTTTTTTAATTGATGAAGCTTTAAAGAATTTCTAATTAATCAACAAAAGTTAAAGCAATTCCAGTTTTATCAGCACGACCAGTACGACCAATGCGGTGGATATAATCCTCGTAGCATTCTGGTAAATCATAGTTGATCACGTGAGTAACATCTCTAATGTCCAAACCTCTTGAAACAACGTCAGTTGCCAAAAGGATTTGCACGCGGTCATCGCGGAATTGTTGTAAGGCTTTTTGTCTTTGACTTTGAGTTTTATTACCATGAATTGAAGCAACTCTGAAGCCTCTTTGGTCTAATTCTCGGCTTAATCTTTCCATACCATGTTTGGTACGACCGAAAACTAAGACTTTTTGGAATTCTTCTTTGATTAATAAATCATGCAAAACTTCAATTTTAACTTTACCGCCAACTTTAACAATATCTTGTTCAATGTGAGCTCTGCTTTCTTTAGACTCAACAGTGACAAAAGCAGGATTTCTTAAGAAACCTTGCATAATGTCTTCAACCTTTTTATTAGTAGTAGCTGAGAAAAATAAAGACTGTCTTTCTTCAGGTAATTGACTAGTAATGGCTTTAACATCATGAATAAAACCCATGTCTAACATTCTGTCGACTTCGTCTAAAACGATAGTATCAAAATGGGCAAAATGTAATTTGTGTCTTTGATCTAAATCTTTAAGACGACCTGGAGTTCCAATGACGAAAGCTGGTCTTTTTTGTAAACGCTCGACTTGTCTAGAAATTGAAGAACCACCAATACAAAGAGTAGAAAGAATTGGTAAATTTTGACTAAAAGATACTAATTCATCTCTGATTTGTAAGGCTAATTCACGAGTAGGAGTAACAACTAAAACTCTAGTAGCTGGATTTCTTAAAACCTTATCAATTAAAGGAATTAAAAAGGCTGCAGTTTTACCTGTGCCAGTGTTAGCAATGCCAACCACGTCTCTACCTTCTAAGATATGAGGAATAATTTGATCTTGAATTGGAGTTGGATTTTGATAGCCCTTATGAGCTAAGTTAATTTTAATTTGTTGGTCAACTGCAAAGTCAGCAAAAGCATGCTGATTTTGATATTTTTCAACAGTTGCTGTCTCTTCAGTATTCTGAATACTAGCTTTTTGGATAAACATGGAAGGATCAAAACTAGAGATTTTTCTGCCTCTACTTCTATTTCCACCACTATTACCGCCGAAACTACGACGACCACCAAAACCAGAACCCCTATTTTGAAAATTGGAGCTACTGTTTCTATTTCCACCAAAATTAGAACTAGAGCGACTATTATGATACATATTTTCTTCTTTCTTTAATCTTTCAGAGGTCAAAGACAAGAAGCAAAAAATGCGTGCTCAAACCAATTGAATTATTTTAAATTATTATTCTATATTAACTATAGAACTGAGGATTATAGCAGTAATCCGTATAATTGCAAGTTATAGGATATTTACCTAAGTAGTGTTAAAAGTACTTCTTGAGCAAGCGCGATGGTTTCTTTCGCGCCATTTTTTTTTGGATTCACTTCTACCAGATCGACAGATAAGCTATTTGATTTGTTTAATTCTTCAAGAATCGGCCAAACTTGAGTTTTATTTAGTCCACCCCAAGAATTGGGTGTGCCAGTGGCACTCACTAAATCATTGGCGAAAACATCAATATCAAAACTAACGTGTAAGTGTTTATTATCTATATTCATTTTTTTAATTGTTTCAATTATTTCTGTCGTATTTTGCCCATTAAAATATTTAATACCTGCTTCTTTGATGTAATCGAAGTCGTCGGACTCTAAATTGCCGATAATGACTGTATTTTTGGCCAATAAACTATTTTTTTTCAATTTTCTTAATTTTTCATGATCAAAATTTTCATCGATCAGGGCGCGTAAAAACTGTCCATGAAAGTTTTGGCTAGGACTATCCGCCATAGATGAAGTATCAGCATGAGAATCGAAATGAACGTAGACAAGTTCTTTGGATTTATATTGGTCCAATAATGCTAAAACAGAGCCGAAAGCCACGCTGTGATCGCCACCAATGACAACTTGAGATTCTTTATTTTTGATTTGTTGATTTATTAAATCTGCAAAAGCGAGGGATTCTCTTGCCATCACTTCCTGATACTTTTCTTTTTCAATTTTTTCTGGTTTGGAAAAATAGTAGTGATCGATGCTAATATTTTTAAATTTATTCAAAAAATCTTTATCTAAAATAAAATCAGGTGCAACCTCTACGCCATAATTGAATTGAGAACTACCGTGAGGTGGGTTTATTAATCCCAGTCTTGAGTGAGCTCCGAAGAAATGTACTTGCTTCATGTGAACGATTATACCCTTTTATTGATAGTGAAAAGTGCTAAAATTGTTCAATATTATGAAAAATAACTCTAAATCTATAAATAAACAGTCTACTGATCCTCTCCCTGCTGAGGCTATTAAATCTGAAAAACCAGAGAAGATGGTCTATATTTTCAACATGGCCGAAGATGTTTGGCCTTTCATCTCCACTATGAGCAATGTTGTTGAACAACACGCTGAAGTAGAGATTTGTGCTAACTTAGCTGATCGCGATTTATTTAGTAATGTGGATGAGAATAACTTGACTATTATTCTTCCCAAAAAAATTGATCCAGATTTTTTGCAATATGTAACGCAAACTACTGGTAAGAAAAAATGGGATATTCTTGTACCAAACAAGCATTCTGGTCAAATTTGTTTAGATATTATTCAAGATAGAGATCTTTTTAATGAACTAGTGGAGTTGGCTAACGGTGCTAAAAAATTGGTTTTAATTAGTTATGCTGTTTCTCCTCAACTTTTTCAGCTAATTACTGAACTGAAAACTTATGGTATTGACGTGTATACGCCAGAAGCCCCGACTGAAGAAAACGCTTGGTGTGTCAACTTTTTTGGTAGTAAATCTGGAATCAGACAATTAGCCCAAAAAAGTACGGCTTTAGAGCCTGATTTTGTGATGGCAGACGGTTTGATTTGTGTGCAATCTTTAGATGCATCAAGAATTGCTGCCCAGAAGTATGTCAAAGAGGGTGGTGTTGTTTTGAAAACAAATAAAGGACACACTGGAATGGGTGTTTTGATTTTTCGTCCTGAAGATTTGCCTAAGGATTATCAAAACTGTCAAAAAGCTATTCTTAGCATTCTTAAACAAAATGATTATTGGGATAAGTTTCCAATTGTCGTCGAAAGTTTGATTAATATTAATCCAGCAGTGGGCGGTGGTTTTCCAAGTGTAGAATTTAAGATTCAAAAAAGTGGTCGTATAGAATTCCTATATTTTTGTGGGATGAGAATGCTTCCAGACGGAACTTTTTTAGGTATGGAAGTTAATGAAGATGCTATTACCGATCGTATCAGTGCCAGAATTATTGATACTGGATTCTTTATTGCTGAGCAATATGCTTCCCTTGGCTATCGTGGTTATTTTGATGTTGACATGGTGGCGGCTAAAAATGGTCAGGTTTATGTTTCTGAGTCAAATGTTAGAAGGACCGGTGGTACTCATGTTTACCAGATGGCCGATAACTTAATTGGCAAAGATTTCTTTACTGATTCTTATATTTTGTCCAATAATGCTTATGAATTAAAAGCTGGAGTAAGGCCGAGCTTCAAAAAAGTTTTGGAATTATTAACTCCAGTTCTGTTCAATAAAAAAACCAAAGAAGGCTTGGTTATTGCTTCTGCAAACTTACTGACACAAGGTGTTTTTGCTTATGTGATCTTTGCTAAGAACAAAAAGAAGGCTATGGAAATAGAAAATAAAGCTTTTGCCTTACTTAAGTCTTTATAGCAGAAATAGCCATAAATAGAGGAATTTCAGCCCGCGCGCGGTTTTCCATTTTGGCAGCTTTACCAATGCTTTCTTTATCAGAAGACCACTCTTCAATTTTCTCAATGACAAATCCAGCCTCAAAAAGCATTTGGCTGTAATCTTGTAAACTGTGATGAAATGACCAGGTTATATTTTTGTTTGGTTCCTGTTTTTGGCCAGGGTTCATATCGATCGGGATTTTTAACTGTGATAAATAGCGATTAATGAAGCGTTGCTGTTGTTTGTTTTTCTCATCAATACTCCAGCCAGATTGGCGGGGAATACGGAAACAAGGATGATTGAGCACAATTAATAATTGTCCACCCTTTTTGAGATAGTTAGCGGCGTTTTTGATCACATTCTCTGTTTGTTCAATGTTCTGCAAAGCTAAAATAATGGCAGCTTTATCAAATTTTTCTTCTCTTTCTCTAAGAATTTTGCTGAGGTCGCAAGTCAAAAATTCGTAATCTTTTTCTGTATTTCTTTCATTAGCATCTTTAATCAGTTCTTTAGCTAAATCGAGCCCGAGATATTTTTGGAGATGAGGAACTCTGCGGGCTAGTACGCCCTGACCACAAGCCAAATCTACCAAGGTGTCAGTATTTTTTAAATCTAAAAGCCGCAAAACTCCTGGAATAATTACGTATTCATGATAATAATGCCCGTCACTACCAACAATTTTGTTGTACCATGGGGCGACTTTATTCCAAGAAGTATTTTTTTGATTTCTTTGCACAAGATATTTCTTTCACTAGTATTATAACTCAAGTATAATATAGAATTGCTTTATGATTCCTGGAATTGATTATCCCGCCATTTCAATTGTTTTCTTTTGCCATGATGGTTGTGGGAATTATTTGTTTAGCAAAAGAAGTGTTAAGTGTCGTGATGAACATGGTTGCTATGATCCGGGTGGTGGACTTTTAGAATTACATGAAACCGTCGATCAATTGCTCCACCGTGAATTGCAGGAAGAATATAATCTTGAGCCACTGAAGTATGAATTTTTAGGAATGCGCGAAATGCATCGTGCCAATGAAGGCAAGAAAACTCACTGGATTGCTTTGGATTTCAAAGTTTTGGTGGATCCAAGTAAAGTCAAGAATAATGAGCCTCATAAATTTGACGAGTTGGTTTGGCATCGCATGAATAATTTACCAAACCCAATGCACTCACAGTTTTCTGTGGCACTAGAAAAATATAAAGATAGATTTTAGGTCTTTTAAGAAGACTAGAGATTTTTATCTCCCCAATCATATAAAATTTTAATGATTGGTAATAGTGATTGGCCTTTTTTAGTGAGCTCATACTTAACGTGAGGAGGATTGCCTCTAAGGGTTTTGCGAGTGATGAGTCTATTTTTTTTCAGGCTTTTAAGTTTTTCAGAAAGAACCTTTGCTGAAATAGGACCAATGGTTTTTTTAAGATCGTTGAAACCCGTTTGCTCTTCTGTTAGATGCCATAAAATTACTAGATTCCATTTTCCACCCAATTCGTTGCAGAATTCTTGTAGAGGACATTTGTTTTTTTTCATTATTATTTTGTAAGTTACTTTTTAGTACCTACTTTATTTTTGTAACTTAATAAACTATTATAAAACAATCAATAAATATTAACAAGGAAAAAAATTATGTTTAATCGTTTATATAATAAAAAAGAATTAGAAGCTTTAGCTCTCAAGATGAAAGATAGAAATTTTGAGGTAGAAATAGTTGCCTCAAAAAAAGAAGCCTTAAAAGCAGTTAAAGACTCTTTGCCAGATGGTGGCGAAGTGATGACTGGTTCCTCAACTACTTTAAATGAGATTGGCTTAACGGATTATTTAAATTCAAGTGATTCTAAATTTGTTTCCTTACAAGCCAAGATTGGACAGGAAAATGACGAACAGAAAAGACAGGAAATGCGTCGCAAATCTGTGACTGCGGACTATTTTATTTCTAGCGTCAATGCGGTTGTAGAGGATGGGACCTTGCTAGCAGTCGACGCAACTGGCAGTAGAGTTGGAGCAATGCCTTTTGCCGCTAAAAAACTAGTCTTAGTAATTGGAGCACAGAAAATTACTAAAAATCTCGAAGAAGCTATAAAACGAATTAGAGAATATGTCCTGCCTAAAGAAAACAAAAGAGCTATGGAGGCCTATGGTATGGGCACTATATTTGGTAAGTGGGTAATCATTGAAAAAGAAACTTCCCCATCTAGAATTAAAGTGATTTTAGTTGAGGAATCCTTAGGTTTTTAAAGATTGTCAATTAAGTTCTTTTATAATAAGCTTTAAAAGCGAAATATGAAACAAAAAATTATCACCCTTATTGTAGTAATTTTAATAGCAGCTTTGCTATCTTTAGTAGTTGTTGTCAGCAACAATAAAGAAAAACAAGCAGCTGAACAAAAAATTGAAGAACTAAAAAATTCTGCTCCAGTATTTTATTATGGCAATACTTGTCCTCATTGTGAAATTGTTGAAGAGTGGTTTGAAGCCAACCAAGTTGAAGAAAAGATGACTTTTACCAAAAAAGAAGTTTACGATAATCGAGCAAATGCTCTTGAGTTAAATAAAGTAGCAGCTGAATGTGGATTGGACACGAGTAGCATTGGTGTGCCATTTTTATATGTAGATGGTCAGTGTTTAATTGGTTCTCCAGATATTATTGAATATTTTTCACTAAAGCTTGGCATTGATCAGAGCCAAGCTAGCGAAAGTGCCGAACAAGCACTCTAAATTTGCTTTTTCTATAAAACAGCTGTTATAGTTGATTTATATGAAAAAGACTCCTGCCGTCCTTTCCCTAGTGCTAGTTACCTTACTTGTTTCCGTTGTTTCAGCCAATGCTGCTGAGATGAAGGGGAATCAGTCTGTTAAGGAAAATGATCCAGTTGTCAAAGCAGAAGCCCCAACAACAATGGCAAAACAGGCTCAAGATGAGCAAACTCGAGCAAGAGAAGAGCTGGGCGAAATGAAGGGTGAAGTGGTTCGGGAGAGAGCAGAAATTGAAGATGATGGGATGGAAGTTAAATATTCCAGTCAATCTGCCAAAGAAAAAATGGGTGAAGCCTCTAGTAAAATGGGCGCTCTTTTAGAAATGAAAGATAATGCCAAGGGAGTTACTGAAAGAGTCAAAGTGATAGCTAAAGAACAAATCCAAGCTCAAGAAAAAGTTGCGAGCAATCTAGAGAAAATGGAGCAGAAAAAAGTTTGGCTCAAAAAAATGTTTGGTTACGATCAGGAAGCGGTTCAGTCTGTTCAAGATGAAATTGAAGCAAATCGCCTAAGAATAGAAGAGCTTCAGGCATTAAAAGAAGAAACTACTAGTAAAACTGAAATTGCTACTCTAGATGAAGCCATCGCTTCATTATTAGACCAAAATGCTTCTTTAGATAATACTGTTCAAGAAGAGATGAAAAACCAAGGAGTTTGGGGTTGGTTCAGAAATTTCTTCAATCGAAGCTAAGTTCAATATCTTAATTTAAAGTTGATTTTTTATAAAGCTTTGAAGCTCCGTCCAGTTATTTGTACCAGCCTTAGGAATTACAATGGAAGCTCCAATACTAGACGTGCTGCTTTGCAGTACATTTTCTGGAGTTAGATTAATACTTTTTATTTCAAATTCATTAGCATTGACGAGTAAAGGTGCTAAATATTTGGTGCTTTCTAAATCTAAATTAGTTGAGACGTGCTTAGAAAGCGCCTTATAAAATTTAGGAATATCCTCAAGAGCTTCCAACTTAAATAATTTATCGCGAATGGCAGAGAGAACTTCTACTTGGCGACGACTACGATCGTAGTCGCTAGAGCTGTGGCGCGAGCGTACGTACGCGAGCGCATCATGACCTTCCATTTTGACTTTCCCTTGTTTGTAGAGCAAATGTTCATAGCGGCAGGCGAACTTGCTTTCTAAAGCAAAGCCACTATTATTTGCAGTTAGATTGGCAATTTCTTCTGGTGTATAGCCACAAGGATCTTGCTGTGCACCTTCAATTGGATACCAAGCGTCTTCAAATGTTTGAGAAACGTTGACTTCTATGCTACCAAGTTCATTGCCAATAGTTCTTTGAAAACCAACAAAATCAATACCAATAGAATATTTAATGGGCAAACCGGTAATTTGGCCAATACTTTTTCTCATTAATTCCAAACCAGCGTTTACACCTCCGCCTTTGTTCATGCCGACGCTAAGCAATGTGTTAACTTTATAGCCTTGTTTGTCTGTACCAATTAAATAGAGATCTCTGGGAATAGAGATAAAAGTAATTTGTTTTTTTTCAAAATCAAAATGAGCCAACTGAATAATGTCGCTTAAATATCCTCCTTCGTGTCCTGCACCTCCATATCCAGCCAACAAAACATTAAGAGTTTTTTTATCATCTGCTTCAATATTACTTGGATCTAAATTAATTTCTTGGTTTGGATCAAATAAATTTTCTGCTTCAAGAGTGAGATTTTTATCTTCTGAAAAATAGCGATAGCTAGCAACAGCAGAAACGCTGATGATTGATAGAGCAATCAAAGAAAATACCAAATAAATAATTATTCTTTGTTTACGTTCCAATTCTTTAATTTTTCCAAAAAAAGGCAACATTATTTATGAATTTCTAACTTTCAAGATCTTTTTTAATTTTTTTAAATTTATCTTCTAAATTATCCATTTCTTCATCCGTTCCTTCCTCAATCTCAATCAAGGTATTGCTGGCTGTTTTAGTTACTTTGATTAATTCATCAAGTTTTAAATGCATAGCTTTGGAATCGCGATTTTGGGTGTTTTGGATAAGAAACACCATCAAGAAAGTAATAATAGTAGTTGCAGTATTGATAGCTAATTGCCAGGTGTCAGAATAATTAAAAATTGGTCCACTGACAAGCCATAGGATAATTGTAGAAACAGCAATTAGAAAAGTAGAAGCTCTTCCAGCAATAGCGGCTACTTTGGCGGAGATTTTACGAAAAATTTCATTCATGTCTCTGAGTATAAACAATAAAACCGTATAGAACAAGCTCATGGAAGCAATTTAGTTTTCTCAGGGTTCTCTCAGCTTTTATAAATAGAATAAGTTCTCATGAAAGAAAATAAAATGAAATTTAAAAAGAATTGGTTGAAGTGGTTTTTGCTATTTTTAATAGTGACGATAAGCTTTGGAGCTTTTCAATTTTTAAAGTTTCAAAAAGATTCTGAACTGCGTAGAGAAAATTCAATGGCTCAGCAAGAGAAAATGATGGAGTTTTGGAAGAGTGAGGGTTTAAGTGATGAAGAAATTGATCAAAAATTAAAAGAACAACGCTCTGAATTTGTAAGAAATGACAACCCATCCATTGTTCAATCAATGATGAGAACTGTAAGACATACAACGGGGACTGGTCCTGGAACAGGAATGCGTTAAAAGAAAGAAAATATTTATGAAATTACTTAAAAAATTATTTAATCGTCTTAAAATTCTTAAAAAATGGCAAAAAATTTTATTAATAGCGATCTTAGCTTTAGTAATTTATTTTCTATTTTTTAGATCTAGTAAAGACAGCGCCTTAACTCTTCAATTTACTGAAGTGAAGAAGGGTAATTTACAAGAAATAGTTTCTGAAACAGGTGAGGTTTCTACAAGCAATAAAACAGAAATAGCGAGCTCTATCAGTGGGGTAGTAACTGAAATTTATATAGAAAATGGACAAACTGTCAAAAAAGGTGACAAATTGTTTTACGTTGAAAGCAGTGCTACTGAAGAAGATCGCAGTAAAGCCTATTCAGAATATTTGAGCGCTAAAAATAATTTAGCGTCAGCCAAAGCCAAGATGAATACGCTAGATTCTGCTATGTGGAAAGCTCATGAAGAATTTGAAAGTAAATCACTTGATACTGATCTTTCAGTTGATGATCCAATTTATATTCAAACCAAGGGTGATTGGCAGGCGGCAGAAGCAAATCGTCTTAATCAGGATCAGGTAATTGCTCAGGCTCAATCAGCTCTCAATAATGCGGCTTTAGCTTATCAAGCTACCTCTAGTGGTCCAGTAAAAGCAACGGTTGATGGCCAAATTGCTAATTTAAGCATTGCTGTTGGACAAACAGTTGCTTCTACAGACTCAGCCTTAATAATTAAAACTACAAGTGAAAATTGGGTTGTTGTAGCTATCAATGAAAATGATATTGTCGAAGTAGCTCCAGAACAAAAAGCTATTGTTCTGATTGACGCCCTTTCAGAAATAGAGCTTCCAGCAACTGTCCAAAGAGTTGATGAATTTGCAACAATTAGTTCTGATGTGGCGGTATATTATGTTTATCTAACATTAGATGAATCTAATCAACAGTTGCGCCCAGGAATGACTGCGCAGGTGAGTATTACTACTCAAGAAAAAAACGATATATTATTAATTCCAAACTCAGCAATTAAGCCTTATCAAGGTGAAAAGGCAGTTCAAATCTTTGATGAAGAAACTCAAAGCACAGTTTATCAGCCAGTGAAAATTGGTTTGTCTGGTGATGTGAGTAGCGAGGTTTTGAGCGGTTTAAGCGAAGGACAGAAGATAATTTCTAGCGACTCATCTAGCAGTAAGAGCTCTAGTGGCGGTGGCGGTTTCATGATGGGTGGAAACTAAATTTAATGCCTAAAAAAAATAAGCAAACTATTATTTCTTTTCGCGATGTTCATAAAAGTTATCAAACTGGGCCAATTACTTACGAAGCTTTAAGAGGAGTTTCTTTCGATATTAAACAAGGTGAATTTGTTGCTATTACTGGTCCATCCGGTAGTGGCAAATCAACCCTTATGAATATTATGGGAGCTTTGGATTTAGCTAGTAGCGGTAAATATTATTTGCGAGGACGTTTAATTGATGCTTATGATGATGACGAATTATCTGAAATAAGAAATGAAGACATTGGTTTTATTTTTCAATCATTTAACCTTTTAGCTCGCACCAGTGTGCTTAAAAATGTCGAACGCCCAATGATGTATGGCAAAATTCCAAAAGAAGAAAGAGAAAAAAAAGCCTTAGATGCTTTAAAGCTAGTTGGTTTAGAAGAAAAAGCCAATAATCTTTCTAATCATATTTCTGGTGGGCAAATTCAAAGAGTGGCTATTGCTAGATCTTTAGTAATGAAGCCAGCTATTTTGCTTGCAGATGAGCCGACTGGTAATCTTGATACTAAAACTGCTCATGAAATAATGGATTTTTTCACCAAACTTAATAAACAGGGTCATACAATTATCTTAATTACCCATGAAGAAGACATCGCTGCTTTTGCTAGTAGAGTAATTAGAGTCAAAGATGGCCTAATTGAAAGTGATAAATAATATATGGAATTTTTTGAATTATTTATTTTAGCTATTAATGCACTTCGAACCAACATTGTGAGAACAATTTTAACAATGCTAGGAGTGATTATTGGCATTGCTTCAGTCATTATTATTATGTCTTTGGGAAATGGAGCCACTCAATCAATAGTTGGCGAGATATCTAGTTTTGGAGCTAATATTTTGACTATCCAAGCAGGTCGTAATACTAGAGGTCCTGGAGGAGGTGGGGGAAGTACAGTAGATACCTTAATCGAAGATGATGTTGAAGCTTTAGCTTTATTGCCAAATGTGAATAGCGCTGCAGGATTAATTAGCACTAATAAACAAATTACTTATGATGGCAATGTTTTTCAAACTTCAATTACTGGTGTTGAAGAAACATACATGGACATACATGAACTAAATTTATCTCAAGGTTCTTTTATTAGTAGTTCACAAGTCGCTACCAGATCAAAAGTGGTAGTTTTGGGTGATGGATTGGTTGAGGATATTTTTGGAGAAGATGCTCAGGTGGTTGGAGAATCAATTAGAATAGATGGCAAATCATTTCGCATTATTGGAGTAATTACTGATAGCTCAAGTGCTTTGGCTCCAATTTCAACCGTACAAAAAGTTATTTTGTCTCAAAATTATTACAATAGTATCGAAGTTCTGGTTAGTGACAGCGATTCAGTTACTCAGGTAGAAGAAGCGGTAACTAATACCCTTTTATTACGTCATGAAATCAAAAATTCGAGCGATGCTGATTTCAGCATTCGCAGTGCTCAGGAAATGATTGATTCTATTAGTTCAGTTACAGGAACATTGTCAGCTATGCTTTCTGGCATAGCAGCAATTTCTTTAGTAGTTGGAGGAATTGGTATTATGAACATCATGCTGGTAACTGTTACCGAGCGTACTCGCGAAATTGGTTTGCTCAAAGCAATTGGTGCTAAACAAAAAGATATTTTGTGGCAATTTCTAATTGAGGCAGTAGTGGTAACTTTAATGGGTGGTCTAGTAGGACTTTTACTAGGAATTATTATTACTTTTATTGCTACAAAATTCTTAAGCATTCCTTTTGTAGTCAGTATAGCTTCTATTCTTTTGGCAATCGGTGTTTCTACAGCAGTAGGAATTGTTTTTGGTTATTATCCAGCTAAGAAAGCAGCTAAATTACAGCCAATCGATGCCCTGCGTTACGAATAATTAATGCTATAATTCATTCATGGCAAAAATTTTTCAAGCTAAAAAAATTATTTTTCCTTACGATCAAAATCGTTTTCCGGGTCAAGCTACTGACGAAAGAATTCTCTACATGACTAGAGAATTTGAACTTTTCCTGTTCATTAAAATGTTTTTTGTAATATTGATTGCTGTAGCAATTTCTTTAGCTGCTTGGGTTTTTTCTTTGGCCTTCAAAAACATTTTTTCTGTTAGTTCTATTTCTTTTTTATTACCTTTAACTTTTATTTTGCTTAGTGCTTTTACGGTCATTGGCTTTTGGTGGGTTTATAGTCTTTGGCAAAAAAGTTTAGCTATTTTAACCAATAAAAGATTAATTAAAATTATCTACACGACTCCTTTTAACCGCTATAATCAGAGTTTACCTCTGGAAATGATAGTTGATACCAGCTGTAATAATCAAGGTTTTTTCGAGGGCGTGGCGCATTCTTTACTACAAGTTGGAACGCTAACTGCTCGTTCAAGTGCTTCTAGTTCTGGCGTATCAACTGAAGACACTGATAGAGTTAATAAAAAATATTTCTATTTAGAAAACATTAAATATTGTGAGGATTTACAGCAATATTTAAATAAAATTTTAAGCTTACTTAGTCGTTCTCCAGCAGAATTGGAAACTTTTAGACCTTTTATTCCTCATTTAAAAGGTGAAGCAAGAGAAAAGTTTATTAAAGAAAACTACACTCCAAAAGTCAGTCCAGAAGAGCTAGTAAGTTAGTTTTTTGCTTAGTTCTCAGCTATTTTTCAGTTAGTTGTTATAATATCCACTTATAAGATGAAAGTTTTACTCGTTGAAGATGAACATCGCATTAGTCAATCAATCAAAAAAGGTTTGGAACAAGAAAATTTTTTAGTTGATCTTGCTTATGATGGAGAAAAAGCTTTTGATTTAGCTAGTTCTAATGAATATGAAGCAATTATCTTAGATTTAATGATTCCAAAGATGGATGGTATGACTGTTTGCAAGAATCTAAGAGCAGATAGGATTCACACTCCAATTTTAATTTTAACCGCCAAAGGCGAACTAGAAGATAAAGTTACTGCACTCAATTGCGGAGCAGATGATTATCTTGTTAAGCCTTTTGCTTTTGCCGAACTTTTAGCAAGAGTGAGAGCTTTAACTAGACGTCCAAAGATCCAAGAGAGTTTTCTCTTAGTAGTGGAAGATTTAGAATTAGATATAAAAGCCTTCGAAGTTAAAAGATCTGGTAAAAATATCGATTTATCTAAAAAAGAATTTGCACTTTTAGAATATCTCATGCGTCATAAAAATAGAATTTTAAGTAAAGATCAAATCATTGAAAGCGTTTGGGATTATGAGGCGGATATTTTATTGAACACAGTTGAGGTTTACATGGGTTATTTAAGAAATAAAATAGATAAAAAATTCAAAGATAAAAAGCCTCTAATTAATACCGTTCGAGGTTTTGGCTATAGAATAGGAGACTAGTCTTATGTTTAAGTCAGCGCGACTCAAATTAACTCTTTGGTATTTTTTAACTATCTCTTTTGTATTGCTTTTATTTTCAGCTTTAATTTATCGGGCCGGATCAATTCTTCTTACTGAAAATCTAAGTCGTTTATATTTAAGGTTAAATGCTCAAGAATTAAATATTCCTCTACCTCCACATTTACCTAGAAATTTAAAAAATTTAGAAACTAAATCAATTAATTTTGAATCAGATGAGTTTATCGAAGATCTTAGTTTTGCTAAACAAAGATTGTTATTTAATTTGATTTTAATAGACTTAGGAATTTTAGCAGTCTCTACTTTTTTGGCTTATCTTTTGGCTGGCAAAACTTTAGCTCCAATAGAAAAAGCTTTGTTAGCGCAAAAAAGGTTTACTGCCGATGCCGCCCATGAACTGCGTACTCCACTGACAGCAATCAAAACTGCTTTGGAGGTAAACCTCAAAGATAAAAAGATTAATAAAGACCAGGCCATGTCTGTTCTTAGAGAAAATTTAAAAGATATTGCTAGTTTAGAAAAACTCAGTAACGATTTGTTGTTACTCTCTAGAGTTGAGCACAATCACCAGGAAATTAAACAGCGAACGATTGCTTTAGATGAATTATTGGATGAATTGACTAATAAATTTCAAATGGTGGCTAAAACAAAATCGGTCAAAATTTCAGTTAAAGCTGGACACGATTTAATCAAAACAGATGCAGACAAGTTAATACAAGTTCTGTCTATTTTGTTAGACAATGCTATTAAATACACTCCAAAGGCTGGCAGAGTTCAACTTAGTTTCTTTATAGAAAAAAACAAAGCAGTTTTTCAAGTCAAAGATAGTGGTATAGGAATTAGTAAGGAAGATTTGCCTTTCATTTTTGATCGATTTTATAAGGTCGAAGTTTCACGAAGCAAAAATAAATCAGCTGGTTTTGGCTTGGGTTTATCTATCGCTAGTGAAATTGCCAAAAGTCTCAATGCAAGACTAAGCGTTGAAAGTGAAGCAACTAAAGGTAGTACTTTCACTTTGCGTTTGTGCTAAACTAAGCCCATGCTCGACCTCGATATTAAAGATATTCTAGCTAAATATGATTATCCTTTGGATGAAAATAAAATAGCTAATCAGCCGGTTTTTCCTCGCGATCATTCTAAACTTTTACTTTTAAACAGACAGACTGGCACAATTGAAGATCATTTTTTTTATGAACTAGCTGAGCTTCTAAATGCTAATGATGTTTTGGTGCTCAACGAAACCAAAGTTTTTGCAGCTCGTCTATTAGGTAAAAAACAAAGTGGTGGCAAAGTTGAGCTTCTCCTCATTAAACAAATCAGCCCCAACAGTTTTGAAGCCATTTCTAAACCAGGTCTAAAGCTTGGTCAGAAACTTTATTTTCCAAGAAGAACTTATTTAGATGAGACTGGCAATTTAATGAGCGATCTCGACGCTAGCGATTTTCTTCAAGCAGAAGTAGTTTTTAGAGACGAGCAGAGTGCCAAGGTCAGAGTTGAATTTAATCAAAGCAACGCTAGCTTATTAGCGGAGATTGATTTCTGTGGTTTTACTCCGCTGCCGCCTTATATTCATCCTACTCAATCAGAAGAAACCATTAAAGCAGAATACCAGACAGTCTATGCCAAAGAAGAAGGCTCGGCAGCAGCCCCAACGGCTGGTCTGCATTTTACTGAGGGACTCCTAGTCAAACTTAAGGAAAAAGGCGTGCAAATTGAAAAGATCACTTTACATGTTGGTTTGGGTACCTTTGCTAAACTAACTAGTGAGAATTTGAAAAACAAAACCCTTCACAGTGAATATTACGAAATTTCTAGTGAAGTCGCCGAACGCCTCAATCAAGCTAAAAAAGCTGGTAAGAGAATCGTCGCCGTTGGGACGACCAGCACTAGGAGTTTAGAGTCAGCAGTTTTACTTTCTGCTTCCAAGAAAGAGTTGGTCGCTACCGCACAAGAAACCAATATTTTTATTGATCCTCCTTATCAATTTAATTTTGTTGACGCTCTGATTACTAACTTCCATTTACCCAAATCTAGTTTGTTGATGTTGGTTTCAGCTTTTGTCAGCCAGCCAAACAGCCAAGTAGATTTTAATAACTTTTTAGATTCGAGTATTGGTCAAGCTTATCAACATGCTTTAGCGAATGACTATCGTTTTTTTAGCTTTGGAGACGCTACATTTATTTACTAACTATGGATATTTCTTCCGATAAAAAACTAGCGATTAAAAAGATTTTGAATTGGTACGCCAAAGAAACTGGCAACAAACAATTCATTACTTTGGGTGGTTATGCAGGTACAGGTAAGACGACTTTGATTGCTATCCTGCGCAAGCTTTTATTCAAACAAGATCCAAAGCTCAAAGTGGCTTTTGCTGCTTTTACTGGTAAGGCCGCTAGAGTTTTGAAAAATTATCTCAAGGAGAATGAGGTTTTATATAAAGGCGATAGCATTGGCACCATCCATTCTTTAATTTACAGTGTGATCGAAAATGAACAGCATGAAATCATCGGCTGGAAAAATAAAGAAGAACTAAAAGTCGACTTAATCATTATTGATGAGGCTTCAATGGTTGATCAAAAAATTTGGTTGGATTTACTGTCCTACAATATTCCAATTTTAGCCGTGGGCGATCATGGTCAGCTACCACCAGTGAATGGTCAATTTAATTTGATGGAAAATCCAGAAATTAAATTAGAAGAAATCCATCGTCAAGTCGCCGACAATCCAATTATCAAATTATCGATTGAAGCCAGAAAATACGGTCGTATCAAAATTGGTAATTATGGTAAAGGTGTCCGCAAGTTATCTAAAAGTGATCCAGAATCACAAGAAATTATTGAAAATTATTTGCAGCAATACAATCAAGACACTCTAATTTTATGCGGCTATAACAATACCAGAATCAAGCTTAATAATTATTTGAGAACTTTACTTGGTTTTGAGTCAGCTTTACCTCAAGCTGGAGATCGGGTTATTTGTTTGCGCAATAAACAGCAAAAAGCTATTTTTAATGGCATGCTAGGAACGCTGCAGCGAATCGTCAGTCAGGATGAAAATTTTTACGAAGTTAAGATTTCCTTTGATGACGAAGAGCAGGACTTTGAAGGCTTGGCAGTTAAAAAACAATTTGGTTCTACGACTGCTTTGAATTTTGGTAAGGAATTAAGAGCCTTAACTCTCAAAGCCGAACTTTTTGATTTTGCCTACGCACTGACAGTTCATAAAGCTCAGGGTAGCCAAGCCAGCCGAGTGATTTTATTTGAAGAACGCTTTAAGCAGATGTCCGATTTAGATTGGCGTCGTTGGCTTTATACCGCGGTGACTAGAGCAGAAGATGAATTAATTATTTTAGGCGATTAGGTTTTTGCCCATTCAGCAGTTATAATAAGCAGGATGAAAATTAGAATTAATAAATTTTTAGCAGATCTTGGATTGGCCTCTCGTCGTAAGGCAGATAAGTTAATTGATGAGGGGGCAGTTCTGATCAATCAAAGAAAAGCCAAATTGGGCGATAAAATTGATCCAGAAAAAGATGAATTAACTTTTGCCGGCAAGAAATTTGCCGCTCTGCAAAAAGAATCATTAGAATATTGGCTGCTTAATAAACCTTTCAAGGTAATTTCTGCAGTGACCGATGATTCTGGTCGTAAAACAGTTTACGACTATGTTAAAGCCAAGACCAAAACTAGAGTTTATCCTGTTGGACGTTTAGATTATGAGTCAGAGGGTTTATTGTTAATGACCAATGATGGTGAATTAGCCCATCGCTTAACTCATCCAAAATATGAAGTGAAAAAAGTTTATAAAGTTTGGGCTAATGGAATTTTTTCACAAACTAAGATGGCAAGATTACTGAGTGGAGTCAGACTTAGTGAGGGTAGAACTTCTTTTGATGAATTAGAGTTAATAGAGAAAGAAGGTCGAGATTTAGTTTTAAAAGTTGCTATCCATGAAGGTAAAAAAAGAGAAATCCGTCGCGTTTGCGCCAAAGTTGGTTGGGAAGTGACTAAACTTTTGCGAGTCAAACTTGGCAGTTTAGTGATGACTAATTTAACCGTTGGCAATGCCAGAAAATTAACAGAAGAAGAAATCATTGGCTTAAAAAAATTAGTTGGTCTTTATGATGAAAACTCTAATCTTTGATTTTGACGGCACGCTAGTCAATAGCATGCAGCTTTATGTAAATGGTTTCAATCAAGTTGGAGCAGATTTCGGTTTACCCAAGATTGATAGCAATAATTTACAGGAAATGAAGCAGTCATCAATTAAAGATTTGATGAAGCGCTATAAGATTGGTCCTCTCAAATTAGCTAAACTAATGTTTACAGTTAATAAAAACATTGCCTCAGAAATTACTAACTTAGAATTTTTTCCGAAGATCAAAGAATTACTTTTAGAGCTTGCCAAGAAATATCAGTTGGGTATTTTGACCTCCAACAATGTAGAGAATGTTAATGATTTCTTAAAAAAGCAGCAATTTGAAAATATTTTTGATTTTGTTTATGCCAGTAAGAATTTATTTGGCAAAGATAAGATATTAAGTGGCTTATTAAAGAAATATCGCCTCAATAAAGAAGAAGTTTTATATTTCGGCGATGAGGTACGCGATATTGAAGCCTGTCAGAAGATGCCAATTAAAATAGCTGCTGTAACTTGGGGTTTTAATGAGAAAAGCTTGCTGGCTTCTAAGAAACCAAGCTATTTATTTTCCTCTCCAGATGAGATTGCTGACTTATTGATCTAGTTTATTCACGAGTATTTGCTTGTATCCTCACCTCTTTACGAGTATAATACCTTCTTTATGCAAATTAGAAACATCGCCATCATTGCTCATGTTGATCACGGTAAAACTACCTTGATCGATGGTATGTTGAAACAAACTCACGCCTTTCGCGAAAATCAGTCTGAAATGAACCAAAGCACTATTCTAGACAGTAATGATCTAGAAAGAGAAAAGGGTATTACCATTTTAGCCAAAAACACCGCTGTTTTTTATAAAAGTGAAGCTGGTGAAGACTATAAAATCAATATCATCGACACTCCAGGCCACGCAGATTTTGCTGGTGAAGTAGAACGCGTCATTAGTATGGCTGATGGTGCTGTCCTTTTAGTCGATGCCGCTGAAGGTCCACTTCCTCAGACTCGTTTTGTTTTGGAGCAAGCTCTCAAACAAAAACTAAAAATGATTGTCATTGTTAATAAAATTGATCGCAAAGATGCTGAGCCAGATCAGGTTTTGAGTCAGATCGAAGAACTTTTCTTAAATTTAGTTGACGATGAATCTCAATTAATGTTCCCAATCCTTTATGCTGTCGGTCGTGATGGCAAAGTTTGGAGTGATTTACCAGAGGAAGAAGTTGGCAATGCTGAGCTGATTGCTAAACACCCTGGTGACTTACGCCCAATTTTTGAAGAAATTATTCGTACCGTACCTGCTCCAAAGGTGAATGGTGAATTGCCTTTCAAAATGCAGATTTCAACTTTGGATTTTGATACTTATAAAGGTACCTATGCTGTTGGTAAAGTTACTCAAGGCTTAGTTAAAAAAGGTCAACGTTTGGTTATTTTAAATGAAAATGAAAAAGTTGGCGAAATGTCTGTCGCTCATTTAATGACTAGTGATGGATTGGGTAGACAAGAAACAGAACTTAGCCAAGCTGGTGATATTATTGCTATCACTGGTGCAGAAAATCTTGCTATTGGTCAAACTTTAGCTGCTCTTGGAGAAACTGAGGGTTTTCAAAATATTACTGTTACCGAACCAACCTTAAAAATTCGCGTTGCTGCCAATACTTCGCCTTTCGCTGGTAAAGAAGGTGATTATTGTACTATTCGTCAAATTGCCGAAAGACTTAAAAAAGAACAAAAAACCAATATCGGACTTAGAATTGAAGGTCTAGAAGGTGGTTCTTTTAATGTGGCTGGTCGTGGTGAACTACATCTGGCTATTTTAATCGAAACCATGCGTCGTGAAGGTTATGAAATGGAACTTTCCAAGCCTCAAGTGATCATTAAGGAAGTCGATGGGGTCAAAATGGAACCTTACGAAGAAATGACCATCGAAATTGGCAAAGAATTCATGGGCGTCATTACTGAAGAATTAGGTAAGAGAAAAGCTAATCTGATTGATAGTATTACCAATAGTAAAGGTATTACTAGAATGGTTTATGAGGTTAGTAGTCGCAATATCTTAGGTTTCAGAAGTCAAATTCTCACCAAAACCAGAGGTAATGGCTTATTTAGTTCTCGCTTTTTGGAATATGCTCCGCTCAGTGCCGAGCTACCTCAATTGCGTAATGGTGCCTTGATCGCTACTGAATCCGGTACCGCCACTGCTTATGCTTTGGAAACCATTCAAGAACGTGGTAAAACCTTTATTAATCCTGGAGACAGTGTTTATGAGGGTCAAATCATTGGTTTGCGTAATCAACAAGAAGATTTAGAGGTTAACGTTTGTAAAACCAAAAAATTGACTAACTTCCGTTCTAATGCTGATTTTTTAACAGTACTCGACACTCGTATTGAGTTGAGTTTGGAACAATGTCTAGACTTTATTGAAGATGATGAGCTTTTAGAAGTCACTCCAAAAAGCTTGAGAATTCGTAAGCGTTATTTGAACAAAATTCTTCGCAATAAACAAAGTCGCTAAGCGCTTTTGCAACTCCTTTCCTTTTCGGGTAAAATTAGTCTCATTAATGTCTGATTTATCTAAACCCCTTGCTGCTCTAATTCGTCCTGAATCTCTCGAAGATTTTATTGGTCAGGATCATCTAGTGGGAGTGGGTAAGCCGATCAAGGCGGCTATGGATTTGCAGGCAGTTTTTTCAATGATTTTCTGGGGTCCCCCAGGTGTTGGTAAAACCACTTTGGCGAGAATTATTGCCAAAGAAAGTGATCGCGAGTTTATTGAAATTTCCGCAGTTTCTGCTGGCAAGGCTGATATTCGCAAGATCGTCGAAGATGGTCGTCGCCAAAAAGGTCTGATGGAAGATTATCGATCACCTATTTTATTTGTCGATGAAATTCACCGTTTTAATAAAGCTCAGCAGGATTATCTTTTACCTTTTGTCGAAGAGGGAGTTTTGATTCTGATTGGTGCTACTACGGAGAATCCTTCTTTTGAAATTATCTCGCCACTCTTATCTCGCATGAGAGTTTTTATTTTTAAAGCTTTGAGCGAAGAGGAGATGAAGTTGGTATTAAAAATGGCAGTTAAAAAAATTCATGAAAATGAAAAATTAATAAATAAGAAAGCCAAAAAAATTGCTGTACCCACCAAAAGTGAAGAGTTTCTTCTCAACTATAGTTCCGGTGATGCCCGCAAACTTTTGACCTTAATAGACAATACTTTTACCCTTTACGCGAACTTAGAATTAGAATCACTCAAGAATTCCTTGCAATCTAAACACCTCAGTTACGATAAAAAAGGTCCAGAGCATTACGAAACGATTAGTGCTTTTATCAAAAGCATGCGGGCTGGTGATCCCAGTGCCGCTCTTTATTATTTAGCGCGCATGGTGGAGGCGGGCGAAGATCCACTTTTTATTGCACGTAGAATGGTGGTTTTTGCCTCTGAAGACATCGGTTTAGCTGTCCCAACCGCCTTGGTGGTGGCCAATGCTGTTTTTCAAGCTTGTCAGACGATTGGTTATCCAGAATGTCGAGAAAATTTAGCTCATGGAGTGGCTTATTTAGCCACCTGCAAGAAAGATCGCAGCGCTTACGATGCTTACATGGCCGCTGTGGCCGATGTGCAAAAATTTGGTAATTTAGAAATCCCGATGAGCATCAAAAATCCTGAAACCAATTTGCTTAAAGAAATCGGCTACGGCAAAGGCTATGAAATGTATCCTGATAAAAATACTAGTTTGCTCCCAGATAAATTAAAAGGCAAAAAATATCTAAAGGTTAATAAGTGAAGAAAATTTTAATTAGTGGCAGTTGGCGTTTTCAAGATGAAAAATTAGAAGAATTAGTGAGGCAAACTGTTCAAAAAATCCTTTCTAATGGAGATATGCTCATCACTGGCGGAGCTTTAGGTGTGGATTACTGGGCTTTGGATGAAGCTTTGAAGATTGATACTAAGGCAGAAAAAATCCGTGTCTTTTTACCTAGTACCCTTAGTTTTTATAAAAAACATTACAACAAACGTGCTTTGGAAGGCATCATCAGCATTGCAGAAGCTCGCGCTTTAATTGCTCAGCTTAAAAAACTCAAAAAGTTAAATAAAAAAGCCTTAACTGAAAAAACTGAAGTCAAAACACTTAACCAAAATGCTTACTGCGCTCGCAATTCCAGAGAAGTAAATTCTGCCAATCAACTAATCGCTTTTCAAGTCAATCAAAGCCAAGGAGTACAGGACGCCATCGACAAGGCTAAACAAAAGCAAATACCAGTGCAAGTTCATCAATTTACGTTATAATATCTTGGTTATTTAAAAAAAGCACCCATAGCTCAGTCCGGATAGAGCGTTTGTTTGCGGAACAAAAGATCGTGCGTTCGAATCGCACTGGGTGCACGGTATAAAATAAAAAGAGAAAGGTTCATTTATGTCATTAGTTAGTATTGAATCAGCACAAAAAGGAGATCAGGGAGAAGACACTGCCTTAAATAATTTAAAAGAAAATCCAGTTGCTCAAACAGAAGCTCAAATGGCTGTCGAAGCAGCTCACAGAGCCTTAATGGGTGATAGAGCAGTTATTAGAGATAAAAACGAAAACGTTGCAGAAGAAGAAAAAGAAGAAAATAAGTAGGATTATTCTTTTTACGTTCTATTGCTGATCTGCCAATGTTATTTTTCTGCTTTTGTTTTCTGATACAAGTCTAGTAGATTTTTAATGTGGGGAGCGATTTCGTATTTTTTTGATTGGTCGATGGCTTTTTCACCTAGATCTTTTCTAAGTTTTGCACTGCTAGCCAATTTACCCATAGCTTTGGCAAATTTATATTGGTCCAAATGCTTAACTAGTAGGCCGCCTTTACCAATTACTTCTGGCATAGCGCGATAATTGAAGGCAATTACTGGCAATCCAGAAGCCATGGCTTCGACCACTGATAATCCTTGAGTTTCCCAAGTAGAAGGGGTGACAAAAACATCGCCAATACTGTAATAATTTTTGGCAGATAGTTCTTTGTAGGGAATTCCTCCGATAAACAGTACCTTATTTTCGATACCTATTACTTTTGCAATATATTGCAAACCTGCTTTGGCTAATCCATCGCCCATAAATACTAGACGGGCATTGGGATATTTCACCAGAATCATGGAAAAAGCGGTGATTAAAAGATCATAATGTTTTTCAACGGACAATCTTCCAGAGGATAAAAAGACCATTTCTTTATCACTCAAGCCATATTTTTTGCGTAGCTCATCTCTGTATTGGTGATTAGCAAAAGATTTAAGTTCTACAACCCCAGGAATGACTTGAACATTTGTTTTTTTCCAGCGATTCTTTAAGTCTTTGCCAACATATTTAGTTGGGGCAATGACAGCATCGCAAGGCTGGTGAATTTTTTCACTAATTTTCCATAATGATTCTTGTAATACCTTGGACATAACGCTGTTTTCTTTTAATCCAAGCACCACCAAACCCTCTGGCTCCATGTAATAAGTGTGGAAAGTAGTAATGAGTGGCACCTTGAGTAAACGAGCAAGCAGAGCGGCCTCAAAGCCCATAAATCCTGGAGTGTGAAAGTGAATGATGTCTGGAGCAAATTTTCTCACTTCTCCAGCAGACTTTGTGGTGGGCGTGCCTAATTTAAAATCTGGATAAAAAAACACTTTGACTCCAGGAACTAAAACAATTTTTGCTCCAGGAACAAACGCTTCAACTTTTTTAATATCCACACCCTTCCATCTCGGAGCCACAATCATCACCTGATGACCAAGAGCTAATAACGCCCGAGTGATTACTCCAATGTAAGTAGTAACCCCATCGACGTGTGGGAAGAAAGAGTCAGTAAAAAAGGCAATCTTCATGGATTCATTATACCGTTTGGTCTGCTAAAATACATTGACATGAATGAGAAATCAAAATTAGCTTTCATCAATGTTTTTTTGTTTTCCTTATTTTGGGCTTTGCAAATTGTTGTTAGTAAAATGGGATTTTTGGCTGGTGCCAAAGCCCTGCCTTTCACTATTCAATCAGGTGTGGTCTCTTTGATTTTTTTAATTTTAGTGGTTTTACCTAAGAATTATAAAGAAATCCTTGCTTTACCTAAAAAACTGCTTTTCAGTTTGCTTTTGGCTAATGCCATCAACTTTGGGATTGGTGGTTTCCTGACCAATTATGGTTCAGCCCTAACTTCAGCTGTTAACGCTGGTTTCTTGTCCAAATTTGCTTTGGTTACTACCATTTTTCTAGCTTGGCTAATTCTCAAAGAAAAAATCACTCCCACTAAAATTATGGTAGTTTTAGTGATGATCTTTGGTAGTTATTTGATCTCTACCAAAGGCCAACTAATCGTGCCACAGATTGGCGATCTTTTTATCATTCTATCTTGCGTAGCCTATTCCACTGGTAATGTTTTGATTAGAAAATTTATCAAAGATACCGAAGTCAGTGGCGACGTGGTTTCCTTTTTACGTCCCATCGCCGGTCTGCCAGTCTTACTTTTCTTCATTCTCTTGTCACCACTTTATCCAGCCAGCATCCAAAGCGTTTTTGCTGGCAACTATTTTGATTTCAGTTTCTATCCTTACGCCATCGGCAGCGGCGTCTTCGCAGCTTTATTATGGATCTTCCTCAACCGCACCCTCAAAGTCGCCACCGCCTCCTACATGAGCATGATGTCCATGATGACCCCAGTCTTCGTCACCATCCTCGCCATCACCTTCCTCAAAGAACAAGTAACTCCAGCACAGCTTTTTGGTGGTATCCTAATCATTAGCGCCGGCTTCATCACTCATTACATGGGCATTAACAAAAAATAATTTAAAAAAGGAAGGGTCGCATAGCGGCTATTGCATCAGCCTCGAAAACTGACGCCCTCGGGCACCGCGGGTTCGAGTCCCGCCCCTTCCGCAACGGTCGACAATCTAGCGAAGCTAGAATTGACGAGCGTTGATGGATATTGGAAGGAGGCTTCCGAAAGGATAGTCCTGACGGCAAGCACGGAGTGCCTGCCTAATGTCGCATTCAGCGACCGCCCCTTTCTAAATCGTAGGTTATATTTATTTTTAAATTATGTGGCAATTATTTTCTTCATACACAAAATTAATGATTGAAACAAAATATGCAAAAACAGAACTATAAAAAACAAATCAGTTTATTAATCGCAAATAGTCTAATTGATAAATCTTCAGATTTTAAAAACGAAAATAACCATGAAATCACTCAAAATGAGTACACTCCATATAAAGGTATAAATACAACAGAATACTTTCTTAATAAAGAACAAATTCTAGCTATTAAAGCGATGTTTGAGCAATCATCTAAAGATGGGAGGGATGAAATTGTAAACGAATTAATCTCATATTTAAATCAATTTTCAATAAATGATATAACCGTATCTCTAAAAACATTAGCATTTTTAGGACAAGCAGACTTACTAATTGAAAATTGTTTTTTTTCTTTAAAATCAGAAGATAAAAAGCAATATGAATATCTTTTTAACACGATCTCTTTTTTAATTGCATATAAACATCAATTATTTTCATATAAACAATTAAATGAAATTTATGATTGGATAGAAGAGTATTTCACTTTTAAAAATGAAGCTGGAAAAGATAGATTTCAAAATCGCTATACACACACTAAAAGGTTTGATGAATCTTTAAAGGCAATAAAGTCACAGATAAACACGTTACTTAGTAGAAAAGTAATAGCTGAAATTTATTCTTCATTTAATCCTGAAGTTAATCAGGACGAAAAAATATTAATTGAAGAATTTTCAAGATATGGGTTTCCAAAAGACTTAACTGAAACACTTAATAAGATTGATTCAAACATTACAAATGCTCATGATGGATTTGATTATAAATCCTGTATGGATTTAATGAGAGCTTTTACCGAAAGATTATTTCAATCAATCGCAATAGAAATTGATCATAAAAATGGAAGGGATTTGGATGTTAAAGATTCAGAAAAGGTTGCTAAGTTTTACATCTCTAATGGATTATTATCTTCAAATCAAGCTAGTTTCCTTTCAAGCATGAGACATTTTTTATCTAATCAAGGGTCTCATAAACTAAAATCACCGCCAGAAGAATGTAGGTTGTCTAGAAATATCTTAATTGAATTTTCTTTGTTTCTTTTCGGAAGATTAAAACAATTAAAAAATAAAGAATAATGACTTTGCAGAGTTAATTTAAAATAGCCATCAATTCCGTTAGTGAAGTGGCAATTCAAAGATAAGAAAAGAAATTATAAGATGTATTTTTTTCATCGTTTCTATTTTCTTGTTTTTCGATATTTTTCTCATCTGGAATAGGTGGAATATTTACTAAATTAGGGAACAACTCAGAAGAAGTTTTTCCTAAATTTTTAGTTTCAGCTGTTTTAGAGTACGACTTATTTAAAGAGTCAGATGTTTTGGTTATAAAATCATTTTTCATATACTTATTTAAGTAGAGTCTCTGGTAGAATGAAGAGACTTTGAAATAAAGCTATATGTTTCCCTAATCTCTCCATTGCCAGCAAGAAATTTAACACCGGTAACATCAAGATCTCTAGAGAAGGTATCAGAAAATTCCGCACTTTCAATAATTAATTGTTTTAAAGTTGGAATAGTTATTTGTACTGGTTGTAATTGATTGGCTAAAGTAAGAGGAAGTGGGTTTGGATTGCAATTTTTAAACTCAGTAACAGGGTCAAGTGGCTCATTTAAAGATAATTCATTTTCATAATCCTCAAAAATTTCCCAAATTAAGTCTTCAGTCTTTTTATTTTCAACAACTATATTTAACCCATGAACTTTAGCTTCATCTCTATTTATTGGATGATCATGAGCGAATAAATCTGAGCTAAATGTTTGAACTATTTTAGCAACTTTTTCTTTAGCTATTTTTTTCTTTTTATGAGTAGATAATAATTCCTTGGCGTATTTTTTTGCTAAACTAGCTCCTCTTTTGGCTGCACCTAGTGCTATTGGATGTATTCTTCCATCTGATTTAGATAATAATTCCAAAGATGAAATGAGTCCTGGCTCACTTTTAATATCGAAATCCTCTTTAACAAATTTAATAAACGACGATATGTCCTCAACATTTATTGGAGCAATATTATAAGAACTAGTTGATTGAGGATCAGTAGGTCCCAAACAACTTAATGGCAACATAATAATTGAATCAGCTCCGAAAGAAATTAGCGTTGCACAACTAAAAGCATTAAATGGAATTATCACATTAAATTCATTACAAAATTGCCTAATGTTATTTACAAGTCTCCAAGAAAAAGTAACATCTCCACCAAAACTACTTAAGATTAAATCTATTTTATTGGTAAATCCTATTTTTTTTAAATGATCATAAACAACTCTAACATCCATTTGCGTCATTTGATAAGGAGCTCCAATTCTTGTTGAGCCGATATAACAAATAACCTTAGAATTACGAGTTTTTTCAAGCTGCTCAATCAATTTTTTTCGATCAATCCTAGCCATGATTAGGATTATATCACTTTTTATAAAAAGATATTTAAATTTCTAATAAATAGAAATCTGAAATATTAGAGTATGTTTTACTAGATAAAACACTCCCTAATCTCCTCTATGACTGTGAGCATCTAGTTTTTACTCAAGCAGTGTATCCTTATAACTTCTCACCCTAAAGTAGAGGCTAGAACCTGATGTATAATAAGTCTATGGCATTATTACCCTCTCAATATTTGAATGCAGTGATATCAATTGGAACACTGAAAGATAATGAAAAAGGTGAAAAGCAATTCCGTTCTTTTGCAACTGGATTCTTAGTAGGTAAAAAAGTTAATCTTAAAGACAAACAGGGATATAGGCTTTTTGTTGTCACTAATAGGCATGTTTATTACAATAAACAAAAAGATGAGTATCTTAATCATGTGTTTTTTAGACTCAATACCTTGGAAGGTAAAAGTCATTATTTCAAGGCATTCTTATTAAATGAAAAACAAAAACCAATTTGGTACAAACATAGTGATGAAAAAATAGACTTGGCTGTTTTACCAATAAGCGCTAAAGATATAGAAGATGCAAAAATTGAATTTTATTTTTTCAAAGAAGAAGATCTATTTTTCGCTAAAGATTTTATAAAAAATGATATTTCAACTGGTGATGATCTTTTTGTGCTGGGTTTTCCAATGAGTATAAGTGGGAATACTAGAAACTTTGTAATTGTTAGAAAAGGAATAATCGCTCGTGTTGATGAGGAAATTCTTGATGATGGGTATTACTACATTGATGCTGCAGCTTATCCAGGAAATAGTGGCGGCCCAGTTATTAGAAAACCTGAAATAATTACATTGGAAGGAACAAAAGCCAATAATTCTTCTGGCTTAGTAGGCGTAATAAGCTCTGGAGAGACTTACTCAGATGTTGCAGTTAGTCAGCAAACTGGTGAGGCTAAAATTGTATTTACGGAACAAACCGGTCTTGTCAGAGTTGTTCCAGTTGAAAGAATTTTTGATATCGTTGACGAATTAACAAAACCAAATATAGATGAGGCTAAAGTTGAAGTTGCTAAAAAAGATATTGTAGAAGAGGGCGTTTCTTAAAACATTAGATAAAACACTCCCTAATCTCCTCTATGACCGTGAGGATTATTAAAAGTTTGATAAGATTAGAAATTAAGGGTAAATTATTCTTATTATGAAAAGATTAAATACAATTCAAACAAAATGGATTGAAATAGCTAATAAATTTTTTCTTGAAAAGGATTCTAAACATGGTGAGTTTTTGTTTATTTCTTTTTTAGAAGAAAATTTAGATGAGTTTATTGCCTTATCATTTGAATCACAAAGAGCTGATCAAGAAACGTACTCTTTTGATATTGAAGACAACAACGGTTCCCAAAAAATAATAAAAAATAAATTATTTTTCATAGTTTCTGAGTTATTAGATTTAGAACGCGTTGGTGAGAAGCATATTGGTTTAATCAAAAACTTAAGAGAATCCATCCTTGAGAGTTTTTCTTTGTGATTGCAAATCCTATTACCTCCCAATCTCTGTTAAACTACTCCTATGCAATATCCCACTAAACAAGACAAAGAACTCATCCTCGCAATTTCCACCCTAAAGGACCCTAGAGAAGTCGCCGGCTTCCTTCGCGACATTCTTACCTCAGCTGAAATCGGTGAATTTTCCCGCCGCTTCCAAGTTGCCAAACTCCTCTGGACCACCACCTTACCTTACCTAGACATTGCAGAAAAAGTCGGCGTTAGCACCACCACCGTCACTAGAGTAGCCCAGTGGCTTTACAAAGAATCGTGGCAAGGCTACTTCAAAGTTCTCACTCGTCTCTACGGCAATTCTAAAAGATAAAATCACCCCAATACTTTAAAATCTTTCACAACACATAGCGCTATTTCTCAACACATCTCATGTTAACGTATTAACATGTTGACATGCAACCTTTCTTCATTTATAATCATCTTTACAATTTAATATAAAAGCGTTTGTACTGGCGTCACGACCCAGGAGCTGAGAGCCAAATACTCTACGGAATTTTTCATAGCCGTATAAAGAAGAAAAGCCGATGTCGCATTTGCGGAGCCGGCCTGAGAGCTTAAAAGAGCAATACTTTTAGGAATAAAGGATGGGACCGCGGGAGGTCCTTTTTTATTGCCTCTCGTTCCTTTTTGATCATGTCTAGCTACGGCTGGATCTGGTCGGAAAGTAACGGGAGGTTTTTTATTGCCTCCTCATGATTTTTATGCAAAATATGAACAAAAAAAATCTAAAACTAGCTATTCAAAAAAGTGGTCGTCTCACCGATGACACCATTAATCTTTTGCGTAGCGCTGGCTTAGAATTTGAAAGCTACAAATCCAAATTATTTTCTAGCTGCAGAAATTTCCCTTTGGAAATTGTCTATCTGCGCGATGATGATATCCCAGATTACGTGGCTTCTGGTAGCGTAGACATTGGCATCGTTGGTCAGAATTTAATCTATGAAGAACGTCCACTCAATGTTCAGAATCTTTTAAATTTACCTTTTGGTTTTTGTGCCTTAACTTTGGCAGTACCCAAAGAATCCACAGTCCAAACTTTAGCTGACCTAGATGGCCAAACCATCGCCACCACTTATCCAAATTCAACCAAGGATTTTTTCAAGCAAAATGAGCTAAGCGTAGAGACAATCAAAATCACTGGTTCAGTGGAAATTGCACCAATGTTAGGTGTCGCTGAAGCGATCGCCGATATCACTGCCACTGGTAGCACTATGGCGCTCAATGATCTCCGTCCTTTGACTAAAATTTATGACTCGCAAGCAGTTTTAATTGCCAATGAATCAAGCCTGCTTTCTGCCAGTAAAAAGCAGCTCATCGATCGTTTATTATTGCGTTTCCAAGGCGTTCTCTCAGCTAAGAATTACAAATATGTGATGATGAATGCTCCTGAAGAAATTCTGCCACAGCTTAAGGAAATTACACCCGGTTTGAAGTCGCCCACGGTCGCTCCCTTAGCAGAGCCTGGTTGGATTTCCGTACAAACCGTCATTAAAGAAGATACTTTTTGGGAAACCATTGAAAAACTCAAACTTGCAGGCGCTAGCGGCATTATTATTTTACCGATCGAAAAAATTATTTTATAAGAAAGGCTTTTATGCAAGCAATTAAACTCAAAAATTTATCCCCCAAAGATTACCAAAGAATTATGGCTCGTTCTGCTGGTGACGATCGTACGATTATGCCGCAGGTCAGAAAAACCATGGACTTAGTTAAGCAAACTGGTGACGAGGCTTTATATGCTGATGCCGCTAAGCGTTTTGCTGGCCAAAACTTCACTTCCATCAAAGTGACTAGAGAAGAAATCGAACAAGCTTACCAGGAAGTTGATCAAGATTTTATCGATTCCATCCGTCAGATGATTAAAAACATCACTGCCGTTCAAGCTGCGCAATTGCCAAAGAAAAAAGATCGCTTAGTCCAACCAGAAACTGGTGTTAGTGTTTGGCGAGAATGGCGTGCCATTGAAAAAGTTGGTCTATACATTCCTGGTGGCAAAGCCATTTATCCGTCCTCAGTTTTGATGAGTGCTATCCCAGCGCAGATCGCTGGTTGTAAGGAGATTGTGATGTGTTCGCCTGCTAGAGGCACTGGTCAAATTCCTGCCCCAACTTTAGTGGCGGCTGACATGATTGGTTTAACCGAGATTTTTAAATTAGGCGGACCGCTCGCCATTGCGGCCATGACTTATGGCACTGCCACAGTTCCCAAAGTCTCCAAGATTTTTGGTGCTGGTGGTGCCGCTGTGACCGCCGCCAAAATGTTGGCTTTGGAAAGTATCAGTATTGATATGCCGGCTGGTCCTTCAGAAGTTTTTGTCATCGCTGACGAAACTGCCAATCCTGCTTTCATTGCTGCTGATTTATTAGCCGATGGAGAACATGGTAATGATTCAGCCTGTGTCTTAGTTACCACTTCGCAGCGTATCGCGGAGGAAACTATTTTGGAAATTGAAAAACAAGTTCCTCAATTAGCCACCGCAGAGCGCTTAATAGAATCTTTGGAGAAGTTTGGTTTGGTCGCAGTCGTTGAAACACTGACAGAAGCAATTGCTTTTGCCAATGACTATGCACCAGAACACATTGAGATTATGACCCAAGATCCAGAAGCGGTGGTTGCTGAAATTACTAACGCTGGTTCGGTCTTTCTGGGCAACTGGACTGCCAAATCAGCTGGTGATTATGCCACTGGGGCGAACCACGTTTTACCCACAGGCGGCATGGCCAAAATGTATCCACCCCTTGGCGTTGACTGCTATGGCAAATGGATGCAGGTGCAGAAATGCACTAAGGCAGGACTAGGAAAAATTAGAAAAACTATCGAAACTTTGGCCACGATAGAGGAATTACCTGCTCACAAAGTGGCCTCCGAGATTAGGTTTAGAAAGTAAAAAATATATGAAAAAAATAAAGATGAATAACATAATAAGAAAGGATATCGCTGCCATGTCGGCCTATATTCCTGTGGCTTCATTATGGGATTTAAGTAAAAAATTTAATCAAAAACCGGAGGAGATAATCAAACTTGATGCTAATGAAAATCAAGCTGATTATTCTCCTTCGGTGACGGAGGCTTTGCAAAATGAGCTGTTCAATTTTTATCCTGATCCAGAATATAAAGATTTGCGTCGGGCTCTGTCTACTTATACTAGCGTGCCTATGGCCAAGATTATGGTTGGCTCAGGATCAGATGAATTATTGGATTTGCTCTTCCGCTTAATTTTGGATGAAGGTGATAAAGTGATTAATTGTCCACCGACCTTTGGCATGTACGCTGTGGCAGTGGAATTGAACAAGGGGCGGTTAGTTTCGGTGCCTAGAAAAAGTGATTTTTCACTTGATTTGGCTGGCATCAAAAAAGCCATTGATGAGAAAGTTAAAACGATTGTTGTTTGTGCGCCCAATAATCCAACTGGCACAGTCACGAGTCAGTCAGAAATTATTGAGTTGCTGGAGACCGGAAAATTGGTCATCGTGGATGAAGCTTACTTTGAGTTTTCTTCTTTGACTGTCGTGCCTCTGCTGCAAAAATATCCAAACTTAATCATTTTGCGAACCTTAAGCAAATGGGCTGGTTTAGCTGGACTGCGTTTGGGCTATGGATTAATGGATGCTTTTTTTGTCGAGCAACTCTTTAAAATTAAGCCACCTTACAATGTTAATTTAGCTGCCAGTGTGGCTGGAATCGCAGCTTTGGCTGACAAAAATTGGCGAGAGAAATCGCTTAAATTGATTATTGATGAGCGAAAACGTTTATTTAAAGAATTGAGTATTTTGCCAAACTTAATAATCTATCCTTCTCAAACAAATTCTCTGTTTATTAAAGTTGAGCGTGGTTTTACAGAGCTCAAGAATTTTCTAGAGCAGCGAAAAATTGTGCTTCGTTATTATGACGTCTATCAAGCTATTCGCTTAAGCGTTGGCTTACCGTGGCAGAATGATGCTGTCATCAAAGTACTCAAAGATTTTACGAACTCTCAGTGGGATGCGGTCATTTTTGATATGGATGGTGTCTTAGTCGACGTTTCTAAATCTTATCGCCAAGCCATCAAATTAACTACAGAATATGTTTTAGAGAATAAATATGGTTCGCAGATTTTTGTTACCGATCGTGACATTGAAGTCATGAAATCTATCCCAGGATTTAATAATGATTGGGATTTATCTTTTGCTTTGATTGAACTTTTGTCCAAAGGTATTAGTTGCAAAGACTTTGAGAAAAATATTTCTGTTTTGAGCCAAGAGATCAAAACCAGCGTCGATTATTTAGCCACCAAAGATATTTTTCAAAGCTATTATTTAGGTACAAAATTATTTAAAAAGCTTTATAAAAGACCAGCGCCCATCGCTTCTCAAACTGGCTTAATTGAAAACGAAACTTTGCTTTTGGATTTAACTATTTTGAAAAAGATTGCAGAGAAATATAAAGTCGGCGTCGCCACAGGCCGACCAAAATTTGAAGCTCTTTTTGCCCTTAGAAATCTCAAGATTTCGCCAAAATTCATTAAAGAAATTTATGTGGTTGGCGAAGAAGATGTCAAAAGAGGCAAACCTTTTCCAGATTCATTATTAAAAGCCGCTACTTTGCTTGATTGTAAGCAGTCAATTTATGTAGGCGACAGTGTCAACGATATTTTGGCAGCAAAGGCCGCAAAAATGCCTTGTATTTTTGTGGGTCAAAATAAGCAGGCAGACTTTGAGGTGGAAAAGACTGACGAGATTGAAAGGATTCTTTGTCCTTAGGAATTATTATGATCAAAATTGATTTTAAAAAAGCAAATGCTTTGGTTCCCGCTGTCATCCAAGATGCAGAAACGGCAGAAGTTCTGATGCTTGCTTATATGAATACAGAAGCCTTTGAAAAAACTAAAACAACTGATGATGTTTATTTCTGGAGTCGCAGCAGAAAAAAGCTTTGGCTCAAAGGCGAGATTTCTGGCGATAGATTAAAGGTTGTAGAAATCTTTGCAGATTGTGATGGAGACGCATTATTAATTAAAGTTAAATTAATTGGGCAAGCCGTTTGTCACACTGGCCAGCGAACTTGTTTTTTTAATAAAATTTAAGAAAGGAAAAATTATGACTTTAGAAGAATTATATAAAACAATTATTTCTCGTAAAACGGAATTACCTGAAGGTTCCTATGTTGCTTCTCTTTTTAAAAGTGGCGAGGATAGAATCATTCAGAAAGTTGGCGAAGAGGCGACTGAGCTAGTAATCGCTGCCAAAAATACGAGTAAAGAAAGACTGGTTTCTGAGACGGCCGATCTGCTATTTCACACCTTAGTGTTATTGGTTGCTCGTGGAGTTAGTTTAGAAGATGTGATGGAGGAATTGGAGAAGAGAAAAAAGTAATTTGAACTATGCTATCATTTACTTATGCTCAAACAATTTTTGCTTGCTTTCATCACCTTTTTAGCTATTGATGGCCTTTGGCTTACTCTCATCGCCAAGAATTTTTACGCCAAACACCTGGGCTTCCTAATGGCTAAAACCCCCAATCTCACTGCCGCTTTGATATTTTATGTAATCTACGTCTTTACCATGGTCGTACTGATCATTACTCCAGCTCTGCAAAAAGGCTCTCTCACGACAGCTATTCTCACCGGAGCTTTATTCGGTCTTTGTGCCTACGCTACTTATGACTTAACTAATCTTGCCACCATCAAAGATTGGCCTCTTTTAGTTACCATCGTCGATATTATTTGGGGCACTGTTCTCTCTGGAGCAGTAGCAGGTATTAGCTATTTAGTTTTAACGAAATTATTGTGAAAATCTCCGTCACAGTTCATACCAACTCTAAGAAACCAAGAATCGTCAAAAATGATTTAGGTAATCTTGATGTTTATGTGGCACAAAAAGCAGTCGATAACCAGGCTAACTTGGCCGCTATTGAAGCATTGGCAAAGTATTTTCAAGTTAAGAAATCCGCGGTCAATTTAGTTTTAGGACAAAAGTCTAAATTAAAACTTTATCACATTGAATAAGTAGCTCATCACCATAATCCCCACCACAGTAATTCCAAAAAAAGCCAAAAGTAAGGGCCATTTCATTGCCTTTTTCAAAATCAAAGCCTCAGGAATCGACAAAGTCACCGTCGCTGTCATAAATGCCAAAGCTGTCCCCATCGGCACGCCTTTACCCACTAAAGCCTCCATCACTGGAATGATACTCACTGAATTAGCATAAAGCGGCACACCCAAAAGCGTCGCTGCTGGCACGCTCCACCAAGCCTTCATGCCTAAATATTTTTCAATCAAAGTTTGTGGCACGAAGCCATGAATGATTGCGCCCACTGCCACCCCCAAAATTACATAAGGATAAATTTTCTTGGTAATTGCAAAGCCATCTTCCCACCATAACTTCAGCAACTCTTTTCTTTTGGGTTCCAAACCCTGATTTTCCATCACCACTTGCGCTCTATTTTTAAACTTCAAAAGTGATGGTTCAATGTACTTTTCCAGATGCAACTTTTGAATCAAAAGTCCACCCAAAACGGCAATCCCAATCCCCATTAAGTTATAAAGTAAACTCACCTTCCAGCCAAAAAGTGCAGGAAACAAAAACAAAGAAGATTCATTAATCAGTGGTGAAGCAATCAGAAAAGCAAAAGTCACTCCCAGCGGAATCCCCGCGCCGACAAAACCAATAAATAAAGGAATCGAAGAGCAAGAACAAAATGGTGTTACCATTCCGAGCACTGCTGCCAACAAATAATCCAAGCCAAACCAACGTCTCTTGGTTAGCAAATCACGGACTTTTTCCATCGGAAAATAGTAACGAGTGATGGCCATCAGATAATTAATGACTAGCAGTAATAAGCCAATTTTAAGCACGTCATAAACAAAGAAATTTACCGCGTTGCCCCAGTAAGAACCTTGAGTGATTGTCAACAAACGATAAGTGACTAAATCAGCAACTGCTTGAAGAGGCGAGAATATATCGATCATTTAACACTTTCCACCGCAGCAACATCTAGATGATTTCACTTCAGTTTTTTCTCCACTTTTGAGAATTTCTTTGATCTTCTCTATATCGGGCAAAAAACCTAGCAAAACTGGCTTACCATCAATAGCCAAAACAGGACTACTCATCACCCCCATTTCAATAATTTTAGAAACATCAGTGATATATTCCACTTCTGTTTTTAAATCCAATTCCGCTACCGCTTGTTTGGTTAGCTCAAATAATTTTTTACACTTGTTACAACCTGAACCTAAAACTTGAATTTTCATAAGCTCATTTTACATCTTTTTTTAGATTAAAAACTGCTTGAAAGAAAAATCCTTCCCTCCTTGTATTAATGGTAGATAGTAAAAATTATCCTTTTTGAAAGGAGGACAATCATGAATAAAAAAACTATGCTTTTGGGCGCAACTGCCCTAGTGTTAGGCGCAGTCGCCTTACTTCCTCAAACAGTATTCGCTTATAAAGGCGATGCCACTGTTCAGGGTCCAAATTACACAGAGGAACGTCATGATGCTATGACTCAAGCTTTTGCCAATAAAGACTACAATGCTTGGAAAGCATTGATGGATGGTAAAGGAGTTGCTCGCAGAATTACTGCAGAGAACTTTGCCAGATTCGCAGAAGCTCACCAATTATCTTTGGAGGGTAAAACCGCTGAAGCTGCCGCTATTAGAGCAGAATTGGGACTTGGTCAGCAAAATGGTTCAGGTATGGGTCAAGGCAATGGCCAAGGTAGAATGAATCATTAAGTTTAAAACGAAGCAGCTCCCTTAGTGTAAGGGAGCTGCTTATTAAAATGATAGAATGATCATTAATCAAAAATGCCAGAATTACCAAATTTAAGCGATGAAGCAATTGTAAAAATTGTCCGCACTAAAGACAAAAATCTTTATGCCGAAATTATCCGTCGCTATGAGAAAAAATTATTGCGTTATGCCCTGTATTTGATTAATGATGAACAGCTCGCCGCCGACGCAGTTCAAGAAGGTTTGATTAAAGCTTACGTCAATCTACACAGCTTTAATGCCCAAATGAAATTTTCTAGCTGGCTTTATCGCATTGTTCATAATCAAGCCATTAATCTAATTCATAAAAATAAACAGCATTTTTCAGTCGAAGAAAATTTGGAAATAGATAGTGGTATTGATTTAGAAGATGATCTGATCAAAAAAGAATTAAAAACTCATTTGCATAATTGCATTAATCAGATGTCGATTTTATATAAAGAACCGCTCACCTTATATTTCTTGGAAGAAAAAAGTTATGAAGAAATTAGTGATATTTTGCGCCTTCCCATGGGAACTGTTGGGACCAGAATTAATCGTGCCAAACATTTAGTGAAAAAACTATGTCAAAAAAAACAATAAAAAATAAACTTAATTTAGAAAAAACAGTGATGACTAAAATCACCACTGGTGCTATTAATATGAAACCACGTTGGTTTTTCGTTTTAGGTTCAATTTCGATGATACTAGGATTAGTCTCTGCCAGTATTGGCGCTATTTTCTTAATGAATTTAATCTTTTTTTTATTGCGCCAACATGGTCCGATGGGTGAATGGCGTTTGCAGCTGATGACAGAAAATTTTCCATGGTGGATTTTGCTATTTGCTGTCGGTGGAATTGTGTCTGGAATTTACTTGCTTAAAAAATATGATTTTTCTTACAAAAAGAATTTTTCCTTAATTGCGGGTGTTTTTGTAATTGCTCTTATCTTAGCTGCTTTTTTAATTAATTTAACTGGTATTAATGATCTTTGGTCTAGACAAGGATCGATGCGTAGGTTTTATCAAAGATATCAACCAGCCACTACTCAAGATGTGTCAACCAAAATTTATAGAGGCAGAATGCAGAATAAACCAAGAGGTTTTACTTTTTAGTAATTCTAATTGCCTTGCCATGAATAATGGCTTCAGCGATTTTTTTGTTAGCACGATCTAAAATTCTCGCAAAAGTTGGTTGTGAAACATTCATTTTTTTGGCAGCAAGAGTTTGCGCCAATCCATCCACTTCATAAAGCTTGAGTGCCTCCAGCTCGTCAGCTAAAAGCACTACTTCTTCTAAAAAACGCATTGGTACGCCCTGTGGTTTGAAATAGTAAACACTAGGATCAAAGCCCAAACGACGCTGTATTTTTGGTCTTGGCATAATTTAGTTTAGAAAGACATTATTGCACTGAAGTAAGTTCTTTTTCAACATCTTCAAGTTCTTCTTTTAAAGATTGTTGATAAGCTTTGAGATCTTCAGCTTTTTCTTCCTTGGTTTGGGGAGCATTCCAACCGAAATATCTACCCAGTCCACGACCATAACCGCGACATCTGCCTCCAAAACCCATGCCACGAACCATTCCTCTAGCTTGGCCATTACCGCAAGGGCCTAAACCTCTGCCGGTCATTTTTCCTTGTCCCTGAGGACCTGTTTGATCAAAATTTGGCATATAGCCTCCTTTCTTGATAATTTATATTGAATACATATTCATTATAGCTATACTTTTGATTATGTCAAATAAATAACTATTTGGTTTATACTAGTAAGTAATACTATATGTTTAATAAAAACGAAACTGACTTCTCAGCTCCACAAAATAAACACGATGTCCAAAATGACAACCGTACTAAAGAACAATCTTTATCTAGTGAATTAAATGAACTTTTCAAACAAGGTTGCGATCTTGTTGATGCCTCTGAATTATTAAGACAATTGCCCAATCCTATTTTGGTCGATTTTAATAATGTTTTGGTTAATAACCTTATCCCCTTTATTCCAAATCCTGATGCACTAGTTCCATTTCAAGAATTAAAAAAAATAGGGACGGTAATTGTTCTTACTACTGCTGGCGATTGGGAGTCAGTCCATGAGTTATTGCAAAAATTTGGCTACTGGTCTAATGACGTTATTCTTATCGCTTCACCCTCATACAAAGAACTCATACAGGAATTTCCTTTTAGTCAGAAAGTATTACGATTGCAAAAGGAGTTTATGAATCTAGCCAAAAAACATCAATTATTTAATCACTCTCAAATGGAATCTGCAGAGAATCTTGAATCAGATTATTTTTGGAGATGTGCTGTGGCAGACAAAAGAGTTGCCTATGCATTTATGAAGCCATATCTTATTCCACTCATTGATGATTCTAAACACGCTACCAAAAGAAACCCTGGTATTTTAGGAATAAACGTTACTCCTTGGGAAGGTGAGTACTCCAGACTTGGAGATACAACCAAATTATCTGATGCACTTGAGATAGTCAGAAAGCATTATGAACTCAATCTACCTTCTTAGACATTGTGCCTACAGCAATCCACTAAATATTTTGCCAGGCAGATTGCCTGTCGAACTCTCGCAAGAAGGCAAAGAGAATGCTTTGCGCTTAAAAGAATATTTCGCCGATAAAAATATTAAGCAAATTTACGCTAGTGCAGTTTTACGTTGTAAACAAACTGCTGAAATTATTGCCGATCATGCTATTCCCTTAACTTTTGACCAAAGACTTTTAGAAACCTTTTCTGCTTACCAGGGTTATTGGGAGGGTAATGTTAACGATGCGTGGGATCATTTTTTTGGACATAGAAATGAGCTTGGCGGTGAGAGTTTTATTGATATTAAAGAAAGAATGGCTAGTTTTTGGGATGAAATTACTGCCGATCTTCACGACAATATTATTATTTGTAGTCACGGCGATCAGCTACAAATTTTGTTTTCCTATATTCACGGTCAGCCTTTGGTAACTGAAGATGAGAGCGAAGAAAATATTCCTGGTTGGATAAACAAAGGTGAATTTATTGAAATTATTTGGGATGAGGGTAAAGTTTTAGAAACAAGAAAGAAAGGCAAAACGCTATGAAACAGGAAAACTCTTATTTTGACGGTGGTTTATTGCAATTAATTGGCTGGAGCCTATTAGGAATGATCATCACTTCTTTAACTCTTGGTATTTGTTATCCATGGGCACTTTGCATGGTATATAAATGGCAAATTGATCACACAGTTATTGAAGGTAAAAGATTGGAGTTTACTGGATCAGCTTGGAGCTTATTTGGCCAATGGATTAAATGGTTTCTCTTAACCATTATTACCTTGGGCATTTATGGTTTTTGGCTTGGAATTGCCTTAGAGAAATGGAAAGTTGAAAATACTAAGTTCGTGACGAATTAAAACTCCTCCTGCATAAAAAATTTTTTTTGCTATGATAAATTTGCTTTGCAAAAAGATTTTTTTGCTCTTACTAGCTTATCTCCCCTTGATGGTCGCTACTCCTCCAAACTTTCTAAACTATCAGAATACTTTTCAGAATTTGCCTTAATTAAATATCGCGTCCAAGTTGAAATCGCTTATTTATTATTTTTAAGTGAGCAAAAGCTAATCCCATCCTTATCCATTTCAGCCAAGAAAAAAGTCGCCAAAATTGCCGATGAATTCAGTTTGGAGCAAGCCATGGAAGTGAAAAATATCGAGAAAAAAACCATGCACGACGTCAAAGCAGTGGAATATTTCATTCGTCAGCAATTAGAAAAATTATCTTTACCAATCGCTCAATACGTGCACATTGGTATGACTAGCGAGGACACTAATTCGCTCGCGCAATCTCTAATGCTTAAGGAGGCTCGCGACCAATTCGTCCTCCCCAAGCTTAATCAGGTGCTCAAAGAATTAGCGCGTTTGGCAGCGGAACTCAAAGATGCAACTTTTTTAGCTAGAACTCACGGCCAAGTAGCAGTGCCTACCATCATGGGCAAAGAAATTATGGTTTTCGCAGTTCGTCTTTGTGAAGAATTGCAAATTTTATCGACTCTTTCTATTGATGCCAAATTAAGTGGCGCTGTCGGTAATTTTTCCGCTCAGTTGGCTGCTTTTCCAGATGCAAATTGGCAGAAGCTCAGTCAAAAATTTATCAGCTCTCTCGGTCTAAGACCAGCTCTAATTAGCACCCAAATCGTCTCCGCCGAAAGTTACTCGCGCATCTTTAGCAGTCTCCTACACAGCAACATGATTTTATTAGATTTGGATCAAGATGTTTGGCGCTATATTAGTGATGGTTTATTCGCTCAGCAAAAAGCCAAGGGTCAAGTGGGCTCCTCAACCATGCCTCACAAAGTTAATCCTATTGATTTTGAAAACAGTGAAGGCAATTTAGGTTTGGCCAATGCTTTATTAAACTTTTTCATCACTAAGTTGCCAATTTCTAGATTGCAGCGCGATCTTTCCGATAGTACGGTCAAACGCAATTTTGGCACCGCTTTGGGTTATGCCTGTTTGGGTTACGATTCTTTGCTTAAAGGTTTAGGCAAGATTAAATTCGATCCAAATGCTACGCAAAAAGAACTAGATGAACACTTTGAAGTTATCAGTGAGGCTTTTCAGGTTATTTTAAGAGTCAATGGCGATGAACAAGGCTATGAAAAACTCAAGGACTTCTCTCAAGGTAAAAAAATTACTGCCACAGAAATAAATGATTTTATTGATACTTTATCTGTTAGTGCCAAAGTTAAAAAGCAATTGCGCGCTATTACGCCTAATACATACACTGGCTTGGCTGCCAAATTAGTTGATCAATCCCTAGTGACTATTAATTCTTATTTGAAAGGACAAAATGAGCAAAGTTAGAGCAAAAACCTATGGTATCTGTGGTGGCGCCTATGGCGACGAAGGTAAAGGTCGCATTGTTGATAATTTAGTCAATGATTTATGTAAAAAAGGTGAGGTAGTGGTTTATCGTGATAATGGTGGAGCTAATGCTGGTCACACCGTCGAATTTAGTGGTCAGAGAATCGCTTTACATCAATTGCCATCTGGAGTTTTTATCAAAGGAGCAACAGTGGTTTTGGGTAAAGAAATGGTTTTAGATCCTGGTGATCTACTCACTGAGCTAGAAGCGGTTAATAAAATTACTAAAGCCAAAGATCGAGCCAAAATTAAGATTGATGAATTAGCCTTTTTATCTCTGGCTACTCATCGGGCTTACGAAACAGTTTTGAAAGATTGGCAGTCTGGCAGTAAGGGTTCCACTGGTCGTGGCATTGCTCCAGCTTATGCTGACGTGCTCCTTAGACATCCTTTGAGAATGCGCGACGTTTTAAGCCATGACGCTAAAAAATTGGCTGCTCATTATGATATGTACGAGGCTCTGATCAAAGGTTTAGGTCAAAACTTAGCCGAAGTTAAAGTAGTGTCTTTAGCTGGTGACTTGAAACCAGTGGGTTCTAAGAAAAAATTCCTCAAGAACTTGAATGAACAAGTCGAAGAACTGCGTCCTTATATTGCTGATATTCGTGCTTGGTTAGCAGAGAAATGGCAAGACAGAAAATGTGCTTTTGTTTTTGAAAAAGCTCAGGCTATTGGCTTAGATTATCGCTTTGGTCTTTATCCAGACGTGACTGCTTCCAACACTACTTTCTCTGGTATTTTTTCTGCCACTGAAGGTTTAATTGATCCAGATCAATTTAAAATGAGAGCCGGCGTTATTAAGGCTACTTATATGTCTAGTGTTGGAGCTCGTGTTTTGCCAACCCTAATTACGGGTGAATTAGCGGAGAGAATTCGTGAAGATGCTCATGAATATGGTGCGACTACGAAGAGACCAAGAGACGTAGCTTTCTTAGATTTACCGTCCTTGAAATTTTTTGCTAAAGCTGGACATTTTAATTCTTTAATTTTGACTCATATGGATATTGTTTATCCAGGTCAGCCAGTTAAGGTTTGTGTTAAATATGAAAAGAATGGCAAAACCGTTGGATATTATCCAGATCAACTTTTCATAGATCAAGTCAAGCCAGTTTATAAAGAATTAGCTCCTTGGGATACCAAGCAATTAATGAAAGCCAAAACTGTCGCGCAATTGCCAATTGAGGCTCAAAAATTCTTGAAATTTATCAGTAAAGAAATTGGCGTACCAGTGGTCATGATTACCACAGGTCCAAAACGTGGCCAGGGTTTGATTTTGGATAAGAAAATGATGAGCTAGTTAGCTTTGACAGTGTCGCTGATCACAATTCCAAAACTAACGGCCACGTTGAGTGATTCAGCTTGGCCATATTTAGGAATACTCAAATATTCATCTGCTAGAGTATCGATTTCTTGAGAAGTGCCTCTAGATTCATTTCCAAAAACTAAGGCAATCTTTTTAGTTAAAGTGGTTTTTTCTGTCTTAGAATTAGCCAATTCTGGTCGGGTAACAATGACTTTGAAACCTTTTTTCTTGAGCCTCAATAGTTCCTCTTTAGAATTTTCAGCGATCAAAATTGGGATATTAAAAATAGAACCCATACTTGAGCGAACAACTTTGGCTTGGTAAGGATCAGCGCCGCCAAGCAAGATAATCGCATCAATTCCAAACCAATCGGCAGTACGAATCATGGTGCCTAAATTACCAGGATCACGAATGTCTTCGAGGACGGCAATGATTTTGGCTTTTTCTAATAGGTTAGTGTCATAATTTGGGATTTTAACCACAGCGGCAATGCCAGAAGGAGTAACAGTGTCGGCTAATCTATTAAAATCTTTGCTATCAATCAAGGAAACTTCTTGACTGCCCCAGAACTTTTCTTCCTGATCGGCAAATTGTCTAGTCATGACCAGTTGGATAATTTCTTGTTTAGAGTTCAGGGCATCTATGACGCCTTTTTTACCTTCGACTAGAAAACAGCCGTATTCACTGCGATATTTTTTTTGATTGAGTTTACTTAGAACCTTGAGTCCGAACATAATAGCCTGATTATATACGATTATTATGCTAAACTTTATTTAAATTATGAAAATAGCATATATTGGTCTAGGAAAAATGGGTAAAAACATGGTCTTGCGTTTACTAGAGCAAGGCATTGAGGTAGTGGCTTGGAATCGTTCAGAAGGCCCTGTGGCAGAAGTGGTGGCTGCAGGAGCGACAGTAGCTAGTAATTTTAAAGAGTTGTTGGGGTCATTGGCAGAACGCAGAATTATTTGGTTAATGTTGCCAGCTGGTGAAGTCACTGATCAGATTATTAGTGAATTATTACCAGATCTTAAGAGTGGTGATTTATTGATTGATGGTGGCAATTCTTTCTATAAGGACACTCTTCGCCGTTCTGCTGAATTAGCTAAAAAAGGCATCAACTATCTAGACATTGGTGTTTCTGGAGGTCCAGGTGGAGCTAGATCTGGAGCTTGCATGATGGTTGGTGGCAATAAGGCTGATTATGAATTGCTTTTGCCAGTAATTAAGGCAGCTTGTGCTCCTGATGCTTATGGTTACATGGGTGGAAATGGAGCCGGTCATTTTGTCAAAATGGTTCACAACGGGATTGAATATGGCATGATGCAAGCTATTGCTGAGGGTGCAGCAGTTTTGGAAGAAAGTCCTTTCAAGCCTGATTTAGCTGAAGTTTTTCGCGTTTATAATAACAAAAGTGTGATTGAATCCAGATTAGTCGAATGGGCGAGACAGGCCTTTGCCGAAAATCCCAAATTGGAGGATATTTCTTCCACTATTAGCCACACTGGTGAGGGTGAGTGGACTATTAAAACAGCTAAAGAACTAGGAGTTGAAATTCCAGTAATTGAAAAATCTTTTGCTGTTAGATTAAATTCTGTAAACGAAAAAGAAAATTTCCGCAATAAAGTCGTCTCTGTTTTACGCAATAAATTTGGTCATCACAAAGCCAGTAAAGATTAACCCTAGAAAGAACAAAAAGAGACTGATGGCTCAATCCATTTTCTGCCGTCTTCTTCAATAATTTGATTGGCTTCTTCTGGTCCAAAACTGCCTGTTTTATAGCTAACTAGTTTTTGTTTTGAGCGAGCTGCAATCAGAGGATCTATAAATTTCCACTGTGCTTCAACTTCCTCAGCGTCAACAAAAAAGGTTTGGTCACCACGCAGTGCATCAACTAATAATCTCAAATATGGATCTGGCAGGGAAACAGCAGTTTGGCGGTAACAATACTGCATATATTCATCTTGTAATTTAAAATCTGGTCCAGGAGTTTTGGATGAAAATTTAAGCACGATGCCTTCATTAGGTTGAATGCGATAAATTAACATATTTGCCTCTTTGCCACCATTTAGATGAGAAAAAAGATGCTGGCTATCTTTTTTAAAGACAATTGTGATCTCCGTTACGGTGCGCTTAAGTGCTTTACCAGCGCGAACGTAAATAGGTACGCCTTCAAAACGTTTATTATTAATATGAGTGCGGAAGGCAAAAAAAGTATCATTATTAGAATCTGGATTGACACTCTGCTCATTCAAATAGCCCTCATATTGAGCAAAAACCAAGCGATCCATTTCTGGAGTCAGTTCTTTTAAAAGTTTTATTCTTTTATCAGTTACGTCTTGATTGGTAAAAGAGGTCGGAGCTTCCATGGTAGCCAAAGCGATCATTTGTAAAATATGATTTTGGCCAACATCCTTGAGTGCACCGACGCTGTCATAATAACCACCACGCATGCCAATCCCAAAATCTTCTGCTGCCGTGATTTGAATATGATCGACATGATCTTTATTAATCATTGGCTCAAACAAATTATTAGCAAATCTAAAGCTGAGAATATTTTGCAGGGTTTCTCTGCCTAAATAATGATCCAGGCGATAAATTTGATCTTCGGCATAGTATTCAGCCAAAAGTTGGTTGAGTTTTTTTGCCGAATCGAGATCACTACCAATTGGCTTTTCAATGATGACTCTGACAAAGCCACATTTCTGACTGTTCAATCCAGTTTCTTCTAAATGATTAAAAACAGTTGGATAAAGTTCTGGGTAAGTCGCTAAATAGAACATGCGATTGGAACAAGATTTATCTTCTTTGAGTTTTTCGTCTAATTTCTCATAGAGTTCTTTTTTGCCAATGTCACCTGAGACATAATGCATTTTCTCTAATAATTTTTCTGCCACTTCTTCCTTAATTGGATGCTGGTGGTGGCGATTTGGTTTATGCAAAACATCATTGGAATATTGGCGAAATTCTTCATCGGAAAGTTCTTTTCTGCCAATGCCGACGATGGAAACTTTTTCTGGTAATAAGTTGGCTTCGGCTAGATCATAGAGAGCGGGAATAAGTTTGAGCTGAGCCAAGTTGCCTGTAGCACCGAAAATAACTAGAGAGAAGGATTCTTGCATATTCATTTTATTTTTTCTTTCTGCTGGCAATATATACCCCAAAGATGATAATTAAAAGGGAAAAAACTTGTAAAAAACTAGCTGATTCTTTAAGTAAAAAATATCCAAGAGGAATATAGATCGCTGGTTGTAAATAATTGAACAAACTTGCTTCTGAAGCTTCGATCCCATCTTGTCCCTTAATGTAAGCAGTTAAACCAATAATTGAGCCAAAAACTGCTGCGTAGAAAATTACTCCTAAAATCAGTGGAGAGCTGAGTTCAGTGACAACATTATTGCTTAGTAAGCTGAAATTAAAATTAACTTCTACAAGAGAGAGCAGGGCAAAAGTAATTAAGCCCATATAAAAGCTAATGCTGCTGACAAATAGTTTCGGTATTTTATGGTAGCGCTTTTTTGCTAGTAAGAAGTAAATAGCAGTTAAGATGTTATGAGCAATAATCAGCAGATTTCCGCCCAGCGAACCAGTAATTCTTTCTCCGCCAGTCCATAGTGGTTCTAGAGCAATTATGGCGGTGCCAAAAAGGGCAAAAACCAAGCCTAGCCACTCGTGTCGAGTTTGACTTTCCTTAAGAAAAACAATGCCTCCAAAAATTATAAATAAAGGTAAGCTAGTGGCGATTAAATTGGTATCGAGAGCACTAGTCATGCTAAGACCAATATAGAGACAGCTTAAAGCGAGAGAAGTTTCAATTAACTCAAGTAAAACAATAGTTTTGATGGTTTCCCACTTATTTTTTATTTGTTTCAAATAATGAATTACAATTGGAATCGATAAGAGACCAGCCAAAAGAAAGCGATAAAATAAATAGCGAAAAGGAGTAATTTCCGAGTCATTAAAGCCCAATTTGACGATTGGTAAAAAAGCCCCCCAAGTCAAAGTGGTAACCATTAAAAAAAAGTAAGATTTAAGTCGTTTGCTCATTAGAACCTTATATAATAGAATAGCACGAGCCATGTCAAAAAAATTAAATAAATTTATCAATTTAGCCCTTTTTTTAGCCCTTGTTGCTTTATTAATTTTCCGTCAAAAGAGAATTCAAGAAATATTTTCTGGAAAAACAACTCAACCGGCGGTAGAGATAAACTCTGCTATTGCTCCTTCTGCTCAGCTAGAATTTAAAGTTGCAGAAGAAATAAAAGAAAGCTATCAGCTTACTGCTAGCAATTCTGCTCAGAATGCTTTGGAGCTGGCTCAAAATGAGCTCAAATTAGATCTTAAGGAATATGACTTCGGTACAATGATTGAGGGTGTTAATGGGCTTATGGCAGACAACAAGCATTACTGGGCTATCTATCAAAATGGAGAGTATGCTAAAACTGGCATTGCCGAAATTGAGTTAAATAAAGGTGATAAAATCGAACTTAAATATGAAGAAATCCAATTATAATTTTGCTGGTTTGTTGGCAGCGGTTTTAACTTATGTTTCTCGGTTTAGTTTTTTGCCAGCCAATGTTTCGCCACTAGGTGCTTTCGGTTTTTTTGGCGGCAATATTTTCTTTTATTTCTTATCAATTTTAGCTTTTGATTTTTTCAAAGGAGGCTTTTATCAGGGATTTTTGTGGACTTATTTGGGTTTTGCTGCCTATCCATTTTTTGCTTTTTTAGCTAAAAAATTTATTAAACGTCAACTCTTATTTTTACCTTTGGCCTCATTTAGTTTTTTCATCCTATCTAACTTTGGTGTTTTTTTCGCCTGGTATGATCATAGTTGGCAGGGATTTCTAACTTGTTATGCTTTGGCTTTGCCTTTTTATAGCAGAACTTTACTTGGAGATTTATTTTTTGGCTACGGATTTTTATTGCTTAAAAAAGTCAAAAATCTTGCCATTTCCCATTCCTCGGGATATAATATCCTATAATAAAAATGTTTAAGAGAAGAGCAGGGAAAAGGTTTTACAAAAAAGCTCCTGCAAAATTTCTACTTACAAATGCTAAGCGCCTGAAAAAGTTGGCTGGTTTTTCTTTTGTTTTAAGTTTATTTTTCATTATTTTAAGTAATCCTTTTAGTGTTTACGAAACTGCTAAAAATTTTCCGACTACCCTATTAGAAACTAAAAAAATTATTAGTAGTCTCCCCGACTTTATTAAAATTTTTCCAAGCGAAGCAGAAAAAAATAGTTTTGCTTTTTTTGATTGGACCAAAGCACAGCTAGATGATTCTGGACCAATTTTTGCCAAAGAAACAACTTTAGTTGCTAATGAGGCTGGTCAAAGTGCTGTCACTGAAAAAATAGATTATGCCACTTTACCATTCTTTATTGAGATCCCTAAATTGAACATTTACGAGACAGTGCATTCCAACGTCGATCCAAATAATGCCAAAGAATACAAGGCTGCTTTAGAAGATGGTGTGGCTCACGCTCTCAATTCAGCTTTTCCTGGCCAAGATAAAATGATTTATATCTTCGGTCATTCAACCGACGGAGCTTGGAATGTTGAAGCTTATAATGCAGTTTTCTACCAAATTAAAGATCTAGAAATTGGTGATCAAATCATCCTCCACCTCGGTGATGAAAAATTTGTTTATGTAGTTAGCGCTCAAGATATCATTAAAAGTAGTGAAATTGATTTTGTGAATAATGTCCAAGCAGAGAATATTCTCCTTCTTCAAACTTGTTGGCCTCCAGGAACTTCTTGGCAGAGACTGTTCGTTTCTGCGGTTCCAGTTTCTATTTAATTCTTGTTAGTCTATTTTTTTTGTGATAGCTTTAAGTATTGTTTAAAGTATTTTGAATACGAAAGATGTATTTATGAATGAGAACAAACCATCCAATTACATGCAGTTCATCATGGATATTCATGCTCCAGGAACTAAAGAAGAGCGTGACGATATCATAGCAATGCAAGAAAAGATGAAATCAGCTTTATTTTTTGCAATGCTCAATAACCGAAAATGTGATTGTCCCTGCAATACTGGTGATAAAGAATATTCATTCGCTGATCACTTGACTGATCTATTAAGACATCCAGAATTTAGAGCTTATATTTTTACGATGTCAAACATGTTGCAAAAATATCCAGAGTTAGCCTCGTCTTTTGTGAATGCTGCTTGTATTAGATTATCAGCTACTAATTGGTCGGCAATAGAAAACAATGCTGGGAATATAAATAAACATTTCAATAAATTAGAATCAATCCTATAATATTGACAATTGGTTGTTATAACTATATAATAGCCGATCATGAAAGTTAATCTACAAAAAACCGTCTCTTATTTATTAATTGTGACTGGCCTTTTATTGTTTTTCTCTAAGATGGTCAGCGCTAAAGAATGCCACACCGTTTATGGTGGAGGTGAAGTTTGTGAAACAGGCGATCTAAGTATCGACAAAAAAGTTTACAATCCAGAAGCCAATCAATATTGGGATAATATTGATAGTAATGATTACACCTTTGGTCCAAACGAAGATGTAAAATTTAGTTTACGCATCAAAAATATTTCTAATATTAAAGTTGACAGTGCCCGCATTAATGATGATTTTGATCGTCTTGATGACTACATGGTTTACGTCAGCAGTGATAAAGGTGATTACCGCGCTGAAGCAACCGATCACAAAGTTAAATTTGATTTTGGTGGTTTAGATCCAAATGAAGAAGTAACTGTTTATTTTGTTAGTCGTTTCAAAAATGATGGTAGTATTCCAGCTGGCACTACTTGTTTAACAAATATTGCCCACGCTTATTCTCATGATGATTCAACTAGTGATAGTGATTCTGCTAGCTTCTGTGTCAAAACAGATAATGGCAAAATTATTACCACCAGCACTCCATCTACTGGTTTTGACTTAGGTTTAGTTTTAACTTTAGAAGCCTTAGCCTTCGCAGGTCTTGGTTCTTTAGCTTTGAAAAAAGCTAACTCTATTGCTAAAAAATAAGATCAGTTTTTTAAATGAACTTGAACCCCGCCCAAAAGGTGGGGTTTTTTGACTGAACTAATGCGAGGGAATGTCCGAAGTGGAGACGGAGGATGGACCAGATAAAAGTATCCCATAACATTGACAAATTGGACATTGTTTGCTATAATTTGACCTAGTTTAATAAGGAATGGCAATCAATATCTTTAGTTTTTACCAGAGCCGTTCCTTTTTAGACCAGCAATTTTTGCTTTAACATTTTTTTGGTAGAGAAAAGGTTTCTGACCGCTTATCTATCCACCATTCCGGATTGAATACAAGTTGCCAGAGGCCTCTTCTCTGCTCGAAAGAGTAGAGGGAGGAACTTTTGAAAGAGGGACTGCTTAAATAGATTTGCTCTATTTGTAGCGATCAAAATCAGACAAAGGTGCACCTTAACAAGGAGGAAAAAAGTCTTTGGCTTTTGGTCCAGCTTCTGTGAGAATCACTTTTAATTAAATGGTTTTTAGAGGAGCTGGTCCATTGGCCGTAAGGCTGAATAGGACGAGACGATAGCTACTGACGTTCAGTGGTAATTCATTTTTCTCAAAAGGAGAAATAAGATGAAACGTTTTTGGTCTATAGTAATTGTGATTGTTTTGGCGAGCTTGCTCGCCGCCTGTGATACACAGGCTTCGGTTAAATCCGAGCCAACATCATTGGCAGCCGTTTCATTAACCTCGGTAGTAAATCAGGGATCTACTCAGACGCAAGTCGCGTTGAATAGAACTCAGACACCGACTCTAAAGATGCCTGCAGCGACTACACCAGCGCCTACCAAGACGCCGGTGCCTACCAAGACGCTTGCGCCTACCAAGACGCTTGCGGCGGTGGGAGAATCCATTTGCCCTCTTAGTGATAAGGGAATTCAAGTGGATTTTACAAAAACCCCTGACAAGGACGATTTTTACGTCCTGTCCGGCTCGATGAAGGAACTTGCGGCCTATAAAGGCTGTAATTTCTTAGTCGAGGGTCGGCAAATTCTTGTCGAGGAACACCACATTTGGGTGTTCTCCAGCACTTCGTGGACCTTAAAAATCCGCGAAGGCTCTCTCTGGGTTTACCCGGTGGAGTGGAACATGGGTGACTTCTCAACTGAGAAAGCACCCGTCGTAGCAGAATTCGTTTCTGCTAAGCGGAACAACCAGAAGGAAAATGGCTATGACTGGGTTATTTTTGTACATGTCGACAAAGACGTGTACGAATTTCCAGCCGGCGCCACGACCCCAAAAGTTGTGCTTCCCGATAATGCCAATTTTCAGTCGCCAGAACCCATTGAGGTTCACGGCGTTTGGAATGGTGATGGTTTTGATGCCTCAATCGGGGCGGAAAAAACTATCACTGTCGCGTTATTGGATGAGAAACTTGTTTTCTGGCGTGAAGCCAAAGACAATGTTTCTTATAAGTCTATTCAGGCTTGGACCATGCCAAGCTCCTGGTCTTTTGATCAGGTCAAGGTGTGGGCCGAGGAGAAGTTTCCCAAAAAGGAACTTCTCTCTTACAAAGCTGAATAAAAATTTTCCTCCTTTCCCGCGTCCCCCCTAAAAAATGGGACGCGGGTAAAGCAAAGTTCATTAATTAACTTAGTGATTTTTGCTTTACTGCATAAATCAATTAAAGAAATGAAAATAAATAAAATAAATTATCAGCGTTTTAATAGCTCAGACACTCTTTTGGTGATTTCTAGCTTTCCCCTGCTTGGTGAAGAAATTGCACTTCGCAATGCTGTTTCTCGTTATACGCATTTATTGCTAAAACATTTTCCAACTCAACAAAGAGTGATTGTGTTGTGCGAAAAAGTGCCTGGAAAAGATAACAGCGCTTATTTATTGAATAAAAATATTTTAGTTTTACCTACTTATGATTGGAATAATCCTTTGCTTTTTAAGCAATTACATAAAAAAATCAAAGATTTCAATTTAGTAAAAAATATTTTATTGCAGTTTGAGTTTAGCTTATTTGGTAAAGAAATAATCACTTTTTCATTACCTTTCTTTTTTTTATGGCAAAAGTTGATGGGAAAAAAAGTTTACACTATGCTGCATCAGGTAGTTTTAGATTTATCAACTTTATCTGGACAGGTAAACTTAAAAACTTCGTCACTAAAAACTTTCTTTTTTAATTTAGCGATGTTGTTTTTTTATAGTGTTTTTGCTTTAGCTAGCGAAAAAATATTTATTCATGACCAATTTTTAGCTGAAAAATTATCTTTACTAATGCCAAAGAAAAAAACATTAGTAATTCCTCACGGAATTAATGGATACAAATCTTTTAAACATAAGGAAAAGGTAGTTATTAAGAAAAGATTGTCTCTACCTGCTGATACCAAAATTGTTTTAGCATATGGCTATCAGTCTTGGTATAAAGGTACTGATTGGTTAATTAAAAATTTTTTAAGTCTAAAAAAAACTGGAAAGATAGGGTCCGATGTCAAACTGCTATTAGCAGGAGATGTTGCTCCAACTCAAAAGAATCAGGCTCACTTAATCAATTATTATAAAAATTTATCCAAACTAATTAGAAATAATTCAGATCATATTTTATCAACTGGTTTTGTGCCAGAAGATAAGGTGGCTGAAGTCTTTGCTATTGCTGATTTAGTTGTTTTCCCATATCGCAGCAGAATGTCTAGTTCGGGGGCTTTGGCTTTAGCTCTGCAATATAAAAAGCCATTCATTTTTTCTAATTTTTTTGGAGAGAATTTGGCAACCGATGAAATGGTGTTATTAGCCAAGAAGCTTAAAATAAATATTAAAAATTTACAATTTAAGCTCAATAGCAAGTCTTTTACAAAAACCTTTTTATTAAATTGGCAAAATAAGATTGTAGCCAAAAAAATGTCTAATTTTGCTGGCGTAATTTCCAAAGAACATGATTGGAATAAGGTTGCAGAGCAGTATTTAGATGCAACTTTCACTTCTGAATCAAAGGCGTCTCAATTAAATGGTGAGTTGGCTTATTCTCGAACTAGTGTTTAGGGATAGTTTTCATATATAATCAAGTAATGAGATTTCTCTTGTTGCTAAGAAGATTTTGGCCACAATTATGTTTGTTTTTATTAGTTTCTTTATTGTGTTGGCTTAATTTCACTTCAAATACTTTTCTGACTGGCTGGGACAACTTGCAAGTCGAGTTTGATTTTCCAATTAATATTGAACGAGCTTTAAATGTTTCGTGGCAAGAGTACCAGGGCTTGGGTTTATTGGGTGGCATGGGGCACGCTGCAGATCTATTGAGGCAGCTTTTTTTATGGTTTTCTTCTATATTTTTAAGTCAAAACTTTTTACGTTATTTTTGGAATTTATGCACTTTGCTTCTAGGAGTTTTTGGAGCTTATAAATTACTTCTTTATTTCTTGAATTCTGATAAGAAAAATTTGAGTAGCCAGGCCTTGGCATTTTTTGGAGCGAGTTTTTACTTATTAAACATTGGTACAGTGCAAAATTTCTATCCAAATTATGATCCATTTTCTGCTTTTTTTGCTTTTTTACCTTGGCTTTTGTGGTCACTGTTTAAATATTTAGAAACAGCTAACAAGAAAAATTTATTATATTTTGCTCTTTTTTCTCTACTTGGAACAACTTTTGCTTATGTACAAACAATTTTTGTAGTTTATGTCTTACTCCTTTTATTGATCTTTGTTTATTATCTTTTTTCTCATAAAAAAATCTCTATAAAAGAGAAGCTTAAAAAAATACTTCTATTGCTAACTGTTGTTTTTGTTAGCAATGCTTTTTGGCTTTTGCCTACCTCATATTTTACTTTGAGTAATAGTGAGACAACGATTTCTGCTAAAGGAAATTTAATGTCGACCGGGGTTACTTTTTTGCGCAACAATAAATTTGGCAATTTCTATGATTTATTTACCTTAAAAGGTTTTTGGCTTGACTATGGTGATTTTGATCAATGGGGAAATAGCGTCCATCTTATGGATGTCTGGAAGACGCATTTACAGAATTCCTTTGTTGTTTATATCAGCATCGCTTTTTTTCTAATTTTGGTTTTTGGAATAGTATCTCTATCGATTTCAAAGAAATTTAAACCTGCTCTGCCAATATTAGTTTTATTTGTTTTTTCTGCCTTTATTTTACTGGGTTCGAATCCTCCATTTGGATTTATTTATGAGTTTTTACGCTCTCATTTGCCACTTTTTGGTCAGATTTTTCGATCTTCATACACTAAATGGATTGTTCCTTTTAGTCTTTTTTATAGCCTTTTAGTTGCTTTTGGCTTAGCTTTTATTTTTTCTTTATTCAAGAAAAATATTTTTAAAATTATGACTGGTTTTATTTTCTTCATTGCCTTGATTTTTTACTCACTTCCTTCTTTTCAGGGACATTTTTTCTATGAAAGATTACGAGTGCAAATTCCTGAGGCTTATTTTGAACTTTTTGCTTATTTTAAGACTGTTCCAGAGAGTACTAGAATTGCCAATTTGCCTCAGCATAATTTCTATGCTTGGCAGTGGAATGATTGGGGCTATCGTGGCTCTGGTTTTCTTTGGTATGGCATTAAACAGCCAATTTTAGATAGAGCTTTTGATGTATGGAGCGGAGCTGACGAAGCCTATTATTGGGAGTTACAAACGGCTTTAGATAAAAAAGACGTGAAAATATTAGAAGAAGTTTTAGAAAAATATGATGTCGATTACCTATTACTCGATGAGTCAATTGTGAATCGCAATACAGTCAAGCCTTTCAATTATCAAGCAATTAAAGATTTATTGCTTAGCTCTCATAAGATAACGTTGATTAGGGAGTTCGATTTCATAAGTCTTTATACTTTTAATGACCTAGAAAATAGTCGTGAAAAAGATTTCATTATTTTATACGAGGATTTGCCAATTATTAACAACGCCTATCAGTTCTCTTGGAATGACCAGGCTTTTAATGATTTTCACGACTATTTAAGTAGCAATGATGGGGAGATAATTTATCCCTTTTCATCTCTTTTCACTAATAACTTGCAAGAAAATCTAGAATTTATAATTGATGAGGATGAGAACTTCTTTTATTTAAATAGTTTAAAAAATTTAAGCGATAAAAATTTAAATCTAGAAATTAAAAATTTATTAGAGACCGAAGCTTACTTACCATTTCATCTAACTTGGACGACGAAGGATGATCAAACAACACTAATTTTTGAGGCGCTTCTGCCAGAGATTTATCTTGCAGATAAAAAGTATTATTTTGATTTAGCTAAAGAACTGACTCTCGATTCTAAGCTTTGCCAAACTGATCAGAATTGTTTTCTCAATATTAATAATCAACTTTTGGGTAGTTTTACCAAACAAGGAGAAATGGATGTTTTACTTCGCAGTAAAGTGCAAAACACTATTGCTTTGAGTGCGGAGACGAAAACTGATTATTTTGATTATGTCTTTTTTGATTTAAGTTTTTTCAATCTAGAACCAAAAGTTTTGCAAACTGAACAAAATTTAGATCCAATGGTCAGGATTCCTAAGGTTTTGGTTCAAAATGATTTGCTTAAAAGTGATTTAAATATTGATAAAGTAAATAACTGTCGACCGCTCAATGGAGGCAGTTTTGCCAAAGAAAAGAAGGCTGATGGCAATCTTTATTCATCGATTGGAACTAGTGTTTGTGACTATTTTTATCTGGAGCAACTACATCATCAAGCAAGTTATTTGTTTAAATTGGATGTTAATAATTTAGAGTCTATTCCTTTTGTTTTTGCTATTCAGGCTGAAAGCCTGGGTCGTTCGCCTCTTGAAACTTATTTAAGCGAAGGCCTTAATTATCAGATTTTGCCACCGACAGAAAATTTTAATAAGGGTTATACACTTTATCTGTCTACTGATTCTTACGGTCACGAACTCAATGAAAATTTATTAAAATCAGCGGAAGTCTTTTTTTGGCCATATAATTTTTTGAAGAATGTTTCACTACAAGCTCCAAGCGCAAATAATGAAAGCATGATAACTGATTGTGATTTTTCAACCGAAAAAAAGGCTTTGTGGTTTTATAAGGTATCTATACCGGCTAGTTGTAGCTCTAAATATCTTAAGCTTTCCCAAGCCCATGACAACGGATGGCTAGCTTTTGGTGATGGAAAGTTGCTTAAACACACAAAGCTTAATAATTGGGCCAATGCTTGGACTTTAAATGGCTCGAGTGATCAGAGCAGTGAGTCTTCAATTATCTATATTTTCTTTTGGCCACAGCTTTTAGAATATTTAGGATTCGGATTTTTAGTTTTGAACTTCATCTTTTTCACGGCTTTTTTCTATAAGAAAAGCTAAGTAGCTGCTTGCATTTTCTCCTAAAAAGTGCGATAAAGCACATAAATAAACTTATCAATATGTCACAAATTCGCGAAGTCAAAGATGCGACAAATATAGTCGAAATTATAGGAGAGAGAATAAAGCTTGACTCGGCAGGGATTAATTTCAAGGCTTGTTGTCCTTTTCATAATGAGAAAACACCTTCTTTCTTTGTTAATCCCGGTTTACAACGCTATCGCTGTTTTGGTTGTGGAGCTAATGGTGACGCTCTAGATTTTTTACAAAATTTTGAGGGTGTCACTTTTTATGAAGCTCTCAAAACTTTAGCCGATCGCTCTGGAATTGCTCTTAAAGAATTTCAAAAGAGTAAAGACGATGAAGAAAGAGAGAAGCTTATCGAAATCCTGTCTTTCGCCAAAGAATATTATCATTTTTTATTAACCAAACATGAGGTTGGTGAAGAAGGTAGAGAATATCTTAAAAATCGTGGCACCAATGCCGAATCAATTAAAATTTTTCAATTAGGTTTTGCGACCAGTGCTTGGGATTCTTTGCTTAAATATTTACATCAAAAAAAGAAATTTCCTTTAGAATTAATTGAAAAAACAGGCTTAATCATTAGAGGTAGAAATGGTAGCTATTATGATCGTTTTCGCGATCGCCTAATTTTTCCTCTTAAAAATCATCGCGGGCAAGTAGTCGGTTTTTCCGGTCGCCTGATGAATCAATCGGCTAAAGAAGCCAAGTATATTAATTCACCAGAAACTGTTCTTTATCACAAATCCAAAATGCTTTATGGATACAGTGAGCTTTTTAGAGAAATTAAAAAGAAAGAGCAAGTAATAGTTGTTGAGGGTGAGTTTGACATGATTTCTTCGGCGCAGGCACATGTGAACAATGTCGTAGCGATTAAGGGCTCGGCTCTAACTCAAGATCAGGTAACTTTACTAGCTAGAGTAGCCAAAACAATTATTTTATCGCTTGATGCCGATGAAGCTGGGGTTAAAGCCACCGAGCGAGCTATCGAAATAGTTAAAACAAAGGCTTTGGATCTACGAGTCATTGATCTTAAGCACCTCGAATCTTTATCTGAAGAAGACAAAGTCAAAGATCCTGATGAACTAGCCAGAGAGAATCCTAAAATTTGGCGAGAAGCGATAGATTCAGCTGTTTCTGCTTATGAGTTTTTATTTAATCATGTTTTAGATTTGCATGACCCAAAAACTCCAGATGGTAAGCGCAAGATTATTAATCGTCTTGCTCCTATTTTGGAAAGCATTGATCATGCGGTAGAAAAAGAATTTTATCTGCAAAAATTATCCGCTGCACTTAACGTTAAAGAATCTATTTTGAAAGAAGATATTGCCAAATTTGGTCAGAAAAAAGCTTCCTTAAGTCAAGAAAAAACAGCAGAAGATGAAGATGCACCGATGACAATCAAAAGCTATCAGGAACGCAATGAAGAATATTTGATGTTTTTGTTATTTAGTTTTGAGCCAACCTTAATCAAAGAAAAAGCAGATTCACTAAAGGATTTTATCTTCAAGAGTAGGGGTTTTAAACAGGTTATCGAGCAGCTTTTGCTTTATAAAGGCACTTTCGATTTACAAAAATTTGCCAGCTCTTTAGCTGAGGATTTAAAGAGATCTTTAATGGATGCTTTACTTAATCCAGAGTATGAAAAAAATGCCAAAGAAAACGATTTAGACAAAGAATGGAAAGCTGCGCTTTCTAGAGTAAAAAAAGAATCTTTGCGCGATGAAATTGTACTCATCAATCAAGAAATTAGCAATTTAGACACTAGTCTAAAGAGAACTGAGGAAGAAGAAAAAAAGCTTGATCAACTTCTAACTTTAATTGTTCAAAAGCAAGCGTTGATCAAGAAACTGGGCTAAAATTGCCTCTTGTCAATATACCCCCTCCCAGTATATTATAAGGTCAAATAAAATGACCAAAACTAAAAAAGATCCTATTGCCGTTTCTCTTAATCGTATTCGTGGACAGGTGGACGGTATTTCTAAAATGTATGAAGAAAAACGTCCTTGTGTAGAGATTGCTCATCAGCTAGCTGCAGTGCGCAATTCTGTTTCTAGAGTGGCAAGAGATATCTTGACTAGTGAAGCGGGAGTTTGTTCTAAAGACAATAATTGTCAACAGCTTGATTTAGTTCTTAAAGAACTACTTCGTTATTAATTAAATAAAGAAAGGCAAAGATGCCAGCAGTTCATTTAGATAGTAATAATTTCAAAGCCAGCGTGGAAGACGCCAAAGGTGTAGTTTTTGTCGACTTTTTTGCAGTTTGGTGTGGTCCATGTCAAATGTCAGCTCCAATTGTTGATAAAATGGTTGACGATTATGTCGGCAAAGCTGCAATTGTTAAAGTTGATGTCGATCAGGCTCGTGAGCCAGCTATGAAATACAATGTCATGAGTATTCCTACTTTTATCGTTTTCAAAGACGGTCAAGAAGTTGATCGCCAAATTGGTTTTCCAGGAGAAGATGCTCTTAAAGCTATGGTCGATAAAGCAATAAAGAGTTAAGATAGAGATTATGAATAGATTAAAATTAGCCATCATTGGCTCTGGTCCAGCAGGCTTAACTGCCGGAATTTATACTTCTAGAGCTCGTATTAAGACAATTCTTTTCGCTGGGACGGAGATTGGTGGACAGTTAATGTATACCAGCGACATTGAAAATTTTCCAGGTTTTCCAGAAGGAAAATCTGGTCCTTTACTGATGATGGATTTGCAAAAACAAGCCACTCGTTTTGGGACAGTGATCAAATACGAACATATTACTGCAGTTGATCTTTCTAAATCACCATTTTCTTTATGGACAAATTTGCCAGAAGGAATGGATCATCAAAAGTTCAAATCTTTGCGTGATGATGAATTATCAGAGGCAATGGCTTCAATTCGTAAAACAGAAGCTACTTATCAGGCAGACACGCTAATCATCGCCACGGGAGCAAGCAGTATTATGCTTGGTATTCCTGGTGAAAAAGAATATTTTGGTCATGGTCTCAGCACCTGCGCAGTTTGTGACGCAGCTTTTTATAGAGACAAAAATGTCTTTGTCATTGGTGGAGGCGATAGTGCGATGGAAGATGCCATGGCTCTGACTAAATTTACCAAGCAAGTAACGATTGTTCATCGTGGAGATAGTTTTAGAGCCAGTCAAATTATGCAGGAACGAGTTCTCTCTAATCCTAACATTAAAGTAATTTGGAATAGCAATCTTAAAGAAATTTTAGGAAATGGCAAGAGCGTTTCAGGCATTAAATTAGAAAGCAAAGGCAAAACTAAAGAGTTAGTAGCAGATGGAGTCTTTTTCGCCATTGGTCATAAGCCAAATACTAGTTTATTTAAAAATCAGCTAGACCTAGATAAAGGCGGATACATTGAGTTGAAATCTCACGATATTTATTCGACGCTTACTTCTGTGAAGGGTATTTTTGCTGCCGGAGATGTAGCTGATCATCGCTATCGCCAAGCAGTCGTTTCTGCAGGCATGGGCACGCAAGCCGCTTTAGATGTAGAACATTATCTAATGGATCATGCCTAAAATTATTTTAGCCTCCCAGTCTAAACAACGTTTAAATTTAGTTAAAACATTGAATTTGCCAATTGAAATTCTGCCAGCTGATATTGATGAACAAGCCGTACCCTTTTCTGATCAATACGACAAAGCAGAAAAAATCGCTTTAGCCAAAGCTCAAAAAGTTGCTGAAACAGAAAATGATGCTGAAACAGAAAATGATGCAATTATTATTGCTGCAGATACATTTTGTTATTTGCAGGGAAAAATATTAGAGAAGCCAAGAACTTTAGATGAGGCTAGGGAAATGCTACATTTCCAATCGGGCCAAAAGATAGAAGTGTTGACTGGCTATGCTTTCTTAAACACTAAAACCAATCTAAGTAAAAGTGGTTGCGAAAAAGTTCTGGTAGAAATGCGTCGGCTAAGTGAGGCTGAAATTGAAAGATATGTTAACACTGAGCCAGTTTTGACTTGGTCGGCAGCTTTTTCTCCCGCCTATGATAGCGGAATGGCCCTAATCAAAAATATTAAGGGTAATTTAACTGCCTTTACTCATGGCTTACCAATTGATTTATTGGTTAATTTTCTAGAGCCTGTCCGATAAGTCGCATTCTGCTGCAAGCCTGCATAATTCGGCGAAAAGGTTTGTATTTTCTCCTCAAGTGGGATTCGCCACTATCGTCGAAAACTACAAGCCTTTTCTCTCGAATTTTCAGTCTTTCGCAACGAAAGGGACTTGTCGGACAGGCTCAAGCGTAAATTAGGAAAATAACTAATATAAACCACAGAAAAACTGTGACTAAGAGTGGTTTGTCTTTGAGCAAAATATCTTCTGGAGCTTCACCTTTATTTTCTTCATAGATAAGTTGCAAATATCTCATTACTCCAAAAATAACGAATGGCAGAGTTAGCATTAACAACTTTTGAGACTGCAAGGTTTTAGGCAAGATAAAATAGAGAGTTGGGAATTTTTCATAAAGTAAATTAACACCTTGGACAGTATAACTTTGGAAAGTAAAGATAGCGTAAGTTAGCCAAGTGGAAGTGGCAAAGACGGCCGTGTATTGGTCTAGTAATCTTTGACTATATTTTTTTAAGCTTTGGCGGGCAAATTCAACGTGGCTATTACTAAGTAGAGTTCGCTCACTTTGTCTTTTACCGACGGCCATAAAAAGTGAAACAGAAATCACAGTTAACAAAAACCAGACATTCATATGCAAATTAACTACCACTGCACCGGCATAAACTCTGATTAAGAAGCTTAAGGCAATCGAAATAATATCAAAAATAGCATATTGTTTTAATTTGCTTGAATAAAGGATTTGTAAAAGTAAGTATGCAAAAATTAATATTTTAAAAAAACTTGGCAGACTAAGTGAAAGCAAAAAGACAATTGCTAAACCTGTAACAACACTAAAAACAGCAATGGGAATTGGTAGTTTTCCAGATGCGAGAGGACGATTTTTTTTGAAAGGATGCTTGCGATCAGATTCTATGTCAAAGAGATCATTAATTAGATAAATACTTGATGTCAGAAAACAAAAAATAAAGAAGGCATAGGTAACAGTTATAAAATATGGGGTTTGGCCAGCTTCTTGATGAAAAAGAAAACCAGAGAAGATCAGAGCTGCATAAATAGCTAGATTTTTAAGCCATTGCTTGGGGCGAAAAGATTTAAGTAGAAGAAAAGGTATGCTATTCATTTTGTTTAGCTTTAATTTTACTATATACCAAAAATGAAAAAACAATGAGGGAGGTTGCTAATGTAGTAATAATTTTGCCAGTGGTATCAAGATACAGGGATAAGAAACCTAAAGTAGCACTGGTTGCTATGTAAAAAATAGCAATTCTTCTTCTTCCCCAGCCATAGTAGTCCATTAATTTGTGGTGTAGATGTCCTCTATCGCCCCAAAATGGTGATTTTCCCGCTATGAGTCGCCTTGCTATGGTGAAAATGCCATCGGCAGTGGGTATAGCTAAAACCATTAACATAGTTGCTACTTTTGCTCCAGATAAAATTGCCAAAACACTTAAAAAATATCCAGCCAAAGAACCAGCTCCGTAACCCGGCATAATTTTTTGTGGATAAAAGTTCCAAACCAAGAGGCCTGCAAAAGCCCCAGCAACAATCAGGGCAAGATTAGCAACGTTAAATTGAGTTGGAGCATCCGCGAATCTATTAGCTAAAATTGCAATAAAGATACAAGAAACAGAAACAAAACCAGGTAATTGCCCATCAACTCCTTTAGCCCAATTAATAATGTTCATATTCCACATGATGAAAAAGACTGCAAAAAGACTAGAAAGAATCCAAATAGAGTGTGCTTCTCCCAAGAAATTAAAACTGAATTGTGGTTGATCGAGATGAATCACTCCTGGTCCAAAAGGATTACTGATATAAGCGATGCCGATTCCAGCTCCAACCACGATTAAGCTGGCCACTAGCCCACTGATAAGTCTAAGGTATGGATTAATATCAAAAACATCATCAATGAGGCCAACTACGGTTAATAAAGTTGCTCCTAAGAAAATAGCTAACAAATACTTATCGAAATCTAGAATTAAAGTTGCGGCTAAAAAAGTAGCTATAAAAATAACAACTCCACCACCTCGTGGAACAGCCTTAGAATGAGTTTTTTTGACATGAGAGTTCTTTTCTGGATCATCTAGCCAATTGTTTCTTCGATAAAAACGAATTACCAAGGGAGTAAAAAGAAGAGCGATTAAAAAACTACTTAAGAATGACCACATTACTAAACTATTATAATGATTCTAAGAAGAATCACCAAAAGCAAAAACTGCAAGAGTAAAGTGACCTGAATGAACATTTTTAAAATATTATAATTAATTTCTTTTTCTAGATAGGCAATCAAGAAATGAAAAGAATTAATTGCTGTTGCAATGACTGGTAGAATAAAAATAAAACTTTTATTGACTAGCTGTTGATCGCTAGATAAAGAATAAAAAAGAGGAATTTCTTTTTGTAGCCCTGGATAAAATATGAAGGTCACTAGCAAGGTCACAATGTTTAGAAAAACAGATAAAACGCCAATGTAACGAAAACTTTTTGGCAAAAAACGCAAATAACGCATCCCTGGGTTTTTTCTTTCGGTTTTGAAAGTTAAATCCATCATTGTCTTAGATAAAGAGTCATTGTTTCAAATTGGTAGTTAGCTAAGTAATGTTTAGCTAAATAACCTTCCAATTGTGGAAAACTTTGAGTCTCGTTTTTCATGATAATAATTAATTTTGGTCGATCTTTCTCTATTTGAGCAAAAGTTTTGTCGTAGTCATTAAAGTCTTTAATATGGAAAGAAACAGTGAATCTAGAGGTAGGGATAGTTTGGGTTTGAGCATAAAGCAAAGGATTTGTTCCCCAGATAAACATTTCTTTAATACCCATTTCTTTGATTAATTTGCTGACTTCACGATTATCTTGAATTAAGCTATCAAAAGAATTTTCATAACTTTCCTTACTGATTTGACCGGTGGCATATTTATAAAACTGTTGGTAATATTTAGCACTAGAATATGGTCTAAAACCAAGACTGAGCATTACATACGCAGTTAGAAAAATCAAAGTGGAGCCCAAAGCTAATGATTTAGCGGAACGCAAAAGTTTTTTCTTTTTTATTTCTTTTAAAGAAATAAAAAACTCAGTTAAAAGTAGAGCAAAAGCAGGAATCATTTGAATAAAATAATGAGGATAAGGTCTGCTTGAGAGTAAAACTGAATAAAGAGTGAAAATATAATAGAGGCTAATGAATTGAAATCTTTTTTTAAGCTGTTTGCTATTGAGAGAGACAAGAACAAAAATTACAAATAAAATAATAGTTTTACCAGGCATACTAAAAGCAAAGTTAATTAAGCTATTACCTAAATCAATTGAATAGGATTGGCTATATCTAAAATTATAAAGTAAGCCATAGTCAAGATAATCTAAACCTTGCCCTTTGATTACAAAATAAAGCACTGAGAAAATAATTGGCAAAATTAATCCAGCTGCAAAAAATAAAGCTCTGTTTAATAAATAAGCAAAAGTTTCCCTGAATTTTTTAAAGTTGCTGTTTGCATCAAAGAAATCTGCAATGAGAATTAGCCAAAAAATAGATAGAAAAGCAGCTGTATCTAAAAGAGCTGGAACCTTAGTTAAAATACCCAAGCTCATCATTGAACCAGCAGCTAAAAGTATAAAGCCATCTTTCCAGGTTTTTTTTAAGCTTATTTCTTTTTTGAAAAAATTAATAAAAATAGAACTTTTACTGAATAGCATTGCACCAGCCATCACAAAGCCCATCACAAATAATTCTCCATTTGGGATATTGCCCTCTAGCCATGGCAAAGTAGTAAAAACTATAAAAATTAGACCAGCTAAGAACGCCCAGCTTTTCTTTTTAAACAATTTCTTGGCGAAATTAAAGAATAAGCCGGTGGTAACAAGCATCCATAGTAAGTTTAAAATTCTAAAATAAAATTGATTAGGCACCATGGCTAAGTAATAGATAAGTGGAGTTTTATGATCAATGATGGTGGTATAGAGCTTTCCTCCACCTCTCAAGGCAGTTCCTAGGGTCAGGTAAATAGCTTCGTCACCGTACCAATAAGGTTCAAAGAAATTAGGAATGCGTAGAATGATGATGAGAGCGAAAAGAATTAAAAGGAAAGCGTGTCGATCTAAAAAAATATCGATTTTTTTGAGCAGGTGACTTAATTTCATACAATCTAGTTTACACTTTTTCTGTGACTTTGTATTCCATATATTTTCCCAACATAAGTCTGGTGTGAGCATCAATTCCCGGTAAAGCAGAGAAAAAGAAACCAACGATTGGAATGAGAATAAATTCAAGAGGTTGCATAATGTAGGAGAATAAAGTTCTTTTTTCTTCTTTGGCTGGCCTATTACTGCTATCAATAAAGAAGATAGTGAGCATGGAAACAAGAGAAAGTGTTAATAGGGTTGAGGTTACCTGAGGTAAGGTTTTGCCAATAATGGTGCGGGTAAATTGGTCATTGAGTAATGGAGGCAACATGGCAGAAATAGTAACTGCGAACCAGTTAACTGGCCAAAGGAAATGGTCCTCTATAACTTTGGCAACTCGGATGGTTTTGTCCCAAAAAGGAAGACCTTCGGTTAAAACATATTGTCTAATAATGTAGGCGTCATCGCTAACTCCCCAAGCCCAACGCTTAATTTGTTCATATTGGCTATGCATGGTTTTCCAAAAACCGCCAGATTGGACTGCGTCGGCATAAATTGGCAGAAAAATAGGTTCAACTTCAAAATCACCTTTTTTGGCAAAATAGGATTTAAAAAATAAACGATAATCTTCAGGAATAACATCGGTGTCCCAGTAGCCAATCTCCTCAACATGTTTAAGAGTGGTGGAATAAGTAGAAAAATTAATTAAACGATCTTTGCGTGAAAGAATATAAATTTGAGTAACAGATTGAATAGCTGCTAAAACGCGAATTGGAGCCGGCACTTTCCAGATATTGTTGTAAAAGCTAATGCCTCCTTGCCAGCTGCGATTATATGGTTTTTCACTAGTTAGAAAGAGAAAAGTAAGATGAGAAAAATAATGTGGATGAAAGATGGCGTCAGCATCTTCACTAGTAATAGTGATGTTTTCGATAGGAACACCTTCTTTATCTACTAATTCTGCTTTAGCTGCTTTAGCACCATAGCAAGTATTAGAAGATTTGCCTTTGATTTCACCAACTATATCAGGATGTTTGCTAGTCCATAAATGTCCAAAGGTTTTACCAAATTTCTCTTGTAGGATTTTGGCTTTTTGATCAATAATTTCACCCTCTCTTTCTTCAAAAGAAAGCATGACGTGAATATTTTCTCGTGGAAAAGTTTGTTTACTTAGACCAGCTAGAGTTCTTTCTAAAGTGGTGACTGGTTCTTGATAGGTTGGAATGATAATAATGTGATGAATTTCTTTGTATTTTTTAGGAAATTTTTCTTTTAGCTCTGGCAAATAATCGTATTTACTAAAAGCTTTGATTTTAAAGTGAGAGATTGTGGCAAAAAAAGTTAAAGCTAGCGATCTATAGAGCCAGTAAACAGCAAAAATAATAACGTAATAAGCTACAGCTTGAGGAATTAAAAAAGAACCCCAAATTGGGAAAAGAATTAAAAACCAAGAAAAAAATCCGGGCAGAATTTCTAAAGCTCTTTTAGTGCGGATTGGATGGCGACGAAAATATGTTTTGACCATTTTTAGATGTTGATATTATATCCTATTTTAACCTAATGGATGCTGAAGGCACTAATTGAGTTTTGGTAAATTTTTTCTAAATTAGCTCCTAATTCATTTTCTAGATAATTTGCTGTTTCCGCAATCATCTGCGGTTCGCAGATTTGTCCACGATATGGTTCTGGAGCTAGATAGGGAGAATCAGTTTCTAAAAGAATTTTTGAAGGGTCAGTTTCTTTAACTAATGTAAATATTTTTCTAATTTCATCAGCTTTTTTAAAAGTGATATTACCACCAAAACCAAAATAACTTTTTTTAAAGCTGAGAGCTCTTTTAATATAATCGAGTGGACCAGAAACACAGTGAAAAATTAATGAATTAGAAAATTGCCAATATTTTTCAATAAGATCTAAAGTCTCATTATAAGCCAACTCTTCTCGATCTCTAACGTGAAGAATTAGTGGCAAATTTAATTCTTGAGCTAACTTAATTTGGCTGATAAATAGGTCCTTTTGTCTTTTTTTGATTTCTATGATTTTGTTTAGATCTTCTGTTTTTAGATAAAAATAATCAAGACCAGCTTCACCAATAGCAACAACACTCTTGTTGTTAGCGAGCTTTTTTAATTCTAAAACTGCTTTTTCAACGTCAATAATTTTATTAGCCCTTTCAGGATGAATGCCTACCGCTGCATAAAGATTATTGTCAGTATTAGCAATTTCAATAGCTTTCAAACTACTAGCAAGACCAGGGCCAACAATAATGCTTTTATTAACGCCTTTTTCTTGGGCATTTCGCCAATGATCTTTCCAATTCATTTGTAAGATTTGAGAATCCTCTTTAACTTTGAGACAAAAAGGATCTCCGCTATAAAGTGGTTCTAAATTGTAATGGCAATGTGTGTCAATAATTGGCATTTTAAATTAGCTAAGCCTTGGGAAAAGCCCGGTTGAGAATGATTTTATCTCTCCAGTAAAACGATCCTTAATTTCTTTTGCAGTCTCTGGCATGAAAATACTCAGCATGGCAGCAATTTGACAAATTTCTTGACTAGCAGTTAGCAAAATTTTACTTTTTTCTTCACCCTCTTTTTTCCAAGGGGTGTTTTCTGCTAAGTACTTATCTACAGTGCTAACTTGAACATTGATATAAGCCATGGCTTCACTTAGATCAAAGTTATTCATTAATTTTTTAAAATCTTTTCTAATTAGGACTTCTTTTTCATCATTAACTAAATTTTCTTGTTCTGCCATTTTAGCCACTCTGGAACAAAGATTGCCAATGCCGTTGGCGAGGTAAGCATTGAAGTTAGTATCTAACTTTTCGAAAGTAACGTCGCTATCTTCACCAAAAGTTCCAAGCTGAATTAACAAGTATCGAGCTCCATCGCTGCCATAGCGAGCCACCATTTCTTCAGGACTGATGACGTTTCCGAGAGACTTACTCATTTTTTGACCATTTACTCCAATAAAGCCATTAATCAAAATTTGAGTCGAATTATCTAATTCAGCTGAAAATAACATGGCTTGCCACATAGCTGCTTGTTGGCGAAGATTATCTTTACCCGCAATTTGCACTCCTGGCCAGAATTTTTTAAATTCTTCTGTTTGATTTGGCCAGCCAAGAGTAGAAATATAATTCACTAAAGCATCAAACCAAACATACATGACATGCTCCTCATCATCAGGAACAGCAATGCCCCAAGGCATATTATTTTTAAGACGAGAGATACTAAAATCTGTTAAGCCTGCTTCCACGAAAGATTTAATCTCTTTAAAACGACTGGCTGGCTTGACAAATTCTGGATTTTTTTCATAAAGCTCTAGAAGCTTGTCGGCATATTTGCTGAAGCGGAAAAAATAATTTTCTTCTTCACGAATTTCTAGTTCTTGATTCGGGTGAAGTGGGCAACGATTATCTTCTAATTCGCTTTCTGTTTTTGCTAATTCGCAACCAACGCAATACTTAACCTTGTATTTAGCCTTATAAATGTCGCCATTTTTTTGACAAATTTTCCAAAATTCTTGAGCCGCTACAATATGTTTTTGATCAGTGGTACGGATAAAGTGGCTAAAAGACAGGTTAAGTAACTTTTCAAGATCTGTAAATTTACTAGCCCACTGATCACAATATTCTTGCACATCCATTTTTTGTTCCAAAGCTTTTTGCCAGATCTTTTGACCATGTTCATCGGTACCAGTATTAAAAACTACCTCATTGCTAAGAATTTCTTTTTGATAGCGAGCGATGACATCTGCTTCAATAATTTCCAAAGCAAAGCCAATGTGAGGCGCAGCGTTAACGTAAGGTAAAGTGGTAGTGATATAGAATTTCTTGTATTGCATCGGGTCTATTATAGAAAAGTCGAGGCAGAAAAGCCAGAGTTCTATTTTTTTACTAGTTTTTTAACTTTTTCAAAGAAAGTTAAGCAAACTAAAGCTGAAGTAATTAGAAGAATAGTCAAAAAACTTAGTAGATCAAAACTGATATTAACTATTTTGAAATAGAGCATTAGGTTGATAAAAAAGGCAATAATTAATCCAAGGTTTTTATTAAGCAATAGAAAAGTAAAAAGAAAAAAGTTGGCAATGAAAGTTAGTAAAAAGAAAGGCAAATAACTATTTTTAAATATAAAATTTTGAATTTGACTTGGATAAATTTTACTAATTAGTAAGTAGAGTAAAAAATAAGCAATTAGGGCGATAAATAGACTCAAAATATAGTGAATATGTTTCTTAAGAAAAAAATCTTTTTTAGGTTTAAGTCTGGATCGCGCTTGGTTCTTTTCCATCATTTTAGTATACTAAAATTTATATATGAGTAACACTACCCTTCTAATATTATGTTTGTTCTTGATTTCAATTTTAGCGACTTTTTATTTTTTGCTAAAAAAACTTTTGTCAGAAAAAAATTCAGAGCAATCTAGTGAACAACTGGAAGATATGGTTCACAAAGTTTTTGGCATGGCTTCTAATGAAATTGCTATTCAAAGTAAAGGTATCCTGCAAGGTGAGAAAGATTTAATTAAGAATGATCTCTCTAATAAACAAGCTGCGATTGAAAAGATGATTAGGGAATTGCGTCAAGAAATGGGCGATCAACAAAGAGAAATTCGAGCAATTGAAAAAGATCAGATTGATAAAATTAGTGGGGTTAAAACCGCGGTTGAAGAGCATCGTCAGCTAACTAAAGAATTGAAAATTTCTACCGAGCAATTAGCCAAGGTTTTATCTAACAATCAGACTCGTGGAGCCTGGGGCGAACGCATTATCGAAGATTTACTACAAGCCAATGGTTTACAAGAAGGTATTCACTATTTACGTCAAGCTAAATTAGGTGATTCAGAAATGAAGCCAGATATTACTCTGCTTTTACCTGATCATCGCAACGTGGCAGTTGATGTTAAATTTCCTTATCAAGAAGTTCAAAAGATGTCGATGACTGAGGATCAGGGTGAGAAGCAAAGTCACGTTTTGCAATTCAAGAGAGATCTTAAAATTAAAGTAGATAAAGTAGCTACCTATATTTCTCCAGAGAATGATACTTTGGATTATGCCATTATGTTTGTGCCAAATGAAGCTCTGTTTTCCTTCATTAATCAAAAATTCCCAGATGTTATTGATGAAGCTTTGGCTAAAAAGGTCATTATCTGTTCCCCTTTTAGTTTCCTAATTGTGGCACGCACAGTCATGGAGAGTTATCGTAACTTTATGGTTGGTAAAAAGATTAAACAAGTTATTAAACACATTGATGCTTTTGCTAGTGAATGGCTAAAGTTTGATGATGAATTTTCTAAGTTTGGACGTAGTATCGAAACTTTACAAAAAAACTATGAAACTCTTTCTACCACTAGAAAAAGACAGATGGAAAAGAAGATTCAAAAGATTGAACAGTATCGCGGTAGTTCAGTAGAACTTCTAGAAGATGGCAAAAAAGTAGAGTTGATAGAGGCTTAAATTCTAATTAGTGAGTAAATATTTTTCAAAGAAACTCAGGTCTTTTTGAACAGCTTGATTCCAATTTGGTTGTAAATTGTGATTAGCGCCTGGATATTTGTAGAAGTCAATATTTATTACTTCCTTTTTTACTTTTTCCGCACTTTGACTAGCACCTGCACTTTGACTACTAGCGGTAGCTCGTAACTCATTTTCTAAATCTACTTTAGCCAAAAATTCCTCGGTCCAAGAAATCAATGCTGAGTCATCAGCAGTGCCATGTTGGATTTGAATCGGTCCATTTAATTTGTCCAAATGTTTAGTTAGCGAGAAATCAAAAACATCATAGTCATCTTCAAAAAGCGAAACATATTTGCGAGTTTCTTTGCCTTCATCTTCATATTCATCACTGAAGTAAAGAATTGAATATGGGAAGGGCGCCAGAACTGGCGCCCAAAGAGTAGTGGGCAGATTGCTGCCAAGAACTTCTAGAGTAGAAAGGGCAATCTGCTCACCATTACTATGTCCCCAAATGCCGATTTTACTTGTGTCAATGCTAACTTTTTTGATTGGTAATTCAGCAATTTGGCTAAGATCTATTTCTGGAAATGTTTGAATGGTTCTGATTAGGTCAACTACATTGACGACCTTGATAAATCTAGCTTCCCAAGTATCAGCTGGCTCGGGATCACTTTCGCCAAAGCCAAGAAAATCTGGAGCTAAAGTGAGATAGTCGTTTTCTGCAAAAACAGTAGCAGCATTTTTAGTACCTTCTCCAGAATAATATGTTTCTAGAGGAACATAGCCTCTAATCATTATGATGGCTGGTTTTTTTGTATTTTCAGCATCAATTTTTAAATTAAGCACACCAGAAATTTTTTTACCTTGACTTTGGTATGTAAAAAGCAAAACATATGTCTTTGTATCTAAATCTTTGGAGATAAGTTTTTCAATTCTGATTGGTGATGATGCTTTAAATTCTTGTTTGCTTAAATTTTCAAAAGAATATTTAAGAAGTGGGAGTTCTTTTTTGGTTTCTGTTTTTGTATTTTTAGTTTTTAAAGGTGATAGAAAGTTAGTGCTGTTTTTTTGAAAATAAAAATAAGCAATGGTAAAGGAAATTGAGCTAGTTAATAGAATAAGCAATATAAAAAATGCGATTAGTCCTATTTTTTTTTGATTCACAAAACTTATTATATTGATTTTATGTTTTTATGCAAAATTTCTTTTTATCTCATTCCCTATTTTTATGATACAATTTGATTATGTCTATAGGTGAAGTTTCTCTCAAGGCGAGGGATTTTTTGTTTATAGATAAAATTCTATTTTTTGGGAGGGTTCCATGACTAGGAGTAACAGATGTAAGTCAAAGGTAAATAAAGAAAAAAGAAATAATAGAAAGAATCAAAAAAAAGAAGGACAAAAAAGGGGAAGAGGAAAAAGAGGGAACCAAAAAAAATAGAAGCATGCAAAAGACCCGGGCAAACCCCGGGTCTTTCTTTTTCATTTTTCCTCTTTTCATATATAATGCCCTCATATGCAAAGAATCCTCATTATCGACTCTCTAGAAAAAGTTGGTCAAACTGTTCGCCTCTGTGGTTGGGTGGATAGCAAGCGTGATCACGGTAAAGTTACTTTCATTGATTTAAGAGATCGTACAGGCAAGATCCAGGCCGTTGGTATTGGTGGCAAATTGAGTGAGTTAAGCAACGAGTCAGTTGTTGAAATCACTGGGCCAATCAATACTCGTGGCGAAAAAATGGTCAACCCAAATTTGCCAACTGGCTCCATAGAGATTTTTGTTGAAGATTATAAGGTTCTCAATAAGGCAGCTGAGCTACCAATTCTTGTGGAAGGTGATGGTCGTGATGTTAATGAAGAGATGCGTCTTAAATATCGCTATTTAGATTTGCGTCGTGAGAGAATGCAAAAAATTGTGCGTTTGCGCTCTAAATTTTATCAAGCTCTTCGTGAGCAATTAGAGAAAAAAGATTTTACCGAAGTTGAAACTCCAATGTTGACCAAATCAACTAAAGAAGGAGCTCGTGATTTTATTGTGCCCTCTCGTTTCAATCCTGGAAAATTTTATGCTCTTCCGCAAAGTCCTCAACAATATAAACAATTATTGATGACGGCTGGTGTTGAGAATTATTATCAATTTGCTCGTTGTATTCGCGATGAAGATTTACGTGCTGATCGCGGTTTTGAATTTACTCAACTTGATCTCGAAATGAGTTTTGTGACTCAACAAGAAGTAATGGATAATGTCGAAGAAATTGTCAAAAATGCTGTCAAAAAAGTTGGCGCCAAACTCAAAGATGAAGTTTTTCCAGTTATTCCTTACAAAGAAGCAATTGAAAAATATGGTGCCGATAAATTTGATTTACGCAGTGAGGAAGAAAAGAAAGAAAATGTTTTAGCTTTTGCTTGGGTGGTTAGTTTCCCATTCTTTAAAAAAGTTGATAAAAAAGACATTGCTGAAGTGCGCGATGGTAAGAGTGGCTGGACTTTCACTCATAATCCTTTTTCAAGTCCAATTCCAGAGTGTATGGAAGATCATAAGAATGGTGAGAATATCGAAAATATTATTACCGCTCAGTACGATTTAGTTTGTAATGGTTACGAAGCTGGTGGCGGTAGCATTAGAGCTCATGACTCAGAAGTTCTTAAAAAGACCTTTGAAATTATGGGTTATAGTGAAGAAGAAATTGAAGCTAGTGTGGGCCACATGTTAGAAGCTTTTAAATTGGGCACTCCTCCCCATGGTGGAATTGCTTTAGGACTAGATCGCTTAGTAATGCTTTTGGCAGGCGAGAATTCACTCAAAGAAACTATTGCTTTTCCAATGAGTTCTTCTGGCAAGACCTCTATCATGGACGCACCAAGCGAAGTTTCTGATGAACAACTCAAAGAGTTAGGTATTCTAATCGCTCCTAATTTAGCTACAATGAAAAAGTGAGAAAATCATCTCTGCTTTTATTGCTACTATTTTTTCTTTCTTTGCTTAGCTTAGTCTATTTTTATTTTTTTTATCCACAAAAGATAGCTAAAAAAGTTGAATTAGAACTTTTTAGTTTAGAAAATGTACCAGTACTTAGAAATAAAAGTTTTTTTAATGACGATCTTAATCTAAGTGCTATTTCTGCTTATGCACTAGATTTATCGTCAATGACAGTACTTTATGAAAAAAATAGCCAACAAGTTCTTTATCCAGCCTCAACGAGTAAAATGATGACCGCCCTGGTTGCTTTAGACACTTTTAATTTAGAAGATGAATTAATTGTTGCTAAAGAGGCCACTGTATCTGGCAATAAATTAAGTCTTAAAGAAGGCCAGCTAATTAGGGTCAAAGATTTATTGGCAGCAATGCTGATTTTTTCTGCTAATGATAGCGCTTATGTTTTAGCGGATAGAGATCCTGAAGGTTTTAGTGGCTTTATAGCTAAAATGAACCAAAAAGCCTCTAGCTTGGGTTTATCAGAAACTCACTTTGTTAATCCAGCTGGACTTGATGAAGCAGGACAGGATGCTACGGCCAGGGATTTAACAGTCATTGCTCAAGAATTACTCAAAAACAAGCAGCTTAAAGAGCTGGTTGCGATGCCTTACAAAAAAATAGAAGGAGAAGGTTGGTCTTATGATTTGTATAATAGCAACCAGCTGCTTGGTCAAATTCAAGGCATTTCAGGAGTTAAAACTGGTACGACTGAGCTAGCGGGTGAAGTTTTAGTAACGTTAATAGAGAGAGATGGTCATCAAATTTTGATTACTTTAATGAATAGTCAGGATCGTTATCAAGATACAAGCAGGTTAATAGCGTGGATACTTAATAATTACGAGTGGAAAAAACTCTAAGAAACCAGTTAGAATAAGCTTATGTCTACTTCAAATTCTGGAAGTTCTGGTCCTAATCTGACTAATATTAATTATGCCGGTCGTTTACTTGTTAAATATGGCATCGCTTTTTTAATTTTTTTAATGGTCGGTCGAGTTTTATTAAATGCTTTTGTTAATTATTGGAAAGCAACTCATCCAGATCCACCGCCAGCCCCAACAGTTGGCTTTGGAACTTTGCCTAATCCAGCTTTTCCTGTTCAAACAGAAGAGGATAAGCCACAGTCTTATAGTTTAGAAATGATTTATGGTGTTCAAGAAATTACCGATAGAAGCAAGGTCTTTCTAGTTACAAAGTCTGTTGCAAGTTTACTTTCCGACTCTCAGATTAAGTCGATGGCTGCTAACTATGGTTTTATTTTTACGCCAGAAATAATTGATGGAAAGATTTACCGTTTTACCAAAAACACACCTCTAGATATGAGTTTAGAAATCAGTTCAGTAGATTTTACTTTTGAAATGAAAAGCAATTTCTTATCAAGGCCAGACTTGTTGAGCAATGAGTCTAAATTGCCAGAAGAATTTGAAGCAGTTGCCCGAGTTAAGAAATTTATTGAATCAGCTGATTTAATGGGTAGCGATGTTGCCACTGCTTCTGGTCAAGTAACTTTTCTTAAATCAATTGGCGGTGAATTAAAAACAGCCTTTTCTCTTTCTGAAGCTGATTTTTTGCAAGTTGATATAAATCGTAACCCAATTGATCAAATTTATAATGTTTACACTGATGAAGGCAAAAAAGGAATCATTTCAGCCAAGCTTAGTTCTGCCTTTACCTCTAATAATTCAATTGTAGAAATGGATTATCATTACAGACAAGTTGACTATCTTAATTTTGAAACCTATCCATTGCGGACTGCTAAGTCAGCCTGGAATTTAGTTCAGGCAGGCGATGCTTACGTAATTAATGGCAAAGGTATCAAAGATGCCATTGTTAGAGAGCTTGAATTGGCCTATTACGATAGCTTTGATGAACAGAAATATTTACAGCCAATCTATGTATTTAAGGGAGATAATGACTTTATGGCTTTTGTTCCAGCAGTTAGTGCTAATTACTTAAATAGGTCGCAAACTGAATAAGAAATTAAAGTGATAGAATAACGATCAATATGACTCAAGTTCGTACCAGAATGGCCCCTAGTCCTACCGGAGAAATGCATGTCGGTAGTATGGCTACCTTACTTAAAAACTATGCTTTTGCCAAAAAACATAGAGGGTCTTTTGTTTTACGTATTGAAGATACTGATAAAGTTAGAGAGGTTGAAGGTGGCGTAGTCGCTATTCAAGAAATTATTCACCGATATGGATTGGATTGGGATGAGGGTCCAGGCAAGGGTGGCGAATTTGGTCCTTATATTCAATCAGAGAGATTGAATATTTATAAAGAAAAAGTACAGGATCTATTAGCAAAAGATAAGGCTTACTACTGTTTTTGTTCTAAAGAACGTTTAGCGAGTGTTAAAGAAGAGCAGATGGCTAATAAACAAGCACCTCACTATGATCGCCATTGTAGAAGTCTTTCCAAGGAAGAAGCTCAAAAAAGAGTGGCAACTGGTGAAGAATATGTAATTCGTCTTAAAGTCCCAGAGGATCAGGAAATTAGTTTTACTGACTTGTTGCGTGGCGAGATCACTTTTAATTCAAATTTAATCGATGACCAAGTTTTATTAAAATCTGATGGCTATCCCACCTATCATTTAGCAGTGGTAATTGATGATAACTTAATGAAGATCAGTCATATTATGCGTGGTGAGGAGTGGATCAGTTCCACCCCAAAGCATGTTTTGCTTTATCAGGCTTTTGGCTGGAGCGTGCCTGTTTTTGCTCATATTCCATTATTTTTGAACCCTGATGGCAAAGGCAAAATGAGCAAACGCAAAGGAACTGTTTCTGCAGCTTCTTTTTTGGAAAAAGGTTATCTTCCAGAGGCAATGCTAAACTTTTTTATGATTCTCGGTTGGGCTAAAAAAGATCAAGAAGAAATTATTAGTCTCGATGAATATATTCAAGAATTTGAGCCAAGTGATTTAAGCAGTAATAGTGTTGCTTTTGATCTTAAAAAACTAGATTGGCTCAATGGAGTCTATATTCGCAAATTAAGTCTTGGACAACTTAAAGAAAAGATTAAGCCTTTTATAGCTCAAGAATTCCCTGCAGATAAAATTGATCAAGTTTTACCCTTAATTCAAGAGCGTTTGGTGACTTTGGCAGATTTTAATCAGCTTACTAAGTTCTTTTACTCTGCAATTAATTATGAAACAGATTTATTGCTTAAAAAGGCTGATTCAAAAGAATTAGTTTTAGAAGAATTGAAACAAACTATTGAGCTCCTAGAAGTTTTGCCAGCTTGGTCCTTAGAGAACTTAGAAGAAGGAATCAGAGGATTGCAAGAAGAAAAGGATTGGCATAGAGGTCAATTTTTCATGATGTTGCGTATTGCTGTAACTGGTGAGAAAGCTACTCCGCCTCTTTTTGAAACAATGATGGTAATAGGTAAAGAATTAGTTATCTTTCGCTTGAAAGAAGCAATTAATAAGTTAGCTTAAAGATATGACTGCCCAAACCAAATCACAGCAAATTCTAGCAAGCTTAGCTATGGCAGGACAGGTTGCTATGACGAGTCCTGTGCTTAGTGCTAATCAGGACAATCAAGTTTTAGACGAAAAATCTCGTCAAGTAGCTTTAGACATCTCAAAGCAGGAGCATCAAGAAATTATTGCCAAATTGAGTTCTTATGTTAATTCTCCAGCTGGTCATTTAGAAAGAGAAACAGAACTTTATCTAGAACAACAGCTCTCAGAAATTTTAGGTTTTAAGGTAAGAACGGAACTCGACGGCAAAAGACTTAATCATAGCATTGGAATTATGGGTTCAGAACAACATTTATTGCGTTTTCCAGGTGATGAGCTTAAAGATCATGATGCTTATACTGAAACGGGAATTGCTCCAAATAGAGGAGCTTTTGGTTGGTTTACAGACAATGGTCAGCTGACCGAAGAATCCATCCAAAGAGAAAAATATTATTTTGCAGCTCAATTAATGTATATGGAAGATTGGAGCGAAAATTATCAGGAATTAAAGCCGTGGTATAAATTTCGCAAAATGATCGTGATTAATCCAGCCGAGCAGATTGCAGTGGTAGGAGTGGTGGCAGATGCTGGTCCAGCCATGTGGGTGAAGAAGCAATTCGGTGGTTCTCCAGAGGTAATTCGTGAAGGTAAAATTTGGAGCCCAAATAGCAAGGGTAAAGTTATGTTGCTTTTTGTTGATGATGAAGAAAATAAAATTCCCCTTGGTCCAATTTCTTTAGACTTCGCTACTGCTTTGGCTCATAATAAGGAAATTTCTCAAAAAACCATATGATTAAAGTAAATCTTTTTGTTGGTTCTCGCTATCCTGTTAATCGACATAAAATTAAAGAAACTGTAGAAAAAGTTTTGACTGAGCACAACATAAGCAGTGCTCAAGTTGACGTTTCAATTGTAGGAGCCAGAAAAATTACTACTTTAAATGAGAAATACTTAAAACATCAGGGTCCAACAGATGTTTTATCTTTTCCACAACACGATAAAGGACAATTGGAAGACGTTCCCATGCCAGAAGGAGAAGTAGTTCATTTGGGAGATATAGTAATTAGCTTTCCAGAAGCAGTCAGAATGGCCAAAAGATTTGGTAAGATGGTTGACCAGCAAATTTGTTTTTATTTAGAACACGCCTTATTACACCTGCTCGGTTACCATCATGACGATCATTAGAAGTTGATTCAAATTTATTAATTTATGTTAGACTCTAACTATGGCTTGGTATCGTTCTTATCGTCCTAAAAAAATTCAAGATCTAAACATTAGCTCTGTTAGAGAATCTCTAGAGAGAATGATGGCGGCTGGGAAAATTCCTCAATCTTTGCTATTTGCCGGTCCAAAGGGCACGGGTAAAACTTCTGCCTCACGTATTTTAGGTGCCATGCTCAATGATCCAGCCAATGCTGATTTAGTTGATTATCTTTTTTTCAAAAAAGCCGCTCCTAAGAAAATAGCTTTTGTTGAGCCTGACGGCGAAAGCGATTTTGCTAAAAGAGTTTATGATGGACACTCTTTTGTTGTTCAGGAATTAGATGCAGCTTCTAATCGTCGTATTGATGATATTCGTTTGCTTAGAGAAAGAATCAATTTACCTCCTAGTGATGGCAAAATGATGGTTTATATCTTAGACGAAGTTCACATGTTAACCAATGAAGCTTTTAATGCTTTGTTGAAAATTCTTGAGGAACCACCAGCTCACGTGGTTTTTATTCTAGCCACTACAGAATTACACAAAATTCCAGCAACAATTGTTTCTCGTTGTAGCCTAATCAATTTCAGAAAAGCTAACAGCAAAGAACTAAAAGAGGCTTTAGAGCGAGTTCTGAAAGCAGAAAAAATCAAATTTATTGATGAGGATTTAGAAAAAATATCTCTCAGGGCTGATGGCAGTTTTCGCGATGGAGTCAAAATTTTAGAAATGGCTTGTAAAGATGGCAAATTAGATTTAGAAAGTATCAAAGATCTTCTTGCCAGTGACAATGAATCTCACATTAAAAATTTACTTGAAGCAGTTGTGCAAAAAGATGAGCAGGAGTTGTTAAAAATTTTTGGAGAATTACGCGATAATAATTACAACCAACGAGATTTTTACAAAGATCTTTTTGAGTTTTTACATAAAGATTTATTAATGAATTTAGGAGTTATTAATGGAATAGCTCATTATTCTATTAAAATTGATCAATTTTTTCTTAAGGAGGTTTTATCTCTCGATCTAAATCAAGATACACCCATTCCTTTCTTAGTTTTAGAATTAAAACTCTTAGACATTATTGAGCGTTCTAAGAAAAATACTCCAAATTTGCCACCTAAAAATCCACCAACTAATTCGGGCTCAGAAAAAAAAACTGAAAAAATTGAGTTGAAAGCCAAAGAGAACAAAAAAGAACCAGCAGACTCCAAAAAAAAAATTCAAAAAACTGATTTAGTTGGACAAGATCTTTGGCAAAAGTTAATTGAGACCTTTTCTGCAGATAATTTTTCTTTACTCACCCTTCTTAAATCTTGTAAGCTAGACACTATAAGCGAAGAGCTAGCTAGAATCTTTGTTTATTATCCTTTTCATAAAGAACAACTGGAGCAAATTAAAAATAAAGAATTGTTAAATAAAGCCGCTAGAGAAGTCCTAGGACTCGATATGCAGTTTGACTTTGTTTTGCAAAATGAAACAGTGGTAGCCAGCAATCAGATTCAGGATTCAGAATTAATGCTTGCAGCTAAGGATTCTTTGTTATAATCAGGGTTAGTTTTATATCTTTAACACAGTCACGCTTCACTAAAATTGTTTGCCTATTTAAGTTGACAATCTTTGTTTCGCTCAGTGAAGTCGCTGTTTACATACGCAAGTAATTATTTATACTTGTTTAATCAGCTCCTTCAAATGGACTGTCTTAAAGATATAAAACTAGTATCAAATATTAGAAAGGATGTATGGCAGGAAATTTCATGAACCAATTAGGAGATTTAAATAAGTTGCGCAAGCAGGCTAAGCAAATGCAACAAGAATTAGCAGCCGAAGAGATCACTGTTGAGCGTGGTGACATCGTAGTTAAAATCACTGGGGGTCAGGAAGTCAAAGATATCTCTGTCCAAGGCATTCATAGTGATGAATTAGTCAAAACTTTAAATGAAGCAATTAAAAAATCTCAAGAGGTAGCAGCCAAGAAACTTCAAAGTATGACGGGTGGTTTAGGCTCTCTGATGGGCAAATAAGTTTCAGTGATGAATATATTTATTGCTAGTGCTAATGACGGCAAAATTAAAGAAATTAAAGCAATTCTTGCTAATAATTCTCTCAATTTACTCAGTATTTTAGATACAGAGCAATTAAATAGGTTGGGCTTATCAATCGATCAAGATTTTGATGTTATTGAAGACGGTAAAACTTTCCAGGATAACGCTCTTCTTAAGGCTAAAGCCTATGCTGATCTAACCAAGATGCCTGTTATTGCTGATGATTCTGGTTTAGAGGTAGAGGCTTTGGATGGATTTCCTTCAGTTAACTCCAATCGTTGGTTTGATGGTACAGTCGGTGAAAGAAACCTAGCTTTATTAGATTTACTTAAAGATAAAAAGAATCGCCAAGCCAGATTTTATAGCGTAATTTGTTATTTTGATCCGGCTAATAACGAAGCAAATTTTTTTGATGGAGAAATTAAAGGGCAAATAGCTCTTGAGCCAAAAGGTAGTAAGATTGAAGGTTTTGGTTACGATCCGATCTTTATTCCAGAAGGTTTTGACAAAAGTTTTGCAGAATTAGGCGCAGAGTTTAAAAACACCATTTCTCATCGCAGAAAAGCTTTGTCTAAGCTAAGCCAATATGTTCTTCAAGATAAACATCTTGAACAGCCTGAATAATCTTGATGCCTTCTTCCATTGGTCTTTTAAAAGCTTTGCGACCCATGATTAATCCAGCTCCACCAGCTCTTTTATTAATCACGGCCGTTTTGACAGCTGCTTTGAGGTCTTTTTGAAGATCCCCATCTTCGCTACTTTCACCACCTGAATTAATCAGACTAATTTTACCGGCATAGCAGTTCATAACTTGTAAACGTACCATGTCGATTGGATTTTCTGTGCTTAGGGCCTCATACATTTCTTTGCTTTGTTTACCAAATTTAAATTTGCGAAAACCACCGTCAATATCTGGCATTTTTTGTTTAATGATATCTGCTTCGATAGTTACTCCAAGACGATTAGCATAAGAAGTGATATCAGCAGCATTTTCGTAATTGCCATCTTTATCTTCCCAAGCTGAGTTTCGAGGGTAGCACCAAAGTATAGTAGCTAAACCTAATTGATGAGCTTCATAGAAAGCTTTGGAAATTTCTACTATTTGGCGATTGGACTGCTTAGAGCCAAAATATATAGTGGCTCCAATCGCCACAGCTCCCATGTCATAAGCCTGTTTAACTTGGGCAAATAAGACTTGATCCCATTTATTTGGATAAGTTAAGAGTTCATTGTGGTTAATTTTGACGATGAAAGGAATTTTGTCAGCATATTTTTTACTGACTAGCCCTAAAGCTCCTAAAGTAGAAGCAACGCCATTACATTCGGCTTCCATGGCAAGTTTAACGACATTTTCTGGATCAAAATAAATAGGGTTTTTGTAAAAAGAATAAGAAGCATTGTGCTCAATATCTTGATCAACTGGTAAAATCGATAAATAACCAGTATTGGCCAAGCGACCATGTCCATAGAGTCTTTCGAGATTGTGAATTACTTTTTCATTACGATCGGAATTAGCAAAAACGTTTTGTACATGATTACTTTTAGGGAATTCAATTAATTCCTTTGGCAATAATTGGCACTGATGAGCCATAAGATAGCGTGCTTCACTACCAAGTAAATCAATTATATCTTGATAAATCATTTTTTCTTAGCTTTACTTTTGCTAATTATTTTAGCCACAGCATATTCAGATTTTACTTCATAAAGAACATAGAAGCTTATTAAGAGACTAAACAATAAACCAAAGAGTCCGTTTCTAAAGAAGATGACGCTAACTAGGTTCATAACCAACTCTAAGATGCTTAGGCAGAATAGAATGTACCAACCTTCAATCTTTCTATTTATAAGTGGTTTGTAGGCCATCAAAGAAATTGCGCCAGCTAAAATTTGAAGTAGACCTGTTATATAAAAATAAACAGAAGGAACAGTTCTCCACAAATTAAATATACGGTGAAAATCTTCTGCTCCAAAAATACTGCGTAGTCCGCCGGTAATCATAAACAAACCAGAAACAAGAACAAGATATGGAGCAATTTTTACTAAAATCTCCGTGGCTTTTTTAGGTAAATGAGGTACGCCACTGAAGACTTTTTCTAGCTCTCTGTCAAGCTTTTTAACTAATGGATGGGAGAAAAGAGATAAAATTTTCTGCATGATTTCATCTTAGCATAAATGTTAAGATGAATGCACGATGAAAGAATCATTCCACAGCCTATCTATTAAAGAAAGCTTAGAAGCTTTAAATACTAATCAAGAAGGATTAAGTGAAAATGAAGCTCTTTCCAGATTGGAAAAATATGGCAAGAATCGTCTTAAACAAACAAGTCAGTTTTTGGTTTTTAAAATCATTGCCAATCAATTTAAAAGTTTGCTGATTTTTATTTTAATTGCAGCAATGATTCTATCTATCCTCTTAAAAGAGAATATTGATGCTTTGGCGATTTTTGTAGTAATAATTCTAAATGCGATTCTTGGTTTTATTGAAGAATATAAGGCTGAAAAATCCATTGATGAACTAAAAAAAATGGAGACTTTAAAAGCAGTTGTTTTACGCGACGGAGTTGAAAAATATATTAATGCAGACTTTCTAGTTAAGGGTGATGTAATTCTCTTAGGTGAAGGTGAAAAAATTCCAGCAGATTGTAGAATTCTGGAAAATTTGTCTTTGGAAACAGATGAATCAATGTTAACTGGAGAGTCAATGCCAGTGCTCAAAGTTTCTAATAAGTTATCTGAGAATCTTAGCATTCAAGATAGAAAAAACATTCTTTATTCTTCCTGTCTAATTACTAAAGGTAAAGCTAAAGCAGTGGTAATTGAAACAGGGATGAATACACAAATAGGTCAAATTGCCACACAAATTCAGGATGTGAAAGAAGAGCTGACTCCCCTGCAAAAAACTCTTGATGAATTAGGTAAAAAAATTGCTATTTTAGCTATTCTTTTATCCATTCCTGTTTTATTAATAGTTTGGTTTAAAGGTGGAGATCTTTTTGAAACTTTAATGATGGGTGTTTCTTTAGCAGTCTCCAGTATTCCTGAGGGTTTGCCAATTGTAGTTACAGTAGCTTTGGCATTGGGTGTGAAAAAAATGGCCAAGTCAAATGTTCTAACTAAAAAACTTCCTGCAGTTGAATCTTTGGGAGGAATTGATGTTATTTGCTCTGACAAAACTGGCACAATCACTAAAAATCAAATGGAAGTAATTGATCTTTTTATGTTAGATTTCTCAGCGAGCGATATTGCTCTTGAAGCAGTCTTATGTAGTGATGCCAAGGCTGACCATGGGGATCCGACTGAGCGAGCTTTGCTTAACTTTTTGAAGAAATATCAAGATCAAAATGAAAGTCTTGAAACTTATAAAAGAACCGCTGAAGTACCTTTTTCTAGTGAATATAAATATATGGCAGTAGCAGTAGAGAGTGATGGTAAAAGTAAAGAAATCATTAAAGGCGCACCAGAAATTGTTTTGGAGTTTTGCAATCTCAGCGATGAAGATAAAAGAAAAATTTTAAAAGCTAACGAAGATTTCACTAAAAATGGTTTGAGAGTTTTAGCTGTAGTTTCAAAATCAGTTACTAAGCAAAAGAATTTATTTTCTTTAGAGAACTATAATTTCTCTGGTCTTTTAGCACTTCAAGATCCTCCGAGAGAACAAGTGGCAGCCTCTATTACAAAATGTCAGAAAGCAGGAGTGAGAGTGATTATGATTACAGGAGATCATAAAAATACAGCCATAACCGTGGCGAGAGAAGTTGGAATAAATGCAGAAATAGCCTACACAGGTTTGGAGCTAGACAAATTAAATCGTCGAGAGTTAATTGAGGTACTCAAAAAATGTTCTGTTTTTGCTAGGGTCTCTCCACAAAACAAAGTACAAATTTTAGAAGCTCTACAAGGCCAGGGGTTGCAGGTAGCAATGACTGGGGATGGGGTTAATGATGCTCCAGCTCTTAAAAAAGCCGATGTGGGCATTGCTGTTGGCTCAGGCACTGCTTTAACTAAGGATGTGGCTGATATAATTTTACTTAGTGATGATTTTACTAATATTGTAGATGGCATCGAAGAGGGACGTCATATTTTCTTTAATATCAAGAAATTTGTTAGGTTCTTGCTCAGCGCAAACTTTGATGAAATTCTCTGCGTAGGAGCCTCAATCTTTATGGGTCTTCCATTGCCATTTATTCCGATTCAGATTCTTTGGCTCAATTTAGTAACCGATTCTTTTCCAGCTTTAGCTTTGAGTAATGATGTGGGAGATCCATCTTTGATGGATAAAAAGCCATATGTGGCTAGAAAAGAAGTTCTTCGTGGAGTAATTTCTTATGCATCCATAGCTGGATTTTTTGGCTTTTTAATTACCTTCTCTACATTTTTATACATGATTTATTTCAGAGAGAGTGGTGAGGTTTATGCTCGCACAATGAGTTTTTCAGCTATGGTTTTCTTTGAGCTATTTTTGGTTTTTTCTATCAGGTCAGAAGTGAATGCTTTTAAGATGGGTATTTTTTCTAATAAATTTTTAATTGTTTCAGTTTTACTGTCTTTTGTTCTACAGTTTTTAGCTATTTATAACCCCTTTTTCCAGGGTTTTCTGGGAACCATGAGCATCAGTACAACAGATCTTTTATGGCTCCTAGCTTGGTCCAGTTTTGGTTTTATTTTTATGGAAATATATAAGAAAATAAAAGCTATTTATTCCAAAAGATAATCGAGCTTTATACTGCAACGGATAATCCACCTTGGAAGGCAAGCAATTCTTCTGGGATTTCAGCCTCAGACGAATATTGAGCTCCAGGAACTGCAAGAGATCTGCTTTTTTCGTTTTTACCATCAAGACCAGCTCCTATCAAAAAATAATTTGCAATTAATAGAAGATAAAAATCTGGACTACTTATTTTTTGATGTTTCTCATCAACGTCATCTGTGACATTTTTTTCGAGCATATTAATAGAGACAAAACTAGTCGCTCCATCCAATAGCGCTCGTTTTTCCATGGCTTCTTGAGTTCGTCCGGTGTCACCAAGATCTTCGAGAGAATAAATTTTTTTATCTTTTATTTTAGCTGCGTTCCAAATTTCAAATTTGACCTCTTCACTAAAAGTTGTCTCACCGCTTGAGCTTGTAGCTCTAACTGGCATTGAATTAAGACCAACATCTTTAAGTGAACTTATTTTATCTCCAAATTGTTTTTTTAATAAAACAAGACATTTTTCTTCAAATTTTTCTTTAAACCATTTGGCACCCTCTAGATTGTAAATAATGAGAGATTGTTCTGCTTTTTGCCTGAACTCTTCAAGAGTTAGATCTTCTTCTCCATCAGATATTTCATTAATAAAGATTTGAATGTACCAATTAATTGATTCGTTGAGAATAAATTCTGGAATTAAAGGAGCAAACCATCTGTCTTCGTCAAGAAGTTCTTTAACTTGTTGCTCAATCTTATTTTTTTCATCATCAGCTAGTTTATGAGGATATTTTCCATTATCTGAAGAATAAGGGGATTTAATTGTTCCCTTCTTTATTTCTAAGTTCAATCTGTTGTTGCTACTTTTTTCTTCTTGAGAAGACATAAAGGAATAATATATCACAAGAGGTCATTTTTGTCTTGCAATGGAGTTTCTTTGGTGATGGGGAGCAGTTTTGAAAAAATAAATAAGCTCTTTTTAGAAAAGTTAGAGAAGATTTCTAAGAAATTTGATTAAAAAGTTGATTGGAAACTTCGCTTAATTTAATTTGTAGCGGAGGACCAGATGGATCAATAGGCTCATGTTTAAAACCAATTAAAGCAATGTTTTCTGAGCTGTTATCTTTTTCATTCATGGGGCTCACTGTATTTTCAATTCCCAGCATAGTTTCTCTAATTTGCGTTTTAATGGTTTTGACTCTGGATTCATCCCAGTTCCCAGGATTAATCTTGCCTTCAAGTCTTTTGAGAGAAGAAAGGATAATACGTTTAAGGGTTTTATCTTCAAGAGTATCCAAATATTTAAGATCTTGCTGAGCTAAATAAAAATGTTTGTTAAGTTTTAGTAGAGAATAACCAAATTCTTCTTCAACTTCTGAGTTGATACTCGAACTTGGGTCGTCCCAGTTTTTTGGTTGATATGAATATGGTAAGACATAAAGATGGGAGCTATTAGTAACTTCTTTTCGTTGATAGTCTTCCATCTGTTCTATTTCTGTTGTTCTATTTTCTGCAATTGGCTTAGTTGCAATAGTCGAGGTTTGATAAAGATCGCGATTTTTAATTGCTAATAGATATGAAAAAACTACTCTTTCTATCCAAGCTTTTTCAGTAGGAGCTAATTTAGATAAGGCTGGAGCTTCCATCTGTTCATTGATTCCAAAAGTAAACACTCTTTTGCCTAGTTGCAAAGAAACTTGTAAATTGTGAGGGCTGACAGTGCGCTTGAAAGTAAGTTGTTTCAAGCCAACTTGAAACAATAATTTGTCCTGACCCTGAGACTGATCAAGGTTTACACTAATACCTCTTTTGGAAACAGGAAACATTCCACCCCTAGCTTGGTCTTTGAGTTCTGTTAGCGGAGTGGTTTCATTTAAATTTAATTCAGGACGAAGAAAAGCTAAAACAGCTGCAACTTCGGTTACTTCTAATGGTTTGTTAGATAAATTAAGTAAATGAGGAAGATTGGTTCTAAATTCTGCAAGCGAAGATGGATCTAATTCGTCTAAATTATCTAGAGTAATATTTCCTCTCCAAGTCAGAAGAATATTTTCTTGATTATTAACAGTTTTTGAGGGGAGCACAAAACCACCAGAATTGCCTTCTTTTTTTATTAGAAGCAATTCTTCTTCCATAATGAATTCAATCAGCTTATTTGCCAAGGGATCATGAGTAAAATTGTCAGATTTTTCACAAAATGCTGTCAGATTTTGTTCTGACCCTGTCATTTTGGCAAAAGAATCTAAACCAGCCGATCTTACGTTTTTGTTAAAAATGCGGTCATCAGCTAAAGAAATAGGAGGACATTCAAAAACTTTTCTTAAAATTATTTCTTTGGTTTTTGATTTTTTGAGATTAACCCTCATTTGGGCTTGTCTCTCTTTTCTTCTAGAGCTGACATGAGTAATCGTTAATTTTCCGTTTTCATCATATTTTCCACGACTATCTACTGCTACATAAGCACTCAGGGCGTCAAATGTTTCCAGAACATACTGAGCCTGGCAACGCATTTTATAGTCAGGGTGATGGAGCCGTGTAAAACTAAGAGCGTCGAACAAATTATAGGAGTTTTCTATTTTGTCGTAACCTAAGTCCTCATATGTTTCTAAAATTATTAATTGTTTTTCGCGATCTTTACATTTCAAAATTTCTGAAGAAAGCCGATAAAGATTGCTAATAATTTTTTTGAAAGGGAGATCGTCAATTTTTGGAATGGCCTGTTCCGGAGTTTTCTTCCTTTTTCTTTTTTTATCAGTTTCGTTTTTTGGATCAAATTCTTCTTGATTGATTGCTCCTCTAATTCCATTGATTCGAGATTGAGTAACAGCATCTTTTAATAAAGGTGAGACAGCATCGGTGCCTTGATTAAAATACTCAATTTTGTCTTTATGTTCTTGAAAAAATTTATCTAAAGTGTGGTCGAAAATTTGGAAATCAGACATGCCCATATTTGTTGCAAGAATCAAAGCTTCTTGGTATTTAGCACTCAACTTAGAGTTTAGACCATTTATTAGAAAAGCAAATTCATCATGGCTGCACCAGTGTTGTTCTTTTTGATCAGAGAGAAGTTCTAAAACCTTATCTAAGATTTTTTCTTCAAATTCTTCTAAAAGAAGATAAGAACTTTCTTTAATTCCCGCATAAATTGGCAACAGATCGGAAAATTTTTGTGCCCGCTCAATTTGTTGATAATTTTCTAGTGGCTCACTTTCGCTCATAATTTAGATAAAAATTAATTTAAGGATGTTTATTTGTGACCCCACGCAGAATCGAACTGCGGTTACAAGGATGAGAACCTTGTGTCCTAACCACTAGACGATGGGGCCGATCCAGAGATTATACCAAATTTGCCTTGATTTTGTAAACGTTACACTTCTTGTAATTTGGTTCAGTGATAATAAGTTAATGATAATTATTTTATTTTTCTTAACTTTATTTTTTTCTGTTAGACAAATTGAGGCACAGAGTTTTTCTTATCAATTTATTTTGGCAAATAATTCAATTGATTTAGATTTTTTAAAAAAGTTAGAATTAAATTTAGAAGAGCAAAAGCCAAAAAATTTTCTCTCTTTTGAATATAAGTTGGAAAAACAAAATGATTTGCCCTCAGATCTTCCTTTATTTATTGTTGCTTTTGATAAAGAAGTGCTTTTTTCAGCCGATTCCAGCCTGGCAGATAGTTTATTTCACCAGGTAGAAATAAATTTAACCAATCGAAATGATCAAATACCGGTTTTTTATCAAAGCAATTATTTAGATGGTTTTAAGCTCACATTGGAAAATTTAATTTTTATTGAAGAGCCAATTTTTAATAAGGACAAAACTTCAATAATTAAAGACCTAAGCGTCATTAGAGAATTAGATCAATCTCTTAGCATTATTTTTTCTCTAGAAGAAACAGAAAAAAGACAACATTCTTTTCAGCTGATTTGTCTTGATGAAGGAGGCGAAGTTACAAACTCAAATAAATTGTTTAAGAATGACGACTTTCTTTGGTCGGACTTTTTTTTTACAAATTTTTTTGCTAATAAAAAAAATGAATTTATTTTTCATTTAAATCAACTTGAATGCTCTGGATTTGTTTATGTGCTTGCTGATTCTTTTATTCAGTCAGATAAAACTTCAATTATCAGAGTGGAGGACTTATGAAAGAAATTAAATTAGATTGTTTTGCTTCGAATGAATTATGTATTAATGCTTCTTCTCTTGAAAACTTTGTAATTAATGAGCCAAGGGATCAAGAATTTTCTTTACAAATTGCAAACCACGGCAATAATGATTGTGAACTTAATTTATCAGCAAAAAATTTTAGTCAAAATAACTCATTGAGTCAGGTCAAACTTCTAATTTCTAGTCAAAATGAATTATTTTTCCGAAACAATTTAGAACAGTTTTTTAAGCAAAAAATACATCTGAACTCAATCGAAGCTCAATCTTCGAAAATATATTATTTTTATTTAGATTTTTTAAATTTATCAATAAGTGAAGAACAATTTTTACTTAACTTTGATTTGTTGCTTGATTTTGTTTGTAAAGAATCCAGCAAGTTAGAGGTTTTGTCTAATGAAATTAAGCAATCAGAAGTAGAGATGCAGAAGTCTACTCAAGGAGCAGTTTTATCTGCTAGTTCTAGTGCGGAGGTGAAACAGAATCCCCCACAAGTTTCTTTGTTTTTCTATTTATTGTCAATCTTGTTTGTCATAGCTTTTTTTGTCATAATTAAATTTATCAATGGCAAAAAGAAGAAAAAGCAAAAAAAGCTTTTGGTTTAAATTGAGTCATCTTTTTAGACCACAGGCTTCGAATAGATATCGTTCAAAACTCCTTCATCCTCAGTCGATGCTGGTGACGTCTTTTATTTTATTGGCATTCTTTGCTCTTTTTAATGCAGTTAGGTTTTTTCCTAATTTAACAGATAGGGTTTTAGGTTTTAGTTCAAACATTAGCACTAGCGATTTACTTGATAAAACCAATCAAGAGCGCCAAAGACTAGGTCTGTCTAAGCTTGTTTTAAATGAAGAGCTCAATCAAGCGGCTTTGGCTAAAGCTCAGGATATGTTCAATGACCAGTATTGGGCTCATGTTGCTCCAGATGGCAAACAGGCTTGGGATTTTATCAAAGAAACAGATTATTCTTATAAATATGCTGGAGAAAATTTAGCCAGAGATTTTAATACAAGTGATGAAGTGGTTGAGGCTTGGATAGCCTCTCCCTCTCATTATGAAAATTTAATTAATAAAGATTTTACCCAGATGGGCTTAGCAATTGTTAATGGCAACCTCAAGGGTTTCAATACGACTTTAGTTGTGCAATTATTTGCTGTGCCTTCATCTGTAGCAATGAAAGATCAAGCTGGTAGTGATTTTTATCTACCAAAGGCTGCTGAAGCAACTTTTCACGAAAATGAGCTAGTGGCTGGCGAAAAAACTGCCAATAAGGAAATAGTTTTTTCCTCGCTTAATTTTACAAAAACTTTTTTCTTATTAGTAGTTCTTTTGATTATTTTAACCTTAATCTATGATGCTTTGATAGCTTCTAGTAGAAAGTATCAGCGTCTAGTTGGACAAAACTTTGCCCATGTTGCTCTTTTTGTTACCGTTGCTTTCTTATTAGTTTTATTCAAGGGAGGTTCGGTTTTGCCATGAAAAGTTTTCTGAAAAAAAATCAAATTGCTTATCTTTTTCTCATGATTTTATTGGTAGCTTTTATTTATTTATTTATGAGAGCTTGGCCAAATGGACAAATGCAACGTTATATTGCGATTGCTTTTGGAGTTATTTACTTTCTTTGGGGAGTAATTACTCATACCAAGAGTAAAAGAATTAATAGCGAAATTGTTTTTGAGTATTTATCAGTTTCCATGCTGGCTATACTTGTAATCGTTTTGATTACTTTATAATAATGGCTTGCTTTTGAAAAAGGCTCGTGTTAGTTTTGACTAGTAAAAAAGAAAGGTTGTTTATTATGGCAAGTAAAGAAATGAAGGGAATTATTTTGGCCGGTGGAGCAGGAACTCGTCTTTATCCGTTAACCAAAGTAACTAGCAAACAACTATTACCAGTTTATAACAAACCAATGATCCAATATCCGCTTGAGACTTTAATAAGAGCGGGAATCAAAGATATTTTGATTATTGTTGCTCCAGATCACGCTGGTGATTTTCTCAAATGTTTGGGCAGTGGAAAAGAATATGGTTGCCATTTCACTTATGAAATTCAAGATAAACCAGAGGGAATTGCTCAAGCTTTTTTAATTGGTCAAGATTTTATTGATCACGACAATGTTACTTTGATTTTAGGTGATAATCTCTATGAAGACGATTTCTCGGAAGCAATCAAAACTTTTAAGAGTGGCGGGCGTATTTTTGCCAAAAAAGTTGTTGACCCACAGCGTTTTGGTGTAGTTGAGTTCAATGAAAATAATAAAGCAATCTCAATTGAAGAAAAGCCAAAGCATCCAAAATCTGAATATTCAGTAACTGGTCTTTATATTTATGATTCAACTGTAATTGAAAAAATTAAGAGTCTTTCTTTTTCAGATAGAGGTGAGCTAGAAATTACAGATCTCAATAATCTCTATCTCAAAGAAGATAAGCTAGATGTAGCTTTTGTTAAAGGCAAGTGGTTTGATACTGGAACTTTTGAGTCGATGCACGAAGCTATTACTTTTGCGAGGGATCGCCACCTAGCCAAAGAAGCTCGCTCGCTGTAAAATAATTTTATGAAAAGATTGGTCTTTTTCTTCTTGTCTTTTTTTCTATTGCTTTCACCTGTTCGCGCTCAAGAAGTTGGGTCGACTGATAGCTCTAGTCTAAAGACTGATGGAATTTGGCAAAAAGAACGTCTTGATGAAGAAATTTCTACTTTAAAAGCAAGTTATCAGTCTCAATTAGAGAATTATCTCTATCAAGATAAACTATATAGAATTGCCTACGATCAACATCAGGAATTACAAACTTTATCTTCTATAGAAGACCTAACCCAAAAAGCCAAAAGCTTAGGAATTTATAGAGATGAGGTTTTAATTAGTTATTTAAATTTATTGAGGCTAAATTTAATTGCCACTGAGGGGATTGAACTTTCTCTTAAGAATGAATCTTTGGCTAAATTAGAAACGACACTTGATTACATAGGTATCCATCAAGAAAATTTAAAGAACGTTAATGATAGAGATCAGGTTGCGGCTTCCTTGACGACTTTTACGACTGATCAAAAAAACCTCAATAATTTAGCAAATGAAGTTCTAGTTTTATTATCAGTTGGCAATTTGCAGGTGATTTATGACAGATCAGTGGTTCTTAAGGGAGAAATTGATCTTTATTTAGAACAAAAAGGCACTTCAGCCTTGCCAACTATAGATCGAGCTAGCTATGAAACAAACCGTAGTTTGGAATCTGCTAAGCTGAAATTAGACACTTTTTGGACCGATGTCATTGAGCATAAGACTAGTAATTGGTATTTAGCTAAATTTTATGATCAATTACCAAAAACTTTAAATCCTATTTATGTCAATCTTTCACAGTCAATTTCTTATTTAAGTGAATTACTAAGTATTTAAAAATATGTTTTCAAGAAAAGAATTTAATCAAACCAGTCAAACTGAATTCGTCGAAGATGGAGCTTTCATAGAAAGCTCTGCACATAAAAAATTCAACTTAAGAGACTTGAAGAATAATAAGAATTTGTTACCTTTTTATATCTTAATTGCTGTCCTATTCTTCTTCTTTTTATTAATGATTATTAAAATAATTGGCAACAAGCAGACACCAGAGGCAGAAATGATAAAAAAAGTTGAAGAAAAAATTGAATTAGATCCGCTCAGTTTGAGAGCTAATGAGTTAAGAGCAAATCTCAAAGATCACGATCCAACTAAGCAAACGCTACCATTTCCCCAGGTTGATTTAGAATTTAATATCAATTAGAATGCCAAAAAAGTAAACTATGCCAATACATAAAGACTCATATTTAGAAAAATTTGAAAAAACGCTGAATCATGCTCAAGATGGTTTTGCTACTTTGCGCACTGGCAGAGCCAGCGCGCAACTTTTAGATAGTGTTTTTGTTGAAGCCTATGGATCTAGAATGGCTCTGCATGAAGTGGCTTCCATTTCTGCTCCAGACACTCAGCTGTTAGTGGTTAAGCCTTGGGATAAAAATCTTTTTCCAGCCATAGAGAAAGCAATTCAGCAAGCTCAATTAAATTTAAATCCAATTATTGATGGAGATATTATTAGAATTGCGGTACCTTCTCTTACTCAAGAAAGAAGACAAGAAATGGTCAAAATTCTTAGTCAAAAAGAAGAAGAGGCAAAGGTAATGCTCCGCAGTGTTCGTGCCGAAATACGCAAAGATATCGAGAAACAAGAAGGGGAAGCGGGCGTTAGCGAAGATGATATTAAATCTGAAGTTATAGAATTGGACGAGACTGTTAAAGAATACATTACTAATCTAGAAGAAATTTCTAAACAAAAAGAAAAAGAGCTTCTAAACATTTAGCTTAGGTTTTTATGGCAGCTTTGATTTTTATTCTTATTTTGTCTTTTTTAGTGATTATTCATGAGGCTGGACATTTTCTTTTTGCCAGAAAAAATCATATTAAAGTCAGAGAATTTGGTTTAGGATATCCACCCAGAATTTTAAAATTATTTTATTGGAGGGGGACTCTTTTTTCACTTAATTTAATTCCTTTTGGTGGTTTTGTGCAGATGGATGGTGAAAATGGTCCAGAGGGAGATAAAAATAATTCTGCAGATTCTTTTTATGAGAAATCAATCAGAGCTCGCTTGCAAGTTATTTTAGCAGGAGTGACCGTTAACTTTATTTTTGGAATTATAGCTTTTGCCATTGTTTTTTATAAGTTGGGTATTCCTACAGCTTTAGATGGCCAAGCAAGAATTCAGGATATAGCTGATAATTCTCCAGCGATGGCGGCTGGTTTAGTGTCAAATACTAATATTTTGGCTTTTAAAACTGTCGATCAGTGGGTAGAAATGAATAGCATTTCTGAAGTTCAAGATTTCAGTGCGGCCCATCTGGGCGAAACGCTTAAAATTAGAACTTCTTTACTTTGTGACCAGGAATTTTGTACCGATGAATATAGAGAGAGCTCTATTTATTTAAGAACAGTTGAGGAAACACCGACCAATGAAGGTGCGATGGGAATTGCTTTTAGCGATACGATTTTCAAAAGTTATCCTTGGTACCTAATGCCTTTCATGACTATTTTCCATGCTTTTAAGCAATCAATCGCTTTAGCAGTATTAATATTGCAATCTCTTTGGCAGTTAGTTGTAGATTTATTTGCAGGAAGAGGTGTTCAACAAGAAGTAGCTGGTCCAATTGGAATCATTGATCAAGCTAACACTTATGGGTTTTTTGAGGGCGGTTTTTTGAGCATTCTCAATTTTGCAGCATTATTGTCTATTAATTTAGGAATTATGAATTTATTGCCCATTCCTGCGCTAGATGGAGGAAGAGCAATTTTGATAATTTTAGAAAAATTTTTCAAGAGAAAACACATTGATAAAATTGCGCATTATCTAAATTATTTTGGTTATATTTCTCTACTTGCTCTAATGATCATTGTTTCCTTTAATGATATAAGAAACATTTTTAAATAAAATATGGCAAAAAAAAGAAGTAAGAAAGATCGTCTTCGTGCTGAGGCACATCGTCTCACAAAAGTTAAATTAAAATCATCTTCTGTTCCTAAAAGAGAGCAAAAACCTGAAAAATCTTCCGTAGAAGAGAATTATTTAGAAAAGATTTTTGCCTATGATTCCAGCTTAATTGTTAAAGATTTGAAGAAAACTTTTATAGTAGTAATCATTATTTTACTTGTTTTGTTAGCAATTGCTTTGTTATATACTTGAGACTTAGTTTAAATTTAAGAAAGGGTTTTAATGCCGAAAAAGAATTTAATAGTTGCTTTAGTTTTATATGTAGTCAGTGCAAGTTTATCTTTTGCTGCCTTCTCTTATCTCTCCAAAGATTCCTTGGCTAACTCAGTTGCCAATAAGCAAGCTGAGGACCCAAGTCAGACCTTACTAAGTAGTCTATTAGATATAGATCCAAATGAAGCTAAAGATCAGGCTTGTCCACTAAACGGTGCCTATTACACTCAAACTGAAAAAACTGCTTGGGAGCAAAGGCGCCCTCTTTTTGTAATGATTGAAAATACTCCAGATTCTCGTCCTCAGGCTGGTTTAAGTCGTGCTGATGTGGTTTTTGAAGCTGTTGCGGAAGGTGGGGTAACTCGTTTTGGAGCTTTGTTTTATTGTGCTGCTCAGTATCAAGATCTAACTTTAGCTCCTATTCGCAGTGCTAGAACATATTTTGTTGATTGGGCGTCTGGTTTTAATTTACCGATGTATGTACACGTAGGTGGAGCTAATGTTTCTGGACCAACTGATGCGCTTGGACAAATTGGCGATTATGGTTGGGAGGGCGAGAATGACATCAATCAATTCTCAGTAGGTTATCCAACTTTTGTTCGTAATTACAATCGTATTCCTGGCAAAGAAATTGCTACCGAGCACACCATGGAAACAACCACTGAAGGTCTTTGGGAAGTAGCTGCTGATCGTGATTGGACCAACCTAACTCCAGCCAGAACAGTGGCTAAAAAAGCAGTTCCCGCCGCTTCTTGGCAAAGTGCATACAAAAGTTGGACTTTCGAAAGCGATAAGGTTCCTGCTGGTTCAGTTAGCAAAGTTTCTTACGATTTTTGGACTGGCTATAATGATTATTCGGTCGAATGGAATTATGATAGCGCCACTGATTCTTATAAAAGAGTTAATGCTGGGGAAGCATTCACTGACATAAATAACGACGAACAAGTTGCTAGTAAGACCGTGATTGTTTTATTAACCACAGAAAAAGGACCAATTAATGAGAAGAAGCATATGCTTTATGGCACTACTGGTCGCGGTAGCGCTCTCATTTTCAAACATGGTCAGGCTCCAATTGAAGCCAATTGGGTTAAAGCAGATCGCGAGTCAGAGCTAGAATTCGTAGATGTCAGAGGTAAAGCAGTTGAATTAGCCAGAGGTCAGGTTTGGATTTCTGTCTTAGCGACTGGCTCTGAAGTTGTCTATTAAAACTAGTTTGCTTTTTTGCTATTTTTTGTTAATATTGAAATTGAGTACAAATTGATTCCAATATAAGGAGTAGCCATGGCAGATCTAAGCGATTTATTAGTTTCAAAAGTTAGAGTAAAAATGCTTTCACTTTTCTTTGAAAAGCCGAGTGAAATGTATTACGTTAGAGAGATTACTCGTTTAGTTAAAGAAGAGATTAATGCCGTTCGTCGTGAATTAGACAGAATGCTAGAGTGTGGTTTGCTGAAAAGCGAGCAACGAGCTAATCGTCTCTATTATTTTCTCAACAAAAAATATTTATATTTCCAAGAATTACAAAGGATTGTAATTAAAACTACTGGTCTTGGCAAGAAAATTCGCAAATTTAGACGTAAATTGGGTAATTTGAGCTATGTAGCTTTTACTGGAGCCTTTTTAAATCAAGAGAAGCTAAACAAAGACGAATTGGATATTTTAATTGTTGGAGAAGTTGTTTTGCCAGAAATAGAAGATTTGATAAAAACTGAGGAAAAAAGTTTTGGTCGAGAGATCAATTACGCAGTTTTAGAAACTGAAGAATTTGAATTTCGCAAGGCTCGCCGAGATCCTTTTATCATGGAAGTAATGTATGGTGCCAGAGTAATGATTATTGGAGATGAACTTGAATTTTGTCATCGCGAATTGCCAACAATCTAGTTGTCTAATTTATTATTTTTTGCTAGAGTGAGCTGTCACGTTAAAGTCTTTATGAAAAAGCAATCTTTGGCTAAATCTTTATTTTTAATTTTTTTCCTAACTATTTTTGCTGCCTTTATTGCTTTACCAGATAAAATTGCTAATTTTACTAAGCCAAAAATTGACTTTTATATCTTAGGTAAACATATCTATAAAGACTATCAATTGCGAAAGGGCTTGGATATCCAGGGTGGCATGCAGGTTACTCTTGAAGCAGAAATGGAACAAATTGCTGAAGAAGACAGGGCTACTGCCTTGGAGGCGTCTAGGGAAATTATTGCCAAAAGAGTTGACCTTTATGGTATTAGCGAATCTTCAATTCAGACCTCCAAAGCAGAAGGTAAGAATCGTTTAATCATTGAATTGCCTGGAATTTCTGATCCAGCAGAGGCTTTGGAGTTAGTTGGTAGAACCGCTTTACTAGAATTTAAATTGCAGAGAGAATTAACAGATGAAGAAATGAATGAGGCAACAGCTTCTCCACAAATTTGGCTCAACTCTTTTGTTGATACTGGTCTAACTGGTAAGCAGCTCAAAAGATCTCAAGCTCAACTAGACCCGCAAACTTCAAAGCCAGTAATTTCTTTAGAAATGAATGATGATGGCCGAGAACTATTTGCCGATATCACAAAAAATAATGTTGATCAGGTTCTAGCCATTTTTATCGATGGCGTGCCAATTATGACACCAGTGATTTCCACAGCAATTCTTGATGGCAAAGCAATTATTAGTGGTAATTTTACAATTGATGAGGCCAAAAATTTAGCTATTCAGCTTAATGCGGGTGCACTGCCAGTTAACATTAAAGTTTTAGAGCAAAAAACCATAGGAGCTAGTTTGGGCGATGAATCAATTCAAAAAAGTGTCAAAGCAGGCCTGATTGGTTTAGCCATGGTTCTTTTATTTATGATTCTTTATTACGGTTGGTTGGGTTTTGTGGCTGATATTTCTTTGATAATTTATGCAATTCTAACCATCGCTCTTTATAAAATTTTTGGAGTAGTTCTGACATTGCCTGGGATCGCTGGTTTAATTTTAACTATTGGCATGGCTGTTGATTCTAATATTTTAATTTTTGAAAGAATGAAGGAGGAAATAAGAATTGGTCATCCTTATGCTCGAGCAATGGAGCTTGGTTTTGGTCGTGCTTGGGACAGTATTAAAGATGCCAATTTAGCCTCTATTTTCACGGCTTTAGTCCTCATTAATCCACTTAATTTTTCTTTTCTTAATACAAGTGGTTTAGTCAAGGGTTTTGGTCTGACTTTTTTACTCGGTACTTTACTCAGCTTATTTACTGGAGTTTTAGTTAGTCGTTTGTTGCTTAGGGCTTTTCTGCCTCTTTTTAATCGAGAAAAACGAATAGGCAAGGAATCTAAATCATGAAATTAATGAGGTTTAAAAAAATATATTTTGCGATTTCTTTACTCTTTTTAATTCCAGGAATGATTTCCTTGTTTTTATTTGGTTTGAAGCCAGCTATTGATTTTACTGGGGGCTCTTTGCTTGAATTGCAATTTTTAAATCAAGGAGAAAACTCTAATTATTCAGAGGCTAATTTCAAAGATAGTATTGCCAGCTTATATGAAGCAAACGTGGTCCAGAGTTCAGGAGACAATAAGATGATTGTTAAAGGTAAAGAAATTGCTAATCAAGAAAAAGATGAAATCGTCAGCCAACTTAATCAGGTATATGGACAGGTAGAAGTTTTACGCTTTGAAACAGTTGGACCAGTTTTAGGTGCCGAGCTTTTGAAAAAAACTCTGGCAGCTGTTTTCTTAGTTTCTGGGATTATCACTTTTTATGTTTGGAAGCAATTTGATGAACTCAAATACGGCGTTTGTGCTGTTCTAGCTATGTTGCACGATTCGCTTATTTTAATTGGCGCATTCAGTCTATTAGGGCATTTTTTCAATGTTGAAGTTGATGTTCTATTTGTAACAGCTTTATTAACAACACTATCCTTTTCTGTTCACGATACAATTGTTGTTTATGACCGGATTAGAGAGCTTAAAAGAAAACATGCTCGTTTTTCATTTGAAGAAATTACTAGTGCTGCTGTTCTAGAAACTTTGAGTAGATCAATTAATAACTCAATGACGATTATTATCATGTTATTAAGTTTGGCAATTTTAGGAGGAGATAGCATTCGTTGGTTTGTAATTGCCTTATTAATTGGTGCAATTACGGGGACCTATTCGAGTACTTTTACTGCTGTACCTTTACTTTTAGTGGTTGGAAAAAAGAAAATTAAATAAGCTTTTTAGCTTCTTTTAATAGTTCTTCTCTTGTATTTAGTTCTGGATTCTCTAGAATCTTTTCAAGCAATTTATCAAGTATTTCTCCGAGAATTGGTCCTGGTTTAAGAGATAATTCTTTCATTAAATCATTTCCATTGATGGCAAGATCATCTAAGCCCATGGGTTGATTGAGTTGCTCGATAATTCTGTTTTTCATTTCCTCTAGGCGCCAGCTGGTTTTTTTAGCGCCACTGCCAAGACGATCGCCTTCTCGCAAATCGAGAATGTCATCAATGTTTTCAAAACCAACTCGACGAATGAAACGACGAATAGAGGCATCAGAATGATGTTCTTGATAATGAAACATGTGATATCTAACAAGAATAAAAACTCTTTGAGTATCTTTCTTTGACATTCTTAGTCTCAAAGCAATCTTGCTAGCTATGCGAGAACCTAAAATATCATGATTATAAAAGGTAATTTCTTCATTTTCTTCTCTATAAGAAGGTGGTTTACCTATATCATGAATAAGGGCAGCTAATCTAACAATTGGATCTTTGGAAGGGCAGTGTCTTAAACTATCAATGCTATGTGTCCAGACATCGGTGGTGTGGTGCCCGCGTTGCTGCATGTTTATTCCTTGGTAAAGTTCTGGAATAATTTGCTCTAAAAGTCCAGATTCATCAAGCATTTCTATGCCTTTAGCTGGATTATCACTGGCCAAGATTTTTAAAAACTCATCTCTAATTCTTTCAAAACTAATAAATTTTAATAAATCTTTATGAAATCTGATGGCGTAATAAGTTTCAGTATCTATGTCCATGTTGAGTTGCACTGCTAAGCGAATGGCGCGTAGCATACGTAAAGCGTCCTCAATAAATCTTTGATCTGCTTTGCCAACAGTGCGAATAATTCTCTTATTGATATCAGCTTTGCCATCGTGCAAATCTATTAAGTCAAAATCAAACTCTTCAAGCTCGTAGGAAGTTTTAATTGTTTTTTGAGTAAAGATTTTTTGTAAACACTTTTCATTAATGCGAATAGCAAGGGCATTAATGGTAAAATCTCTTCTTTCTAAATCTTCTTCAATACTTTTACCGAAATCCACGCTTTCTGGTCGGCGATGGTCTAAATATTCTCCATCACTACGGAAAGTGGTCATTTCAAAAGGAGGAACAGTTTTAACTTCTTTTGCTGGTTCTTGATCAGAGGAGAAAGCTTTATCTTTTAATGATGCATGAATTTTCTTGGCTTTTTTGAGATCAATAATTCTATTGGTTTTAATTGTTTCTTTTTGAATCATTGCAATCAAATTTTTGTCTGGGAGCTGATATTCCTTGCTCATTTCAGCAATTAGATTTTCATGAGTTACGCTGACCGTGCCAAATTTATTTTCATAAAAATTTTCTGCAAATATTTTTTGGATTTCTTCTGGAACGGCATTACTGGTAAAATCATAGTCCTTAATAGAGTCAGGTTTAAAGTTCATAATTAGATCACGAACAGCTCCGCCTACCAAGAAACTTGAAAAACCTGCTTCATTGAAACGATGAAGTACATATAAAACTTCAAATGGTAAATTTAAGCGCATGGCTTTATTATAATTCTAAACACAATGAAATGGCATATTCAATCAGTGATCATTCCTAAAGACCTTGAAGAACTAGGTAAAATTCTCCTTGCCAATAGAGAGATAGAAGATGAAAAAACATTTTTTAAGGGGATATCTCCATTTAAGATTAGTCTTGAAGATCTAGGAATTGAACGTAGCGAGTTGGATAAAATTAAACATCGCCTTAAAAAAGCCAAGGCCAAACAAGAGAAAATCATCATTTTTGGGGATTATGATGCCGATGGAATTAGCGCCAGTGCAGTGCTTTGGCAGGTTCTTCATGCAGAGAAATATAATGTTTTACCATTTATTCCTAATCGCCTTAAACACGGCTATGGTTTATCTATTAGAGCCCTTGATGACTTGTTAAAAGATCAAGCTGACACTGCACTAATCATTACTGTCGACAATGGCATTGTTGCTCATCCTGCTCTTAAGTTACTTAAAGAGAAAAAAATTGACGTTATTATCAGCGATCATCATCAGCGAGATGAAGAAGAACTAGATGCTTTAGCAGTTTTTCATTCAACTAAGGTTTGTGGTTGCGCAGTGGCTTGGTTTTTAGCTAGAGAGTTGAGTGCTAATTCTGATCGAAAGCTATTAACCAATTTATTAGCTCTGGTGGCAATTGCCACTGTCACAGATCTGATGCCTTTACTTTCATATAACCGTTATTTATTGATGTACGGCTTGGCAGTTCTTAGAGCTAATAACAATCTTGGTTTAGAGCAACTTTTGCTTAAGGCTAAGATCGATCCAGAAAATATTGATGCTTATACTTTAGGTTTCCAAATCGGTCCACGCATTAACGCCATGGGGCGTTTGGCCGAGGGTATGGATGCTCTGCGCTTGCTTTGTACTAAGGATAAGAAAAAAGCAGTTGCTCTCAGTGATCTTCTTTATAGTACCAATGAAGATCGGCAAAATTTGACTTTAGATCTAACCAAGCAAGCAGAAGAAATAGTCGCCAAAGAAAAAGATGAAAAAATCATCATTCTAAGCTCCGCTGATTATCATGAAGGTATTATTGGTCTGATTGCTGGCAGGATGACTGAGAAATTTTCCAAGCCAAGCATCGTCATTAGTGTTGGTTTAGATGTGGCCAAGGCATCAGCCCGTTCTTTACCTGGTTTTAATATTACTGAATTTATTCGCTTATTTAAAAAAGATTTATTAGAAGTCGGGGGTCATCCTTTGGCAGCTGGTTTTGCTTTAAAAACTTCGAAGATTGAAGAAGTCAAAAAAGCCATGCAAGCTAAAGCAAAAGAGCTTTTGGCAGATACGAATTTAGAGAAAACTTTGGAGTTGGAAGCAATTATGCCAGTGAGCCTTTTGAATATCGAGACAGTAGGGCTAGTTAATAGCTTTGCTCCTTTTGGCTTGGCTAATACCAAGCCAGTTTTTATTATAAAAAACGTTTTACTTAAAAACTACAAATTACTTGGTAAAGAACAACAGCATCTAAAATTATCGATTTCAATCGGAGAAGATGACTCAGAATACGATGTCTTAGCCTGGGGAAGAGCAAGCTTGCTTGATACCCTTAAATTGGAAGAACGATTTGATTTAGCTGTTTCTTTAGAAATTAATAGTTTCAGAGGGAGAGACAAATTGCAATTTGCTCTTAGAGATCTTCAAAAAGTTAGTTAAAAATAAAAACCGCAAACTTTGCAGCCTGCGGTTTCTATTTTTTTAAATTAATTTATAAACTAAAGATGTTTCTCCAATAATGCTTCTACCTGTTCAATTGGCAGAGCACCAGGAATTAGCTCAAAACCACCCTTTTTACTAACGATGACTGTTCCTGGAGTACCAGTAATGCCAGCTTTTGAGCCACCAACTTGGTCATCTTTGACGCTTTGTGCCATTTCGTTACTATCAATACAAGCTTTAACTTTATTAGTATCGGCACCTGCAGCAGCAGCTAGAGAAAGAATCATTTCTTCACTAACTATTTTATTAGTAGCATCAGTACCAAAGATTGAGCCATCAGCCATTTTTTCGTAAACGCTGTCAGAGAATTTCCAGAAAGCATCTTCGCTACCGTAAGTAGCTACACATTCACTTGCTTCAGCAAGAGGCTGAGCATTTGGATGGAAAGAAAGTGGGAAATGTCTGTAAACCCAAGCAATTTGGTCGCCATATTTATCCATTAAGCTGGTCATAGTTGGGTGAAATTTATTACAGTAAGGACACTCGTAATCTGAATATTCGACCAAAACGACTTTAGCATTCTTATTGCCACGAATATGATCAGTTTTTGCATCAAAAGCTGGTAAACTTTCTAATTTTTTTTGGGCAGCAGCTTCAGCGACAGTCGTGTCAGCAACTGCGGTTCCACCAGCGCCAATTCCGCTTTTGAGTATTTTATTTTCTCTCCATAGAGAACCAGTTAAAAATCCCAAAAGGAATGCCATAATTAATAAAATAATGATAGAAAAATTAGCGTTTACAAAATCGCTAAAAGCTTTTAAAGAAAATTTGCTTACCACAAGCTGTGGAGCTTCTTTTTGTTGAATTTTTTTTGCCATAAGGCCTTTCCTAAAAAATATAATAAAAGTAGATTACAATATGCCTTATTAGAAAGAATTTTACAAGCAGAATATTATGACCAAATCAAGACAGCTTAGTATTTACGAAAAAAATCAATTGCTTAGATATGGTTTAAAGGAAGATGATCTTTTAGCTAGAGCTGAAATGCCTGTCGAATATTTGACTGGCTTTGTAAACTTCAAAAATTTAGAAATAAAAGTTAATCAAAATGTTTTAATTCCTAGGGTAGAAACTGAAGAATTAATTGATTTAATAACTAATTTTATCGATTCTATTAGAGAGCCACTTTCTTGTTTAGAAGTAGGTACGGGAAGCGGAGCAATCAGTCTTGCTCTTTTTGATTTTTTATCAAGACAAAAAAATTTACTTTTGGAAAAATTTATTTTAACTGATCTTTCTATAGCTGCCTTAAAAATAGCTAAAGAAAATTTTTCTAGATTATTTGGAGCAGGATCTCTTTCAAAAATTCAATTTTTGGAAAATGATTTGTTGAGTGGATTTTTAGAGCAAAAGTTTAATTTAATTGTTGCTAATCTCCCATATGTTCCTTCTGGCAAAATGGCAGATTTAGACTTAAGCGTCAAAGATTATGAACCAATTTTAGCTCTTAATGGAGGAGAGAGTGGTTTTGAATTGATTAACAAAATGCTAGAACAAGTTTTAGATAAAGAATTATTGAGTGAAAAAGGTCAAATTTTTTTAGAGGTCTATGAAAATCACAATATTCAATTTATTAAAAAGAAGTTCCCTAAAATCTTTCAAAATTTTTCAATTAGAGAATCCAAAGATCAATTTAATAGACAGCGTTTTTTAATTCTTCAGAAGATTTAGGTATTGCTCTGCGACTTTTTCTATTTGATATTTTTCTATAAAGTTTTGTTGGGCATTCTTAGCTAGTTTTTTTTGTAAATTTTTATCTTTAAGTAATTCAATGATTTTATTTGATAAATCAATGTAATCTTTATTTTTAGCTAATAAAGAATTTTTTTCGTTGTTGAGAATTTCGTTTCCAGGAGCACGATCAAAAGCAACAATCGGTTTAGCAAATGCCATAGCTTCAATAATGGTTAAACCAAAACCCTCTAGAGACCAAACTGAGGGGCAGACAATCAGCTCACTCTCTTCGATAGCTTTTTGTTTATTTCTAACGTATTGAAGAAATTTAATTTGTTGATCATTTTTAGCCATCAATTTAAGTTCTTTTTCAAAATTTCCTTGACCGATAATTAGGAGCTCGGCATCTTTAAATTCTTTTTTGACTAAGGCAAAAGCTTTAATTGCTAAATCTTGTCCTTTACCTTTTTCAAGTCTAGAGATAACAGTAATAGTTCGTTTTTTAATTGTTTTTTGTCTTTTTAATGAGGAAATAGAACTTCCACAAGGAATAATAATCATTTTTTCTTTGGCAAAGACTTTTTTGAGGGCAAATTGAGTGTTATTTGATGGAACAATAATCTTAGAAGCAATATTTTTAGTTAAGAAATAAAGGAATTTTGGAATTCCTCTGAGTTTTACAAAAAGTGGTTCCAGTGGACCATACTCTATGAAAAAAGTGGGTAAATTAAACAACTTAGATAAAGGTCCGGGAATAATTTTTTCTGAAAAACCAGAGTAAATAACAACTTGTTTTGAAGATCTTTTTTTAATCTCTGAGAAGATTTTGAAATAATAAATTATGGCAAAAGGGCTTAGTAAAATACTTTTTAGTAAACCTCTCCGATTGCTGGCAAAATCTAAGTAAAGACGAGTTTTTTTAACTTGTAGATTTTTTTTGTTAGTTAAGTTTTTTAATAGAAAGTCATTGCTGGTGTAAAGATATACAAAATTGCCCTTTTTAGCCAATTCAAGCAATAAATCTTTGGCGAATTGTTCTGCTCCGCCGAAATCTTTACTTTGCAGGAAAAAATTAATAGTTATTTTTTTCGGTTTGAACGATGATTCCATTTAGATTTTCTGGCAACATATCTGATATTTTTTCAAAAAATGGTCTAAAAATAGGAATTAAAATATTGACTAAAACTAATAGGACAATGATGTTAAAAAACCAGGCTCCTGCGCTACGAGCCATTCCAGCCAAAAAATTTTTCCTCATAACCATCCAATTACTGACATCATAAATAGTGTCGTGTTTTTCTAAGTTGAGTTTATGGTCTTTTGTCATTTTTATATTCTAGCTTTTCTTTTTAACTAACTCAAGCAAAAGAATTTTGTTGATGTTATACTTGACGCATCCAAAATCAAAAATTTAGAAATGGAAAGGTTTTTAATGTCTTTTAGATCTGGTAAGTGGCAAGAAGAAATTAACACTAGGGATTTTATTTTAAATAATTTTACTCCCTACGATGGCGATAATTCTTTTCTAAAAGGTCCCACCGAAGCGACCAAAGAACTTTGGCAAAAATCTAGTGAACTTTTACAAAAAGAGATGAAAAATGGTGGTATTTTAGATATTGATACCAAAATCATCTCTTCAATAACCAGCCATAAACCTGGATATCTAGATAAGAAAATTGAAAAGATTGTTGGTTTTCAAACAGACGCTCCACTAAAAAGAGCCATGAAGCCTTATGGAGGTATTAGAGTGGTTGAGGCTGCTTGTGAAGAAAATGGTTATAAAGTTGATCAGGGGGTCTCTGAAATTTTTAATAAATATCGAAAATCTCATAATGACGGTGTTTTTGATGCTTATACCAAAACTATGCGTCAATTACGCTCAACCGGTATTTTGACTGGTTTGCCAGATAATTATGCTCGTGGCAGAATTATTGGTGATTATCGTCGCGTTGCTTTGTATGGTATTGATCGCCTGATCGAGGCAAAAAAAGCAGATAAAGAAGCTTTAGATGGAGTGATGACTGACGATTTAATTAGACTCCGTGAAGAAGTCAGTGAACAAATTAAAGCTTTAGGTGAAATGAAAGAAATGGCGCTTAGTTATGGTTTTGATATTTCTAAACCAGCTAAAAACGCGGGGGAAGCCATTCAATGGACTTGGTTTGGTTTTCTAGCAGCACTTAAAGAACAAGATGGTGCAGCCATGAGTTTGGGCAATGTCAGTACTTTTTTTGATGTTTATATCGAAAGAGATCTAAAAAATGGCAATTTAACTGAAGTTGAGGCTCAAGAATTAGTTGATCATTTCATCATGAAATGTCGTCTCATTCGTCATTTGCGCATGGATGCTTATAACGAGCTTTTTGCTGGAGATCCAACCTGGATTACGGAAGCAATTGGTGGTTTTTTCTCTAATGGTCAACACAAAATTACCAAGACTAGTTTTAGATTTTTACAAAGTTTATATAATATTGGTCCAGCTCCAGAGCCAAACTTAACTATTTTATGGTCAGATAAGCTTCCAAAGGGTTTCAAGAAGTTTGCTGCTCAGGTTTCGATTGACACTTCTTCACTGCAATATGAAAATGACAGCCTGATGCGTGAGGCAGGTAATTGTGATGATTATTGTATTGCTTGTTGTGTTTCGATGATGGAAACCGGCAAAGAAATGCAATTTTTTGGAGCACGCTGTAATTTAGCTAAAGCTTTGCTAATGGCTCTCAATGAGGGTCGTGATGAAATCAGTGGTGAGCTAGTGGTGACTGGAATTGAAAAAATGCCAGCTGGCCCAATTAAGTATGAAGAGTTCATCAAGAGATTTAGGCAAACCGTAGCTTATTTAGCTAAAGCTTACGTTAACACCATGGACGTCATTCATTACATGCATGACAAATATTATTATGAAAAAGCTCAAATGGCTTTGATGGATACCAAGGTCAAGAGAAATATGGCTTTTGGGATGGCAGGACTTAGTGTAGTGGCTGATTCTATTTCAGCGATTAAATTTGCCAAAGTTACACCAATTCGCAATGAAGCAGGTTTAACCACTGGTTTTGAGACGGAAGGCGAATTCCCAATGTATGGCAATGATGACGATCGCGTTGATGTCATTGCTCATGATTTAGTCAGTGATTTTAATCAAGAATTAGCCAAGCAGCACATTTATCGTGATGCGACTCCAACTTTGTCTATTCTGACTATTACTTCCAATGTAGTTTATGGTAAGAAAACTGGTTCTACTCCAGATGGTCGTAAAAAAGGTGAACCTTTTGCTCCAGGAGCAAATCCGATGCATGGTCGTGATCACTCAGGGGCGATTGCTTCACTAAATTCAGTGGCCAAGATTGATTATCATGATGCTAGAGATGGTGTTTCTAACACTTTTTCAATCGTGCCAAAAACATTAGGTGAAAATAAAGAAACTCAGATTAATAATCTCTTGGCGATGCTTGATGGTTACTTTAATAAAAATGCTCATCATTTGAATGTCAATGTGCTCAATCGTGAAACTTTGGAAGATGCTATGGCTCATCCAGAGAAATATCCACAATTAACCATTCGCGTCTCTGGATATGCGGTTAATTTTGTTAGATTAAGTGAAGCTCATCAACGAGAAGTTATTGCCAGAACCTTTCATGAAAGCATGTAAGCTCAAAATCCATTCGATTGAAACCTTTGGGACTCATGATGGTCCAGGTATTCGTTTGGTAATTTTTGCTCAAGGTTGTCTTTTTCGTTGTCTTTATTGTCACAATCCAGATACACAAGCTTTGGAAACTGATAAAACCAAAACGATGGAAATTAAAGAAATTCTTGAACTTCTAGAAAAGCAAAAGGCCTATTTTGGCAAAACTGGTGGCTTAACGATTTCTGGTGGTGAGCCAACACTACAAGCCACTGCTTTAATTGAACTTTTCAAAGAATGTAAGAAAAGAACCTTTAATACTTGTCTTGATACTTGTGGAGCAATTTATAGCCGAGAAGTGCAAGAGCTTTATGATTTAGCTGATTTAGTCATGCTTGATGTTAAACACATTGATGATGGCTGGCACCAAAAATTAACTGGGATGAGCAATGTTAATACTCTTAAAAACGCTGCTTATCGAGAAAAAAGCGGCAAAGAATTGTGGTTGCGCTATGTTTTAGTGCCCGACTGGACTGATCAAGAAGAACATTTGGAAGGATGGGCTAAATATTTTGCAGATTATAAGAACCTCAGAAGAGTAGAAATTATTCCTTATCATAAATTAGGGGTTTTTAAGTATGAGGCCTTAGGTCGCAAATATGCACTTGAGGGAGTTGAACCACCGACCAAAACTGAGACTGCCAAAGCAGCAGAAATTTTTATAAAGTATCTAGGTAATAAAGTTGTGGTGGTTTAGGTCATCTCAATGAATAGAAAGCAAATTATGAATTTTGAAGCCCTTTTTTATCCAAAGTCGATCGCTATTGTTGGTGCATCTAGCAGAGAGAAAACAGTTGGTAACGATGTGGTTAAAAACCTAGTTAGACAGGGTTATGAGGGTAAAATTTATCCAATTAATCCAAAAATTAACAGACTTTATGATTTGAAGGTTTATGAGAGCATTGAAAAAATTGCAGATAAAATTGATTTATTAGTGGTAGCTATTCCAGCTAAATTTGTGGCTGAAGAAATTCGTAAGTCTGCCGAAAAAGGCACTAAGGCTGTGATTGTTATTTCAGCTGGTTTCAAAGAAGCCGGCAATTTAGAACTAGAAAAAGAACTGGCTGAAACTTGCAATGAGCTTGGAATTACCTTAATCGGCCCAAATTGCTTGGGGGCAATTAATGCTGAGCATAGCATGAATGCTTCTTTCGCTGCCATCATGCCGCCAGTCGGAGATGTAGCTTTTTTCTCTCAAAGTGGTGCTCTATGCACTGCAGTTTTGGATTATGCCAAAGATATGGGCATTGGTTTCTCTAAGTTTGTGAGTATTGGCAATAAAGCTGCTTTAGATGAGCTAGATTTAATTAAATATTTGCATGAAGATCCAAAAACCAAAGTCATTTGTCTTTATGCCGAATCTCTTGAAAATGCTCCAGAATTTATCAATGTTTTACGTGAACTAAATAGAGGAGAAAATCCTAAACCAATTATTGTGCTTAAATCTGGTAAGACTAGTGCTGGTGCTGGAGCAATTGCTTCACATACTGGTTCTTTAAGCAGTGGAGATAGTGCTTACGAAGCTCTTTTTGCTCAAGCAGGGATTATTCGTGCCAATAGCATCAGCGAACTTTTTGATTTAGCTCAGGTTTTTTCGATGAATGAGCTCCAAAAAGTTAAAAAAGTAACGATCATCACTAATGCTGGTGGTCCAGGTGTTTTGACTACTGATGCAGTTGTAGAGAGTGGTTTAGAAATGGCTGAATTAGATCCTAAGACAGTTGTTAAATTGCATTCTTTTTTACCTGCTGCTGCTAGCACTCACAATCCAGTTGATGTTTTGGGCGATGCAGTAGGAGAGGTCTATGAAAAGACAATTAGTGTTTTAGCTAAAGATCCGGGCACCGATGCCATTATTCTTCTTTTAACCCCTCAGTCAATGACTGAGCCAGTTAAAACTGCTGAAGCAGTGGTCAAGATGCGCAAAACCAGTAAAAAACCAGTGGTAGTGAGCTTGATGGGTAAGGCTTTGGTAGCTGAAGGAATAAAGATTTTGCAAGAAAACAAAATTGCTTCAACCGCTTTCCCAGAACCAGCTGCAGCGGCTTTGGCTAAATTTGCTAAATTTAGTGAATGGAGCAAGGAAAAGAATGAGCCAGCCTTGAGTTATAGTGATGTCGATAAAGCTAAAGTGGCTACAATTTTTGCTGAAGCCAAAAGTAAGGGACAAACTTCTTTCCCAGAGGCAGAAGCTATGGAAATTATGAGGGCTTATAAATTTCCACTGATGAAGTCTGCTGTAGTTAAAAATGCCAAAGAAGCTTTAAGAACGATGCAAGAATTTAATTGCGAAGTTGCAATGAAAATTGTTTCACCAGATATTTTGCACAAAAGTGATGTTGGCGGAGTTAGTTTGGGAGTTACTGCAGAAACTGTAGTTGCTGAATATGAAGGAATGATGAAAAGAGTTGCGCAAAATAAACCTGATGCAAAATTAGAAGGGGTTTTATTGTTGCAAATGGCAAAAAAGGGCACAGAGCTAATTTTAGGAATTAATAAAAACTCTTTAGGGACAATGTTGATGTTTGGTTTGGGTGGTATCTATGTAGAAATTTTTAAAGATGTAAAATTTGCTTTTGCTCCGTTAACCAGACCTGATGCTTTAAGTATGATAAATGGTTTGCACTGTAGCAAATTATTAGAAGGAGTTAGAGGCGAAAAAGCAGTTGATAAAGAAAAAATTGTTGAAGCTATCGGTCGTTTATCTCAATTAGTGACTGATTTTCCAGAAATTGTTGAATTAGATATTAACCCTTTATTGGTTAATGCTGAAGGCACTAAAGTTTTAGATGCAAGAGTGGTGATTGAATAAGCTAAGGCCATCTGGTGTTATAATATTCTTTAAATGAAATCAGCTATTTATGCTTTTTCTGGCGACCCGATTACTTTTGGTCATCTTGATATCATCAAGCGTGCAGCAGCAGTTTTTGATCGCCTAGTAGTAGCAATTGGTTTTAATCCACAAAAAAAATATCTTTTTTCTCAAGAAGAACGCACTGAAATGGCGCGCAGATCTCTTTTGACTCTTAAAAATGTAGAAGTGAAATCTTTTCAAGGAATGTTGGTGGATTTTGCTTATGAAAACAATATTGATGTGATTGTCAAAGGAGTTAGAAGTAGTCAAGATTTCGAATATGAACAAGGTCTACATAGCTTAGGTGAAAGCCAAAAGCTTGGAATAGATACTTTTATTCTTTTTGCTAAACCGTCGCTAGCACATATTAGCTCGAGCGCGGTAAAAGAAATTCAGCAAGAGCAGGGTTTAATTCAAGATTATGTGCCAGCTTATGTTAAACAGTGTGTGGAAGCGAAACTGAGTGAACAATTTATTGTTGGTCTGACCGGTGAAATTGGAGTGGGTAAATCTTATGTTGGTCAAAATATGGTTGCTTTAGCTAAAAAAATGGGTTTAGAAGCACATAATATTGAGCTTGATCATTTGTCTTGGCAAATTCAGTCAGATCTTAAAGAAGAAAAATATGAAGTAGTCAGAAAACAAATTATTGATACTTTTGGTACAGAAATTGCCAATAATGATGGCAGTATTAACCGTAAAATTTTGGGCGAAATTGTTTTTGCCAATCAAAAAAAATTAGATAAACTCAATGAAATTATGGAGACTCCAATTTTAGTGCGTTTACGTAGAGAGCTAAAAAAGAAAAAGGGTTTAATTTTTCTTAACGCAGCTTTACTAGTTGAGGCACGAATGAGCCAGCTTTCTAATTACAACACGATTTTACTCGGTGTGGATGAAAAAACTCAGGAAGAGCGACTTTTAGAAAGAGGCTTAACTAAGGAGCAAATTAAAAGAAGATTAAAAAGTCAGTACGATTTTGCTAATAAGAAAAAGAATTTGCAAAAAGAAATTGAAACCAATAGGCAAGGTAGACTCTGGACTCTGAATAAGAAAAATATTACTTTGAAAGATATTGAAAAACTACTTGGCGAGATTTTGCTTTATTTTGGCCTTGATCAATAATCCTAGCTTAAACTTCACTAAGAGATAGATGGTTGCGCATAGAATAAATATATAAATCGGGAATCCCCAATGAGCAAATGTCCAAACTTTGATGGTTAATATAGTGATGCCTGCATTGATTGTGAAAAAGAGAAAACTGGTGCTATTTTCAGTTTCTGGTTCTCTGTAGGATTTAATAATGGTTGGAATAGAAGCAAAAGCATCGGCAACAATTGAGAACAAAATAGCTAAATTGCCTTCACCTGTTAATTTCCAAATAAGAATAGCAAAAACAGAAATGGAGCCATAAACATAATCCATTTTGTTTAGTTTCCAATATGATTTTTTATTAATAAAAGAAGCAATGACAATTAAAAGTGGATTGAAGCCAGTCATAAAAGTCATTAAGGCTGTTAATCCAACGCCCTTGTCTATCTCAGCGGCGAAAGCAATCATTGGGGCTAAAGTCCATAAAAACCAACTTACTCGATTGGGTTTTGCCCGACCTTTAAGAGTAGCGACCAAATAATTTAACCCACCACAAAAAGAAAGAATTGCTCCAAGGATTACAAATTTTTCATCTAGCATGCTTGCATTTTAGCACTAGCTTAGTTCTATAGAAATGGGGCAGTGGTCTGAACCAAGAATATCTTGATGAATTTCTGCTTTTTTAAGTTTTTTACGCAAATTTGAACTAATAAAGAAATAATCGATTCTCCAGCCCACATTTCTCTGTCTAGCTCCAGAGCGTTGGCTCCACCAAGAATATTGATCTTTTAGATCAGAGTGGAGAGCGCGGAAACTGTCGATAAAACCAATATCTAGTAATTTATCTATCCAAGCTCTTTCTTCTTTGAGAAAGCCGGAAATTTGACTATTCTCTTTAGGTCTAGCTAGATCAATTTCTTGATGAGCAGTATTAACATCACCACAGATGATAATATTTTTTTCGGTTTTAAGTAATTCCTTTAGATAATCTAGTAAGAAATCATAATAAGCCATTTTGTAGGCGAGGCGCTCAGGAGAGGCTTTGCCATTAGGGAAATAGATATTAAAGAGAACAAAATCTTCATATTTAGTAATTAGGGTTCGACCCTCGCGGTCAAATTTTTCATTGTTGAGACCAATTTTGACTTCGTAGGGTTCTTTTTTACTGTAAGTTATTACTCCACTATAACCTTTTCTTTCTGCCCAAGCGAAATGACTATGAAAGTTTTCTAATTCAGTCAATTCAAAACCTAATTGATCAGGAGAAGCCTTGCTTTCTTGCAAACAAACGATGTCAGCTTGATTGTTTTTCATCCAAGCAAAAAAGCCTTTTTTAGCAATTGCTCTAATGCCATTCACATTCCAAGAATAAATCTTCATAATATCGAAATTATAGCGTATATTTGAGCCTGTGTTATGAATCAATTTGATCACTTAGTTTTATTAACTCTTACTTACAGTAGTTGTTTCAACTTTGCTTTAAGTGAGAATGAGGTGGCAAGACGCTTAGTGAAAGGCGAAAAAAAATTATTCTTTTCTAGAAATAAAATAAAGGTATCTTTAAAAAAATTGCTAGAGCAATCTTTAATTCAAAGTGATGGCCAATATTTTTATTTAGAAGCAAATAATTTGTTAAATAGAAAAAGTAAAGCTAAATTTGTAGAAAGTAAAAAAGCTGACGCTAAAGAATTTGTTAAACTAGCTCAAAGGGTTCCTTTCGTCAAAGCAATTGTCTTGACCGGTTCAACAGCTGTTGGCAACGCAGGCAAAAACGATGATTTAGATTTTATGATTATTTGTCAAAATAATACTTTATGGATTACAAGATTTTTATTAGTTATTTTAACCAAATTAAAAAACAAAAGACCTGGTATTCAGGAAAGCAGTTCTTGGTGCCTCAATCTTTGGTTAGATGAAAATGATTTAGCGATGGGGAAACAGAGAAGAAGTCTTTATGAAGCTTATGAAATTTTACAAATGAAATTTATTTTTGATCGCGGTTCTTACGAGCAACTTTTTCTCAATGCCAATCAATGGTTAAAAAAACATCTCTTTTTTTATGATAATTTTAAGTTTGGCAGATATAAAAGAGAAATGTCTTTTTCGCTATTCAATCGATTTATGTTTATAATCCAAAAACTTTATCGCCAAATTATCTTTGGTAAAGAAAACTTTTCTCTCGGCCCTACCCAAGCATTTTTTAATGAAATTTCATTTAAGGAAAAGCTGTTTGGAAGGTTGGAGAAAAAATTAGATGAAATTGGCAAACAAACTATCAGTTTTTGAGAATACTTGTTTAAAAGATAAAAAAAGAAATAACTATCTCCTTAATTTCATTAAATTGACAGTTGAAAGAAGAACAAATGAACTCAGGATATTGCAATTAAAAAAATTAACTAAAATAGCTCCATTGATAGATTTGGGAAAATTAACTGCCGGACTAGTGCATGATATTAGACAGCCATTGTCAGTATTGAGTCTAATTTTGCAAGACGCTAAAAGAAATAAAAACATAATTTCTAACTTGGACCAGGCCTTTTTAGCAATTGATAAGATTGATGACCTTTCAAAAATGAGTGCCTGCATACTTTTTAACGAATCAGAACTTGAAGTTTTCAATTTAAACTTAGAAATTAATAAGTTGATCAGTTTATTTGAATATAAAGCTAGAACTAAAAGAGTAAAGATTATTTTTAAACCCAGTAGAGATTATGAACTTTATGCAGATAGAAAAAAATTAAATCAAGTTTTGGCTAATTTAATTTTAAATGCATTAGAATCTTATGAAAATTTAGAAAAAAGTGATAAAGACATATTTATTAAATTAATTAGAAAGCCAAGAAATTTACTTATTAAAATTAAAGACTACGGTGTTGGAATAAAAAAAGAAAATTTATCTTTAATATTTGAGCCAAACTTTTCTTCTAAAATTAAAGAAGAGGCACTTGGTTTTGGGCTCTATGTTGGTCAAGAAGCAATGGCAAAAGGATATGGTACAAAGATTAAAGTTGAGAGTAAAGATAAATTTGGCTCAACTTTCACCTTGTTTATTAAAAGTAAATTTGTCTTAGATGAAAATAAAGCTAAGTAAAATATTTTTATAAAATTACCGCTTGCGCTGATTCTCAATTCTTGCTACTTTAATTATTGCTGTGGAACATAGTGAAAATCTATGACTGTGCCGCAACGGTAATTCCTTCTTAAGGATTAGTCCGATCTTCAGCAAAAGAGAAATCTTGACGAGCATCGAGGCTGTATATTTTACTGTCGATGCTCCCTAAAGGGGAGCTTTTTTGTTCAAAGAACCACGGCTATTAATATTATTAATAGTTATCTTCGTGGTTAATTTCTGCGAAGTAAGAAAGGTTTTTATGAACACAAAAGCTATCGAAATGGCAGGCAGTATTGGAATTGAGCTAAGTCAAATAAATTCAGAATGGACTTCTCTTCAGAGCATTGATTCCTCTTCAATATTAGAGAATGCAGGTAAGGAAGCAGGCATAGAAGATCGTCAGTGGCAAAAATTGCTTTCTCAAGCTGGTTCTTGGGTGGTTGATGGTTTGGATAAAAAGATATTTGAAATACAAAATAAAGTAATTGAGCAAACAACTGCCATTGAGTTAAGAAAAATGTTTGGCGTTCCACTTTCATTGCTAGCAATGCCTGTTTTTGTAGAGTTGGCAGGAATGGAATTGGCAGCAAAAATTGATTTGAAAAAAGAAGCCATGATGACCTCTCAAATTTGGGAACAAATTAATAACAGAGTTTTATATATGGTTCAACTTTTCTTAGCAGAGCAAATCAATTTGGTCGAAGATGAAGAAAAAGCTCATCAGAGTGCTTTGAGTGAATCAAAGAAAGAAGCCGACGGAGTCTCTGGTTTATCAGAAACAGTGGGAGGTGTGGAGAATCAATTTAAATCAAAACTAGTAAAACTAAAAGATAAGAAAGAATCTTTAATAAGTGTTTTCAAAAAGATTGGTGGAGATTTAGTTAATACTGTTGAGAGAGTTTTTGAGACTACTGTTTTTAGTGCGAGTAGGCAAAGTACTACTGTTACGGTGATTCAATAAACTTGATCCCGGGCCAGGATTTGAACCTAGAATAATTGATTCAGAGTCAATTGTGATGCCATTTCACTACCCGGGAGGGTAAATTTTAAGATTTTTTTATTCTCTGATTATATAACAAAAGCAGTTTTTTGTTCTACAGAGGATAAATATGAAAAAAATATTAATTTTAGAAAATGACTGGACTCTTTTATCTTCTTTAAGCGATTTTTTAAAAAAGAAGGGACATTTATCTTATTGTTCTCAATCTATAAAAAGAGCTGAAGAATTACTCAAAAAAAAGACCTTTGATTTATTTTTATGCGAAAGGATTTTACCAGATGGAGATACTTTAGATTTATTGGAAAAAATGAAAGAAAGAAAGCTTTTTACGAGAGTTTTAGTTTTTAGTTCTAAAAAATCTTTAGTAGATCGGATTGCTACATTAAAATTGGCAGATGATTTTATAGCCAAACCATTTAATTTTACGGAATTAACTTTAAAAATAAAGAATATCTTATGTTTGGAAAAAATAGGAGATCAAGATTTTTTTGAAAATTCATTTTTCTCACTTAAAGAAGATAGTTTATTTACTGATAAAGTAAATCATTTTCGCCCTCAAGAATTAAAAATTTTAGAATGTTTCTCTAAGCATAAAAATTTTGTTATTTCGTATGAAACCATATCCTCTTATGTTTGGGGCTATAAAGAAACAATTCCTCTTAAAAAAACAATTAGTGTTTATATTAGAAGAATAAGAATAAAGCTTCCAAATAATTTTAAGATAGAAACAATTAAAAATAGAGGATATAGATTTATTAATTTAAAGGAAAAATAATTCTAAAAGTGGCTCCTTTATTTTTTTTAGAAATAATTTCTAATTTAGCTTTAAATTCCTTTTCTAAAATTTTATTAATTTGGAACATATCTGAATTGGAGTTTTTTTCTCTAAATAAAAACCCTTTTTGTTTGACTAGTGCTTTTTCTAAGAAAGACAGGCCAGTTCCTCCACCCGTTATGCTTATTGAAAGTTTTTTTGAATTTTCGATATTGCTAGTAATTAGAATTACTTTATTTTCTGAATTGCTATTTGGATAAGCTTGTTCTGCATTCTTTATTAGTTTGTTTAGTAATTCTTCAAAAATATATTTTTTGCCAGGAATTCTAATTTCATTAGGAAGATCAATTTTCAAAATGTAAATAAACTTCTTTTGCTTGATACGTAAAATGTTGGTGGTTTTTATAATTATTTCTCCAACATTTTTCATGATGGAGAAATTTTAAAACTTCAACTTAAAATTTATTTAAAATTCTCTTCTTTTATCTCCCAAATCTCCAAGCAAGGTGCTCCGTTTGGTCGGCAGAAGCTCTTGAGGAGGTCTGCTTCGGGGAGTTTCATTTCTAGGCGATGAGAATTAACTATTAATAATTTGTTGTCAAAATCTCTGGCTTTTTGCCAAAACTCAGCGGGAATTTCTCTAACTGGTTGACCGATGCCTTCGACGTAAATATTTTCAACGTTTTGATTATGGAGATTGAGCAAGATACCATCTGGGAGAGTGCCAAAATAGCCCTCGGTGGCGACGGCTACCCTTTGTGTTTCGGCTAGCTCTTGAATATAGGCGACCGATTCTTTAATGCCATGTCCTGAAGCCCAGCTTTCGAGAAACTGTTCTCGATCGACTCTGCTTAGTTGCAGCTGATCGACTTTGAAGTAGGCTGTGGAGATAAATAAAGCCGCTGGTAAAATAATTAAAAGCAAAAATAGATACTTGAAAATTTTCTTGTTGAAATTTTGTAGAGAAATAGCTGCTGAAGCAATAAAAAATAAACTACTGGGTAGGATGTAGCGAGGGTAAATAATTCTTCCGAGCAAAGCCAAAGGGAAAATAAAAATTAAACCAGATAAAAACAAAACCATTTGTTTACGTCTGGTTTTAGCTGAAAGCGGCAAGGCTAAGAGCAAAATCACTGGTCCTAGATAATAAATGAGTTGTTCGTAGAAGAACTGACTATTTTGCCAAAAAATCGCAAAAATTTCAGTGGACAAAATCACAGAGCGAGGTTGCAAAAAATTCCCTCCAACAGCAAATAGTTGACTGAAAAGCGGTATTATTCTAAAGCTATAAAAAGCCAATCCAGCCAAAAGCAAGCCTACGCTAATTTTAATGCTTTTATTAATGATTAATTTTAAATTCAATTTTTCTTCAAAAAAAATCGCTAAGTAAAAGACTGGCATGAAGAGAAGAGCTGGGGTTTTACTCATAATGCTTAGTAAGAAAAAGAAAGCAAAAGGCAAAATTGGCCAGATCTTTTTATTTCTAATTATTAAGAGAGCAAAATAATAAGAAATAATCAGATTGGCAAATAAGAGCCCATCAGTTAAAGCCATGCGATTATAGAAAAAAGTAAAAGGACTAATAATTGCTAAGAACATGGCCAGATGAGCAGCCTTCTTTTCCTTGATTTTTCTCATGATTAAAAAAATCATTGAAACACTTACTCCTCCGACTAAAACCGCTAATAACCTAGCCGCGAAAAGCTGGTCAGTAATTAATTTCAAAAAAGGCAACATCAACCACATCAATAGAGGGGTTTTACCATCATTCATTGGATAAAAAAGATAGCGATTGAAATCATCAATAATAAGTTGTGACCAGCGAATATAGATTGATTCATCAGCAAAAACTGGTAAAGAAGTTAAATGAAAAAGATGCAAGGCAAAGTATAAAACAAGCAAAGCTAAAAAGAAAAAAAGAGTTTTATTTTTCACTTCTTCTATTAAATAGGAAAAAGGTAGCACTAAGCAAGAGGTAGAAGCTAGGGATTAGCCAAGTAATGGCTTTTTGCAGGCTTTCCAAACTACTTGAATCCAAGTGAAAACTCATCCAAGGCAGATAGTACATCCAAGGTAAATAGCGTAGCAATGAAGAAAAGGAAAAAACGATTAATAAATTTCTCAGAAATTTATTTTTGATTAAAGGTAAAAAGATTAAAGACCAAAGTAAATACCAGGGCAAAAACTGTTTGGATCTTTCAGTTAGTAATGGAGCGAACATCGCTATAGCCATTAAATCGTAGGTAGGGAATTTGCCTAGTCTTCCTAGCCTATTTTTGAGTGCTAAATAAATTATTAGAGGTAACAAAACAATTGTGGCAAATTTAATAGAAATTGATACAGCAAGCAAAACAGCGATTAAGATAATCTTGAAAAATTTTTTCTTTTGTAAATTAGTCGCTAGATAAACAGCTAATAAAGCTGGAGCCAGCATCCATAGATCATTATGAGCACTGCTGAGAATTTCAATTAAAAGTAATGGATTTAAAAAGAATAAAGCTAATTTAAAATAGTTAGCTTTCCTCCAAAACTTTTCACTAATCAGTAGAGCTAGAATTAAGGAAAGAAAAGCAAATAGTTTAAAAACGATAAAGGTGGAAAGAAATTTCCCCAGTCCAGCTAGATATGGCAACAGTGACAAAGTAGTCCAACCATAACCATATGGAGCCGGGGTGTGAATGTTATTCATGAAACGCAACATCGGATCATTAGGAAAATTAATGGCAGTCTGAACATGTGGATTAGCCCCATACTCGATGATCATTTTTGCATTAAAAATATAATTAAAAAGATCATGAGAGAGGGCGTTGTAAGAAAAAATTAGTGGCAAACTGACAATGATTAGAAACTTCCAAAAATTTTGGCGAACATCAAGTTTTAAGTCATGCCAATTTTTAAGGATAAGCAAATAATTAATGAAGATCAAAATGATTAAAACGCCATAGAAAATAGTTCTGAAATTTTGTAATGGTAAAACATGTTGCCAAAGATAAGTTTGAAGAGAAACAAAAAAATTAAGATTCAGCAAAGTCAGATTAGGATCGGTCAAAACAAAAGAAAAAATCGCAAAAACAACAAATAAAAAAAAAATAACTTTTAAGTAAAAAACTTTTCATTTTTTTGGATACTTGCCATTTAATTCAGCCATTCTGATTCGTAAAATATCAGCAAACATCAAAATGGAATCTCTCACCGGACTAACTCTATTACTTTGGAAGTGTTTCCATAGAATTGGTACCTCCTTCATTGCAAACCCATATTTTTTAGCTAAATAGAGTAGCTCCACATCAAAGGCACCAGTAAAAGCATCTTGGCGTTCATTTTTACCAGAGTAAATGTATAGATTATTAAACAGTTTTTCAGTAGTTCTCTCTGAAAAAAGCTTAAAGCCACACTGGCTATCTTGAATGCCGGAAAGAGCCAATAGCTGAACGAGATAGTTAAAGCCTCTGCCCATCAGATGGCGATAAAAAGGCTCTTTTTCTCTTTTGGCGCCAATTATTTCTCTAGAGCCAAAAATGACTTCATATTCGTTATTATATTTAAGCAATTTACGAACTTCTCGAAGCGGAGTTGATTGATCAAAATCAGAGAATAAGCGCCAAGCACCATTGGCTTTGAGCATACCAGACTTAACAGTTGGACCTTTGCCTTTGTGTTGATTCAAAATTAGTTTAATACGCTCATCTTTTCGACTAAATTCTTCTAGAGCTCTGATGGTTCCATCAGTACTACCATCATCAGTCAGAATTAGCTCCCAAGATTTTTGATAGTCCCTCAGAAATTGGTAAACTTCTTCAAGAACACCACGTCTAATATTTTTCATTTCATTGTATGAGGGGAGTACAACCGACAAATATGGTTTCATAAAATTTATTTATTATAACTAGTTAAAACACTAATTTCTGGACCATTTTCCATTTGAAAAACTTCGTCAATAGTTCTACTTGGAAAAACAACTACTTCATAGAGAGATGTATCGAAAATATCATTTCTAACTTCTTTTTCATCATTAATAATAAAAAGTTTAGTGGCTAATTGATGATCTTCAAGTTCGACTATTTTGTTTTCTTTAGTACTTAGAAAATATCGATAACTCATGCCATAAGAATCTTTAGATGGGGAAAAGAGAACAATATTATATTTTTCATCTTTATTAACTCTTCTATAAATCTCATCGCTAGTTTTACTCATGTCTCCTGGTTTCCAGCCAGCGTCTTTAATTGAATATCTACTTATATTACTTGAAATAAAAAATGCTAAAAATGGCAAAATAATTGCCAACATTAACCATTTATTTTTAAATTTAGCAAAGAAAAGGCCGTAAAGAATATAAACAAAAGGAAATAGATAGGCGATGTAGTGTTCATAAACCTCATGCTGGTAAAGACTAATGCCAATTATGCCAGGTAACAAATAAGCTAGTAATACGATCTCGCTATCTTTGATTTTATTTTTATTTTTAACTAAATAAAATACGCTTGAAAGCAAAAGAAGATATAAGAGTGGATAATTTATTTTGTTAGCTGCAAAGCTTGGTTCAAAAAGAATTTGTGAAGCGCGATTTTTCAGATCGATTGTTACAAATTTAGTAATTGCGCCAAAACCTTCTCGACCTTTTTTTCTTTGTAAGTCAAAGCTCTCTTCCTTAACTAAAATCTTTGTGAAAGATTTGGCATTTGTGAAGTCATGCTTGTAATCAAAAAGCATGAGGGGAGTTAGAGAAATTATGAAAATAAGAATTGCTAGCGCAACATGTTTAAAAAACCTTTTTTCTTCGACAAAGAAATGTTTTTTGTTATTTTTAATTTTAGCAATGAGTTGGATTAAGAATACAATTCCTGCTCCTGATAAAGAGAGCAAAGTTACATAGTGCAATTGAATTAAGAGGCTAAAACAAAGTGAAACCAAAAGCCAATATTTTGTATTTTTTTTCCAAGCTTGAAAAGTGAAATAAAACATCAATAAACTAAAAAATGGTGCGATGTTTGGGTTCCAACTAAAACGGGCAAGATTAACCACGCCGGCCGACAAAGTGAAAAAAATTGTCGATATATAAGCAGTTTTTTTGTTAAAAAGTTTTTTAGTAATTTTGAAGAGCAAAAAAACTGTTAGAACACTTAAGCCAGCCACGGCATAAACTGGACCAATTGGATTGGGGTAAGACAAGAACAAAAATGGCAACATAAAATAATAATAAAAAGGTCCTAAATACATATTGCCGATACTAGTTACCGGACCAATAAAAACAGGATCTTTTTCTTTAAAAATTTGTGAAACTACTAAAGCATCTCTTCCCTGATCTCCTTGAAACATAAAAGTGTTTTTGAGATTAAAGAAACGTAAGAATATGGCTAAAGCTAAGATAAAAAATAAAAATAAGTATTCTTTTTTTATTTTTCTAATAGAGTCAAACATGGTTTTATTTCTTCTTTTTCCAAACAAAAGTGCTGTAAGCGAAAAAATTCCAGAACATACCAACTAGAATACCCACCACTGCAGATATAACGCCCGTATCAATTATGTAGTTAACAATTGGTAGGGTAAATACAGGTTTAAGACCAATGGTAGCAGAAGTAAAGTAAGCAATGGCACTCTGAATTAAGATTGAGCCACCGGAAGATAAATTAAAAGTGAGAAAACTCATTGGAATCTGACTGGCTTTTAACTTACGATCCTTAAAAGTCCAAAGATTGCTCCAAATAAAATTCGAGACGATAGCTGTTTCAATGGATAAAAAATTAGCAATCACGAAGCTTTTTTCTGATGAAAATGGTATTCTCCATAAAGATAAGGCGATTAGTTGAACCAAGGCTCCAAACCCTCCAACAATGGCAAATTTTACCACTCTCATCTCTAAAATTTCTTTTATTCTAACCTTCATAAGATATAACAAAGTATTTTTGATATACTCTGGCCCTATTTTACTATTACCTACTACTCGATCTTTAAATTCAAAAGGCACTTCTGCAATTTTGAAATTTTTACGCAAGGTTTTATGTAAAAAACCTATCTGAAAAGTATAACCTGAAAAACGATCGTCATGCAATTCATCTTCTATGGATAGGTATACTTCCTTTTTGATTGCTCGAAAGCCTGTCGTCCAATCTCTGATTGAGAAGTCCAGCATCAAAAAATTAATAAAAGCGTTTCCGACTATGCTTAAAAATTTACGATGTATGCCCCAGTTTTTAGGAATAGAGCCACCCTTAATGTATCTAGATCCTAAAACAAGGTCGTAGCCCTGATCAATCTTTTTTAAAAAAGCAGGAATTTTTTTAGGATCATGAGAGAGATCGGCATCAAACTCAAAAACTAAGTCTGCTTTTAATTTAGCAAAAGCATGATTCATGCCAATTAAATAAGCCCCACCTAAGCCAGATTTTTTTTTATTGATTAATAATTCAAGAAATCTAAACTTTTTTTGTAAACTTTTCACGAGGATTGCTGTGCCATCTGGAGAACTACCGTCAACTACTAAGATTTGCATTTGCCAATTTTTAATGCTTTTAAAAATTTCAGCAAGAGACTGGATGGTCTCTGCAATATTACCTTTTTCATTATAAGTGGGAATAATGACAACGGCTTTTTTCATCTTAGTTAGGATTTTTACTTTCAAATTCTATATCTTGTGTCACCATCAAAGTAACCAATTCTTCAAAACTAACTGATGGCTCCCACTTAAGAATCTTTTTAGCTTTTTCTGGATTGCCAATTAATAAATCAACTTCGGCTGGACGATCATATTTTTTATTATGTTTAACGTATTTTTGATAATCTCCTAGACCTGCAACTCTGAAAGCAATTTCCAAGAATTCTCTGACGCTGTGAGTTTCACCAGTAGCAATCACAAAATCATCGGCTTTATCTTGCTGTAACATTAGCCACATGGCTTTGACGTAATCTTTGGCATAGCCCCAATCTCTCTTTGCATCTAAATTGCCCAACTCAATAAAGTCTTGTTTGCCTAGTTTAATGCGAGCCACAGCATTACTAATCTTACGTGTTACGAATTCTAGTCCGCGACGAGGCGATTCATGATTGAAAAGAATACCAGAAACAGCAAACATATCGTATGATTCTCGATAGTTAACCGTAATCCAATGTCCATAGACTTTAGCTACGCCATAAGGTGAGCGGGGGTAAAAGGGAGTGTTCTCATTTTGAGGAACTTCTCTAACTTTGCCAAACATTTCACTAGAGCTAGCTTGATAGAATTTAGCTTTTGGACAAGCCAATCTCATGGCATCTAAAACTCTGGTTACGCCAATAGCGGTAAATTCTCCAGTTAAAACTGGCTGCTCCCAAGAAGCTTTAACAAAAGACTGAGCAGCTAAATTATAAATTTCATCTGGCTGGATATCTTGCAAAGCAAAAGTCAAAGAATGTTGATCAATTAAATCTCCAGAAATAAGTTCAAGGTTTGGATTGTGAATAATAGATTTAATGCGATCGAAATTTTGAGTACTAGTGCGACGGGTTAGGCCATAAACTTTATAACCTTTTTCAAGCAAAAGCTCGGCTAAATAAGAACCGTCTTGTCCAGTAATGCCCGTGATAAAAGCTTTTTTCATATGTTTTCTCTCCAATAATTTAAAATTCTTTCTAAAGTTTCTTTTAATTGGTGATTTTGTTGCCAACCTAAATTGACGATCTTTTCATTGTCGCAAACAAGGCTATGAAGGTCAACTGGGCGAATTTTATTTGGATCTATTTCAACCTTAATTTCTGCCTTAGCTAAGTTAATCAATAAATCTAGAACTTCTCGGATGCTGTGCCCTTGACCCGAGCCAATATTATAAACTTCATTGTTTTGACCTTTTTCCATAATTAAGATGTAGGCATTAACGACATCTTTAACATCGGAAAAATCTCTAATACTATCAAGATTGCCAACTTTGACGGAATCTGCTTCACCTTTTTCGACTTTGACCACTGCGGCTGCAAGATCAGCAACTACAAAACCAAGGGTTTGCCTTTCGCCAATGTGATTAAAAGGTCTTACTCTAACAATATTAAGTCTTTCGCTTTTGACAAAAGAGTAAGCCATCATATCTTGAATCAATTTAGATAAAGCGTATGGATTATCTGGACCAAGAGCAGCTTTTTCATCAATGGCTTGATTATTGTCATTAGCAGCATAAACAAGAGCAGTACTAACATGAAGCAGTTTGGCTTGTGGAGCGTGAGCTTTAATGGCTTCAAGCAGATTTAGTTGAAGATTAGTGTTCATTTCCAAAATGAACTTACGTTTTTCGAAACTATCTCCAACGCTTGCTAGTGAAGCTAAATGATAGATTTCATCTGGTTTCACTGCTGCAATTAAATCTTTAGTAGCTTGATAGTCAGTTAAATTAATTTGGTAAATATTTTTTTCATCGACAAATTGTTTGACAAACTCACCCTCATCTCGATAAGAAGTCAAATGAATATTTCTCTCACCTCTTTTATAAAGCTCTTCAACTAAATGTGAGGCTACAAAGCCAGTCCCGCCAGTGATTAAAATAGTTTTCATATTGAATCCATTTTCCTTTATCTTTTACCAATGCCCAAATATTGATATTGCCAATTTTTAACTCTTTCTGGATTAAATTGATTACGACAGTCAATGAAAGTTTGTTTTTTGTTATTTTTAACTTTAGAAAAATCAAAACTAATAATCTCTGGCCATTCAACTACTGCCATAATGATGTCAGCATTTTCACAAGCTTCTTCAATCGAGGAAAATTGTTGATGATTGTCGGTTGCTAGAGGATTATATTTAGCCATTGGATCGTAGCTTTTGACTTTAGCTTTTTCATCGCTTAAAAATGGAATAATTTTTGTCGACGGAGCTTCTCTCATATCGTCAGTGTTAGGTTTAAAAGATAAACCCAAGATGGCAATAGTTTTGTCTTTGAAGCCACCCGACTCTTCAGCAAATTTCTTTAGAAGTCTGAAGATGCGATCTTTATTGATTTCATCAACGCGATTGAGTAAATTACCACTTTCCCCAACAGTGCGTGAATAAGCGGCCAATTCCTTAACATCTTTAGGGAAGCAAGAGCCCCCATAGCCTAAACCTGGATACCAGTAGTGTTGGCCAATTCTTTTATCGTAACCAATAGCTTTAATGACTTCTTCAATATCAGCGCCATTTTTTTCACAAAGATTAGCAATTTCATTAATAAAAGTAATACGAGTAGCCAAATAAGAGTTGGCAGTGTATTTGGCCATTTGTGCCGAAGCGACTTTACAATGAACAACTGGAGCTTTAAGCGTTTTGTGCAATTCTTCTAATTTTGTAAAGACGAAGTCATCTTCAGCACCAATGACAATTCTGTCAGGATTAAGAGTGTCAAAAACAGCTGAGCCTTCTCTTAAGAATTCTGGTAAAGAAGCACCATAGAATTTAGTTGATGTTTTTTCCTTGACGACAGAGATCACTTTTTCTAAAGTTCCTGGAGGAACAGTCGATTTAATGACCACGATAGCGTTTTCTTTAAGATAGGGAGCAAGCGATTCTGCACTAGCTAAGACGTATTTTAAGTCAGCTGTGCCGTCTGAAGCTGATGGGGTTCCAACAGCGATAACGATGATCTCTGCCTCATTGATGGCTTCTTGATAAGAAGTGGTAAAACGTAATTTTCCTTTAGCTTGCTGTTCTAGCAATAATTCTTGCAAATCTGGTTCATAGAAAGGCACTTGGCCTTTTTCTAAGAGTTTAATTTTATTTTCATCAATATCTAAACCAATGACTTGGTTTCCGAAAGAGGCGTAAACCGCAGCTGAGACAACCCCTACGAAACCAGTGCCAATAACTGTTACTTTCATAAATTAACTTTCTATTTTGTTTATCTTGTATAATAGCAGAGAACATATCTAATTTATCACGATTTTATGAAAATTAATATTTTAACTATTTTTCCAGATTTCTTTAAGACTCCTCTTGAAACTTCGATTTTAAAGCGTGCTTTGGCTAAAGAAGCGATTGAGTTTAAGATTATAAATTTGCGTGATTTTACGGAGGGTAAACATCAAACTACCGATCAGCGACCTTTTGGTGGTGGTCCAGGTATGGTCATGATGATTGAGCCTATTGACAAGGCTTTGCAGTTTTTAGGTCTCAGTAAAGGTCAAAAAAATAAAAAAATTCTTCTAACTTCCGCCAAGGGTAATTTGTTTACTCAGGAAACAGCCAGAGATTTTTCTTCTTTAGATGAATTAACCTTAATTTGTGGTCATTATGAAGGAGTTGATGAGCGAGTTGCTTTGTACTTAGTGGATGCAGAGATCAGGATTGGTGATTATGTTTTAACCGGTGGTGAAACAGCTTCCTTAGTTATTGCTGACGCCGTAACAAGGCTAATTCCAGGCGTTTTAGGCAACGAGCTAAGTAATCAAGACGAATCACATAGCCAGCCTGGTAAAATGGCTCATCCACAGTTTACCAAACCAGTTGAATACAAGGGTTGGAATGTGCCAGAAGTTTTACTTTCTGGAAATCATCAAAAAATTAAAGATTGGCGCACTCACTAATTACTTCTTTGATAGTTTTTTGCTTAAAATCTAAAATATTTTTGATTTTATCGATATTTAAAGCAGTATTTTTTTGATAAGGACGGTTGCTTGTCTCTAAATATTTAGCCAAAGAACCTGCTTTAAGATCAAAATTAAGAGCAAACTTTTCATTAATAAGCTTGGCAAACTCAAAGTCTGTCCAGGATTCACCAGATGTAGCGTGATAAATTCCGGTCATTTTTTTATTAATTACAAAGTCGATAATTTTAACGAAATCATTAATATATGTTGGTCCGAAGTAATGATCACTAAACTGTGGATAAAGTTTGTTATTTTTCATGCCATCGACAATTCTATGTAAGGTGTCAACTTTTTCAAAAGCATCGCTCCTGAAAGGTTGGTCGATGCGTAAAATTGTCCAATCAATATTGCTGTTTTGGATGGCTTCTTCAGCTAGAGCTTTGGTTTTTCCATACCATTCAATTGGATTGGTTTTGTCAGTTTCGACATACATTTCTTTTTTTTCACCGTCAAAAACATAAGCCGTGGAAAGGTGAATCAGATGTTTGCCTGTTTCTGCACAAGCTTTAACTAAGTTTTTTGTACCTCTCACGTTAACCGCATAACAAACTCCATTTACATCTCCAGTTTGTTGCCAAGCTCCGGTGACATCAGTGTAAGCTGCCATATGGACTACGAATTTAGAATCTGAAGTAGATAAAACAGACATGACTTGTTTTTCATTGGTAATGTCAATTGGTCTAGATTCGTTGCGCAGATCTAAATTATCAAATTCATATTTATCTGCAAAATCTTTGACAAATCTAGAGCCAACTAGTCCGTTTAAACCAGTACCGAGAAGAGGAATTTTATTATCCATGATGAAACCTTTCTTATGTGTCGTATTGTTTATTAAAATAAGCTTGATTGTTTGTTTTGAGTGGTCTCCACCAATTTTGATTATTTTGATACCAAGAGACAGTTCTTTTTAAGCCTTCTTCTAGGCTGACGCTGGGTTGCCAACCCAAAGCTTCTTGGGTTTTTGTAAAATCAACACTATAACGACGATCGTGACCAGGACGATCTTTGATATACTCGATAGCATTTTCGTCTTTACCCATAATCTTAATAATCATTTTGATCAGCTCAAGATTATTAACATCTTTATAAAGTCCACCGAAAAGATAAGTTTTGGCATTTTCGCCATTTTGTAAGATTAGATCGATGCCTTTACAGTGATCTTGAACATAAAGCCAGTCCCGCACATAAAGTCCATCACCATAAATAGGGACTTTTTTATCATCAATTAAATTGGTGATGGCCAGGGGAATCATTTTTTCTGGGAAATGATATTCGCCATAATTATTAGAGCAGTTGCTTAAAGTAAATGGTAGACCATAAGTGTCGCCATAAGCGCGCACCAGATGATCAGAAGCGGCTTTTGAGGCAGAATAAGGACTATGAGGGTTATAAGCTGTTTCTTCATTGAATTTTTCATTAGAGCCGAGTTCTAAAGCTCCAAAAACTTCATCAGTCGAGATATGATGAAAACGCTTAACTTTGTGTTTGAGAGCGGCGTCTAGTAAAACCTGTGTGCCGAGAATATTAGTTTCAAGGAAAATAGCAGGTTCCATGATGGAACGATCGACGTGAGATTCGGCAGCAAAATGAACCACCACATCTACGTCTTCCATAATTTTATTGACGAGCTGGCCATCTCTAATGTCACCCTGAATAAATTTATATTGAGGATTGTTTTCAATATCCTTTAAAGTGCTGAGATTACCAGCATAGGTCAACAAATCCAAATTAATAATTTTATCTTCAGGATGGTTTTGTAGATAATAATGAACGAAGTTGGAACCGATAAAACCAGCGCCACCAGTAATGAGTAAAGTTTGACTTTGCATAATTAAAAATCCATTTCTTCTGTTTTAGTTTCTAGTTTTTCTAGCTTGTTTTCTAAAAGTTTGTATTTTTTCTTTTCTACACTCAGAGAAGACTGATAAAAACCTGCCATAAAAGCTAAGACAATAATAATGAGCAACATTATGCGAATGAGATTTTTAGTTGAAGATGGCATTGATACTTTCTGCAAATTTAGCCTGATCTTTTATTTGATAGATCCATTGTTGTTTACTCTGCCAGAGTGGAGGATTGAAGATGACTCCGTTTTTATCATCTGGATAAATGCTTAATTGATGCTTTTCAAAAGAAATTTCTGTAGAAGTATTTTTACTTATGTAATCAATAAAAACAGTTCCAATTTGGATAATTTCTTCGGTGCTAATATTTTTAGCAAAACGATCTAGATAAAAACGATAGAGCTGCCCAAATACTTCTGGACTTCTAGTTTTTAAGATTTTATCAAAAATAGCTTCTAAAACTAATTGCTGTCTTTGAGCTCTTGCTTCGTCAGTGCCCTCATCTCCCTCGCTGTGGCGACTGCGCATGTATTTCAAAGCCAGACCGCTATCCATTTCCTGAACGCCAGTCTTAAAACTAACCTCTTCATAAAGTAATTTAGAATCAGTAACTTCGCTAACATCTACATCTTGAATTGGGAAAAGAGGATCGGTGAAAGCAATTGGCACGTCAATTTCTACTCCACCAAGGATATCAATCATTTTTTCTAAATCTTCAATACCCATGACAATGGTGTGATCTGCCTTAAAATTGCTAATTTCAGCAATGACTTCTTCTGGGAATTTCTCTGGAGTTTCTGGATATCTATCTTTGCCATAAAAATATAAAGCGTTAATTTTAGTTTGATAATTTTCTACGTACAAATCTCTTGGCAAGGAAAGAGTTTTGATTTTGCCATTTTTAAAGTCTGCTTGCAAAAGCATAACGGTGTCAGTTAACTCTGGATCTCCATCTCTACCACTAAGCTTATCGGTTCCTAGGATCAAAAAATTATATTTTTGAGGCAATTCTGAAACATTGTTTAAATCATCTTGAAATTGATTCAGAGAAATCGAAGCGGTATCAAGAACTTCTTCTTTGCTAAGTTCAGCTGCCTTGGCGAAGTCTTTAATGATTTTGTTAGTTTTGATGCTAAAGTAGATAAAAAGTGAAATAAAACTTAAAAATAAGAGTCCAAAAAACCAAAGTATCAATTTAAAAATAAGATTTGGTTTTTTATACTCGAGAGTAAGAGTTAAATCTTGTTTCATTAAACTTGAGTATATTGGAAAAGTCGCTTATTTTCAAAGAGAAAAAAGTCGAATAGAATGAAAGCTAATATGGATGAACACGAAATTTTACCAACTGATGACCTGACGAGTGAGTTGAGTGGTGAGGAAATTGCAGAAATTAAGAAAAAATCCATCAAGGGAGTAGTCTCTTTTTTCGCACGAACCATAATTTTGCAAGGAGTTGGTTTGGTTTCAGCCTTCATATTAAGTGCTTTTCTATCTCCAGAAGATTTTGGTATTTTTGGGATTGTTACTCAAATTATTGCTTTGCTTGTTTTCTTTTCTGACATCGGATTGGCAGCAGCTCTAATTCAAAAAAAAGCTGAGCCTACGGAAGATGACTATAAAACGGCTTTCACAGTGCAATTAATTTTGGCTTGGACAATTTTCTTTATTGTTCTGGCAATTATTAAATTAGGTTTTTTAAATGTAAAAATTGGCAACGAAGGAATTCTAGTACTTTTAGCCTTGGCAATTTCTTTTCCTTTGGCAACTTTCAAAACCATTCCTTCAATTATTCTTGAGAGAAAATTAGACTTTAATAAATTAGTTTTGCCACAAATTTTTGAGCAAGTTGTTTTTCATTCAATTTTAATAGTTATGGCCTGGAAAGGCTATGGCGTAGCTTCTTATTTTTATGCTATTTTATTTCGTAGTGTCATTGGTTTAATAGTGATTCAAATTTTGCAACCTTGGTTTCCAAAAATCAAAATCAATAGACAGTCGCTTAAAGGTTTACTTAGTTTTGGTTTCAAATTTCAACTCAATGATTTCTTAGCACGCATTAAAGATCAACTTTATTTCTTGGTTTTAGGAGCCTTTCTACCACTTAAGGATTTTGGCTATATGCAGTGGTCAAAGAATTGGTCTATGTATCCATATAATTTAACTGTGCAGAATGTCATGTCAATTACTTTTCCAACTTTTTCGAGATTACAAAATCATAAAGATTTACTTAAAAAAGCCATTGAGAAATCACTTTATTTTATTTCTTTATTTATTTTTCCAATCTTAATTGGCATGTCTATCTTCATTTATCCTTTAACTGAGCTGGTGGATAAATATACTAAATGGCAGCCAGCAATCTTTTCTTTTGTTTTATTCTCACTTAGTGTGGCTTGGTCGGCAATTTCAACTCCACTTATTAATAGTCTAAATGCGATTGGCAAGATTAACCAAACTTTGAAATTAATGACCATGTGGACTGTTTTAACTTGGGTTTTAACTCCAGTCTTAGTTTGGAAATTTGGTTTTAATGGTGTAGCTATTGCTGCTTTTTTAATATCTTTTACTTCTATTTTTTCAGTATTTATGACCAAAAAATATGTGGCTATAGAAGTAATGAAAAACATTTGGCCACAATTAGTAGCGAGTTTCTTTATGGCAACTTTTGGTTTTCTAGGAATTAAATATTGGGGTTTAAGCTATCGCAATTTCTTTTTTGGTGGTTTTGCTTCATTTTTACTTTATGCTGTGGTGTTTTTTGTCTTATCTAAGAATAGGTTTTTAGAGGAAATTAAAAGTTTAAGAAAAAATTTATGAAGAAGAATTTTTTGCTTTATTTAATTTTTTTTCTTGTCTTGTTTAGTCATTTTTTTCTTTTAAAAGACGGGGTTATTCCTTTTCAATTTGATCATGGCAAAGATTCTTTGGCAGTTATGGATATGTGGCTAAATAAGAATCCCAAGTTGATTGGTCCTTGGACAAGCATTCCTGGATTATATTTTGGTCCAGCTTGGTATTATTTGCTCTTGCCAGCTTTTCTAATTGGGGCTTGGAATCCAGTCTCTGCAGTTTGGCTGATGGTTTTATTACTTTTGGTACAAATTTATTTAGCCTATCGTTATTTAGGTAAAGAAGAAGCCTTTATTATGGCGACTGCCCCAGTGTGGTTAATGATCTCCACTAGTGCTTGGAACCCATTTCCAATGACTTTTGTTTCACTTATTATTTTGATAATTTTAAAAATCATTAAAGAAAAGAAGAAATTTACTTGGCAACAGCTATTTTTATTATTTTTTACTGCCAGCTTAGGTTGTCATTTTTCGACTGCCTTTGCAGTTCTTTATCCTTTATTAATTCTTTTTTCCTTTTTTATAAATAAATTTAAATTAAAATTCAAGGAAATTTGTTTAGCCATTTTTGCCTATGCTCTTCCTTTTTCTCCACAATTATTGTTTGAATTAACTCATAATTTTTTAGAGACAAGAGCAGTAATTGCTTATTTCAAAGTTGGAGAAGCGCATAGTTTTGGTCTAGAGAAAATAAAAATGGTTTTTGATGGTTTAATTGGTCAATTTAAAATTACTGTTTTGCCAGATTTTTATTATTCAGAATTCAAATTTTTAAACGCTTTAGCTCTTGGACTTTTTATCTTAATGATTTTCTTAATGCTTCTAAAAAAGAAGAGGCAAGTTTTTAAAATGCCGGCTGAATATTTATTTTGGTTTGGTTTGTCCTTTTTACTTTTTGTACTTCTTCATTACAATGTTTGGTATCTGTTGGCTCTAGCTCCTTTAATGGCAATGATTGCAGGAGATATTCTGCGAGCTGGTAATAAATATTTAAAATTTATTTTTATTTCATTATTAGTAATTTCTCTTTTTACCAAACTCTTTTATTTTGAAGAAATTGATAAAGACAAGTTAAGTAAAGTCAGTAATTTTTTACCAGCTAAAATCGAGGCGATAGAGATAATTCGCAGAGATAGTGCTGGTCGAGATTTCAATTCATATCAATATGCTCCAGATATTTATGATTTTTCTTATCAGTACATCTATTTTTGGCAAGCTCTCAGTGGAGCAAAATTACCAGCTGATTTTTCTTATCAGCCTAGAGAAACAATTTATATTGTTCAGAAAGACGACCTATTAAACTATTTCCACCACTCAACCGAGCCAGCTCAGCTAAATTATTTTATTGTTGAACCGACAGTGATGCTAGATTATCAGCAAGCTTGGTGGGGAAAATTTAGCTTAGATCAAGAAAAAGATTTATCTAAGCTAAAGAATAATTCACAACTAATGATTTATCGTCAAAATCCAAAGTAAATAAAAATGATGTCTAAAAAAAAGATCTTCGTTTCAGCAGTTTTAGTAATTATTGCTTTAGCAATTTATCTGCGTTTTTATCGTTTGTCTAATTTGACTAGTCTTTATTGGGAAGAAGCTGCTCTTGCTTATGACGGTTATTCTTTACTAAAGACGGGGCGTGATTTTCATGGCAATTTTTTACCAATTGCTGCAATAGAATCCTTTGGTGACTATAAAGCTAGTTTTTACTTTTATGTTTTAATTCCATTTATTAAAATCTTTGGCTTAAATGCTTTAGCAGTGCGCTTGCCTAGTGCTTTAGCTGGTTTAGCAATTATTTTTGGCGCAGCTACTTTGGCTATTAATTTAATAGAAAGAGAGAAAAGCTTTAAAGAAAAAAAATTCTTGTTTCTAATTACTTTATTTTTGACGACCATTTCTCCTTGGGCAATTAATTTTTCTCGTGCAGCTTGGGAGAGTAATTTGGCTACAGCCCTTTTAATTTGGGCAATAAACCTCTTCTTTTTTTGGCAAAAAAACACTAAGAAATTTTATTTTTTACCTTTAGCTGCATTATTATTTATTTTATCTAGTTACACTTATCATGCGAATAAAATAATTGCACCTTTAGTTGCTGTTCTAATGTTTTCTTTTTTCTTAATTAGTCGATTAAAAAATAAAGAAAAATTTAAAGCTTTTGAATTAAAAAATATTTTGATAACTGTTTTTTTAGCTGCCTTGCTTTTCTTGCCACTCCTAATAAGTAGTCAAACTTCGACTGGTCAGCAACGCTTCAAGGAAACTAGTATTTTTAGTGAGATGAAGGTAATTGAATATAGTAATCAGAAAAGAGCGGAATATGAAAATGCTTGGTGGGCTAGAATCTACTATCATCGTTACCTCTTATTTACTAAGGAAATTATTTTAAATTTAGCTGATAATTTTAGTTTCAAATATTTGTTTTTAACGGGTGATGGAAACTTGAGACACAATAGCCAAGTCACTGGGCAACTTTATCGTTTAGATTTCCTTTTTTTAATTTTGGCTATTATTTATCTAATTAAAAAAAGGAATCCTTATTTTAATTTTATTCTTCTTTACATTTTAATTGCATTATTCCCAAGTTCTCTTGCCACAGACACTCCTCATTCGCTTCGCACTTTGTCAGTAATGCCGATGTTTTTAATACTTGTGTCAGTCGGTGTTTGGCAGAGTATTATTTTTTTAAAAAATACAAGACAACAAGCAATAATAGCTGTTATTATTTTCGCTTCTTACTTAGCAGGATTATTGAATTTTTGGCAATATTATTTAACTGTTTATCCTCAAAGGTCGGCCAATTCTTGGCAGGATGGTTATCAAGAATTAATCCTAGTCTTGGCTAAGGAAGACGATGCTAAAAAAATGATTTATGTTAGCCGTGAACAAGGTCGACCGTCTATTTATAGTTGGTTTTTTAATCAGACCGATCCTTCATCGGTGCAAGCAGCTAATGCAACAGCGCTTAAAGATCAGGGTGAATTTTTAACTTACCATAATTGGAACTTCATTGATAAAAATTCTGAAGTTAAAAATGCTGGAATTGTTGCAGGCTCTCCAAAATGGATTGAGGGTTTAAGCGGTCAGAAAACAATTATTAAAGAAATCAGAGATAAGTCTGGCCAAATAATTTGGCAGGTCATTAATTACGAACAATAAAATTTTGACAAAATTCTTGATTATTGAGTTTATCCAGATCAAAAAGGTCTTCTCTAATGCTCGGAAAACGGCTTAAACTAAAATCTCCACAGCTTAGGTCATTATAAATTCTGTAAATTCCACCTCCATCAATCAGAGAAGGAATTTGAGTATATCTAAGTGGTGAATCTGAGCCGTCACAGGGTCTAGAATTACTGTGACTAATATAAATAGTATCGTCAGGAATTGTTTCTGGAACGCAGCGTTCCCCAAAAACTTCAAAATTAGCTAGCTTGTAATCTTCACTTTGGAAAGCTTGATTAATATTGCTAATATTTTCTTTATTAATTAAATTGTTGTAAATTAAAATTTCTTGAAAAACAAAGATTGGCTCTGGTGCAGAAACAAGGATTTTTTTATCAGGATTTCTTTGAATGTATTGAGCAACTAATCTTTCAGCAAAATATTGATCACGAGTGCCTGAAATTGGATAAATATAAAAATACTGATAAAAAAAACGTCCAATCAAGGCAAGATAGGCAAGCACAAGAAAAGCAAAAAAATATTTATTAGTATTTCTTGATAAATGAGCCACAGCAAAACCAATTAAAATTAAAAATATTGGCACAAGAAAGCTAGCTCTGAAAACAAGCCAGCTTCCAGTACTGACTACAGCCGATGGCAGTGGAGCAATTAATAAGAGTCCTAAAAGAAAAAAAGCAACTGTTTTTAATTTTTTTTTACTGAAGACAACAATTAAACCTAAAATAATTAGTGGCAGGTCCAGCCAATAAAAAAGACCATGTTGATAAACAGCAAAAGGATTGCGTACTATTTCTAAATTAAAAAACCATTGTTTTAAATCTAAACTATTGAAGTATTGTTCAGCTAGTTTTTCAAAAATAACAGTAACCTTATTTGGGTAAATTTCATTTAAAGCTGAGTTAAAACCTTGTTGACGACTAACAACGATGTTTTGTTCCAAGTATTCTTTGTCGCTCCATACTAGAAAATTTAAACGCTCGCCAGCGCTTTGAGAACGAACATTAAATAAATAGACGATAAATATTAAGCCTGCTAAAACCATAACAGTTAAAGTAGGAAGTTCTTTTTTCCAATTTTGCTTAAATTTGTTTAGAGAAAAATTTTCTCTAGATAAATTAAAAATACCAGTTAATAGAACTATCGGTAAAAAAACAATTTTTAAACCTTGGTATTGAAAGAACCCCATTAGAAAAAATGCTAAAGCTGTTAATTTTTTCCAAGATTTTGCTTTAAGAAAAATCAAAATTCCAGTCGAATAGAAGAATAAGCTAAACATAGAATCAAAACCCATTCTAGAGAACTGAAATAACCAAGGATTAAAACAAGCTAAAAAAGCAGTCAAAAATGCCACCCTATGACTTTTACTTAATTGATAGGCTAAGGCAGCTAAGATAAAAATCAAGGCTGTACCAAGCAAAACATGAGTAATTCTGGCTGCCAAGATTGCTTGGTTAGGAAATAATTTAGCAGCAGGCATCATTACTAAGCCAGGAAATTCGGCGTAAAGCTCTGTTTCTGGGGTAAAGTCGAATGGTTGCCATTTTCCATTAACTCCATGACCGCTGACGGCCAGTGTTTTAGCTTGGGTGGGATAAAAAATTTCATCGTGACTAATTACTGAAGGAAGATGGTCGATTTTCCATAATCTTAAGCTAAGGGCAAGAATTCCCAATATAAAATAAGCTAGCCAAATTCTTCGTTTTTTTATCATTAAAATTATTATACTAGTTTATTTGAACTATTTCTTAGTTTATTATTAGCTTGTTTCTACATTATGTTAAATTTCTTTTTTCTTTTACTCATTTTACTTTTTGCCTATTTAAATTTTGGTTTATTTTTAGTCGGAAAGATCAAAATAAAATTAACGTCTCTAGAAAGCATTTTAATAGCCAGTGTTTTAAGCATCTCTGTCCTAGTAAGTTTAATTGTTTTTCTTGGACATTTTTTAGCTGATAAAAGTTATTTGATTTTAATTTTAAGCGGCCTGATTGGTCTTTTAGCTTTTAAGAATAATTTGAAAATTTGGCAAGAACTTTTCAAAAGTGCCAAAAAAAGGTGGAAGATTACGCTTTCATTACTAGTTGGAACTTTGATATTAACCAGTGGGATGTTTTTTAGTGGCTATGTAAAAGATGGACAAATTTACCTACAAGATCTTTACGACACAAATTGGCACATTGCCCTTGAACAAGAAGTTTTGAAAAGCTTTCCACCCCACCATCCCTCTAGTTCTGATTTAGTCTTGAAGAATTATCATTATTTTTATGATGTTTTTATTGCCTCTTTATATTTCTATAGTCACGTTTCTTTTGTTACTCTTAATTACAAGGTTTCTCAGCTAATAATTACAGGTTTATTAATCTTAAGTGCTTATGCTTTTGGCAAACGTTTTAAAAGTAGAAGTTTAGGTCTTATTCTAACCGCTTTGATTGTTTTTGCTGGTAATTTTGGCTATTTGATTCCTTTATTTTTAAAAGATCATCCTTGGACTGAATCAAGTTTTTGGGTAAGCCAAACTTTTTCAATGATGATTAATCCTCAGTTAATCTTTTCTTTTGTAACTTTATTTTTAGTTCTTTTATTAATGACTCCGGATTTCTTAAGCAAAAAATCCAGGCATTATTTATTAATTCCACTAATTGCTGCTAGCATTGGCTTCAAAACTTATGGTTGGATGATCATGAGTCTTTTATATGCTTTTGATTTGCTGACAGAACTTTTGTTTAGAAGAAAATTAATTAATATAGTATTTGGTTTGATTTATATTGTTTTAGCTTTGCCTTTTTTCTATTTGATCACTGGTTTAAAATCAGGCAGTTTTTTCTATCAACCACTTTGGTATTTAGACGGCATGATAGAGGCACCTGATCGAGTCAATAACATTCGTTGGAGATTTTTACTAGATCACTACGTCATGAAAAAGGATACACTGAGAATTATTTGGCTAAGAGCCAAAGAGTTATTTATTTTTTACTTTGGTAATTTGGGGACAAGAGCAATTTTTATTTTTTTACCGCTCATTTCTTTAAAGGAATCTTTCTTAAAACAGAGAAAAATTATTTGGCTGAGTTTATTGGGTTTTATCTTTAGTTCAGTTTTTCCTTTATTGTTTTTACAGACTGGTATAGTTTGGAACTCAATTCAGTTTTGGTATTACGCACTCATTTTTGCCAATATTCTGGCAGCCTTGGCAATTAATGGAATATTAAATCACTTAAAATTACCGCTAAAATATTTGTTTTTAGCTATTTTTATTGCACTAAGCATTCCAGCTTTTGTAAAAACGATGTCTGGCAAACTAGATGGCTTTCATGCTTTTCCTTTAGTCCAAATTAATCTTTTAGCTAATTTTGATGCTAGCGACAAGATACTAATTTGTCCTGAAGATAGTTTGTTGTTTAAGAGTGCTTTTGTAAACGCTTACACTGAGGCTAATATTTATCTTTCTGATGAGGGACAGATGACTTTAGTAGAAGCCGATTTAGAACCAATTACTGAACTAAAAACAATCTTTTCTAAGAAGCATTTGGCAGAGTTAGAATCCCTAATTAATCGAGAAAAAATTAACTATATTTTATGTACAAATAAAGACATTGTTGAATTTATAGATAAGAGATATCTCAGTCAAAAAGAAGAAGTGCTTAATTGGTCGCTCTATTCTTTAAAGTAATTTGCCATAAAACAAAAATTGTTAAAGCAGCTAAACTAATGTAGTCGCTTAAAAGACGTAATTTGTTTTCTCTGAAGCTTAATTTGATTAAATGCTCTCCCTTTGGAACTAACAATTGAACATTCCCTAGCTCTGAATTCTCAAGAATTTCAATTTTTTGATTATCTAAGTAAGCTGTCCAACCAGTAAAGTTGGCAATTTTAAAATTAAGTAAATTTTCTTGACTAGAATTAATTTTCCAAGTTTGGCTTTGATTATTCGATTTTAGAAGTTGGCTTGTAAAAGTCTGGCCATCAGCCAAGTCATAATTTAGCCAAACTGACGGTTCTGGATATTTTTTATTGTATTCTTTTAAAATTTCTTCATTAGCCATTTGTACTGGGATGTAATCAGGTAAAGTTTCACTCATCTCTGACCTAATTAATTGAGGATCGCTGTAATAAAAGACCTTGCTATCTGTTATGGTTTTTTCTGCTTTAAAAAACCCAGTGTTAAAGAAAAATATTATAAACAAAAATCCTAAAGTCAGTTTTCGCCACAAATTATTTTTTAATAGACCAGAGCCAATGGCTAAAAACATTGCTAAGAAAAAGCTAGCAGAGCCCAACCAGCGCCATGGGAATTGAATGAAGGCTAGAATTTTTAGGCTCTCCCATAATTGCAGGCTTTTACCAATGGACAGGAATAAACAAAAAATAGTAATAAAACCAGCCAAAACAAGAACTGTGTTTTTCTTAAAAAATTTAAGCAAAGCTTTTCCGCGCCAAGCTTGTAAAAATTGAATAAAGAATAAAATAAGAAAAAAAAGTAAAGCAAATAACTGTCCATAACCCAAAAAGAAAGAAATGTCATCATTAGCTCCCCAAGCAGAACCACCATAGCCCCAATTATTTTGAAAAAATTGGCGAATGTATAAAAAATGAAGATGATAATCAAAATAGCCAGTTAGAATTGTATTTATCTTTGTCAAATCTTTTTCTAAAAAAGATGGCAGAGTATAAAAAACAGTAGTAAAAAAAGCTAAGGCGAATACTTTTATTATTGACCAAAGCTCCTTCTTCTTAAGAATAAATAAAGCCCATAAAGCAGCAAGGGGGATAAACATTAAGGCACTTAAGTTGTGAGATAGGATAATTGCCACTAAACTAATAAATAATAAAAGATAATTTTTTTTATAGAGAGCTAAGATTACCCAAGGGAAAAAGGCAATTGCAAAAACCTCACTCAGAGCTCCGCGAACAAAAATGTTTAAAGCACGGTAAGGAGCTAAGGTAAGAGCAGCCGCTAAAATAATTCCCCCCCAATTTCCAGAAAGTTTTTTGCCTAATTTAAAAGATCCCAGTAAAGTGATGAAAGTAATTAATAAATAAAGCAATTTAATACTGCTTACCAAGCTGAATCCAAATAAATAGAAAATAGCTCCAATAAAATAAGGTAAAGGCGCATAGAAATTAAAAAGTGGCATGCCAAAGCCATAACCAAGATCAGCACTCCAACGAACTGGATAGTGCCAAGCTTTCAAAGCAGAAGCCATCTCAACAACTTTTACACCAATTGTATAATCGTGAACTCGAAAAAAATCTCTTTGAAAAAAATAATAAGTGCTAGCTACAAAAATGGCAAATAAAAAGAAAACAGTGAAATAATTAACGAGGATTTTTTTGGCAAATCTAAACATCTTAATTTAAAGTAAATTTAATTTGTAAATAAGTACGCAAGGCTTCATAACAAGCTTTGATAATAACCTTCAGATTAGCTCCCGTAGCCTGCCCATAAATTCTAGGATAGTGATTAACAGCAATTTCTTTAAATTTAAGTTTTTTCTTTTTGAGTCGATAAAGGATTTCGGCACTAGTAAAGGCGCTGCCTGAAGTAAGTTCTAAATTTTTAAGTAAATCAGCTTGAATTAGCTTGAAAGCACAGTCGATATCTTTGACATGAATACGAAAAAGTAGATCTATATAAATGCCAAAAAGACTGGCATTGAGGTGTCTTCTAAAACCCTCAGCACGTTTTTTTCTATAACCAAGAATAATTTTATAATTATCAGTTTCTTTGACGAAATTAGCTAATTCAGATAAATCAAACTGCAGGTCGCTATCAGTCCAAAAAATCCACTCATATTGACTGTTTTTAATGCCAGTTTTAAGGACTTCGCCATAACCTTTGTTAGTTTCATGAGAGAAAACTCTTACCTGTTCATATTTACTTGCTAATTTATTAGCAATTTTGAGACTGTCGTCGGTGCTACCATCATTGATAATCAATAATTCATATCTGCTGGCTAGAGAAGGAATAATTCTCAGGGCTTGTTCAACTAAAATTTCTAGATTAGCTTCTTCGTTATAAACTGGGAAAAAAACAGATAGAGACTTAAGTTTTTTCATGACAACTGCTATCATACTATTATTATGTCTATTTCAGTAGTCGTTATTGCTAAAAATGCCGAGAATATTATCACTAGAAGTTTGAAATCTGTGCAATTTGCTGATGAAGTAATTTTAGTTGATATAAAAAGTACAGATGAGACCAGGAAAATAGCAGAAAAATATTGTACTAAGATTTATGACTATAAAGAAGATTCAAGATTTGTAGAACCAGTGCGCAACTATGCTTTTTCGAAGGCAACAAAAGATTGGGTCTTGGTTCTAGATGCCGATGAAGAAATCAAAGAATCCTTAGCTTTAAAACTCCAAGAAATCGATCAAAAAGATCTGGGAGATGTCTATCATTTATCTCGTAAAAACATTGTCAGCAATTATTGGATGCAAAATACTGGTTGGTGGCCGGACTATCAATTGCGATTTTTCAAGAATGGCTTAGTTTCTTGGGGAACTAAAATTCATGCTAAACCAGAAATTAAAGCTGGTTCTAGAGTTGTTATTCTGGAAGCCAAAGAAGAATTGGCAATTTTACATCATAATTACAAGGACACTAAAGACTATTTAGCTCGTTTTGATCGCTATACTGACATTGAGGCAGAACAAAAAGCAGAAGAGCTCAAAGACAATTTTTCTATTTCACAATCGGGCATGTTGAAAGCTTTCAGTGATGATTGGTTTAGAAGATTTTTTGATAAACAGGGTTACAAGGATGGAGTTCGTGGCTTTTATTTAAGTTTAATGCAGGCTGCGTACCAGATGACCACTCAAATGAAAACTTTCGATCTGCTTGGCAATAAAAATAATTTAGAAAAAGACAATCGCCAACTTTTAATCAAAGATTTGCGCCATTTTCAAAAAGAGTTAAACTATTGGATAAATGATATGGAAATTAAAGAGAAAAACGGTTTGACTAAACTAGTCATTGTGCTAAAAAGAAAGCTTGGTCTATGAAAAATCATGTTTCAATTATTACTGTTAATTACAACACTCCTGAGGATACCAAGGCCACTGTTCAGTCTTTAGCTGATATTGTTCACAATGGCTTTGATTATCGCGTAATCGTTGTCGATAATGGCTCTAAAGAGCCTTTGAGTTTTAATAAGGCCTTTCTTAAGAACAATCCTAAAGTTGATTTACTACGTAGCGAGAGTAATCTTGGTTTTTCAGGTGGCAATAACCTGGGTATTCAACATGCCATTGATCATTATGACAGTGATTATTATTTATTGCTTAATTCAGACACGATTGTTACGAAAGATTTTTTGCAAGAGCTCGTCAAAATGATGAAGTCTGATCCTAGAATTGGCTTGGCTGCTTCTAAAGTCTATTTTCATAGAGGGTATGAATATTTTGAAAATTCTTACACTGAAGCAGAAAAGCATCATGTTCTCTGGTATGTGGGTGGTAGAATTGATTGGACAAATTTATTGTCTTATCACATTGGTATTGACGAAGTTGATCGTGGACATTTTGACAACGAGACTGAAACCGATTATGCCACTGGTTGTGTGATGATGATCAGTAGAGAAGTCATTGAAAGAGTTGGTCGCTTAGATGATCGTTTTTTCCTTTATAGTGAAGATGTTGATTTTAGCCTGCGCGTTCGTGAGGCTGGTCTCAAAGTGATGTATTGCCCAAGTTCAGTCATTTATCATAAAATCGGTCGTTCTACTGGAGGAGCTGGTTCTCCATTGCAGCAATATTACCAGACCAGAAATCGTTTATTTCTTACATTCAGACACGCTCCAATGCGTAGTAAGTTGACGGCTTTACATTTGATTTTTGACATTTTACGCAGAGGAAATAAGAGTGAACGTAAAGCTATCCTTGATTTAGTTCTTGGTCGCATGGGTAAACAGGCTTTTATTTAAAAATATGAAATCAAATATTACTGCTCTAGTGATCGCTAAGAACGAAGAAAAAATGCTTCAAGCTTGTCTTGAGACTCTTTCTTTTTGTCAAAAAATTATTGTTTTAGATGATGGTTCTACTGATCAGACAGCCAGCATCGCTGAAAACTACAATTGTCAGGTAATCAGTTTTGCTCACGATTCTTTCTCTAAGCTACGTGAAAAAGCTCGTGATCTTGTGGAAACAGATTGGCTTTTTTATGTAGATGCTGACGAAAGAGTCACTCCCGCTCTTGCTAAAGAAATTCTTTTACATATCGAAAAAAATGATTGCCAAGTGATGACTATTCACCGTCAAAATGTCTGCTACGGCAAGAGATTTGCTTTTGGTGGTTGGCAAGATGATTTTGTGACCAGAGTTTTTAAGAAGGAAAATTTGCTTTCTTGGCAAGGAGAGATCCATGAAAGCCCAATTTTTAAAGGTCTTAATTTAACCTTACAACATGAGCTGGTTCATTTAACTCATCGCAACACACAAGACAATCTTCGTAAAAGCGCTGAATGGACGATTAAAGAAGCTACGGCTTTAGCAGATGCTTCAGTTAAAAAAGTAACTCTTGCCGTTATTTTGCGTAAAGGCATGATGGAATTTTATCGCCGAGCTATTAAGCATCAAGGTTATAAAGATGGCATGGCAGGGATTGTAGAAGCCTTAGTTCAAGGCATTAATCGCATGATTGTTTATATTCAAGTTTGGGAATTGCAACAAAAACCTTCCATCAAAACTAATTACGAAAAAGAAGAGGAAGAAATCAAAAATCTTTGGCAGAGAGAAGGCAAAATTGAGTTATGAAAATTGCTCTTTATTCTCCTTATTTACCTAAACATACTGGTGGTGGTGAAAAATATCTTTTTGATTGCGCCAAAATTTTACAAGAAGAGGGTTTTGAGGTTTCAATCGCTATTAGCTCAGAAAAAGCTTTAACAGCTTTGGAAGTAGAAGAAGCGAGAAAGAAATACGAAAATTTTCTCAATTATTCATTGGAAGGAATTAGTTTTATCGCTTCACCACTTTTTACTGGTGCCAATTTTTTCAAGAAACTTTTATGGACTGCTAAATTTGATGTTTTGTATTATCAAACAGATGGCAGTCTATTTTTCTCTTTGGCCAAAAGAAACATTTTACATATCCAAATTCCTCTCAAACTAGATAAGTCATCTTTTTTAGAAAAAATGAAGTTAGCCAATTGGCAAATTAAGAACACTAACTCAGAATTTACCAAAAAATATATCGAAAGGTTTTGGCAGACTAAAATTGATTTCGTGCATCAGCCGTATGTGAATGCGCAAGAATTTAGTTCTACTGATAAATGGCAAGATAAAAAAGAAAAAATTATCCTTTCTGTGGGTAGATTTTTTTGCCAATTACATAGCAAGAGACAAGATATTCTAATTAATTTTTTCAAAGATTTAGTAACTTTGGATCCGCAAGCTTTGCAGGATTGGAAATTAGTGCTGGTGGGTAAAAAAGAAGATCCAGCTTTTGCAGAAAAGGTGGCTAGTTTAGTTGGCAATTTGAAGGTAGAGATTGTTCATGAGGCTAATCGCTTAGAATTAATTGAATTTTATAAGCAGGCTAGCATTTATTGGCATGCTTCAGGATATGAAATTAATGAAGATGCTGAACCGGAAAAAGTTGAACACTTTGGAATTTCTACTTTAGAAGCAATGGCTGCTAGAGCGGTACCAATTGTGATTAATAAGGGCGGACAAAAAGAAATTTTGGGCGAGAATCTGGCCTTCTTTTTGTGGGATGATGAAGAGGTCTGTCTTAGAAAAACTTTGGACTTAATCAAAGACAAGACGAAAAGAGAGAATTTTGCCGAATTAGCTTATCAGCGCAGTCTGCTTTTTTCAAAGGAAAAATTTAGAGATATTTTGTTAGCCATGATAGGAAAAAAATGAAAAACATTTCAATTGTTATCCCTAGCTATAAGGGAGTCCATCTTTATGAAAAAAATCTGCAATCAGTCTTAGACTGTATGAGAGATAAAGATGAGCTTGTTGTAGTTGATGATGCTAGTGGCCCAGAAGACGATACTATCATTTGGTTTGAGAAGAAATTTAATATCAAACTTGCCGAGATTAGTCCTGTAGAAGGCACAGATTTCTTTTTAGGTGAATACAAAAAACCAAACAAAACCCTCCGCATTATTTTATTAGTTAATCAAACAAACCAACGCTTTGGAGCTTCATCTAATCGCGGATTTGCTGCTAGTAAATATAATTTGGTTTTCCTAATTAATAATGACGTCGCTCCCTACGATGATTGTTTAAAATATTTAATTCCTCATTTTGAAGATAAGAAAGTTTTTGCTGTTGGTTGTCTTGAGCACGAAACTCATCTCAATGAAATTGGTGGACGCAACAAACTTTGGTTTGAAAGAGGTATGTTCTTGCATAGTCGCTATAAAAATTTATCTGCCGGAGAAACAGCTTGGGCAAGCGGTGGTAGTGCGATGTTTAGGAAGTCCATTTTTGAAAGAATCGGAGGTTTTGATAAACTTTATTATCCAGCTTACTGGGAAGATATCGATCTTTCTTTTCAAGCTCGCAGACTTGGTTATTCAGTTCTTTTTGAGCCAAAAGCGCAAGTTGATCACAATCATGAAACAACTAATAAATCAGTTTTTGGTGAGAAAAAAATGCATGATATGAGCTGGAATAACGCCAAAAAATTTACTTGGAAGAATGGTAATCTTTGGCAAAAAATTAGTTTCTTACTTTGGCAACCATATTGGTTTATTAAAATGCGCTAGTTTGAAATGTTAAAAAAAATTTGGCCTCTATTTCTAATCTTACTCTTAGCTTTTATGCTGAGATTTTATAAGTTGGCTGAAGTGCCTCACGGCATGGCTTGGGATGAGGCAGCCATTGCTTATAACGGCTTTGCAATTTTCAATACAAGAAGAGATGAATGGCTACAAAGATTGCCAATTACTTTTCGTTCTTTTGGTGACTACAAGGCACCTTTTGCTATCTATGAAAGTGGATTTTTTACGGCGCTTTTTGGAATGAATCTTTGGGCAGTCAGATTGCCTTTTGCTATTTATGGCGTCTTGGCAGTTCTAGCTATTTATTTACTATTTAGAGAATTATTTTATAAACATGAAAATCGAGAGAAGTGGGCACTCTTAGCCGCCTTTATCTTGGCTACTTCTCCTTGGCACATTCATTATTCTCGCGTGGCTTTCGAATCTGGAATTGCTCTAAGTATGATGATTTGGGCACTTTATTTCTTTTATCGCTATTTGCGTTTAGAAAAAGTTGCTAATTTATTTTTAAGCGTTCTTTTGGCGGTAATGGCAATTTATGCTTATCACAGTAGTAAAGTTACTATCCCTCTTTTATTTCTGTTTTTGCTCTTAACTAATTTGTCTTTTTTCAAAAAGAAAAGTAAAGACATGATTATTGGAGGAATTATGTCTTTAGTACTTTTAGCTCCTTTTTTATGGGATGCCTTTATGGCAAATGGTTTGACTCGAGCTTCTTCAACTATTTTTTCTCAGGGTTATGATTTTTTCGAATTAAGCAAGAATATTTTGACTAATTTTTTGAGTTATTTTTCGCTAGATTATTTAATATTTGGCAAAAATATGGGCAACTTTAGACATGGAGATGGTAGATTTGGGATCATAGAGCCAGTTTCTTTAGCGCTAATAATAATTTATTTATTTTCCAAAAAACAACAGAAAAAACTTTTTTCATTATCATTAGCGATAATTTTCTTTGGTTTATTTCCGGCAGTTATTTCCCAAGGTCAGAGCAGTAGTCTCCGCAGTTTTCTAGCTCTACCAGGAGTAATTTTGCTAGTAATTCTAGCCATTGAACAAATTTATAATAAATTTAAATCACAGAAAAAAACATTTTTAATTATCCTAGTTAGTTTCTATTTGTTAGTTCTAGGAGCATATCAAAGAAATTATTACCAAAATTACAATCAAAGAAATAATGACGATTTTATGGATGGTTATTTAGAGACCATGACTTATCTACGCAATTTAGATCGTTCCAATATCAAACAAATTGTTTTTACCAATGATTACCAGCAGGCCTATATTTACGCTCTTTTTGTTTTTGAAGTAAACCCAATTGCTTATCAAGGTGGTATCCTTAATTTATTTTTTTTCACAGGTAAGGTTGATGCTAGCGATTTGGCTAAAGAAAATACTATCGTGGTAGCCAGCAAATTTGATGACATGGGGGAACGCCAAGCAGATAAGGTTATTAAAGGTAGCGACGGTCAGGGCAGATTTTTTATCTACTTACCGCTATAATAGATCTCATGGACAAAGAATTAGCACTTAAAGAAATTTTAGAGAAAACTCTTAGCGATCTTGGTTTAAACGTTTCCATTAAATTAGAAAAGCCAGCTGATGAGAAATTTGGTGATTTATCAAGTAATTTAGCGATGTCAGCCTATGAGCAAGTCAAGGAAGAATTCAATTCTCCAAGAGATTTCGCCCTTAGCTTGAGGGACAGAATTACTTTAAATGATTCAGCAAAGGTTATTGAAAAGATCGATATTGCCGGCCCAGGCTTCATTAATTTTAAGTTAAACGGTATTTATCTTTTAGAAAATCTCAAGCAAATTATTCAAAATAAAAACCTTGAACTGAAAAATCTTGGTCAAGGCAAAAAAGCCATTGTTGAATATTCTTCACCAAATATCGCTAAACCTTTTACCATTGGTCATTTACGTTCTACTATCATTGGTGATAGTGTGGCTAACTTATTAGAAGCCAGTGGTTATGAAGTTTTTAGGGATAATCATTTAGGAGATTGGGGTACTCAGTTTGGTAAACAAATTGTGGCTATTAAAAAATGGGGTAATGAAGAAGAAATTAGTCGATCAGAAAACCCAGTCGAAAAATTAGTGGCTCTCTATGTCAAATTTCATGAGGAAGCAGAAAATGATCCAGCTTTAGATGATGAGGCTAGAGCTTGGTTTAAAAAACTTGAAAATGGCGATGAAGAAGCCCGTGCTCTTTGGCAGAAATGTATCGATTGGTCATTCATAGAATTCGCTAAAATTTATCAAGCTCTTAGCGTGAGTTTTACAGAAAATAATGGTCGTGGCTATGGAGAATCTTTTTTTGAAGAGATGCTTCAACCTCTGATCCAAGAACTTAAAGAAAACGGTATTGCCAAAGAAGGTAAAGAAGGCGCTATTTTAATTTTTTATCCAAATGATGAATTGTCTCCTCTCATGATTGCTAAAAAAGATGGCAGTACCCTTTATGCCACTAGAGATTTGGCGACCGATAAATGGCGTAGAGAAAATCCTCGCTATCAAAATGCAGATGGTAGCGCTCCTTTAGTCATTAATGAAGTTGGTGGTGAACAAGCTTTTTATTTTAGACAGCTTTACATGGCCGAAGAAATTCTAGGTTGGTATGAAAAAAACCAAAGAGTTCACGTCAAACACGGACTCTATCGTTTCAAAGAAGGCAAGATGTCAACTCGTAAGGGCAATGTTATTTGGCTTGAAAAAGTGCTTAGCAAAGCCAAAGAAAAAGCCATGGCTTTTACCAAAGATGAAATTATTGCTGAAACCGTCAGTATCGCCGCTCTCAAATGGAATGATTTGAAAAGAAAACCGGAAATTAACATTAACTTTGATTGGGAGGAAATAATTAATTTGCAAGGTAATTCTGGGCCCTATATGCTCTATACCTATGCGAGAGCTAAAAGCATTTTGCGTAAAGCTAGTGAAACTGGAATAGAACAAAAAGAATCCACTAATTTTGAAATTAGTCTTTTAGAAAAATCACTGCTTAGTTCTTTGGATGAATTCTCCAAAGTAGTCGCTCGTAGCGCTAGTGAATTTTCCCCACATTACTTATGTACCTATTTGTTCGAGTTAGCACAACTTTTTAATAGTTTCTATAATAAATATCCCATCTTGAACAGCTCGCTAGAACGCCAATTTCGTCTTCAATTGGTCGAGGCGGTATCAATTACCCTAAGTAAAGGTCTGACTTTGCTGGGTATCAAAACTTTAGAAAAAATGTAGGAGAGATATAATAAAAATATGCTTTCAGTGGTTTTAGCTACTCACAATGAAGAAAAGAATCTTGCTAAATGCTTAGAGTCAGTTAAGGATTTGGCCGACGAAATTATTGTCGTTGACGGAGATTCAACTGATCGGACTAGAGAAATTGCCAAAAGCTTTGAGGCTAAGGTTTTCCAAACTACTAATAAACAAAATTTTCACATCAATAAACAGATGGCAATGGATAAAGCCAAAGAAAAGTTAGTGTTGCAGCTTGATGCTGATGAATTGGTTGATAGCGAACTCAAAAAGTTTATCAAAAAATTAGAGAACTCTATCCAAAATAAAGAAAGAATTGAAGCAGTGGCGTGGTGGATTAGACGTAAGAATTTTTTCTGTGGACGCTTTTTGAGTAAGGGTGGCCAATATCCAGATCCAGTGATTCGTCTTTATTTAAACGGCAAGGCTCATTTGCCTGCTAAAGATGTTCACGAACAAATGCAAGTTGATGGCAAAACTGCCTACAGTGAGGGACATTTACTTCATTACAGTAATCCTACTTTTGCAGATTACTTACATAAATTTGAAACCTATACTTCCTTCAAAGCTAAGCAATTAAATGAGGCAAATACTAGAGTAAATCCAATTACTTTTCTAAATTTCATTTTTCTTAAACCAATCATCACTTTTTTCTTGATTTACTTCCGTCACAAAGGTTTTGTTGATGGTTGGCAAGGATTTGTTTTTGCTTTTTACAGCGGTCTTCATCACTCAGTAGCTTATCTAAAATTTTTAAAGATCAAATATGCCAATTAAAGTTTTACTAGACGATTCACCAATGAGAGATGGTAATGCCATTAGAGGAGTAGGGACTTACACCAGATTCTTAACTCAGTTTCTGAGCAAAGATAAGAATCTTGATTTAGTTCTAGCCAGAGAAAAGAGAGCTGATTTTAAGGCAGAAATTACTCATTATCCTTTTTTTGATCTCTTCTTTTCTACTCTACCACTTATCAAAAAAACCAAAACTGTGGTCACAATTCACGATGTTATCCCTTTGCTTTATCCCAAACATTATTTAGTTGGTAAAAAAGGAATTTTAGCTCTAATCAGACAAAAGTTAGCTTTGCGTAATGTCGATATGGTTATTACGGATTCAGAAAATTCTAAAACGGACATTACTAAGTATTTAAGATTTCCTTTGGAAAAAATTCAAGTCATTCATCTCGCTAGCAATCCAGAATTAAGACCTGTTAACCAACAAGAAATTGCTAGTGTTACTAGAAAATATAAACTCCCAAAAAAATATTTACTTTATGTGGGAGACATTAATTACAATAAAAATATTCCTCAATTAATTAAAACTATTAAGTTCTTGCCAAAAGATATCAAATTGGTTTGTGTTGGTAAAAATTTCCGTCCACAAAATATTCCTGAATGGCAAGCCATTGAAACACAGCTAGCTCTTAGCAATGTTACTTCAAAAGTTAAATTTCTGACAGAAATCAGTGGTGAAGGAAGTGCTGATTTGGCTGCTATTTATATTGGGGCCATAGCTTATATTCAGCCATCTCTTTATGAGGGCTTTGGTTTACCAGTTTTAGAAGCAATGATCTGCCAAACTCCAGTAATTTGTGCCAATAATTCTTCTTTGCCAGAGGTTGCCCTTAATAAAGCCATTATGGTTGAGGAGGCAAAGGCTGAAGATTTTGCCTTGGCTGTGGAGAAAATCCTAGCTTGGAATAAAACTGAAAGAGAGAATTTTATTAAATTAGCAGCTGCTCATGCTAAGAAATTTACTTGGAGTAAGACCGCCAAAGCTACCGCCGCTGTTTACAAAGAAGTTTTGAAAAAATGAAGGCCAAAGAAGTTCTAAAAATTCTTAATCTATTTATTTTTTGGGTATTTTTTTTAAGTGCAATAATTATTTTAGCTGATAAGCTTTTGCCTTATAAGCCAAGCTTTCCATATTTCAAAGAATTACCAAAATACGGCTTACCAAAATATTTAAGTAGTCTTGCAAACTTTGATGGAGTGCATTATTTAACTATTGCCAAAAAAGGCTATGTAGGAACTGAGTTAATTCAAGCTTTTTTTCCTTTATATCCACTGATGATGAGATTGCCAAATTTAATTCTTGATAATTATTTGCTTAGTGGCCTAGTAATTAGTCATTTTTTTGCCTTGCTCAGTTTTTATAGTTTCTATTATTTGGTTAAAATGGATCATGGCAAGAAAATTGCTTGGCTGGCTTTAATTATTTTTGCGACTTTTATCAGCAGTTTTTATCTAAGAAGCCTCTACAGCGAATCGCTCTTTTTAACTCTTATTTTTTCTAGTTTTATTGCTGAGCGAAAGAAAAAATATTTATTAGCTGGAGTTCTGGGAGGTTTAGCTAGCGCAACGAGAATCGTGGGAATTTTTATCTTTCCAAGCTTATTACTTTCAATTTTTCTTCATGATCGAAAGAAATGGGGTGCTTATTTTGCGGTAGCTATTCCAAGCATGATGGGACTTTTGATTTATATGATTTATCTTAAATGGCAATTTGGCGATTATCTTTACTTCTTCCATGTTCAAGAAAAATTTGGAGCCAACAGGCAAAGTCAGTTAATTCCTTATCCTCAAGTAATTTATCGTTATTTCAAAATATTTATGACCGTTAGACCTATTGATTTTAAATACTATGCTTATGTACAAGAGTTCATAGCTTCTTTATTTACTTTAGAAGTCTTAGTTGCGGCCAGTTTGCAGAATTTTTTCAAAAAAAATAAGAATAAGATAGGCTGGCCTTATCTACTTTTTGCCTTTTTAGCTTATTTTTTGCCACCTTTGACGGGTAATTTTTCTAGCATGCCTCGCTATGTTCTAGCTTGCTTTCCATTATTCATCTATCTAGCCATCTTTTTAGAGAAAAGAAGGCAACTTAAATTTATCTACCTGACAATTAGCCTGATTTTCCTTATAATCAACTTAATTCTTTTTACCCAAGGGTATTGGGTGGCTTGAAAATAAATCAAAAACAGAAAGGTTCATGATCCCTTCCTAAGACAAAATAAAGCTTTCTTAAGCTATCTTTTAGATATTTTTGTCTTTTCTTCTTCCTCAAGTAAGCCCAGCTACTATCGTCATCAGTAAAAGACTAAAATATGCTAAAATCTATACTTAACTAATCAATTATTTTGTCTTAGGAAGGGATCTATCATGAAAATTTTAATTACTGGGGGCGCAGGTTTTATTGCTTCTCACGTGGCTGATGCTTATCTTGAGATTGGTCATGAAGTAGTCATTGTTGATAATCTTTCTACCGGCGAAAAAAAGAATCTCAATCCAAAAGCTAAATTTATCAAAGCCGACATTACTGATAAAAGAAAAATCCAAGAAATCATCAGAAAAGAACTTCCAGACGTGATCAACCATCACGCCGCTCATATTCAGGTTGGTTACAGCGTCAAGAATCCTCAATTCGATGCTGAAAACAATATCATTGGCCTGTTAAATATCATGGAAGCTGCTAAAGAGATTCCAATCAAAAAAGTTATTATGGCTGCCACTGGCGGAGCGATGTATGGCAATAAAGTTACCCCATTTAATGAAGAAATGAAGGCAGAGCCACTTTCTCCTTATGGTATCTCCAAAAGAGCTGGTGAACTTTATCTAAATTATTATCATGAGCTCTATCAAATTCCTTTTATTTCTTTGCGTTATTCCAATGTCTATGGTCCACGTCAAAATGCTCATGGTGAATCAGGAGTGATTGCTATTTTTGCGGAAATGATGGCTGAAGGTAAAGCGCCAGTAATTAATGGTGACGGCACTCACACTCGTGATTACGTCTATGTAGAAGATGTAGCTAGAGCTAATGTATTGGCCTTAAACAGTGACTTTGTCGGCGAATTAAATATTGGCACAGAGACGGAAATTTCCACCAACGAAGTCTTTAAAAAAGTTGCCACTGAAATGGGCGTTGATATCGAAGAAAAACACTCTGCTGAAAGACCAGGTGAGCAAGTGATTAGCTCTTTGGATTATTCTAAAGCCAAAAGAATTCTCGGCTGGGAACCACGTATTAATTTTGATGAAGGCGTAAGAAGAGTCGTAGCTTGGTATAAGAGTAGATAGACTATTTTTCGAGCGTCACAATTTCTAAACTATCACTGCAGACAAATCGATCTTTTTCTTTAGATTGGCCAAATAAAGTTAACTCATTATAGCTGGTTTTGCCATGTTCATAAACATCATCATCTAGAACTACTGCCATTTCTAAAGCTTGACCATTTTCTGTATTAATATCTTTAACCTTGCAGCCAGCTTCGCTCATCAAATATTGGAATTCCATGGCGTTATGATAAGGATGGTGACTGGATTGATTGCTAATATAAAGTGGTTCTTTTTGCTGCTTACAAAAACTCTCTGCACAACTTTGCAGTTCAGCAAGGCTATGTCTGGCTGGAGCAAAATAATCTTCACGTAAGGCAGCTTTAATAAAGATAATATAAAAGAAAATGGCGCTTAAATAGATATATTTAAGACGTAAAAAACTAATGGTCAAAAATAAGAGTGGTAAAATCCCAAAAATATAATGAGAGTGAACGGAAACAGGCATGAAAATGGTTAAAACAAGAGTAAGGAAAAATAAAAGGAAACTATTTTCAAAGAAGTTATTTTTTTTCTTTGCTCTGCTAAAATAAAAAAATAAGATTAAAAAAACCAGATATAACATGGCCCAAGGCCAAGTGGTGGCAAAAGAAAATTCACTAAGACTAGAAATACGTGCTGATATAAAGTTTTTACCTTGATCAAGTTTATCCCCAAAAAGCATCATTCCACTCAAAAGGAAATCATGACGAAATTCAAAAACTAGAGTTGGCAAATTAATGATAAGCAGAGAAAGAACGATACATAAATAATACTCTAGAGCTTTTTTTGGCTTTCGATAAAGCATTAAAGCAGCAAAAGCTATTAAAGCAGGCACTGCAGAATAAGAAAAAGCTGTTGCCAAAGAAATAGTAAAAGCACTCAAAATTAATAAAATTTTCTGGGGTTTTTGCTGTTCCAGATAAACAATCAAACTATAAAAGGCTGCCAAAATACAAGGAGTGACAAAAGAAGGATTCCAAATGAAACGACCTTGAATTATATATTGTGGATGAACAATGATAAGTAAAAAAACTAATAATAAAGATTTTTCTAAACGCGGATAATGACGTAAAAAATATAGTCCAGCGATAAGGCTAATAATATAAAAACTAATATAGGCAATTAAACTCGCATAAGGCGAATGCCCTGTAATTAAATAAAAAGGGTAAAGTAGATAAAAATAAACAGCGCTCTGATTAAATGGTAAAGCACTGGTTTGTGGGCCAAGCAAAGGAGGCTTGCCAGTTTCCTGCCATTTAAAAAGAGTTAAGAAGTCACGACCAATATCATTAAAGAATAAGAGGGAAGTTTCAATTTTATAAAATCTAGTGAAAAGAAAAAGCACAATTAAAGCAAAAGCAGCGATGTAGAGCTTACGGATTTTAAACATTGATAAGATCCATTATAGCAAAAAATATCCTTAACCTTTACAATCAAGCTATGGCAACAATTTTAGTCACTGGCGTAGCAGGTTTTATCGGTTCAAGTGTCGCGAGAGCTCTACTTGAAAAAGGTAATTCGGTTATTGGTATTGATGAAGTTAATGATTATTATAATCAAGAATGGAAAAAGGCTAATCTAGCCAAATTAAAAGAAAATAATAACTTTAGCTTCTTTAAATTAGACATTAGAAATCTAGACAATCTTAGAAAAGATCTCTCCAAATATAAAATAGATGCCATCGTTCATTTAGCTGCTCGGGCTGGAGTCAGACCTTCGATTGCCGATCCATTGCTTTATGAAGAGGTCAATATTAGAGGCACGATTAACTTACTTAAAATTGCCAAAGAGAATCAAATTAAACAATTTGTTTTTGCCTCTTCTTCTTCGGTTTATGGTAATCAAAGCAAAGTTCCTTTTTCTGAAACCGATCCAGTCAATGAACCAATTAGTCCATATGCTGCTTCAAAAAAGGCTGGTGAAATGTTTTGCCACACCTACGCACATCTTTATGATATCAACTGTATTTGCTTACGTTTTTTCACTGTTTATGGCCCAAATGGCAGACCAGATATGGCACCGTACATGTTCACTAAGGCTATTCTAGAAGGCAAAACAATCAAAAAGTTTGGTGATGGTCAAACCCGTCGTGACTATACATATATTGATGATATTGTCTCTGGAGTGGTGGCAGCGATTAATTTGGATAGAAAATTTGAAATTATCAACCTTGGAAATAGTAACCCTATCACTTTAAATGAATTTATTGACACTCTGGAAAAAATCACTGGCAAAAAAATGCAAATTGAACAACTGCCTATGCAGCCTGGAGATGTCGATCAAACCTTTGCTGATGTTGCCAAAGCAAAAAAACTACTCGGCTACGAAGCAAAAACCAGTTTTGAAGAAGGAATGAAAAAATTTGTAGAGTGGTACAAAGCTAATCGTCTTTAATTTTTAGTTTTTTCAAATAACTTTAAGGCCTCTGCCACTGCCTGATCCATGTTAATGTAGCGATAAGTTCCTAGTCTGCCCACAAAATAGATGCCATTAGCTTGAAGCTTTTTCGCTTCTTTTTGGTATTTAGCAAAAATTTGATGATTACGTGGACGAGGCACAGGATAATATGGTTCACCATCCCAAGTTGGGTATTCTTTGGAAATAATGGTTTTTTTAATGGCTTTTTTGGGTGGATAAAAATACTTATATTCAATAATACGAGTGAAAGGGTAGTCAAGAGAAGGGTAGTTGATGGCAGAATTCTCCTGATAAAATTCCAGATCGAGTTTCTCAAAATGAAAATCCAAGGAGCGATATTCTAAATGGCCATAAGCATAATCAAAATATTGATCGATGGCACCAGTATAGAAAATTTTATCAAATTGCTTAAGATCATTTTTTTGGCGAAACTCAAAGAAATCAGTCTTCAATTTAAGCTCGATATTTTTATGTGTCAGCATTTTATTCACCAAAGCTTCAAAACCACCTTCAGGCAAAGCCTGATGGAGATCGGTAAAATAGCGATTGTCTTTATTGAAACGCAGGGGATTGCGCTTAATCACGCTTGAATCTAATTCACTTGGATCGAGAGCCCACTGCTTGAGAGTGTAGTTTTTGAAAATATCTTCATAAAGTTTTTCTCCAACTTGAGATAGAACATAATCTTCACTATTATTAACTTTTTTAAGATTTTTACTTTCCTTTTTAAGAAAAGCACGCATTGAAGTGGCGTCTTTTAGATTGAGCTTAAAATAGCGATTAAGAGAATTAACATTAATTGGCAAATTGATTAGTTTTTGATCAACTTTGACTAATACCTGATGCTCGTATTTTTGCCATTTAGAAAAGTTTTGCAAGTAGTCCCAAACTTCCTGACTATTGGTATGAAAGAGATGGGCACCATATTTTGAAACCCGAATGCCACTCTCTTTATCTAAATAATCATAACAATTACCGGCCAGATGAAATCTTTTATCAAGCACTAAGACAGAATTACCGCAATTAGCAAAGCGTTCTGCTAGTGTTGCTCCAGAAAGGCCAGCACCGATAATTAGAATACGAGACATGAGCTAGATTATACAGGATTCTTTCGGTACAATGAGAGATTATGTATATTTCTTTTGTCGTCCCCATTTTTAATGAAGAAGGTAATGTGAAGAAGCTCCACGAAGAAATTCTTAAGGTTGCCAAAGTGCTCAAAAAAGATTTTGAGATCATTTTGGTTGATGATGGCTCAGTAGACAAAACTCCAGAGATTTTAAGAACTCTGAAGCCCGCTAGAATCATTACTTTGAGACGCAACTCTGGTCAAACAGCTGCTCTTGATGCCGGTTTTAAGGCTGCTAAGGGCGATTATATTGTTTCTTTGGATGGCGATTTACAAAATGATCCAGCTAATATTCCCGCTATGCTCGAGTATCTAAGTGCAAATAATTTAGACGTGGTTTGTGGCTGGAGACAAAAACGCAAAGATAGTTTTAGTAAAAAATTTATTTCCAAAGGCGCCAAAGCTTTGCGCAATCTCTTAATCAAAGATCATGTCCATGATGCTGGCTGTACTTTGCGCGTCTATAAAAGAGAGTGCTTTAACGGTATGTCCTTGCGTGGTGAATTGCATAGATTCATTCCAGCTCTATTAGTGTGGCGAGGTTTCAAGGTTGGAGAAATGCCAGTTAAGCATCGTGCCAGGATTTCAGGTCAAAGTAAATACACTATAACCCGTACCATTAAAGGCTTCATGGATATGCTGACTTTATGGTTTTTCCATAAGTTTGCCTCTAGACCACTTCACATGCTTGGAGCGATGGGACTGATTAGTAGTTTTATAGGTACTTTAATTGGAATATGGATGTTTGTTGAGAGAGTATTTTTAGGACACGGGATTAGTGGCAGAATGTGGCCGCTGGTCGCAGTATTTTTGGTTCTTTTCGGTGTACAAATATTTGTCAGCGGTTTAATCATGGACTTGATTATCAGAAGCTACAACCCAAAGTTTTATGAGATTAAAGAAGAAGAAAGTTAAAAATAATATTTTTTTTAAAGAACTTGAGGAATTTTTAGTAGAGGTTCTTCCACAAATTATTATTGTTTTAATTATTTTGATGGTTTTTTTTATTTTTACCGATCTCTATCAGTATTTAACAACAGAGCTTTGGTGGACTCAAGATAGCATCAACTATAAATATAGTACTATTTTTCTTTTAATTCTAATTGCTGGTTTTTCGTTTTTACCAATAAAAAAAATATATTCAAAATGGCCAAGATTTAGTTATTTAATAATCAGTTTATTTCTAATAATATTGATAGCTCATCAGAAATATAATAAGTTTTATGATAATTTACAACAATATCCTAAAATTAAAACCCTTAGTAAAAATTGGGGAATTCCTGGAAGTTGGGTTAAAATAACTGGTAAAAATTTTGGAGCAGCATGGCAACCTGGGAAAGTTTATTTAGGTGAAACAGAGATGACTATTAAAAGATGGGAAGATAAAGAAATTATTTTTGAAATACCCGTGAATGTTGGAAAAAATGAGCAAACTTTAAAAGTTTTTAATGCGCAAAATAATAAGCAAGAGAAATATTTTGAATATTATATAAAATTTGATTTAAAAGAAGCGAGTGAAATTTTAAAATGAAAAATTATTTGATTAAAAAAATAAAACAATTTTTGCCGATTTTTTTAAAAATAAATAATTTATTCTTTATTAGCATTATTTTTATTTATTTCATTTCAAGAATTTTATTTATTGACGTTGAAGTTACATTTAGAATTTATTATCTTTTTCCAGTCTCTTTATCTTTATTTCTGTTCGAGAAATCTTTTAAAAAATACAAAAATGATAGAAAAAATTTAAGTTTAAAATTAATAAATGGACTGGTCATAATTTTTTTGATTGCATCTCCAATAACAATAAACTATTCCACTCTAATATATGATGGAGTAAATAAAATATTTTTAATTTTCGGAATTATTTTTCTATATTTTTTTAATTTTAAAATTAAAAAAGATTTTGAAATAGAAAGAGATCATGAAAAATTCCTCTTATTATCTTTGGTAATATTATTCGTAATTATAAAAATACCTCTACTTAATAAAAGTTTTACAGGAAATAATACAATAAAATATAATACCTATGTTGAACCTGCCAAATATATGGCAGAGAGTAACAATCTTTTTCTTGTTAAGATAAAATATTTAGCTGACCCAATTAAAAATAGAGATGGTTTTGATAAAAAATTAATAGGAATACCAACACTGGAATGGTTTTTAGCAATCACATATAAAATATTTGGTTTAGAAAACATAGAAGTCAAAACAAGATTAGCTACGAGTGCGATAGGCTTATTAATTCTAGCAGCTTCATATAAAATAATTAAAAAAATAAAAAATAAAAGCACCGCTTTAATATTTTTATTATTATTGATTACAAATCCTCTATTTATTTTAATAACTCAGCTTACGACCTATGACTCAGTAATTCTTTTATTTTTTTTAATTTCATATTTATTGTTTTTGAAATATGAAGAAAAAAATGAAGAAAAATTCTTATTTTATTCTTCTCTAGTTTTTAGTTTATCTTTTTTATCGAAAGAGGTCGCAATTATATGGGGACTTCCTTTTTTTAGTGCATATATACTTTTTTCAAATAAAACAAACATAAAAAAAACCATCACAGAAATATTTTTATTTTCTTCTGTAATTGCTTTTTCATTTTTAATATTTAAAATTTGGGCAAATTCACTACTTTATAATAAGCTTATCAGCTTTATAATTTTCGCAATCTTTTCTCTAATTGTTTATATTATTTCTAAAAAAGCTTCTAAAATATTTAAGAATATTAATATTTTTAGTGAATATCTAGTAAAGAAAAAGTATTTATTAATAATTCTTTTGACAATTCTTTTTCTGTTGGGAATTTTCTTATTTAAATTGGAAATAAAAAATTGGTCAGAATTTATTACAGATAAAAAAATAATATTTTATTGGCCAATGTATGAATATATTATAAATGCTAGGCAGATACTTTATATATCGAGCTTAATATTTTCAACCTCTTTGCTAGGATTTTTTGCACTATTTATAGATAAATCAAAAAATACTAAATTTAAAAAATTTATTTTTATTTTTGCATTTGGTTTACTTGTCTACTTAATCTTAGCCTCAAAAGTAATATTTTTTCACAATTATTACAATATAAATTTTGTATATTTATATTTATTACTATCAGCTTATTTTTTAAGTATCGTTGCAAGAAATTTGGGACTAACTACAAAAATTATTTTTTTTGCAGTCTTTGCTTTGCTCATATATAAGTCGAATAGAGAAGTTTGGAAAGAGCTCCTAATTACAGAAAAAAGTGGTTTTACAGAACTCACAGAGTTTATGATAAAAAATAATGAAAAAGATAACTTTTATATAGATAACGACAATACCCTGTCCATCTCCATAAGCACTGATTTGCCAAGAATAACAACCCTGAACTACCCAGAAATCCAAGCAGATATCAAGAAAATTGGCTTCTCTGAAACAATGAAAAAATATAAAATCAAATATTTAGTAGCTTCTCAAGAAATTGATTATGAAAAATATGCCCCAGTTTTCACTAATTTAGATTTGAAAAAAATAGATTCTACAAAAAGAGAAAATTTGATTCTTGAAAAGTTTAGTGGAAGTAAAAAAGAAGAATCGTCAAGAGAAATTAAAGGAAAAGCTTTGCAAATTAGAAATGAAAATATATTTGACTTAGAAACAGAGATAGGAGATTATAAAGTATACAATTTATGGAATGATTGAAATTATGAACAAGAAATCTAAAATATATGTGGCTGGATATAAAGGAATGGTCGGCTCAGCCATATTAAGAGAACTAAAAAATCAGGATTATACAAATTTCTTGTTAAAAACGAGAAAAGAACTTGATCTTACCAACCAAAAGCAAGTAAACGATTTTTTTGCCAAAGAAAAGCCAGAGTATGTTTTTTTAGCCGCAGCCAAGGTGGGGGGGATTCAAGCAAATAACACATACAGAGCTGAGTTTATTTATTCTAATATCTGCATACAAACCAACATTATTCACGCCTCATATAAAAATAAGGTAAAGAAGTTGCTTTTCCTTGGTTCTTCATGTATTTACCCAAAACTAGCTCCTCAGCCAATTAAAGAAGATTATCTACTCACTGGAGCTTTGGAACCGACCAATGAACCTTATGCTGTAGCCAAAATTGCTGGATTACAAATGTGCAAATCTTACCGAGATCAATATAATTGTAATTTTATTTCCGTTATGCCAACCAATCTCTATGGACCTAACGATAATTATGACCTCGAAAATTCTCATGTTTTACCAGCTTTACTTAGAAAATTTCATGAAGCAAAAGTGAATAAAAAAAAGGAAGTGATAGTCTGGGGAACAGGCAAAGCAATGAGAGAATTCATGTATGTTGATGACATGGCTAGAGCATGTATTTTAATCATGCAAGAATACAACAATAGAGAAATTATAAACATTGGCACAGGTGAAGATATCACTATCAACCAGTTGGCTGAAACCATTAAAAAAGTGGTTAAATTTAGCGGCAAAATTACATTCGACGCAAGCAAACCAGACGGAACTCCAAGAAAATTGCTGGATATTAGCAAGCTAAAAAAATTGGGATTTGAAAACAAACATAGTTTAGAAGATGGCATTAGAATAACCTACAATGATTTTCTCAAAAACCATAATTAGCTTAAAAAGTAACATTAAGCAATTTGAATCACAAGCAAAAAACTCAGGCTGGCTGGTTTTTGATTCAATCGCCAAAAATATTTTTAATTTCGTCTCTGCTATTTTTCTAGCCAGATATTTAGGTCCTAGTCAATATGGCTTGCTGAGCTATTCTATGGGCTTTACCGGAATGTTTACTTCGTTGATCACATTGGGATTAGATAATCTTTCAGTTAGAGAAATTAGTGGAAGCAGTAAAAAAGAAATAAATAAGATATTAGGATCATCTTTTGCCCTAAAATTAATTGGCTATTTTGTGATGGTTTTAATAATTATCACAAGCACTCTATTCCTTAAAACAAATGCGCCAGAAAGTGGAAAATTAATATTCTTTTTGACTGCTGGATATTTATTTCATACTATTTTTGCTATAGATTATTTTTTTCAAGCTAACTTACAATCTAAAAAAACTGTAATATCCAATCAAATTGGCATAACAGTGGGCTTTATCTTTAAAATTTTTGCTATTTACTTAAAATTACCATTGATTTATTTCGCCATCTCCTTTATTTTGGAGAGTTTACTCATCGCTCTCTCCATGTTTTTTAGCTATCAAAAAGCCAACTCCATTTTTAATTGGAGAATAGATAAAAAAATCATGAGGTTTTTGTTGATGGCAAGTCTACCAATTATTATAAGTGGACTGATAAATTCATTTTTTAGAAGATTTGACCAAGTATTGATACAAAATATTCTTGGAAGCACTGAAAATGGCTACTACGCTGTGTCTAAAAAAATTTCAGAGAGCATTTATTTTATTCCTGCTGCTATTAGCATGTCAATTTTTCCAACTCTGGTAAAAATTAGTAAAGATAAAAAAAGGTTTGAATCTATTTACATGAAGATGAGTTCAATTCTATTTTTTACGTCAGTTGCAATTGTAATATGTGTTATTTCTCTCTCAGATCTTTTAATACCAATGCTTTTTGGTCAGAAATTTATCAGCTCTGCACTTTTACTAAAAATCTCTATTTTAGCAGCACCTTTTGTATTTTTAGATAGTTTGAACATTAGATGGTTATTAATTAATAACAAGCAAAAATACTATATTGTTTCAAGTTTATTTGGACTAGTAACTACAATTTTAATGAACATTGTTTTATTAAATAAAATTGGAGTAATTGGAGCAGCCATCTCATATCCGATATCATGGTTCATAAACTCATTTTTAATCTACTTACTCATTCCTCAAACAAGACGGGGAGTAATTTTGCAAATAAAATCTATCTTATTAACTCCAAGATTTATAAAAAATATTAAAATCTAAAATATGTTCTCTCAAATTAAAAATTTTATTAAAAATAGAAAAATAACAAATTATTTTAAAACTAATTTTGATAAAAATGTACTAATTAGCTATATTGTTTATCCACTAAGATTTAAAAAATCTGATGGACATAACAATCAATTAGAAATAAAAACAATTGCCAATGTCTTCAAAAAACTTAGTTACAACGTTGACATCGTCTTTTATGCGTCAAATGAAAAACTCAATTACAAAAAATACGATCTAGTATTTGGCTTTGGTAAACCATTTGTAAAAAGTGTCAACTCAAAGAAAAAAATAAAAAGAATTTTCTATGCTACAGGTTCACATCCAGATTTCCAAAATAAACAAACAAAAAAAAGATTAGAGGAAGTTTTTTTGAAAACTGGTATCAAGATGTCTGATTCGTGTCGATTTGCTAAAGAATACTCCAAAGAACAATATTCTATTGCTGATGCAATTATTCTCCTTGGCAGTGAAGCTACTAAAAAAACTTATGGAAACATAGCTCATAAAATTTTTACTATCAATACTTTTTTTAATCCAAATATCTTAACTTTAGGAAACGTCGTTCTAATAAACGAACAGATGAAAAAATCATTTTTGTATTTTACTAGTAACGGAGCTATTCATAGAGGACTAGACGTTCTATTAGAGCTTTTTGAAAAAAATGAACAATATGATTTATATGTTTCAAGCAACTTAGATAAAGAAAAAGAATTTCTTAACCATTACAGCTCTAAACTATATAAAAAAAATATTCATTATCTTGGCTACAATTCTATACTTTCTAAAAATTTTAAAAAACTCGTGAATAATTGCGCCTTCTCAATACTTCCATCATCTTCAGAAGGACAATCAACTTCTATCACAAACCTCTCTGCCTGTGGTTTAATACCACTCATTACAAAAGAATGTGGCTTTGACTTAGAAGATAAGTCTATTACAATTAAAAAGATTGATTTTGACTCTATAAAAGAAGCTGTTGATAAGTCTCAAACTATGTCTCTTGTAGAAATTGATAAAATAATAAAAAAAATAAAAAAACATTTTTCAGAAAATTACACTCTAGCTAACTTTGAAAAAGAAATTGAAAGCATTGTTTTAAAAATTACAAACTAAAAAATCAAGAAATAAAAATGAATAAAATATACGATTCAGTTATTATAGGTGCTGGGATTACTGGTGTTAGCGTTGCTAGATTGCTTCAAAAAAAAGGAAATAACGATTTTATTGTTCTTGAAGAATCAAAAGAACCTGGCGGATTGTGTAGAAGTATTAGCCACAATGGTCATAATTTAGATATCGGTGGTGGACATTTTTTATGTACTAAATATCCTGAAGTTTATGATTTCATTTTTGAACACATCCCAAAAAGTAAATTCAATTTTTACCCAAGAGTTTCTAAAATAGAAATAGAAAATACGATAATAGATTATCCTGTAGAAGCAAATGTCTGGCAACTTCCAATAAAGAAACTCATCGAATATCTTATTTCGGCAATGCAAAGTGGAGAACAATTGAAGAAAAAAGAACCAAAAAACTATGATGAATGGATACACTGGAAATTGGGAGAGAAAATTGCTAACAACTACATGCTACCTTACAACAAAAAAATATGGGGTGTTAACCCATCCGAAATGGATATTGACTGGTTACATAAGATTCCTAGATTGGATTTGACGGAAATATTAAGATCTTCTCTAGAGAAAAATTCTGATCCAAGATTTATGCCAAGCCATAGTGGATTTTACTATCCAAAAGAAGGAGGTTTTCAAGTAATTTTTGATAGTATTTATAAAGAAATAAAAGATAATGCTGTTTTGAACTACCAGATAAAATCCATCGAAAGAAAAGGTGGAATTTGGGTAATAAATAATGAAATATATGCGAAAAAAATAGTGAACACAGCTCCATGGACATCTTTAGAAACTGCACTCTCTCCAGCAGCTACTTTAAAAAAGCATTTTAAAAACTTAAAAAATAATTCAATCGTTGTCTCATTATTCGAAAGCAAATACTCTCATAACTGGCACTGGCTATATGTTCCAGAAATTAAGAAAAAATTCCATAGACTATTTTATATCAGCAACTTTTCTGAATCTAGCAAAAAAGGTGGAATATATTCTGAAACAAATATAAAAAGATGGAGCAAAAACAATACTTTAGATGGTAAAAAACCAATATTTGAACACAAAAACGAATATGCCTATCCAATTCCAGTTCTAAACCACGCGAGGTCAATTGATAAAATTCTAAAATATTATGAAAAAAGGTCACTCTATGGAGTAGGGAGATGGGGACAATGGGACTACTTCAATTCAGATGTTTGTATAAAAGAAGCAATGAACTTTGTGGACAAGATTTACTAATGAAAAAATTCTTCAAAGTAATATTAGCCTTTATAAAATTAAGCAGAATAAAAGTCAATTCAGATGAAATTATTTTAATTTGCTCATCTGGAATAGGAGATACTTATTTTATCTGCGCACTATCAAAAGAAATAGAGAAGCGGCATAAAGCTAAAGTTTCTGTATTAATTAAGCCACAACATTTACCAATCGCAGAATCTTTTAAGAAGAATTTAAGCAGAGTTATCGTTTTTGATGAGGCGTTAATAAAATATACAAAATTGTTTGGATTGAGGATAAAAAAAGGAAAATTCTTTTACGCTCACCCCGGAGTGATTTTTTATCCAAGAAAAATTAGATTTTTAGGAGATAAGATAAATTTACTAGACTCATACAAAACCCTTTTCAAATTAAGTAATGCTGCAATTCTTTTAGAACCAAATTATAAAAAAATAACTAAAGTTATTGATATTAAAAATAAAAAAATTGCTTTTTTAGCTCCAGAATCCAGCACCGCCGGTGAATTACCATTAACTTTTTGGGGGAATGTCGTTGATCTGCTAGAAAAAAAAGGCTACGACATAATTATAAATTCTACTAAAGATAAATATTTATTTGGAAAAAACAAAACTACTTTAGATCTAAAAGATATTCCATTAATTGTAGAAAAAAGTGATTTATTTATATCTGCTAGAAGCGGAATCTCAGACCTAGTAGCTGAAACAACAACTAAAAAAATAATTATTTATAATAATCACTCTTGGTATGATGGTACCATTTTTAATGGTAGTAGCTTTAAAAAAATGAAGTTTGGTAAAAATATAAAAGAAGTTATTTATAAAACAGCTAATCAAACAATTAAAGATATTTCCAAAATAATATAAAATATGAAAACAAACCTCTTACTCATCCCATTTAATAGACCTCACTATCTAAAGCAAGTACTTTCTGGACTGAAAGCGAATGATTTTAAAAAAGTCTTTGCTTTTATCGATGGACCTCGTAACGAAGATGACAAAAAAGGGATAAAAAAGGTAATAAAAGTACTAAAAGATCATGGCATAACCAACATCAACGCTCAAAGAAAAAACTTAGGAATAAACCCTGCTTTTGAAACGGCCATCTCTTGGTTTTTTGATAATGTAGAAGAGGGTGTAATTTTAGAAGAAGATTGTGTTCCAAACAAATCGTTTTTTTCTTTTGCCGACGCAATGTTTAAAAAATATAAAAATGATAAAAGAGTTGGAATGATTTCTGGAACAAACTTACATCCAAGTAATGATAATTCTTATTTATTTTCTCATCAATTTGGTATTTGGGGTTGGGGCACTTGGAGAGATAGGTGGCAAAAATACACTAGAATAAAAAAGAAAAAAGATATAAAAATTTCTTTTTTTGAATTAATAAAATTTACAAAATCTTTTGCAGGAGTCTTAACTCTCAAAACTAAATTTAAAAGATTAACTTATCCAAAAATGGGCTTTTGGGATATGAATTGGGTTTACACGAATACTATAAATAACTGGTTTTGCATTATCCCTAGCAAAAATTTAATCAAGAATATTGGTCATTTCGGCAACAGCAGTAATAAAAAAACCAGATATCACGATAGAGAAACAGTTAAGATAGATGTTAATAATTTAAAACATCCAATAGTCGAACAAGATGTTAAATATGACAGATTTATTGACAGGGATTATAATTTTTTGCCAGCCATCAAGACTTTTATTTTCCAAATCATCAATTTCAAGAAGTTTTCTTGATTGTCTCTAATATGCCCTCTTCAAATGGGGTGAAATCGTCTTTTATTTTGAGGAGTTCGGCATTATTCATTAAAAATCCAGGTCTTAAGTTTGTTTTTTCAAAAGTTACCTTTGCTTTTTTACCAATGACTTCCGTTATCTTTTGAATTAATTTGGAAACACTGAGTAGTTCAGTGGAAGTTATATTCAGTGGTCCAGTTTTTTTCTTTTCCACCATGTTTAAAATGGCATTAACCAAATCTTTAGCATAAATTAAATTTATTTTTCTACTTCTTCCACCAAAAAAAGTAATTTTTTCTCCATTTTTAATGTTATTGATTAGTAATGGGATTAGCCTACTATTTTTAGCATCAACATATTTGTCTCCAGGTCCATAAACATAACTGGGCCTAGGAAGGTAGATTCTCATCTCAGGATTATTTATGGAATAAAAATTAGAAAGAATTTCTAAAAACAATTTTGAAACTTGATAGCCGCTAGGATGTTTCAAGCTGGTTGTTTTAAGATCATCTTCTCCAACTTTTTTCTTTTTTACTCCAGAATAGACCTCAGCGGAGCTTAATAAGACCACATCTCTTATGTTTCTTTTTTTAGAAAAATTTAGTATATTCAAAGATATTCTAGAGTTCACATCGCAGACATCGTTGGCAAATTGTTTTTTAAAATTACCATTTCCATCCAAAGCGGCACAATTGATTAGAACGTCAAATTCTTCATTTATTGCATCAAAATCTTCAATTAATACTGGATCAACTTTCAAAACAGATTGATTTTTTAAAATCACTTTTTTTCTAGAAGTAAATGTTAAATTTGCTTGCAATTCGGTGAGTCTTGCAACAAAATTTTTACCAATAAAACCAGTTCCTCCAATTATTAAAACTTTTTTATTTTTCCAAAATGAATTCATAATATTAATTTATCATCTATGAGTATTACTTTATATAAGATGTTTAATTATTTTTTTTAGGCCTTGCTCTAAGATAATTTTCTTAATGTAAAAAATCGTCGCGAAATATCTTCCGAAATAATTATTAATTATCCAAAACGTTTCAAAATAGGCTATTCTCTTATCCGAGCTCATTCCGCCATGGTTAAAAAAAGCAATTTGCCTATCAATATATTTGTATTTAGGGCTGTGTTCAAACAATTTACAGCATAATTCAAAATCGCCAGATGACTTATAATTTTCATTGTAACCACCAACTTCACCAAAAAGTGTTTTTTTAATAAACATCGACTGATGTGGCGGCATCAATCCCTTTTTTAGATTTTCTTTAGTTAGTCGATTTTTCTTTATAATTTGATGTTTTTTATAAACCTTAGTCACAATGGCACTCAATAAATCGACATCATCATTTATTTGTTTAAAAACATCTTCGAGAACTTTATTGTCAAAAAACTCATCATCTGAATTTAAAAAAAATAAGAATTGCCCAGTAGAGGCTGCCGCTCCTTTGTTCATTGCATCATAAATACCAGAGTCTTTTTCGCTAACAAAATAATTAATTCTGTTGCGATATTTATTCAATATTTTTAATGTTGAATCACTAGATGAGCCATCAATAGCTATCAATTCCCAATTAGTAAAAGTTTGAATAAACAAAGAATTTAAACTTTTTTCCAGAGTCTTTTCAGAATTAAAAGTTATAACAATAATTGAAAAAAATGGATTTTTACTCATTTTAAAAGTTCCATAATTTTTTTAGAAAAATTTTCTTTTTTACTCAAGCTAAAAAAGTGAGATTTTTTTGCTATTTCTAAAGAAGTTGGGATATCAGAACAAAGCACTTTACATCCGCAAGCCTCAGCTTCTTTAATTGGTAAACCATAACCCTCATAAAGACTGGGGTAAACAAATAGATCAGCGATGGAATAAAAAACTGCCAAATCCTCGTCCACGACGTCTTTGATAATCTGGATTTTCTTATTACCATTTTTTTTAATTATTTCTAACTCTTTATCAGAATTCCACCATCTAGAACTAAGCAAATAAAGTTGGTGAGGAATTTTATTTTGGATAGCTTGAAATGACTTCAATAAATTCAAAATATTCTTTCTTGGACTGATCGACCCACAATAAAAAATAAATGGCAATTTTAAGCCATATTTCTTAACAATTTTATTAATTTTTTCTTGATCAACGATTTTTTTAAAAATTGAGCTAATTGCTAAATGTTCAACTACAATTTTTTGCTCACTTATTTTTGGATAAAATTTCAAGATTTCACCCTTGGTAAATTGAGAAATAGCAATAACCTTGTCAGCAAATTTTAAACTTATACCTAAAAGCACATTCATATATAAAGTATCAAATATTTTGTAAGCTTTTAGTTTGGGATATTTAAATGCGAGGTCTAAAACATAGATAATTTTTTTAAACGGCAAAAAAAGATGGAAAAGAGGAATAATGTTTTTTGTATAAATTACTTCATCAATTTGATTTTTTAGTAAATTAATTGTTAAAAGAAGATTGTCCCAAATTAATTTATTGGTTTTACTGATATAAACGACTTCTAAGTTGGGATATTTAAAAACAAAATTTTTTTCATCGGTAAAAACAAAAAAATTCTCTTTTTTTTCTAAATTATATTTTGCAAGATCAGTTTCAATAAAAGATCTTACTCCATTTTTACTCAAACCTCTGGCAATTAAAGCAATTTTTTTCATCTTTATAAGTTTTTATAAACCTCCAAATACTCTTCAGCAACCTTCTGCCAAGACATTTTAACAGCTCTCTTTCGGCTTTCTTTACCCATGGCCACTCTTAGATCCTTATCTTTATACAAGAGATTGAGTCTCTCAGCAATTGCCTCTGAATCAGCCTGTGCTACTAGAAAACCATTCTCACCTAATAATTCTTTGCTTCCTCCTACTGGGGTGACAATAATCGGTAAACCACAAGCCATCGCTTCTAGCACAGCATTGCTCATTCCTTCATTCAAAGAGGGTAGACAAAAAACATGACATTTTGGCAAATGTTCTTTCAACCAACTTTTATCTTTTTTGCCAACAAAACTAACTTTTTTGTCTAATTTAAGTTCTTGAGCTTTTTCTTCTAAGCTTTCTTTCAAATCACCATCACCAATCAATAATAATTCAACATCTTTTTTATCTTTGGCAAATTTTGCAAAAGCTTCAATTAAAAAATTTAAACCTTTTTTAGCTCCCATAATAGTTGCACCAGCTGTCACGGTAAATTTTTTATATTTCTCTTTTTCCGTAACGCTATCAAAAAACTCAGTATTAACTCCATTGCCAATAATTTCATAATCAAGTTCATCATTAGTTCTTTTGGCCAAACCCATTAAACCCTGACTATTAACAATTACTTTTTCTGCTTCATTCCACAAATACTTAACGAGTGGTCTATATAAATAATCTATTAATTCAAAGCGTGGGTTATAAAAAGGCACATCCACTCCGCGCAATGAAATCAAATATGGCAGAGCAAACTTCTTTTCCAAAAGCAAGCCTTGCCAAGCTCCAGGATAACCAAAAAAATGAGCAAGATCATAGCTATTTTGTCTCAATAAATCCATTGCCTGCAGATAAGAATTTTTAATGTAAAGAAGCATGTTGAAAGGATTTTGCTTCTGATAATAACTTTCTGATTTTCGACCAATCGGCACTTTATAAATACCAATGTTTTCGGAAAGTTTTTCTGATTCATAAGTATCGCGCAAAGACGATGTAATAAGATCAATTTTTATTTCTTCACTTTTGGCAAATTCTTCTAAAAGATTCTTAGTGGCATTGGCTACACCACCGCCAAGAGGAGGAAATTCATAGGAAAAAAGTAAGATACGTTTTTTTACCATCAAGCAATTATGCCATAAAAAGAGATTTTCTTGCTATACTAATAGCGTGTTTAAAAAATCTTTGCTAATTATATTTTTTTCAGGACTCTTTGCTCGTTTATTTCTAATGCCTTGGGCCATGCAAGCTGATTTGCTCTCCATAACTTATCGTGCTCATTTAATCAGTGAACACAAAATCTGGAATTTAGAAACAGGCCAACCTTTAGGACATTATACTTATGTGGCCAATTTTTATTTAATCAAAGGATTGAATGGCGTTTTCCATTTTCTGGAACAAGATATCAATTCTTTTTATCCAGACCAATTCGTCACTATTATAAAAGGTAACACTTCTAGTGTGGGTGACTGGCTGAATTTTATCGAGCAAAAACAAATCAATCTATTTATTTTTTTGCTGAAAATTCCTCATTTATTAGCTGATATTGGAGTTTTTATTTTGTTAGCAAAATTTTTGCAAAAATCTAAAAAACGCCTATTAACCTTAGTTATTTGGTGGCTCAATCCAGTAAATGTCTATGCTTTTTATATTTTTGCTCGTCATGATGCCTTAACTTTGTTTGCATTATCTTTAATGTTAATTTTCTTGGCTAGAAAAAAAATATTAGTCTCTCTCATTGCTTGGTTTGCCGCCTTTGAAATCAGATTCCAACCTTTGCTTTATCTTCCAATTGTCTTAATTCATATATTAAAAGAATACAAAGAAAAAATTAAAGCCAAATTTATTTGGATTAGTTTAGTGTCGGTAATTCTTGCATTAATAATTTATTTATTAATCAGTGGATTTGATCAATTATTTGAATTTGTTCAAAAGCCATTTGTCTTAGCTAGCAGCGTTGGTCGTTCCAGTACTTTCAGCCAATTGTTTATTTTTGCTATAGTTTATGCTCTTCTCAATCTCCTTTATCTTTTCATCAAAAAAGTCAGAGATCCTCAAGAATCTTTCCTACAACTTAACCTAATTCTATATGTCAGTTTAGCTGCCTATTTTCTCATTAATGATTTTTCACCTCATTACTTTGTCTGGCTGTCACTTTTTGCCAGCGTCAGTGCTTTGCTCAGTAAACAATTCGTTTATGCTTATTTACTTTCTATCTTGGGCTGGGGAGTGATGGGTTTAGTCAACCCAGGCAATTTTGCCATTAACCAAAATCTATTTTTACCTCTTTCACCAGTCATTTTTAATACGCCTCAATTAGCCTATCTTATCCCGCATCAAACTCTGATCTTTAATTTTGGTCGACTAATTTTTAGCGGTGGCTTGCTCTGGTCAAGCTATCTGGCGATTAAATATCTAATCAAAGATATGAATTTCAAAGAAACTTGGAAAAAAAGTCTGAAAGTTGGCCTCTTTTTATTAGCCTTTTTACCCTTAGTCTTTGCTAAACCAGTTCAAGCAGCCAAAGTACCCATCTTGGAAGAAAACAGTCAAGAAAAAGTTCTTTTGGAAGCAGGAGCTGTTTATCAAAACTCTTTTATTGCAAACAGCGATAATTTTGGTGCTCTCGATCTTAAATTTGATACTTCACGCAGCAGCGAACAAAAATATTTAATTTTCAGACTCAAAGCTGATGGAGCAGAAGATTGGTATTACCAGAATCGCTATGATGTGGCCGATTTTTATAATAACGCTTTTTATCCTTTTGGTTTTCCTCCTATTAGTGACACTCTAGGTAAAAAGTTTATTTATGAGGTCGAATTGATTGATGCTGGTGACTATCCACTCTATATTTATGACGATAGCTACATTGTCTCCAAAGAGGGTAGCATGGGAGAAATCGCCACCATTATTCAAAAAGATCTTAAGGCAAAGTGGCAAGCTCAAAAACCCTTCTTTATCTTTTGGCTTATTGCTTTAGGAATAAATTTAGTATTTTTCACAACAGCTATTTTTTGGCCAAAAAAATAGAAAACCACTCGATTTGAGTGGTTTTAAAATTTGGGCAATTCCCCAACCTTATCCGCGAAACTAAGTTTATTATAAACAAAGTTTCATTTTTTTCAAGTTTTCTTTTCTTTTTACTGGGCGTGGACCGAAGGGGAATTGAACCCCCAAATCTTATTTCGCGGATAAGATTATGCACCTGCACTCCGGCCCGCAAAATAATTTTCTCACTGCTATATTTCAACTACTGCTACAATTAGCTAAATGCTCAAACGTCTTCTTTATCAATTACGTCAGTTTCTTTACTATCCACTGCGTGATTTTGCTTACCTAACGCATCCGCTTTTTAATGCCAATACTAACTCTGACCAGCTTGCTCAAAAACAAATCCTCAATCAATATCTATCCATGCGTAAGACCGGGCTTTTGCCTTTACCCATCAACCAAGTTGGCTGGCGAGCTTTTTCCCAATTTGATGAAGATGGCATTTTGCTTTATATTTTCAGCATTATTGGCAGCACCAATCGAATAGCCGTGGAAATTGGGGCGGATTGCCAAGCAGACTTTTTTGCTTTTCCAGAAAGCAATACCACTAATCTTCTGGTCAATCATGATTGGCAAGGTCTGATTATTGACGCTTCCAAGAGAAATATCAAAAAACTCAAAAGATTCTTTCGTAACTGTAAAAGCACCACTTACAAACCACCTGTTTTACTTCAAGCCTTAGTTAATCGAAAAAACATCAATAATTTGATCAAAAAATCTGGTTTTATTGGAGAAATAGATTTATTTTCTCTTGATGTTGATAGCAATGATTATTGGCTATTTCAAGCGCTTGAAGTCATTAAGCCTCGAGTCTTGGTCTTGGAGATTAACCAATTTTGGCAAGATCAAGCAGCAGTCAGTATTCCTTATCAAAACGACTTAGATACTTTCCTAAAATTGCGCCAGACAAATCCTAGTTATTTTGGCGCTTCACTCACTGCCATGGTCAAATTAGCCAAAAAGAAAGGCTACCGTCTAGTCGCTCTTAATAGTTTTGGCCACAATGCCTTTTTTGTGAAAAAAGATTTGGGATTAAAATTCCTACCGACTCTGCCAGTCAAATATGCTGTAAAACAAGCGGCGCCTAGTCATGGCTTGAAGTGGGTGAGGGTATAAAAATGTAGCGTGATCGTTGCTAATTTGCTCTAAAATCCCTATCATTAATCTATGTTTGCTATTGCTGCCAAATTACGTCGATCAGAGGGTTTGAAACATTCAGTTCTGACTATTTTCTCATATGGTTTAGCCTCTGCTTTTTCTGCTCTGGCTGTTATTCTAATTTCGCGCTTGCTTGGCCCAACTAGTTTCGCTGATTTCTCAGTAGCTTTTTCATTGTCTCTGATTCTTAATCGCCTCAATGATTTCGGTCTCTCCATGGTGATTCAAAAAATCGTTGGAGGAGAGTGGCGTCGTCCCAAAATTAATGCTTATTTGTCTTTAATTTTAAAATATCGTCTAATTATTTCCATTTCATTAATTTTACTTGGTTTGGTTTTTTCAGGCGCAATTTCAAATTATCTACAAATTAGTAATCACGTCCTCATTCCTCTAACTTTTCTTTTTAGTTTTTCCGTTACTTATTTCGAATCTTCTCAAATTACTTTGCAAAGCTTAGGAAAATTTAAAATAGCTGCCTACAACTATCTATTGCCTTCTTTTATTAAGTTTAGCTTTGCTTTAGTTATTTTTTTGCTAAAAATCACCGATGTTCAATTAATTTTAGTCATTTATTTACTCAGCACTCTGCCAAGTCTAATTATTGCTGAATATCTCAAGCCAAAATGGATTAAGTATGAACTTGGTCAAAAATTCAAAAAAGAGCAGGGAAAAATTCTAGAATTGCTCAAACACTCGGCTTTTGCCATCGTTGCTGCTGGCATTATCGAGAATATGGATCTTCTTTTTGCCAAACACTATTTATCCTCTTATGAAGCTGGTCTACTAGCAGGGGTTAATCGCATTGCCATGCTACTATATGTAGTAGCATACGCTCTCGCCAACGTCTTAAACCCACGAGTGGCAGCTTATAAAAGCCGTGCTAATTTTGATTCATTTCTCAAAAAATCTTGGGGGATTGTTGCTTTAGCTGTTTTGGGTTTCTTTCTAAGTCTACCTTTTGCTCCTTTGCTCATTCACTGGACCATTGGTCCTGCTTACGCCAGTGGCAATGAGATTTTAATTGTTCTTTTAGCCGCTGGTTTTATTAGTATTGCTCTCATGCCTTTTATCGCCACTTTTTACGCCTTTAAAAGCAATCGCTATTTCTCACTAGCTGCCTTGCTGCAATTAGTTATTGTTCTTGCTGGAAATTTTTATTTCGTGCCAAAATTAGGCCTAACTGCTAGCGTTTACACTAGATTAATCGCTAGAGTCGCTTTATTGGTCTTCACTTGGCTAATGTTGTGGCTGAATTACAGGAGAGAGTTTGGGAAGAGGAAGTAACTTGATCGGGCCACACTTTGTCAATATTTATTTGCGCTTTAATACCAAAAACTCCATTTTTGTCGAGTTGCGCCAAACAGATTAAAGAGCTTAAATCTCCAGGCACTTCCAATTTATCAAGTGGTAAAGATATACAGCTAAGTGGAAACACTCCCATATCACCAGCAAATAAAGTAAAAACTTCTCCATCTACTATTTGAGTAGCGCTTGAATTAGGAATACCTAATTTTAGCTTAACTACGCGTGAAGCCTTTATGGACATTTCTTCTGAAAAACCAATTTTTTTAGCGCTAAGGTGAGCCTTCAATTTTGTCGCTAGCTTATTATCAATTACCAAATGAAAAGTTTCTCCAAGAGGAATCTCTTTTTTCAGCCCCCCGAACTTCTTAAAAATCTCTCGCAAAATTTCTCTGTTTGAATACTCTGTCCGTCCTGATTGTTCTGGTGTGCTCATTTTGATTTTCTTTTTTTGTGATCCAGTTTTAATATTCAGCGAATATATCAAATGAGAGCATACTTTTCAAGAAGTGTGACAATCTATAACTTCCTCTCCCATCCCTCTCAGATCTTTGCTAAAATCAGCATACTTATGTTTGAATACTTAAATGGCAAAACAATTTTAATAACTGGCGGAGCTGGCTTCGTGGCTTCGCACATTTGTGATGCACTCCTAGAGGCTGGGGCGACGGTCATCGCTGTCGATAATTTCATCACTGGTAGAAGAGAGAACATTGCCCATTTAGAAGAACAAGAAAATTTCCACCTAGTCGAAGCCGACGTCAGTATTCCTACCGCGGATTATTTAGATGTTTTTCTTGATCAAATGCGCGCCACTGCTCCAGAAAAAGCCAAGATTGACGCCATCATGCATTTTGCTTCTCCAGCTAGTCCACCTGTTTATCAACAATATCCTGTCGAAACATATCTAGTCAATTCGCTTGGCACACATAATCTTTTGAGCTATTTAGAAAAAAATTATCCAGAGGCTCGTTTTCTCTTTGCTAGTACTTCTGAGATCTATGGCGATCCAGCCATTCACCCTCAAAAAGAAGATTACTGGGGCAATGTCAACCCAAATGGAGAACGCTCCTGTTATGACGAGGCTAAACGCCTAGGAGAGACTATTTGTGGCGTCTTTACTCGTAAGTTCCAGCTGGATATCCGCATTATTCGTATTTTTAATACTTATGGCCCCAGAATGCGTGATGATGACGGTCGTATTTTGCCAACTTTTATCAATCAAGCTCTGCAAAAAGAAGCTTTGACCGTTTACGGCGATGGCAAACAGACTCGCTCTTATTGCTATGTCAGTGATCTCGTCAAAGGCATTTTGCTCATGCTTAGTAAAGAAGGCTTGGCGGGTCAAACCATCAACTTAGGCAATCCAGATGAATATACTGTCTTAGAAACTGCTGTCTTGGTGCAAAAAATCATCAATGAGAGCGTCACTCAAGAAAATATTATCTTTAAAAACCTCCCAGCCGACGACCCAACTCGCCGCAAACCAGATATTAGCAAAGCCATCGAGCTACTTAATTGGCAACCAGAAGTAGATTTTCGCACTGGTCTGGCTAAGATGATTGAGTACTTCAAGTAGCGTCTTATAACTTTGCTATTTTTGATATATTCCTATATAATTCGATCTGTATAAGACGATAAATCAGGATAATTGCTATCCCTATTTTTAAATCTTATTTCTTTAATTGTTCTTTAAAAATTTGCGAAAAGAAATGCAAAGCGAGATGACAATTTGAAAATAAATTTTGTTTTTAGATTGTCGTCCCGCTTTGTAAAAAAAAGCGGATAAACTTATTCATATGGAGGAAATATGTGCGCAATGAATGCAATGCAGATTATTGAAGGAATTCCTTTTTTAGGAGGGAAATTGAGCCAGTTAGACTTTGTAGTCGCCAGAGAAATGGCATCTACAGTCGTCAATGCTAAATTTGATAAAGATAAAATTATAGTAAAGATGGATACCCAGGAAAGATGTACTGACACCGTTATGGAAGGAGTAATGCTCCTCCTCGGCCTTACGGAATCGCCAGATGTGTTCTGGCAGCATGGAGCCTGGCAGTGTGCCTGCTGGGTTATCAACGAAAAGGAAAAAGAAGAAATAATTAAAAAGTTGATATCAGAAATGCCAGCAATTAAATTTGTCTGGCAAAAGTAACGCAAATTTTTAAGAACAGAAGGCGGCCTTAACGGGCCGCTTTTTGCGTTTTATGCCATTCATCTCCTCTTGGCTTTCAACACAAATCACGGCATAATGAGTTAATCATGATTTATCTGATTTTGCTTTTAGCCTTTGTTTTGCGCCTACCTCTTCTCAATGGTTCTTTTTGGCTAGATGAGGCTGCCCAATTCTTAGAAAGTGCTCGGCCCTTGTCACAGCAGCTAAATATTGTTGACGATTTTCAACCACCACTGATGCATTTGCTCACTTTTTTCAGTATTCGTTTAGGTAATTTATTTGGCTTAGGGCAAACGGAGTGGTTTTTACGTTTAATTCCTAGTTTAATTCCAGGAGTTCTAACCATTTGGGCACTTTACCATCTGGCGCTTAAGCTGACTAATCGCAAAATTGCCCTGCTCAGCAGTCTTTTTGTAGCTACTTCTTCTTTCCATATTTTCTATTCTCAGGAATTGCGTCCTTATAGTTTGCCTGCACTATGGGCCATTCTAGCTACTTGGCAAATGTTGATAATGCTCAGAAGTAAAGCCAAAAAACCCCTCATTTTATTTATCATCTTTTCTATCCTTGGACTTTATTCGTCTTACCTCTATCCATTTTTACTGATTGGTCAATTTATTTATTTACTCAAAGAAAAATTATCTTTTTCCAAGATTTTGGCTTCTGGCGGTTTGATCGTAGCCGGCTTTTTACCTTGGTTGCCAAAATTTCTGGAGCAACTGCAAGCTGGTCAAGCGCTACGCCTAAGTATGCCTGGCTGGTCAGAAACTGTCAGCCTACCAATCTTTAAAACTGCCCTGATTTTGCCACTTAAGTTTGTCTTCGGCGTCAGTAATTTGGAAATGAATTTGTCTTATGCATTTTTAGCTCTAATGGTCTTTGCTCCGCTAGCTTATCTACTTTTTTTAAGTCTGCGTCAAAAACAAAAACACTTGAATTTCTTCTTTTGTATTTTATTTTTACCTTTATTACTGAGTTGGCTGGTTTCCTTTTTTATCCCAGTGCTACAAGCCAAAAGAGTTTTGTTTCTTTTACCAATTTTCGCCATGCTAGAAGCCTTTCTAATCATGACTTATTACAAACAAAAACCTCATCTAGTCAGAATCTTAGTCTCGGCAATTTTAATCATCAATCTTTTTTCAACCCTGGCTTACTGGACTAAACCGAATTTACAAGGAGAAAATTGGCGCGCTTTAACTCAAGAAATTACTGCCAAATTTCCTAAAAATGAGACCGCAGTGGTCTTTTCCTTCAACGCTCCTTTTGCTCCTTGGGAATTTTATGATCAGACAGGTTTTGACACTTTTAGTTCTGGAGTTTATTACACCAGTGATTTAGAAAATCCTGCTGAAACCTTCAAAGGTTTAAGTGATTATTCTTATGTCCTAGTTTTTGATTATCTGCGAGATCTGACCGATCCAGAAGATGTCTTACTTAAAACCGTTCGTGATCTAGGTTTCAAGGAGGTCGGCGTGATAGACTATCCTAATATTGGTTTTGTGCGCATTTACACCTTAGATAATATTATTATTGCGGATGCAAAGTAAAAAATGAAAATTGGTCTCGACGTTTCCAGCTTAACTTATCAACGCGGTGTTTCTCGTTACACCGGTGATCTGGTCAAGGCTTTGGCTAAAGAACAAAATGCTGAATTATTTCTCTATGGCACTTCGCTTCGTCAACAAAAATTACTCAAGGCAGAATTACGTAAAGTTTTACGTAGCGTCACTCCAGATCGCTATGATCTCAAATTACAATATTTTCCACCTTCACTTTTAGCTAAGGTTTGGAGCTTAGGCCTTAACCCAATTAAAAAACAATTTCCTCAAATAGATGTCTTTCATAGTTGGGATTGGCTACAACCTCCAGATAAGGATCTACCTCTCGTTTCAACTATTCACGATCTGGCTATTATTCGTTTTCCAGAAGTAGCTCATCCAAAAGTCCTGAAAATGCATCAAGATTCTTGGCAAATCTTGCGTGAACGCAAAGCTCAAATTATTGCTGTTTCAGAAGCCACCAAAAGTGATATTTTGCGCTACTTAGAAATTCCCAGTCAACAAGTGACTGTTGTTCATGAGGCTTTACCAACTCAAATCGGGGAAATTGGTCAAAAACTAAATGACAATCCAGATTTAGTTTTAACTATTAAAAAAAGACTCAATCTTAATAAACCATACTTACTTTTTGTGGGCACTAGAGAGCCACGCAAAAACCTCGCTCGCCTTATTCAAGCCTGGTTGCCACTAGCCAAAGATTATCAATTAATTATTGCCGGTGAACAGTCTTGGGATGGTAGTGAACAAATTAGTAAAAACCCTAATCTCAGATTTATGGGCAGAGTGAGTGATTCTGAATTAGCGGTTTTGTACCATAATGCTGAACTATTTGTTTATCCAAGTCTTTACGAAGGCTTCGGCTTACCAGTTCTAGAGGCTTTTGCTTATGGTGTGCCAGTTGTTAGCTCAGATATTCCTGCGATTAGAGAAGTCGCTGGTAATGCGGCAGAATTAGCCAATCCTTTGGATGAGGCATCCATCCGTCAATCAATGGAAAAGATTTTAAATGAGAAAAAAACCGATAGTGAAAATCGCATTAAAAAAATGATTATTCGTCTACAACTTTTTAATTGGCAAAAAACCGCTCGCCAAACCATGAGTGTTTATCAGCGAGCTATTGATAATTTTGGAAACTAAATATGATTAGAATCGCCATTGATGGCAATGAAGCCAACGTCAAGAACCGCGTCGGAAGCAACACCTACGCTTTTATGATTATTTCTGAAATTTATAAGCTTACTGCCAATCGTAAAAACATTGATGTTACCATCCTTCTATCTAGTGAAAAATTGGCTGATTTACCAGCAAAAAGAAATAATTGGCGCTATATGGTCATTGGTCCAAAGAAATTTTGGACGCAGTGGGCTCTGCCGATTCATTTATTTCTTCACCAAAAGGATTACCAGCTCTTTTTCACTCCTTCTCATTACGCTCCAAGAATTTCTAGCATTCCTTATGTGAGTAGCGTTATGGATTTGGCTTATCTGCATTATCCCAAACAATTCCGTGCCAATGACCTGTTGCAGCTTAAAAACTGGACTAAATATAGTGTTAAGAACGCTCGTAAAATTATTACCATTAGTAAATTCTCCAAAAAAGAAATTCAGACTCATTATCATCGTTTGAGCAAAGACATTATTGTTGCCAATCCCTCTTTTCAATTCGTTCCTTCAGCTCCACTTGAAGAAGTTAAGGCTTTTTTCAAAACCAAAGGAATTAAAAATAAATATTTTCTTTATCTAGGTACTCTACAGCCACGTAAAAATATCACCACTTTGATTACTGCTTATGAGGAATTCTTACGAAAATCCGCTGCTTATAATCTAAAAAGCAAAAACAAAAGCCAAAAGCAAATTGGCGAACCTAATTTAGTCATCGCTGGCAAAATTGGTTGGCTGGCCGAAGACATTCTCAAACGTATTGAAGATTCACCTGTCAAAGAAAAAATCATTCTCACTGGCTTTGTTGAAGATAAATTTAAGCGTGCTCTTTATCAAAACGCCACTGCCAGTCTTCTTGTTTCACTTTATGAAGGTTTTGGTATTCCAGCCCTTGAATCAATGCAAACTGGGACGATTCCTATTGTTTCCGATGACTCTAGTTTGCCAGAAGTAGTAGACAAAGCTGGTTTCTTGGTCAAAGCCAATAATCCTCATGAAATTAGTACCGCCATGATGAAAGTTTACCAAATGCCTTATAAAGAATTATTGAAATATAAAACTGCTATGCGTCGTCAAGCTAAAAAGTTTTCTTGGCAGCAGTCAGCCAAAATAGTCCTAAAAACCTTAGAAAATGAAAAATAATCCCATTATCATTGGCATTGATCCTGGCTACGATCGGGTTGGCCTTGCTATCGGTCAAAAAGATGGCCAAAGCTGGCAAATTATGGCTCACGCTTGCATTCAAACCGACAAAAAAAACCATCTCTTTGCTCGCTATGCTCAAATTGCCGAAGAATTAGAAAAACTAATCGTCAAATATAAAGTCACTGAGGCAGGCATTGAATCGCTTTTTTGGTTTAAAAATAAAAGCACAGCTCTCGACGTTAGCGAAGCCAGAGGAATTATCATCGCCACCTTACTTAGACAAGGGATAAAAATCTCTGAATATACGCCTTTGCAGATCAAACAAAGTCTAACTGGCTATGGACGAGCCGACAAAAAAGCGGTAGAAAAGATGGTAAGGATGGAATTAGCTCTTGAGGATAAAATTATTGACGACACCATTGATGCCTTGGCTACTATGATTTGTCATGAGTGCTCCAGAAAGCTTAAATTATGATTGCATATCTAGAGGGACAAGCTTTAGTCAAAAAAGATCATCTCATTGTTTTAACAGGCGGAATTGGCTATTTAGTTTTCGTCGGTTCAAAGTTGCTTTCAAGACAGAATGGAGAATTAATTGCTTTCTACATTTATAGTCATATTAAAGAAGACCGTTTTGAACTCTATGGTTTTGCTAGTGAAGAAGAATTAGGAATTTTTAAAATGCTCATCGCTATTTCTGGAGTCGGTCCTAAAACTGCTCTCGCTCTAGCTGATGCCGGCACTGACAAACTAATCGAAGCTGTTAGACAAGCCCAGACTAGTTTTTTTACCAGTGTTCCTAGAGTTGGCAAGAAATTAGCCCAAAAAATCATCATTGAACTCAAAACTAAATTGGGTAGCTTGAAAGAACTCAATCTCAGCACCCTTAGTCCAAAAGCTCAAGATGTGATGGATGCTTTGCTTGGTCTTGGTTTTGAGGAAAATAATATTCAAAATATCATGGCAGAAATTGATATTGAGAGCATGGATCTGCAGGTGGCTATCAAGACCATTATTAAAACCAGTAGCAACAATAATAAATAATGATAAAAAATGATTCGAATAATCCTCTGGTCTCAACAAATGATGAGGAAATGCTCTTTACTTCTTTGCGCGCTCAAGACTGGCAAGAGTTTACCGGTCAAGACAATATCAAAAAGTCTCTCCAGATTGCCATCAAAGCTGCTAAACAGCGTCATGAGGCGGTTGACCATATTTTGTTTTATGGTCCTCCTGGGCTTGGCAAAACCACTCTTTCACAGTTAATCGCTAAAGAAATGGGCAGTAATTTTAAAGTTACTTCTGGCACAGCTCTTTCCAAAGCTGGCGACTTAGCCGCTATTCTAACCAATTTGGAAGATGGCGATGTTTTATTTATCGATGAAATTCACCGTTTACCAAAAGCAGTTGAAGAAACTCTTTATCCAGCCATGGAAGATTTTGCTCTGGATATTGTCATTGGCAAAGGTCCCTCAGCTCGTACTGTACGCCTAGATTTGGCTAAATTTACTCTAGTTGGTGCTACCACTCGCTTTGGTCTATTGACTGGGCCTTTTAGAGATCGTTTTGGTTTGATTCATCGTGTTGAATTCTATAAACCACTTGAATTAGGTAAAATCTTACAAGCAGCTAGCAAAAAATTAGGGGCAACTTTGGATGAAAAAGCTGCCGTCGCCATTGCCCAACGCTCCAGAGGCACACCACGTATTTCCCTTAAACTTCTCAAAAGAGTTCGCGACTTCGCTCAAGTTCTTGAAAAAAAAGCTATTAATTTGGATCTCGTCCATCAAGCTTTGAGTATCTTTGAAATTGACGAATTAGGTTTAGATGAAAATGATCGTCGCCTCATTATGGCGATGATTGAAAAACATAATGGTGGGCCAGTTGGCCTCAAAACTCTTTCTGCCTCCATCAATGAAGATCCTGGCACTATCGAAGAAGTCTTAGAACCGTATTTGATTCAAATTGGTTTTATTAAGCGCAGTCCATCTGGTAGAGTATTAAGCAAACAGGCTTACATTCATTTTGGAGTAAAAGCTCCAGCTGATGTATACTAATAAATATGGCAATTACAGACAAGGACGGTAACCAACTTTCCGCTTCACAAGTTATTGAAAAAGTTTTAATTCGCATTAAAACTATTCATCTGGAATTAGTTACAGGTTTGCTTTGGTGGTTGGTGGGCTATATTCCATCTCATCATTTCCGTAGATTCTTCTACAAATTGTCTGGTATGAAAATTGGTAGCAAATCTACTATTCACATGGGGGCTCGTATTTATTACCCAAGTGGGATTGAAATTGGAGAGGACACTTTGATTGGTGAAAAAGCCACTCTTGATGGTCGCAAACAACTCAAAAACTCCAAAGGCGGTCTCAAAATCGGCAATCATGTTGATATTGCTTCTGATGTCATGATTTGGACCAGTCAACACGATATCCATAGCGAAAATATGCAAACTATTGAGGAAAAAGTAGAAATTGGTGATTATGTTTTTATCGGTCCTCGTGCCATTATTATGCCTGGAGTAACTGTCGGTAAAGGCGCCATTGTCGCTGGTGGAGCAGTGGTCACTAAAGACGTTGCAGAAATGGAAATTGTCGCTGGTGTTCCTGCTAAAGAAATTGGTGAACGTCAAAGTAAAAATCTAAATTACAAATTAGGTCGCCCTAGACTTTTCCAGTAAATTACAAGCAATTAAAGGACTCAAATGAACCTATCTCTTATTACCGTTTCCTACAACACTAAAGAACTTACTCTTCAAACCTTAGAATCTGCCATCAAAGAAATTAATTCCTCTAAAATTCTTAAAGATCAAACAGAAATTTTTGTGGTCGATAACGATTCGAAAGATGGTTCTCCCAAGGCCTGTGAAGATTTACTTAAGAAGCTCAAATTCCCACATTATAAAGTTTTTGCTAATCATGAAAACCTAGGCTTTGCTCGTGCCAATAACCAAGCAACCGAAGTCGCTAAAGGTAAATATATTATCTTGCTCAACTCTGACACTATTACTCATAAAGGTGGTTTAAGTTTGCTGGTTGAAGCTATGGAGCGAGGCGGTATTTCAGAAAAAACTGCTAATTTAAAAAATAGCAGTCCATTAGACAAAATTGGCATCATCGTTCCAACCTTACTTAATCCTGATGGCAGCATCCAGAATCAGGGTGGTTCTCTTCCAAGTTTAGGTACTGTTGCTTCACAAATGTTATTCTTAGATGACATTCCTTTCTTTGGACGCTTTTTCCCATCCACTCAACATACTGGAATGAGTGATTTCGCCTTTGCTAGCTATGACGAAAATACTCCAAAATTGATTTCTAAAGATTGGGTGGCTGGTACTGCCATGATGATTCGCCGCGAGTTGATTGATGACATTGGCATGCTAGACGGCAATATTTTTATGTATGGCGAAGATCAGGAATATTGTATGCGCGCTCGCAATCACCATTGGGACATCGTTATTCATCCTAAAGCTAAAATTACTCATTTTGGCTGCGCCAGTTCTTCATCAAAAAATGCTATCCATGGAGAAATGAAGGGTTACCTTTATATTTGGAAAAAACACATGCCTAGCTGGCAATTACCAATTCTGAAGTCTATCCTCTGGTTGGGTGCTTTTTTACGTCAAATGATTTATACCATCAGAGGTAAGGAAGTCCCTGCTTCCATTTACAAAGAGGCTAGAGCTCTGCTTAAATAAGATTATGAATTTTTTACTTATCATCGCCAGTTTCCTTTTGGCTTTCATTCCACTTTATCCAAAAATTCCCCTTTTTGATATTCTACCCGGCTATATTGTCAGAGTAAGACTGGAAGATGTTTTAATACTTTTGGCTTTTTTGTATTATTTGATTCAATTAATCAGAAAAAAGGTCAGTTTCAAAAATCAAATTACTCCTTGGATATTTGCTTATCTTGGAATTGCTAGTTTGTCTATTTTGTCGGCAGTTTTCTTGATCAAAACCATTCCACCAGAACTCATTCATCTTGGAAAGTCTGTTTTGCATTTATTTAGATACACTGAGTACTTTGCTTTGTTTTTTATCATGTTTTCTTCTATTAAAAAAACCAAGGATATTAAAGTAATTTTTTATAGTTTGATTTTTACTGTTCTCTCAATTAGCGTTTATGGCTACGGCCAGAGATATTGGTATTGGCCAGTTTTTTCGACTATGAATCGCGAATTTAGCAAAGGTATGGTTCTTTATTTAACCGAGCATGCCAGAGTACAGTCCACTTTCGGTGGTCATTATGACCTAGCAGCCTATTTAGTCATTGTCTTACCAATTTTTTACTTATTAGCCATCAATATCAAAAACAAATGGCAACGTCGCGGTCTTCATCTTGTTCATTTGATTGGTTTGTGGCTCTTAGTGATGAGTGCTTCTCGCACTTCTTTCCTTGCTTATATAGGAGCTGTTTTGGCTGGTTTATTCTTTTTTTCACTGACAAAACCCAAATTCATTAATAAAGTGGGCTATTTTTTCAAAAAAAGTTCGCTTTATATTTTGATGGTAGCAGTGATGATGTACGCTTTTGGAGCTGACATGCGCGAACGTTTTGAGCAAGTTTTACAAGCTTATCCAAATGTTTATGAACCTTATCAAAAAACTCAAGACTTTATTGCCAAACAAGCCGAGTTTATTAGTGATCCAATAGCCAAAATTAAAGAAATGAGAGAGTCCAAAAAACCTCAAAATGGTATCGCTTTTGATAATACTAACCTTGATAGTGTCCTAACTGCAACTGATCAGCAGCCTGTTAGCACTAGACCAATTGATGTTTATGAAGATATTCCCGATCAAGTTGCTAGTGAATCTGGCGGTGTAGTTACCTACACAGAACAGCCTCGTGTTTGGTCAGACAACGCTCTTAAGTATGGTCTTTCATTTGCTATTCGTCTTGATGAGCTGTGGCCAAACGCCATCAAAGGCTTTATAAAGAGTCCTTTGCTTGGATCTGGTTATGCAACTTTAAACAAAAAAGAATATTACCAATTTACTGAAGCAGAAAGCACAGATAATAACTTCTTACGCACTTTAGGAGAAACTGGCTTACTTGGCTTTCTCAGTTTTTACGGAGCAGTTGTTACGCTCCTAATTATTCTTTATAAAAACCAAAAAGAGCAGAGTAAACAGCTGAAAATTATCAATATTGCCTTCATTGCGGCTTCAATTGGCCTACTGCTTAATGCCTCCTATATCGACGTTTTTGCTTCATCCAAAGTAGCCTTCACTTATTGGGCTTTGGCTGGAGCAATCTTGGCTTACAATAATCATGTTAAAAAAAATAAAAAAGGTCTTTAAGCAAGAGTTTTTTCAGCTTGCTTTGATCTTATTACTAGCTTTTTCCCTGCGACTTTATCGGATCAATAATCCAGTCGCTGATTGGCATGCTTTTCGTCAAGCTGACACTGCTTCTGTCACTAGAGAATATGTCAAAGCAGACAAAATTGACTTACTTAGACCGCATTATCAAGACCTTTCCAATATTCAATCAGGTTTTGATAACTTAGAGGGCTATAGAATGGTTGAATTTCCCTTCATTAATGCTTTTCTTGCTCTTATCCTAAGAACCTTCAAAAGTCTTGATTTAGTCTTGTTTAGTCGTCTTGCTTCAGTTCTTATTTCTCTCTTAACAATTTTAGTGCTTTATAAACTAGTCAGAGAAGTATCTGGCAAGAAAACAGCTCTGCTGAGTGCTTTTGTTTATGCTGTTTTGCCTTACAGTGTTTTTTATTCTAGAGCTATTCTGCCAGAGCCTTACTTTTTATTTTTTTCAACCTTATCAATTTGGCAATTCTATTTATTTGCCAAAACAAAAAAGTTCTCAAGTTATTTCTTAACATTATTGGGACTGCTCCTAGCTGCCTTGCTTAAGCCTTTTGTTGTTTTCTTAGCTCCAGTTTATTTGATAATTCTATGGCAATTCCGTCGCAATAGGATTTTGCTCGATCCAAGAGTTTACTTATTACCAATTTTAGCTTTTACTCCACTTTTAATCTGGCGCGAGTGGATTAAGGATTTTCCAACTGGAGTCCCAGTTTCTGATTGGCTGTTTAATGGCAACGGCATTCGTTTACGACCAGCTTGGTTTCGTTGGCTTTTTTATGAAAGATTAACTAAATTATTTTTAGGTTACTTTGGTTTGGCTTTTTTAGTGAGTAATTTATTCAAAAAAGGCAAAGGGTTCTATCTTTACGGAGCTTGGTGGCTGAGCGTCTTACTTTATTTTATCGTCATTGCTTCAGGCAATGTCCAACACGATTATTACCAAAATTTTATCTTGCCAATTGTTGCCATCTCTGTAGCACGAGGAATGATCATTCTTTATGAAAAGTTAAATAAAAAAATCGCTTTAATCGCTGTCATTTTGCTTTTTGCTCTTAGTTGGTTTTTTGCTAGCAAACAAGTCAGTGGCTACTTTAATGTTAATCACTGGGAATATATTGAGGCTGGCAAAGCAGTCGATCAGTTAGTTGACCCACAAGCCTTGGTCATCGCACCAGCCATGGGTGACACCCAGTTTCTTTTTCAGACCAACCGTCGTGGTTGGCCAATTGGTTTTGAAATAGAAGATAAAATCAATAAAGGGGCTTCTGTTTATGTTTCAGCTAACTACGACTCTGAAGCCAAAGACTTAGAAAAAAAATATCAAGTGATTGCTAAAAATGACAATTACATTATTATTGATCTGAAAGCCAAGCAATAATGAAAATTTTAATGCTCACTCCTTATCTGCCCTATCCACTCCTTTCTGGTGGACAAATCCGTACTTACAATTTGCTTAAAAAATTAAGTAAAAAACACCAAATTACACTTTTTGCCTTGATTAAGAGTGAAGATGAAAAACAATATGTAGGTGAACTGGAAAAGTACTGTTATAAAGTCAGAGTTTTTAAACGCACTGAAAAACCTTTTACTTTAAAAAATATTTTTAAAACTGTTTTTTCTAGTTTTCCATTTTTAGTCATTCGCAATCAAGCTGAGGGAAGCTTAGAGGCTGTAGAAAAAGAAATTGCCAGAGAAAAATATGACTTAATTCATGCAGAAACTTTTTACATGATGCCTCATATTCCAAAGTGTAGAATCCCAATTATTCTAGTTGAACAAACGATTGAATATCTGGGTTATGAGAGTTACGTTAAAAAAGCTAAATTTTACTTAAAACCATTCTTTAATATCGATGTCAAAAAGATTCGTCGTTGGGAGAAATATTACTGGCAAAAAGCTGAGCGTCTCATTGTCATGAGCGAAGAAGATCGTCAATTTATTGCCAAAGATTTAGATAAAGAAAAAATTGACGTAGTTGCTAATGGCGTTGATACCAAATGGTTCACAGAAAAGAAACGCCAAATAGTTAATAAGCCAACTGTTCTTTCTGTTGGCACTTTTAAGTGGCTGCCAAATATTGAAGCTGTTGATTTTTTAGTCAATAAAATTTGGCCTCTAATCAAAATTAAAATGCCTACTGCAGAATTGCTTATTGTTGGCAATGCGCCGACTACTAAGGTCATTGCTTACGGAGAAAATGATCCACAGATCAAAGTTGCTGGCAGAGTAGAAGATATTCGTGATGCTTTCCAAAATGCCCATGTTCTCCTAGCTCCAGTTTTTAGTGGCAAGGGGACTCGTTATAAGATTCTAGAAGCTATGGCTAGCGGAACTCCAGTGGTTGCAAGTAAAATAGCTGTAGAAGGTTTAAAAATTGAAGATGGCAGGCATGTTTTAACCAGCAATAGTGCTTCTGCCTTAGCAGATTTGACAGTCAGAGTACTTAATGATAAAAATCTCTGGCAAACACTTTCCAAAAATGGTAAAGAATTTGTTGCACTCAATTATGATTGGGAATTAATTTCACAAAAATTAGATAGGATTTATCAAGAAATAGGAAATTATGCAAAAAAATAAAACTAAAATGGATCTAAGTATTATTATTTTGAATTATAACGGTCAGTTTTGGCTTAAAAAATTGCTTCCAACTCTCAAGAAAAACTATCTTGATAAGACTAAATATCAGGTTGAGCTAATCGTTGTTGATAATGCTAGCACCGATGACAGTGTTAAATTAATGCGTAAAAATTTTAAATGGGCTACTACAATTGAATCTGGTCGCAATGGTGGTTTTGCTTTTGGCAACAATGTCGCCATCAAAGGTAATCAAGCTCGTTACATCATGCTTCTTAATAGTGATACTGAATTTTTAAATAATAAGCAATCAGATCTTGATCAGATTATTGAATATATGGATCAAGATCAAGAAGTTGCCATGGTTTCTCCTAGAGTTGAATTGAGTGACGGCAGTCTTGATCCAGCTTGCCACCGTGGAGAACCAACTCCTTGGACAAGTTTTGCTTATTTCACTGGTTTAGAAAAGTTATTTCCAAAAATTAAATTTTTCTCTGGATATCATCAAAGTTACAAAGACTTAAAAACTATCCATGAAGTCGACGCTTGTACTGGCGCCGCCATGATTGTACGCAATAGTGCTATTAAAAAAGTTGGCATGCTAGATGAAATTTTCTTTATGTATGCCGAAGACTTAGATTGGTGCAAACGTTTTCGCGATGCTGGCTATAAGATTGTCTTTTATCCAAAAATTAAAATTATTCATCACAAATACAAATCAGGTATTAAAAGTAGCAACAAAAAAACTGCCTCATTCACTCAACAGCATTTCTATAAAACCATGTTGCAATATTACGACAAACATTACAAAAATAAATATCCTAAATTTGTCAGAAAAATTGTGGAGTATTTCGTTCTAATTAAAACAGATGTACGATAAAAAAACTTACAGAATAGGCATTGATGCCAGGTTAGCCGGTCAAAGACACGCTGGTATTGGTCGCTATAGTGAGAATCTAATCAAAAACTTAATTGAAATTTCTTCAGAGAAGAATAATAAAACAGCAGTTAAATTTATTTTATTTTTCTTTGACATGGAGCAGGCCAAAGAAGTCTTAGGTAATTTTTTTGAAAATGAAAATGTTGAAATCGTGATCACTAATATTAAGCATTATGGTTTTAGAGAACAACTTTTCCTCCCTAAAATTTATAAAAAAGCTAAATTAGATTTACTTTATGTACCACATTGGAATGTGCCTTTTCTTTACGAAGGCAAACTCATTCTTACTATTCATGATTTACTTTGGTATGAGCAAAAAGGCACCCAAGCTACAACCCTCAAACCCTGGCTTTATTTCATAAAATATCTTGCCCATAAATATGTCAGTAGAAAAGCTGTCCAAAAAGCTCTTCTTGTTTTTGTACCTGCACAAACTGTTAAAGAAACTGTGACTCATTACTATCCTTTTGCTAAAAACAAAATCATTGTTAGCAAAGAGGGAATTGCTCCAGACTATCAAGTTGTTTTAAAACAAAAAATTAAAATAAAACAAAGAATTAAAAAGCAATTAATCTACACTGGTTCGCTATATCCTCATAAAAATTTAGAAATTGTTATTAAAAGTCTCAGCAAAATACCTAAGTATAAACTCCTAATTATTTCTTCTCGTAATATCTTTATAGATCAAATTAAAACTTTAATTTCTAATTATAAAGTCAAAAAGCAGGTGATTTTTCTAGGCTATGTTCCTGACAAAAAATTAATTGAACTTTATCAAGAGTCAATGGCATTGGTTCAACCATCTCTCTCAGAAGGTTTTGGGTTAACAGGTATTGAAGCTATGGCTAGCCATTTACCAGTTTTAGCTTCAGATATCAAAGTTTTTAGAGAAATTTATCAAGATGCAGCTTTCTTTTTCAATCCAAAATCTTCAGAAGATTTTGTAAGTTCGCTAGAAAATTTGGAGCTAGCTAATCGTAAAAAAACTATTGAGCGCGGTTTAAAAATAGCCAGTCAATATAGTTTTGAGAAAATGGCTAAAGAAATCTGGTCAGAGTTTCTCAAACAATTATGAAAAGCAAAATTGCCCTGATTTATGATCGAGCTAACACTGCTTACGGCGGGGCAGAACAAGTGCTTTTAGCACTTAAGTCTCTTTATCCAGAAATTGTTCTTTTTAGTTCAGTTCATGATTCTAAAAAAGCCAAGTGGACTAAAAAATTCATTATCAAAAGTTCCTTCCTACAAAAAATTCCTTTTGCTAAAAATCTACATCGCTACTTAGCAGCCCTAATGCCACTTGCTTTTGAAAGCCTTGATTTGTCGAGCTATGACATCATCATTTCCGTCACTAGTGCTGAAGCCAAAGGCGTAATTACTCGAAGAGATCAGCTACACCTTTGCTATTTACTTAGTCCACCACGTTATCTTTATCATTACCAAAATGAATACCTAAGACAAAATCATTTATTGCGCTTGCCAATTATTAATCATTTGGCAAAAAAAGCTCTTTCTTATCTTAAAAAATGGGATCAAACTGCCATTTATCGCCCTGATTTAATTATTCCGATTGCTGAAGTTGTCAAAAAAAGAGCAGAGAAATATTATAAAAATCTCAAGCTTGAAAAAGTAATTTATCCACCAATTGATTCTTCTTTGCTTAATTTTAAAAACTCCAATGAAAAAAACTCAAGCAAAGAAGAATACTTTCTTCTCGTCAGTCGCCTAGTTCCTTATAAAAATGTTGCTCCAGCCATTTTGGCCTGCCAAAAATTGGGTTATAAATTAGTAATTGTTGGTGAAGGTCCAGAAGAAAAAAAGCTTAAACAAATTGCTAATAAATTAACCACCTTCCGTAAAAAACTCAAAAAAGAAGAGCTGGCCGATCTATATCAAAATTGTCAAGCTGTTCTCAGTCCAGGCTTAGATGATTTTGGCATTGCGGCTTTGGAAGCCAACCTTTTTGGCAAAGCCATTATTATTAATCAGCTCTCTGGCGCCGCCGAATTAATTAAAGACAATCTACATGGTATTCATTTGTTATATGAAGAAAATGACCAGATAGAAACTATTACAAAAAATTTAGTCAAAAGCATTAAAAAACTAGAAAAAAATCACTTTGATCAAAAAACACTCAGCAAAAATGCATTAAAATATGATACAAATAAATTCGCTTTTAATTTCGACCAAGCTCTCAAAAAAGCTTATAATGCAAAAATGGAAGGAAGATTATGACCGATAAAAAACACATCTACGCCGTACTTCTAGCTGGAGGTGGCGGAACCAGACTTTGGCCCAAATCAAGAACTCAAACTCCTAAACAATTTCTCAAATTAACTGGTCCAGAAACGATGATGCAAATTGCTGCCTCTCGTATTAATAAATTAGTTGACTGGGAAAATATTATTGTCGTTACTAATAAAATTTATCTAGAAGAGGTAAAGAGGCAATTACCAGAAATAAAAGTTGAGAACATTATTGCTGAGCCAGAAAAAAGAGATACTGCGCCTGCTATGTTAGTTGGCGCTCTGTATGCCAAGAGCAAAGATGAAAATGCCATCGTCATTAATGCTGCTTCTGATCACATTGTTGAGGATATGCCTGAATTCATTAAGGTTATGAGTGCCGCCGTTGAGACAGCTGAACAAAATCCTTATCTAGTAACTGTTGGCATCACTCCTTCTTTCCCGACCAGTGCTTTTGGCTACATTAAAGTCGGTCGCGATATTAAAAAAATTAAAAGAGATCTAATGCTCTTTAAGGTCGATAGCTTTACCGAAAAGCCAAATCTCGCCACGGCAATTGCCTTTATTTCTACAGGGGCTTATTTCTGGAATGCCAATATGTATGTCTGGTCAGCTAAAGAACTTAAAGCTGCCTTTGCTAAATTCATGCCAGAAATGCTTGAGGTTTGCAAAGATCTTGACCAACTAAACAGCAAAGATTTTCATAAAGCTTTGCCAAATGTTTATAAAGAAATTGAAAGTATTTCTATAGATTACGCTATTAGTGAAAAAGCCGAGAATCTAGTTCTTATCCCTGGAGATTTTGGTTGGAATGATGTTGGTGATTGGAAGGTTGTTTACGATCTAGGTAAAAAAGATCTTTCCGGCAATGTTACTATCGGTGATGAAAAAGAAATTCGCACTCTCTCAGTTAATTCCCACAGAAATCTCATTCACACAGATGGGCGACTGGTGGCTATTTCTGGAATTGATGATTTAATTGTTATAGATACAGATGAAATTCTAATGATTTGTCCTAAGGGAAAAAGTCAAGATGTTAAAAAATTAGTAGAACGACTCAAAGAAGAACATAAAAAAGAATATCTCTAAAGCTATGACTTACGATCAACAAAAAAGAATTATGGATCTGGTAGTGGCCAGCGTTTTAATCATCGCTTTTTTGCCATTCTGGATAATTGTTCCGCTCTTAATTTTCTTTGATTCTGGTTGGCCAGTTATTTTCACTCATCGTAGAGTTGGTAAAGATGGAATTGATTTTGAACTTTTTAAATTTCGTTCCATGGTTCTAAATGCTGACGAGATTCTTCACCAAAAAAACCACAAGCTATTGGAACAATTCAAAAATGGTGACTGGAAAATTGCTGCCAAAGATGACCCTCGCATTACCCCACTAGGCAGATTTTTGCGTTCTTTTACCGTTGATGAATTTCCTCAACTTTTCAATGTACTCAAGGGAGAAATGAGCATGGTTGGTCCTAGAGCTTATGTCCGCAAAGAGCTCGAAGAGCAAAGTAAAAAATATCCAGAAACTAAAAAATATATTCCGCACATTCTCTCAGTTAAGCCAGGGGTTACTGGTCCGTGGCAAACAAGCGGTCGCAATGAAATTCCTTTTGCTCAAAGAGCCAAAATGGATGCCGAGTATGCTTCAAAGAAAGAAATTAAAAGCGATTTGCTTATTCTTCTACGCACTCCAAAAGCCATGCTTTCAAAATGGTAGCCATCGTAGTAGTCGTCTCAGTTTGAGTCTGCTATACTAAAATCTTATGGATATAGAACAAGAACAAATTCTCAATAAATTTTCTCATGCTGTTGACAAATATGATCAAGAAAATAACTTACTGTTGGAGCAAGAAGCTAAAACAGAACCAGAAAAAAAGAAGATGAAACTTCCGCTTAAACCTTGGCAGAAAAGATTGTTTATTTCTTTTTTAGTTATTCTTGCCTTGTTTGTCAGCGTAGCTAGCTATACCGCTTTCATTATTAGAGATATCAAAAAAGAAATTGATCTAGCCACTCCAATAGCTTTTGAGGCAAAAACTTTGCTTGCCAGTCAAAATATAATGGCTTTGCCAGATAAAATTTCAGAGCTTAAAAGTAGTAAAGAAAAAATCCAAGGCAAATATCAAAAATTGGCTTTTTATGGCAAGCTTCCATTTTTAAACAATTATTACAAGGATGGTCAAAAACTTTTTGAAGTAGCCGATCATGGTTTTAATATTGCTGAAAAAGGAACCACTGCTTTAATTCCTTATGTAGATCTCCTGGGTTTTCAAGGTGAAGGAACTTTCACTGGTGGCACCACTCAAGATCGTATTGTTCTGATTTTAGAAACACTTAAAGAAATCCAGCCAACCATTGATGAAATTGATAGTGAAACTAAAACTATCGTTTCCATCGTTAACAGCATTAACGTCAATCGCTACCCAGAAAAAATTGCTGGCAAAGAAATTAGAAGTCAACTAATCTCAGCTCAAAAAACTGCCAGTCTTTTTAGTCAAACTTTTTCCGACTACAAACCAGTCATTGCTTCACTTGGCAAAATGGCCGGAGCAGAAGAAGCTCAAAAATATCTAGTTTTATTTCAAAACGACAATGAGTTGCGCCCAACTGGTGGATTTTTAACTGCTTACGCCATCATCAATATTGATAAAGGTGTTGTTACTTCAGAAAAATCTGATGACATTTACGAATTAGATCAAAAATTTACCAAAAAAATCGCTATCCCAGAAGTACTTGGGAAATATTTAACTACTGAAAAATATTATCACCTACGTGATATGAACATTTCTCCAGACTTTAAAACTTCTATGGAAGAATTTTATAGCAACTACATTACTGTCAAAGGGGAATCAGACGATATTGACGGCATCATTGCCGTAGACACTTATGTTTTGAGTGAATTATTACGTGTCATCGGACCAATCGAAGTGGCTGGCTATGGAACTTTTTCTGCTGAAAACAACATTAAATGTGATTGCCCTCAAGTGGTTTATGCTTTATCTGAAATTATTACTAAACCGACTCCTTATATTCGTGAAGACCGCAAGGGTGTTCTTGGACCATTAATGAAATCTATTTTAGCCAAAACCTATGACTTGGATAAAGCTAGATTCCCAGAACTATTCAATGTCGCTATAGCCAGTATTGAGGGTCGCCACGTGCAAATGTATTTCATGGATGAAAACACTCAAAAAGCCGCCGAGCAAATCAATGCTGCTGGCAGAATTTATGAGCTGAAAAATAATCTCAAGGGATGGCAGATGGGAGAGAACATGGATTTCTTAGCAATTGTTGACGCCAATCTAGGCGGAGCTAAATCAAATCTTTTCACCAATTATGAAGTCAAGCAAACAGTTGCCGCTCCGATTGAAGGTCGTTTAGAAAAGACCGTAGAAATTACTTATAAAAACACTCGTAAAGCTGATAACTGTAATTTAGAAGCTGGTTTATTGTGTTTGAATTCCACTCTCAACGACTGGCTACGTATTTATTTGCCACAAGGTTCTGAATTAATCGAAATTCAGGGTATTAGCAATGAGGCTAGTGTTTATGAAGAAGCAGGTCTAACTGTCATTGATGGCTATTTCAATCTTGAACCAATGGGTTTAGCAAAAATCAAGTTAAGCTACAGCGTTCCTTATACCGATACTGTTAATTACAATCTTAAAATGTGGAAACAAGGCGGTATTGACGCTGTCCCGGTTCTGATGGACGTCACAGGTGGAGAAGAACAGCTAAACCTAGATAAAGATCTCGACTACAGCACTATCTTTTAGTATTTATGACTCATTCATTTAAAACAGAAGCTCTGATTCTCAAAAGAGCTAATACTGGTGAAACAGATCGCATAGTGACTCTGCTCTCCAAAGATCGTGGCAAAATTGTTTGTGTTGCTAAAGGCATTCGTAAGCTCAAGTCTAGCAATCGCGCTGCTCTTGAACCAGGAAATCTCGTTCAAGTTTTTTTAATTGAAACCAAGTCTTTACCAATCCTGACTCAAACTAAATTAATTAAAGAAGCGACTTCAGTCCGTAAATCTCTGGCCGGCATTTCTCAACTCTCCCAAATCCTAGAAATTTTTGATCGTTTGTTTGTTGAAGATTTTATTGATCAAGATACTAGCTTATTAGCTTTTGCCATTCATGAAGAATTATTGAGTGAAAATAAAAGAAACAATAAACTCAAAACTTTACTCAGTGAATTGATTCAGAAACTTGGCTACCAAGACTTCTCAGCTACTCCTCATCAAAATATCTTAGATTATGTTTCGGAAATTACTGAGAAAAAAATGAAGAGTTTTGACTACTTAAAAGTTTAGTGTATGCACAGCATCTTTCGTACCACTAGGTCCGAAATTCGCGTTGCATCTTTCGTACCAGCTACTTTTGACCGAGCTTTGCGAGGGAATGTCCGAAGTGGAGACGGAGGACGAGTCGTTGCAAATAAACAGGGTCCGAAATATAATCAATCTACCTTATGCCAGATATCAAACCCACAACTACTCTTGAAGAAATTACTTCCTTATCCAAACGTCGCGGTTTTGTTTACCAAACTTCAGAAATCTATGGTGGTTTAGCTAATTCTTATGAATATGGTCCAGCTGGAGTAGAAGTTTTGCGTAAAATCAAAAATCTCTGGTGGGATTTCTTTATTAGCAAGAGAGAGGATATGCTGGGACTCGATAGTCAAATTATTTTGCATCCTAAAACTTGGGAGGCTTCTGGACACGTCAGTTCTTTTGCCGATCCAATGGTTGAAGATAAAATCACTCACAAAAGATACCGCGCTGATCATTTAATTGAAGAATGGCTAGAAAAAAACAAAATTGCCAACCCTCCAGTCGTTGAAGCCATGAAGCTCGAAGATATGGCTAGTTTTCTCAAAGAAAATAAAGTCAAATCTCCAGATGGGAATGAAATTAGCGAAGTGAAAAATTTCAACTTGCTCTTCGAGACTTCCATTGGCGTAATCGCTAATGAGAGCAACAAAGTCTATCTACGTGGTGAAACCGCTCAAGGTATTTTTTCCAACTTTAAACAAATTCTTGACAGCAATCGCGTCAAATTACCTTTTGGCGTCGGTCAAATTGGTAAAAGTTTTCGCAATGAAATCACCACCGGTCAATTTGTTTTCCGCACTCTGGAATTTGAACAGGCCGAAATTGAATATTTTTTTGATCCAGAAACTAGTAACTGGGAAGCTCTTTTCAAAGATTGGCAAGATAAAATGTGGTATTTCGTCACTGAAATTCTTGGTATCGACGCCAGCCGTTTACGTTGGCGCCGTCATGATGATGCTGAGCGTAGTTTTTATAGCAAAGACACCTACGATCTAGAATATCTCTATCCATTTGGCTGGAAAGAAGTCTGGGGAATTGCTTACCGCACTGATTATGATCTCAAACAACATATGAAGTTTTCTGCTAAAAGTCTTGAATACACTGATCCTTTCACTATGAAGAAGTTTGTCCCTCACGTCATTGAGCCAGCAGTTGGCGTCAATCGCCTGTTCTTGATGGTGCTTTGTGATGCTTACCAAAAGGACGAAGCTAAAAATCGCCTAGTGCTTAAATTAGATCAGAAATTAGCTCCTTATCAGCTAGCCGTCTTTCCACTCCTTAAAAATAAAGAGGAGTTAGTCAACAAAGCCAGAGAAATTTTTGAACAACTCGGCAAAAAATATCGTGTTTCTTGGGATGAGCGTGGCAATATTGGCAAACGCTATCTTTCTCAAGATGAATTGGGGACACCTTATTGTCTAACTATTGATTTTGAAACTTTAGAAGATGATAGCATTACTGTTCGTCAGCGAGACAATGCCTCACAAGAGAGAATTAAATTAAAGGATCTTGAAAAATATTTAACAGATATGTTAGCCTAAAGCTTATGCAGAAAAATCTAAAAAAGAAACTTCTCATTATTTTACCAATTGTTTTATTGTTGATCGTTGGAGCCGTGCTCATCATTAATAAAAACAAAAAAACTGCTGAACAACCAGTTCAAGTCAGCACTAAAAAGAAAATTTCTAGTCCAGTTAATGTTATTAACGTCTCTGAAAGACCTTACATGCGCCTAGAACCAAATGCTGATGGTCATTACATTACCATTGTCATTGAAGAAGTTAAAAAAGCTGCTAGTCAACTAAACTATGAAATGGAATATCAAACTGGCTCAATGTTGCAGGGTTTTGGTGGCTTAATCAGTTTGGGTAAATTACCAATTTCTGAAAAAAAACTTTTTGGCTCTCAATCAGCTGGGGGAGCTATTACTTATCATGAAGATATTAAGGGTGGCAACTTCTTAGCTGAATTTAGTGGCAGCGAAAGTTATGCCGTCAAATCTGCTTGGCGTTATTTCCAAAATAATCTCGAAGCAACTGAATTTACTTCTCAAGATACTAAATTCACCATCAGTAATGCTAGCCTAGCTAACTACTCTTACGTGATTATCTACAATTCACCTGGTTATCCTGGAGAATTAAAGTCTGAACTCCTATCAGATCCTTATGTGGTCACTGCCGAAAAATCTCTAAAGACTATTAGCAGTAATTTTATTGTTAGCTTCCGCTCTAGCGAAGCTGGACAAATTATGGGCTACGACGGTTCCAAGTGGCAAAAAATGGACAGTACCTACGAAGATGGTACAGTTAAAGCCAGTGGAGCATTGATGGACGTTTACGTCTTAGTCAAAAGCTAAACTTAGCAATAAATCGTTGACTCTGCCAATTTCACCCCTGATTTTTTTAGATTGATATATCAAGATGTATTTTGATATATTTTGATATTGTCAAGAAGATGAGAAAAGATTATTTGTTTTCCCTTACTTATTTATAACTATAGGCTTTTATTTTCTGCGTCTGAAACTCAAAATAAAACTGCCTGTTTACAAGAGCTTTTTTCTTTTATAAACTTGATTGTGGTAATAAATGGTAGATAGGCTTAATAAGATTAACAAAATGCTAATTGGAAAATATTATCATCATTTGGAAGACAAAGGACGTTTATCTTTGCCAGCCAAATTTCGAGAAATTAGCAAAGATTGGATTGTGACTAGAGGTTTGGATGGTTGCCTATTTTTATTACAAGAGAGCAACTTTAAAAAAGAACTAGAAAAAATTGCTCAAAGCTCTTTTACAAGAAAAGCTAACCGCGATTTGGTCAGATTAATGACCAATGAGGCCATGGAAGTTAGGACTGACGAAAATGGTCGAGTAAATCTGCCCGATTACTTGATTAATTTTGCACACTTAGAAAAAAACGTGGTTGTTGTCGGTAGTCTCAATCATTTAGAGATTTGGGATCAGAACAAATATCACGCTTATATTGATCAAATTGAAGATCAAGCCGAAACAATTGCTGAATCGATTAAAGAAAATGATTAAAAACAGTCAAGAACACCAAGCAGTCTTAGTGAAAGAAGTGATTGAAGCTCTCGATCCACAAAAAGATCACTATTACATCGATGCCACTTTTGGCAGAGGTGGACACAGCAGAGAAATTTTGAAGAGAGGCGCCAAAGTCATTGCTTTTGATTTCGATCAACAAAGTATCGAAAGAGCTAAAGAGCTTTTTAGTAAAGAGATTGACAGTCAACAACTTATTTTGCTTAGAGAAAACTTTAACAAAATGAAGTCCAGTCTGTCGAACCTTAAAAAAAGTTTAAACCTAGAAATCAGTGGCATTCTTTTTGATTTTGGCACTTCCACCGATCAACTCATGTCTAAGGATAGAGGCTTCAGCTTTGAAGCCCATGATGAAATCCTCGATATGCGCATGGATGATCGCTTAGGAGTTAAAGCCTGTGACCTACTTAAATTGCTCGATGAAAAGCAATTAGGCAAAATGCTTTTTGAATATGGTGGAGAAAATGATGCTAGAGCAATTGCTAAAAAAGTCGTCGCTCTGCGCAAAAAAGATCCCAATAGTCTCGACAAAGTTGGCACTTTAGTCGACATCATTGAAGAAGTCAAAGGCCGAGGTCAAAGACAAAAACTTCACGCCGCCACTAAAACCTTTCAGGCCTTACGCATTATCGTCAACGATGAATTGACTAATATCGAAGAAGCCTTACCAATGGCTTTAGAGATTTTGCGAGAGAGTAAGGCAATTGATAAAAAAATTGTCAGTATCGCTTTCCATGAAGGAGAAGATCGTTTGGTTAAAACTTTTTTTAAAGATATTGAGGCAAAAAACCTCGGCAAAATTATTAACAAGAAACCTATTCAAGCTTCCGAGCAAGAGATTTTAGAAAATCCTCGCTCCAGAAGTGCCAAACTTAGAGTCTTGGCTGTTTAAGAAAAAATGAAAAAAAACCTAACAACTTACTACGGATTACTAATTGCTGCAGTTTTGGCACAAACCATCATTACTGTTTTTAGTCTGAGCCAAAATATTGGCTATGGCCAAAAAATTAGCTTTTTGGAAAATAAAAGCAACACTCTCCAAATTCAGACTAACCAGCTTAGAACTGAATTAGCCCAAAAAAGTGCCATCAGAGAACTAGAACAAAGAGAAAGTAACGATTTTATCGCTATCTCAGAAATTAGCTTAATTAATAGAGATTCTTCAAGCCTAGCACTTAAATAAGAGTGTTCTGGACAAATATTAATGCGAGAACAAGAACCAGAAATTAATCACTCTCGAAAAAATATCTTTTTTCTGTTTTTCTATTTAATTTTAGCTGTCGTAGCAATCAGATTATTTTACTGGCAAATTATCATGGGCAAACAACTCAAAGAGGAGGGTGAGTCTCAAACTTTACGTAAATTAGAGAATAAAGGCTTAAGAGGACAAATCTTTACCAACGATGATTATCTTCTTGTAGGAAATCAGCGCGTCTATGATCTTAAATTAGATAAGAAAAATTTTGAAGGTGACTCAAGTTATTTGGCTCACAAATTGGCAGAGATTGCTGTTGAAGATAATTGGCAATATCAAGATGCTCTTGAATCTCAACAAAAAGAAAGCTTGACAAATGCAACTAGTGCTGCCCAATTAAGCAACGTTGACATTAAAGCTATTAAAACAGAGCTTGAAAAGGAAATTGAGACAGAAATTTTAGGGAAGTTTGAGAGCAGAGGCAACTGGCCAAAATTAGCAGATAATCTAAGTAAAGAAAGCAGGGAAAAAATTGAAACCCTCAATAATCCTTATTTATTCTTTGATGAAGATTATCAACGCTTCTATCCAGAAGCCTCTATGGCTGCCCATTTAACTGGTTTTGTAGGTCGTGATGAAAATGCTAATGAGATTGGTCGTTATGGAATTGAAGGAGCTCTTGAAGATGAGTTGAAGGCAAGATCTGAAAAAAATCTCTTTAAAATGGATGCACTTGGTTTTCTTCTTGCTGGACAAAAATATGAAAGCGAAAATCTCGATGGTCGTGATATTACTCTGACTATTCGCCGTGACGTCCAAAATTTAGCCGAGCAAAGTCTTGAATGGGGGATTGAACACTATGAAGCAGATAGAGGTGAAGTTATTATTCTTGATAGTAAAACTGGCAAAATTCTAGCCCTAGCAGCTTGGCCCAGCTATAAACAATGGCAATATTTTAAATATTCTGGTGAAGTTCTCAAAAATCCTAGTTTAACTCGCCTTTATGAACCAGGTTCAACTTTTAAAACTTTAACTATCTCAGCTGGCATTGACAGCGGAGTCATTACTAAAGACACTACTTGCACAAAATGCTCTGGTCCACGACAAATAGCTGGCTATTCCATTAGAACTTGGAATGATGTTTATAATCCCAACATCTCAATGGTTGATGGCTACGCTAAGTCTGACAACACGGCGATGATTTTTATTAGCGACTTGTTGGGAACAGATCGTCTGATTGATTACCTTAAAAAATTTGGAATTGGCCGCAATATTGATATTGATCTACAAGATGACACACGAACTCCTTTTCCTCAAAAAATTGGCCCTGTGGAAACTGCCACAATTTCCTTTGGACAAGGAATTAGCACAAACAGTTTAGAATTACTTCGTGCTGTCAACACTGTCGCTAATCAAGGAAAAATGCTCGAACCAATTATTGTGGAAAAAGTTTTTGACAAGCAAAATCAAAAAGAAATTGCTTCTCAAATCAAAGAAGGTGAACAAGTTATTTCTAAAGAGTCTGCCAAAACTGTGACCGAGATGATGATCGAAGCTGCTCTCCATGGCGAGGCTCAATGGATTGCCTCAGATAAATATACTGTTGCCGCTAAAACAGGTACCTCACAAGTTCCAGATCCAAATGGTGGTTATAAAGAAGACGAAACTATTGCTAGTTTTATTGGCTTTGCTCCTGCCAGCAATCCTCGTTTTACTATGTTGGTAAAACTAGAAAATACCAAATCCAGTCCTTGGGCAGCTGAAACAGCCGCACCACTTTGGTATAAAGTCGCTGATAAATTGATGATTTTACTAAATATCACCCCAGACAAATAGAGTAGGACTAAACCGCAATAAACTAAGCGGCAATTTTCATTAATCTTTGCAAGTCTTCTTGAGTTTTATCTGGAGGTCCATTGAGAATAATGGTTACTTTGGTTTGTTTGCGAGAACGAATCACCTTGAGCGTAGATTTGTTCTTGAAATATTCTTGTAATTTATTTTCCCAAACCGCCACCTGCTGCTCATCCTGATTAAGTGGGCGACCACGACCCTCATCTTTTTTACTAGTAGTCAATTCATTGTTTTTGAAACGTCTAACCAATTCCTCTGTACGACGCACAGAAGCAGTTTCTTTAAGCACTATCTTGTAGCAAGCGATCATCATTTCTTGTGAAGAAATACTAGCCAAAGCTCGAGCATGACCTTCACTAATTTGCCCACTAAGCAAACCGTCACTGACTGCATCTGGCAAACTCAGCAGTTTAAGACTGTTGCTAATATAAGCTGGAGATTTACCAATTCTTTTGGCTACTTCGCTAGTTGGCAAATTAAATTCACGTTGCAAACGTTGAAAAGATTGAGCTCGCTCAATTGGATTGAGATCATAGCGTTGTACATTTTCGACGATGGCCATCTCTAACATACCCTGAGGACTAGTCTTTTTGATAAAAACCGGCACTTCTTCTAATCCAAGAGTCTTAGCTGCTCGCCAACGTCGCTCTCCTGCAATAATTTGATAACCAGCTGGAGTTTCTGCAACAACCAGTGGCTCCAAAACACCATGAATACGAATTGATTCTACCAACTCTTCAATATCTTCTTTCTTAACTTTGTCTCGAGGTTGAAACGGATTTGGCTGTAAATAATTGACGGCGAGTTTTTGTACATTTTGTGTCATAGCTTTATGTATAACACAATAGATCAAAATTTTCACAAGGAAATTTTCACAGACATTGTTTATCATTAATTTTTATAGAAATTTGACACAAACAATTTTCTTTGTTAATATTCTCCTCAATGCAATCAACTTTAATGCAAATTAGCTTCAACTGGTGGACTACCTCTCTCTGGCGGTAGTTCTTTCTGTATTCAAATTGATTAAGACACCGCCAAACAGGCGGTTTTTTTATTATCAAAAACCCAATTATTAAATATTAAGAAAAATTAAAAAATTATATGAAAAAAATAAAATTACAAAAAAAACATTATCAAAATTCACCAAATAAAGCAGGTTTCTTTGGTGAATACGGTGGACAATTTGTGCCACCACAATTAAAAAAAGCACTGGAAGAAGTGACGGCTGCTTACGAAATAGCAAAAAAAGATCCTGATTTCAAAAAAGAATATCAGACTCTTTTGAGAGATTATGTTGGTCGACCTTCGCCACTTTTCTTTGCCAAAAATCTAACTAAAAAGTTAGGTGGCGCTAAGATTTACCTCAAGAGAGAAGATCTCAATCACACTGGTGCACACAAAATTAATCACTGTTTAGGCGAAGCACTTTTGGCTAAAAGAATGGGCAAGAAAAAACTCATTGCTGAAACTGGCGCTGGTCAGCACGGCGTAGCTTTGGCTACTGCCGCTACGCTCATGGGGCTAGAATGCGAGATTCATATGGGTGAAATTGATGTCGTTAAACAATATCCAAATGTTTTACGTATGCAATTGCTTGGTGCCAAAGTGATTACAGTAAAAAGTGGCGGAAGATGTCTTAAAGACGCGGTCGACAGTGCTTTCGCTGCCTATCTGAATGATTATAAAAACACTTTCTTTGGCATTGGCTCAGTGGTTGGTCCGCATCCATATCCAATGATGGTCAGAGATTTTCAATCAGTGGTAGGAAAGGAAGCTCGTAAACAAATTTTGCTTAAAGAAAATAGACTACCAGATTATTTGGTGGCTTGTGTTGGTGGCGGTTCCAATGCCATGGGTTTATTCCACGCTTTCTTAAATGACAAAGAAGTACAAATGATTGGTGTTGAACCAGCTGGTAAAAGTTTTAAACCAGGAGATCATGCTGCCACTTTAACATTGGGCAAACCAGGGACTTTGCATGGTATGTTCACTTATTTATTGCAAGATAAAAAAGGAGAACCTTCCAAAGTTCATTCTATTGCTTCTGGCTTGGATTATCCCGGAGTCGGACCACAGCATGCTTATTTAAAAGATCAAACCAGAGCAAAATATGTTACTATTAATGATAAAGAAGCCTTGGAAGCCTTTTTATTTTTAAGTAAAATCGAAGGCATTATTCCTGCTTTAGAAAGTGCTCATGCCATTGCTTATGCAATGAGACTAGCACCTACTTTGGCTAAAAATAAGATCATTATTGTCAATCTCTCTGGTCGCGGAGACAAAGACCTCGATTACATTGGCAAGTTATTAAAAATTAATGAATAATAAAAATAAATAGGAAAAATTATGAAAAAAAACATTTTAACTGGTGATCGTCCCACTGGCCAACTACACATTGGTCATTATTGTGGTGCTTTGAAAAATCGTGTTGCTTTGCAAGACGAATACAACACCTACGTGATGATTGCTGATGTACAGGCTTTAACTGACAATTTTAATGACCCAGAAAAAGTTAGAAAAAATGTCTTTGAAGTCGCCAAGGATAATCTGGCTGTTGGTATTGATCCTGACAAAACCACTATTTTTATTCAGTCTATGATTCCAGAAATTGCGGAGTTAACAGTCTTTTTCTCTAATTTGGTCACCATTAATCGACTTAAGAGAAACCCTACTGTTAAAGATGAAATCAAGCAAAAACATGCCTTATTTAAGGATGACGTGACTTTTGGTTTCTTAGGCTATCCTGTTAGCCAAGCAGCAGATATTACTGCTTTTCAAGCTGATTTAGTTCCAGTAGGCGAAGATCAATTACCTATGATTGAGCAAACCAGAGAGATCGTTCGTAAATTCAATAACATCTATGGAGAAACGCTTAAGGAACCACGAGCTAAGGTTGGAGATGTTCCAAGAGTCTTGGGTATGGATGGTCGTAAAATGAGCAAAAGTCTAGATAATTCGATCACTTTTACTGATTCGGACGAGGAAATTAGAAATAAAATCAAAGGAGCCCTAACCAATGAACTCGGAGCTAAAAATTTACTTAGCTTACTTGAACAATTTTCAGATGAGCAAAAAATGGTCGAGAAATTTAATCAAGAATTCAAAGAGGGAACTATTAAATATTCAGAGCTAAAACCTTTTTTGGCGCAAGCAATTATAGAAAAGCTCAAGCCAATTCAAGAAAAAAGAGCTTACTATGATCAAAATCCAAAACTAGTTGAGGAAATACTTATTGAAGGCACAAAAAGAGCGAGAGTGCTTGCTAAAGAAACCTTAGCTAAAGTTAAAGAGAAAATGTTTATTAATTATTTTTAGAAAATAATTAAGCTTTAACGACGTTGACCACGGTTTTGCCAAATTTTTTGCTAAATTGAACGACTCCATCAATCATGGAGAAGACTGTCCAATCATGACCAAACTTGACACCTTTGCCAACTTTGTATTTAGCGCCTTTTTGGCGGACAATAATTTGACCAACAGTAATTTTTTCACCAGCAAATTTCTTTACGCCGAAACGCTTGCCGTGACGTGCACCTTGCTTGTGTTGATTAACGCTACCTGAACCTTTAACGTGTGCCATATATCCTTTTTCTGTAAATACTAAATTTGACGATCGAAGCTGAACAAACAAATCTGTCTAGCAACTCTTGCTCCTTCTCGAGCATAGATGACCGGATCGACCAAAAGATTGTATCCTTTTGCTTTTAATTTGTCAATTAAGCTATCAAGTGAGTAGATTCTTTTATCAGTTTGCACTCTTGGGAAAACAATTGCCACAATGGCACCCTTATTTAAAACATTGCTAAAAGATTTAAATGAGCCTAAATACATTTTTTCTAGACCTTTGAAAACATTGGCTAGTTCTATATCTTTAGGAGTTTGTTTGCCTAAAAAAGGCTCTGTGACTAAAAGATCAACTTTACTAATAAATTCTTCTGGATTGATATGGCTCGCATCCATGTAGAAAATTTTACTGCTGATATTAATTTCGTATTCTTTCTTAAACCATTCCAAATTATCTCTGCTACCAAAAACAGCTTGTTGATCGATATCTGAGCCATAAACATCAAGCTTTCTCATGCCTGCTTCAAGTAAAACGGTACCAGTTCCACAAAATGGATCATAGAGTAGAGGCTTGGTGGTATTTTTTTGTTGCCAGAGACCTAAAGCAATATTGACCATCATGCGAGCCACTTTTGGAGGTAGCATACCTTTTTTGCGATCTGCATAAGGCTTAGAACGATCGCGATTAGTCCAATCATCAATGTCTTGAACACCTCTGATTTGAGCCAATAAAAGTTTACCATCTTCAATTTGATTAAAAGCTAAAAGCTCAGTAGCTTTGCTTTTGTGAGAGAGAAGTGCACTTTCACTAGGATTACTAGAAAAGTAACGGGCTTTTTTGCCATTTTCTTTAATTAAATCTTTAATATCAGCATTACTAATTGAATGTTGTCCTTTACCAATTTGGGTAAAAGTAAAATATGGCTCTTCACTTTGAGAAAGTAATAAAGCAACTATTTCTTCAACTAAACTATTATCTTTGATATCACTGTCTAATTCTTTGATTACTTCAAATAATTTGACAGTTCCACCAAGTACTTTAATCATTTCACTAGCAAGAGCAGTTTCACTTTCAAACATAAAAAGATGCTCGTCTAATTGTTCTAAAGAACAATCTGGATAAGTGGCCTCGAACTCTAACTTAGATAGAAGAGTCGTATTACCAAAAAGAATTAGGAATTTAGGCATAGCTGTGAAGCCAGTTTTTTATCTGTTTAAGCAATCTTCAGAACTTTAACAGTGCTTTGGTACTGACGATGACCAATCACTTTTCTATATCTGGATTTCGACTTGTATTTGGCAACACGAATTTTTTCGCCTTTTTGATTAGAAACGAGTTCACAAGAAACCTTGGCTTTCTCGACTAGAGGCTGTCCAATTTTACGATCTTGATCATTAACAACTAACAAAACGTCGGTGACTTCAAATTTCTCACCGGCTTCTCTACCTAGTTGATCTACCAAAAATTCATCGCCCTCTTGGACCTGAAATTGTTTACCTTGTAATTGAATGACTGCGTACTTTGACATAACGAACTTGAATTATATCAGACTTATTGAAAAATAAAAATGGAAACACCTCTAATAAAAATTATAAATAGCTTTTTTCTTAAAATCAGTTGCAATCGACTGTGCAATGCCTAAAGCGAAGAATAGAGAAATAACACTACTTCCTCCATAAGAAAGAAGGGGAAGGGTAATACCAGTAATTGGTAAAATAGCCAAGTTCATACCTATATTAATGAACGTTTGTACTAAAAACATCACAAACAAAACCAAGAGATAAATTTTCTCTGGAAAATTATTAACTTGATAAGCTAAATAAAGTAGAAAAAAGAGTAAAGAGAAATATAGAGCTAAAAGAAAAATCGCTCCTACAAAGCCCCATTCTTCAGCAAAAGAAGCAAAAATAAAATCAGTTTGGCGCTCTGGTAAAAAACGCAAATGAGATTGCACACCCTGACCAATTCCTCTTCCCCAAAATTTACCGCTTCCCACGGCAATCAGAGCCTGACGAGCATTATAAGCGCTACTGCTTTCCTGACTTGTGAATTCCTGGCTGATTGATGGTTCATTTAAATTTAAAAAACTGAGAACTCTATTTTTTTGATAATCTTTAAAAACTAAAAACCACAAAGACATTAAAATTAAGAAAGCTCCTGAGAATAAAAATAAAATTTGCTTAAAATTCAATCGATTAAAAATTAGAAAAACTGAAAGCGCGCTAACAAAAACCAAAACCGTTCCAAAATCAGGCTCAAGTAAAATTAAAATTGCCGGTAGAGCAATAATTAGTAAGGTCTTAAATAGTAAGAACCAATCAAATTTTTTTTCACTGACAAAAGAATTAAGCAAATACAAGGTCGTAATGGGAATTGCCAACTGCGATGGTTGGAATTTAAAACCGAAAGGCAAAACTATCCAGGCAGAAATTCCCCTAGTAATAGAGCCATAAATCAATAAAAAAAGTAGCGATAAGTTGAGTAGCAAATAAAGCCACTTGGATATTTTTAAATGAAAAGCAAAGGGCAATTTGTATGTAACAAAAAAGACTAAAAAAGCTAAGCCAAAAGAGATAGCTTGCTTATAAAGTAATTCTGGAACAATACTGCGCAAAGTCGTCAATGACAAAACAGTAAAAAGAAAGAGCACTCCTAGCAAAAAATATTTGCGCATAAGGATTTATAAATTAAGTTTTGTTTCTTCGCCTTTTTTAATTTTAGTATTGGTCTTTTCTTCAATTTCTTGCTGAAAAGCTTCCGGCCAAGATGGCAACTCTACTTCAACCACTTGATTCATGTCTAATAGAGCTTCTTTACGTAAATCTTGAATCTGACGAATCAGAGCTCGAGCTTCACCCTCAGCGACAAGCTCCGGTGTTAGTTCGAAATCATAATCGACTATTAAGTCGCCAGCTTGCTCTAACCATTCTATTTTTTTGACATTCAACTCTAGCTTCAGTACTTCCTCCAGCTCAGTTCTGTCAGAAATCTCTCCAAAACCACTGACTTTTAAACTTGCTAAAGGCTGACGAGCCTTAACCTGCTTTTCTTTACGTAAAGCATGCGCCGCTTCTACAATTTTGCGAATTGAATCCATCGATCTTTCTAATTTTAGGTCAAAGAATCGTTCTTTATATTCAGGGAATAACTCCAAATGAATTGAGCTCTCTTCATCAAACATACTGTGATGAACTAATTCAGCAAAAAATGGCACTATTGGGGCAACAACTTTAGCTAATTCATAAATCACAGTCGCAAAAACCTGACTAACTTCTTTATTATCAGTCGACTTAATTCTTTCTCTAGAAAGGCGCAGATACCAGGTTGATAGCTCATCGATAAAAGGTGCTAATAAACGACTTGCCTTCATCACGTCGTAAGAATCTAAATATTGTCTCATTTCTTTGATCAGATTTTCTAAACGGCTTAAAATCCAACGATCCAGTAAATTATTCGGCAATTTATTGGAGCTAAGATCAAAAAAGCCAGCATCCTGATCAGCAAAACTCTTATAGAAAGCCAAAACATTCCACCAAATCACAAAAACTCGGCGACGCAGATTGGAAACGTCTGATTGTGAAAAATTAAGTGTTTCGGCTTTGACTGCAGGAGAAGACATTAAATAAAGACGTAAGGCATCAGCCCCATATTTATCCAAGATTGCTCCTGGCTCTGGATAATTTTTAAGACGTTTGCTCATTTTTTTACCGTCTTCAGCCATGATTAAGCCAGTGCACATCACATTTTTAAAAGCACTGCTTTCTTTTTGACTATCTAAAGTTAGGGCCGTTGCCAAAACATGCAAAGTATAAAACCAACCGCGAGTTTGATCCTGACCCTCAGAAATAAAATCAGCGGGGAAAGCGTGCTCAAAAGCTTCTTTATTATCAAATGGATAATGCAATTCACCATAAGGCATTGAGCCAGACTCAAACCAACAATCTAGAACCTCTGGAATATGACGATAAGTTTTGCCATCTTTTTTTATTTCAATCTTATCAACAATGTGCTTGTGCAAATCGCTAACTTTCTGACCAGAAAGTTTTTCTAATTCTTCAACCGAACCTACGCATAAAAAGTCACCCTCTTCGCTTTCCCAAATTGGCAAAGGAGTACCCCAATAACGATTGCGTGAAATGGCCCAATCACGAGCACCTTCAAGCCACTTACCAAAACGGCCATGTTTAATATGATCTGGCTGCCAATTAATTTTTTCGTTATTAGCTAAAAGCTGATCCTTAAAAGAACTGACTTTGACATACCAACTATCAGTAGCATAATTAAGTAGAGGAGTGTCACAGCGCCAGCAATGTGGATAACTATGTTCGATTTTTTTCTTAGCAAAAAGTGTGCCATGAGCCGCTAAATACTTAATAATTTCAATGTCGGTAGCCTGAGGATTATCTTTTGCTTTGACTTCCATGTCTGCAAAATCACTGACTGCCTCAATAAAGCGACCGTCCATGCCCACGTGTTGCAACAACTCAATCCCTTCAGCTTTACCTGCATTGTAGTCATCCTCACCAAAGCCAGGGGCGATGTGCACAATACCGGTGCCATCTTCTAGCGTCACAAAATCAGTGGCAATAACACGGAAAGATTTTGCCCAATTAGCAAAATATGGAAAAATTGGTTCATAAGTCAGACCAACTAACTTGCTCCCCTTAAAACTTTGGCCAATTATTTCAAATTTTTTATCCACCATGACCTCTGATAAACGTTCTTTCGCCATTATAAATAAACCATTTTCTCCTTCAACTCTCACTAAAACATAGTCAAAGTCGGCCCCAACAGCTACCAAAACATTACCTGGTAGCGTCCAAGGAGTAGTAGTCCAGGCCACAACATAAATTTTTTCATCAGTTTCGACACCTAGTTTTGCAGCAGCATCCTCCAATTTAAATTTAGCAAAAACAGAAATATCTTTAACATCTTTGTAACCTTGAGTTACTTCAAAATTTGACAAAGGCGTCCCACAGCGAGGACAGATGTGCATGGATTTATGACTTTTATAGATCAAGCCCTTATCCCACAGTTGACGGAAAACCCACCAAACTGTTTCCATGAATTCTTTATCCATGGTTTTATAAGCATGATCCATATCAATCCAACGTCCAATGCGACGAATGGTTTTCTTCCATTCTTCTGCATAGGTTAAAACAGTTTGACGACAAGCTTCATTAAATTTATCTACTCCATAACCCTCAATATCTTTTTTACTATCAAGATTGAGTTCTTTTTCAATAATATTTTCGACAGGTAAACCGTGACAATCCCAACCCCAAACGCGACGAACTCTTTTACCTAGCATGGTTTGATAACGTGGGATCAGATCCTTAATCATTGACTGCATTAAATGACCATAATGAGGTAAACCAGTAGCAAAAGGAGGTCCATCATAAAAAGAGAAAGAATTATTTTCATCTCTTTGGTCAACTGATTTTTGAAAGGTTTCATCTTTGTCCCAAAATTCTAGAATCTCTTGCTCGAGCTCTGGGAAATTTGGTACTTGTCTAAAATCTTTTATTTTCATAGTTTCCTTGTTGCTTAATTCTAGTTTGTTTTAATTAATAAAAAAAGCCTGCTTAAAAACGAGATTATTATCGTTTCTAAGCAGGCTTATCTAATTTAAGATAAAGGTACCAGCCGCTTTTTAGATTTGCCAATCTGCAAATCTTTACTTAATTTAGAGTGATTACGGACTCAGCCGATCTGATTTACTCACTTTTTTATTTCAATTTCAAAAAAGCTTTCTGCAGACACCTCACCGTGGATAGCGGCTAAAAAGGTTTTGAATACTAGGAAATTATAGCACGGTTTTATCTATCTCTCAAAAAAGCCGGCACATCAAAATCAGCAAATTCATCGTCAGTCTCGACTTCTTCTTTTTTGTCGCTCTGATCGTCTCTTTTATGTTCATCTTTTTTCTTCAAATTGAAAAGGGCACTGCGCACAAATGGGTTACGACTTTCTTCCTCTTCTTCTTTCTTTGGCTTGGTAGGGATAATTTGAGGCTGAGTAAAACCACTTGGAGTGCGATCAATTTTTTCTTCTTCTTGATCTTCTTGTTTCTTGTAAACAGCGGTTGGACCCGTCATCTTGCGACGAGATTCTCTGCCATAAGCTCCAAACATTGCTCTTGGACCAGATCCGGAATAAGTATCCCCAAAGCCAGTAGCGATCACACTAATCTTAATTTTGGAACCCATATTATCATCAATGGTCGCTCCAAAAATTATATTGGCATCTGGATCTGCGCTGTCAGCAATTACTGCTGAAGCATCAGAAATTTCACTCATGGTCATATCTGGACCACCGGTAATATTATAAAGAATACCCTTGGCACCATCGATAGAAACTTCGAGTAGTGGAGAGGAAACAGCCATACGAGCGGCCACCACTGCGCGGTCTTCACCAGAAGCTTCACCAATACCCATTAATGCTGAGCCAGAATCAATCATGATCGTCTTCACATCAGCAAAATCGACGTTAATCATGCCTGGAACAGTAATTAAATCGGAAATACCTTTTACACCTTGACCTAAAACATTATCAGCCAAACGAAAAGCGTCGATAAAAGTCATTTTTTTATCTACTACTTCAAGTAAACGCTGATTTGGAATGACAATTAAAGTGTCAACAGTATCGCCTAAAGCCTCAATGCCTTCATCAGCGGTCTGCATGCGACGAATACCTTCAAAAGCAAAAGGTTTAGTGACCACAGCCACCGTCAAGGCACCAGCTTCTTTGGCTATCTCGGCAACAATTGGAGCCGCACCAGTTCCAGTGCCACCACCCATACCTGCAGTGATAAAGACCATATCGGTATCAAAAAGTAAATCCTTGAGTTTTTCACGACTTTCTTCAGCTGCGGTACGACCCACTTCTGGATCTGCACCAGCTCCAAGTCCACGTGTGAAATTGCTACCGATCTGCATTTTAGTTTCTGCTTTAGAAACTAGAAGTGCTTGAGCATCTGTATTAACAGTAATAAATTCAACTCCATTAATCTGCTTGGAAAGAATCATTGAATTGACCGCGTTACCGCCGCCGCCGCCGATACCGATAACTTTAATTTTGGCGAAAGTAGTATTTGAAGGTTTAACGAGTCCCATATTTTTGATCTTTCTTAAGATATCAAACTACAACATAAATTAGCTGATTTTTGCCTAAAAGTAAACTGGCAATAATTAAATTAGCTCCTAACTTAAGGCAAGATTGACTTGCTAGTTTTTTTAATTTTAGCAAAAAGCTTTTTAAATAAATCTTTTGGTAAAAGAGCCTGCCAGTTGAAATCCTCGCTCACGCTGGTCACATTACCTTGCTTGAGAGCAAAGTCTAACAGACCAACAGACACCGCAAAATTTGGTTTTTTAATATCTTCGGTCAAGCCCTCAATGTCTTCTGGAAAGGCTAAACGCACGGGTAAATTACTAACTTTCTTGGCTACCTCTACTAATCCAGTAGTCATCGCTCCACCTCCTGTCAAAACTAAACCAGCTGGCACTTTATTTCCAGACAAAAGGTCAGCTCTATCTAATTCTTGCATCACTAAATTAAAAATTTCTCTAATTCTAGGCTCCATAATGCCACCTACCAATGTTTTTTTAGATAGGAAATCATTGTGAGCAATCCCAACTTTTTCTGGATCAACTGTATCTAATTTTCTTTTTCTTTTAGTAAAGTCAACCTTAGATTCTCCAGGATTTGGTCTAAGATCGTCAGGGCCATTATCCGTTAAATAGAGTTTGAGTTTTTCCGCATCATCCATTGGAATGCGGCAGCCCAAAGCAATGTCTTGAGTAATGTGCTTAGCACCAATTGGTAAAACAGCTGAAAATTCCAGAGCTCCCTCAACATAAGCGGCCAAACTAGTTGTACCAGCTCCAATATCTATTAAAACTGCGCCCAGTTCTTTTTCTGTTTCAGTCAAAGCAATTTGTGAAGCGGCTAAGGCAGAAAAAACAAAAGCGTCAACTTTAACCCCCATATCGCTAATACATTTTTCCAAATTGCGCATCGCGGTAGTCAAACCAGTAATAATATGTGCCTCTGCTTCTAAGCGCACTCCAGTCATGCCGACTGGATCTTTGATGCCTTCTTGAGAATCAACTTTGAAATCCTTAGGAATCACGTGAATAATTTCTCGATCAGTTGGCATTGAAACAGCTCTGGCCGCTTCAATTACTCGATCAACATCACTTTGGATAATAGCTTGATCAGCGGCGGCTACAGCTACAACACCTCTAGAATTTTTATATTTAATGTGTACTCCAGAAATTGAAACGACTGCGCTCTTAACACTAAACCCAGCCATGCGTTCTGCAGCGTCTAAACCCTGACTCACGGTGTTTAGAACCTGCTCGAGATCAATAATCATACTGCGTTTCATTCCTCTTGATGGAACCACAGAAAAACCTAAAACCTGCAACTTCTCAGTTTCCGTTACTCGCGAAATGAGAGTGGTGCATTTATCACTTCCTAAATCAATGGCTGCAATTATTTGTTCTTTACTCATATCTTTTCCATATAGACTATACAAAATTTTAAAGACAATGTCCATTAATGTCTACTCTTTAGATTCACAGTAAAATAAAAATCATTGATAGTTTTGCATATATTTATGTATTTTTGAAGGCAAAGATTTGTGATAGTAGTTTTATCTACTTGAACAAAGCTTTAACGTACAAAAATACATAAATAGATGTGAAAAAATTGTGATTTTTATTTTACTGTGAATCTCTGAGCACTGGCAAGTTAAAGCGCATGTCGAGAATCTTTTTGCTAGGCAAAATATCCTTGAGCTCTTCTTCTTTCAAAACCAATGAAAGACGCTCCACCTGATAATCAAATTCTTTAGCATCATCCATAATTACTTCAATTTCCTTAAGAAAAATGTGAATTTCTTGATTGCTTTGCCAAACAATCTTATTTGTTTCAATTTCATACTTTTTCAATGCTTGGCTTAAAGAAAGAAATTTTTGATGATAATTTTCTTCTAAATAACCATGCTCAATCAGAGAAGAATCTCCTAGAAATTCAATGCTTGGCAAAGAAAGACGATCCTGATCATTTTTAAGCTTATTGCCATGATTAAGTAGATAGCGCTCTTGTCCAATAACAAGTCTGTAGTCTGGTAATTTGGCTAAAAGAAATAAATCAACTTCTCCAGAAATATGCTTGTTAATTTTTTGATATTGATAAACTTGTCCATATTGTTGATCTGTCATCAGTTCATCCCAAATTGCTTCATTTTCAAAATCAGTAAAAAATAAAGATTTGCCTTTAAAAAATTGGTTGAGCCTCTCACAGACTCCACTTTCAAGCGAATTATCTTCTAAAACACAATCTACTGTTTTTAAAACAAAAACAAAACGAAATAACAAAAATAAGATTACGAAAAAAATGACAAAACGTAAAATTTTCACAAGCGTTTTTTTTCTTTATAAGCAATCAATAAAAGCTGATAAAGTTTGGCGCTAGCGTCTTGGTAAAATTGGTTTTTTGCCAAACTTGAACGCATTTCTTTATAGTTTTTTTCTAAATGAGAAATACTATCTAATAGAGTAGAAGCACTAACATATTTTTGCTCTAAAACCAAAGCCCCATTATTTCTCTGCATCATTTCCGCATTGGCCATTTGCTCATTATGGTAGGCATTTGGCAATGGAATTAAAATCGCTGGTAAAGGTGCCAAAGACAATTCTAAAACGGCGTTCGCCCCTGATCTAGAAATGGCAAACTTAGCGTGCTGATAAATCCAAAATAAATCTTCCTCTTCAATCCATTCTTTGATGAAATATTTTTCTCTCAAATTTTTTGGTAGTTTTTGTTTTAGTTCTTCGAGATCTTTAGACGAATTCTTAATTTTGTTAGCTCGACCACACTGATGAACAATTGAATAATTTTCTAAGAGCTTTTCTAAGTTAGCTTTAATTAAATCATTAATGATAAAAGAACCTTGATTCCCGCCCATTATTAGCAAGATATTTTCTATTTTCTTAGGCAACCAGTTCGGTTTTTTTAAATCTTTGGCAAACAATCTGAACCTAATTGGATTGCCAGTTAGAACAGTATCCTGTCTTTTTGTATATTGCTTAGTTTCTGGGTAGGAAATAGCCACTTTATCGGCAATGCTAGCAATAAATTGGTTGGCTTTGCCCATTACAATCGTTTGCTCATGAGTCACTACTGTAATTCCCAAACTTTTGGCAGCGATAGCAAATGGTACTGCTAAGTAAGAACCAAAAGAAAGAAAAAGATCAATTTTTTCTTCAAGCAAAATTTTTCTAGCTTTGGCAACTGTTCTAGGAAAAGCTAAAAAAGTAGTAATTTTAGCCAAAAAAGAATAATTGACAAATTTAGAAGCAGAAAAAGGAATAAACTTTATTTGCCTTTTTTCTACCTCTTCTTTTTCTACAGATTTTTGAATAAGTTTCTCTTGACTATATAAACGACCTACAAAATAGATTTGATGTTCCTTATGATTGGTCTTGATAAAATCTATCATCGCCAAAGCAGGAGTTAAATGGGCACCACTAATTAAAATTCTCATAATCTAATTAAAAAGTTTATTTTTTAATCTTAGCATGCGAGGCGATAGAGAGTAAAACCCCACTTGCAAAAAAAGACATTAGAAGTGATGAGCCACCTTGAGAAAAAAATGGTAAAGGCATACCACTTAGTGGCAACAAAACCACTACTGCTGAAAGATTAAAAATGAGTTGAATTGCCATCCAAGCTAAAATTCCGTAGTAAAGCAGATATTCATATTTATTAAGTGCTTTGTCTTTAACCATTAAATTAGCTAAAATAAAATAAAGCGCAAATAAAGAAATTATTAAAAAAGAGCCAATAAAACCAACTTCTTCAGCAACAATGGCAAAAATGGAGTCACTGCTGGCCTCTGGCACATAAGAATATTTTTGTTGAGAATTGCCAATTCCTCTGCCAAACCAAGAACCACCACCTAAAGCTAGAGTAATTTGTCTAACATGATAAGAATCTCCCTGCACATTCTCACTTGGATTTAGAAAAGTAGTTAAACGCTCTCTTCTGTAAGGACTAAGCAAAACCACCGCTAAAGCTAAGAAAAAACCAGCTCCTAAAAGAATTGATAGCCATTTTATTTTTCCACCAGCTAAAAAATACATCACAATACTGGTTGCTACCAAAATCATCATCGAACCAAAATCTGGTTGTAGTAGAACTATGACAATCGGCACAAAAAGAAAAAACAAAAAACTACTTAGATCTAACTTTTTAGACAAGAGATAAGCATAAAAATTAATCAAAACAAATTTAAAAACCTCTACCGGTTGTAGGGTCCCAAAAGGCAAACTTATCCAACGACTAGCTCCGTTTAATTTAAGACCAATCCCAGGAATAAAAGTTAAAATGAGCAGGAAAATTGCTAAAACATAAAAATGCAGAGCAAATTTTTTAAAAAAATTAATCTTAAGTTTGCTTGCTAAAAATAAAACTGCAAAAGACAAGATTAACCAAATTGCTTGCTGCTTAAAAAAATAATATTGATGCCCAAATAATTTAAAGCTCTCAACAGTTGATGCCTCAAAAACAAAAAAAAGACCAGTTAAAGAAAGAAGAGTAATTAGAATAAGAAAAAATTTAGAGGGCGTTTGCATGAATGTTTATTTAGGTTCAAATAACCGCCAGCCAAACTCCAAAAATTGTCAGCATAATTTGCAAGAGCCAAGCTCTCTGAACAATTTTTGGCTCTGCCCAACCTTTTTCTTGGAAGGTTAGATGCAATGGGGCGGCAGGCATAATTTTCTTTTTAAAATATTTTTTAGAAAATAATTGAATAAAAGTGCTAGCGATTTCTATCACAAAAATTAAGCCAATAATCAGTAACGCTAAAATTTTTCCAAGTAACAAACCGACTACTGCTAAAGTTGCTCCAAAAGCTAAAGAGCCAACATCTCCCATAAAAATTCTGGCTGGAAAAACATTAAAATAAAGAAAAGAAACTAAAGATCCTAACCAAAGAGCAAGAAAAACTGAAAGTGGCACGTCTAGAATCGTAGAAGATAAAACCCACAGCCCAAACAAAGAGAATAAAAGTAAACCAGCAGCTAAACCATCTAGACCATCGGTAATGTTAACTGCATTGGCAAAAGCGACAATTACAAAAGCAGCAAAAGGAATATAGAAATAGCCCAATTGAATTGTTCCTACAAAAGGAATGTGTAAAATAGAAATTTCTAATTGGAAATAAATCATGCAAGCGATAATTATTGCTAGAAGCATTTGCAAAATTAACTTTTGACGCATTCTTAAACCAAAGAACTTACTATCATCAAAGCGGAAAAACTTCTTAATATCATCATAAAGACCCAAAATCGCAAAAGATAAGAAAGTGAAAAATAAAACATTAACCTCAGCTTGGCTATTACGATGAATACTGGTTACATCAATTCCAAAATAATTGAGGGCTGGAATCATTAATGCAAAAAGAAGTGAGACCATTATTACCACCAATAAACCGCCTCCAACTGGCACCCCGGCTTTGCTAGCATGAAATTTGTCAAAAATAGGTGTTCTTTCACCAAAAGCATCTAAAGTTTTTTGATCTTGGCGACGAAAACGTAATTTATAAAGCAAATTAATAAAAGGCACTACAGCAGTGCTGGTTAGTGTAAAAGAAAAAATTAAAATGCCTAAAAAAAGCGCTAGTGATCCCATATGATTCTTTCTATTCTGTAACTCTTTCTATCTTAGCTCCCATTATAATTAATTTCTCATCTATTTTTTGATAACCGCGCTCAACTTGCTCAATATTATGTAAAATAGTTTTATCTTTAGCTCCAATGGCCGCTAATAAAATAGTTGCTCCAGCTCTTAGATCATGGATGGTGAATTCGCCACCTTTAAAATCTGTTGGTCCATATATTTTAATGGCGTGGCGATCACTTTCACTATGATCTTGCCAATTAAAATTATATAGAACCTCTGGATTTTTAACAGTTGGATTAAAATATTCGATCTTAGCACCCATTGCTTTTAAATCTTCAACATATTGAAAACGGTTTTGCATAACGGTCTCATGAATAATGCTTTCACCATGACATTGACAAAGTAGAGTAGCAAAAAGAGGTTGCCAATCAGTCATGAAACCAGGATGAATATCTGTTTCTACATCGGCAGCTCTCATCGGACCTTTGTAATAAAAACGAATTCCATAATCGCCAATTTCATAACCAGCCCCAATTTCATCTAGTTTTTCTAAAAAGGCCTTGAGATCTTTTTGTCTGGCATTTTCTACAACAATATCCCCTCTGCTAGCAATCGCGGCACATGCATAACTAACCGCTTCATTTCGATCAGGCATGATTTTATGAATCGCTCCTCCTAATTTCTCTACACCATCAATTTCGATTTTTCTAAAAGAACGACGACGAATCTTTGCTCCCATTTGGTTGAGAAAAGAAATTAAATCATCTATTTCTGGTTCCTCAGCAGCATTCTCTAAAACTGTTTTTCCCTTGGCTAAAACTGCCGCCATAATTAAAGTCTCAGTTCCAGTGTGAGTATTTTTCTCAAAACAATAATTACATCCTCTAAGCTCTTTACAGCTTGCCCTTAACATACCGTTTTCTTGCTCAAACTTAACTCCCATTAACTCCAAACCATCCATATGTCTCTCTAAAGGGCGTTTACCAATTTTATCTCCTCCTGGCATTGGCACTTCAGCCTGACCAAATTTGGCTAAAAGAGCTGGAATAAAAAGAGTAGAAGCGCGTGATTTTTCACCGTATTCTTGATTTATTTTTGAAAAACGTAAATTACGAGTATCAATAAAAAAAGTGCGCTCACCAGCACGATAAGCCTTAGCACCCAAACCATTGATTATTTCAGCTACCATATCTACATCAGAAATATCTGGTAAATTTAAAAGTCGACTCTCCTTACTTCCCAAAAGCGCCGCTATCATCAGTTTATAAGAAGCATTCTTGGCCCCACCGACTCGAACCGAACCATAAAGTGGAGTACCGCCGGTTACTATGAAACTTGCTTTGCTCATATTTTTTTTCCTTTTAAAATTCTAGGTTAAATAAAAAACCTCTTCTTTTAGAATAACATTAAATTTTTCTAAAACCACCTTCTTGACTTTCTCAATCAGCTTTTTAACATCTTCTGCTTTACCCTCTCCGAGGTTAACAAAAAAAGCAGCGTGCTGATCACTTACCTGGATGTCTCCTTCTCTAACTCCTTTCAATCCTGCTTGATCAATCAGAAACCCGGCTGGAATAAATTCTGCGTCATTAAACTGTGGAAAAAGCTTTTTTAGCTCATCAGTATTGGCAGGATTTTGAAAAACACAGCCACAGCTTGGCATGTGAAGTGGCTGAGTTAGCTCTCTTTTTTCGATTGAAGCTCTAATTCTTTCTTTTATTACATCTGCAGAGTCTTTTTTTAACGCAAAAATAGCGGAGAATATAAGAAGATTCTTGTTTGTTTGGAAAATAGATTTTTCATAGGCGAATTCACATTTTTCACGTGAAAAAACAATAATTACTTCTTTCTCTAAATCAAAAACCTCAACTTCTCTAATATTGTCAGCAATCAAATCCTTTAAATAGTGAGCATTATTATAAATAGCTCCACCAAGAGTGCCAGGAACGCCAATAAAACCTTCTAAACCTACTCCACCTTTCATTGCCACCTGAGCTACCAAATGAGAAGTTTTAAGACCTACGCCTGCCCTAATGACTAATTCTGTAGTTGTATCAGAAATAAATTCGAGCTCTTTGAAATCTAGATGCAGAGTTAGGCCTTTTAGACCCTCATCTGCAATTACTACATTACTACCTCCACCAAGAATAGAAAACTTGATCTTTTGTTTTTTACAAAAAACCAACAAATCCATTGCTTCTTGTCGAGTCTTGGCGCTATAAAAAACTTCAGCCTGACCACCAATTTTAAAATAACTTTTCGAGGAAAGAGGGTAATTAAAAAGAAAATCAAAGGCAGGAAATTGTTGGCTAAAAATTTGCTCTAAATTCATAAGCTTTTTCATTCTATCACGAGAGAGGCTAATAAAAGCAAGGTTTATAATGCGAGAGTGTTAGAAATAAAAAAAGGTCTATATTTAGTTGACAAACCAAGTGGCCCCAGCAGTCACATGGTGGTTAATTACTTCAGAAAACTAAGTGGTATTAAAAAGATCGGTCATTGTGGCACCCTTGATCCGCTTGCCTCTGGTTTATTGATTCTTTTAGTAGGTAAAGAATACACAAAAACACAAGATCTTTACCTTAAAAAAGATAAAGAATATTCAGTCAAGGCTCGCCTAGGCGTTGACACTGATACTTATGACCAAACTGGAAAAATTATCAAAAAAGCCAACTGGCAAGAATTAAAAAACATCAAAAAAACTGATCTGCTAAGAATTTTTCCTCAATTTAAAGGCAAAATAGAGCAAACAGTGCCTATTTTTTCTGCCGTGAAAGTTAAGGGTCAAAAGCTTTATCAAAAAGCCAGAAGGGGAGAAACTGTAGAATTACCCAGTCGCCAAATCGAAATAAAAAAACTTGTCTTAAAAAGTTTTGAAAAGGATTCAAAAAAAGAAGAAGTCTTTTTTGAACTATTGGTTAAATGTTCGAGTGGAACTTATATTCGCTCACTTATTCACGATCTTGGGGAAAAACTAGCTCTAGGAGCTCACGTGGTTGCACTGCGTCGTAATAAAATTGATAAATTTCACGTGAAAAAAGCAATTAAAATGGACTGGGATAGTCAGCTTTACCAACTGGGCTTATAGAGCTAACTGGCCAATATCTGAAAAAAACTCTACCAACAATCTCATCCTTAGTAATAGCTCCCCAAGCTCTTGAATCACTTGAATAAGGACGATTGTCTCCAGAAACAAAGAATTCATCTGGTCCTAAGTAAATGCTTTTATTTTTGGTGGCATTACCTGGCAAAATGGAAAAATCACTAGGAATATAGGGCTCTGGCAATTTGTTTCCATTTATCCAATAAGCGTTTTCTTTGACTTCAATCGTATCTCCTGGTACACCAATCACTCTTTTAATAAAATCACAGCCAGTTCCTTCTGGACAGTTGGCCTCTGGAGGAGCGTGAAAGACCACAATTTCACCTCTTTGTGGATCTCTCATCTTAAAAGTTACTTTATCAGTCAAAACATGTTCACCACTTTGAAAATTCGGCACCATCGACTGTCCATTAACCTGATGAGGCTGTAAGAAGAATAAATAAACAACTAAAAAAATAGAAAAAGAAATGGCCATAGTTTCTATCAGATCGAGGAAAGTAGCCCCAACTTTTTCAAAAGTATTTTTCATAACGAGCTTTATGTTACTACTTTGGCAAGGGAGCTTGCAAGCAGTATTGTTTTTAACTTACAATGTAATCGTGAATTATCAAAAACATGCTATCGCTGGTTTTTCTTGGCAAACTTTGCAAAGGATTCTTACTACTGGTTTAAGTTTTTTGAAAATTTTTATTTTAGCCAGATTACTTGGTCCTGAACAATTCGGTTTGTTTTCCCTAGTAATGATTGCCCTTGGCGTCACAGAAAGCATTACTCAGACAGGCGTCAACATTACCATGTTGCAATCCAAACAACCAATTAAATACTTTCTAGACACCGCCTTTGTTATCGCCATCATCAGAGGTTTTTTAATTGGTTCTTTAATGATTTTAATGGGTTACCTAATGAGCAATTATTACAATGAGCCAAGTTTATTTCCAATGATCTCTATTGTTGCCCTAGTACCAATTATTAAAGGCTTTATTAATCCGGCCATTATTAGTTGGCAAAAAAACTTTCAATTTGCCAGAGATAGTTTCTATTCTTCTTTGAGAGTAACCATTGAGATGCTAGCCCAAATTGTTTTAGCTCTAGCATTACATTCTGTTTGGGCACTTTGTCTTGGAGTTATCGTCGGAGCTCTTTTTGAAGTAACTCTGTCATTCTTAATGCTTAAAGAGAAACCAGTCTTCCACTATATTAAAAGCAGAGGAGAAGCCATTTTTAAAAACGCCAAATGGTTGAGTCTTGGCAGCTTGCTTAGCTACTTAAATGACAACATTGATGACTTTCTACTTGGTAAAATTGTTGGTACCTATCAATTGGGCATTTATCATAACGCCTATGCTCTCAGTCATAAAACTAACTATGAGCTATCCAAGTCCGCTTACCATGGAGTAATGCCAATTTTTTCTAAGATAGCTCAAGAAAATGAAAGAGTTCGTTTAAAAAGAGCTTTTTTTAAATCAATGTTCTCTACACTATTAATTGCGTCTCTTATTTCTTTGCCTTTAATTTTATTTCCCAAGCTTTTAGTTGATTTAATTCTTGGTGAAAAATGGTTGGAAGCAATTAATATTTTGCCACTTCTAGCTCTTGCTGGCTTAATCCACACTGCAGCCAACATGACTTACGCTTTGATCATTGCTAAAAAGCAATATTTTTACATGAACCTACATATGATTACCTCTTTAGTTCTGATGATTTTGGGGATTATTTACCTTGGCAATATTCATGGCTTAGTTGGAGCAGTTCTTGGCATTGTCTTAGCTAGAGCAGTAGCTCTGCCTATTGCTCTATTAGGAGTAAAGAAGAGTCTAGAATAGTTATGAAATTTTTCTTAATTAGCTTAGTTTTTTTACTTTCTTTGGGTCAATTACAAAGAATTCAAATTACAAATAACATTGCTTTTTATTTGCATGATTCGCTCATTGTGGCTTTCTTGTTAAAAGAGCTTTTTACGGCAATCGTGCAAAGAAAAAAAATTATTGAAAAGTTAAAAAAAATAAATATTCTTCAAAAAAAAATATTTTGGGGGTTTTTAGCTACGGTTTTTTTAGCTTGGGTCTTGGCTATTTTTGAAGGAAGATTCGATTTTAGAGCCATTTTATATTCAATACGCTTAATTACTTATGTTTGCTTTGTTTTTTTACTGCAAAAAAAATTAAAAGGTAAAAGTTGGCTATGGAGGCTAGTTTCTTTTAACATTCTTTTGTTAGGATTCTTACAATATTTTTTCTTGCCTGATCTGCGTTTTTTAATCTACGAAGGCTACGACGATCATCTTTACAGACTGGTAAGCACAATCCTCGATCCTGCATTTACTGGATTAATTTTTGTCTTTAATTTAAATTATTATCTTTGGCAAAAAAAGAAGAATTGGTTTTTTATCATTCCATTTGCAATTGGTTTACTTTTAACTTACTCCAGATCTTCTTATTTGGCATTTCTGTTCAGTAGCCTAGTTTTATTTTTTGTTAGAAAAGATTTGAGTAAGAGAGCAGTTCTGCTAGTTTTGATTAGCTTTTTTGCTAGCTTACCATTCTTACCAAAACAAAGTGGAGGAGATGGAGTAAACCTACTTAGAACTACTTCTGCAGAGGCAAGAATCAGTAATGATCAGATGATTCTACGAAACATGAACAAAACAGATTGGATATTTGGGCAAGGATTATTTATCCCAAATCAAAACAGGCAAACAGTAGAAAATATTCCTAGCCATTCTCACTTTGCCGACAACTTACTTGTTTTTCTTTTGAGTAATTTAGGTGTTATTGGAAGTTCACTATTTATTATTTTAGTTTGGCAACTTACGAGATCTAGCAAAAAAGAAAATTTAGCTCTGCTTGCTAGTCTGATTAGCCACGCTATGTTTAACAATAATTTCACACAAAGTTTTGTGCTTTTAATTTTTCTAGGCTTTTCTTTATCAGATGATTAGAGTTGGAATTCAACTTCGATGCTGCGCTCGGTTTTGTTTTTAGCTTTATCTGTAACTTCAAACTTTAACTCGTTCTTACCTTCGTTAAGGTAGTAATTACTTGAAAAGTTACCTTCTTTATCAGCCAAAACCAAACGACCATTAATTAAGACTTTTGCTTCTGCTTCAGTCTTGCCTTTAATAGTTAAGGTTCGGTTTTTTTTGAGTTCAATCTTGGTTCCATCTTTTGGCTCCTCAATTTCTAAGCTTGGAGCCTCGCTGTCACGAGTAATTAGATAAGAGCGAGTCTTGAGAGATTCGTTGCCCATCTCATCAACACCAAAAATCGATAGTTCATTTTCGCCATCGTTTAAATTTATTTCATATTCAAATTGTCCATCTTCAGCGACGTCTATTTCTGCATTTTTTTCAGAATTAAGCAAGAAGACGACTTTGCTTTTTGGTTCAGCAAAACCACGTAAATTGAGATTGGCTGAATAAGTTGCCTCAAATGGAATAGTAGATAAAACTGGAACTTGAGGTGGAACAGTATCTTTTTCTTCAAAAGGAGAATCTTTATCAATAATAGAAAAGAAAATTCTAATTAAACCAGGCACAATTAAAAATATAAAAAGCAAAAGAAAAACGATCCCAAAAAAAACAAATAAAAAAGTTTGTTTTTGAATTTTACTTTTTTCTCTTTTGACTAAACGAGAAGAAACAACATTTTTTTTACTATTCTTTCTATCATAGATGGAAGAGTAGCGACCTGAATTGAACATAGACTTATATTAACACTCTTTTAACTGATTCGGCTAGATGAACCAAAAGATCATAAGGAATTGTTTTAGCTTTTAAAGCAGCATTGCTTATAGAGTTTTTATCTGACTTATTGGAAGAATAGATAATAACTTTTTCACCAATTTGAGGATCTTTAAGCTTGCTGATATCAATGCTAGTCATATTCATAGAAACTCTACCAACAATTGGGAAATATTGATCTCTTATCTTTACCAAACCCTTATTGGAAAGGCGTTTATCAACTCCCTCGTAATATCCTGCCGGTAATAAAGCTAAAACTTTATCTGCTTTGGCTTTGAAAGTGCAACCATATCCAACCACTGCATCTTTTTTAATTTTTTTAATTTGCACGAGTGTCGAAGAAAATTCCAAAACTGGCTGCAGAGAAATTTTATTTTTATAAGGATCGCTTTCAACTAATGGGCTAATTCCATAGTGAGCAATTCCTGCTCTGATCATATTAAATGTTTGGTTTTTGACCTTAAATGCTCCTCCAGAGGCAGAAATATGTCGCCACCCTGGAAAAATTTGTTGCTTATTCATTATCTGGAGAGCTTTTTTGTATTGCCTAATTTGTTCTTTTACAAAATCCTGAGAACTTGGATTGTCTGCATCAGCAAGATGGGAACAAAGACCAGTGATGTTTAGGTTTTTTAATTTTTTAAGTTCAATCAGAAAATTTTCTAAGTCTTCGATATCTACGCCCTCTCGACTCATGCCTGTATCAACAAAGACATGGACCTTGCAACCACGTTGATACTCATTGAGTATTTTAGCTAATTCAAGATCAAATATTGCAATACTAAAGGGGAGACGTTTGATCTTAAAATTTTCTGGGTCTGTATAACCCATAATTAAAATTGGAGTCTTAACCCTCATTTTATATAGCTCATAGGCTTCAAATAGGCTGTCCACAATCAGAAATTCGCAGTGTATGGAATCAAAAACTGGAGTAAGTTGCTTTAGTCCATGCCCATAAGCGTTGCTTTTGAGCACTGGACAAACTTTAGTATTTGGATGGAAAGCTTGGAGATTCTTGTGGTTTTGAGTAAGAACATCTTTGGAAAGAAGAATCTTATTTAAATTTTGGTATGTCATTTCTGAGCCAAAGGTGAGGATCGAACTCACGACCTACGGTTTACGATACCGTTGCTCTACCAGCTGAGCTACTTTGGCATTTTTGTTTACCAACTGAGCGACCAGAGGGAGTCGGACCCTCACTTCAAGCTTGGGAAGCTAGCGTTCTACCGCTAAACCATGGTCGCTTACTTTAGATGAAATTATAGCATTTAGCTTTCACTAAGTTCATTGAGATAAATCATCTAACACGATATAGTATGATTTGAATAAAACGAGAAAGGACTTATGGAAGAATACATGGGTTTGATGTCAACAGATTTATTAGAAAAATCTCCAGCTATAAAAGACTTAATGAAAAAGTTTGAGAGTAAACTTCCAAATCATTTTGGAAAAGCAAGATTTATTGCAGCTCCACTAAATATAAATTTAGAGCACGTTATAAGAGCTGACTGTCCAGAATGTAAAACCAGAGCTGTCGTTCATGTTGTTAGAAAAGACTATGTTCTTGATATTAAGGAAACAGATGAGAGTGGAGAAATAAAGATATCTTACGATAGAACTTCAGGTTGCTGCGATAAGTGTGAAAAATTAACTTAAATTTTTTTTAAAAGATTGAGGCAGATTAGAGTAAACTTTGTTGCTTCTTTTCTTGTTTACATCTATTGAAAAAACCAGTAGCTACCACTCTTAAAAAGCTAGGCATGCTTGCTGGGTTAACAGTGCTTGCGATGAACAATGTCTGAAACAAAACCCAAATCATCAGCTATTTTATCTGCATTTTCTATTGTCCAATTATTTTTTTCACCCAAATCAATTTTTTCTTTCAAATTAAGTTGTTCGCTCATAATTGATTATTGTAACATAAAAGTGGATCAATCTTAATCATTGACTAGTCATCTATAAGTTTATAAGATCTAGCTCTTACATCATATGGCAAGATCATCTGCTGAGTTTGAGAAAAAATTCAAGAAAAATGCTAGAATAGCTGGTTTTTTAGTAGAAGAACCAAGACCAATTGTAGCTGATCAAGCAGTTGAAGATAGAAATGGCAAAATTAGAAAAATTAAAACTTTACCAGACTGTTTTATTATTGAACCTATAAACCGACTTTCCATGCATGTTGAAATTACCAATGGCTCTGGCAATAATAATCATAAAGCCGCACAGCAAAGAGTAGTTAAAGCAGCTGGAATTAAAAATTACATGATGTTAACTGGAAACCAAGTTGAAGAATTTTGCGAGAAAGAAACACCAGCTGATAAAAGATTGTTTCTGCTCACCATTTTTGGATGGCTAAATTTACTTTGAAATTTATAGGGCTTTGTCTAGTGAATATTTAAGCATTGACGACATCGGGCTCACCCTGCGGGTACTAGCCACGCGTTTCGACTTCCAAAATTTGAAAACATTCCAAGTTCGCTTGGCGGCGCGAACTAAAAAGCTTAATCACTCTTTGGGATCATAAAATAAAAATTCCAGACTAATGTCTGGATTTTTTATTTTGCGACCTCGATCGGGATCGAACCGACGATCTTCTCCGTGACAGGGAGACATGTTAACCACTACACCACGAGGCCGTTTCTTCTTTTAAGGTCTTTATTATAACCAATAGAAGCTCTCCTGTCAGCACTTACTTTGCTTTTTCTACGTATAGCGGAAAGAAGACAAATTTGCATAGAAATGCTACAATAATTTTCAAATATAAATAAAAAAGGATCTTATGATGCTCCCAATAATTGTTATTTTAGCCGTAGTTTTTTTATACGTGATTGGAATTTATAATTCCCTCCAAACCCTCAAGACTCAAATCAAGGCTAGTATTCAAGAAATTGGTAATCAATTGAAACGTCAGGCTGGTTTAATCCCAAATCTTGAAGTAGCTGTCAAAGGTCAACTCAAGCATGAGCAGGGTATTTATAAAATGCTCACCGAAGCTCGCCAGTCAGTAGCTAAGGCCGATGCCTCTGGTTCAGCCAAAGATATTGATCAAGCAGTAGCTAAAATTCAAAATTTAATTCCACAGATTCAAGTGGTTGTGGAAAGCAATCCAGAATTAAAAGCTAATGAAGCTATTACTAAATTTATGGATGAATTGACTGATACTGCAGATAAGCTTACCTATGCTCGTCGTAGTGTGATTGATTTGTCTCAGAGTTTTAATGAAAAGCTAGTGGTTTTCCCTTCCAACATTATTGCCAATATCTTCGGTTTCAAAGAAGAAAAAGGCATTGCTACTTCAACTACTGGAGCTCATATGGAAGTCAGCAGTGAAGAGGAAAAAAGCCCTAAAGTTAACCTCTAAAATCTATGACTCATTATCAGTTAGTTGCAAAAAATAAGCGACGTTCTTTTCTGATAGTTTTTTTATTCATTGCTTTTATAGTCGGCGCTTCCTATGTAATGGCAAAAGGTTTTGGTTATTCTTTAGAAATTGTAGGTTGGGCCTTAGTTTTTTCTGGAGTGACCTCTTTTTTCAGTTATTTTTACAGCGATAAAATTATTTTAGGTATCTCTGGTGCCAAGGAAGCTAGCAGAAAAGAATTCTTTGATTTCTACACTGTTACTGAAAATATTTGTATGGGGCAAAAAATGCCCATGCCTAAACTTTACGTCATTGAAGACAGTGCTATGAATGCTTTTGCAACTGGTCGCAATCCAGAACACGCGGTGGTTTGTGCCACCACAGGCTTGCTAAACCGCTTAAACCGCTCTGAAGTTGAAGCAGTGGTGGCTCATGAAATAAGCCACGTCAAGAATTACGATATTTTATTAATGTCTATCGTTTCAATTTTAGTTGGCCTGATTGCCTTATTGGCTGATTGGTTTATGAGAATGTCTTTTTGGGGCGGAAATAGAAAAAGAGATAATGACAATAATCAACTTGGAGCCATAATGGCTATCTTAGCAATAATTCTAGCTATTCTTTCGCCAATTATTGCTCAATTAATTCAACTGGCAATTTCTCGCCGTCGCGAATTTTTAGCTGACGCTGGAAGTGCAGCTATTAGTAAAAATCCAGAAGGATTAATTAAGGCTCTAGAAAAAATTAGTGCTGATAAAGAACCTCTTGAATCAGCCAACAAAGCCACCGCTCATCTTTACATCAGTAACCCACTTAAAAATACTAAAGGTGCTGCGCATGCTTTTGCCAAACTCTTTAATACTCATCCTCCAATGGAGGAAAGAATTGCCGCATTAAAACAAATGAGTATTAAATAACCAGAGGAAATGTGGTAAACTAAGCAACGATGTCAGTTAATAACACACAAGTTAAACACATTGCCCAATTAGCTAATATTCCCGTTACAGAAGAAGAGAGCATAGATTTAGCCGATGATTTTACAGAAACTTTAAAAATTGTTGATCAGCTCAAAAAAACAGAAGTCAAAAAAACCGAGATTACTCATCAGGTAACTGGTTTTAAAAACGTTTTCCGCGAAGATATTGTTAAAGAAGAACAGAGTTTTACCCAAGAAGAAGCTTTAGCTAATGCCAAAGCTACTTATAAAGGTTATTTTGTTGTGCCTTACATTTTACAAAACAAGGATAATTAGCGATGAAATTAAATGAACTAACGCTCAAAGAGAGCATTGATGCTTTAGATAAAAAAAAGATTACTCTTGAAGAAATTTATAAAGACCTAGATCAGGTCTGCCAAGCCAAGAACGAAGAACTAAATATATATTTAAGTATTAATTCAAAAGCTCTTGCTGAAGCTAAAAAAGCTAGCAAAAAGCCACTTCGTGGCTTACCAATTGCCGTCAAAGATAATTTTTGTACTAAGGGCATCGTTACCACAGCTTCTTCCAAAGTACTCGATGGTTTCATACCCCAATATGAATCCACTGTTACCGAAAGATTAAAAGCTAGCGGTGGCGTCATTTATGGCAAAACCAATATGGACGCTTGGGCTCATGGTTCTTCCACTGAAACTAGCGATTATGGTCGCACTCTTAATCCTCGCAATCCTAATCATTTACCAGGTGGATCTTCTGGCGGGAGCGCAGCTGCCATCGCTGCAGATTTTGCTGTAGCGGCCATTGGTAGTGAAACTGCCGGCTCTATTAGACAGCCAGCTGCTTGGTGTGGAGCTGTTGGCTTCAAACCAACTTATGGCAGAGTCAGTCGCTTTGGCGTTATCGCCATGGCTTCATCTACTGACAGTCCAGGACCAATTGCTAAAACTGTTGAAGACGCTTGTATTTTACTCAATGCTTTTGCTGGCCCAGATGAAAAAGATGGCACTAGTAATAAAGAAAAATCTCCAGATTTTACTAGTTTTCTTGGTCAAAGCATTAAGGGTATGAAAATTGGTGTTATCTACCAAGACGTTAAAGAAATTAAAGAAACTAACCAAAAATTACTCAAGGAATTAGAAATTCTCAAAGAACTCGGTGCTACAGTCGAAATCGTTCAAGCCATGGATCCTCATCAGGCAATTGGTGTTTATACAGTGGTACAGAGAGCTGAGGTAAGCAGTAATTTGGCTCGTTATGACGGCATTCGCTATGGCGGAGATCGTTCTAATTTTGGTGATGAAGCTAAGAGACGTATTATGCTTGGCACTTTTACTTTGACTAAGGGCTATGCAGATCGTTATTACAATTTAGCTCAAAAAGTTCGTACTCTTTATCTTAATGACTATAAAGAATTATTCAAAAAATATGACGTTCTGGTTTCTCCAACTTCGCCATCTTTTGCTAAGGAAGTCGGTGCTTCTTTTAGTTCGCCAATGTTTGGAGAATTAGAAGATATGTTGCTTGAAGCTAGCTCAATTACTGGATTACCAGGAATTAATGTGCCTTTTTATCGTGACGAAAAAACCAATCTCTACCTCGGTGCAAATTTTATTGCTCCAATGTGGAGAGAAGATTTAGTGATCAAAGTCGCTGACGCTTTCGAAAAAAACACTAAATGGAATTCATGGAGAAATAAATAATGCCATACAAACTCGTTTGTGGACTAGAGGTTCACGCTGAACTAAAAACCAAATCTAAAATGTTTTGTTCTTGTAAGAATGATCCCTTTGGTGCTAAAGAACCAAATCTTTATACTTGTCCAGTTTGTCTTGGTATGCCTGGCGCACTACCAGTTGCTAATCGCAAAGCCATCGAATGGACTATTAAATTAGGCTTGGCGTTACACTGTCAAATTAATCTTTTTTCTAAATTTGATCGTAAGAACTATTTCTACGCAGATTTACCAAAGGGTTATCAAATTAGCCAGTATGACATTCCTTTTTGTCACGATGGTTATCTCGATACTAGTGAGGGTAGAGTTGGCATTCATCGTATTCATTTGGAAGAAGATACTGCCAAGCTTTCTCATCAGGAAATTGATTTAGATGACAACGGAGAGTTAGAGAAAGCTACTCTAATCGATTTTAATCGCAGTAGTGTTCCTCTTGTGGAAATTGTGACTGAACCAGATATTATTTCGGCTACTCAAGCCAAAGAATACGGTCAGAAATTGCGTCAGATCATGCGCTATTTAGATATCGCTAATTGCGATATGGAAAAGGGCGGCATGCGTCTGGAAGCCAATATTTCTTTGCGCAGAGAAGGTAAAAATGAATTGCCAGATTATAAAGTTGAATGTAAAAATATTAATTCTTTTAAATTTTTAGAAGCGGCTATTAACTTTGAAGTTGATCGCCAAACTACTATTTTGCAAAATGGCGAACAACCAGTTCAGGAAACTCGTGGTTATAATTCAACTACTGGCAAAACTTTTCCACAACGCAGTAAGGAAGACGCCGCTGATTATAGATATTTCCCAGATCCAGATCTTCCACCTATTGAGTTTACTGCTGAAGAAATTGAAACAATTCGCAAAGAAATTCCAGAGTTACCAGCAGAAAAAACCGCCCGCTTCATTAATGAATACAAACTCAATGAAAAAAGTGCTAAAAATTTAGCTATTAATATGGAACAGGCTCTTTTCTTTGAAAAAATTCTCAAAGAGGCTAAAAAAGAAAATCTCGATTCTCAAAAGTTAATTAATAACTTGCTTAACGGAAAAATTAAATTTGGCTTTGATGAAGAGACTAGTTCCATCATCTCCAAATTCAAAACAGTCAGCAGCAGTGAAAACATTGATGGAAAAGAGCTTCAACTAGCCATTGATAAAGTTCTGAACGCAGAGGAAGATGCCGTAGCTAAATATAAAGCTGGCAAAACTGTTGTTACTGGATTTTTAATTGGCTGCGTAATGAAAGAACTGGGTAAAAAAGCAGATGTTATTCAGGTCAAACAACAATTAGTTGCTACTCTCAGTTAACAATTTTACAAATCCCCTCATTAATGCTAGACTTTTCCAGAGGTTAGTTATTTGTTTTTTCTTAAATTTATATGCCTAAGCAAGATTTTGTTCACCTGCATGTTCACACTGAATATTCAATGTTGGATGGTTTGACGAAGGTTGTTGATCTAGTTAAAAAAGTCAAAAGCCTTGATCAATCAGCCGTTGCCATTACCGATCATGGCAATATGCATGGCAATATTTCTTTTTATAATGAGTGTAAGAAAGAAGGCATCAAGCCTATCATTGGCACTGAGATTTATTTAGCTAAAAACTCCCGCTTTGACAAACAGATTCGCATGGGAAGTGATCAGTTCCATTTGACTTTGTTAGCCCAAAATTACATTGGTTATAAAAATTTGATGAAAATGGTGACCATCGCTAACTTTGAAGGTTTTTCATATAAGCCTCGTATCGATGATGAAATTTTGGAAAAATATAGTGAAGGAATTATTTTACTAAGTGGTTGCATGAGTAGCCAAACTAGCCGATTACTCATGGAGGGTAAAGAAGAAAAAGCTTTAGAAATATTTAAAAAATATAAAAAAATCTTTAAAGATCGCTTCTATGTTGAAATTCAAAATGCTCCCCACATTGAAGAAAGCAAGCCCCTACGTGAGAAGCTAATCCAGGTTGCCCGCCAATTAGATCTTCCACTGGTTGCTACCAATGACTCTCATTATTTAGAAAAAGAAGATGCTGAGGCTCAGGATGCTCTTCTATGTGTCCAAACTCGCAAGCTAATTGCTGATGAAAAAAGAATGAAAATGGTTGATAAGCCAGACTTTTATCTCAAATCAACCGAGGAAATGATCGAACTCTTCTCTGATGTCCCAGAAGCAATAGAGAATACCGTTAAAATTGCAGAAAGCTGTAATTTTGAAATTCCAACTGGAAATTTAATTTTTCCAAGTTACGAACTACCAGAAGGAGAAACTTACGAAACTTATTTATATAAATTAAGTTTTGAAGGAGCCAAGAAAAAATACGGCAAAATTACTCCGGAAATTAAAAAAAGACTTGAATACGAGATTGGCATTATTAATGATAAAGGTTATCCTGCTTACTTTTTAATCACTCAAGATTTTGTTAACTGGGCCAAAGATCAAGGGATTGCTGTTGGACCGGGTAGAGGAAGTGCTGCGGGATCAATTGTTTCCTATTCACTTAATATCACTACTCTTGATCCTTTAGAGCATGGTTTACCTTTTGAACGATTTCTTAATCCAGAACGTCCCACACCTCCTGACGTTGATATTGATTTTGCTGATATTAAACGTGATGAAGTCATTAATTATGTAGCTAAAAAATACGGTGAGGATCACGTAGCAGCTGTCATTACTTTTGGAAGAATGGAAGCTAGGGTAGCGGTGCGCGACATTGGTCGCGTTCTGGGTATGTCTTATGAAGATCCTGATCGCGTAGCTAAATTAATTCCTAACGAACCAGGTAAAAAAGTTTCTATTAAATCAGCCATTGAAACCATCCCAGAACTAGCTAGCTTATATAAACAAGATAAATTTAAACGCTTGCTTGATCTCGCTTCTAAAGTTGAGGGCACTATTAGACATTCTGGGATGCATGCTTGTGCCATTATTATTGCTGATAAACCTCTAGATAATTACACTCCAATTCAAAAAGATTCTCGCTCAGGTAAAACTTTGACTCAACTGGATATGTATTCAATGGACTGCAATATTGATGACAATGCCATTGGTTTACTTAAATTCGATTTTCTTGGATTGCGTAATTTATCCATTATCCAGGAAGCTCTTAAGCTAATTAAAAAATATAAAAATGAAGATATTGAAATTGATAAGATCCCTACCGACGATAAAAAAACTTTTGATCTTTTGGCCTCCGGTGAAACCACTGGCGTTTTTCAGCTTGAATCAGCCGGCATGCGACGTGTAGCCAAATCACTTAAACCCAGTGTTTTTTCAGATATTACTGCTATGGTGGCGCTTTATCGTCCAGGTCCAATGGATCTTATTCCTCGTTTTATTGAAGGCAAACATAACCCAGAATCAATTGAGTATCCTCATGATTCTCTCAAGCCATTTCTAGAACAAACTTACGGCATCATGGTTTACCAAGAGCAGATTTTGGAAATTGTTCACTTTATGGCTGGCTATAGTTTAGGTGAAGCTGATATGCTGCGTCGCGCCATTGGTAAAAAGAAAAAGAAAATTCTCGATAAAAATAAAAGTCGTTTCATCAAGCAATCAGTTGAAAAAGGCTACAAAAAAGAAACTGTTGAAAAGATTTGGGGCTTTATTGAAGCCTTTGCTAACTACGGTTTCAATAAAGCCCACGCAGCTTCTTATGCCATGATCGCTTATGAAACTGCTTGGCTTAAAGCCAATTTTCCGGTTGAATACATGACCTCACTGATGAGTGTTGAATCAAATTCTCACTCGATGAATCGTGATGAAAAGATTGCCGTTGCCATTGAAAATTGTCGTAAAATGGGTATTAAAATTCTCGCCCCAGACATCAATCTTTCTGGCCAAGACTTTACCATTGAAGAAGATAAAACCTCCAAAGAAAACATGGCCATTCGCTTTGGTTTGACTGCCATTAAACATGTTGGTAAAGCCGCTATTGAAAACATTCTTGAAACTAGAAAAAAAGAAAATAAATTTACCTCTTTTACTCATTTTATTCAAGCTACTGATAGTCGCAAGGTTAATAAAACTACTCTGGAATGTTTAATCAAAGTCGGAGCCATGGATCGCTTTGCTACTAGAGCTTCAATGCTAGAAAATCTTGAAAGTATCCGTCAAACCGCTGGCCAATTTCAATCAGAGATAGATGGTCAAGATCATCTCTTTGCTGATGTGGGCGAAAAAAGTACTGAAGTTAAAGACAGCTTTCTTAAACTTAAAGAATATCCAGAGGCTGAGCTGTTGTCTTTTGAAAAAGAATTATTAGGTTTATATCTAACTGATCATCCTTTAGCTGATGCTCTCAATTTGGTTAACAAGAGAGCTAATATGAGGATTGGCGAACTTGATCCAGAATTTAGCCAAGATCAAGTTTTCCTTTTTGGTGGACTTCTTAGTCGTTTCAAAGAAATTACCACTAAAAAAGGTCAAAAAATGGCTTTTGCCACTCTAGAAGATCAAACTGGTAAAGCTGAACTAATTATTTTTCCACGAACCTATGGAGAACTGGGCTTTCAGCTAGAACAAGATCAAGTGGTTCTAGTGAGAGGCAAAGTTCAACATGAAGAGGAGGAGTTTAAAATCATCGCCGAAAAAATCGTCATTCCTAAAGATGAAGATGTTGAATTTTCCAAAGATCATGATTATAAAGAAATCTTTGTGCCACGTAAAACTTCGCCAGAGACTCTCAAAGAACTCGGCGCGCTTCTCAAAGCCAACCTAGGCGATGAAAAAGTGGTGATTATTATTCCAAACGGTGCCAATCCAGAACGAATAGTTTTACCATACAAAGTCAATTATAATGATGAGCTAGTCATAAAAATTGCAAAAATCTTGACTTAAAAATATGCCTGCCAATTATCAATCTATCAGTAAAACCGCCTGGCAAATTCGTCGCGATTTAATCGAGATGATCTATCAGGCTCAAAGTGGTCATCCAGCTGGATCTCTTGGCATGGCAGATATCTTTACAGCTCTTTTTATTGGTAAAATTCTACGCCATGATCCTAAAAGACCTGAGTGGAATAAGCGCGATTATTTTTTTCTTAGTAACGGTCACATCAGTCCAGTTTTTTATGCCACTTTATCTAAAGATGGCTATTTCCCAGAGGAAGAACTTAAAACTTTTCGCCAAATTAACTCTCGTCTACAAGGTCATCCACATTTTACTTTTGATCAAAAGAAAAAACTTCCTGGAATAGAGAATACTTCTGGTCCGCTTGGACAAGGTCTTTCACAGGCAGCTGGCATGGCCATTGCTCTAGAAATGGATGGCAAAAAAAATAAAGTTTTTTGTATGATGAGTGACGGCGAACAGCAAGAAGGCCAAATTTGGGAAGCCTATCAATTTATTATCCATCACCATTTAAATAATTTAATTGGCATTATTGATTTTAATAATATTCAAATTTCCGGCTCAATTAAAGAAACATTATCTCTTGGAAATTTAAAATTAAAATTAATGAGTTTTGGTTTTAAAGTTTTGGAAATGGACGCTCATGACTTTGTCGACATTTTTGCCAAATTTGAACTAGCCAAAAAAGAAAATAAACAGCCAGTCATTATTATTGCCAAAAGCATTCCTGGTAAAGGCGTTTCATTCATGGAAAAAGATTATAAATGGCATGGCAAAGCTCCAAGCGAAAGCGAGTATCAACAGGCCATTAAAGAATTAGCGATTAAGGAAAAATATTGTGGATAAACAAGAATTAAAAGCTACTAGAGATGGTTTTGGAAACGCCATACTTGAACTTGGTCAAGAAAATGATCAGATAGTAGTGCTGTGCGCCGATTTAAATGAATCTCTGAGACTTGATAAATTCAAAGAATTCTTTCCAAATCGTTTTATCGAATGTGGTGTCGCTGAACAAAATATGATGAGCGTCGGTGCGGGCTTAGCTTTGGGTGGAAAAATTCCTTTTATTGCTAGTTTTGCCGTTTTTAATCCTGGACGCAATTTAGACCAGCTTAGAGTAGCTGTTTATAGCGGTCTAAATATTAAAGTCATTGGCGGTCATGCTGGAATTAGTACTGGTGAAGATGGCGCCACCCATCAGGCTTTAGAAGATTTAGGCATTGTTTGTTCGCTGCCAAAGATGATAGTCGTCGTTCCTGCTGACAGTAAACAAGCTGAAATCTTAACTAAAGAAATTGCTACTCAAAATGGTCCTTGCTACTTAAGACTTGGTAGAAAAAAACTTGAGCCAATTGATGACTTCATCAAATCTCCTAAAACTGAACTTGGCAAAGCGCAAGTTTTAAAAGAGGGTAAAGATTTGAGTATTTTTGCCTGCGGATTAATGGTCCAGGAAGCTCTTAAAGCTAGTATTGAATTAGAAAAGCTTGGCTTGTCTGTAGAAGTAATTAATTTGCACACTCTCAAACCACTTGATGAAGAAGCTATCATAAAAAGTGTTAATAAAACTGGCGCCGCCATTGTGGCCGCTGAACATGAAATTTCTTCTGGCTTAGATAGCTTAGTGATTCAAACAATTGTGAAAGCTCAGGGAGATTCTTTGAATAAAGTCATTGCCATAGAAAGTCTTGGCACAGAAACTTTTGGCGAATCCGGCAAAGATGAAGAGCTACTCAAAAAATATGGCTTAGATTGTTTGGGAATTTGTAAAAAAGCAAAATCAGTAATGATCAAGAAAAAGAAATTAAATTCATGAATAAAATAATTAAAATTATTTTTATCGTTTTTATTTTACTTCAAATTTTTAGTGCCAATTCTAAAGCTCAAGAACAGTCTGAAGCAAAAACTTATCAAGCAACAATCACTGAAATTTTGGAAAAAAATAATTCAACTAATTTAAATGCTGGAGAAATGTTTCAAAAATTAGAATTAGTGGTTACCAGCAAAGGAGAACTAAAGTCAGAAAAAATTTCTCTAGAAAATATTGATCCACGGATTGAATATAAAGTTGGGGATAAACTAATGATTTATCGTGCCAATGCAGAAACTTTTCTCATCGCCGACCAAGTTCGCACCAATGCGCTGTTGGTTTTATTTTTAGTTTTTGTTTTCTTTGTTTTACTTATTTCTAAATGGAGAGGACTGGGCTCACTACTTGGCATGAGTTTTTCCTTTTTAGTAATTATTTATTTTATTCTGCCAAAAATTGCCGCTGGCGGCGATCCAATTCTAATTGCCATTCTTGGTTCTTTATTAATTATTCCCGCTACTTTCTATCCTTCTCATGGAATGAATCGTAAAACTACTATCGCTGTTTTCAGCACTCTAATCGCTTTAGTTGTTACTGGTTTTCTAGCAAGTTTTTTTATTAATTTCGCTAAGTTAAGTGGTCTCTCATCTGAAGAAGCCGGCTTTTTACAAACAATAAATCCAGGTTTATTTAATATGAAGGGTCTACTTTTAGCTGGAATAATTATCGGTGTTTTGGGAGTTTTGGACGACGTAACTGTTTCTCAAGCTTCAATTGTTGAACAACTCAAAATCGCTGATCCTAATCTGAAAACTGCTGAGCTTTACAAAAAAGCTATGCAAGTTGGTCATGATCATATCTCATCAATGGTCAACACTTTAGTTTTAGTTTACGCTGGAGCTTCTTTGCCGCTCTTATTACTTTTCAATGATGCTGCTAAACCATTTTCTGAAATCGTAAATTATGAAATTATTGCTGACGAAATTGTTCGTACTTTGGTTGGCAGTATTGGTCTTATTTTAGCAGTACCAATTAGTACTTTTTTATCAGCTATTTTGATTGGCAAATCGGACAATAAAATGTCCCACGACCACCTTGTTTGATTCTAATAATTTTGCTGCCACACTTTAAACAAGGCTGACCTTCTCGTCCATAAACTTTTAATTCGTTTTGAAAACCACCAGCAAAACCATCAACTCCCACATATTTACCATCAAAAGTTGTGCCACCTAACTGAGTAGAATGTTCAATAATTTTCTGCATGGCCTTGAGTAATTTTTTCATTTGTTTTGGGCTAACTTCTTTGGCAGGAATTTCTGGATTAAGGTCAACCGCAAAAAGTGATTCGCTGGCATAAATATTACCAACTCCACAAATGACTTTGTTATCCATAATAAATTGTTTGATTGGAATTTGGCGCCTTTTAGCAGAGTTCAGTAAATAATCCACAGTTAGATTTTTATCATCAATATCTGGACCATAATTCACAAATTCTTTGCTAACATCAATTTTAAGTGGCAAACGAATCCAACCAAAAACGCGCATGTCGTTAAAAAAAAGTTTAGAACCATCAATAAAAGTAAAAACTACCCTCGTATGCTTGGCTGGCAGATCATTGACCCAGTCAGCAGTTGGATGACCGCCGCCGGCTCTTTTGCCATCAACATCGACAAAAATTAATTGACCAGTCATTTTTAAATGAACTAAAAGATCGCGCTCACCGCTAATCACAATTTGTAGAATTTTGGCACGACGTTTAACTTCCGCAACAGTTTGATTCAAAATTTCTTGACCAAAAGTGGGGAAGGATATAAAACTTTTATCGCGCAAAACTTCAATTTGTTGAATTTGGCGATTCGCTAAAACTACATTAAGCTTACGACGAATAGATTCAACTTCTGGAAGTTCTGGCATTAACTTTAATCCTCAATTTTTAATTTGAAGCTCTAGTCATTCTTTTATTTAAAACCACTTGATTCATAGCTATGCTTGAATCACGCTCTAACATAAAAACAACAATTTCTGCTACTTTATTAGTGTTCATCCAATCCTGATTATCTTTCGGATGGCCTGCTTTATCAAATAATTTAGTATTCATCCCCCCTGGATAAAAACCAGTAACTTTAAGGTTGGTTTTTGCTAGATCAATTTTCAGAACCTCAGTAAACCCCGAAACACCAAATTTACTTGCACAATAAACAGCCTGTTCATCTCTAGCATTCATTCCAGACGTTGAAATAACATTAAAAAGATGAGTTTCTGTTTCTTTTTGCAATTTTGGCAAAAAAGCTTTAGTAGCGTAAATTGTTCCTTTTAAATTAATATCAATAGTTTTATCTATCTCACTGATTTCATTATTCAAAAGAGATCCTTCAATCCAAACTCCAGCATTATTAATCAAAACGTCAACTGATCCTATCTCTTTTGAAACTTTTTCAATTTCTTGCCAATTACTTACATCAGCCACAAATCCCTTAGCATTTAAGCCTAATTGCTCTATTGCCAAATCGAGCTTATCTTTATTTCTAGCAATTAAATTTACCAAAGCACCTTTAGCCACCAATGCCTTTGCCAAAGAAAAACCTAGACCATCTGATCCGCCTGTTATCACTATTGATTTATTTTTGAGCTGCATAATAATCTTTCTCAATTAATTCAAGTAAAAATGGAAATTTTTTATATTCTTCACCAAACGAACCAATGCTGAAATGTTTTTGACCTTCTTTAATAATAAGTTCACCGCCTAATTTCTCAGCCAAAAATTTAGCGTGCTCTAATGGGCAATAAGGGTCATTGTCTGAGTGGATAAAAACAAAATGTTTGGCTTTATTTTTTATTTTGGCAAAATCAAATGGTTCTTCAAATAAACCATCCAATGCATCCCAATCTAAATTGTCTTTAAAAGCACCAATTAAATAACAAGTATCAACCACAACTGACTCTGGCAATACTTGCAGTAGTCCCAAAATTGCCACTGCTCCAGAAGAATGACCGACTAAAATACTTTCTTTATTAAATTGATAAGATTTTTCTTCTAGTAAAAATTTATTGTAAGTTTTAATATTGGGACGATCACAACTTGGCAATTGAGGCAAATTGACTTGCCATGATTTTTTTTCTAATTCTTGACGCAACCAATCAAACCAATTTTCTGTGGGATAGCCATCTGTTCCGTGAAGAATGAGAGCATTTTTCATAAATTATTCTCTATGTTCCTTTGCCCCAATTAATCCACATTTTTTATATTTAAGGCCACTACCACATGGACAAAGATCATTGCGACCAACTTTAGCATATTTATCAATTGAACCACTACTGGTAGTAGCACTAGCGGTAGTTTGACCACCACCCATTCTTCCTAAAACAGCAGCTAAATCAGCAGATTGACCTGGCTTACCAACACTCTTTGCTGAGTTTGAGCTTTCTTGTCTTTTTTCCACCTGCACTGCTTGTCCCAAGCTAGGCGTCGCTTCCGAAGGAGCTTGCAAATTAATTTTTGCTGGCATAGTAGAACGTTGCATCATTGGCTGGACACGGAAAATGCGAGCGGCAATGGTACTCTCGACAGTAGCAATTAAATCCTCAAACATTAAAAAAGCTTCTTTTTTGTATTCAGCCAAAACGGTGTTTTTATCGCCACGCAACCAAATACCTTCACGCAAATCTTCCACAGCATCCAAGTGGTCCATCCATTTTTCATCAATGGTGGAGAGAACCACATATTTTTCTAGTTCGCGCATAATGGCTTCACCAAGAATTTGTTCTCTGGATTCATAAGTCTTGCTAATTACATCCATGAGTTCATTACTAATTTCTTCCGTGTTAGACAGCTTGCTAATTTTTTTAGCTAATCTACTCTGCGAAGCATCATCAAAAGGAATAATCCTCACAAACTCTTTAGTAATTGCTGCAAATTCCTCATCAGTGAAATTTTCAGGAGCCCGTAGCGAAACGAGGCTTGTGATCTCATTACTTAAATAATCCATGATTTGGTCTTTGAGAGTAATTTTTTTACCTGTCTCATCGAGCAAAACTGTTGCTAATTTATCATCAGAGCCTTCATTTTTTTCAGTCTTAATTGTGCCCGCTTCCAATAAACGACGGCGGCGTTTGTAAATAATCTCGCGATGTTTATTCATCACATCGTCAAATTCCACTAAGCGTTTGCGTTGATCAAAAAAGAAAGTTTCCACTTTGACTTGGGCTGACTCAATCGCCTTACTAACCATCGGGTTTTCGATAGCTTGATCCTCATCTATCTTGAGGAAATCCATGACTTTGGCAATTTGCTCGCCACCAAAAATACGCATAATTTCATCATCAAGAGCCACAAAAAATTGAGAAGTACCCGGGTCACCCTGACGACCAGAACGGCCACGTAGCTGATTATCGATACGACGTGATTCATGACGCTCAGTAGCGACAATTGCCAAACCACCCACGGACACAACGTCGTCATGATCTTTTTGCCATTTTTCTAAAGCAGTGGCGTAAACATCTAAATCATAATTGGCTGGATTGATAGAAGTTGGCAGGCCAAGCTTTTCATATTTTTTAGCTAAAGTTAGACGTTTTTTGGAACGCTCTGCTCTCAAAAAATCCTTGAGTTCAGGCTTTGCACCACCAAGCACAATATCCACACCACGACCAGCGATGTTGGTAGCGACAGTGATCGCCCCATGACGTCCTGCGTCAGCAATAATGAAAGCCTCTTTTTCATGGTTTTTAGCATTCAAAACTTGATGAGGAATATTTTTTCTCTTTAAAAAGTTAGCTACAATTTGGTTGTGTTCAATGGAGCGTGTCCCAATTAAAACAGGACGACCTGCTTTATGGATTTCTTCCACTGCCTTAACGATGGCTGAATATTTAGCAGCAGTATTTTTATAAACTTGATCTGGTAAATCTTGACGAACCACCGGCTGGTTGGTTGGAATAGCCAAAACATCCACGTGATAAATTTGATTAAATTCTTCTGACTCAGTCAAGGCTGTTCCAGTCATACCAGAAAGTTTCTGGTACATGCGGAAATAGTTCTGCAAGGAAACAGTTGCCAATGTGCGTGATTCTTGCTGAATCGGCACTCCTTCTTTAGCCTCAATGGCTTGATGGAGACCATCGCTATAACGACGACCAAACATCAGACGACCTGTGTGCTCGTCGACAATTACCACCTGATTATCTTTAACAATGTATTCTTTATCGCGATGATAAAGAGTAGAGGCTTTGAGTGAAGATTCAACGTGATGGATGGTGTCAAAACTTTCTTCATAGAGATTTTTGACTCCCAATTTAGCTTCAATGCGTTTGACACCTAAATCTGTTAGAGTAGCAGTTTTGGATTTTTCATCCAATTTAAAATCTTGATCAATGACTAAAGAATGGACCATTTTGGCATATTCAAAATATTTATCTGTTGGCTCACTGTCTGGAGCTGAAATAATTAAAGGCGTACGCGCCTCATCAATCAAAATAGAATCAGCCTCATCAACAATAGCAAAATAATGAGGAGTGTCTTGGCGCTGAACCATTTGATCCAAACTCTGAATCATGTTATCGCGCAAGTAATCAAAACCAAACTCATTGTTAGTACCATAAGTGATATCTGCTAAATAAGCATCTTGACGGGCAATTTCTTCGAAATGCTCTAAGCGCTCGTCGCCCCGCTCCTCGCTATCAACATCAGGATTATATAGTCGAGCGTGATCATGAACTATTACAGCAGCTTTAAGACCTAAGAAATGATACAAAGGGCCCATCCAACCCAAACCAATTTCACTCAAATAATCATTGACGGTGATCAATTGCACACCTTTACCAAGCAGAGCATTAAGATAGAGTGGACAAGTCACGGTGAGAGTTTTACCTTCACCCGTTTTTTGTTCTGTGATATTGCTACGATGAAGAGCTACGCCAGCTAAAAGCTGCACATCAAAATGACGCATGCCTAAAATACGATGAGATGCTTCGCGCACCGTAGCATATGCCTCAGGCATAATTTCTTCTAAAATCGCCTGTTCTTTTTCTTTGAGGGTTTCTTCATTTGCGTCAGCTACTGCTTCAGCAATTCTGGCCTTAAATTTATCTGTTTGCGCAGCTAATTCCTGATCGCTAAGCTCCTGCATTTGAGGCTCAAATGCATTAATTTGATCAACAATTATTTGATATTCCCTAATTTTCTTGGCTTCTTCATCAAATAAGTTCTTAAAAAATTTAAACATAGGATCCTACTTATACCATTTATTTTCTAGATCATAAATGGGCGCAACACCTCTGGAATCTCTACAGAACCATCGGCCTGTTGATAATTTTCAATCACTGCTGCCAATAGACGTGGCGAAGCAGCGACAGTGTTATTAAGGGTATAAACAAATTTAGTACTGCCATCTTTAGCTTGATAGCGAATATTAAGGCGTCTGGCCTGGAAATCATTAAAATAGCTAGCAGAATGAGTTTCGCGATATTTGCTCTGACCTGGGAACCAAGTTTCAATGTCATATTTTTTACGCTGCCCTGCACCCATGTCACCAGTACACATTAGTAAGACTTGGTAGGGTAAATTTAAACCACGCAATAATTCTTCTGAAAAACCAAGCATCTTTTGATGCCAATCTCTGGTAATTTCCTCGTCGGCTACAGTTAGAACTACTTGCTCAACTTTATTAAATTGATGAACGCGAATAATTCCTTTAGTATCTTTTCCGTAAGAACCAACTTCACGACGATAACAAGGAGAAATACCACAAATCTTAATTGGGAGATCTTTTTCACGTAAAAGTTCACCGCCATAATATGAAGTTAGAGCTACTTCGGCTGTCCCAGCTAAAATTTGGCCGTCTTGAGTGTAGTAATGATCTTCAGCTCCCCAAGGAAAATAACCAGTGCCAAACATTGCTTCTTTATTAACTAAAGATGGAACAGACATTGGCGCAAAGCCATGTTTCTTCATGATTGAGAGGGCATAAAGCATTAAGGCTTGTTCAAGTAAAAGCGCATCATTCTTTAAAAAATAAGCTCTAAAACCTGCAATTTTAGTAGCACGTTCAGTGTCCAACCAATCCAAATCTTTCATGATTATTTCATGAGTTTTTGGAGTGAAATCAAATTGGCGTTTTTGACCTTCTTGCCTGACAACTTGATTAAAAGTTTCATCCTTACCAACTGGCACATCGGCGGCAGGAACGTTAGGAATACTAGCGAGCAATTCTAAATATTTTTCGTTGATTTCTTTTTCTTGAGGTTCCAAATCTTTTAACTTGATTTTAACTGCTTTGCCATTTTCAACTGATGCTGAATCTGGACGACCACCTTCTGCTACCATTTTTTTGATCAGATCAGCATTAGAATTAGCCTCGCTACGCAAGAGATCCATTTCTTTTTGCAAACTACGGCGCTCTTCATCAACCTCCAATAAACGATCAACAATAGAGGAGTCTAAATTTTTATTGACACAAGCCTCTTTAACCTGATCTTTATTTTGGCGAATGAAATTGATGTCTAGCATAATAACTCCTTTTTTATATTCTACACTTTTGCAAATACATTAATTAAAAATTGGATGTGTTCCTCTGGATTTTTTTCGATCAGTTCAAAACCCAAAGCAATATCTTCACGACTAACATTGGCCGCAAAAGACTTGTCTTTGATCTTTTTCTTGACTGATTTAACTTGCATGTCTGCGAAACCATTTGGTCGCATCAAAGAAACTGCGTGCATTAAACCGCTCAATTCATCGCAAGCAAAAAGATATTTATCCAGCAAGCTTTCAGCTTTAACCCCAGTTCTCTGTGGACCATGAGCCAAAATAGCGTGTTTCATTTCTTCCGGATAATCGCCAAAAAATTCCGCTACAGCCTTCATCGGATGTTCGTCTGGAAATTGCTCCCAATCCACATCATGAAGTAAACCAGTAGCATACCAAAGCTCTGTATCTTGACCTAAAACCTTAGCATAAGCCTCCATGGCTTGAGCCACCATATAACAATGATGGAGTAGAGCCTCATTTTTGATATATGTTTTTAGTAAGGTTTCGCTAGATGCTCTGTCTGGTAGATTCATAAGTTTGCTATTTTTCTAAATCTTTCTTCTAATAATTCTGGCTCTACTGACCTCAACAACCAACCAGCTCTTGGGCCAGCTTTTTTACCAAGTAGCATGAGATAAATACTTTCAAAAGCTTTTCTTGGTCCAATGCCATTTTTAGATAAATCGAAGATGGCTTGTTGCAGGTCTGCTGGAGCTAAATCTTTTTTCTCCACCAACAGTGTCTGCAATTCTTTTAAGAAAGCTTTTTGCTCTTTACTTAAACTCTTAGCTTCCTCTGGCATCTCTGCTTTTGGTCTAAGTTGATACTCACTAGGAGCGTAATTTTTGACCCAAACCTCTGCGTAGCGAATACGCTCCTCCAGCAAGGATTTTTCCAGATCATTCAAAGCTTCACCTTTGATTTTGGCAAACTCAGCCTCTAAATCCATTTCCTGATGTTGCATCCACATCGCCACATCTCTAAAGCGAGGTAAGAAAGAAGTTTTTTGAACTTGAGCACTTTGAGCTAAAGAAAAAGCTCTGGCTAATCTTTGATCACCCTCTTCTAAACCCCAAGCAATACGAGCTCCCTGATCGTATTCATCGAATAAATCAGGAATGGCCATAGTACTTGGATCGAAATCAATCACTTGTGAATAATTACGACTAGCAAACAAGAAACGTCCAACAGCAGGGGGAAAGAGTTTGGTAAATTCACGAGCAGAAGTCCCAACACCTTTACTAGAACTCATTTTAGCACCACGAATTAAAATCCATTCGTAAGGAATATTAAAAGGCACAGGAATTTTGAAAACTTGTTCACACTGGGCATTGGCCATATCTCGAGAGCCACCAGCACTTGAATGATCTTTACCAGCACCTTCTACATTTACGCCAATAGCAGTCCAATGAGCTGGCCAATCAACCTTCCATAATAGTTTACCGTTGCCACCAAATGGGCTGATTTTGCCTTTATGTCCACATCCTTTGGCCCAAGTAACTTTATTTTCTTGACACTCAAAAGTGACCTCTTGCCCGTCCCATCCAGTGACTAGAGTAGTCCCAACTTTTCCACAAACTGGACAAATGACTTGGAAAGGATACCAGAGCTCTGGTAATTCATATTTAGCCACATCTTGATAGATTTTTCTAAGTGGAGTTACGCTGTCTAAGGCTAAACGAATAATTTCATCCATTTTGCCAGATTCATAGAGTTCATGACTCCAAACGATTTCTTGAGTACATCCCAAAGAACGGAAGGCGTGCATGAAGTCCACAGCATAAATTTCGGCAAAGTTTTTAGCGTTTTTCAAATCTTCTAGCTCTGATTCTGAAGCTTGAGATAGGTCAATGCCGCATTTATCTAGATCTGGTTTAGGAATTTTATAAAGAGGTTTGCCCATGTGTTGACCAAACTGCGCTTCATCTAAATAGGCAGGTAAACCATCCATAGGATCTACGTCATTAAAAACATAGGTGTTTTCTGGTTCGACACCTCTTTCACGCAAAACCTGAGCAACTAAATCATGGAGTAGAACACCACGTAAGGCACCAGTATGAACTCTACCAGATGGAGTTTTCATATCATCCACATGCAATTGTTTAATACCGGTTTTTTCTTGCCACTTTAAGATTCCATCAACAACTTTGTCTAACCAATGTTTACTTTGTGCTGTTTGTGTTTGCATCTTATACCTTATTATTATACTCGATAAGTATAACCTAAAAACCCCGCTTTTTGGCGGGGCTTTTTTTTATTTTTAATTTATTCTATTTAATTTCTAAGATTTTATAAGTAGTTTTGCCCGCCGGGGTATTAACTTCAACCTTATCTCCCTTAGACTTCTTCATTAACGCTTTGCCTACTGGCGATTCTATGGAAATTTTACCAAGAGCAGGATCAGATTCATATTCACCACTCATCTGGTAACTAATTTTTTTGCTTTTACCAACTATTTCAAGAGTAACAAAAGAACCAAGAGCAACGAGTCCTGTATTTTTAGCGCTTGTTTTAACTTCTGCTTTAGACAAAATCTCTTCAATATCATAGATACGAGCTTGTAAAATATCTCTTTCATCTCTAGCACTATGATAATCAGCGTTTTCAGAAAGATCTCCTTGCTCTCTAGCATTAGAAATACGATCAATGACTTTAGGCATTGAAACCGTCTTTAACTCGAGTAATTCCTGTTGGAGTTCTTCGAAACCAGTCTGAGTAATTGTAATTGTATCTGACATAACAGTCGCTTAGTATAAATAATTTTTCTGCTTTGGCAATAGATGAATATTTACTGACCGAGAACTATGACGGCGTCATAAAGATCGCTAGTATCTTCCTTCTCGATCTCAGTATTAAGTATTAAAGTTAAAGAAGTAGCTTTTTCTAACTCCTTGAGCAAGGCTTGATTGCTAGGATTATCTTCCTTAACTAGAAGATAATCAGCTTCTTCATAAATACCTTTGGCGTTTTTGGCACTCACATCTTCAAATTCAGCGTCTTTCACCTGAGTAACAACGGTAGAAGCATAACCAGCCTTGGTGGTGGCATTTACTACCAAAAGTTTATAGTCAGCTTTAGTAATTTCAGGTAAAGGCTCTGGAGTGGGAGTAGCAGTTATCTCTGGAGTGGCTTCTGTTGCTACTTCAACTACAGGCTTATTATTCTCACCACGATTAGTCCATTGTAGATAAGCTAGACCAATTCCAACACCAAGGGCAATAGTCACTACAAAACTCAAGAAACCAATGAAAAACATTTTTGTGACAGATGAGCCGTCATTGTGATTTTTAATTACTTTTTTCTCTGGAATTTCTAACATTTTAGCGATTTCTTTGTCATTTTTAGACAAGTTTTCTTCTGATTTAGGTTTTTGATCTTTATTAAAAACTGAAGGGTCAAGTGCTAAATTAGCGAATTGACTAAAATCTACTTCTTTTTCTTCTACTTGGGTCTGTTTTTCTGGCATAGTTACCTTTTCGATTGTTTCTACTTTTTTAGTTTTTTCGACTTCAATTTCTATTTTTTCAGAAGTTTCTTCTTTTTTAACTTCTGACTCGCTCTCGCTCTTTAGCTCAGTCTCATCTTTTGATTCGACCTCTTCATCTAAACTCTCCACAGCTATTTTAGCCTCTTTAGTGCCTGACATGGTAATTGGAGAAGGTAAAGTAGTAGCGCCACCAATAACTGCTGGTTTAACTAAATTATTCAGATCTTCATCTTCTTCATCTTTTTCACTCTCTGCGTGTTCTTTTGCCTGATAATCTTTATCTAAAGAAAATTGAGGTAATAAAAACTCAGGAATAGAAAAGGTTTTGGCACCTGCTTCAATAATTTGTCTCACATATGAAGGCATACTCTCGTTTTCACTGGCTAAATCGGCTAACTGCTGAACTGGAAGAGTCTCCTTGAGTTTCTCTTTGATGGCATCATCAACCAGACTATTAGTCATTAAGTAAACAGTCTGCAAACTCGACTCAGCTCCTTTGAGAGTTTTAACCGTTTCAGCAAAATTTTCCCCATCAGCGACTGGAACTGCGTAACATTGATCAACACCAATATAATGTTCAGCCAAAAATAGATGATCGCCCATTTGCAAAATAGCTACTGAAGGCTCAAGACTAATAATTGATTTACTGGTCCAACTAAGTGGAGAAATGGAATCAATTTTAATATCTTTATGATCGGCGAGAATTTTAGACAAAGGAGCAACTACTGATTTTTCCAAAGCAGTTAGTTGAACTTTAAAAGCTCCCTTGTAATTACTTAAGACTGTCGTATCTAAATAATAATCTTCGCTATTAATACCCAATTCTGGCAATAATTTATTATTTAAATGTTCTTTGACTGCTTCTTCACTATCTAACTCCAAGTTAACAATGGTGCTGGTAAAAAGAAAATCTGGTAAAACTAATTTATAACTACCAGCTTCTATCTTGGAAAATAATTTAATTAAGTTCGCTTCCAACAAATTGCTCTCATCTAAAAACTCACCATTGATCTGGCGAAAATCAGATAAGACAAAATCATGGGCTTTTTTGCCAGGAATTAATTTAGCGATATAAGCCAAATCAGATAGGATATAAAGTAAACGAGTGTCTGTGGGCATACCAAAATTATAACTTGAATAGTTTAGGAGTGCAAATAGGGTTAAAGTGAGTCCGGTGGGACTCGAACCCACGACGCACAGCTTAAAAGGCTGTCGCTCTAACCGACTGAGCTACGGACCCATGTTAAAAACAAGTTATTATATTTCAGACCATCCTTTTTTGCAAAACAAGAAAAAGGAGCTGGTATGAAATAAGAGCTAATCATTAACTCTAGAAACATAATCTGCGGTTTCAGTGTCAATCAATAAGGTGTCGCCAGTTTTAATAAAAAGAGGAGCCTGAACAATCAATCCGCTTTCCATAGTAACTGGTTTCTTGCCTGCAGTTTGACGATCTCCAGAAATAGCATCTTGAGCATCGGAAACAGTCATTCTTACTTTTGGTGGTAAAACTACACCGATAACAGCCTCTTCATAAACAGTTAAATAAACTTTAATGTCAGAAGTTAACATTAGGGCTTTGTCATCTAAAATACTTCTCGGCACTGTCATCTGTTCGTAAGAACGAGGATCCATAAAAACAATTTCATTACCATCATGGTATAAAAATTGCATTTCTTTGGTTTCAACATCTAATTCTTCGACATTATCGTGAGATTTAAAATTAAATTCCAAATTAGAACCATTGCGCATGTCGCGCATTTTAACTCTGGTAAAAGCTGAGCCTTTGCCTGGAGAAACGAACTGAGTCTTCACTACATAATGAGGAAGGTTTTTATATAAAATATAAATACCTTTTTTGATGTTGCCTGCTTTTATGGTTGACATAGATTGCGATATTCTACACCAGACAACATTAGTTAATCAAGAAATGCTTCGCTGGCTGGAAAAAATAGGATTTGGTCGATATTGCTTACATCTGCAAAAAGCATAATTAGGCGATCTATTCCCACTGCCATACCGCTGGATTCTGGCAATCCAAATTCCAGTGCAGTAAGAAAATCTTGGTCGATTTTATGATCTTTTTTGCCTAGTTCTTTGCGTAAAAGCATATCTGCTTCAAGACGTTTTTTTTGTTCCTTAGGATCAATTAACTCACCGAAGGCATTGCCTAGTTCCATGCCCGCTAAATAAACTTCAAAGCGTTCGGCAAAACGTGGATCACTAGCTTTTTTTCTAGCTAAAGCCGCCTGAGGAGTAGGATAGTCATAAACAATCACTGGCTTATTAAAAGCAGCTAATTTACTTTCAATTTCATTTAAAAACAATTGATTATAGAGTTCTTCCCAAGCTAAATCGGCTGATAATGACTCAAGACCACTAATATCGTAGCCCAAGCTACGAGCTTTTTGACGCAAAAACTCAAGATTTAGAAGCTGATCAGCATTTAAATGCAAATACTTTTCAAATAACTCTGCTACGGAAAATTTCAAATATGGTGAAGTTAAATCAAAAGTACGCCCCTGATAAGCAACTTTTTTTACGTCCAGTGCTAAAGCATGACAAATGAAAAGCATCATCGCCTCAAAATCACTCATCACATCAAGATAATTAGCATTAGCACGATAAAATTCCAAAATAGTAAATTCAGGATTGTGCTTTCCACCCAAACTCTCTCGGTTGCGAAAAGTTTTACAAATTTGAAAAATATTACCCAAACCAGCAGCTAAAAGTTTCTTCATTGAATATTCAGGGCTAGTCAATAAATAAGCTTGTTTTTTTTGACCATCTGGCAACTCTAAACTAGTTTCAAAAAGGTTGAGATAGGGCTCGGCCCCTGGGCAACTAGCTAAAAGAGGAGTTTCTACCTCATGAAAAGCTTGTCCTTTGAAAAACAAACGAACAGCATCAATGACTTTTTCACGCATCAAAAAACGCTCAGCCAGTGAGGGAGTTTCTTTGATTTTTTGCCAATTCTTCTTCATGAGAAGGCTATTATATCGCTAAAAGCCAGTTGTTTTGAGAGAAACGTAAATAAGATATAAAAAGAGGATTAGTAAAGATTCGTTTCTTTCAAGCTTATTCTTGGTTAAAATAAATAAAACCACCACTACAACACTAAAGAGCAAATAAGGAATGTCGAATTCCACCAGTCGTCTCTCGACATTCCAACCAGCAATTGCCGCGCCACTGCCTAGAGCCACAAAAACATTAACCACTACACTACCCACCAAATTACTGACTGATAAAGCCAAGGCACCTTTAATGGCGGCGTTAATGGAAATAATTAATTCTGGTAAGCTCGAGCCAAAACCTAAAATTAAAATGCCCACTGTCGCTTCACTAATGCCCATCTGACTAGCAAGCAGGACGCCCTTACTTAAAACCATCGAGGAAGCTTTGGCAATGACAACTAAACCTAAAATTAATTTAAATATATCTTGCCATTTAATTTTACGACGAGCTATCTTTCCTTTTATTTTACTATGCAACTTTTCCATAAAGCTACGTCGACTAAGAAAAAGAATGTACATTAGATAAAAAAGAATGGAAAGCAAACCTTCCTGTCTGGAAATAAGACCATCCTGAGCCATTACATAAAGAGCCACTACGGCAGCCACTGAAAAAGCAGAGTCAAGAAAAACACGATTTTTGTGAAAATTCATCACTTTGAGCAGCCCGGCTAAAGCCAAAACTAGGGTTAATTGATTAATTGAAGAACCAAGAACATTACCCACAACAATGGAGGAAGGATCGGATTGACCAGACAGCTTTTGAATTGCGCCAGTAAAAGACATGGTGATTTCTGGAAAACTAGTCCCAAGAGCAACAATAGTTAGACCAACAAAGCCCTCTGACAAGGCTAATGATTTGGCAATTTTGATAGCTGATCTGGTGATTAGTTCAGCACCGATCCATAAGCCAATGATTGACGCGAAAAGAATAAGCAGGTCTGTAAACATCTCTTGTCTATTAAAGCAGAAAAAGAGGGTGGAGGGCAAGAAGAGGAGAGATGTTGAGCAAAAATTGGGGTGAAAAAATTACAAAAAAACCACTCTTAAAAGTGGCTTTTTTAGATTTGGGTAATTCCCCGACTTCATTTGCGAAACTAGCTATCATTCTACATATTTTTTTTAAAATTTCAAGTTTAGTTTTAAACTTTTATTATTGGTGGACCGGAGGGGAATCAAACCCCCAAACCTCATTTCGCAAACGAAGTCACACACCAGTGCTCCGGCCCTACCTTTATTATCTAAGGAGTAGATTGCAAGAAGTGTGATGAAAAGAGGATTGGGATTTGGAGCGGGTATCGCCCTGCGGGCACTAGCCACATTAAAGATCAAGAGCCTTACTAATTTTTAGTAAAAAATTACGTCATGATCATTTAATTTTCCATTTTCATAAGTAAATTTTGCACTAAAAAGTTGTTTGCTTTCCCGCAACCACTGGAGAAACAATCTATCTCCATCAGGAATATTAATATCTTTCAATTTTTCATCTTCAATCCACTGAAGATCACCCTCATTGGAATCAATTAAATCACCTTGAAATTCTGTTGCTGTAAAAATATAGGCATACCAATCATCTTTATCCGGTTCAACATTGCGGAAGGTAATTATTCCTCGTAATTTTGGTTCCACAATTAAACCTGACTCTTCCATTACTTCTCTAATAATGCATTCATGAGGAGACTCTCCATTTTCTATATCGACATGTCCGCCAAGACCTATCCAAAAATCAGCCATCGAATCGTTTTTCTTTTTCGTTCGGTGTAAAAGAAGAGTTTTATTGTTATCTCTAATGTAACAAAGAGTTCCGAGTTGCATATAATTACCTATTTTTAGTTTGTTTTCATCTGGAACGAAAAGCTTTACTGATCTTTAAATCTAAAAAAGTAAAACTCTGCTTCTTCATCCGAATTATTTTCAATCTCGTGTTTTGTATTAGATGGAAATATAAACCTATCTCCTGGAATAAAAGCTTCTTCATTGCCCTGAGAATCCCTGACTGTCCCTTTACCCTTTGTGACAACACAAATTTCAACAGTATTATCGTGTTCGTGCATTTCCCACTTCACACCAGATGGTAAATATCCATAAGTATGTGCTTCAAAATATTTGGAAGTTATCTCTTCTTTCGCAACAATCATCTTTCGTGAACCAGAAGCGTGAGATGTTCCTTCTACCTTAATGTTTTGAAGATTCTTTTTTGAAAACATATGCGTTATTTTAAACTTTATATAATTTTTGGAGCGGGTGTCGCCCTACAGGCACTAGGCGGGACTTTCAGTCTCTTTTGCCGTCGCCCTCTTCGAGGACTAGGCGGGACTTTCAGTCTCTTTTGCCGTCGCCCTCTTCGAGGACTAGGCGGGACTTTCAGTCTCTTTTGCCGTCGCCCTCTTCGAGGACTAGGCGGGACTTTCAGTCTCGCCGTCGCCAGAATCAATCCTCACTTTGTTCTACCACATTCCAATAAAAAAAACGACTCTTTCGAGTCGTCTTTTTTATTGGAGCGGGTGACCAGAATCGGACTGGCTTCTTCTCCTTGGAAGGGAGACATACTACCGGTGTACTACACCCGCGTTTCTTAATATAGCAGAATTTGGCTATTTTCTGTAGTTTACAATACTTGAGTAAGAAGCAAAATAGGTAAATGTTTAGAACTCTAAATTTTCAAAGGATTTGAGAGCTTTTTGTAAAGAGAATAGTTGGACTGTGGGATTATCTGAGGCGTCAAAAAAACTGAAAGAGGCGAAGGGGCCAGGGCTACCTTTCATCAAAAAAGGCGTCACTGCTTTGACTCTATCATCGCTCCAAATATGCTGTAATGCATACAGATAGTAATCATCCAAATAGTAGTTGGTGAGATACGAAGAGGCCCAACCGGTTTCGGTAATGAAAACGTTGAAATCTTTGCCGGTTTTGTTTTTAAGCCAATTCAATTCATAGGTAAAACCGCGGATGGAATTTTGTCCCGTTTTGATAGGCGAGGCGGCAAAATCTGGATTGGGATAAGAATGAGAATTCCAGTAATCAATGTTGTCAAAAATATGATTGTCAAAATCATAGAGACTTTGCAGATAAGAAAAAGCCTCTCTCGTATTGACACTATTATTAGCTGCTAAATCCATGGCGGCAGGCAGAATTCGGTAGGTATAGTTTTCGCTGTGGAACCAATTGCTAGTAAATTTCAAAATACTGCCATAGAGCAGAGGATCAATTTTGCCACCCCATTCAGAAGAATGATTGACTTCATTAAAAACAATAATAAATTTCTCATTTTGATGCCAATCTAATCTGGATAGAAAATTTGACATATCAATAATATTCTTACGGCTAGGTATAATCCAAGCATTAATCTTAGGATCAAAGCGTGTGGCTAAACGCAAAATAGGGATGACGCGCAATTTATATGCCTCGTCAAAAAACTTTTGCCACTCACCGTATTTTTCTAAATCATCCAAAGTAAAAGGAATCGTCACGAAGCGCCACTCTTCATCTGGATAAATTTGCCTAAATTTATCTAGTTCACCAGTATGCAAAATATGAATCCCCATAGCACGACTATCAGCAGCTTGAGCTTTAGCAACAAAAAAAACAAGAAAAAGGATTGATAAATAAATAGTTTTTTTGATAATATTTCTAAAACACATTTCTAAATTTATTCTAACACGAAAGATCCAATGCTATACTAAGGCAGAGATGAAAAAATTCTTCTTTGTTTTTAGTTGGTTACTTCTATCTACCTCTGCTGTTCTAATTGGTACTTCTGCCTATAGTTTTTATTTTCTAGCCAAAGATAACTCTCTCTCTAAATTTGAACTCACTCAAACTCCCAAAATCCAAAGTCCACAAGAATCTAAAAATCCCTCAATGCTCGTCACTACTGTTATGGAAAGCGAAGATGCCAGAGGCCAAATTATTGCTCAATTTTTGGAAAGATATAACTCACCAATGCAACCTTATGATTTTTATGGCAAGAAAATTGTCGAAATTGCCGACCGTTATCAGATTGATTTCAGACTCTTGCCAGCGATTGCCATGCAGGAATCTGGTCTATGTAAAAATCAAAATCCAGACGCTCCGCACAACTGCTTAGGTTTTGGCATTCATAAATCGGGCACACTGGATTTCGACAGCTATGAGGATGGTTTTGAGCGAGCAGGTCGCGAACTTAAGGCTTATTACATCGACAAAGGCTTGGTAACCGTCGAACAAATTGAAAGTAAATACACTCCTTCCAGTAATGGCTCTTGGGCAAATTCAGTCAATCAATGGATGGCAGAAATGCGTTTTGATGATCGCCAAATGGGTAGAGAAAACAAAGATAATGCCAATGTAATAGAGTTCGCCAAAGAAAAATAGTTCTCTAGGTTGACTATCTTATAATAATTGCTATAATACCTATTAACTCAGAAGGTTACTCCTCACCAGGATCTACGTTCTGAGATCAAAAATCCCGTCTTTTAGGACGGGTTTTTTGTAACTGGGGTGCAAATTAACCAGATTAAATGAACAGGAATATTAAGCCCGCAGTTACTCCAACAATGCCAATCATCTTTTTAAGAGACAATTCATCCTTAAAAACAAACGCCGACATAAGTGTTAGTAAGGAGATTGAAGCAGCGTTGGCCGCGTTAACATAACCTACATTTGGAGCGAGATTAAAACCAACCTGCATAAAGTAGTTAAAACTGGAACCAAATATTCCAATCATCAACAAAGTTAATAATTGATATTTTGAAATATTAAAAATATTTACTTTTTTAACCTTTATTTCACCAAGAATTAAAATTGTTACTACAATCATTGAATAGATAAGTCTCGTTAAAATCGGAACACCAAGGTTTAAAAGATATTTTGAGCTTAATGCTAACAATCCCCAACAAAAAAATGCGCCGATAGTGTATGGCAGCCACAGCTTATTTGAGTCTGATTTGTTTTTATTTTTATCAATTATAATCAAGGCTGAAAACGCAATAATACATAAAATTGCAATTACAGATTTGAAAGTCAGTGGTGAACTAAAAATAAATACTGAAGCAATAGCAGTAAAAACAACATAACTTTTTGAAATAATTAAACTATATCCTGGGTTTGGTGAATACCCAATTCCCTTGAGCGAAAAAACATTCCCAAGATAACTAAAGAAAATCCCCTGAATTAAAATTATTAAGTATTCAAATGGTTTTAAAGTAAATCGAGTTGGCGTGTTGATAGTTAATAGTAAATACACAATTAAAGGTATCAAGAACATAGCTAAATTATTCAGTTGTTGGGGAGTTTTTAACGAATTACTTTTTCTGACGAATAAATACAATGCAACCGAGCTTAAAAACATTAATATGCTGGCAATTATCCAATTCATAAGTTGTTTCCAATGTGCCGAAGAGAGGACTTGAACCTCCATGGATTGCTCCACACGCTCCTAAAACGTGCGCGTCTACCATTTCGCCACTTCGGCTTTGATTTTAGTTTTGCGCTTGGCAAAGACTAAGAAAACATCTTATTATATCTCTATGACCAATTTTAACATAGAGAAGAACTCTGCTCAGTTGAATTACGGATCCATCCATCCTGGGACACTTATTCGAAAAGCCATTTCTATTTTTCTCGGAGCTCAATCTTTGTATGCAATTTATGAATCAACTAAATTTATTCTTTTTGATCGAGCTGAAATTGAAGCTGCCATTAGCAAACACCAGCTAAATGAAAGTTCTATGAATTTTTATATAAGTAGAGTTTTGGTAGCTATTTTTTCTGTTCTAAGCCTTTGGTTTGCCGTACATCTTTTTGGACCAAAAAAAAGCATTAGCAAAAATCTACAAATGCTGATTGGTATTCTATTAATTATTGCCAACACTTACCTTATGAACGTCTTTAGTCAGTTGCCAATTTTTGAACAAATTTCACCCCTCATTGACTTTTCCTAAAATTTTCATAAGCTGAAGCTGTGTCAGATTTTACTTATCAGCTTAAACGTTCCTCGAGAAGCAGTGGCATTAAAATTGCCATTAGAGCCAATGCTCAAGTTTTAGTGACCGCTCCAAGGTTTATTCCTGAATTTATTATTAAAAAATTTGTTGAATCTCAAAAAGAATGGATCGAAAACAACCTAGCCAAAAGTAAAAAACAGCAGGCAGAGATCAATCATGATGAAATCTTGATTTTCGACAAAAAATACCAATTAGTGATTAATAATTCTGCTGAAAAAATTGGCGTCGAAGTCAGAGGAGAGAAAGTTTTCGTCAATAATCTTTCAGAAAAAACTCCTAGCAAAATTAAAAAACAGCTTGAAGAGTTTCTCAAAAAAACAGCTTTTAAATACATTGGCACCCGCATTCAGATTTTATCTAAAAAAATGGGCGTTACTTATAATCGTCTTGCTTTGCGTGAACAAAGTAGTCGTTGGGGAAGTTGCAGCTCTCGTGGCAATCTAAATTTCAATTGGCGTTTAGTACATTATCCTCCAGCCATCATTGATTACGTGATTATTCACGAACTGGCTCACCGCTTAGAGCTCAATCATTCCAAAAAATTCTGGGAGATTGTCAAAAAACACGACAGCGAATATTTGATTCATAAAGGACAGCTTAGAAAAAGGCGATACAATTAGGATAGTCAAAAATAAATGCTAAAAATTATTCATGGTGAAAATCTAGTCGCTTCCAGAAAAAAATTAACCGAATTAATTGATGAGGCTAAAAAGAAAAATCAGGAAGTTTCAAGCTTAGAAGCAGAGAAATTGGATAGAGCTAAATTAGAAGCTGCTCTTCTTAGTGAAAGCCTCTTTGGAAACGAAAAATTACTCATTATTGAGAGTTTACATTCTTTACCCAAATCAAAGAAAAAAGACGAATTTATAGACCTGATGTCTTCCGCATCTATTGACTTAATTTTATGGGAAAAAAAGCTTCTCACCAAAACTAATTTAAAAAAATTCGGTAATGATTTTGAAAATTATGAGTTTAAAGTTAGTTCAAAATTATGGACTTTTTTGGATCAACTTTCAGCAAATAAAAATAATAAAAAAGCTTTGCTAAAAATTTTTAGAGAAAGCATTGAAAGCGATGATGCAGAATTTGTTTTTTTGATGCTAGCTAGACAAATTCGCCTACTCATTCAGATTAAAGAAAATCATCCTCCAAAAATTGCTCCTTTTATGATGAGTAAATTAAATAGTCAGGCTAGAACTTTTAGTTTAGAAAAACTCCTAGAACTTCATCAACAACTCTATCAAATTGACCAAAAACAAAAACAGTCCACCGGGCTTCTAAGTCTGGCCAGCGAACTTGACCTTTTTTTATTTAATATGTAAATTGGAGAGACGAAGGGTAACTTTATATGTACAAACTACTCAAAAAAATTAATCCAAACATTTTCCGTGGTTATGATATTCGCGGAGTCATGGATGAAGATTTGGATGAAGATGCTTATTACACTTTAGGCAGAGCCTATGCTACTTTCCTCACTCAAAGAAGAATCAAAGAATCTGCAGTCGGTAGAGATAATCGTCGCAATGGCGAAAAATATGCCAAAGCCATGATCAAAGGTCTCAATGATGGTGGAATCGACACTATTGATATTGGCCTTAGCATGAGTCAAATTGTCTATTATTCATCTTATGAATATAAAACCAAAGGTGGAGTGATGATCTCCGCTTCTCATAATCCTGGCAACTTCAATGGTTTAAAGTTAAGCGTTGGCTACTCTGACACCATGATTACTGAAGAAATTCAAGAAATGCGTCAACTCATTGAAAAAGGTAAATTTAGTCAAGGTAAAGGTAAAAATCGTCAAGATAATCTTTTTCCAAACTACCTAAAAAACATTCTTAAACTTTTTGATCTTAAAAAGAAATGGACCATTGTCGTTGATTCTTGTAATGCCACGGGCGGCATGTTTTATCCAGAAATTTTTAAGAAAGCTGGCTGTAAAGTTTATGAACAGAACACTAAATTAGACAGCAATTATCCACTAGGCGATCCAGATCCAACTGAAGGTAAAGTTTTGGAAAGATTAGCTGAAGGAGTCAAAAAACATAAAGCCGACATCGGCTTTGCTTTTGATGCCGATGGCGATCGCATGTCCGTCGTCGATGATCAGGGTCAAATTCTTTGGATGGATACCATTGTCGCTTTGTTTGCCAAAGATGTGCTCGAAACCATGCCGGGCTCTCCAATTGTTTACAACACTCTTTGTTCTAGACAGGTCACAGAAAGTATTGAAAAAGCCGGCGGTAAACCATTAATGTGGCTAACTGGCCATTCTTTTATCAAAGCCAAAGTTAAAGAAGCTCGTTCTCCTTTTGGCGGCGAACTTTCTGGCCATATTTTCTTTATGGATAATTTTTATGGTCATGATGATGGTGCCTATGCATGCTTGCGGCTCTTATCTTATCTTGAGAGAAAAGGCAAAAAACTCAGCGAACTAGTTGAAAAATTACCCAAATATATTAGTAGCCCAGAAATTAAATTTGGCTTAGCTGACGAAATTAAATTTAAATTCATTGATGAAGTCATTACAAAAGAATTTAAGAAGCAGTGGCCCAAAGCAGAGTACATTAATATCGACGGAATCAGAATGGACAGCAGTGAACAAATGGCTATAATCAGAGCCTCACAAAATGGACCTTACGCCACTGTTAAATTTGAGGCTAAAACTCAAGCTGGCTATGACTCTTTGAAGAAAATTTTAAAAGGCATCCTGAGTAAACACAAAGAAATTAATTTGAAAAAAGGTACTAATATTGAAGCTTTAGATTAATTTAAAAAAGAAAGGTTTTTATGTCCACTCCTATTTTAGATGACCGCAGCGCAATTAAAAAAATTGATCCAGAGGGTGCTTTAGACTCAGCTGAAAACATTGCTGACCAAGTCAAACAGGTCTGGGAAGAACAAGATCAAATTGATTTATCTGCTTACAAAAATGTCAGCAATATCGTTGTAGCTGGCATGGGTGGCTCAGCTCTTGGGGCAGACCTCATTAAAAATCTTTACAAAGAAGAATTGTCTGTCCCTATGGAAATTTGTAAAGATTACGAATTACCAAACTTTGTCGGCAAAAACACCCTAGTCATTCTTTCCAGTTATTCTGGCAACACTGAGGAAACTCTTAATTGTGCCAAGGAAGCGGAACAAAAAGGCGCCATGATTGCTGTGATCGCCGCTGGTGGCAAATTAGTGGAACTAGCTAAAGAAAAGAACTATCCTCGCTTCATCATTAATCCAAAAGCCAATCCTTCCAACCAACCACGTATGGCCACTGCCTACAACATCATGGCAATTATTCTAATGCTTAAGAAATTGTCTTTGATTAAGTTTGGAGAAGAAGATTTACGCCAGGTTTTAGACGTGATTAATAAAACGACTCTAGACTGTTTAGTAGAAGTCCCACAAGATAAAAATCAAGCTAAAATTTTAGCCTTCCTTTTTGTAGAAAGAAGACCAATTCTAGTTGGCGCCTCTTTCTTAGAAGGAGCTTTGCACATTGGCGCAAATCAACTTAATGAAAATGCCAAAATCTATGCAGATTACAAAATTATTCCAGAACTTAATCATCATCTGATGGAAGGTCTAACTTTTCCAAAGAGTAATCCACTAAATCATTTCTTTGTCTTTTTTCAATCAGATCTTTATCGTAGTGAAGTGCAAAAAAGAATTAGCTTGACTCAAGAGGCTATGGAAAAAGTTCATATTGAAAACATTGAAATCAAGCTCGAATCAGAGACAAAATTAATGCAAGTTTTTGAGCTAATTACTTTGAATACTTTTACCAATCTTTACTTGTCTTATCTGGAAGGCACCAATCCTTGTCCAATTCCAATGGTTGATTGGTTCAAAGCACAACTAGAAAAGTAACAAGCAATTTTATATACTCTAAACATGGCTTTAATCTATGCTTTGCAAGCACGAGAAATTCTTGATGGTCGTGGTTGGCCCACGATTGAGCTCGTTCTATGGCTAGATAATGGTTTTTCCACCATCACTAGTGTTCCAACAGTCGTCTCCAAAGGCGATCATGATTCTTTAGAACTAAGAGATCTTGACCAAAGAATGAACGGATTGGGGGTACAAAAAGCAATTAATAACATTAATCAGATTATTGCTCCACAGCTAATTGGCAAAGATGTCACTAAACAAGGAGAAATTGATCAATTGTTAGTGGATTTAGATGGCACAGCTAATAAAAACAAACTTGGTTCTAATGCCATTTTGGCAGTTTCACAAGCAGTTTTGAAAGCCGGTGCCTTGAGTGTCGGCTTGCCTTTATATCAATATCTCCAAAAAAAATACCAGCTTGTTAGTGAAATTAATATGCCTAATTGTATTATCACTGCTCTTGATGGTGGCGTACATGGTGGCAATAACTTGGATTTTCGTGAGTTTTTTATTATTCCTGCCAGTCACATGTCACTTGATAAATCTATAGAAATGGCTGTCACTCTTAAACAAAAAATAGAAGATTTATTGATTAGCAAAGGAGCAATTCACTCTGTAGGTATTACTGGAGGCTATAGTCCGAATCTTTATAAAAATATTGATGCTTTTGAATTAATGATCGAAGCAATTAGACAAAGCTCTTATAACTTTGCTCAAGATCTTTTCTTTGGTCTGAATAGTGCTGCTTATGATATTTATGAAGGCTCTAAGTATCGAGTTAGAGATAATAATGAGGGTATGAGTGCTAGTGATTTATTAGCTCTATATAAAAAAATGAGAGAGAGTTATAAGTTAATTTATATTGAAGATCCTTTCGTTGATAGCGAAATAAATAAGTGGCAAGAACTAGTTAGAGAAATTGGTAAAACTACTACTATTGCCGCTTGTAATAGCGTTTCTTCAAGAGTTTCCTTAATTAAAAGAGGTATTAAAGATCAAAATTTCAATGCCGTAGTAGTCAAACCAAAGCATTTAGGAACAATTAGCGAAACTATGGAAAGCATTAAGTTGATTAAGGATTCTAAATTAGATTTAATTATTTCTCATAGCAGTGGCGAAACCGATGAAACCCTAATCGTAGATCTCGCTGTAGCCGTTGGTGCCAATTATGTTAAATTTGGACCAATAAACAGGGGAGAACGTATTGCTAAATACAACCGCCTTCTAGAAATCTACCGAGAAACTCAGCAGTCCTCATAAACACGAAAATTACCCGTTGACCTTTGGGTTGTTTTCGTTTATTTTATGGTTAATATTCGTTTATTTAATTGACCAAAAAAAGGACCAAAATGGCAATCACCCTATACAAAAGACAGAGACAAATTGTGGACTTTATTGCCCAATACGTCCAGAAAAACGGCTTCTCACCAACTCTTAAAGAAATTGCTGAATCGATTGGTGTTTCATCTCTAGCCACTGTTCATGAACATCTCCAAGCTCTAGAACGTAAAAAAGTCATTCGTAAACACGAAGGAGCAGTTCGTGGCATCGAATTGGTTGATCGCACTTTTCTTAACATTACCGACAGCGTTGATTTGCCTTTCCTAGGCTTTATTGCTGCCGGCTCGCCAATCGAACCTCACACTGACCCAAATGCTAGTTTCAAAGTCTCTCCAGAAATGATTACTGGCAAGAAAAGAGCCTATGTCTTGCAGGTTCGTGGTAAATCTATGATTGAAGACCACATTGATGACGGTGATTATGTCGTTATTGAAGAAACTCCAGAGGTTAATAACGGCGATATTGTCGTTGCCTTACTCGATAATGGCTTAGCTACTCTAAAAAGATTCTATAAAGAAGTCACTCGTATCCGTCTTGAACCAGCTAACTCCAGCATGAGTCCGATTTATGCAACCAATGTCCAAATTCAAGGCAGAGTAGTAGGCTTAATTCGTAAATTTAGATATTAAACTAAGCTTTGAATTCAATTTCTTTCGTTTTGAGTTCTTTGTTGACCCAAGTTCTCAAAGTATAAAGATAGTCTGAAGTTCTATTAATGAATTTTAGAATAACTTCTCGGACATCTCTTTCATTATCTAGAGATACTATACGACGCTCTAGACGACGACAAATGGTACGTGAAAGATCTAGGAAGGCACTTAATTCTGATCCGCCTGGTAAAACAAATTTGTAATGCCAGCTAGCACCTAAATTATTTTGTAAAAGATCTATTTCATCTTCCAATTTCTTAACAAATTTGTCATTAAGTTTAACCTTCGGTGAAGCCGCTATTTCAGCACCCAACTTAAAAAGTTCATTTTGCAAATCAATTAATAAATCTCTTTGCTTTAAAAATAGAAGATCTTTGCTTTCAAACTTTAAAACCACTAATCCTAAACTAGCATTAAGCTCATCAAGAGTACCAAGAACTTCAAAAACCAAGCTATTTTTTGGCAAACGCTCTCCGTTTATTAAAGCTGTTTTTCCCTGATCACCAGTTTTGGTGTAGATTTTTTTTACCATATAAATCCATTTTACCACTACCCAAATTCTTCATCAGCGCTTAGAATAAAATCCCGTAATGATAGACATACACGGGTTCCTCAAACAAACAACTAATAATAAGAAAACTAAATACATCTTTGTATCTGGTGGCGTACTTTCTGGCTTAGGAAAAGGGGTTACTGCCGCTTCTCTAGGTGTCCTGCTAAAAGAACAAGGCTACAGTGTTACCAACATCAAGTGCGAAAATTATCTCAACATCGATTCTGGCAATATAAATCCAATTGAACACGGTGATGTTTTTCTTTGTGAAGATGGCTTGGAGGCTGACTTAGATCTTGGTTCTTATGAAAGATTTTTAGGTGAAAAAGTCGGCTATAAAAATTTTACCACTATGGGTCAAATCTATAGCACCGTCATAGAACGTACTAAAAATCTTGAGTATGGAGGTGCCACAGTTGATGCTATTCCTTATATTCCAGAAGAAGTCATTCGTCGCATTAAAAATGCCTCAGCAGACCACGATATTGTTTTGATTGAACTCGGTGGCACAGCTGGCGAATATCAGAACATTGTCTATTACGAAGCTTATCGCATCATGAAAATGACTTTGCCAAAAGACGTTATCCTTTTGCACGTCACTTATTTCCCAGCTCCATCTCACATTAATGAATTAAAATCTAAACCAACCCAGCTATCTGTGAAAGCTCTCAACTCTATGGGTATTCAGCCAGATTTTATTGTTGGTCGAGGCGAATTAGAGATTGATGAGAAGCGTAAAGAAAAAGTTGCCTACTTTTGTACAATGAATGTAGAAGATATTATTTCTAATCCCGATTGTAAATCTATCTACGAAATTCCTATTATTTTTAATCGCCAGCATTTCAGTCAAAAAGTTCTCAAAAAACTCGGACTTAAATCTAAGAAGATTGCTTTAGCTAACTGGCAAGACATGGTCAAAAACATCTACTCTGAGAAGGAGAAGAAGGTTAAAATCGGCATTATTGCCAAATATATCACTACTGGTGATTATGAGCTAAAAGATTCTTACACTTCACTCTTAGAGTCTATCTCTCATTCTTCTTGGCGTGAGAAGATTGAAGCAGAAATTGTTTTTATTAGTGCTGAAAGTCTTGAAAAGAATAAAAAAAGTGCCGAGGCTAGCTTAAAAGAGCTTGATGGAATCATTGTACCAATCGGCTGGGGTAGTAGAGGAGTGGAGGGTAAAATTGAAGCCATTCGCTATGCTCGCGAAAATAAAATTCCTTATTTAGGACTTTGTTATGGCATGCAGTTAGCTTCAATTGAGTTTGCTCGTCATGTTGCTGGTTTAGAAAATGCCAATACTGAAGAAATTGATCAAAACGCGCCATACAAAGTTATTCACTCGATTCCATTTGATGAAAAATATCAAAAAATTAAGGGTGATGGAGCTAGCATGCGTCTCGGTGCCTATGACTGCGTTCTTAAACCAAAGACTTTGGCTCACGAGATTTATAGAAAGCACCAAGCTTTTAAAGACGAAAGACAAAATCTTATTTCCGAGCGTCATCGTCACCGCTATGAATTTAATAATGAATACAGAAAAACATTGGAAGACAAGGGCTTTGTCATTTCAGGCACCAGTCCAGACAATTTCTTCGTTGAGATGATTGAACTTCCAAGAGAAATACATCCTTTCTTTTTAGCCACTCAGGCCCATCCTGAATATAAATCAGCTCCACTTAAGCCACACCCAATTTTTATTGAGTACTTGCAAGCCATCTGGTCAGAGAAAGCCAAGAAAAAGAAAAACTAAAAGATCCTTGTACATTTATGATTTCTTTTGGTACAATACTCGCTTGTTATGGCACAGAATTTTATTTACAACGATCAAGAAGTTAATGTCGGCGACACCGTCCGTGTTCACCAAGAAATTAGTGAAGGCAAAAAGACTAGAGTTCAAGTTTTTGAAGGCTTAGTCATTGCTGTCAAAAATCGCGAAGTTAACAAGACCTTTACTGTTCGTAAAATTGCTACCAACAACGTCGGTGTAGAAAAGATCTTCCCAATCATGATGCCTAGCATCAAGAAAATTGAAGTTAAACGCCGTGGCGATGTGAAGAGAAGTAAGTTATATTATTTACGTGATAAAGTCGGTAAAGCCGCCAGTAGAGTTAAAGAAAAAAGTCTTTTCACTGAAACAAAAAAGACTGCCTAATTTTTCCAAAGGAATCAAAGCAGAAGAACTTGCCACAACCTTTTTGATCAATAAAGGCTGTTTGCTTTTGGAAAAAAATATTAGACTCGGCAATTTTGAAATAGATTTAGTTGTTCTTGATCAGAAATTTGACGAAATCGTTTTTGTCGAAGTTAAATATCGCAGAGAAAAAGAATATGGCGACCCTAGTCAAGCCGTCGATCAGAAAAAAATAAATAAGATGGTTAGCGTAGCCAAAAGCTACTTAAGAAAAAAGCAGTTTAAAAAAGACTACAGATTTGATATCATATCAGTCTCTGGAAATTTAAAAAAACCAGAGATTGAGCACTTTGAGAATATTACTTGGCTTTAGGCCTTTTATAAAAAAGGCCCCATCGTCTAGTGGTTAGGACATCGGGTTTTCATCCCGGTAACTGGGGTCCGATTCCCCATGGGGTCACAGTGTAAAAAAGAGTGGATTTATCCACTCTTTTTTATGCTTTGAACTCGTAAGTGAGAATTTGCCTGCCGAATAGAATGAGGCTTGGTCCTGACGGAGAGTGTGAAGTGAAACGCAGCCCCCTCCTAATACTCGCAGAGTGGATTCCTCATGGGAATCATAAAAGATAAGAATTATATGGAAAAAAAGCTTGTAATTTCGGGTGTAGAAAAAACTCTATATATAAACGAGTTGAGGCTATACAAAAAACTCAAAAATTTTGGAGCTTATAGCTTAGAAGAAATAACCTCAGACTTTGGTTTCTCAAATAAAGAATTTGCGAAGAATCTATTACAAAAACTAGAAGCAAAGCTTAATAGTTTTGGAAAAGAAACAATTTGCAAAATAAAAATTGGAAAAAATAAATTTCCAAGCTACTATATAGAATCTACATGCTCAGATAGAGAAAAAATCTTGCTTGCAGACGAATTTTCCAGCTACTATTTAGAGTCCACATGTCCAGATGAAAAAGGAGTTTTATTTACAAATGGATTGAGACTATATAAAAAGCTCAAAAACTTTGGAGCTTACAGCGTAAAAGAAATCTCCTCAGATTTTGGTTTCTCAAATCAAGAACTTGCCAATGATTTATTACAACATTTAAAAACAAAACTCAATGATTTTGGAAAAGAAACAATCCAAGAAATTCAAATTGGAAAAGATGAATTTCCAAGCTACTATATAGGGGAAAAAAGATAAATTTCTTATCTAACCACCACCCTCTCAAAATCCTTAATTCTATCTCCCTCAAAAACAATACCCTCCGCTTCCAACATTTTCTTTTTCTTGCTTATACTTTCTCCCTTACTCTGACCCATAAAACCACCAAGCATTCCATCACTTCTTACTACGCGATGACAGGGGACAATTGGTGCATAAGGATTCTTACTCAAAACTAGACCCACCGCTCTATAAGCTTTACTGTCGACACTTCTAGCTAAAAATCCATAAGTTGTCACTCGACCTTTGGGAATTTTTTTTAATTGTTTGTAGATCTTCTCTGCAAAAATTGACATATTTTATGATTATTATTGAGATCTCTCTTCGTTGTCTTTATTATCTTTATTGTCTCGATTATCTTTCTTATCTTTTTCATCATCATTTTCGTTCTCTTTAGAACCATTATCAGATTTAGGCTTATCTTGATTTGATTTTTTTTCTTGTTCCAAAATAGCAATTACTTGATTAATATTTTCTTCTGTTTTAGTAATTTCATTAATTACCTCAGCAGTATTTTCTTCTTCTGTGGGTAAATTCTCTGCCACTGGAACTGAAGTGGGAGCAATGGTTGGATTAGAAGCAACTGTGCTTGGATTAACAACCGGAACGACACTTATACTCACGATTGTCGGTTTAACGGTTGGCTTAACAGTTGGATTTGCAACCGGTTTATTAGAAACAGACTTGGTCTGTTGATTAGTTCCAATGGAAGTTTCTTTTTGAGTAACGATGATAATTTCGCCAGTCTCTGCTTTAACTTTTTGTTCGCTCAGTGCGGCTGACATTTTTTTAAGAGAGACAATATATTGATCAGTTACTTCATCACGGGAATCAGTTTGGCTAATTTTTTGGATATCAGATGAGGTAGTTTCCAATTGTTTATTTAAATTACCTAAACTCTCAATAGCGTATTCACTGTCTAAAACTTGTTCAAATTCGCTATAACGCCTCTCGGCAATTTTAACTTGAGTACTAGACTGCAGTTTATTGGAAGGACTTAGAAATAAAAGCAAGACTTTTTCCAAAGACAACTTCCAAGAATAAGTATAATCTCCTGGAACAGAATTCCATGAAGCCAAGACCATTCCACTTGGAGTAATCAAAAAAAGTAAAATTGCCCAAATAAAAATATCTAGAGATTTTTTCATAATCTTGATCTTTCAATCTATGGTAGCATATTATTTATGGACTTTAACCAATATCATCACATTATTTTTGATTTTGATCAAACTTTAGTTTCACTACTCATTGACTGGTCTTCATGGCAAGAGGGCGTGACAGCTATAATTAATAAATATGACTCAAGCTTCAACGAAGCTAAAAGTTTGCACTCCCATTCAATTGCTAAGCTTATTGATAAATATGGCAAAACTTTCCGTGACGATTATGTTAATTTTGGTCTCAATCTTGAACAAAAAAATTACAGTGGCTATAAGATCATCAATAAAACAATGGCCTTGTTAAAAACAATGCATCAGCAAAATAAAAATCTGTATTTATTAACTTCTAATTCTGCAGAAACTGTTTTGCCAATTTTAGAAAAACTAAAAATTACCGGCTACTTCAACAAAATTATAACTGCCAATGATGTAGAAAATGTTAAACCAAGCCCGAGCCCTTTTAAATTAATTTACGCTGAGGACAATAATAAAGAACAATATTTAATGGTTGGCGATAGTATTTCAGATAGAGGTTTTGCAGAAAATATTGGAATTGATTATCTGGATGTCGCAGATTTCTAAATCATCCAATTTCCAAAAATAAGTGCCGAACAATCATCATAAATGCCCACTCCGACATGACTCCAATCACCAAGCTGATTGCCATCATGAGCAGGATCAGCTGCATACATCCATTCAATTAAATGCGTAGCTGTAAACTTCATATGTGTGCTCATGTTTTCTCCAAGCTTGTAAAAACCCAAGGTTTTATAACCTTCTTGATTTTCTACATAATCACTAAAGCCAGCATGACTATCTGAACCGTTTTGACAAATATAAGCAGCACGCTCCATGGCGTATTTAGCCAAACGATCATCCCAAAGTAAAATCGATCTCTTTTTAGTTTCACGATAAATGTTCAAGGCTTGAAAAGTCTCTGCCGCGCTCCCCATTACATTGTCAAAACCTACTTTCATTCGATAGCCCGTTTCACTTATTTGCACCGCTTCGCCCCAAGACGCATCTTTCAAATCTGGATCATTGGCGTAAGGATCCACTGGAGTTGGAATTTTGCTTGGTGTAGGTGTCAGGGCAGCAGATGGAGTAGATGTAAATGTCAAATCTTCTTCATTTGCAAAACTAATTAGCGGAGTTTCCTTTTTAGAAACAATTAAGTTAGAAAAAATTTTAGTAATTTTTCCGACAAATAGGTTGCGCTCATTAAAATGATTAAGAGAAAAAGCAAAAACTCCCAAAAAAACTATCAACAAAAACAATGGCCAAACTCGTTTCAAAAATATCATTGACTCCATTATATAATGAATTAATGATCTTAAGTAAAAAAAATCAAAAACTGCTTATTAGCCTGGTGGTCATCCTGCTTTGGACAATTTTTGTACCCAAGGATATTGGTCAAGAACAACCGAATGAAGTCCAAAACGCTCCTGTTGAAATTGCCAGCGACTCTGCAAGCACTGACAAAGAAAATTTGCAAAAAGTTAAGGTATTGCGAGTAGTGGATGGCGACACCATCGAGCTAGAGGGTGGACAAAAAGTTCGCTACATTGGTATCGACACTCCAGAAACAGTTGATCCTCGCCGCGATCCGCAATGTTTCGGTAAAGAAGCTAGTTTACGTAATAAAACATTAGTGGAAGGCAAAGAAATTTATCTAGAAAAAGATATCTCTGAAATAGACAGGTACGGCAGGTTGTTGCGCTATATTTATCTGGAAGAAAACGGCATTTCCATCAATGAACAGTTAGTCCAAGAAGGCTATGCCGTGGCCTCGAGCTACGCACCAGACATAAAATACCAAGAAAAATTTAAAACGGCAGAACAAAAAGCTAGAGATAATCAAAAAGGACTCTGGCAAGAAGGTCTTTGCTCAATTTAGCTCAGTTTTCTAATATCAGCTAAAACTTGTTCCGCGTGTACCGCTGGCTTGACGTTTTGATAAATTTTAGCAATTTTTCCCTCTGGATCAATTAAAAATGAACTGCGCTTAATACCTAAAAAGGTTTTGCCAAACATGCTTTTTTCTGCCAAAACTCCATAGGCTTTCAGCATAGTTTTTTTCTCATCGGCCAAAATAGGGAATGGTAAATTAAACTTATTAGAGAATTTTTCATGACTCGCCACACTGTCAGCACTAATCCCCAGAACCACAGCATTTAACTTTGCAAACTCACCCCAACTATCTCTCAATGTGCAGGCTTCGACAGTACAGCCTGGAGTATTATCCTTGGGATAAAAATAAAGCAGGAGCCATTTGCCACGATAGTCTTTTAATTGATGTTGCTGATTTTGCTGATCAAATAAGGCAAAATCTGGAGCGATTTGGTTAAGTTTGATTGACATTAGGCGTGCTCTAGCTCTTCTGCAGCCATCGCCTCAGCCTTAGTAACATGAATTGTTCCCTCTGGATGATGGGCTGGACTGTAAACGGTATAAAGCTTTAGGTCTTCAGTTTCAGATAAATTGATAATATTGTGCTGACTACCAGCTGGAATAACTACTGCTGAACCATCGGCTAAATCGAAAACTTCGCCATCAATAATGGCTTGACCATGACCAGCATCAATTCTAATAAATTGATCGTTGTCTTCGTGAACCTCCATGCCAATATCTTCACTTGGCTTTAGTGACATTAACACCAACTGCGAATGTGGAGCAGTAAACAAAACCTTGCGAAAATTAGTGTTGGCTAGAGTTTCTTCCTCTAATTTGACAAAAAATCCTGACATAAAAATCCTTTCTTATCTAACAAATAACCAACTCCAGTATAACAGAAATTTAATCTGAACGACGCCCCCTCATTTTATCTGTAACTAAATTTAGAGAATCTATAATTAATTGCTTTTTTATTGGACTCAATTCTTCGCCCTCAGCTCCAAAATTAACTTGTATATCAAGCGCCTGCAAAAAGGCTTTAACCGACTTAACAACTTGAGGATCATTGTTAGTTCTCTTAAAAAGAGTTTCTATGTCAGAATGAAAAATTTCAGCTAAAGACTCTATAAGGACCTTATTGCTGGCTTTTTCTTCTTTTGGAGTTCTTGCATTAAGTTCTTGCCTAACTGGAAGAATCCTTCTCATCCCTTTGGCAGGACCATCTTCATATCTCTCCTCTGAACCACCCATAATATTGCCTTTCTTTAATTATTTAATAATTAAACCAAACTCTTGCCGGTCATTTCCTCTGGTTGCTCAATGTCGAGAATCTTCAAAATGGTTGGCGCGATGTCAGCCATAATGCCGTGATCGCGATTCAATTTTTTATATTTGCTATCTACCACAATAAAAGGTACCGGGTTCATGCTGTGCTGACTGAGTGCATTTCCATCTTGATCAATCATTTCATCACAATTGCCGTGATCTGCAGTCACAATTAAGGTATATCCTGCTTTTTCTGCAGCAGCAGTGATGATCTCTAAAGCCTTACTAACCGTTTCTACAGCCTGAATGGTTGCCGGAATATTTCCAGAATGACCAACCATATCGCCGTTACAAATGTTTGATAAAATTACTTGATATTCGCCTTTTTGCATTTCATCTGCAATTTTGCTGGCAATTTTCATGGCCTTCATTTCTGGCTTAAGATCGTGAGTAGCTACTTTGTTTGAATCAAACATAAAACGATCTTCAAGTGGCCAAGCTTCTTCACGCTTACAGTTCATAAAAAAAGTCAAGTGAGCAAACTTTTCAGTTTCAGTCACTCTGAATTGCCTGATCTTGTTTTTGGATAGAACTTCACCTAAAGTATTGGTAACTGATTGAGGAGAGAAGGCCACTAAAACATTTTTATAATCAGTGCTATATAAAGTCGCGGTCACAAAAATAAGATTTTTTGGACCCTTTTCTAAAAATCTTTCAGTTAATTGACGAGGTCGGTCGTTTCTAAAATTCATAAAAACAACACTGTCGTGTTCATGAATTTTAGCTTTCTCTTCATCACTCACTTTAATTAAACATGGCACAATAAATTCGTCATTTTTGCCATCATTGTAAGAAGCTTGAATTGCTGCTTCTGCATTGGTAAACTCTACACCAACACGCTCACGAATAGCTTGATAAGCCAGGTCAATTCTGTCCCAATTATGATCACGGTCCATGGCGTAATAACGACCAGAAATGGTAGCTAACTGTGCACCTGTTTCCTCGCAAACTTTTTGCAGTTGTATAAAACTATCACTACAACTTTTGGGCAAAACATCGCGACCATCAGTAAAAGCATGGACATAAATTTTTTGAACACCACTTTGTTTGGCAGCTCTCATTAAAGCAAAAATATGATCCTGATGAGAATGAACACCACCAGGACTCAACATGCCCATAATGTGCAGGCTTGAATTATTTTCTTTGACATTATTAAAAGCTTTTTGAAAAGCTTCATTGTCTTTGAATTTGCCTTCACGAGCATCTTTATTCATCTTAACTAAATCTTGATAAATCACCCTGCCAGAACCAATTGCCGCATGATTGATTTCACTATTACCCATTTGACCCTCTGGCAAACCAACAGCTTCGCCAGAAGCTTCAAGTAAAGCATGTGGTTTATCTGCCCACAAATGTCGCCAGAAAGGCGCCTTGGCTTGAGTAATGGCATTACCAGGATAATCTTTGCCGATAGCCCAACCATCTAAAATAACTAGAGCGAGTTTTTTTGAAGAATTTGACATATTTACCTAATTATATACTGTTAGAAAAAGAGCCATCTTTTTAGGGATGGCTCTTTAATTATTCACAATTTAGCGCTTGTATGGAAAGTTGGCAATTTTAGCCTTAGTTCCCAATTCACGTTCAATCATCATCAAGCGATTGTATTTGCCTACACGCTCACTACGACACATGGAACCAGTCTTAATTTGACCAGTGCCAGCACCGACTACGAAATCAGCGATGAAAGCATCTTCAGTTTCGCCAGAACGGTGAGAAACGATACAAGTCCAGCCATCACTCTTAGCGAGTTTGATGGCGGCGATAGTTTCAGAAACACTTCCAATTTGGTTAAGTTTAATCAAAACTGAGTTAGCAGCTTTTTTCTCAATACCAGTTTGGATTCTTTCTGGATTGGTCACAAAAAGATCGTCACCCATGATTTGCACTCTGTCGCCATAGGCGGCAGTCTGCATGGTGAAACCCTCCCAATCATCTTGAGATAAACCATCTTCGATGGAAACAATTGGATATTTTTCTACCCAAGCTTGATATTTTTCGACCAATTCTTTATTACTCAATTTTTTGCCTTCCATCTTGAGATCATATTGACCATCAACATAGAATTCACTAGAAGCTGGGTCGAGGGCAATACAAACTTGCTCACCTGGTTTGTAGCCAGCGACAGTAATTGCTTCGATGATTAACTCTAGAGGAGCTTCATTGTAGTCGAGTTTAGGAGCATAACCACCCTCATCACCTACTGTTTGTTGAAAACCTTTACCCTTAAGAATTTTACCTAAATGGTGAAAGATCTCTGCATTCCATCTAACTGCTTCAGCAATGGAAGGAGCGCCAACTGGAAAAATCATGAATTCTTGCATGTCGACACTACCTAGAGCATGTTTACCACCGTTAAGAACGTTGGACATAGGAATAGGCATGGTGAATTCTTCAGTACTGTTGCCAAAAAGCTCAGCAATATAAGCGTAGAGGGGCATTTTTTTAGCGATAGCAGCAGCTTTGACACAAGCCATAGACACTGCCAAAATAGCATTAGCGCCTAATTTAGCTTTGTTTTTAGTAGCATCTAAATCAATCATCATTTGATCAATTTCCGCTTGCTTGGTGACATCCATACCAATCACTTTTGGAGCAATAATGTCGTTGACATTAGCTACAGCCTTGAGAGTACCTTTACCTAAATAACGACTCTTGTCTTCATCACGCAATTCCACAGCTTCGTAAATACCAGTCGAAGCACCAGAAGGAACGGCAGAAAAAACTTCAGTGCCATCTTCCAAACGCAGGGTAACTGCAACAGTAGGATTGCCACGGGAATCCAAAATTTCTTGAGCATTAATAGATGAGATCGTCATAAAAACCTTTCTTTTTTATAACTACTTTATATCCTGGCTCTAAGCCAGTTAGCGGAGGCGCGGGTGGGATTCGAACCCGCGAACGAAGGTTTTGCAGACCTTGCCATTAGACCACTCTGGTACCGCGCCTATTTTAAAAAATAACAACACTCGTATTCTAATGGATTTTTAATCTAAAGGAAGGGATGGTTTGATTTAACTATGTACCAAGTTAGATAAAGCAATGTAGAATTTATTTAACATATGAGCGAGCTTACTTTAGTAGATCAGCCTAATTCAAACTCAAAAATCGAGCAACCAATTAAAAGAAGTGGCTGGCTAGATTTATATCCACTTAATACCGAAGAAGAGAAAATCTTACAAGAACAATTTAACGAATTAAAAGAGCGTTTTGCCATCATGCCAACCACTGCTGAAATGATTAGACATCTTAATAAACTAGCTTCAAATGCAAAAAATCAAAGAGAGACAATCGCTTGGAGAAAGATTAAAGATTGGATTTTTAGACAAGTCTTAAATGATGAAGCAAAATCCATGCTAATGAATCCTACTTCTGTAGATCAATATGTTGAACAACAAAAATTACAACACAGACAATCAAAAGGCTATGATAATTGGAGTGGAGCACAAAACGGTAACTATGCCAAATTAATTACCTACATTCCAGAGAAATTACTGGACTACTCATTGACTGATGAAGAAAAAAGAGACGCAGAGATGTTTGACAAGCTAGAACCACCGGAAAGGCCTGGTAATTTTGAAAATTTTATTACTGAAAGACTTAAACAGTTACTAGAGATTAAAAAAGAACCAATTGTTTTTGTTGATTTTGGTGGAGTAAAAGGTATCACCACATTACGCCTGACTCATACCTTCAAAAACGAAGTTGAATCTGGAAAAATGATTTTTATCGTTACAAATCTATCTGCTGATAAACAAGCCATAGAGCAATTATTTAAATCAGAGCAATACTACTTAAAAAATAAGTGGCTGCAAGAAGCTTTTCAATTAACTCACTACTTACAAGCCGACGCCACAGAGATCGCTAGCACCAATATAGAAATAAACGAAAGTAATACTATTCCACTAAAAAATAACATTGATTTTATCCACGAAGCAAATGCCATCTCTGCACATGGACTAACCAATGACAAGGATTTCGCCTTACTGGGACAGAACTTATCTGATGTCGGTATGCTAGCCACTAGTATTAACGGTGTGAATAGCCTAATAGGCTTGTCTAGTGAAATTAATACCAAAATTCGTAAAAAACAAAATAGTGACTTTAGCTTAACCCCATATGAAGCAAAACAGCTCAGAGCTTATAAAAATTTAACTGAAGAACTAGGCTTAGTTAACGTAGATGCAATACCACTGGATAATGGTCGTGCCATCAGATTAACTTACAGTCTTTTTGTTAAACCAACCGCACTAGAATTGTCCGTAGTTGATAACTATAACCATAAACATAATATCCAATTACAAAAAGAGACTCGAGCCAGCAAGCTAGATTGCTATACTTCTGATGAAATTTATGAAGCTCAAAGATAAGTTAATTTAAAAAACAGCTTACGTTTCTAAATGTTACAATACCCTCATGTCCTCACCGAAATTTTTTATTCAAATCTATGGCTGCCAAGCCAACAAAAGCGACGCTGAACGCCTAGCTGCCATGTACATTGATAATGGTTTCGTTGAAGCCGAAGATTGGCGAGATTGCGATGAATTGATTTTAGTCACTTGTAGTATTAGAGAAAGAGCAGAGGACAGAGTGCGCGCTTTCTTACTCAAAGTAATGAGCTATTACCAAGAAGAAGAAAAGAATCCACCCAAAGTGATTTTTTCTGGCTGTATGCTTCATCACGGAGTAGAGCGTTTGCGTAAAATGTTGCCGATGATTGATGAATTTATGCCTACTAATAAAATGGCTTTTGCTAAAAGAGCTCTTCGCAAAGATAAAAAACACGCTTTCGTCCCAATTTCTACCGGTTGTAATTCTTTTTGTACTTACTGCATTGTTCCTTACGCCCGCGGTCGCGAAGCTTCACGAAGTTTTGAAGATATTCTGGAAGAAGTGACACAATTAGTAAAAGAAGGTTATAGCGAAATTACTTTAATCGGCCAAAATGTTAATTCCTGGGGTTTAGAAAAAGTTGGCATTAGTGCTCGTAAAATGGTTTTGCATGATGCCATGAAAAGAGAAGACCTTCCTAGTAATCAATCTCAATACTTAGAAGTTAAAGACATCCCACCTTTTGTTAAATTGCTACAAGCGATTAGTCGTTTTGAGACAATTAAAACCATTCGTTTTCTAAGTAGTAATCCTTGGGATTTCCACGATGAGCTAATTGATGAGATTGCTAACAATCCAAAAATTGATCGCTTTATTCACCTGCCTGTGCAATCGGGCAGCAACAGTGTTTTGCATCGCATGAACCGTGGCTACACCCGCGAAGATTATTTGTTGGTGGTAGAAAAATTACGCAAAAAAGTTAAAGACTTGGTGCTTGGCACTGACATCATTGTGGGCTTTCCTGGTGAGAGCGATGAAGAGTTTGAGGACACCGTTAAGCTTGCCAAAGAAGTTGGCTGGCACGTCGGCTTTGTAAACATCTATTCACCTCGTCCTGGAACAATGGCAGAAAAATTATATAAAGATGATATTCCACATAAAATCAAAAAAGCACGTTGGGATATTTTAGATGAGATCATTAATAAAAAACATTTAGGAGAACGTCCAAAGGTAGTTTAACTTAATATAACCATTTAGCAGAAGAGACAAGACTCTGCTAATCTGGACTCCAGAAATTTTTGACTGATGTATCAATCTTAAATTTGACTAAAATAAATATGTCAAACAATATCAAAGAAAATCAAACAATATCAATAGTAGGTGCCACTGCCACCGGTAAAACTGCTGCTGCCTTAGAGCTTGCGGAGAAATTAATTGCCGAAAAAAAAGCTCAAAAGGTTTTACTTCTTTCCGCCGATTCGAGACAAGTTTACCAAGGTCTTGAAAATCTAACTGGCGCTGACTTGCCAGCAAATTTTGTGAGAGCAAATGATCAAAAGTTTAGCTATCCATATTTCGTAAATCCTAGCAAAAATATTTTCCTTCACGGTAGCTCAATTATTAAAACAAAAGAGGAGTGGTCGGTGGCGCATTTCAAAAAATTATTTGTAGAAATAAAAAAAGCTCTGAGTGAAAAAGACGTGCTAATCGTCGTCGGCGGAACTGGCTTTTACCAAGAACAAATTCTGGAAACAGCTGAAGATATTTTTATTCCGCAAAACGAAAATCTAAGAAAAAGTTTAGAAAAATTAAACGTTGAAGAACTACAAAAAAAATTAGAATCAATCGCTGCCAAAAAATTAAATGCGATGAATAATTCTGACATTAATAATCCACGAAGATTAATTAGAGCGATTGAAGTGGCTACTTTTAAGAAAACTCATTCTCAAAAAAAGTCATCAACTGAAAAAAATTCACTGCCAACTTTTTATTTAGAAATGTCTAAAGATTTACGAGAAGAAAAAATTAAAAAAAGAGTCGTGCAAAGATTCCTAGCCGCTAAAAAAGAAGTAGAGCAAGAACTGCTAAAAAATGAGACTAAAAACTCCCTGGTTTTTTCTAGCACTGGCTTTAGAGAACTTGAAAAACTACTTAAAAAGCAAATTGGAAAAAAAGAATGCTTAGAATTATGGCAACTAGCGGAAACCCAATATGCTAAAAGGCAAGACACGTGGTGGAAGAAACGTAGCGGTTTAATAAAGATTGATGTAGAAAAAACCAAAACGATCGCTGACAAAATTCTCAACACCTGCTATATTTAAAATTATGTCAGACACATCAAAACAAGAACTTACCGTTAAAATTTCGCCTTCGATCGTAATCTTCACTTTTTTGTTCATCGCTGGCATTTGGCTAGCCATGCAAATCAAAGCTATTATCTTTATGGTTTTTATCGCTTACATTATTAGCGTTGGTCTTAACAAAGGAATCGATAAATTAGAGAGAAAATTAAAATTACATAGAATCTTGAGTGTTTTAATCATCTATGTCTTATTCATAGCTATTATTTCCTTATTTGTTTCCTTTATTTTCCCTCCACTTATCAAAGAGCTCTCGGTTTTATTATCTAGTATTCAATTACCTAATGTTTTTCAAAATGAGCTTCAAAACTTTGAGGTCAACTTTAGCAGTATTAAAGGTTTATTGGATACTTTTGGAACTTCCATCAGCACCGCTTTCACCATTATTAGCTCAACTTTTTCTAGTGCTTTTGTAGCCATTACTACCATGGTAATTTCTCTGTATTTTTCCCTAGAAAAGCCAAGGCTTGTTGATGGCTTATCTGATTTTTTAAGCAAAGACAGAGTAGAAGAAATTAAGGACTTTGTTCACGAAGCCGATAATCAATTGGGTAACTGGATCAGAGGTGAAATAATTTTAATGACCGTTATTGGACTGATGACTTTTCTCGGTTTAATTGTTCTAAAAGTGCCTTATGCTTTACCTTTAGCAATTATTGCTGGCTTACTAGAAATTGTGCCAAACATTGGTCCAATTTTTTCAGCGGTACCAGCTATTGCAGTAGCTTTTCTTACTTTCGGTTGGCCAGTAGCTCTTGCTGTAACCGTACTTTATTTGCTTGTACAGCAATTAGAAAATAATCTTATTGTGCCAAAAATTATGAAAACCAATGTCAATATCAATCCTTTGGTTTCCATTCTCGGCATTTTAATCGGTGCAAAACTTTTTGGCGTAGTTGGTGCTTTGCTAGCAGTACCAATTTTCATTGTTTTTCGCACATTTTTTATCACTTGGAAAAAATACGTTAAGTAAATTATTTACATTCGTAAAATAACTCTGTATTCAAAGCACTCAAATTAAGCGCTTCTTTTTGCCCATCATAAACATATTTAAGCTCCGGGAATTTATCGTAAATCATTTTTTCCAGATTGATTGTGGCGCCTGTTTTTTTGTCGAAACCAATCAGAACTGGTTCTTTACCATCAAAACCCATACCTGGCTCGTATTCTAATAATAATTTAAATACCTTCACAAAATCAGCAGCTTGTTTGGCAAAATCATGATATTGCAAATATATAACTCGATGAGGTTGCATTCTGGAAACTCGGATATTTTCATCTAATAAGATGACGGCGATACGATTGAATTTAATGGCTTTTTCTAATTCCACACCAAAACCAGTCGAAGCAGTTAAGTTGTGTCCGACAAAAAATCTCGTTCCAACAATTTTGGAAGAATCAACCAAATATATTTCTTGAGGTAATTTTAGCGTGTCTAAATCTGGGGAAGTAGGAGCAGTACTTGGATTATAAGCTGTGATACCTGCTTTAGTTAAAACCTCATTCATTAAAATATCCTGTCTTTGCGCAAGATATTTTTTAATTTCATCGGGAGTTTGAGTAAGCGAAATGGGGCAGTAAGCAGCTTTTATGTCTTCTTTAATATGAGATAAGCCATCTTTTGCTAGCATATCGTCAATGTATTGCTGACGATCTTGGGGATTGAGGATGATTTTGAGAGATGACATTACTTAAAATATGGAATTCCCCACCATTCTATGGGATCTACAAATCTATGATTCTTATTAATTTTGTTAATTTTATCCATTTCTTGTTTTAATAAACTAAAATCTTCTACACTGATATTTTCTAAAATTCTTGAAGAATCTGTGCTTTTCGGTATCACTATTAAATCTCTCTGAATGGCCCAGCGTATAAGAATTTGAGCAGGTGTTTTATCATGTGCTTTAGCAATATCGATAACAACAGAATTATTTAATGGTTTATCGTCCTGATCACCTGAAGATCCAAGTGGAGAATAAGCAGTCACTTGTATATCCATTTTATGGCAATAATCAATTAAATCTTTCTGGTTATTGTAGGGGTGAATTTCGATTTGATTAACCACTGGCTTAACTTTTGCATAACTTAATAAATCAATAATCATCGGAACGGTGAAATTGGCGACTCCAATACTTTTCACCAAACCTTTATCAACTAAGCTTTCCATAGCTTGCCACGTCTCTTTCATAGAAACCGCTTCTGTTTTGACCATTCCATCATCACCAATCGGCTCAAGCTTTTCTCCATGAACAAAAGCAATTCCCCAATGCACTAAATAAAGATCTAAATATTCTAGTTGTAAATCAGCTAAAGTTTCTCTATAAGCTAGCTCCACATTGTCTGGATGATGCTCAGTATTCCATAGTTTACTAGTCACAAATAATTCGCCACGAGAAATCTTTCCTGAAGACAAAATTTTGCTTAAAGCCACTCCAATCTCTTTTTCATTGCCATAAATACTGGCACAGTCTAGATGACGATAACCATCTTCCAGCACAGCTTTTTCTACTACTTGAGAGACTTTAGCCTTATCAGATCTCCAAGTGCCGAGTCCAAGTACAGGAATTTGTTTTTTGTTGTTGAGGGTTAAAGTTTGCATAAACACATTCTACAACCTAATTGAAAAAAGGCGAATTTGCAAATCTTTTTTTTATCTGAGCGAGAGACGAGATTCGAACTCGCGACCTTTTCCTTGGCAAGGAAACATTCTAGCCACTGAACTACTCTCGCTTGTTAATTTGATTCAGTGCCAAGCCTTGGAATCGAACCAAGATCCCATGTTTTTCAGACATGTGCCGTGACCAACTTGGCTAGCTTGGCGTCTTAACGCTTTTATATTTTAACTAATTTCTCAAAAATTACTACCAGTAGAGGAAAGGGCATCCTCCAGCGTGGGCAATACAGGGCTCGAACCTGTGACCTCATCGATGTAAACGATGCGCTCTAACCAACTGAGCTAATTGCCCAAATAATTATTTTTTAGAAAGCGTGCCCGGGAGAGGACTTGAACCTCCATGAATTACTTCACAGCCTCCTCAAGACTGCGCGTCTACCATTTCGCCACCCGGGCTTCATTTACGAAAGCCTATTATAAGCGATAAAGTCTGTGCCGAGAAGAGGACTTGAACCTCCATGGATTGCTCCACACACTCCTGAAGCGTGCGCGTCTACCATTTCGCCATCTCGGCTGATATTTGAAAGAACAGAATCAAAGAACAAGGGGATTATATACTATTTTTAGAGAGATTTTAGCCTTATAATAGCTCGCTGAAGGTCTAATGCCCCTATAGCTCAATGGATTAGAGTAATGGTCTTCGGAACCAGGGATGAGGGTTCGAATCCCCCTAGGGGCACATTAAATTAATCTTTTTTTAGAAGATTCTTCAAGAAGTTTGTCTATTTCATCTTGATCTAAAGCTTGCGTTTTTTCATTTGTTTTTGCAAGATTTTCATAATCTGCTTCACTTTTTTTCAACAAAGTTGACTTGGTTTGTTGGCTAGGTACTTGATCAGAAAATTCCTCTTCTGTCATTCCAGCATCCTTCAAAGCTTTTTCCAAATCTTCTTCACTGATACTAGATTCCTCTGGCATATTAAAATCATTCTAACAAAAAAATAAAGGAAATGTTTGCTATAATATCAGGTGTTCAAACCAGGGTCAGTAGCTCAGTCGGTTAGAGCACCTGCCTCTTAAGCAGGGTGTCGTGGGTTCGAGTCCCACCTGACTCACTTTTAAAAAAGACGTGTTTATACGCCTTTTTTTTATAAAGATGCTTAAAGTGAAAAAATTTCTACCTTTTGTTTTTTTATTATGTGTGGGATTTATTCTTGGCTTAATTTCTTCAGAAAAAATTAAGGATTTATCTGTAAAGAAAATCCCATTTGATCCAACACGTCTTGAAAAGAGAGAAAGCGGCTATACCTTTATCAACCCATTACTTGAATGCGAATATTTGGCAAATCAAGGAGAGTTAAGTTTAAAAAATATTAAAGATAAAATAGAAAAAATTGTAGAAAATTATCCAAAAGAATCTGTTAGCATTTATTATCGAGATTTATTAAATGGGCCATGGTATGGAGTCAACGAAGATGGCCAATTTGCCCCACAAAGCTTACTTAAACTTCCAGTAGCTATTTCGTATTTTAAATACGCAGAAAAAGATCCCTCAATCCTTAGTAAAAAAATTAATATCGAAAAAATCTCTGGATCTAATCTAAAACCAAATGATGATTTAATAGTTGGGCAAGAATATGAAATCTTGGTTTTAATAGAAAGAGCAATTGTGATGTCCGACAACGTTGCCTTCAAACTTCTCGTTAGTAATATTCCTGAAGAACAAATTAAAAAAACACATAGCGACCTAGAAATAGCTTATCCATCATCAGAAACACCAGAAAATTTTATTTCTGTCAAAGCTTATTCTTCACTTTTTAGAGTTTTGTATAATTCCTCATACCTAAGCAGAGATTATTCAGAAAAATTACTAGACATGCTAAGCAGAGCAGAATTTAAAAACGGTTTAGTCGCTGGTGTTCCAAAAGATATTCCAGTCGCTCATAAATTTGGATTAAGAAATGACACTAGTGCTATAAAACAACTTCATGATTGTGGAGTCATTTATTATCCAAAACAACCGTATATTCTTTGTGTTATGACTAGTGGAGAAGACTTGGATGAATTGGGAAATACAATTAAAAATATTTCTAGTGGTATCTATAAAGCGGTCAGTGAGGATTAAAAAATGGGAGTTCAAATTGATCTTGAGCCATCAAAAATAATAAAGCCTAATCTTTTTCCTAAATCTGAGATTAAAAATATTAAACTTTTTTATATTCTTTCGGCATTAAACAATGCTTGGTTTGCTGAAGCGAACTGGTTTTTCGTTTGGCTGAGATTTATGACTGCTAGCCAATTAGGGTTGCTTGATGCCGCTGTTTTTGCCTATGGTTTACTTATTGAAATACCATCTGGAGCCGTAGCTGATCTAATCGGTAAAAAGAAATCCATCGTTGCTGCCATGTTCTTATCTGGCTTAGGCATTATGTTTATGTCTTTTGGTCAAGAGTACATACATTTCGCCATTGGTTTTATTATTGCTCAAACTGGCTGGGCTTTATATTCTGGCGCCGCCGAAGCTTTTGCTTATGATAGTTTAGTTGAAAAGAATGAAGAGAATTCCTACGAAAAAGTCATTTCTGCCAGTAGCTCAATTAATCGTATTGTTACCGTCATTACTATTTTTGTTGGTGGATTTTTGTATGCTTGGTATTTTAAAGCTCCTCACTTCGCCTGGGGATTGGCTGCTTTTATAGGAGCCATTATCGCCTGTGGGCTGACTGAGCCAAAAATTGACACAATAAAATTTTCTTTTAAAAATTATTTAGCACAATTAAAAGATGGGGGAAAGTCTTTATTTAATGAAAGACTTAAATTTTTTATTTTTATAATCGTAGCTTTGCTTGGTGGAGACTTCATGTTTAACTGGGGCATTATTAAGCCAGCAGCTGGAGCAATGTTTGGTTTTATGGAAAATACTCAAGCCTTACTTTTCCCTGCATTTATTATGATTAGCGCACTTACTGTCAAATTTATTCCTCAAATGAGAAAGATTTTTACAGACAAACAAGGTTTATTTCTATTAACTAGTCTCATGGGATTTGGCTATTTAATTTCAGGATTACCCCTAGGACATTTTGGAATAATTCCTTTATTTATAATCATTTTTGCTGGCTCTCTGGCTTATCCATGGCTATCCATCGTTGTTAATAGAGAGATCGATTCAAAACATCGCGCCACAGCTCTTTCCACTGTAGCTCTGTTAGCAAAGCTCCCTTATGTTATCTTGGCAATCGTAGCTGGCAAAATGATTCAAAAAGAACAATTGCCACTTTTCATGACTTGGGTTGGTTTAGCCATTTTGCTAAGCGTGGCTCTTACTTTTATTTTGAAAAAAATAAAGACTAAATAATTATTTTTTTTGAAAATCTGCGGAGTTTTTACTTTACAAAAAGTACAGAGCCCGGGGTTTTAACCCGGGCTCGTGCACATTCTATTACTACGATTTTTTTTGTTTTGGTTTTTTCAATGCATCATCTATGACCTTAAAAAGGCCACAGACAAGCATTTCTATCACGAACCCGGCTAGAATTCTCCATCCGATCTTTTCGATGGATGGAAAAATTGGCAATTTGGTGAAAATCAAAATTGCAAAGCCTAGACATCCTAACGTTAACAGCCCATAAGGGCCATTATAATAACGTTTGGCTTCCTTTCCATTTTCCGTTATCGAAATTTTTGTTATGGGTAAAAATGTTACTGCCCATAACGACGAAAGTACTACAAAACAAGTCCATTTCCAAAACATTATCCAAAACATTTGTCACCTCCACTTTTTTTAATTTAATTGACGGAACCATAGCTAGAAAGCTTCTATTTATAGTTTCGTCAACTAAATATTTGAGAGAAAATGATAATCGTAGTTTTTAATGTGCAAAAATTAGAATTAATCGGATGTAGCACATTGCATATAATATGCACAACGACAAATTCCTACTAGCACATTCTATATCAATTTAAGTAAAAGTCAATTATTATAGGATAATATTTAGATTCAAAGGAGTCACATTAATCTTCTTCAAACTCGCTAAACAAAACTCCTTCTTCAACCTTTTGCAGAGCAAAATTAATGTAGGGGACAATATTCTCTGGCAATTGCCACATTTTAAACCACTCAACTTTTGAGCATTTTTCGATCTCAGCAACTTTTGGTGTACCTTCCCAATTTTTAATTAAGAAAAAATAATCAATTCTTTCTTCGCCTTTGCTTTTATCAGTTCGATGCATGACATGAATCGGCTGATGAGTCTTTTTAACCTCAACATCTACTTCTTCTTTAATTTCTCTTTGCATGGCTTTCCAAATACTTTCGCCACCATCAACATGCCCAGCTGGAATACTAAAATGTCCGTCCATATAACCAGTATTGGCACGTTCTAAAAGAAGGACTTGATCATCTTTGATAAAAAAGGCGTGCACGGCCACAAGAAAAGAGAAGCGTTTACTCATGATCTAATATTATAAACCATTGGCTTTTAATGCTATAATCTCTAGTATATGCATATCATTTCTGGTTCTTCCAATCCCGAATTAGCAAGTTCGATTGTTAAAGCTCTTAATCAGAAATCTCCTTCACAAAATGGTCAACTCATAAAAGTCGAGATTTCCAAATTCGGCAATAATGAGAAAAGAATTTGGATCAACGATGAAGCTAAAGTTCGTGGCCAAAAAATTTGCATTGTTCAATCTTTTTCTGAACCAGTTGATGAAAACATTATAGAAACTTTGTTAATTATTGACGCCTTAGAAAGACTAGGCGCACGCGAAGTTTCGCTAATTGTGCCTTGGATGGGCTATTCACTTCAAGATAAAGTCTTCCGTGAAGGCGAAGCCATTGCTGCTAAAGTTGTAGCCAACCTCATTTCTAACACTTTTGTTAGCCGAGTTTTCTTGCTTGATTTACATAATCCTAGTATTCCTGGCTTTTTCTCCATTCCAACTTATCACTTATCAGCTAGAAATCTTTTTATTGATTATCTAAAAAGTAATAAATATTTAGATAATGCGGTGGTAGTCAGTCCAGATTTTGGCGGTCTCAAAAAAGCTAAAAATTTTGCCAAACAAATAAATTTACCTTTACTTAACATTGATAAAAGTCGTGATCTAAAAACTGGAGAAGTTACTTCACACACTCTCTATGGAGGAGAAGTTGCTGGTAAAAAAGCTATCATTTTTGATGATGTAATCAATTCTGGCGGCACTGCTGCCAAAACTGCTGCACTGCTCAAAAAAGAAGGTGCTCTTGAGGTAATTTTTACTGCTACTCATGGTATCTTTTGTAGCAATGGCTTAAACACCATTGAAAAAAGTCAGCTTGATCGCGCTGTGGTTAGCAATTCAATTGCTCAAACAGAAAAACCAAAAAATTTAGAATATATTAACTTAGCTCCATTGTTTGCGGATGCCTTAATTGATTGGATTTAAAATTATGAAATTATCTCAACTTGCTTTTAAAGTCGCTAAAGACGCACCGGCTAATGCCGACACTATTAATCATAAATTATTGGTTCAAGCTGGCTATGTTCGTCAACTAATGGCTGGCGTTTACACTTACACTCCACTTGGTCTTAAAGTTTTGCGCAACATTGAAAATATTGTGCGCAAAGAAATGGACGCTATTGGTGGTCAAGAAATTTTAATGCCGGCTTTACATCCAAAAGCCAATTGGTTAACCACTGGCGGTTGGGATAATATTGATGTACTTTTCAAGCTCAAGAGTCGCACTGATAGAGATTACGCCCTCGGTCAAAGTCATGAAGAAATTGTCACTCCGCTAGCCAAGGAATTAATCAATTCATATAAAGATTTACCATTGGCTCTTTACCAAATCCAGTGGAAATACCGCGATGAATTACGTTCAAAATCTGGCATTTTGCGCGGTCGTGAATTCTTCATGAAAGACATGTATAGCTTCCATGAAAATCAAGCAGATTTCGAAAAATTCTATGAAAAAGTCAAGGCAGCTTACCTAAAAATCTTTAAAGAAATGGGTCTAACTGCTAAGGTTACTGAGGCTTCAGGTGGTAATTTTACCGAAAAAATTTCTTATGAATTTATGGTTTTAACAGACGCTGGTGAAGACGATATTTTTTACTGCGATAGCTGTGATTATTGCGTCAACCAAGAAATAGCCAAAGTCAAAGAAGGTGATGCTTGCCCAATTTGTGGCGCTCCTCTCAAAGCTGCTCGCGCCGCTGAAGTCGGTAATGTTTTTGATCTTGGTCAAAAGTTTGCCAAAGATTTTGAGCTGACTTTTGCTAATAAAAATGGCGAGAAACAATATCCAATCATGGGTTGTTACGGCATTGGTATTAGTCGCACTATGGGCGTCATTGTTGAAAAATATCATGATGATAAAGGCATTATTTGGCCAAAAGCAGTTAGTCCTTTTGCTGCTCACATCGTCGCTCTCAATGGAGCAGAAGAATATGCAATTAAAATCTATGAAACTTTAAAAGAAAATGGGGTCAGCGCTCTTTTAGATGATCGCGCTCAATCTGCCGGTAATAAATTTGCTGCTGCTGATTTACTTGGCATTCCAGTTCGCTTGGTTATATCACCAAGAAATGAAAAATTAATTGAATGGAAGCATCGTGACCAAGAAGAAATTGAATTAATTGATTTGAATACTGTTTTGACCAAACTCAAAACTTCTTAAAAAATGGCTAAAATCATTTTAAGTAAACACGCTTTGGAAAGAGCTCGTTCTAGAAAAATGGAGCTTTCTTTGATTGAAAAAGTTATTGCGAATCCAGATAAGAAAATTGATCTTGGAGAAAATAAATCCAAATTTCTAAAAACAATAGACGGTCGTCGTTATCAGGTGGTCGCTACTTACTTACAAAAAGAAAATAAATGGCTAGTAATTTCTGTTTGGGTTAGAGGAGAAGAAGACCAATTGCCTTTTATTTGGATTTTAATCACTTCGCCTTTCCGTTTGCTATGGTGGCTCATCAAGATTATTTGGCAGATTCTTGCAAAAATTGCTGTAAAAAAGTAGACCTATATAATAATATCTGATTAGCCAGATATTAAAATTATAGAGCCATTTGTCAATCTTTTTTTCTTCTATATTTTTCTGTAAACAAATATATATTACTAGATATATCCCGGTGAGGAGTCCTACTAAAACCAAGCAATCTAGCTGGTTTTGGTAGGCGTTTTGAGTCGTCTAATGTTAGAATAGATTCATGAATTTAATTCCTCGAAAACTCATCGTTACCCACCACGCTCCTGACCTTGATGCGATTGCTTCCGTTTGGTTGCTGAAGCGCTTCGATGGCCAAAGATATGCAACCGCTAAAGTTGCTTTTGTTAATCCCGGCGATACTATTTCCTTAGAAGAAGCCGAAAAAGAATTTAATTGCCAACTTCATGAGATCACTCACGTGGACACTGGTCTTGGAGAGTTTGATCACCATCAGGCAGAAAAAGCTGGATTAGAAATCTGCGCCGCTACTTTGGTTTTTGATTATCTCAAACAAGTCAGACCAGAAATTGCCAATGATCTTGCTTTAATCGAGATCATTAAAGTTATTGTTGATGTTGATCATTTTGGAGAAATCTATTGGCCAGAGGCTAAAGAAAGTCGTTTTGTTTTCACTTTGCACGAACTCATCCATGGTCATGAATCCATCGACTCCACTGATGACGATTCTCAATTACATTTCGGCATGAAAGCTCTCGACTGTGCTTACGCTGAAATGACCAATCGCATTAAAGCTGAAGAAATTATTGCTACTAAAGGCATCGAATTTGAAATCGAAGAAGGCAAATGTTTAGCCATGGAAACTCAGAATGATGAAAGCATTAAATTGGCTCAAGTCAAAGGCTATATTATGGCCATTCGCAAAGACAGCGAATATGGTCACATTAGAATTAAAGTTCGTCCCGATGCAAAGCTAAATTTAGATAAACTTTATAAAGCTATCCAAGAAATTGATCAAAAAGCCACTTGGTTTTATCACGCCAGCGGCAAAATGCTACTCAATGGCTCAATTAAGCATCGCAACCAAACCGCTAGTTCACTCAGTCTCAGTGGGATCATTCACCTTGTACAAAAGTTATATAATTAAAATATGGCAGAAACAATTTTTAGCAAAATTATTAGGAGAGAAATTCCTTCGACCATTCGTTTCGAAGATGAGGACTTCATTGTCATTAATGACATCTATCCAAAAGCTCCCGTCCACGTCTTAATTATTCCAAAAAAGGCTTATGAGAGCTTGGAAGCAGTTGATCTAAATGATGACGTTTTTTACGCTAAATTGCTTAAAAAAGCCCGTCAAGTCGCCAAAGAATTAGGTGTCTCCGATAACTATAAAATTTTCATGAATATCGGTAAAGACGTTCAAGATATTCAACATCTCCATTTACATCTAATGGGTGGATATAAAAAAGGCAAAACCCACTTTGATTTCAAAGAAAACTAAGTATCATTCAGAGTATATCCAACTCCTTTAATTGTTTTTATCATGTCTTTACCTAATTTTTTCCTCAAATGAGAAATAGTCATTTCGATGCTATTGCCAAATAAAACTTCCTCTTCTTGCCAAATTTTTTCTGCCAAGGTGGCTTTGCTTAAAACTTGTTGGCGATGTTTGAGAAATAGTTCTAAAAGTAAAAATTCCTTACGATTAAGCTTAATTTCTTTGTCATCCATATGAACCTGATGAGTAAAATGGTCTAATTTCAGATTAGCGTTTTTTAGTTTTCGCACTGGTTGCTTGGAATTTTTCTCTAAAAGATTGGAGATTTTGGCTTCCAACTCAAGCATATTAAAAGGCTTAAGTAAGTAATCCTCGCCATTTTGCAAACAAGAAACCTTATTTTTAATATCCAGCTCTGCTGTTAAAAACAAAATTGGCAAAGTTATTCTGTTTTCCTTCAAATAATCACAAAGCTCATAACTCTTGCCATCTGGAAGAGATAAGTCAGTCAACAAAAGATCATAATTTTTAATATCAAGAAAATAGTGTGCTTGCTCTAAATTTTTAGCTAAATCGAAGACGTGAAATTTACTCAAATGAGTTTTAATTAGGGTGGCTAAAGAAAGATTATTTTCTACAAGTAGGATCCGCACTCGAGTAGTTTAGCAAAAATTGAGCTTCCAATCAAGCCTTTTCTAAGCTATGCACAGCATCTTTCATACCAAAGGGTCTGAAATTCGCTAAAGCATCTTTCATACCAAAGGGTCTGAAATTCGCTAAAGCATCTTTCATACCAGCTGCTTTTTGCAATAGATTGCAAAAAGACAGGGTCTGAAATATAATCGCCTTCTTAATAGTTAATCAAAATGGGAGGGGAGGTGATTCTTTCTGCCAATCGTTATTAGAGCTAAAAAAAACCAGTCGACTTCAGATCTTATTAGACAGTTTAAAAAAGCTGTGGCTGCTACTGGCTTAGTCCAGATAGTGAAAGATCGTAGATATTTCCAAAAACCTTCCAAGATTAAATCTTTGAAAACTGCTGAAAACAGCCGTTTAAGAAAAAGAGCTCATTCTCTTAGAAAAACCAAAAATATTTCTGCCCTTACCATTTCTAAGATCAGAGCAAGACTCGGATCGTAATGACCGAGCTTTGCGAGGGAATGTCTGAAGTGGAGACGGAGGACTAAATACGGAAAACTGATTTAAAATTTAAAACCCAACCTCTAAAAAAGGTTGGGTTTTTTGTTTATCACACTTCCTGCAAACTCACTATACGATAATAAATTTGCGGGCCCGAGTGTAGGTGCACAAACAAACTTACGACCTTTGTTTAGGGGGTTCAATTCCCCTCGGGTCCACGCAAGTGCTATTGAAAAAACACAAAAAATTTGTTATAAATCAATTAATCGTAAGTTTGTTTGGGGAAGTACCCTAAACAAAAAGCCACTTTTAAAAGTGGCTTTTTCATTTTAAAAAACTATCTTAAAAAACTAAAGCTTCTTCGCCTTAATCTTAGCTCTAATGCTAAAGTCCCACTGATCACCATCGCTGGTGTCAAAACTCATTGAATTAGTCAAGGCGTGGTAATTAACCAAGTGGTTACTTAAAGTCTCTTCTAATTCTTTTTTTTGTTGATTGAGTTCAGCTACGTCAATCTTTAAAGAAGTCGATTGAGGATCGTTTTGCAATTGTACTTTGCGTTCTTTCATTGCTTCGTTGTGTTTTTCAACTTCTTCTTTGGCTTCCATTAGTTGAACATCATTGTCGAAGACACTTTTTAGACTCTGTCTTTTTTCTTTAAGTTCGCCATCAATACGAGTTAGCTCGCGAGCGTGCTTTTCAATGAGATTCTGTAGGGAAGTGAGAGTTTCGGCTAATTCGTTAGACTTGCTAATTTCCTCATCGCCCTCAGCCTCCTGACTCGCTTGACTAAGCGCATCCAAAGCTAAATCGTCGCTACTAGTGATTTGTTTTTGATCGTCTGCCATATAATCTTACCTTTCAGATGACAGGTTAGCAAAATTCTGCGATATAATAAAGAGGAAGAACGTGGCATTGGACAATGGATCTTGGTTCGCCAAGATAGGAAAGTCCGGACAACCGAGTAGAGGGTGCCTGACGAAAGTCAGGGATTGTTTTGGTTAGAGCAGTAATGCTTACTGCCAAAATAAGCCAGTCTAGAGCAACAGAGACGAACCGAGTAGCGTCGGCTGAAACGACCAAGCTTTTGGGTATTTCACGCAAGTGAAATGGCAATCCTCCCCGTTGCGAGCTACGACTTTGACCTAAATGGTACTACTCCTTATCATGGTCATAATGTGAGCGCATAGATAAATCATTGTCGAGAAACAGAATCCGGCTTACTAAACCACGTTCTTCACTTTAAAGAAAAAAATCCCTAAAGTTAAAGGCCTCCAGCACATCTTCTTTTTGAATCATTTTTTTCTCTGCCAAATCCGCAATCGTTCTGGCTACTTTAAAAAGTTTGAAATAACCACGAGTGGATAATTTTTGGTGACTAGCCATTAAATCAAGAATTTTCTTAGCTTCTGTGGAAATCTCGCAAAATTGCAAGACCGCTTGCGAATCCAAGTTTGAATTATTAAGAAATGCTGTTTGAGCATAGCGTTGACGCTGCAGCGCAACTGCTCGCTCAACTCTTTTTTTAATTTGAGCGGAACTTTCCGCTTGCTCCTCAACCATTTCCTTAATTTCAATCGCCTCAATCCTCAACATTAAATCAATGCGATCGAGAATTGGACCAGAAAATCTACTGCGATAACGCTGAAGGTCATATTCACTACAACGACATTTATGTTTGCTGCCAGCAAAACCACAGGGACAAGGATTGCTGGCAGCGACCAAAGTAAAATTAGCTGGATAAACACATCTTTGTTTGCCACGATTAATTTCAATCAAACCAGTTTCCAAAGGCTGACGCAACATTTCTACAAGTTGGTGTTTAAATTCGGCAAATTCATCTAAAAATAAAATTCCACGATGAGCTAAACTAATTTCTCCAGGTGACTGATAGGGCCCACCGCCAATTAAAGCTATTTGCGAAATACTCTGATGAGGTGAACGGAAAGGGCGACTACTAAGCAAAGAATTTTGCAGTAAACCACAAAGCGAATAAATGCGATTCACTTCTAGAAATTCCTCTTCGCTTAAATCTGGCAAAATCGATAATAAGGCTTGAGCTAATAAACTTTTACCAGAACCAGGCGAACCAAACATTAGTAAATTGTGTCCACCCGCCGCCACAATTTCCAAAGCCTTTTTTGCCTGCGCGTGACCAAAAATATGAGCAAAATCTATTTGCTTAGTTTGCGAATTAGCCAATTTTTGAGAGGTCATAGCTTGGCGCAGACTCAAACGACCGCGAGCGAAAGCTAAAAATTCCTGCAAAGAAACTAAAGGATAAAACTCTAAATCCCCAATCTTAGGTAACTCGCCTAAGTTACCATGAGGAAAATAAATCTTCTTAAAACCCATAGTTCGCGCCGCCAAAACAATGGAAACAAAACCTTTAATTTTTCGTAAACGACCATCAAGAGCCAGTTCGCCAAGAAATAAAGAGTCTTCGGTATTAAAAGTCACTTCGCCATATAATTTGAGCATCGCCACAGCGATCGCTAACTCAACGCTGCTAGATTTTTTATCCAAATCTGCTGGCGCTAGATTGACCACGGTTTTCTTTGGCCTGATCCTGATCCCGCACTGCGAAAGAGCAGCCGTGATACGCTCCCTAGATTCATCAATAACGCGATTAGCCAAACCAATAATAATAAAAGAAGGCTTGCCAAAAATGGTTTTGATCTCGACTTCAATCTTAATCGTCTCAAGACCTTTGTTGACTGCACTGAAAATTCTGCCCGACATAAAATATTCCTCAAACAATATTTTAAAGAAGCAAAGTTACAAGAAGTGTAGGAAGAGTGAAATTACTGCGAAATCTGCTATCATATTAGAATAATGCCAAGTGAACTAATTTATCAGCTCAAGAGACCTTATCATTTCTTCAAAACTGGTCTCATCAAGGGCTTACCAGCTCGCATTAAATACTGTTTCCCTGATAGAAAACTTAAAATCATCGCTATTACTGGCACTGATGGCAAAACCACTTCTTCAACTTTGCTTTATCATTTACTCAAGGAAAATGGTAAAAAAGTCGCCTTAATTTCTACTGTCGGCGCCTACATCGGCGAACAAAAGATTGAAACTGGCTTCCACGTCACTAGCCCTAGTCCAGATCAGCTTTTCGCTTTTATGAAAGAAATGCTTAAACAAGAAACTGAATATCTGGTTTTGGAATTTACTTCTCAAGGAGCTTATCAATATCGTCTTTTCGGCATCCATCCATTAATCGCCGGCATCACCAATATTGATCAAGATCATTTTGACTATCATCTTAATTACCAAAATTATTTGGAGGCCAAGGCTAGCGTCATGCAAAAAGCCAAAACCGTTGTCCTCAATGAAGATGATCAGTCATATTATCGCCTCAAGAAACTTTTCCCTAGCAATAAATACAATGTCTTGGAATATAGCCAAGAGCAGAAACTAGATGCCAAAATCGAACGAGCGATCAAAGAGCGCTTCCCAGAGAGATTTAACCAAAATAATGCTCGTTTGGTGAGCACCATCGCTCTGGAAATTGGTTTAGACGAAAAAGAAATTAGCCAATCATTAATTAGTTTTGAAGGAGTCAAAGGCAGAATGCAATTTATCGAGAACACCAAAGGTATTAAAATCGTTGTGGATTTTGCTCACACCCCACAGGGTTTGCGCAGCGCTTTAAGCGCTCTTCGTTTCATCATGAAGAAGGACAAGGTGAATGGCGAAGCCAGAGAAGGTGCCCTGGGGCACAAACTTCCAGGCAGACTAATCGCTGTTTATGGCTGCGCTGGCTTGCGTGATGCCATCAAAAGACCAATGATGGGGGAGATCGGTGCAGAATTAGCTGATTTGCTCGTTTTTACTGCTGAAGATCCACGTACTGAGGATATTTGGTCAATCATTCGCCAAATGAAAGAGTCTTTGACCACTGGCCACGATAAAATTTCCTCTATTCCAAATCGCCAAGATGCCATTGATTTCGCTATCAAAAAACTAGCCAAAAGAGGCGATCTTGTCGCTATTTTTGGCAAAGGCCCAGAGAAAAGTATGTGCTATGGCACAGAGGAAATCGCCTGGAGTGATGAGACAGCAGTTAAAAAAGCATTAAAATAATATGGCATTTCTAGACGCAAATAATTTCTACTTAGTCGGCATCAAAGGGGTTGCCATGACTTCCGTCGCTCAATGTTTGCTAGATGCGGACAAGACTGTTCGCGGTTCCGACATTGAAGAAGATTTTGTGACTGAAAAAATTCTTACTGAATTGGCAATCGAAATTGATAACATTTCTACCATCCCTAATTTTACTGAACTGAAAATCGACGCTCTCATTTATACCGCCGCCCACCAAGGTGTGGATAACCCTCAAGTTAGAGCCGCCATTGAGGCTGGCATTTCTGTTTATTCTCAGGCCGGAGCTTTGGCTGAATTCTTCAACCAAAAACAGGGTATCGCTGTTTGTGGAGTGGGGGGCAAAAGTAGCGTTTCTGCCATGATTAGTTTTGTTCTAAATAAACTAGCTCCTAAGCAATTATCTTTTTCCGTCGGCGTCGGTGAAATCATCGGCATGAAAAGAACTGGCCAGTGGAAAAGTGAAGCTAAATATTTCGTCGCCGAAGCTGATGAGTACGTCATTGATCCGCACGCCATCCAAAAAGGCGAGGCGCTCAGACCTAGATTCTCCTTCCTTAATCCTTTCATGACCATTTGTACCAATCTGAAATATGATCATCCTGATGTTTATAAAAACTTTGGCGAGACCAAAGCTACTTTTGGCAAATTTTTTAGTCAAATTAAAAACAATGGCTTTCTGATCATCAATGGCGATAATCAAGATCTAGTCGATTTAGCTAAGCAAAGCGTCGGCTCTGACATTAAAATTCTGACTTTTGGCGAAAAAACTAATTGTGATTTTAGACTCCAAGATTTCGACTTTGACCTTCAAGTACCAGGAAAATTCAATCTCATGAACGCCCTCGCGACACTCACCTGCATCGCCCAACTCGGCTTTAGCGACCAAAAAATCATCAGCACTCTCAAGGAATTTAAATCGACCAAGCGCCGCTTTGAACTGATTGAAAAAACTGCAGAATATTCGCACTTCGACGACTACGCTCATCATCCTTCAGAAGTTTTAGCGGTCATCGATACGCTCAATGAAAAATTTGGCGACGAGAAAAAACTCATCTCCTTCCAACCCCACACTTTTTCCCGTACTAGAGAATTATTCAGTGAATTTGTCGACTCCTTAGCCATGCACACCAAGCCAAATGACGAAATTCTACTCATCGACATCTTCCCCTCAGCCCGCGAAGCCTACGACCCTGACATGAGCTGCGACAAACTCGCCGCCGCCGTCAAAAACAAATACCCCAACTGCAAAATTCAAAACCTCAAAGACGTCGAAGGCCTAGCCGACTACGTCAAAAACCAGCCTCATAAAATCTTTATTACCATCGGCGCAGGCAACATTTACCACGCCCATGAATTAATCTAATTGATCTTAAAATTACTCTAAAAAGCTTTGCCAAGGAGTGATATAATTTCAACGTTAAGCCGCGATGGCGGAATTGGTAGACGCGCGAGACTTAAAATCTCGTACTAGCGATAGTGTAAGGGTTCGATTCCCTTTCGCGGCACGACTCTAGGGGCAAGATCACAAGTCTCGCCCCTAGATCAAATTAAAAACGGAGAGTAGTTCAGATGGCTAGAACGTACGCTTTGGGAGCGTAAGGTCGCAGGTTCGAGTCCTGTCTCTCCGACAAATATTAAAAAAGAGCCTTTTATGGCTCTTTTTTAATATTTGCTGGTGGAGGCAAAGGAGGAAAAGCTAATTTAAGGTTCCGCCGCCAAGCGAGCTTGAAATATTTTCTTGTTTTGGAATTACGAAGCGCGTGGCTAGTGCTCGAAGAGTGGAGTCATGAAAAAATTTTAGCCGTTTGACCGATTTTTTTTCAAGTGAGAATAAACTATTCATATCTAGTGATGAATAGTTCATGTAGCTCTTTGTTTGAATTTATAAAATACCTATTGCGTGTACACGATAAATGGTGTAATAATATTTTTAATTAAAAAGGAACCAAAATGAAATATTTTTCAACACAACAAACAGCAAAAATTCTAGGATATAACGATGATTCATATGTTCGTCAATTAATTAGGCAGGGTCATTTAAAAGCTGTAAAAATAGGAAAGTCTTGGGGAGTCTCCGAAAAATCACTTCATCAATTGCGCATTAAAAACACTATAAAAAATAGATTTAAGTTACTTCTTTCTTATAATTATGAGTTGAGAACAATAATTGATGGCTACATGGATAAACCCTTTTCAGTTGATTCTGAAAAACGCGCTGTAGCTCAAATGTTTTTAGGTAAATCATATAAAACCCATGATGCGGCTATTACTCTTTGTGAAAAAGGGTTTGGAGAAGATGCGGCTATTATAACTCGTTCTTTATTCGAAAATTTTATTAATTTAAAGTATATTTTATCTGTTGAAGATGACGGTTTAGCAACTAGATATATGGAGTTTGATTTTGTCTTACAAAAAACAATGCTAGATTATTTTCAAAAAAAACCAAATTTGTTAAAAATTCTTGAAGAACGAGAGAGTAGGCCAAAGCCAGATGACACTGATATTAAAACCATAAATAAAAAATCAAAAGAAGTAATTAAGAAACACAATTTTGATATTAGAACAGGATGGTCTGGCAAAACAATTAAAAAGATGGCCTCAAGTGTGGGAAGGTTGGAACAATGGGAAACTATCTACAGACTTCAATGTCAATTGAGCCATCCTTCTCCAAGAGGAATGAATGGCTATTTTAGTAAGGATGAAGATGGATTGGTAATGGATGTAGGCAGAAATGAGAACTATGTTGAAGAATCTTTAATATCAGCTTTTGATTTCTTTGGTTCTACGATAGATATTGTTGGTGATTTAATGAATTGGGACACAGAAAAAGAATTATCTAGCTTATTAGAACGGTTTAAAACTGAAGTAGAAGAATCAAGTAAAAAAATCAACTAGATAGAAATAATATTATCTACTTAAAATATAATAGGAACTAAATTTATGAATGAAAATGAACGTATAAATAAAAAATGTATAGAAGATATTAAAGATAGACTTGCCGGTGTTTTCAATGATTTGAAAGCTTTCGTGTATATCAGGAATCATAATCTTCAACATAGAGAAGAAAATATTGGTGGAGGAAATATGGTAACAGCACTAAGCCTGTTTGCTTGTTTAAATTTTTTAGCAAAGACATATTATTGCACTATCCGTCCAGATAAATTTAATAAGGACGGCTTCTCAATAAATGAAACTGAAGCATTTTTACACTTCATGAAGTTCATTCAAAAATCAGGCTTGGATCTAGGTCTCCCATCAAATGGAGATATATTGGAATTAGTTTGGAGTGGTTTTAGGGATTGGCTAACACATAGACTTACAGTTCAACCCGGAAAGCAAATTATAAACTTTACATTTGAGCCAAGTGAGCAAAATTCAATAGCAGAAAGCCTTGAATATGCTAAAAGACACAAGGTTTTTCAGGATGATGATAATGACGGAAAAAATTGGGTCGTTAATTGTGATGTGCTGCTTGCTTTATTGCCAAACATAATTGAGCTAACAACAGACCACATTAAAACTATGGATAAAATTGACAACAACCTTCTTCTAAAAGTAATTGGAACAAAATACCCTTAGGAAAATTTATGAACATAATTGCCAGCTTAAAAAAATTGATTACAGTAAACAGATATTATCAAATGAATAATAAAGAACTTGAACTAGAAGCAAGTAAATACAAGATCGGTGGATATTTTGACGGAGGAAGAATTGATAGAGAAAGAATAATTCAACAATTACTTAAAAAAGACTCAGAAAATTTATCTCGTTTTAGCATTGCTCTCAGTTTAGTAGCTATTTTGATTAGTTCATTGGGTTTATTCCATGGATTAAATGCAAATAAGTTATCGAAACAAGCAAATATTTTAGTTGCTTCAGGAAATAATCTTCAAGCAAATACTTTAAATTTTTCAAAAGACTTAAGAAGTCAAGAATATGTCGAAGATGTTTTTAATGACTTATATCAAAGTTCTAATAATTTAGAAACAATTCAAAAAATTAGAGCAGATAAGTTTGTTGATGATGGATCAAATTTTCTTTATGTAGTTGATAATCTTGAATCAACAGGAAATTCATTCTGTCAAGGAACTGTCTGGAAATGGCATCTAAACACTACTTTAAAAAATACTTTAAATGAAGTTTGCGAAAATCAACAAATTTACGATGAGTTTGCAGGAAAGAAAAATGGCTTAGCTATGCTTTGCACAGAATTTTTCCCTAAATCGAAATTTGCACAATCATTACAAATATATAATCTCAATACCTGTGTTTTTCACGATAGCTCTGAATTACAAAAAATAATTGAAATAAATTATTAGGCGATGAAGCAAAGAACTCAAAATTGATTTAGCACCTACTTAAACTATTAATTTTCCTCACCCTCCACACCCTCTCCCAAATCCGCTATACTATCTTCATGTCCGTCTTCAAACGCCTTTATTCCTTCATCTGGCACCGCAAATGGCTCTTTATCCTTGGCTCCATCCCTCTAGTCCTTGCCATGATCCTCAACAACCTCGCTCCATTCTTCGTCAAATATCTTACCCAAGCAGTCCAAGACGGCCAACTCGACCACGCTTTCAATCTTGTCCTTCTTTTCGCCCTCGTCCTCGTCACCAGCAACCTCCTAGACAATCTCGGCTACTTCATTACCGACAAAAACATGGTCGGCACCTCCAATGACATCGCCCAAGCCGTCCTCACTCACATCCACAACCTCGACTTCGCCTACCACACCAACAAAAGTTCTGGCAGACTTATCAGTCTCATGAAAAGAGGAGACGATGCCTTTTTTACCTACTACGACATCGTTAACCGCCAACTTCTCAGCATCTTCATCAGCTTCGTCATCATGTTTACCGCCTTCGCTCAACTCCGTTCCAGCTACTCACTCTTTCTAGTTGCCATCATTATCATCACCACTCTGATAGCTTTTTTTCTAATCAAAATCAACATCCGCAAACGAGTCATCTTTAACACTTCTGACGACGACGTTTCTTCCGCTAGAGTAGACAACTTAGTCAACTTCGACACCGTTAAATACTTTGCCAATGAAAAATTCGAGCAAAAACGCTTTTCCGATCTCCTCAAAATTTGGAACAAACGCCTCCAAGATTACTTCTTTACCTTTCGCTATTTCGATGGCATCGTTGGCAATCTCATTAATGTCGCTCTCATCGGCATCATGCTCATCGCCATCAAAGATTTACGCAGCGGCACCATTGTCTTGGCAGATTTCTTACTGGTCACTACTTTTTCCATGACTCTTTTTCCAAGAATGATGAATTTACTCTTTAGCATGCGTGAACTTGCCAAAAAACACACTGATATTTCTACCTATCTAAACTTACTCGATGAAGACATCTCCGTCAAAGATCCAATCAATCCTAAAAAAATAGAAGATGTCAAAGGCGAAATTACTTTCGACCAAATCGGCTTTGCCTACGAAAACAAACAATTAGTTTTGGAAGATTTTTCTTTGAATATTAAAAGCGGCGAAGCCATCGCCCTAGTCGGTTTTTCCGGTGCCGGCAAAACCACTATTGCCAAACTACTGATGCGCATGTACGACCCTACTCAAGGTCAAATCCTCATCGACGGTGTTGCCATTAATGATCTACTTAAGAAAGATTTGCGTAAAATGGTCGGCGTCGTTCCTCAAGATCCCTTGCTCTTCAATAACAGCGTCTACTTCAACATTTCCTACGCTGATCACCAAGCCAGTAGAGAAGAAGTTATGACCGCTTCCAAAGCCGCCCAAGTCGATACTTTTATTAAAGATTTACCCAAAGGTTACGATACCATCGTCGGCGAACGCGGCATTAAATTATCTGGCGGGCAAAGACAACGCCTCGCCATCGCCAGAGTGCTCCTCGAAAAACCAAAAATTATTGTCATGGATGAGGCCACCAGCTCACTAGACAGCGCTTCTGAAAAAATCATTCAAGAAGCTTTCTGGGATTTAGTCAAAGATAAGAAAAACCCCCGCACCAGCATCATCATCGCTCACCGCCTTTCTACCATCATGCAGGCCGACCGCATCGTCGTCATGAACGAAGGCAAAATCGCCGAAGTTGGCAGCCACCAAGAACTCATCGACAAAGACGGCGGCATCTACCAAGAACTCTGGTCACTACAAAAAAATGGGTTTATTGGAGATGGGGAGAGCGAAGAGAACTAAGTTGAGTTATAGTAAAAACATATATTTAATTTTAAAGAAAGGAGCAGCTTAATTTTTGATCATTTAGACTGCACTAGAAATAACTTTTGCGAATTGTCTCTGATCAAAAAAACTAAGCTGCGAATTTTAATGTCCAAAAATATCCTTATCACCGGAGCCTCCAGCGGTATTGGCAAAGCAGTTGCTTTGGAATTCGCTAAAAAAGACGGCTCCAAAAATCATTTAATATTAGTTGCTCGCAAGAGAGAAAAACTCGAGCTAGTCGCGCAAGAAGCCAGAAACCTTGGTGCCACTGTCACTACCTTCATCGCTGATCTTGGCAAAACTGCCGACATCGCTAAACTTTTTACTGATCTAGGAGAAAAGTTTGAAACCCTAGACCTAGTTTTCAACAACGCTGGCCTTGGTTTTGTCAAAGAAGTTCATCTTCTAAGCGATGACGAAATCGAGCAAATCATCGACGTCAATGTCAAAGGTATGATGCTCGTTGCCAAAAAAGCCACTCAAATGATGATCAAACAAGGCTACGGTCACATTATTTTCACTTCTTCGCTGGCAGGCTACGTTTTACTTCCAACCTGGTCAGTTTACTGTGCCAGCAAATGGGGCATTACTGCTTTTGCCAACGTCCTGCGACAAGAAGTTGCCAAGCACGGCATCAAGGTCACCACTGTCCATCCTGGGCCAGTTAAGACCGAGTTTTTCGACCCAAACAAGGCCGATGTGGACCTGAGTAAAAGCGCTAAAACCATGCCAGCTATTCCAGCTAGTGACGTCTCAGCAGCAATTTACAAAATTGCCTACACTGACAAGCAAAGAATCTTTTGCCCACCTTCTTTAGTGGTTGCCGCAGAAGCCTTTAGATTCTTTCCTCATTTCATGCAAAAAATGTTTGCCAAAATGACCTAATTGGTTTTGATGAACTTTCTTGCAAACTAGCTCTGTTATAAAAAAACAGTGTCTAGTGGTTATGAAAATCTAGCGATCTCAACTCTGCAAAAATACTTTGGCTTTGCTAATTTTAGGCTAGGTCAATTAGAAATTGTGACTGCCATTCTAGAGGGCAAAGATGTTTTAGCAATTCTGCCCACTGGCGGCGGTAAATCCATTTGTTTCCAAGTGCCGGCTCTCGCTTTGGATGGAACTGCTCTGGTCATTTCACCATTAATTTCTCTTATGAAAGATCAAGTCGATCATCTGGAAGAGAAGGGGATTAGTGCTAGTTATTTAAGTAGCAATCTCGAACAAATTGAAATTAATAACCGCCTTCAAAACTTGTCGCTTGGTAAATACAAAATTTTCTATTTAGCCCCAGAAAGATTAGCTAATCAAAAAATTATCGATATCTGCCAACAAATTAAAATCTCTCGTCTCATCATCGACGAAGCTCACTGTATTAGTTTGTGGGGTCATCAGTTCAGACCGAGCTACCAAAAAATTCCCCAATTTGTCGAAAAAATTCAAAAAAAATCAGAAAAAATTGCTTTAGCCGCCTTTACCGCTACTGCCACTAGCATGGTCAGTGCAGAAATTAAAAAGTTTTTAGAGTTGGAAAAAGCAACTATTTTTAGTGGTGGTTTTTTACGTAAAAATTTAATTTTTCATAATTTAATTTGCGACTGCATTTGGACAAAAAATATTTATTTATTTAAACTCCTCAAAATTCACCAAAGAGAAAATATGATTATTTATTGCTGTACGAGAGTGGAGTGTGAGCGTTTACTGGGGCTCATTAAACATTATGATTTTAGTAACCGTTACCAGATAGATATTTATCACGGCGGACTAAACAAAGACAAAAGAGAAAAGTGCCAAAATGATTTTTTAAGTGGCAAAATTAAAATTATTATTGCCACCAACGCCTTCGGTATGGGCGTTGATAAAAGCGATGTCCGTGTGGTCATTCATTACCAAATTTCTGCCAATTTAGAAAATTATTATCAAGAGGCTGGGCGTGCTGGACGCGATGGTGAGCTCAGCTATGCTTATTTGCTTTATAGCGAGAAAGATCTACTAATCCAAGCAGAAATGATTAATAAAAACTATGAAGACTTAGATAATCCAAGAAGAAAAATCGAAATCACTAAATTACAAACCATTAAAAAATACGCTCTCAGTCAAAGCTGTTTGCAAGAAAGAATTGTTAAATATTTTGGACAAAACGAGTCAGTTTCACTCTGTCAAAATTGTCACCATTGTCTCCAAAGAAAAATTGAATTAGATGAAAAAGAACAACAATTTATTCAGAAACTAGAGAAAACCAATCAACTCTACCTAAAAAAATGTGACACAGAAAGTCTGCCTAATCTTTTTACTATTAAACAGATGGAACTAATGGCAATCTTGGAAGTCAGAACCTTCAGCGAATTAAAAAAGATTCCTGGTGTCGGAAGTGGTATAATAGACTTCTATGCAAATCAAAGAATTAGTAGCTAAGTATCAAGAAATTGCTGACTTCTTAAATACCCGCTGGCCCCTCAAAGATCATAATCAAAGAGTCTTCGCTCGTACCATGAAAATCGTCGAGGAATTAGGTGAATTGGCTGATGAGATTCTAACTAGCATGAACTTGCAACGTAATTCCAAAATTGCTAAATTTTCCAGAGAGAATTTGGAGGATGAATTTGCCGATGTTTTAGGCTCTCTAATTCTGCTCGGCTGTGAACTAGAAATTGATGTCGAAGCCATCATTCAGAAAAAAATTGATTTCACTCGCGAACGTTTTGAAATGGATAAAGACAAAAAAGATCAAAGCTCCAAAAACTGATAAAGTTTACCATCACTAAAACCTCGTTTCCTGTAATATTCTTTTGTGCCAATGGCTGAAATCACCGCTAATTTCTTATAGCCAGCTTTTTTGCTGAGCTCTGTTGCTTTAGCAATTAATTTTTTGCCAAAACCAAAGTGCTGAGCTTTTTCTTCACCCTTTTGCCCAATAGATAAACTGCGACCATAAACATGAATCTCACGAATCATGGCTACGCCATCTAATTCTTCGATGACCTCATTCTTTTTTACAGTTGGCAAACTTAAACGCAAGAATGCTAGAATCTTATCGCCATAAACGAATTGCAAAAACTTTTCTTGACTGACGCTAGTTTTGTAATTAGTGATTTTCAGTTTCACTTCCATAGGATCAAATACGGCCGAACGGATTTCGCGTGAACGAATATCCTGCATTTTTTGCTTAGTTTTATTGACGTAAGTTTCGGCAATTTGTCTAAAATTACTTTTGGTATTACCAACCACAATGTCTTGAGCAGGAATATCACGAATCATCCTGGTGATACGACAATAGGCGGGAGTATTAGTTAAAGTAAAAGCAGTAATTTCTAATAATTCTTCATGAGTATATGGTTTCCACAAACCTTTTTTGTAATATCTCATCAGTTCTGCTGTTTCGATCAAAGAGCAGGGATAAATTTTTAATTCATCAGGACAAAAATCTGGATCGCTAAAAAGTTTTTTGAAATCTCTTTTATCTTTGGCTACAGTGCCGCCATAAAGATTGGCCATAAAATGGATATGTAATTTGAAACCAGCCTGACGCAAAAGTGCAAAGGCTTTTCTAACCGCTTCCACACCATGACCTCTTTTATTTTTTCTTAAAATTTCATCGTCTAAAGATTGAATGCCTAGCTGTACCTTAGTGGCCCCTAAACGGCGAATGTTTTTAACATTTTTTGGGGTAATTTCATCTGGTCTAGTTTCGATTACTAAACCCACACAGCGTTGCAGTGCCGTCTCATTTTTAACTTGTTCTGTTTCTAATTCTGACCACTTAGCTTTTTGATATTCAAGCACGCCCAAAGCATTTTCTGGAGCTAAATAATATTTACTTACTAGTTGGTTATACGTTTCTCTAATATTTTCGCCAGTGATTTGGAGCTTAGAAAAATTGGCTTGATTTTCTTTGGCATCTGTACTTAAAAAAGTCTTGGTCTGCCATTTTTTTTCAGTTTCTTTGAATTTTTTTTGAAAAGTTTGGTATTTTTTTACAATTTTTGCTGTGTCATTTTTAGTTTGAAAATCATTCATGGCTCTAAAACATTCTTTGACAAACCAAATCTGATAAGCCTCTGGATAAGCCGTCCAAGTCCCACCTAAAATAATTAACTCAACTTTATCAACTTTGTGACCCATGGAAAACAAAGCCTCTAAACGATTGGTAGTTTGCAAATATGGATCGAAATAATTTTTCTCAGCTCGCTGCGCACCCGGCTCGCTAGCCAGATAGCTTTTAGGCATACGCAAATCATTGGGACAAAAAATACATTTTCCAGGACAAGGATAGGGCTTAGTCAAAACAGTCACTGGCGCCACACCGGAAATAGTGCGCACTGGTTTTAGTAAAATCTTTTCCACTAATTTAGGGTTATATTTTTTAAGACCATCAGTCCCAGCCAACTTTTTATATTCTTCAATAATTTCCGAGTAACTCCAATGAGTACCATCGGTTTTTTGATATTTTTTGATCAAACGAAGTAAATCTTCAATCGATTTATCTAGGTTTTGCTCCAGCTCTCTTAGTAAAGAAATAATATTATTTGCCATCTGGTGTTTATTATAACGCAAGTCTGACATAAAATAGGCTTGATGCAAAAAGGCTTAATTAAAGCTCTCAACCAACTTAATCAAGATTTCTACGCACAAATTAGTAAAGATTTTAGTGCTAGTCGTAATTTTTCCTGGCAAGGTTGGACAGAAATTATTAAATATTTACCAAAAAAAGAAAATCTAAAAGTTCTGGATATCGCTTGTGGCAATGGCCGCTTCGTAGAGTTTTTGAATCACAATCTTCACGGTTCTTTTTCCTATTTAGGTTTAGACAATTCTAATGAACTGTTAAAAATCGCCCAAAATAAATTTAAGGAACAGCAATTTGAATTTTTTGATTTAATCAAAAATTATTTAGCAAACGAAAAAATAATTTTTAATACTCAAGAGAAATTTGATTTAATTGTTAGCTTTGGCCTTAGCCACCATCTGCCATCCACTGAGCTTAGAGAAAAATTCTTACAAAGTCTAAAAAATAAACTAAACAAGAATGGCCTAATCGTCGTTAGTAATTGGCAATTTGCCGAAGAACAAAATCGTTTCCAAAAAAATACCCTAAATTGGAAAAAAATAATTAAAAATCCAAAAATAAATCTTTGGCAAAAAATTAAGCTTATTTTTCTGTTATTAAATTTGGAAGACAACGACTTTTTACTGGATTGGCGAAAAGGAGAGAAGGCAAATCAAGTTTTTCGCTATTGCCATCACATTAATGAAAAAGAAATGCTGAAACTGATTGAAAAAAGCGGGTTGAAAGTAGTTGCTCAATTATCTGCCGATGGAAAATCACAACAACTCAATCAGTACTTCTTACTTACAGCACTTTGAAAAAAGACCTAGAAAGATTATGCACAGCATCTTTCGTACCAGCTGTTTATTTGCAATACATTGCAAATAAACAGGGTCCGAAATATAATAGAGTCCTTGCCAAACCAAATTGCCTGATCGTCTAATGGCAGGACAGAGGCCTTTGAAGCCTTCAATCTTGGTTCGAATCCAAGTCGGGCATCAAATGAAAAACTCGCTGATAAGGCGAGTTTTTTATTTACGATCAATTTTTGCTATAATCTCAATATATGACCATTCCAATTAAAACTTTAAAAACTGGTTTTTCTATGCCCGTGTTCGGTTTGGGCACTTGGCAAATGGGTGGCAGAGAAACCCGCAATTTTCAAAATGATGACCGCAGAGATATTTTAGCAATTCAAAAAGCAATTTCTCTAGGCCTCACACATATAGACACAGCAGAAAGCTATGCCAACGGTTATTCTGAAACCCTTTTAGGACAAGCTATCGCTGGGTATGATAGATCAAAGCTTTTTTTAACAACCAAAATTCATGCTGACCATCTAAAATACAATGATGTTTTAAAATCTTGCCAAGCCAGTTTAAAAAGAATGAATACAGATTATTTAGATCTATATCTCATTCATTCTCCAAGCATGCAAGTCCCTATTCAAGAAACATTGCGTGCCATGGATAAACTTGTGCAAGATGGCTTGGTAAAAAACATTGGTGTTAGCAATTTTAAAACAGATCGCTTAAAAAATGCTCAACAATATACAAATAATAAGATTGTTATCAATCAAGTTTATTACAATCTTTTAATGAGAGAGCCTGAACACGAAGGACTTTTGGAATATTGCCAACAAAACGATATTTTTCTAGAAGCTTATCGACCATTAGAAAAAGGCATGCTTTTAGATAATCAATCAGAACTCATTACAGATTTGGCTAAAAAATATAATAAAACTCCATCTCAAATTGCCATCAACTGGTTAATTTCACAAAAAAATGTCCTCACACTTTTTAAAACTTCAAGCATAGAACATTTAGAAGAAAACATCGGTTCTCTAGGTTGGGAAATGAATCAAGAAGATATTGAAAAACTAAGGAAAAATTTTCCAAATCAAATAATGGTTCCTGAAAATTTACCACTGAAATAAGTGTGCTAGAATACCTCTTCAAGAGAATATATGACAGAAAAATCAACCAGAAAACTAAGTGATGAAGAATTAAAAAAATTTATTAACGAGGCTCTAAAAGTCGGAGAAACTTATACTATTATATCTGCACTGGCAGCTCTGCAAGATATTCAAGATAAATATCAAGAACTGGCTGATTTTTTACAAACTCCTGAAGCTGTGTGCGCTATTATTTGTCTCATTACTAAAACAAATTTTGATTGGGGTGATAACAACTATAAAATGGTCTGGAATGGCTTTGTAGCTCCTAAAGAATCTTAATCAACTCCTTACTCGCTTTTTCAGGCTTCTGATCATCATACAAAAACGTCTGCCAACCTTGTTTTTCGGCGGCTTTTGTATTGATCAATAAATTATCAACAAACATAATTTCTTCTGGTTTTAAACCAGTTTCTTGTTCAGCAAGTTTAAAAATTTCTTTGTTAGGTTTTTGCATGCCGACCACACTGGAATCAATAATTAAATCCCATTTAATATCTTGAATCAAACCTACTTTTTGGATTGAGCTAAGCATTCTTGGGTACATATTGGTCAGCATGCCCACTTTTTTGCCAAGTTTTTGAGCTTTTTTAACCACTGACCAAATATAAGGATTGACTTCAAACCGAGCAATAAAATCATCAAGCATGGAATAGTTTTTTGGAAAAACGATGCCAGTTTTTTCTTGAAACTCTGGAATTAATGTATCAATGTCACAATCAATCCCAATCCTATCTCTATGTTTTTGCCAGACTGCTTCGAACGCCTCATTGGTTTCTTTCGTCACTCCTAAATCTTTTTTCATCTCAGCCCACTTATTAGTATTGGAAAAATCCAGAATCAAAACACCACCCACATCAAAAAAAATAAATTTGGTTTGCTTCATAAGCTTTATTATGTGCTATTGTTGAATTATGAGCAATTTGGAAACTTATTCTTTCAATGGTCAAAAACTTATAAGTAAAGAACTCACAATAATAGAGACCAGCAGGGTACCAATTACTCCAGAGCAAAAAGCGATGTACCTAGAAATGAGAAAAACAAACATACGACTAACCGATCAAGCACTTATGGCCAAAGTCATTGTTATAACTGCCGATATCGAGACCGCGAAACAATTTCTTCTTAAATTCCCAAGTATCATCTTGGCAGATTGTCTAGCAGGTATTCCAGAAAAAATTAGCTCTCAAGTCTCTTAGACAAATTATCAACCTTCTCAGTAATCGCTTTAAACGTTTGTTCAGTCAAATTAATGTGATTCATATCTGTTTCAAGCCCAGGTTGAGTAGAAGGAATGAAGCCTTCCATCTCATTTAAATCAGGAATATTCCAAACTTCAAATTGCCCAGCGTATCCCAATTCATTCTGACAAAAATCCAGATGCTCTTGGCGCATGCAAATTAGCAGGTCGACTCCGCTCAAAAGTTCTTTCGTTGTTTGCTGCTGCTGCCATGACATAAATTCAATCAGAGCATTGCGCTTCATCAACCTCATCGCATACCAACAAATCGGTCCATTGCCAAATTTGTGTAAACTTGCCGCTATTCCACTAGAACTAACTTTTATTTTTTTTGAGCCAAGTTTAGATTTTAGATAAGCCTCTGCCAAACGGCTTCTGTAAGAATTTCCAAAACAAACAAAGTGAATATGCATATATTTTTTTATCGTCTATAAAAATCTTTAAACAATTGTTTTTTGCCATCCTTATTAATAAAAATCAATACCTGCAAATAGCGATCAATTTGTGATTCTACTATTTTCTTTTGCAAAAATTGATCAACCTGGAAAAGACCAGCCGTATGATTCATGGTGATCTCTATTTGCACTGGAAAATTGTGACCAGGCTTAATCTCCACATCATCAATTGCCATGGCTGACACCGAATGAATGTCCATCTTTTTATTATCATAAGGAATTCTACTTCTACCTCCAGACATATCCAAAGCATCCGCTACTCGCACAATCCCAGCTTCTAAGGTTAGCGGGTGACCTTCACTACGATGACTAAAAATAGCGTGTAAAATTTCTGAAATAATAATTGTTCTTTTTTCGACTGGCAACTTCGCCAATAAACGTTCAAGCAATCTTTGTGCCAAAACAACACTAAATTCCTCATGATTAATGCGATGTACCGACATTCCCAAATCATGTAGTAAGCTCGCTAAAACTACCACCAGTTCTGCGTCCTCAGCCAATAAACCATAATCCTTCGTAATTGATAAAGAAAAATTTCTCTTCAATAACAACCTAGCAATTGCTAAGGCATTATTAGCCACAATATTAAAATGCAAAATACCGTGGTCAGTCATATTCATTCGTCTAATGGCCATGACACTAGTGATCCGCCATAAAGTCCTTATCTCTGGATCTTGATTGATTTCATCGACTACTTCTTGCAAAAATTTATTTTCTCCACAATCAATGGTGACAAATTTAACTGGTTCTTTTATGGCAATTTTTGCTTTCATAAATAGTTATTACTATTACTTAAAAAGTTTTCTTCTTCCTCAAAGTAAATTTTCCTTCTGAGAGATACATCCTTATCCTGTATAGAAAATGGAGAATGCAAACTACACCAAAAACTATAGATAGTTCCACATGTAGGTAGAGAAGACTAAACCTTGTAATTTCCATAGCCATCAATATTCCAAAAATAAAAGATGGGATCAAACCAAGTAACATTACACTATTCCAAATAAAATCATGTTTAGGTTTGACCAATAATTTCATGCTCAGAAAATATAAAACAATGGTTGCTAAAAATGGAAACAAAACATTATATTTTTTAATTGTTTTTGGAATTGTTTCTTGAACAGTAGTACCAGCAGCTGAAGTGGGAGAAACATTAGGCGCAATACTTAGAATACCGATTTTATAACCAACTAACAACTCATCCGCTTTCAGACTATGATCCTTCCCACGACCAACCTTAGTATTGTAATCTTCGCTGGCATCCGAGCCACACCATGGTCGGATGTCAAGCTCACGATCATGCTCTGATAAATAAGCGCTTACATCATAGACAACTCCATCAATAGCCATCCAACAGTCAGTAGAGCTGGCATGCGTAGCCACTTCTTCCAAAGTATATGATCCAACTGCCTCAATCAAGCTCACGGAAAAAACAAACAATAAAAAAGCAACAAAAATAGAGCTGATTTTTTTCATAATTAAATAATATACCAAAACTTCTGAGAAAACACTGAAAATTTGCTATACTTTTCTTATGAAGAAAATTATCACCCTCCTCGTCTCGATCATCACTTGTCAGCTAGCTGGCGCCATTGGCTCAATTTTTACTTTTTCTGCCATTCCAAACTGGTACAGCACCATTAATAAGCCATTTTTTAACCCACCAAATTGGCTTTTTGGGCCAGTTTGGACTTTGCTGTATTTGTTTATGGGTATCGCTCTTTATCTGATTCTCAACACAAAAAAGACTGCCAAAAGAAAAACAGCACTAGTTGTCTTTTTTACTCAACTAGGATTAAACTCTTTATGGTCGATAATATTTTTTGGTCTACACTCACCAGGTCTAGCATTTCTTGAAATTATTTTCTTGCTAACCTTCATCGTGCTTAGCATTTTAAAATTCCTGCCAATTTCTAAAAAAGCAGCCTATCTCTTAGTCCCATACTTGCTTTGGGTGAGCTTTGCTAGTATTCTCAATTTTAGTATTTTCTTACTCAACTAATGCAAAAAATACAAAGATTTCCAAACGCAGATTTAATCCGAGTTCTAGCCATGATTATGGTGATTTTTCTACATACTATTTTGAATTTCACCATTAGACCAGATTTTTTTGCCACTAAACTATATTTTCTATTAGAACCAATTATCGCTATCTCAAAAACCTGTGTTCTTTTATTTTTTATGCTGAGCGGTTATCTCGTGATTTCTAAAAATCGTAGCCTCAAAGAAAACACCACTAAAACTATTAATAAAATTATATTGCCACTTGGGTTCTTCACTTTACTTAATATTGCCTATGCTTTTACTAAATTTGAATATAGTGGAAACAACATTGATATTTTTGTAATTGAGCAATTGCGCAGAATGGCAAGTTTTCCAAGTTCACCAATGTGGTTTTTGGTTGTTTTGGCTTTCCTTTATTTGTTAAATCCAGTTTGGCAATTAATTTTTGCAAAAACTCAAAAGCCGGCATTAGCACAATTCATAACAAGTGCAGCTTTAATATTTTCACTATTAATAACAATCATCGCATTTCCCATTAATAAAATTGATTTAATGTTCAATAGCTTTACTAGTTGGACCGGATTTGTGTTCTTCTATTTGTATGGAGCTTTAATTAAAAATAAATGGATTGAAATTAACAAGCCAAAAATTAATTTGCTAATGATCGTATTAGGAATTTCTCTAACTATTTTTGGAGATTTCATAACTATGTGGCAAAAAGTTAATGCAGTTCCATTCATCTGGGATGATTACACTGGAAATTATCTAAGTATCCCTGTAACTATGACCGCCATTGGTCTTTTTAATTTGTTAATTAAGGCAGATTTGCATTGGCTTAAATCAAAATTGCTAGTTTATCTAGCCGGCATGTCTTTTGGTATCTATTTAATTCACACTTATGTGATCAGTCTTTTTACTGACATCATCGGTTTTGATTTTAATAAGTTAGGAATTAATGTCTATTTATACAATTTTCTCAATGTTTTATTAGTTTTCTCGATTAGCATCATAATCGTCACTATCTTAAAAAAGATTCCTAAACTAAAAGCTGTTGTCGGAGGCTAAAATCAATCAGACTTGCCTTCCAAAAAAAAATTGGTATATACTAGCTCCTTGTCTATGAAAAAAGAAAATATTTTAGTCGTAGTTTTAGCTGTCTTTTTATTTTTTGTTGCTGTACTCAGTATCGAAAAAATGAACAAAAATCAAGCAAACACTGACGATAAAATTAACAATAGTATTAAGTACAATAATAATGAGGATAAGAGCATGCCAGCCAGTCTGTCAGCCAACAAAAAAATGAACAAACCAGAAATGATCGTTGATCAAAATAAAACTTACAATGTCACACTCCACACCAGTGAAGGCGATATCACCATCAGCATGGATGTTAAAAACACTCCTCTCACCGCTAATAATTTTATTTCTTTAGCTAAAAGCAATTTCTACGACGGAGTTATTTTTCATAGAGCCATCAAAGGCTTTATGATCCAAGGTGGTGATCCTCGTGGTGATGGCACTGGCGGACCAGGATATCAATTTGAGGATGAAGAATTTACTGGCGAATACCTTCGTGGCACCGTAGCTATGGCAAATGCTGGTCCAAACACTAATGGTAGCCAATTTTTTATCATGCATCAAGATTACGCACTACAACCCAATTATGTTATTTTTGGTCACGTCATTAGTGGCATGGAAGTGGTTGATAAAATCGCCGAAGCTGAAGTCAGTACCAGTTTTAGTGGCGAAATGTCTAAGCCAATCAACCCAGTTAGCATAGATTCTGTTAGCGTTGAAGAAAAATAGTTAAATAAACTCTTTGATTGCTTTGCTCAGATCAACCTTGCTTGGAAATTGTTCAATAAGAGTCTTCTCATTTAACTGAGGAATTCCTTTGTGATAAGCAGAGCGATTATTGTTTTGATATAAAATTCCCAAAGCAAGTTTTTGACTATTCAGTATATCTGTCATTGCTTGAGCTTGATTACTAGGATCATAAGCTTCATCCAAATCAAAAACATTTTCCTGATACCAAGCGTAGTCTTGTTCTTTGTTAAAACTTGGGCAAGGCTGCTGAACATCAATTAAAGAAAAACCCTCGTAAAGAATACCTGCCTTAATTAGTTCGACCATTTGTTTAAGTTTGCCAGCATAAGCTCTAGCCACGAAGCCAGCTCCATTACCAATAGCAATATTCAAAGCTAAGAGAGGAGTTTCAATTAAACCCTGAGGAGTAGATTTACTAACTGTTCCTTGAGCTGAAGTAGGAGAAGACTGACCAGTAGTTAAGCTATAACGATGATTATTAAAAACCAAAGTTGTGATATCGTGATTACCACGACAAGCCGCCACTAAATGATTAAGACCTTCGCCATAAATATCGCCATCACCACCGATCATGATTACTTTTTGCTTATGATTGGCTAATTTAATACCAATGGCATTTGCCATACCACGGCCATGAAGTCCATGCAAACCATAGCACTTGATAAAGTCAGCAGTATTGCCACTGCAACCAATCCCAAAAACAATCGCTACTTCCTCCATTGCTAAGCCCAACTCAACTAAAGCCTGTTTCAGGGCAGTTAAAATGCTGAAATTACCACAACCAGGACACCAAGTCGGTTGCATTGGAGACAATAATTTATCTAAAGTAACTTCTGTCATATTAATCGATATTGTTCATTTAGTTTTTGACTTCCTAAAAATTCTAAAATGTCCTCACTATAAAAAGGTCGACCATCATAGCGCAAAATTGAACGCAAATTTGTCAGGCTAGTTTCTTTTTTAATCAAAGCTGCTAATTGTCCAGTTGAATCACCCTCTAAAACAAATAGCTCTGCTTTTTTATCTTTGAGCAGCTCCTCCAATTCAAGAGTAGGGAAAGGACAAATACAGGGTAGATGAATAGCAGCAATATTTTTGGCTTTCTCATCTAATAAAACTTCTCGCAAAACATTAACCGTCGAACCAAAAGAGATTAAGATTTTTTCTGGATTCTCAGAACCCAAATAAAGAGGCTTTGGTAAATCTTTTCGTAAAGATTCTAATTTAGCCGCTCGCTTATCAACTGCCTCTTTGGTAGTAACCGCATCTTCCGTGGCAAAACCATATTCATCGTGTTCATAGGAATTAGTTAATTGTAGAGCATTGGTCTGACCAGGAATCGAACGCAGTGAAATGCCATTCTCGCTTGATTTATAACGTAAATATTCGCCATCAACTAAGCCAGTCTCACCTAATTTGCCATCATTTAACATTGAAAAACGAGCATTCTGATTAGATAAAATCATCTTTGGCATACTCTGATGAGATTCCAAAATATACTTATCTGACATGATCAAAACTGGGAGTTGATATTTTTCAGCCAACTCGACTGCTAACTTAGCTAATTTATAGTGTTCCTCCACATCACCAGGAGTTAAAACCACTCGTAAAAATTCACCATGACCAGCACTTAGAATAAAATTTAGATCTCCCTGAGAAGTCCAGGTCGGCAAGCCAGTGGCTGGGCCCTGTCTAACTGCCTCTACTACAACCAAAGGAACCTCTGCCACTCCAGCAAAAGATAAAGACTCAACCATCAAAGCAAAACCGCCACCAGAACTACCGGTCATCGCTCTCACTCCAGCAAAAGCAGCTCCAATAGCATGATTAATGGCTCCAAGCTCATCTTCGGCGTGTTTAACTACAATTGGGTAGTCATTCTGTCTAGCAGCTAAATAATGTAAAATACCAGTGGAGGGAGTCATTGGATAAGCAGAATAAAACTGCAAACCAGCAGCCAAAGCACCAAGACCGATAGCCTCACTGCCAGTCATCAATAGCTGCTCATCTACACCTGTAGAAATTAATTTACCAAAAGATTGCAGTTCACCCTTTTCAATGAATTGTTGAGTGATCTCAAAGGCTGTTTTCAGCACTGCTAAATCTTTGACAGCAGCTTCCTTGCTTCTGGCAAATTCATCTATCACCACTCGACCCATTACCTCCAAGTCCATGCCAAATAAACAAGCACTTAAACCAAGAGCAGCAATATTGCTGGAAAGGGGATTGGCTCCCTGATCTCTAGCAATTTTAGTTAAATTAATGGCTATAACTTTAGCTTTCAATTCTGGATATTTACTAGCATCAAAAGCATTAGCATTAACAACTACTAAAGAGCGTTCATTTAGTTCTGCCAAATGATCAAGAATAAATTTTTCGTGAAAAACAATTAAAAGATCTAGAAAACGACGCTGACAAGTTGCCCCTCGCAAAGCAGCGCGCACTTGACCACTCTGCAAACCGCCCTTAATTAGGGAAGGATATTCATAATAATTAAAAACGGCGAGACCTTGTTTTTTACAAGCTTTAGCAAAAAGCTTGGCTGATGACATAACCCCTTCACCAGCTTTAGCAGAAATTTTCCAATTAAGCGATTCCAAGTCCATAATATATGAACATTGTACGAGCCTGCCTTTGAATGGTCAATTACTTATCTATTTGCTACAATGAAAATATTATGGCAAATACTTTACTCATTTACGGAAGCTTAACAGGTAATACTGAGGGTGTCGCTCATAAAATTCAAGAAATGAGCCAAGCAAGAGGAAAAGAGATTGAAGTCAAGAATGCTCTTGACGCAGACCTGGCAGATTTGACCGGACCTTATAGTAGTTTTATTTTTGCTTCTTCAACTTGGGATGATGGTTTACCACAAGCCGATTTTGCCGACTTTATCGAAAGAGTTAGTGCCTCTAAACCAAGTTTAGCCGGCAAAAAAGTTGCCATCTTAGGCTTGGGAGATAGTAATTATGTACACTTCTGCGGAGCTACTGAAACCATTGAACAGCTTTTTATCGGAGAGATGGCTGGTCAAAAAATCATCGAAAATCTACGCATCGACGGCTATCCAGAAATGGAAGAAAACCAGACCGCTCTTAAAAATTGGGTAGATAAACTAGTTGAGCTTATCGACTAGGCTTTCTTTTTGCTAGAAACAGTTTTGGCTTTGGCAACAACTTTTTTGCTGATTCTTTTTGCTTCAACGCTGGCTTTCTTAGCCATTTTTCTGGCGAAAGCTTCAGGATTTTTCTTAGCTTCAGCGGAAAGTTTTTTAAGCTGAGCTTTACCTTTCTGTACAGTTTTCTCTGCTTTAACACGATTCTTCTTATCAGAAAAGAAAACTGCGGCTGCACCAGCAACTGCACCTACTAACATTGGGAAGACGCCACTTTTTTTATTTGACATATGCATTAAGCATAACAAATAAATTACTTGACGTCTACTAAAAGCAAACTATCGGTTTTACGAGCGGCAGTTTTTTCACCCATGCCAGCAATAATTAAAACTTTTTGACCAGATTTGACAACTTTATTATCTTTGAGATTATCAATAATGCTTTTCTCACTAGAGTAGTCAAAGCTTTTATCGCTTGTCAAAATTGGATCAACTCCATAAACAAGAGCTAATTTGTTGTAAACAGTTTTATCGCAAGTAACGGCTTTTATCTGTACATCTGGTCTGAAACGAGAAAGCTGACGAGCAGTTCTACCACTTGCAGTTAAACAAACTACTAAATCAACTTGCTCTTTGCTCGAATCAAGTAAGGAGAAAGCAGCGTGAGTAATGGCAGAAACATCGCCGTCATCAGCCCAATCCCAGAGATAGTTCTCAGTAAATGGCTCATTGTAAGCAGCAATTTTGGCTTGGGTTTCAACACACTGAACCGGATATTTCCCAATAGTAGTTTCTTCAGAAAGCATAACTGCATCAGTACCATCATAGATAGCGTTAGCGACATCACTAACCTCAGCTCTGGTTGGACGAGGTTCAAAAGTCATGCTCTTTAACATTTGAGTAGCAGTAATGACTGGTTTCCCAGCATTACGGCATTTCTCAATAATCATTTTTTGGTAGTAAGCCAGTCTCTCAAAAGGAACTTCAACTGCTAGATCACCACGAGCCACCATCACTGCATCTGAAGCAGCAATAATTTCATCTAAGTTATCGATGGCAGATTGGTTTTCAATCTTAGCCACCACATCAGTATGAAGACCTCTTTTCTTCAGTTCATCGCGCAAAATAGCGATATCTTTGGTATCACGTACAAAAGACAAACCAACAAAATCAATGTCATCATCGGTCATATTGTCTAATTGCACTAGATCATTTGGAATTAAAGAAGGCATATCAATTGAAATACCTGGAGTATTCATGGTCTTACGATGTTTGACGGTGATATTAGTAGGAGACTCAACGGTCACGCTAGTTTTATCTTTTTTAATAACTTTATATTCACAAGCACCATCATCAGTAGAAACAGTATCACCAACTTGCAAAGCTTCAATAACGTTGGCTGGAATACTCATTTCCTTATCACCTGGCTCTGTGGATACAAATTTAGCTGTTTCACCAGCTTTAAGTTCAAAAGAACCGCCATCTTTAACGTTAATACGAATTTCTGGTCCCTGAAGATCAAGTAAAACACCGACTGATTTGCCCATTTTCTTAGCAACGTCTTTAACGCGGTGAATACGCTCCAAATGCCATTCTGGAGTACCATGTTTAGTATTAAAGCGAGCAATGTTCATACCGGCTTTAATCAAATCCTCCATAACTTCTGCTGTTTCTGTGGCTGGACCTAATGTTGCGACGATTTTGGTGAGTTTGGACATTTTTTCTTTCTATATATCTACTAAATTTTTAACTGAAGCATTCATTATCCCCCAAGGATAGTTTATAATCAAGAAGCTTATGAAAAAAATCTATTTTGTTAGACACGGAGAAAGTGAAGGAAATGTTACTAAGAGTCATCAAAGTGCTAAAACCCCTCTTTCAGAAATAGGTCAATCACAGGCTAAAATAGTTGCCCTGCGCTTCACTAAGATTCAAGCATCGCTCATTATTGCTAGTCCTTATTTGAGAGCTCAACAAACAGCTCAGACAATAGCCGAAAAAAATAATTTAAAGATTGAAACAAGTGAGCTTTTCAGAGAAAAAAGTGGCCCAAGTGAATTGTTTGATCTTTCCCATGAAAACTTAAAATCTGTAGAAACTAGAAAAATAATTGCCAGCCATCTTTTTGATCAAAATGGCAACTGGCGATATTCTGACGAAGAAACTGCTCGTGAGTTTATTGATAGAGTTGAAAAAGCCCTAGACTTCTTACGTCAAAGATCAGAAGAAAATTTAATTGTCGTTTGCCATTCTTTGATTTTGCATATGATTTTTACCAAAATCTTAAGTCCAAAGAGTGACTTGAAAGAGCTCTACGCTATTCACAATAATTTTAGAATTAATAACACTAGCATTAGTGTTGCTTCATATGATGAAGAAAAACAGAAGTGGAGTGCTGACTGCATTAACGATTATTCACACCTTGGCTAGTAATTAGTTGTATATAATAGTTATAATAAAATCATGAAGAACCCAACCTTTATCGTTTTAGCTGGAGGGATTGGTAAAAATTTTGCTCCTTTAGTAACCAATAAAAGTATTTTCCCATTTTTTGGCAAACCTCTCGTCGCTCACACTTTAGAAATGATTCAAACCGCTGGAGCTAAAGAAGCCATTGTTGTTTGTAATAACGAAAATGAGAATCTAATCAAAAAACTCTCCAACAAAAAGTTAAATATTCAAACTGTTGTCCAAGATAAAGCTGTTGGTCAAGCCGATGCCATTCTGCTTACTTCTAAGTTAATAAGCGATGATCATCCAATTCTCATTATTAATGCTGTTGATTTAATTGACCCATTATTCCTAAAAACTTTTCTCAAAAAAGCTGCCGGCAATTATGCCCAAATCCTCGGCATGAAAGTGAAAGAATATTTTTTGGGCGGTTATTTGAAAACAGATGGCGACAAAGTGCTTTCCATTATAGAAAAACCAGCCAAAGGTCAAGAACCTAGCGACATCGCCAACTTAATCTTTCATTACTTTTCTAAACCACAAGAGCTTTTTGCATTACTTAATAAGCAAGGTGGAGTAGACGACGCTTATGAAAGAGCCATAGATGAACTGGTAAAAAGCAAAGAAGTCAAATTCATGACTTATGCTGGTTATTGGCAAAAACTCAAACAAGCTCATCACGTTCTGGACATGACTCAGCTATTCCTTAGATATAAGTTGAAAAGAAAGATTGCCAAAACAGCCCAAATAGACAGAAGCGCTAAAATTATTGGCTCTGTGCAAATTGAAGCTGGCGCTAAAATTTTAGCTGGTGCAATTATTAAAGGACCCGCCTACATTGGCAGTAATGTCATTGTTGGCAATCACTCCCTAATTAGAGATTCTATTGTTGAATCGGGAAGTGTCGTTGGCTTCGGCTCAGAAATTGCTCGTAGCTATATCGGACCAAACTGTAAACTCCATCATAACTTCATTGGTGATAGCGTTCTGGAAGCAGAAGTCAATCCAAGCTATGGCACTTGCACTGCTAACTTACGTTTTGATGGTGGCAAAGTTAAAATGCGTCTAGCTAATGGAAGCGCCGAAGATCTATTAATCGAAACCAATAAAGACAAACTTGGTGCCATTATGGCTAAAGGAGTTTTTCTCGGTGTAAATTGTTCAATTTTGCCAGGAGTTACCATTGGTGCCAAAGCCAATGCCATGCCTGGATCAGTAATTAAACGAGCCATTAAAAATGGAGAAATGTTCAAAGAATAAGAGCTATTAGATTACTGGGTGGCTGAGGAGACTCGAACCCCCGACCTCTGCTTTCACAGAGCAGCGCTCTAACCAACTGAGCTACAGCCACCGTTTAATGTTAAAGATTTCAATCAAATAAAAGTATGCTGGGTGGGATTCGGACCCACGACCTACTGCTTAGAAGGCAGTTGCTCTATCCAGCTGAGCTACCAGCACTTTTTATGATAAAACCTCAGGGGAATTATAAGTAAAATAGGGCAAAAAGTCTATACTTCAGCAAAAGAGCGCTAAAGCAACATTTATTGATATATAATAGGTAGTTCTAAAATGAAATTTAAGCTCCACTCACCATACCAAGCCACTGGCGATCAACCTCAAGCAATTGATGCTCTAGTCGATGGTTTGAAAAAGAAAGTTGATGACCAGGTTCTCCTTGGTGTGACTGGTTCTGGCAAGACTTTTACCATTGCCAATGTTATTGAAAAAACTCAAAAAGCCACTTTAGTAATTGCTCATAACAAAACTTTAGCCGCTCAGCTTTATCAGGAATTACGTGATTTCTTTCCAGAAAATGCGGTTTCTTACTTTGTTTCTTATTACGATTACTACCAACCAGAGGCTTATCTGCCTAGTAGTGATACCTATATTGAAAAAGAAGCCACCATCAACGAAGAAATCGACAAGTTGCGACTCGCTGCCACCACTTATCTGATGACTAGACCGGACGTGATTATTGTTGCTTCTGTCTCTTGCATTTATGGTCTTGGTTCGCCAGCTGATTACAGCAATTTTGTTTTGGAAATCGTCGAAGGCGAATTAATTGATCGCCAAACTTTACTTTTACAACTTAGCAGCCTCCAGTATGAACGTAGTAATACTGATTTACTCAGAGGTAGCTATCGTTTGCGTGGCGATGTTATTCAACTTTGGCCAGCCTATCAAGATACTGCCATCAGAATTGAAACTCTTGGTAATGAGATCATCAGTATTAAAGATATTGATCCTATTTCTGGCGCAATTGTCGAAAAAGAAGCTAATCCATTTTATAAAAACAAAATGGCTATCATTTATCCAGCCAAGCATTACATGGTGGAGAGTAAAGGTCAAAAAGAAACTATCGCTCAAATTCGCAAAGACATGGAGGTTAGAGTAGAAGAGCTCAAGCAAGAAGGTAAAAGCATCGAAGCTTATCGCCTCGAACACAAAGTTAATTATGATCTAGAAATGATTGAAGAATTTGGTTCCGTTAATGGCATCGAAAACTATTCACGCTATTTCGATGGTCGCCAAACTGGCGAAGCCCCTTACACTTTACTTGATTACTTCAAATATAACCAAGAAAAATTTGGCCAAGATTCATTTTTGACCGTCATCGACGAAAGCCACATTAGTCTGCCTCAAATCAAAGGCATGTATTTTGGCGATCGCTCCCGCAAAGAGACTTTAATTAATTATGGTTTCCGTTTACCCAGTGCCATCGATAATCGTCCACTACAACTCAATGAATTTTTACAAAGAAAACAACAGGCTATTTACGTTTCCGCTACTCCTAACGAATGGGAGCTACAAAGAAGTAAAAATAGAGTTGTCGAGCAATTAGTTCGTCCAACTGGTCTTCTTGATCCAAAAATAGATATTCGTCCAACCGGCAATCAAGTTGAAGATTTGACTCTAGAAATCATCAAAAGAAAAAAACTTGGTCAGCGTGTTTTAGTCACCACCTTGACTAAAAAAATGGCAGAAGCTCTCAGTGATTATCTTAACGATCATGAAAAAATTAGCAAATTAGTCAAAAAAAATCTTGGCTATGACGGCCAAGAAATTGATTATCCAGAAGTAGCTTATCTGCATTCTGATGTCAAAACTCTCGATCGCAGCGACATCTTAGACGATTTGCGTAATGGTAAATATGACGTTTTAGTTGGCATCAACTTATTGCGTGAAGGTCTTGACCTTCCAGAGGTTAGTCTGGTCGCGATTCTCGATGCCGACAAAGAAGGCTTCTTGCGCTCCAGCACTGCTCTTATCCAAACCATGGGTAGGGCGGCGCGCCACGTCGAAGGCCTAGCCATTCTTTACGCCGACAAAATTACTAAATCAATGGATTTTGCCATCAAAGAAACTACGCGCCGCCGAGAAGTGCAAGAAAAATATAACTTAAACAATAAAATTACTCCAATTGGCATCAGTAAGCCAGTTAGAGAAAAATTAATGCAAAGAAAAAGCAAGGAAGAAACTTCCGAAGAAAATAAGAAAAGTATTTTGCTTAAAATTTCTAGTAAAGAAAAAATAAATCTTTCAGCCATTAATTCAGAAGGGCTAACTCCGGGAGAGAAACAAGGTTTAGTTAAAAAATTGCGTACTCAAATGAAGAGGGCAGCTAGTGATCAAGATTTTGAACTAGCAGCCATTATCAGAGACAAAATTAGCGAAATTGAGTCTTCTTAAATGTTAGCTCCATAGCTCTTGCCCATTTATCAGATTTAGTGATTAAATAGATAGAGCATGAAGAAATTGCGTAAACAAGCTAAATTCAAAAGCAGAAATAGAAACAAATTCTTAGCTGGGATAGCTATGGTTATACTTCTATTCCTTGGGTTTATTAGTTCCATTATTTTAATTAATCAGAGACATGATGATCGCAGCCAAGCTTCTTTTACTGGTGGAGCATTAATTAATTTCAAAAAAGTTGGACCATTTCCAAAGAACACTCTCGTTTCTGTGCCAGTTTATTTAGACACTCAAAATATAGATTTAAGTCTCTTAAATCTTAAAATCAATATCGTAGGTGAAGTTGAAAATCTAGGAATAAAAATCAATTCAAAGCTACCAATTAAAAAGGTCGATGAAAAGATTGAAGATAAAAGCGTTTTTATCTCTCTCACTGAGCTAGAACCAGATCAAGGTTGGAATACAAGCCAAGATACAGAACTTTTAAGACTAAGTTTCATTTATGATGGAGACGGAGAAATTGGATTAAGTTTTGATCAAAAAGAAACTATAGCTAAATCAGCTGCTAGCGATGAAAACATCATTACTCTCGGTGAAAATACTAATATTAGAATTGGCAACATAACTCCAGCAGAAGTAGCTCCAGTTCAAACAGAAGTAATTTCAAAAACAACTGATGAAAAAAATAACGATATAAATAACAACCTATTAATTGGCATAATTACTAGCTCATTTTTAGCCTTCTTTATGGCCACACTCTATATTTCAAGAAATCAAAAAAAAGAAAAACAGAGTCAAGCAATGAGAGCTACTGCTTAACTAGAAATTTACCGACTTTTCCGCTATAATACCTGCCCTATGGCTTTGAAAAATACTATTAAGATTACCGGAGCTCGCGAGCACAATCTTAAAAACATTGACTTGGAATTTGAAAAAAACCAGCTAATTGTTTTTACTGGTCTTTCCGGCAGTGGTAAAAGTTCCTTAGCTTTTGATACTTTATACGCCGAAGGTCAACGCCGTTACGTTGAATCGCTTAGTTCTTACGCTCGTCAATTTTTGGGCGTAATGAATAAGCCAGATGTTGACCAAATTGATGGTTTGTCTCCAGCAATTTCAATTGACCAAAAAACCACCTCTCACAATCCTCGCTCAACCGTCGGTACCATTACTGAAATTTATGATTATTGTCGTTTACTTTTTGCTAGAGTAGGGCATCCTCATTGCCATAACTGTGGTAAAGAGATTAGCACTCAGAGTATTGATCAAATCATTACTCAAATTTTTAATCAGATTGAAGAAAAATTTGCTGAAGCAAAAAACACTCCGCAAAAAATTATGATTTTGTCGCCAGTCATTAAAGAGAGAAAAGGCGAATTTGATAAGTTGCTCCAAAACCTAATTAAAAAAGGCTATAACAAGGCTAGAATTGATGGGCAAATTTATAACTTAGATCAAGAATTAAACCTTATTAAAACTAATAAACACAGCATTGATGCCTTGATTGATCGCTTGGTAATCAGTAAGGTTCAGTTAAATGACAAAAAAGAATCAACTATCTTAAAAAGTAGACTCAATCAATCGATTGAAGAGGCTCTTAAACTCGCTGGTGGTTTAGTCATTGCCAGTTGGGTTAATGATTCTAGTTTTACTTTTCCAGAAAATCCTCAAGATACTAAGGATTTTCTCTTTAGCGAAAATCTTGCCTGTAGTGATTGTGGCATCTCCCTTAAAGAGCTAGAGCCACGTTCTTTTTCTTTTAACTCACCTGAAGGAGCTTGTCCAAAATGTAATGGTCTCGGCTCGATTTTAAAAATTAATCCTGACAGAATTATTGCTCCAAGTTTAACTATGAGCGAAGGAGCAGTCATTCCTTTTGCACGCATGATGGGCAACGAAGGCTGGTTCGCTCGTTTAGTCAGAATTGTTTTAGAAGACTTTGGCTGCGATTTCCGCATGACCAAGTGGGAAGATATGTCTAAGGAATTACAAGATGTTTTGCTTTACGGTAGCGAGAAAATTTATGATGTGGTTGGCGAAAACCGTTTCGGTAATATGACTAGTTACCAAAGTAAGTTTGAGGGTTTTATTAAAAACCTCGAACGTCGCTACACCGAAACTGATAGCGAATTTATTCGTCGAGAGATTAATCAGTTCATGCACAAAGAAGTTTGCCCAGATTGTAAAGGCGCTCGTCTCAAAGAAGAAGTTCTTTCTGTCACCATTGATGAAATTAATATCTCTCAATTCAGCCAATTAACTATTGATCGTAGTTTGAAATGGATCGAAAAAGTTAGCGATCCAAAAGAAAAGATTCTATCTGTCAAAGAACTGCAAATTGCCACTTCAATTTTCAAAGAGATTAAAACTCGTTTGCACTTTCTTTCTGCCGTTGGTCTTAACTATCTAACTATTTCTAGAGAGGCAGCAAGCTTAGCTGGTGGTGAGGCTCAAAGAATTAGACTGGCTTCACAAATTGGCACCGGACTCACAGGCGTTCTCTATATTCTTGATGAGCCAACTATTGGCCTTCATCAAAGAGATAATCGCCGTTTAATTGAAACTCTCCAAGAACTAAAAAATAAAGGCAACACCATTGTCGTCGTTGAGCATGATCGCGACATTATGATGGCCGCTGACCACATTATTGATTTTGGACCTAAGGCTGGTAGTGAGGGTGGAGAAATAGTTTTTGATGGCACTTATGAAGAAATTTTGAAAGCCAAAAATTCTCTCACTGGTAAATATTTATCTAGAAAAAAAGAAATTAAAAGAGAAAAGACTGCCAATAAAAAAGATGTTCATAAAAAGGCTAAAATTGCTATTCATGGGGCAAAATATAATAACTTAAAAAGCATCGACGTAGAGATACCACTTAATGCTCTTACCTGTATCACTGGTATTTCTGGTTCTGGCAAATCTACCTTGTTGCATAATGTCTTACATAATCATTTAGCAAAAAATCTTGGCTATACTTATTCTGGAAAATTAGCGGAAGTAGAAAAAATTTCTATTCCACCACAAGTTAAAAGACTAAGCATGATTGACCAAAGCCCAATTGGTAAAACTCCAAGATCTAATCCTGCCACCTACACCAAAGCTTTCGATTATATTCGCCAAATTTTTGCTCGCACTAAAGATGCGGCCATGCGTGGCTATAAAATAGGTCGCTTTAGTTTTAACGTTAAGGGCGGCCGCTGTGAAGCTTGCCAGGGTGAGGGCCAAATCAAAATTGAAATGCAGTTTTTACCAGATGTTTACGTTGAATGCGATGTTTGTCACGGTCAACGTTACAACGAAGAAACTCTGCAAGTTTTGTATCAAGATAAAAATATCGCTCAAGTCTTGGATCTCAGCATTGATGAAGCTTTTGATTTTTTCAAGAATCACAGCAACATTCGCCAACGTATGCAAACCCTCAAAGAAGTTGGCCTTGGCTATTTAAAATTAGGTCAACCAGCTCCAACCTTAAGTGGTGGTGAAGCACAAAGAGTTAAATTAGCCAAAGAATTAAGTACCAGATCTCACGATCATTTGATTTATCTTTTAGATGAACCAACTACTGGACTGCATTTTGCTGATATTCAAAAACTACTCAACGTCTTACATCAATTAGTTGAACAAGATAACACTGTGATTTTAATTGAACATAATTTAGACGTCATTAAAAATGCTGATTGGCTAATCGATCTCGGACCAGAGGGTGGAGAATACGGTGGTGAAGTGGTTGCTTTTGGCACTCCAGCTGAAGTGGCAGAAAACGAAAAATCCTTTACCGGTCATTATTTGAAAGAAGAATTAAGCAGAAATTAATGTAAAATAAAGCTTAATGTTTATTCGCTTTATCAAGAAAATTATCTTTTCTTTTTTCCTTATTGTTGCTTTTTCAGCTCAAATTACTTTTGCTCAAACAAGTGAGGCTCCTAGCGATGGCTCTGAAAATTTCACCATTACTCTACACAGCACTTACACCGTTACCGCCACTGGTAAAACCATTGTTGAGCAAAAATTTCAGATCAAAAATAAAAACCCAGAATTATTCGTCAGTAAATATGGGATCGTCGTTAGCTCCACAAATTTAAACAATGTTAAAGTCAGTCACAATGGTAAAGAGCTAGAACCTTTGACTACTAGTCAAAAAGGTCAGACCAGCATTGGGGTAACTTTTGAAGATAAAGTTGTTGGCGAAGGCAAAAACAACGAGCTGGTGATTAGCTACACCGATCAAGATATTGCTCTAATTAGTGGTAAAATTTTGGAAGTTAATATTCCCAAGCTTTCTGACCATTATCAGTATCAGAGCTATCAATTAGAGCTACGCGTACCAAGCATTTTTGATACTCCTAGTCGCATTAGCCCAAGTACTTTTACTCTTAAACAAGATGGCGACTACAATGTTATTAGCTATAGCGATCTTAAAGATCAGTCTGTTTCAGCAATCTTTGGCAGTAAACAGATTTTTGATCTTAAATTAAATTATTATTTAGATAACCCAAGCAGTCAAAATGCCCTAACTCAGATCACTCTTCCTCCAGAAACTCCCTACCAAAAAGTTTATTATCTAAATCTTGATCCTATGCCTAATAATATAAAAGAGGATCAAGATGGCAATTTCATTGCTACCTATGAAATTCCTGCTAATAATTCTTTTAATGTTGAGCTTTTTGCCCAAATTACATTAACTCTTCGTGAAAATCCACTCATTCCTTTTAGTCCTGTTTTGCCTGCTCATCTCACTGAACAAAAATTTTGGGAAATAAATAGCCAAGAAATAATCAATGCTACTCAAAATCTTGATGGTGTTAAAAGTATTTATGACTTCACTGTCGAAAAGCTAAATTACACCTCAAAAAATCTTGACCAAAATTTTGAAAGACTAGGTGCAGTGACCGCACTCAATAAGGCAAATGAAAATGATGCCACCTGTCAGGAGTTTACCGATTTATTTATTACTTTGGCCAGACAGGAAGGTATTCCTGCACGCAGGGTGGTTGGCATTGCTTATTCAAATAATGAAGAGTTGCGCCCTAGCAATTTAGCTAGCGATATTTTGCACACCTGGCCAGAATATTATAATCAAGAACAAAAAGCTTGGCTAAGGTCAGATCCTACCTGGGAAGATACTACTGGTGGTATAGATTACTTTAATAATTTCGATCTTAATCACATCGCCCTAGCAATTAATGGCTCATCTAGTACTTTGCCTTACCCTGCAGGTTCATATTTGGGGAATAATGATGAAAAAAACAAAAAAATATATTTAGATTTTTCTAAAGAAGAGCTAGCCGAAATTAATCCTGATCTAGAAATAAACTTACTTAATAAAAAAGTCTCTGGTCTTAATATTCCAGGGAATTACGACATACAAATATTTAATAAAACTGGCAAAGTTTGGTATTTCTCAGATGTAAAAATTAGTGGCAATGATTTGGAAATTGTCATCAATCAAGATCATGAAGTGCAAAAAATTCTGCCTTTTTCCAAAATAGTTTTGCCAATCACAGTTTATAATAAGGATAATAATATTACTCAAAAGTATAAAATCGAGGTAGTGGCCATTTTAAAAGAAGGCCAATTCGCTAAAAATGAATTCGAAGTCAAAGCAAGTCCTCAACTCAAAATTGAAGATCCCAAAAAAATCATTTTCTTGGGAGCTGGATTTATTATCTCTACCCTCATCACCGGGAGTTTATTCTTTCTTGGACGCAGATGGGCAAATTCTTTACGTAGGAAAGGCCAAAAACTTGAAGAAGAGGGTCACAAGCTACAAGAGATCTCCACTGCTCTCAAAGAAAATCAAGAAAATGACGGAGTTAGCAAGGAGAGTGGAACACCAAGTTCTTGATAGTGAAATTGAAGCCTTGTTAATTGAGGCAGAACTCATCAAAGCTCACCAACCATACTTCAATAGCCGATTAAAAGATGATAAGTCCAATATTTATCTTTTGATTAGCAAAGAAAAATTCCCAAAAATTTTAAGAGTTCGCAAAACTGATCTGAACAAAAAAAAGTACCAAGAAAAACTGGCTCTTTTTGGCCCCTTCGCCAGTAGTTATCGTTTAAATGAATTATTAAAAATCATTCGCCCAATTTTTAGATGGTGTAATCAAGCCAAGCAAAAACAAAATAAAGCCTGTCTCTATCACCACATCGATCTTTGTTCTGGCGCCTGCTGTCAAGAAATTAGCGAAGAAGATTATCAAAAAGACATCCAGCAATTAATTCTTTTCTTAAGAGGACAAAAAAAAGATTTACTTAAAGAATTAGAAAAAGAGATGTTGGCCCTTGCCAAGGAGGAGGCTTTCGAAAAAGCTCAATTCAACAAAATCAAAATCCTTTTAATCAAGGAGATCACTAGTAATAAATATAAGTTGAAATCAGATCTCATTCTGCCAAATTTCTCTCAAGAAGAAAATAAAGAAGCTCTGATTCACCTAAGAAAAATTCTTCATCAAGAAGGAATAGTTGATCAAAACCAAGAGTTTAAGCGTATTGAAGGCTATGATGTCAGCAATACTATGGGGCAGAATGCCACAGTTTCCATGGTTGTTTTAACAAATGGAGAAAAAGACCAAAGCCAATATAAGTTCTTCAAAATCCGCACCCTCAACACTCCTAATGATTATCAAATGCTACAAGAAGCATTAAGGAGAAGACAAAATCACCCAGAGTGGGGAGTGCCTGACTTAATCATGATGGATGGTGGCAAAGGTCAGGTTAGAGCAGTGGCCAAGATTTGGCAAAATCATGCCCTAGTTATTGGTTTGGTAAAAAATCCAGATCGTCTAGTAATTTGCTTTAAAAATCAAGAAAAAAAAGATGCTTTAGAAACAAAAATTATTCAACTGCAAACAGAACACCCAACCCTTAAAATGTTGCAGCGATTGCGCGATGAGGCTCATCGCTTTGCCAAAAAACAACATACTCGACTTAGAGAGAAAAATCTTCTAAAATGAAAGTATGAAATTTATTAAAGCGATCATCGCCTCAATTCTAACCATCGCTCTTTTAGCCTGGTTTTTCCCAAATATTAATTACAGTGGCTCGCTTACTTTGATCATTGCCGCTGTCGTTTTGACTTTACTAGAAAAACTCGTCAGACCAATTCTTAAAATTTTGTTTTTGCCAATTAACGTCGTAACTCTAGGACTCTTCTCTCTCGTTATTAATGTTTTTATTCTTTACTTGGCTACTTATCTTGTACCAGGTTTTGTAATCAGCAATGTAGTCATATTTGGCATTCACTTCAATCAATTCTTTTCATTACTTCTAGTCTCATCCTTGATTGGTTTTCTGCAAGGGGCTTTCGCCATGATCTTGTAAAATGTTATAATAAAAGATAATGAAAATTACTAAAATTGCCCTAATCTCCTTTATTTTATTTCAATTCCTGATCAGCTCCATGATTATTCCAGGTTTTGCTTTAGCTCAAACTAGCACTGTCAAAACAACCAATATCTCAACTGCTGATACTTTATTAGAAAATCCTGAGGCCACTCTTGCTGGAGAGGCTGCCGAATCCACTGATAGCGGCAAGCTTTCTTCACCCTCAGCTGAAGTAGTAGAGAAATTACAACAAAAAACCGACCAAGATATTACAGAAACCAGTGGTCAGAAAAAAAGTGTTTTAGCTGCTTATTTAGACGAACATCCAGTCGGGAAACTGAGCTGGAATAATCTTATTCAAAAAGCCATTCGTAAAGCTATTTCCAGTGGTATGCCTGCTAATATTATTGTTATTTTACTTATTTTCCCAATTATTGCCTCCTTAGTTGCTTTTTCTAGACACGTCATTGGTTTAAAAGGCTTTGGAATTTATATTCCAGCTGTTTTATCAGTAGCTTTTGTGTCTACTGGTATTTTGACTGGAGTAGCCGTTTTTGTAGCCGTTTTATTAGCTGCTCTTTTCACCAGACCAATTCTTAAAAAATTGAAACTACCAATGCTCCCAAGAACAGCCATGTTACTTATGAGCGTCTCAATTACAGTTTTGGCATTGATGTTAATTGGCTCAATTTACAATATTAATCTAGTGATCAATATTAGTATTTTTCCTTTATTGATTATTATTCTTTTGACCGAAAACTTTATGGAGACCCAGCTTTTTAATAGTCAAAAAGAAGCTCTGCAAATAACTTTCGAAACTTTACTTATTGCTGTTCTATGTTCACTAATTCTTGGTTCAGAAACTATCCAAAAATTTGTTATTTTAAGACCAGAACTCACCTTAATCGGAGTCGCTCTGATCAACTTCGCAATTGGTAAATATACTGGCTTACGCTTCCTTGAATATCTAAGGTTTAGAGATCTGCTAAATCAAAATAATAAGTTTAAAGACACTTCTTCAGATAATAATTCTCAAGAAGAGGAATAAGTCCAATGTTTGTTAATAAAGCTAAAGATCTCTTGGGAATTAATGCTCGTAATTCTTTATACCTGAGCCGTAGCTCTGGTAAAGCCAAAGCTATCGTTCATTCTAAATACGCTACTAAAATTCTTTTACGAGACAATGACATCGCCACTGCAGAAATTTACGGAATCCTTGGTACAGGAGAAGATGTTAATGATTTTGATTGGCAAAATTTAGATAAAAATTTTGTTATCAAGCCAACTAATGGTTATGCTGGTACCGGAGTAGTGGCTTTTCGTGAAAAAACTGCTAATGACGTTTGGATTGATATGCTCGGAGAAAAATGGAGGCTAGCTGATCTCAAATTGCACTGCGACGATATTCTCTCTGGTCAATATAGCATCCATGGACTTAATCATAACGTTATCATTGAAGAAAGAATTCCAATCCATCCAAAATTACTTAAATATTCATATAAGGGAACCCCTGATATTAGAGTCATTGTTTTCAACAGTGTTCCAGTTATGGCCATGTTGCGTTTACCAACTGAAGAATCTGGTGGTCGCGCTAATGTTACTCAAGGAGCAATCGCTGTTGGCATAGATATCGCCACCGGAATTACTACTTATGCTGTAGCTCATAAAAGCAATGCCATTCGCTATCTACCAGGTACTAAAAAGAAACTCAATGGCATTATTATTCCAGAGTGGGACAAAATTCTCGAAACTGCAGTTACTGCTAGCAATGCGGCTGAATTAAATTTTGCTGGCGTAGATCTTTTTATACACAAAGAAAAAGGACCTATGGTCGTAGAACTCAATGCAGCCCCTGGATTAACTATCCAAGCTGCCAATCGAGCAGGTTTGCGTAGGCGCTTGGAAAGAGTCGAAGACCTTAGCATCCAAAATCCAAAACATGGAGTAAAAGTTGCTCAGGCACTTTTTGCCAGCGATTTTGCAGCTAAAATTAAAAATAAAGCAGATTTCCCAGTTGTTTCCCTTCAAGAAGAAGTTATTGTTTGGGGAGATGACAAACAAAAAATCGAAACCACTGCTTTTTTAAACACTGGTCGTTTCAGTAGTGCCATCTCTAAAAAATTAGCTCAAGAACTTGGCTTAATTGATGTTGATGACTTACTCTGGTTTCAATCAGAGCAAGAAGAGGGCAAAGTCCCAGTGGTTGAAGTAAAGTTTAAAATCAAAGAACAAGTTGTTAAAACAACTATGATCGTCAGTAATAAATTAAATAGCAAAAAAAATAAAATTGAAATTGGCCGTCAGGATTTAAAAAACTTCATCATTCGTTTTGATGAAGAATAAAAACATGCCTAAACTAAATGACTTAGTTCCAACTAATTTAGAGAGTGAAAAAGAAAAATTTTTTGCTTCTGGTTTTCGATATAATCCACAATTCATTTACCAAAAGAATATCTCCGAAAAAGAACTAATCAGATATGGCAAACCAAAATTATGGTACTTATTTTTGGCCAAAAGAATTCTCAGAAAATATTTGAAACAGAATGATCTTGCAAGTCAAAAAATAAATAATAAGATTTTTCTTGACCAAGATGGAGTAGAGGACTTAATTGAAGAAAGATTGGGCAACTATGGTTTAGTTAGTCGCTATAAAATTATTTTTTCTAAAGATTTTATCAGTCGGATTGCAGTCAATAATAACAATGAAGTTATTAAAGTGCGCCTGCCAATAATGATTGATAAAAACGAGATTGAAGCCATCCTAAATCATGAGATAGATACCCATATAATTAGACAGTTAAATTATGAAAGACAACCTTGGTTTAAAAAGAAAAAAAGCAACGCTTTTAAGCCATATCTGCGCACCGAGGAGGGTCTCGCTGCTGTCAATGAGTTGATTGTAAGCGAATCTAAACTAGCTTATAAATCAGCAGCTAATTACTTGGCAGTTGATCTGGCTCTTAAAAAAGATTTTGTGACGGTTTTTAATTTCTTCTATAAAATCTGGCAAGATTCGGAGAGAGCTTGGACTTGGACTTTGAAGAAAAAAAGGGGAATAAGAGACACTAACAAAAAAGGAGCTTTTACCAAAGACTTAGTTTATTTTGAAGGTTTCATGCAGGTTCTACGTTATCTCAAAAAAAATGATTGCAATCCAACTGAGCTTTACTATGGAAAGATAAATTATAAAGACGTAAAAAAAGCCAAAAAAAACTGCTCTCAAGAAGAGTTAATTTTGCCAAAATTTTTCACAAAAGACAAAGAAGCTTACAAACAAGCCGTAACTGAAATTATTAAGAATAATTTATTTTAATAGCTTCTTTCACCTGTTTAAACAACTGAATAGCTAGATTTTTACTCTTTAAACAATCATTAGCCTCTACATAAAAACTCACAATAGTTTTTCCACCAAACTTAGCTTGCTCCGCTGAATCACCAACTTTATATCTTATTTTTATGTTGCTGACAGCTGGATTTTTATACAAAAAATCTAAATCTATTTTTTTAATCAAGCCTTTCTTATCAGCAAAATATTCCACTACTGAAATGGCTCTTTGTGGCTGATCTATTTCTTCAATATCAAGACCAGCGGCAGTTTGAAACACTGCAAGACTATAATCAAATCCAGTGGTCAAAATTGTCATTTCAGCACGGTTGCCACCACCCCTAGGGGTAGATTCAATTACTGAGCACTGATTGTTTTTCTCATCAAAAAATACTTCAGTGTGACAAACACAGTTTCTAGCAGAAAGAGCATTGAGGGCTTTTGTCACCGTTTGATAAACTAGCTTTTCTTGGCGCTTCGTAAGCACGGTCGGCATAGTTCTAATTGGTAAATAAGTATCATCTAACCCCAACTCATGAGCCATAACGTATTCACAAATGGGAGTATGAATGAGACGATCCCCTGAAACAAAGGTGTCAACTGTCAACTCTCTACCATAAAGCATTTCTTCCAATAAAAACTGACAATCCTCTGATTTATGTTTATAACCCTCAACTGGTTTGGAAGTAACATAACCACTAACTTGGCTCTTTAAAAAAGCTAACTTTTCAAACAAATCTTCTTTAGATTTAACTTTAACCACATAATTCGAATGAGCGGCTGAAGTTTTTTTAAGAATTAAAGGAAAAGAGTGTTTTCCCAAAAACTCATCTGGATGACCTAGGCTATCTAGACAAATCCCATCAGCACAAGGAACTTGTGCTGATAACCATTTTTGCTTCATTAAATATTTATTACAAAAAGTCCTTGAGGTTGCATAATCAATGCCATCTAAACCAAGATATTGGTTAATCGCTCCAACTATAGTTACATAGTTCTCATGCCTTGTTAAAACAACATCAATTTTTTCGCCCTGATCTATGGCATTTCTCAATTGCTTCCAATTGTAAATATCTTCAACCACTAGGACTTGGTTAAAAAGTTTTTCATATTCATTTTTGTACTTATCACGATTAATTAGTAAACTAATTTTAGCGCCAGTTTTTAAAGCTGATTCTAAATAAATTTTCTTTCCACCAAAGCCAATCATGAGAAAATGAAGTTGCATATTTTTATCTTTTTATGATTTCAAAGAAGGTATTTTAGTACAATATGTCTGTTACGCAATATGTCAAATTTTTTTGATTTCTAGGGGAATCTCTTCTTCTTTTTTCTCGAGGGAAAACAATTGGCTGGCTGAGATCAGGCCATCTTTTTCTAAAGCATAGTTTTTAGCAAAAGCAGAGATGAAAACTTTGTCAAAAGAATGCTTAATAACTTTAGATTTTGAAAATTCAAAAGGCATAACTAATGATTGAGCTTTTTTACTACTTTCTTCAAATAACGACATAATCAGGTTGTTGGAAAATTGATTACCACTAGATAATTTTACTAATAAATTTAAAGATTTTTGCTTTTTAAGTAAGTAGAACAATTTATAAATAAGGATAAACAAATAGACTAATAAAATTGCACTATTAAACATACTTTGATAACGCAAAGCAAAAAGCAAAGCAAATAATAAAGAAATAATCAAAAACCAAAACGGATAATCTAATAAATACAAAACAAAAATACGCAATCTCTCAAAAAATGGCAACTTTTCTTGACCGGTAGCCCGCAAGGTAGGAATTAAGATCGGCTGACCATGATAATTCTCATCATCAAACATTTGATTTTGATAGAACTGCCAAAAATCTAGTTGATTTGGCTTCTCATCGCCAATTGGATAATAGAAGTTACCATCTTTGACCTGCAATCTCCAAGAGCTACTGATTGGAAAATTTAAATCGTTGAAATTACCCTGCAAATTGGTAATAGTAAAATCAAGCAACTGCTCATTTTGATCAAACAACTCCACTTTCACTAGGGGACTGGCTAAAGTTTCCTTATATTCAAAAACCAAATGCTTATTAGCTTTAAATATAAACGGGAAAAGGAGCATTGAAACTTTTTTTAACAAGGAAATAGAAATATCTTTCATAAACTTACTTAGTAAAAGCAAAAAGGCTGAGAAATAAAATAAAAGCAAAAATAAAGAAGTGAGAAATAAGGATAAGTTTAACCAAGTTTTCGACTTTAAAAAAGTTCTTAGATAATCTCCAGTTGTCTCTGGCAAAAGTTCTATCAATTCGTCCCCAACTTCATGGATAATTTCTTTTGGCGGAACAATTGGAATAATTCCAGTCGGTGCTGGTGATTGGGTTAAAGTCAAAGTTGGGCTAATGCTTGGTTTAGAACTTGGCTCAACACTCGTGCTAACACTAGGGCTTAGCGTTGGAGTTGTAGTTGGAGTTGTCGTTATAGTTGTCGGCGTGGCTGTTGGCCAGTATTGTAGACTGATACGAAAATAAACTTTTTCCAAAACACTAACCTGACCAGCCTGATCAGTAATAATAAAATCAAGCCTAATATCAACATCACGAGGTAAAATTCCCAGTTTTAATTCATAATAACCACTACTATCAATAGTAGTATTAAAAATCTGAGTAGGATCGTCTGGAATAATAATAGTCAACTGAACGTTACTATTAGCTTCGCCACCAGCTATAAGAATTGGCTCATTAGCAGTAGCATCATTTTGAAAAATAAGGATTGGGCTACTTGGTACAGTTCCCACATCTGCGGCTGAAATACTTACAACAGTATCTCCAATTTTTGTAAGTATAAAGCTTGGCGCCTGAGTATCAATTCTAAAGTCCCAGATATCCGATGATGCACTCAGCCCTGCATAATCAACTGCCACTATTTTCCAGGTGGCAGAACCGTCTGAAAGAGCATTTTTTGGAGTTAGAGTGTAAGTCCCATCTATTCCATCATAATCTAACAAATAATGGCTATTATCAGTGTCTACTAAGGGAACATTGCTATAAAAAACATTATTATTTAAATAAAAAACGTAATGTGACAAAGCAAGATTGTCAGTTGATTCATACCATTTAAAAGAAGGAGTGCTGTCACTCAAAATCGCTCCGTCACTAGGTTCTATTAGAATTGGTGCTGAGGGTGCTTCTAAATCTGGTATGTTTGCACTTATATTTATATCTTCAGCTAAAACCACAGATTTGGCAGAAAAAAGCAAAAAAAGAGTCAAAAAAGATAAGAAGAAATTAGTTTTCTTGCTGTGGATTTTTAGGTTCTTCATTATTTGTTTCCAAATCAGTGGTGGAAGCAACTGGATTAATTTCCTTACTAGCTTCTTTACGCTTCTTTACTGAAATGAACAAAATAATGCCTATCAAAATTACAACTAAAGTTAATAAAATTATTTTGACAGGAATCAAATATAAACCAGCGCTTGCCACCATCACGCCACCTTGACTACCATAGGCTGACTCGACAACTGCTTTATAGTAACCAAGACCCCAAACTTTATTCCAAGTTCCAGAAAAACTTCTATTACTTTTTGGGAAAATGTTTTTAGCCTCAAGCTCAATACTTTCAATTTCTTTGCCAAATAAATTATAAATTTTTAAAATTGGCTTCGTATTAATATGGACATCGGACTCATTATTTATATCCAAAGAAAAATCAACTGGACCGTTTTCTAAAAACTTTGGCCAATTAAAACTGGTTATATAAGCTTCTTCATTGATTGGACCTGTTACTATCACATAGAGTAAAGTTCCCACCCTTTGTGAAATGCCAGCTCCAGAATCTACAACTGGATTTGAATTTATTGGGCGATGATAAATCATTGCATAGTGACCACCAGGAAGAGCATCTTTTGGAACTTCAATTAAAACATTCACTATCGCAACTTCTTCATTGGCTAAGGTATGTTCTGCTGGAGCCAAAGTTAACCAAGTAGCTAGACTCCAACGCAAATCTGCTTCTTCTGCACTAATTACTATGGGAGTAGAACCATCTTCAGCCACTACAAAATCGGCAGCTTGACTTTCTAACACAACTTGGTCAGTAGAACCATTACGCACTTTGATTTGAACTTGTTTTTTCTCTCCAGGAGCAAGACTAATGCTGAAATCGTCCCCTAACCGAACTGGTGTTGCTGTTAAAGACATTGAAGAAGAAGCTTGGGCTTGATTGAAGAAGGAAAAAAGAAAAAATAAACTTAAAATAAGAGTATTAATTATTGAAGATGGGCAGATCTTTTTCATATTTTTGTTTTTAATTTAAAAAGTAGCAGAGGCCGTATAAACAAGATAATTTTCATAACCTCCAGCTGCATTAGTAGCAGCAGGAGTAATACGATAACAAACATCGACTATGTCGCTAGATGCTACAGTTGCTTTATTAAAAATGGTTTGTGCCACTTCAGAATCTGCCAAATCAGCAAATTGCTTAGCTGAAAAAGTTCTACTAGATTCATTATAAGTAAAAACCAAAGTCGGAGTACCTGCAGCCGCAACTAAACTATAACCAAAACCAGGATCTCCAGAGGCATCTGTCCAATCAGCTGAGGCAGTGTGAGAAGCTCCAGTAACACTAGCGTCACTTATACAACTAATGCTCGCTGAACCATCTCCAGCACAAGCAGCGGCATCGCGACCAAGCTGATCATTTTCAGCAGCAGTAACCGAATAGCCTCCAATGGCATTAGTCGTGACAGTCAATCTTTGGGCAGCATCTGTAAAAGAAGCAACGGTTAGATCACCGAAAGGAACAGTTAGGGCAGTGGTAGTTACATCAGTACTAATTCCGCAAGCAGAGCTGCCAGAATTTAAACCAGCAATTGTAAAAGTTAGCTGTGGAGCAATGGTGGCAGAAACCTTGACTGCATCAATTACGCCAATTTTAGTAACAGTTTGATCAATTACGGAATCAGCCGAATCTCTCTGCTGGATAATCACCGAGTAAGTATCTGCTTGACCAAGCACGTGATCAGTAGAACCTGATTTTGGAGCTGGATTAATCAAGTCAGAAATAATAAAAGCCTCTTCAGTTGTCCCATCAAAAGGAGTTCCAACAGCACCCAAGCCATCATAAGCACAAATAAAAGAGTGATAGTTTATTCCATCGAGTGTTACTGGAACAGCCTCGGCATTATTTGAAGTAGCAGTGAAAGTACCATAACTAGCAGTAACTGGACAAGCAATCGAAGCCGGAGTTCCATCAGTATTACCAAACTCAAAACCGCCTTCATCTGGATAACCATCGTGAGAAGTACTAGTGGCTGAAACTGCAGGAACTAAGATTCGAAAAGAGCCAGCATTTAAGGCACTGATGGTAGTTAAGCGCACTGTTAGAGTAGCGGATTGAGAAGCATAGACGCCAAAATCATCTGTTATATCACTTGCATCTAAACCAGCAGTTAAATTAAAAGTATTGTCGCTAGCGTCATCAACAGTTGTCGCTACAGTATATTCAGAATCATTAATCAAAACAGTGTCGCGATTTTGTAGTTGTAAAACTGATTCGGATGGATAATTGGTAACATCAATAGTTACCAAAGAGGAACCGGTTATCTGAGCTCCTTCCAAAGCACCTTTAAAAGAAAGCCTTGCATTACTAAGGGTGGCTGAAGTACTAGTAAATTCTCCAGAGAAAACTACAAACTTTTTAGCTACAAAAAAGACAAGAAAAACTGATGACAGTAAAAACAAACACTTCTTAATATTTAAGTTCATAGTTCGTATTGTTTTGATTTAAATTTTACTATTTTAATATAAACCACTTTAATTATTCAAGTCAACAGGTTTTTTAAAAGATTTAACAAGCAAATTAAAAGTCCAATATATGAGCGGTAATAAAATAGCGATTAATAAAACAGAAAAAGGTAAGACAATCACTCTTTTTTGTAAAATATCATCACCAACTTTTAGTTCTAAATCATAAGCTCCAATAAGGAAACTTTTTTTATAAAATTGTTTTGTTTTTAATTTTTCATTAATAAATTTTACCTTCTTTGCTTCGTAGTCTTCGCCAGCTGCTATCTTAATATCTTTGCTTTCCTCCATTTTTGCTAAAGTTTCAAGATCTTCCTCTGACATTGCCCTTATTAATCTTTTTCCTCCAGCTAAAACCATATCTGGATAAAGCTCATATATCTCTACATTCTGGTCTGGCCAATGACTAATTTTAATATGCCCATCGACTGGAGTAGCATTAATTCCTATATTTTTAACTAAAGCCGAAAAATTGAAACCAATGAAACTATCAGCCATTTTTGGCAAAAAGAATTGTTCAATAGTCAACTCTCCGCGATTTTGATCATCAACACTAACTAACAAAATCACATTACTAACTACAACTGCAGAAAGAGAAGTGTCTTTACTAGAATCATTAGTGTAAAGAAGCTGCTTAGCTTGAAAAAGAATAGATAAGTAATGTTCCTTATATTCAGCATCAGAGGGTAGAGCAATTACAAAATTAAGAGTTTGTTCTTCACCTGGCTTAATAATAAAGCTCTTACTCCATTTATTTTCATCACCATCAAGATTGAGATACTTAAAATCACTTTTCTGCTCCAAAATTACTTGACCCGCCTGATCGTCGCTATGAAAATTAACCAAAGCGGGAGTAATTTCTAAAGTATAGAGTCCATCATTTTTTAATTTAATTTGATGATTAACACCAGCTCCTGGTTTAACCGACAAATACGTAGTAGGAGGAAAAACTTTTAAATCCAAAGCTGAAGCAGCTTTGATAAGATTGGGATTGATGGCTAAAAAAAATAATGCAAAAAAGCAATAACGCATGTAAACAGTGACTTGATTTAAAAATTTTAAAAACATATTAACTTAATCTAATACCCTGGTACCGCTACAAAAACTATACTGGTCTGATAATTGCCAGCTGTTTGATTGCCAGGCATTGAAGCCTTGTAACTAACAGTGGCAGTGCGATCCAAGGCAACATTACTCGAACCCATAATCTGTTGCATCGCTTCGCTCGCTTCATTATCAGCAAACTGACGAAAATAATTAGTGTTTACAAAATCACTAGATACATCGTCACCGCTTACATTAAAACCAAAACCAGCCTGAGCTGGATCAGTCCAAGACGTAGCAATTGTTTCATCACAATCATTTGCATCACAAGTTGTGTCAATAATAGTATCCGAACCAGCAACCATTCTTAAAGGATGGTTTTCAAAAGCATAAACACCGTAGCCACCTGCGCCATTAGTAGTGATGTTAATGGTATGAGAATCAGTTTTAAAACTACCTGTATAAAGCTCTCCCAATTCGATGCTTAACTTGGAAATACTAAAAGTAAAATAATCTATTTGATAAATATATTGAAAACCACTACCAATAAAAAAGTCGCTACTACCATATTGTCCATAGGGTCCAACTGCTAGACCACCCATAGTATCAGATAAGATATAAGTATCTCCAGATCTTTTTCCAGAAGCCATATTAAAATTACCAAACTGAATTTTGTAAGAGTCAGACTCCATGTTATCAGCAAAAACCTGGCTTTTTTGTCCGGCAAAAAAATAAAACAGAATAAAAAATAAGAAAACTGGTTGAAAAAGTTTAGCTTTCATCATTTTTTTGAGCTGAGAGCTCAATTTCTACCTCTTCTATTAAAGCCTCCATTTTTTCATCATTCAGCTTGTTTTTTTCAGCAATTTGTTTTGTTAGCAAATTCAAATCTCTTTTAAGCACCTTAACTTCCGATTCTATTGTTGACTTATTTTTTTCAGGAAAGCTGAGAAGAAATTCCAACATTGGCAAACGTCTATCTAGGAGAGAAGAAACGAATTCAGCAACTGCTCGATCGTCACTCTGAGCCCTATTTAGCTCTCTCGCTTCAGCGTCAACTAATAAAGAACTGTGGTAAGCCTTCTCATATTGATCCTTAGCAAAAAGATAAAAAATCATCACCACTGGCAAAGCCAATAAATTAGATAGCTCTGAAACTGACAAAACAAAATTACTACTTGTGGCAATACTCAGGCTGAAATGAAAAACCATGATTTCTAAAGCCATTAAAATTGCGACTTTATTAAGAGTCGCTAAAGCAATAAAAAACAATTCAATAAAAGTCAAAGCAAAAAATGGAGAAGAGAGCGAACCGCTGGCTCCTATTAATAGTAAAAAAGCAAAATTAATTAAAGCTAAATTAGCTGAAGAATTTTCAGGTAAAATCAAATAAACACGCCCTCTTTGTTTTTTTTGCAAAATCAGATATATAGCGGTAATTAAGGCAAAAACTTGTAGTGAATAATGTCTCAAAAAAGGCACTTGTAAGTACAAATAAGCACCAAGAACACTCATCGTTAACAAAATAGCATGTTTAATGGCAGACATATTAAAAAGTATAAAGTAAATAAGCCATATTGACTATTGTCTTTTAGTAAACTTGCCCTTAAAATAACTCCCACTTAACAGTTTTGTTCTCAGTAGGGATAAAATTCCTCAGCGTTTAAGAGATTAAGGAAAGCTAATGAAAGTTTTCTTTCCTTTTTTTTGCCTTTTGCGCTTAGCTTAGTTGAGTAAAAGATCTTTAAAAAGTAAACAGCCAAATAATTGGAAATAAATATAGTGATAGAAAGTGTGCAAGGATTTTTCTCCAAAAGAGAAAGATCCGTCAATTTTTTAAGTAAATCAAATTAGTTTTTATAGAGCTAATCAAACTTTTTTAAGAGTTTGATCCTGGCTCAGGATGAATGCTGGCGGTGTGCCTTAAGCATGCAAGTCGAACGGTAAATTCCCTTCGGGGAATACGAGTGGCAGACGGGTGAGTAATACGTAGGAACTTACCTTCAAGTGGGGAATAGCTCATCGAAAGATGGGGTAATGCCGCATATGGTCGCAAGATCAAAGTCGCAAGACGCTTGAAGAGAGGCCTGCGCCCTATCAGGTAGTTGGTGAGGTAATGGCTCACCAAGCCAATGACGGGTAGCCGATGTGAGAGCATGATCGGCCACAAGGTAACTGAGATACGGTGCCTACACCTACGGGTGGCAGCAACTGGGAATATTGCGCAATGGACGAAAGTCTGACGCAGCGACACCGCGTGTGGGAAGAAGCTTTTCGGAGTGTAAACCACTGTGGCAGGGGAACAATTTTGAGCGTACCCTGCTAGAAAGCACCTGCTAACTACGTGCCAGAAGCCTCGGTAATACGTAGGGTGCAAGCATTATCCGGATTTACTGGGCGTAAAGCGTCCGTCGGCGGTCTATAAAGTTTCATCTTTAATACTGGGGCTCAACCCCAGATACAGGATGGAAAACTAGTAGACTAGAGTTTACTATGGGGAGCTGGAATTCTCGGTGGAGGGGTGAAATCCGTAGATATCGAGAGGAACACCATTCGCGAAGGCGAGCTCCTGAGGTATAACTGACGCTCAGGGACGAAAGCTTGGGTAGCAAAAGGGATTAGAGACCCCTGTAGTCCAAGCCGTAAACATTCCTTGCTAATTGCTTGGTCCTTTATGGATTGAGTGATGTAAGCTAACGCGTTAAGCAAGGCGCCTGGGGATTACGATCGCAAGATTAAAACTCAAAGGAATTGACGGGGGAGCGCACAACCGGTGGAGCATGTGGTTTAATTCGATACAAAGCGAAAAACCTTACCTGGGTTTGACATGTACCTGCACGGCTTAGGAAACTAGGCCTTCTTCGAGAGTGGTACACAGGTGTTGCATGGCTGTCGTCAGCTCGTGTCGTGAGGCGTCCACTTAAGTGTGGTAACGAGCGCAACCCTTATCTCGTGTTACAAGTGTCACGAGAGACTGCCCTGCTTTTTGCAGGGAGGAAGGAGAGGATGACGTCAAGTCAGCACGACCCTTACATCCAGGGCTACACACATCCTACAATGGAGCCGACAACGGGAAGCAAGATCGCAAGATGGAGCTAATCCTTAAACGGCCCCTCAGTTCAGATTGCGGGCTGCAATTCGCCCGCATGAAGTCGGAATCGGTAGTAATCGCAAATCAGCAGGTTGCGGTGAATACGTTCTCGCTCCTTGTACACACTGCCCGTCAAACCAGCAAAGTTAGCAACACCCGAAGCGGATGACCATAACTCGCAAGAGAGTGGCTCTTCTACGGTGAGGTTAGCGATGAGGGTTAAGTCGTAACAAGGTATCGCTACTGGAAGGTGGCGATGGATCACCTCCTTTCTAAGGAGAATGGGTAGGGGTTTTTTCACGACCTCCTTCTCCCATCTAGGGTGACCTAGATGAAACAACAACAAAATCCTATGACCAAGTGTCTAGGTCTCACTTTCTGTCACTGTATTTGTATCTAAATTGGCTTTTTACTTTTGCTTTTGATGAACCGCTTTTTATGGCGGTTTTTTTGTGCCAATTTCACAAATTTAGATCGATAGGTTACAATCGGATTAAATTTAGTTAAAAGAAAGAAATTATGACAGAACAAAAGTATAGAGATCACAGTCAAGAAACTATGAGAAAAGGAATTCCTCCCGATCCAGAAATAATGAAAAGATTTGAACAAAATAGAACAGAAGTTGTTAGAGCATTCAAAAATCCCGACCTATCTTACAAAGAAGCAATGGCTTTAGCGATTGATTTACTTGGAGAAGAAGAAGCAAGAGCAATAGGAGAGGGGCTGACTAAAGAAAATTAAGGAAAAACATGACTACCTATCGTGAGGAAGAAAATAACAAATTGATAAGCGATTTTCAAGAATTAAGAAAAGAGCACGATAGTAAAATGGAAAAAGCCAGAGACATACTAAAGCAAGACCTTCCTCCATTTTTAGCATTAGCAAAGGCATCTAGAATTATTGGCAGAAAAGAGGCCAAAAAATTGCAGGAAATTATTTCTAAAAAGTAGTCTAAAAATAATTATTTCTGTTTTTAATAAATATATCGAAATGTATCAAAATATATACTGATATATCAATTCTTCTGCCTGAGAGAGCAAATTGGCAGAGTCATCTAATGATTGCTAATTAGCCGATGTAGTGCTAAAATTTTTAAACAAGATAATTATTCAAATCCTTGAGGGAAAATTTGATGGTAAAAAATCCATCATGTGTTAAAATATAACTCTGTTTAAATGGGTGTGTAGCTCAGATGGTTAGAGCGCAGTCCTGATAAGACTGAGGTCCTTGGTTCGATTCCAAGCACACCCACTATAGAGCGAGAATGGCGCCTGTCTAGTACTCTAAAAGTACTCTATCTTTCCTCAAAGGTGCTTGAAATATGTTGAAACAAAAATCTCTACCAGCCAGCCAACTTACCCTACCAGTGATTCCTATTCGTGAAGGCGTTTTATTTCCATCAACTGAATCAGTTTTAACTTTTGGTAGAAAATTATCACTGCAAGCTATTAAACAGGGAGAAGGAAACGGCAAATACGTTGTTTTGTTAACTCAAAAAAAAGCCAGCTTAGAAAAACCTAAGAGTTCAGACTTATATCAAATTGGTACTTTAGGCATTGTTGAAAAAACATTAACCACTGGCGACAGCGTCAGTGCTCTTGTGAGAGGCGTTGGTCGTGTCAGAGTCCAAAATTTTATCCAAGATCGTCCTTTTATCATTGCTAGCGTTGAAAAACTTTATGATTTGTTTGAAAGAGATGAAGAGCTAACAGCTCTTAATAATCAGCTTCAAAAACTTTTTAAAAAAACTGTCCAAATGGGCAAACAAATTGAATTCTTAAACTTCATTAAGTTGTTGAGTGGTGTCAACGAAGGGGAAATGGCTGACCAAATTGCCAGCACCCTTAGTTTGTCCACCAAAGAAAAACAAGAAATTTTAGAAATTTCTGAGGTTAAAAGTAGAATTAAAAAAATTATTTTTCATTTATCCAAAGAAGTTAAAGTTTTGGAAATTGAAAAAGACGTCTCCAAAAAAACTCAAGCTAAATTTGACCAGCACATGCGCGAAAGCATTTTGCGCGAACGCATGCACACCATTCAAAAAGAATTGGGCGAAATCGATGATGAAGAAGAAATAATCAGTGATTACTCTAAAAAACTTAAGAAAATTAAACTTCCTAAAGAAATAGCAGAGCGCGTTCAAAAAGAAATTAAAAAGCTAGAACAAATGTCGCCTAACAATCCTGAAGGATCTTATATTCGTAGTTGGCTAGACTTAGTTTTGGAATTGCCTTTTGGCAAATTCAAAAATAAGCAAATTGACATTAAAAAAGCATCCGAAATGCTAGACAAAGATCATTATGGCTTAGAAGACGTCAAAGATCGTGTCCTTGAATATATGTCAGTTTTACAGCTTAAACAAAAACAAAAGAGCAAGAAAAGTAAAAATATTCCTACCATTCTATGTTTTGTTGGCCCTCCTGGAGTTGGTAAAACTAGTATTGGTCGTTCTATTGCTAACGCACTTGGTCGCGATTTCACTAAGATTTCTCTAGGTGGAGTGAAGGATGAGGCAGAAATTCGTGGTCACAGACGTACCTATGTTGGCGCTATGCCAGGTAGAATCATCAAAGCTATTTCCAACGCCAAAAGCATTAATCCTGTTTTTATGCTTGATGAAGTCGATAAACTTGGTAACGATTTTCGTGGTGATCCTAGCTCAGCTCTCTTGGAAGTACTTGATCCAGAACAAAATCACACCTTTGAAGATCACTATTTAGATTTTCCTTTTGACCTTTCTAATGTTCTTTTCATTGCCACTGCTAATACTCTCGATACTATTCCCGCTGCTTTGCGAGATCGCTTGGAGATTATCCAATATTCTGGCTATACAGCTGAAGAAAAGTTCCAGATTGCTAAGCGTTATTTATTAGCAAAAGCTATTTCTGCCAATGCTCTGAAAAAAACAGAAGTCAAAATTGGCGATAAAATTTTGGAAAGAATCATTAAAAGTTATGTTAAAGAGGCTGGCGTTAGAGATTTGGAAAGACAAATCAATAAAATCATGCGCAAGATTGCTAGAGAATTGCTGGAAGGCCAAGAAAAGAAAATCGCTGTTGATCAAAAAAAACTTAAAAAGTATCTAGGTCCAGAAATTTTTGATGAAAGTTTAGCAGAAAAAGATAGCCAAATTGGTTTAGCAACTGGTCTGGCTTGGACAAGCGTCGGTGGGGATGTTTTATTTATCGAAGTAGCTCTTTCTCCTGGTAAAGGACTGATTAAGTTGACCGGCAAACTGGGTGACGTGATGAAAGAATCTGCTCAAGCTGCTTTAACCTATGTAAGCTCTCACCATCAAGAACTGGGTATAAAAATCGAAACAATCAATAAATCAAATGTTCACATCCATGTTCCAGAAGGAGCAGTGCCAAAAGATGGTCCTTCTGCAGGTGTCACAATCGTCACAGCTTTAGTATCTGCTTTTAGCAAAAAAGCAGTTCGCAAAGATGTGGCCATGACTGGAGAAGTAACTTTGCGCGGACGAGTTTTACGCATTGGCGGACTTAAAGAAAAAGCCATCGCCGCCTATAACGCTGGTAGTAAAATTATCATTATTCCTAAAGAAAATGAGCGCGATCTTGAAAAGATTCTCCCACTTCTTAAAGGAAAAGTTACTTTTAAACCAGTTAGCGATGTTGCCGAAGTCTTAGAAATCGCCCTACAAAAATAGCTGTTATACTTGTCTTAGATCTATGTTGAAAAAGCTTTTACTTTTATTAGCTTCTTTAGTTGTTTTTGTTGTTGCTTTGATTGTTGTTCTCGTTGATCCATTTCACAAAAATTCTAGAGCAGGATTGCAAATTGAATATCCAAACGGAAGCGCATCTGTTTTTCTTGATGAGAGTTATTTGGGTAAAGCACCACTTACAGAGGAAAAATTACAGAGTGGAGAACATATTATTAAAATTACTCCCGACGATGAGCAATTAAGCAATTTAAATCTGCCAATTTTTCTAGAAAAAGGCACCTTAACTATAATTGTCTATAATCCCGGAGATAATCCTCGCAATAGTTCCAGTACAGTTTTTGAATTACGCAAGAGAAATGATAAGAGTTCAGCAGTCAGTTTTGAAACCTATCCAGAAAATGCTTTTATTTCTTTTGATAATCAAGAAGTAACTTTTTCTCCTCTAACAATTGAGGCAGTTGAGCCTGGAGAGCATCATTTCATTGTTAATTTGCCATCATATGAGGCTCAGGATCATAGTTTTCTAGTTCTTGAGGGCTATGAAACCAAAGTCACTATTAATTTAGCCAAAAATCTTAAGATAATAGAAGAAGAAACCAAAACTAACGAAGCAACTACTAGCGTTATTCAAGAAAAACTTGATCAAAATAATGAGGCAAGTGCTTCTGCAAATGAGGCAAGTGCTTCTACAAATATCGAAAATATCGTAGAATAAAATCACATATGAATCAAAAAACAAACGGTGGAAACTTATTCTTTGCTTTTATTTTAGTGGTTGGTTTAATTGCCATTACTAGATTTACCAACCTTAAACCACACTGGGGCAGTCTAGAAATGGGAGCTACTTCTACTATTACAGTTAGTGGTTTAGCCAAAAAAGAACAAAACAATCAAATTGCTAATTTCACAGCAGGCATGGATAGCATTGAGACGAGCAAGGAAGAAGCTCTTAATAAAGTTAATGAGGCTATGAATCAATTAATTGCCAAAGTTAAAAACTTCGGCATTAAAGAAGAAGACATTCAAACTCAAACTGCCAGTGTTTATCAGGAAACTGAATATGTAGACTCAAATACCTCTGGAGTCACAAATATGATGTATCCAGAGAGAGGCGATGCACAAAAAGGTGATTGGCGAGCTAATAATTCCGTCAGTATTAAGTTGCGTGAAGTAGATAGAGCCGAAGCTTTATTGGCTATTTTAAACGAGAGTGGTGCAAACTATGTTTATGGTCCAGATTTTAGCATTGAAGATGTAGATTCAGCCAGTGATGAATTACTCGCTGACGCCGTAAATAATGCTAGAGAAAAAGCCGAAAAAATTGCCGCTGCTAATAATCAAAAAGTCGGTAAAATTATTGCGCTCACTGAAGGTGGCGTTAGCCCAATCTATTCAGCTTATAAATTAATGGCTCCAATGACAGGTGCTGGAAACGAAACAGCTATTGATGCTAATTTAGAACCTGGTTCTAGCACCACTAGCAAGACAGTTACTGTCACCTTCGAGCTTAATTAATTGTTTTAGTTAGAAAAGTTTAATTAAATAGTGATTTCCTCTGGAAATCACTATTTCTCCTAAAGAAAGCAGTTCTTGGATTTTAATTTTAGGATAAGCCTCTAATTCTTTTGTGCCGACAAATATGTACTTGATTTGATATTTTTCTAAATAAGATTTAGTTTTTTCACTGCTTGGATGATTATAGATTTCTTCTACTTCAGCCGTGCGCACTGCTGGTTTATCCCAACCAGCTCTCCACAACCATTCATGGACTCGCCAACCCAAGATGGTTGGCATACCAGAAAAAGCAGAAATTCTAGCAAATTCACTGTAAGATTCGCCGACTGCCTCAACAATATTGACTTGTTTTTCCTCATTTTCTTTTAAGTAATTCATCAGAATAAAATCTTCTGGATATTTACGCTCAAACCAAGCCAGACCATTTAAACCCTGATAATTTCTTAGACCACCATAATAGCTTCTGTAGGCTGAGTAAGGATAAACTAGAGTGGAGAAAAAGAGAAAAACTACAATTGGTAAATAAAGAAAAAAGAATCGACGTAGTCTAACTTTGAACAAGAAAAGCTTCTTTTTTTTGTGCGAGAAAAATTGTCTTAAATCAATAGATCGCCAAGCAAAGAAATCATGATCTTTTTTTGGTTCAAAAAAGATATAACTAAAAAATAAACTAAGTATTACTCCAAGTAGCATGAAGCCCTGAAAAACCAGCTTGAACATTGTATTGGCTCTAGGATAAGTGTGATAAATATCTTCAAAGTAAAAGAGTTCTGGAAAAATTATTAAAAATAAAACTAAAATAAAAAGCGCCAAAATTAAAATTAGTATTGGCTTCTTATCTAAAAAAAATGAGCGAATCATAATTAGAAACAAAAGCGCCCAAAATAAATGTGGACCATATAAAACTAATAATTGCCAAAAAGCTGTATGCTCTCTAGCAATTAATAAATTCCCGGCGATAGCAGTAAAATTCAAAAACCAAAAAGTAGAAATAACGGCTGTAGCAGTAAAAATAATTGATGCAGACAAAAAAAGTGGCAAGAAAAAAGATTTATCTTTGATTAATAAAATAAAAGAAATAATCACGAGCAAAAGCCCATAAATCATAATGTCCCAAGTATTTGTCATCACTAAAACTCCAAATAGAATTCCTATCAAAATGGTGGGTAATTTAGGAAGAACTTTTTTAAGCAAAAGTTCTTTTAGCCAAACAAAAATTGTCAAAAGCATTAATAAAGAAATCGGCAAAGATAAAACGTGAGCGTGAAGATCACAGACTACGAAACTATAGGCAGGAAATTCATGGATGGTTCTCTCTATAAACCTCGTTGCGTCTGGGTACCAATAGGTATCAAAACTATTCCCACTTAAAAAATACCAAAGAGTGTGACCGTTCGCTCCTAAAGCCACTAAAAAAACAGCAAAAAAGCCAGCAGCCACAGCAGCTTTGAGGCCAACTTTATCTTCACTTAAATTAGCGCGCAGATTGAAGGCTAAAGAAAAAAGCTCCAGACAAAAAAGACCAAAAATAGTGATCAATAGTAAATTATATCCATAAGTTAGATCAACCTGCCAAAGATGAATCAGGATCGCATTATAAAATTGCCCAAAACTATAATAGTTGATACTTTGATTGGCAAACCAAATATCTCCAACAGGCAAAGTTGGTGATTTTAGATAAGCCTGGATGAAACCGGCGTCCATAAATTTTTCCAAACCTAAGGTTTCTGGCTGAAAACTTCGAGTAATAAACAAAAAAACCATAGCAGCCAGCAGAACAATTTCTTCAATTAAAATTATTTTGCCAAATTTTGTAATAAAATCTTTCAGAAAATTTTTCTTAAACCAGAAAAAACGCCAAGAAAAATATGAAGACACAGCAATCAATATGAAAAATAAAGAGCTAACTCCTAAATCAGTATTAATTGGAATTTTTAAAAAAGCTAAATTCCAAACCAGTAGAGATAGAAGCAAGATGGAAAAAATTCTCCCAAATCCCCAAGCAGAGTCCCTCAAGTAAACAAACTTGTTAGATAAATGGAAAATAAGTGGCAAAGCAATAATCTGCAATAAAAACAAAACAAAATATGTCCAAAGTAAAAGTAAAAGATCATGAGCCAGCATGGGCTCTACTATAACAAAAAGCTCTTGATTTTTGAAACAATTGCTTTGAAAGAAAAGAATTTATAAGGATAATCAATAGCGCGATCAAGCAAATTACTCAACCACCAGATCTGGACTTTTTTCTGATTATTGGCTAAATAAGAAGCTACATCCCAATTGTCCTCAACAAAATAATCAAGCTCTAGTTTTTCGATCATTCTCTTTTTGAAAAAATGAGGTTGTTCATCTTGGTCATTAAAGTAGATTGCTTTGAAAATATTGTTACGATTAAAAACCTTTTGCCATCTAACCGTATCACTCTTGAGACAAGAGAAACGTGCGCTGACTATGTAGATTTCTAATTTATTATCTAAATCTAAAACTAATTTTTCGAAATCAGAAAAACCACCAGCTAATTTAAAGCTACTCTTGTGTACCAATAACCACAAAAACTCCTCCAAATTAGAACTGGGGTGATAAAATTCTAATTCCTTGCGTGGAAAAAGATGAGCTTTTTTACTGCGAGAAATCAAGCTACGAAAAAAACGACTGGGGTTATAAAGAATCACTCCGTCGAGGTCAAAACCAATTTTTATTTTTTTCTTTGTCATATCCTTATGAAGCAGAAGTCTCCATTCTAACATGTCTAACGAGTTTTCTGGCACTAGAGACAGCATGATTGATGCCTCGATCAAACGGGTAAACATGTTGCATAGAAACCCAATATAAATTTTTTATGCTCGTATTAAATTTTGGTAAATATTGACTCTGGTTAATAAAACTAATTGGTTGAGCAAAAGGCGCCTTAAAAACCTTTGCCTCGATTAAATTCTGGTCAAAATCTGGATCAAGTTTTTTTAAATAAGGCCTGTAGTCAGCAAGCAATTGCTCAGTGGATTTTTGATATTCTATGTCACTTGCTTCCAAATAACGACCCAAATAAACCAAACTCTCATCATTGTAATGTTTATTTGAAACAAGATTGTCATGTTCCACCATAGCTACAAAAGGCCAATTTTTTTCATTAATGTTCAACCAATATGTACCATCTTGTAAGATTTTCTTTTTCAAACGAAGTAGCATGGTCATTGCTCCTAAGCCAAGCATTTTATCTTGTTTCAATTCTGGAAGGTCGATTAGTTTACTAAAAATAGGGGAGGATAAAGTAGAAATAACCAAATCATATTCTTTACTAAATTTTTTCCCAGCTCCATCTATTAATGACAGGATAAATTTATCTTCTATTTTGTTAATTTTTTCTACTTTATGAAAAAAATTAAATTTAACTCCCATTTTTTCTAGCTTACCAACAATCAAATCTGCCAAATTTCTAAAACCACCTTCAAAGTATCCTAAGGCAGCAGTGCGCGGATTAACTCTTGCCCAAAACCAAGAAAGATTAATTTGGTCTTTAAAACGACCAAATTTAGAAACAAAGAGAGGCTCCCAAATTACTTTCCAAGATTCTTTGCCCATGGTCAAAATTAAAAACTGACTGGCTTTAAATTTTTCTAATATCACCCCATTCGGTAGGATTTTCAAAAAAGCTAAAACAGCACCAGTTCTTAATCTAGAAAGAAAAGAGATTTCTTTGAATTTAAGTAAAGTCCAAGGGGTATCGATTTGCCAAATTTTACCATTATAGAGAGTTGAACTCTTGGCTTTTTTGTAGACCAATTGCTCACGAAGTCCAAGTTCAGATAAAAACTGCTTAAATGCTTTATCCGTGTCAAAAACATGATGATAATGCTCTTCCAATGTCCAATCCCAACCTTCTTCTTTGAAACCCGCAGCTAAACCACCTGCAGAATCATTAGGATCAATTATCTCTATAGAATTGTTTTTGTCCTTGCTTAGATCATGGGCTGCTGCCAATGCGCCAAACCCGGCACCAATAATTGCAATTTTCATTTAACCATTATCTCCAATTTGGAACTAAAAAGTAAACAGCATTTGCAAAATTCTTTGGAACTTCCAAAGCCGTCCAGTGTGGATAAAAAATAATAAAGAAAAATAAAGGCCAAAAAAGCACATTAAAGATAATTGCTCTTTTCTTTGCCTTATCTTGAATCTTTTCAAAAAAGTTAAGTAGGAAATAGGATAAAAGAATAATTAAAAAGGGAATTGCTGGTAAATAATGATAAATAAACATTGGCCTTGAAAAAATTATCCATGGCAAAAAACTCAATAAATAGATTAAAAATATCAGAGAAATGCCATTCCTGAGAGCGGAAACATGTTTTTTACTTAAGAGAAAAACTATAGTAATTAGCAAAGCCAAGAATAAATAAAAACTTAGCAAAGGATTCTCCAAAGCATAAATGTTAGCTACTGAAGATATCTGCTCACTACCTTTAAAAAACCAAACAGGTCTCAAATTTAATAACCAACTCAAGGGACCACTGCTATATAAATGAACATTTGGATTGCCCAAATGAGATAAAACAATAGTTTTTTGCAAAATGAGAAAATCAAGAACAGTTCTGCCACCAATAAACATTGGTAAATAGGTCAAAAAATAAATAAAAGCTGGTGTAATAATTAATGAAAAAATCAAAAAAGGTAATTTTTTGAAATTTTTAAGCGATAAAAATTCTCTGGTAAATAAGAGCAAAATTATCCATAAGGCTGTCCACTTGCTTGCCAAAGCAAGAGCTAAAAGACAACCACTCAAAAACAAAAGCTGATATTTTTTTTGGGATAAATAAACAAAATAGGCAAAAACACCCGCCAAAAGAAAGAAAAGCAAGAAAATATCATTCATGGCAATGCGAGATTGGACGAGAAATAAACCATCTAAACTCAAAAAGAAACTGCCTAGTAAAGCTAAATTGCTTGCCGAATCATTTCCCTCACCTTTGAAAAAAAAGTGCCGACCTAAATAACGTAAGAAAAAATAAAATGCAATCAAGGTAAGCATAGAAAAAACAAGCGAAGGCAGGCGCCATGCTAAAGGATTTTTACCTAAGAAATGAATGGAAGCGGCTTGAAAATATTTTGCCAAAGGTGGATGAAGCCAATCAGCAATATTTTGTCCATCATAACTTGGCTGATTATAATCAAAAGGCATTTGAAAATTACCGTCACTCAGCATCATCGCCGCTGGCACATGATAGAACTCATCAAAATACATTTGGCTAGGATAATTAAGACGAAACAAACGAGCAAATAAAGCAAAAAGCAAAATTAAGCTAAGAACCACTATTTCTTTTAGGGTCATTGTATCTCAAACTATATGCTAAAAATGAGTTTTTGACAAGCTAATCTACAAGTAAGCCTTGAGAAGCAGTAAAGAGCAAATCTAAGAAGTCAGCCAGGTCTAATGATGTTCCACCAAGTAAGACGCCGTCACAAACTTTCAAAAAAGAAACGACATTGTCAGCATTGACACTGCCGCCATAAATCAAAGTCTTTGAATCATAATTTACTTGCAATTCTTTTCTAATTGCAAGTAAATTCCCAGCCTCTTCAGCCTGGCCACTGCCGATAGCTGCCACTGGCTCATAAGCCAATAAACATTGGGAGAGCGTTTCGTCTTTCAAAAAACGAGCTTGCTCAGAAAAATAAGCCTTATCTAAACATAAGATTGGCTTAATTTTCCAATTAAGCGCTTCATTAACTTTATCCGCTACTAACTGCGATGTCTCTGCTAAAAATCTCCTGCGCTCACTATGTCCCAAAATTGCATATTCGATATTTAAATCTTGCAAATTAAAAGCTGCCACTTCGCCAGTATAAGATCCGCTACCAAAAGGACTGAGATCTTGAACAGCTAATTTAATAGGCAAATGACGTTTGTCTATAATCTCCTTGGCTAAAGATAAAAATGGATAGGGAGGCGCTAAAATTATTTCCAAAGAATCAAGCGGTCTGCGATTTTCCTCATTGCTTGGAAAATTATTGAGCCAATAAGCTACTTCTGAAAAAGTTTTATTTGATTTCCAATTAGCAATGACGTATTTTTTCATCTGTATAGATATGTTACCATGTCACAATCGTGTTAGAAATTGCCGAACTCCTCAATGATCTCAATCCAGAACAGCGCAAGGCTGTTTTACATAAAGATGGACCAGCGATTGTTTTAGCTGGAGCAGGCAGTGGCAAAACTACGGTTCTTACTACTAGAGTTGCCTATCTAATTAAGGAAAAAAAACTTCCAGCTAGCAGTATTTTTCTGGTAACTTTTACCAATAAGGCCGCTGCGGAGATGCAAAAAAGGGTTTTTGAATCTACTGGTCAAAGACTAGCTTTTTCTGGCACTTTTCACAGCTTAGCCGCTAAAATTTTGCGCATTGAGGCAGGCTATGGAAATTTGGAAAAATTTGGTCTTAATGCCAACTTCACCATCTATGATAGTGACAACCAACTTTCTGTTATTAAAAATATTTATAAAAACAACGGTTTCGATCCGGCCACATTTAAACCACAAGTCGTTAAAGCAAAAATTAGTAGCGCCAAAAATGAACTGATTAGTCCAATAGACTTTAAAGAAACTGCTTCAGACAGTTTGCAAATTTTTACAGCCAAAGTTTATAAAATTTATGAAAAAAGATTACGTGATGAGAACGCAGTCGATTTCGACGATTTACTTTCTATTTGCTATCGACTCTTAATGGAAAACGAAGCTGTTAGAAAAAAATATCAAGAAAAATTTCTGCACGTTTTGGTCGATGAATTCCAGGATACCAATAAAGTCCAATATTTTTTAAGCAAGATTTTAGCAAAAAATCCTCGTTTGCCATCATCTGAAGATAATCTTTTTGCCGTTGGTGACTTCTCTCAGAGTATTTATGCCTGGAGAGGGGCAGACTATCGCAACCTCAAAAGATTGAGTCAAGATTTTAAAAATATTACTGAATATCGTCTCGAAAGAAATTATCGCTCTACACAAAACATTCTTGATGCTGCTACTTCTGTTATTTCTAATAATCTGTCTCATCCTGTTTTAGAATTATGGACCGATCAAACTTCTGAGGAAAAACTAGAAGTGTACGAGACCAGTAGTGGAGAACTAGAGGCTGAAAAAATAGCTTCCATCATCAAAGAAAAATATTCAGACAAACTCAACGAAATTGTTTTACTTTATCGCACTAATGTTCAATCTCGTACTTTTGAAGAAGCTTTTATGCGTCGCAAACTGCCTTACAAAATAGTCGGAGGGACCAAATTCTACGATCGCAGTGAAATCAAAGATTTGCTAGCTTACCTGCGTCTTTGTTTTAATAAGCTCGATAGTCCAAGTCGAATTAGAGCAGAAAAAAATGGCAAGAGACGTTTGGCAAAATTAGATGAGTGGCTATCCAAAACCAATCAAGCAACTATAGAAAATCCCAGTACTTGTCTGCAAGGTATTTTGGAAAACACTCTCTATTTAGATAAATATGACCAAAAAGATTCTGAAGATGCTGATCGTTTAGCCAACATTCAAGAATTATTTAATGTTGCCAGTCGTTTCGATAATACTTTATTACTTTTAGAAAACATTGCCCTTGTTCAAGATGGCTATTTGGCCAATGAAAAGGATTTTGAGCAAAAAGAAAATAATGAAATCACTATGATGAGTCTGCATTCCGCCAAAGGTCTGGAGTTCCCAATTGTTTTTATGGTTGGCATGGAAGAAGGCCTATTACCTCATTCCAGAGCTATTTTTGAAAACAATGAAATAGAAGAAGAACGTCGCCTTTGTTATGTAGGTATCACCAGAGCCAAAGAAAAATTATATTTTAGTTATGCGAGAAGTCGCTTCACTTATGGCTACAGTAGTGATTGTATGCCGAGTAGATTCCTTGCTGAAATTGATCAAAAACTACTAAAAATGAATCGTAGTTTTGATAGTGCCTCTAGCCACCCAGAACGTGAAAAGTATTTTTATAAAAAAACCAAAACCAAGCCAACAAATGAAAAACCAAAGCGGCGACTAGTGATTGATGATGAAAGTTTAGAAGCTTTACTGAATGACGAATTAGATATTAGAGAGTTTTTAAAAAAGTAGCCTTGGCAAAATCTAGATATTTAACCTATAATGACAAGCTAGCCTATGCTGATTAGAGAAATACTTCCACAAGAGAAAGAACTTTTTAACCAAGTTGCTAATCATCCTCTTCAATCCTACGAGTGGGGCGAATTTAGAAAAAAAACTGGAGTCCAAGTCGAGAGACTTGGCTTTTTTGTTGGCGGCAAAATAAATAGCGCCATGCAAGTTACTTTTCATAAAATTCCATTTTTAAATCGTTTTGTCGGCTATTTTCCAAAAGGTTTTACTCCAGACGGAGATCAAGTGGCAGCTTTGCAACAGTTAGCAAAAAAATATAATGCCATTTATATCAAGATGGAACCAAATGTTAAAAAACCAATTGAACAAAGTAGTGAAGAGAATTCAAACATTCAATTTTTGAAAAAATTTCAGGTAGAAGAGGGCAGACCTTTATTTACCAAATACACTTTTGAATTAGATTTAAGCTCCAGCGAAGAAGAATTAATTAACAAGCAAAATAGCAAAACTCGCTATAACGTTAAACTTGCTAGTAAAAAAGGGGTTCGAATTGTCGAAGACAGCACTCAAAGAGGTTTAGAAGATTACCTAAAAATTTTAGAAGAAACAACCAAGAGACAAGGATTTTATGCTCATACACCAGATTATTTTCGTAAGCTTTGGGAGAGTCTAAAAGACAGTGGCATGATGCATATTTTTAAAGCAGTCTATGAAAATAATGTTTTGGTGGTTTGGATTGTTTTTATCTTCAATGATGTTTTATATTATCCATACGGAGCTTCTAGCTCTGTGAATCGTGAAGTCATGGCTAGTAATTTGATGATGTGGGAAGTGATTCGTTTTGGCAAAGCCAAAGGTTGCAAGAGTTTTGACATGTGGGGCTCGCTTGGACCAGACCCAGATCCAAAAAGTCCATGGAATGGTTTTCATCGCTTTAAAAAAGGCTACGGTGGAGAGCTGGTCGAGTTTATAGGCAGTTATGACTTAGTCAACGATTATCCTGTTTATAAACTTTACACCTTGGCGGAGAATTTACGTTGGAAATTTTTGAGAATAAAAAAACAAATTTTAAAATTTAATTAGCGAAAGGGCATATGCAAAAAAGATTTAAAAGAATTCTACTCAAAATTGGCGGAGAATCTTTAATTGGAGATCGGGAGTATGGAATCGACCCGAAAGCTGTTCTTTCTCTCGCTGAGAAAATTAAAGGTATTTATGCCAAAGAAGTAGAAATTGCTATTGTAATTGGCGGAGGAAATATCTTTCGCGGTTTAGCTGCTTCAAAAAATGGAATCGACCGAGCTACTGCTGATTATATGGGTATGCTCGCCACAGTCATGAATGGCTTGGCACTTCAAGATGCTTTGGATAAAGTTGGTGTCCCAGTGAGAGTTCAGTCCGCACTACAAATGCCTGCTGTAGCTGAAAGTTTTATTCGTAACAAAGCCATCCGTCACATGCAAAAAGGCAGAGTTATTATTCTAACTGCTGGCACAGGCATGCCTTACGTTACCACTGATTCAGGTGCTTCCCTGCATGCACTGGAATTACACTGTGATGTCTTAATGAAGGCTACCAAAGTTGATGGCATTTATGATAGCAACCCGACAAATAATCCAAGTGCCAAGCGTTATAAAACAATGAGTTTCAAAGACGCAATTGAAATGGACGAAATTCAAATTATGGACACCTCAGCCTTAGCTATGTGTAAAGAGAACAATATGCCAATTATGGTTTTTAATCTCTTTGATGATGGACAACTAGAGAGAGCCATTGATGGGGAAGACATCGGAACCTACATGGCCAGCGATACTAAAACTGTCCTAGCTTAATCTTTTAGACTTGTTGGAAAAGATGATTTTGTGTCATACTAATTGCATATGAAAACATTTGCTATTAACGGTTTTGGTCGCATTGGTCGCTTGGCTTTTCGCGTTTGGTTTGAAAAAGAAAGCGATAAAATTGCTCTTAAAGTTATTAACACTTCTGGCTCCATGAATATTGGAGATTGGGTACATTTAATTAAACACGACACTGTCTATGGTTCATTCAAAGAAAAAATTACTTTCAAAGAAACTCAAAACATAGACGAAGTTAGCGATGAAAATCCAGAACTTGGCTATATTAAAGTTGGCGAACATAAAATTGTTATGACCGCTCAAAGAGATCCTGCCAAAATTCCTTGGACGAAGTATGAAGTTGATATTGTTCTTGAATCAACTGGTCAATTCAATAAGCCTAAAAAAGCAATTGCTCATATTAACGCTGGAGCTAAAAAAGTTTTACTTTCAGCCCCTACTAAATCAGATAAAGAAAATGAAGTTTCGACTAGCGTTATTTCTGTCAATGAATTTGATAAATCCAAACAAATTTTTTCCAACGCTTCTTGTACCACTAATTGCGTAGCTCCTTTGGTAAAAATTATGAAAGAAAAATTTGGCATTGAAAAAGCCGTTTTGACCACCATTCATTCTTACACCGATGATCAAAATTTGCATGATAATTCACACAAAAAAGACATGCGTAGAGCACGCAATGCTGCTTCTAATATCGTCCCTACCAGCACCGGCGCTGCCAAGTCAACCGCTGAGATTATTCCTTCCATGAAAGGTAAATTTGATGGCTTAGCCATTCGTGTCCCAACTCCCACTGTTTCACTTTCTGATCTAACTTTTCTAACCAAAAAAGATGTCACCATAGAAAAAGTCAATGAAGCTTTCATCGAAGCCAGCAAAAAAGATTATCGCCACATCGTCGCTGTCAGCAACGAGCCCTTAGTTTCAAGCGACTTCATTGGCTGTGAATATTCATCCGTCGTCGATCTTGCCCTCACTCAAGTAATTGATGGCAATTTAGTCAAAGTCATTGCCTGGTACGACAATGAATGGGGCTATACCTGCAGACTGGTTGAGCAACTATCAAAGATTTAAGCTAAGCAAATCTCTAGAGCCTTTCCTGACTAATAAAATTAAATTAGTGAATTTAACATTGAAAATCAAAATAGTTGAGTTGATCATTTGAAGTGAGTAGAGACGAGCTTCTCTGATCAAGGAGACTATTTTGATTTTCAATGTTACAATACACTCCTTATGCCTAAAACCACAAAACCCGTCGATAAAAAGGACGAAAAAACAGTAACTAAAAAATCCTTAATCGCTCCAAACGAATTCGTCACAATTACTTTGAAATGGACAACTCTCGAACCAGTTTATAAAAAAACAGTTAATCGCTTTGCCAAAGACGTTAAAGCCGAAGGTTTTCGCAAGGGCAAAGTTCCTTTTGCTATTGTTGAACAAAAAGTCGGTTTAGATAAAATCATTGATCAGGTTTTAAGAGAATTAATCCCACAGGCCTATGAAGATCAGGTCAAAAAGGACAATAAGAAACCAATCACTACTCCAGAATTTAATCCTATTAGTTTAGAAAAAGGCAAAGATTGGGTTTTGGAAGCACATTTTTCTGGTATCCCAGAGGTTAAATTGGGTGATTATAAGAAAGTCACTAAAAAAGGCAAAGCAGAAGCTGCTAAATTTATTGAAGAACGTAATAAACAAATCAAAAAAGAAGCCGCAGAATGCAAAAAAGAAGAAAAAGATCATGATCATGAGCATTCTCATCAAGAATTAAGTGAAGATGAGAAAAAAGAGATTAATCTCCAACATATTTTCAAGGAATTAGTTGCAGAGTTCTCTCCAGCGATTGGTGAGCTTTTATTAAGACAAGAAACTCAAAACGAATACGAGAGATTAGTTAAGCAACTCAAACAATATAAAATTTCTATAGAAGATTATTTAGCTAAACGCCAAATCAGCATTGATCAATTAAGCCAAGAATTGGCTGGTAGCGTTTTAAGCCGTTTGCAATTAGATTTCATCATGGCTGAGATCAGCAAAGTGGAGAAATTCACTGCTACAGATGAAGATCTTAAGGCTGAATTAAATAAAATTACTGATAAAAAAATGCGCCAAGAATTAGAAAAAAATCAAGATTACTTGAATCAACTGAAGGCTAATTTACTTCAAAGAAAAACTTTAGATCTTTTGCTTACGCTCTAATTTTGCTATAAGAGAGTAATTTATTGACTTGCGAATCATAAGAACCTATAATGCGCAAGTTAATAATATATCTGTATCAAAATGACAACTTTTGGGCAGGGCAACAATCAATCTAAAACAAATTCGCAAAAGACGATCAGTCCTTTTGCTGGTTCTTTACTAGAAAATGAGCAAAAAAACTCAGGCTCTTCGCCTAATCAAAACAGAAGTGAACAAGATTCTAATTCCTTTGCTAATGCTCTGCTAAACAGCTCTGGCAGGATGAATGAAGCAGAAAATCAAGATTTATTACGCAAGCAACAAGAAGAACTCCTCCTCAAACAAAAAAAAGAAGCTTTAAGAAAAAAACTCCACGACAGGGTTAATCCTGTTGATTCTTATGATCTTTTTTCAGCCAAAGAAGAAAAAAGTAAGAAAGAGCTCAATGAAGTTAGAAAAGAATTAGAGCTATTAATTGCCGATATTAAAGATCTTAGTCAAGAAATTGAAGCTGCAGTTTCCCAAGATATAGTTGCTCCAGGTATTGATGGTGGTAGCTACTACACAAACTTTTTTCACCAATTACGCCAATTAATCATGTTGCTGCGTCAAAAAGTTGGTAGCGCCAGTAGTTGGGCTCAACAAATGCAGGGTAAAGGCAAAAAGAAACAGGGTTTAAATTATAAAAAAACCAAAGATGTTCACAGTGGCTTCAATAACGAAAGAAACGCTGGAGCAAATGCGGTAGGATAGTGACTTTTACATAATGGAAGAGTTAAGAGAACACAAATACTTCCTGCCCAAAGAAAAAATTCAAGATAATAACCACAATTGGTTTATTGAGAATGGAGCCCCTTTAATTAACGCTTTTAGACTTACATCAAGTATTGCGAAGTTTCCAGATTTGAGAATGTATCGCCAATTACTTGCATACGAATTATCAACAGCAACTCATCCTGATTATTTCTGGAATGAATACGACGGAGACTTTCCGAAACCAACTGAAGACGACAGAAAAACTATGATTTCTTATTTAAAATTCATAACTTCATTCACCGGTGTTCTGCACTCTAAAGAAATTGAGCAAATTGAAAATGGTAATTTTTATGAATTCATGAAGTTTTTCAAAAAACTTGAGTCGCCAAAACCCCTCGCAAGCAGAGATGAATTAAAACAAAAAATATTAACATGGAGAGAAGAAGGATATAAAATAATTGCTTTTCAGGGCTCATTTGATCCACCAACAGAGACTCATTTGATAAATGCAACAGACGCCCTGTTGCTAGCTCAAGAACAAAAACTAAAATTTAAGATTATCTTTATTCTTGATAACGATGAGCTAATACAAAGAAAGGCTAAACCTGAAGACAAAAGACCAAGAGTTGATGTTGAGAAACGAAGAGAAATTTTAGAATCATTCTGGCAAGTCGCTGGAACTTGCGTCAGCAATGTCCAATCTGCAAACGATTGGTGGGGTTATGTCCTTGAGTATCATGAGTTAGGAATTGACCATGTTTTGATTACAAGAAAACAAAATCAGAAACTAGATGATATCTTAGAAATACAAAAAAGAAACATAGTGGCTAGGGGAGCAAAAAAGAAAGTTTTGTGGTTAGAAGAAATACCAAATGGACTAACATCAACCATGTTGATGGAAAGATATAAAGATTCTCTTATAGAATAACTGTGAGCTTGAGAGAAACTCCACCCTGCGGGTATTAGGCGGGAACTCGTTTTGCATAAAACTCGTTCTCTCCGGCAGAATCTCTAAAATGAGCTTTTCATTCAGCTCAAGTCTCAAAAACAAAAAAATCGCTAAAAAGCGATTTCCTTGTTTTTGTGAGCTTGAGAGAACTCGAATCTCTGACCTCTTCAATGTCAATGAAGCGCTCTAACCAACTGAGCTACAAGCTCGTATCTGTGGACATATTACATGAGATACGTAACAGAGGGCGATTATAGAAAACTTTGCGCTAAATATCAAGAAGTATCCTGATTCAATAATTGCGACAAAAGCCTTCGTAAGTTATAATCCTCTCGTCAAGATTAATTAATAGTATATAATAACGACCTTGCGTGATTAGAAAAAAATATAATAAAAACAGAAGTGAACAAGTCTATGTGAAGGCGAATCATCAGATTCGTTTTCCAAGAGTACGCGTTCTAGGTGAATATGGTGATTCTTTAGGGGAAATGTCCTCTAACGAAGCTTTAGAAAAAGCTTTGGAGCAGGGGAATGATCTCGTTCTGGTTACAGAAAAAGCAGAACCACCAGTTGTTAAAATTATTGAACTTTCAAAATATAAGTATCAGCTCAAGAAAAAAACTGCTGATACCCGCAAGAAATCAAAGACTCAGGAACTAAAAGAGTTGCGTTTCAGCCCTTTCATGGGTGAAGCTGACTGGCAAGTCAGAAATCGCAAAGTGAGAGAGTTTTTGGAAAAAGGCAATAAAGTTAAATTAACTTTAATGTTTAAAGGTCGACAAATTGTACGTAAAGATTTAGGTTATGACGTTTTTGAAAAAATCTTTACTAGCAATGCCGATGTTGGCAAAGTCAGTATGCCAGTCAAGTTGATTGGCAAAAAGTTGCAGGCACAATTAGATCCGATTGGTAAGAAAAAATAAATAGGAACTTATGAAAAAAATCAAAGTCAAAACTAGAAAAGGCGTTTCCCGTCGTTTTCACGTAACTGGTGCGGGCAAAATCATGCGTCGTATCCAAAATCGCCGTCATTTACGCAATAACAAAAGTAAAAAAGCTATTAGAAACTACAGAATTCCAGTCGAAGTAACTGGCAAATTTGCCGTAAAAATCAGGAAAATGCTCGGCTTAGCTTAATTTTCTAGAAAGAATAACCTACTATGTCAAGAACAAAAACAGGCGTTACTCGTCATAAAAGACACAAAAAAGTCCTAAGCCTTACCAAGGGTTTTCGCGGTACAAACAGCAGACTCTACAAACGCGCTAAAGAAGCTTTGTTGCATGCTGGCCAATATGCTTATATCGGTCGCAAATTACGCAAGCGTGACATGCGTCGTTTATGGATCACTCGTATCACTGCAGGCATCAAACAAATCGGCGACAGTCTTAACTACTCTCGCTTTATCAAAGCTTTAAAAACTGCCAAAATTGAATTAAATCGCAAAATGTTAGCCGAGATTGCTGTCAAAGATTTTGACACTTTCAAAGAAATTATTGCCAAAACTCAAAAATAAGCGTATAAATAACTAATCAAATGTTAAATTTTAGTCGTAAGCAAACCAGCATTATTTTCCAAAATTTCTTGATGAAGGAGAATGCGGGGTAGTTTGCGAAAAAAATAGTAAAAATATAAAAACCCCGCATAAAAGCGGGGTTTTTTAGTTTGGAAAGGAGTTGAAAATGTCAGAAATGGCAAGGTCCGATGAAGTCAATATAAGTGAAAAGCTGAAACCAATGGAAAGCTATAAGTTTTCTGGTTCAAAAGCCAGAAGTTTAGGAGAAATCTTAAGAAGATATCCCAAAATGCAGTCCAATTCTCCAGAATTGTACGTCTTATCTTATTTAAATGAACTTGGCGGAGCTAAGATCTAGGGTTATAATCAAAGATCATGAGTCAACAAGATTACATTAAAATTTGCCAAGATTTGCTTTCGCAAGCTAATCAAGAGAATGACACTAAGGCTGAAGATTTGCGTGTCAAATATTTAGGCAAAAATGGCCTATTCAAAAATCTGTCCGCTCTCATCAAAGAAGTCCCAAATGAACAAAAAAAAGCTTTTGGTCAAGAATTAAATAAGACCAAAAGTAAAGTTGAAGAGAAATTAAAGGAACTTGAGCAACAACAAAAAACTACTCAAGCCAAAATTGACCTGACTTTACCTGGCAAAAAAGCCAAAGTTGGTCATCTCCACCCAATTTCTCAAGCTATTGAAGAGATCAGCCAGATTTTTGAAAGAATTGGTTTTAACAGAGTCCGATATCCTGAAGTTGACTTCGATTATTATGTCTTTGAAGCCCTCAACATGCCTAAAAACCACCCCGCTCGTGATGAGTGGGAGACTTTCTTTGTCGATACTCCAGAGCACGAAAAAATGGGCAAGATCGTTCTCACTACTCACACTTCCAACGGACAAGTCCGCGAGATGGAGAGACTCAAATCAAAGCCACCAATTCGCATGATTAACGTTGCTCGCACTTATCGTCGCCAAAGCGACGCCACTCATACACAAATGTTTCATCAATTTGAAGGTTTAGTTGTCGATAAGGGTATTAATATCCAACATCTCAAAGGAACCTTAGACTATTTCGCAGAAAGCTTTTATGGACCAGGCACCAAGAGTCGTATTAGACCTTTTCACTTTAAATTTACCGAACCATCCTTTGAAGTCGATTTTAGTTGCCACATTTGCGGTGGCACTGGCAAAAACTGCCGTTTCTGCAAATCAGGTTGGCACGAAGTTGGTGGTGCAGGCATGGTTCACCCCAATGTTCTGAGAGCTGGCGGTATCGATCCAGATGTTTACACCGGTTTTGCTTTTGGCTGGGGAGTAGAGAGGACTTACACTCTCAAAAAAGGATTAAACATTGATGACATCAGACTTTTTTATTCAGGTAATTTAGAATTTTTGGAGCAATTTTAATGAATATTTTAATTCCAGATAAGTGGCTGAGAGAACACTTACAAAGTAAAGCGACCAAAGACGAGATTCGAAAATATCTTTCTTTGAGTGGACCATCTGTAGAAAGAATTTATAACGATGAAGTTTATGACATTGAGGTTACTACCAATCGCGTTGACAGTATGTCTGTGCGCGGCATTGCCAGAGAAGCTGCCACCATTCTTAAAAGAGCTGGCATAGTAGCCAAACTGAAAGATGTTAAATTCCAAGAAATTAAAAAACATCCTGCTGAAAATCTGCCTCTGCCAGAAATTATTTATGAAACAGATGAAGTCCATCGCGTTTTAGCCGTGGTTATGACCGGAGTAAAACATGTCGATAGTCCAGAAATCATGAAACAAAGATTGGAAGTTATTGGGGTTAACGCTCACGAAGCCCTCATCGATATTAGCAATTACATCACTCACGAACTCGGTCATCCTTGTCACGTTTTTGATTATGACAAAATCATGGATCGTGGCGGCAAAATTATTATCAAAGAAGCAACTAAGGGTAAAAAATTTACCACTTTGGATGGAGCTGAATACGAGACTATTGGCGGAGAAATTGTTTTCGAATCAGAGAGTGGAGAAATTATTGATTTGCCAGCCATTAAAGGTACTTTAAATACTTGCGTAGATAAAAATACCAAATCAATTTTGTTTTGGATTGAATCCTTAGATGCTAAAAAAGTTCGTCGCGCTTCAATGGGTCATGCCATTCGTACTGTAGCCGCTCAACTCAATGAAAAAAATGTTGACCCCAACCTTGGAAAAGAAGTTATGGAATATGGCGTAGAACTTTTTGAAAAACTTTGTCAAGCCAAAGTCGCTTCAGAACTTTATGACTATTTTCCTAATCATCAAATTCCAAAACCAGTTGCTCTTAAAATGGAAACTATCAAAAATTACCTTGGCATTGAATTGAAAGAAAGTGAAATTAAAGAAATTTTGCACGATTTAGATTGTCAGGTAAATATTAAAAATAATGTTGTGACTGTCACTCCACCAACTTTCCGTCCAGACATTACCATCGCTGCTGACGTCATTGAAGAATTGGCCAGAATTTATGGTTACCATAATTTGCCAAGTAAACTGATGGATGGAGAACTATCGGTTAATCCGGACCCAAATACTAATTATCAATTTGAAAGTTTGATTAAACATTTTTTGGCTGATATTGGTTGGCAAGAAATTTACAGCTATTCACTAATTAGTGAACAACTCGCACTTGATTCCGGTCATCAGTTAAACGAGCATCTGAAACTAGCCAATCCACTCAAAGAAGAAAATACTTATTTGCGTCGCAGTCTAATTCCTTCTTTGATTGAAATCATTGACAACAATCCATCGCAAAAAGAAATGTCTGTTTTCGAATTGGCTTTTGTTTACAATCCGAAAGAAAATGATTTGCCAGAACAAACTCTTAAATTTAGTCTTGTTTCCAATAGAGCTTATCGCCAAGTCAAGGGAGATTTACTTAATCTTTTCGATAGACTTTATATTTTCTCTCATGATCAAGAATTAATCATTGATGAAAAGATTAATAAAGACATCCAAATGCCAATTGCCAAACAAGAAGCGGATTTTTTAATCAAAACTGATAAAAAACAAAAGAAAATTGGCGAACTAATGATTCTTAAAAATAATTTCACCGCCATTGAATTGGATTTGAAAAATTTAATTGCCGTTTCGAAAAAATATCCAAATTACAAAAAACTAATTAAGACTGCTTCGATTATCGAAGATCTAACTTTTACTTTAAATAAAAATACTGCTGTTGGCGAGTTAATCTCTGCCTTTAAAAAAGTCGACAAGCGCATTAAAAAAGTTGAGCTTTTAGATATTTACGAAAATAATTATAGTTTCAGCTTTATTTTTCAAGACGAAAAGATTAATATGAGCAGTGAAGAAGTCGAGCCCATTAGACAAAATATCGTCAAGATAGGTCAAGATGAATTCAAAGCTAAGCTGGTTGGCAAAATTTAAAGAAAAAAGCAACCTTGAACTAATTAGGTTATTGCTTTTTTTCTTCATCATTTTCACTTTTAGCATTAATCTGTTTTACAAAATTTCTCTAGACGGAACCTATGTTCGTGGCTTGTTAGTTGATTATCTAATCCCCAAAATCTACCTCGCTGAAATTTTTCTAATTCCTTTTTTGATTTTAGAGTTCAATCATCTAAAAAAAATTAAAATGGCAACTTACGGTTGTCTCTTAATTCTGTTTTTACTAATTCGCCAATTGCTCAGTCAAAATCCTTTAGCTGCCTTCACACATTTAATCCATTTTACAGAGCTCTTTTTATTCTTTATTGCTGTTAGTCGCGATCCACTTTTTAAAAGCAAAATGGCAGCAAAGTTTAGCTTGGGAGCCATGTTCCTGGTAGTGATCTTCCAAAGCTTATTAGCTTTTTATCAATTCTTTTTTCAAAAATCTTTATTGGCTTATCACACTCTGGGTGAAACTAATTTGCAAGATTTTGCTAACATCAGCAAAGCCCAGTTTTTCTTTGGTGAAAAGATCCTCCCTTATGGCACCGCACCTCACCCTAATATTTTAGCTGGACTCATAGTAATTTTTTCAATTCTGATTATTCTTAAAATTAAGGGTTCATTGAAAGTTCAATTGGCTTTGTTAGCTAATGCTTTGCTAATTATTTTTCTTACTCAATCAATTAGCGCTTTACTCACTTTGGTTTTATTCGGAGTTTATTTAATTTTCCAAAGAATTAAAGTCAAAAGAATTTTTGTAATAATAATTTATTATTTTTTCCTTTTGTTGTTGCCATTTTTACTGAGCAAAATTTCTATAAATGGCATCAACCAAGATTCAATTAATCGTCGAGTTGCACTAAATCAAGCCAGCCTAGAAATGTTTAAAGATAAAATGCTCTTTGGCGTCGGCATTAATAATTTCACTTTAAACTTGGAAAACTATTCCACAAATGGAAGCAATAGAGAAGTGATTCGCTTCGTCCAACCAGTTCACAATCTTTTATTTCTTGTTTTAAGTGAAGGTGGTTTATTGTTACTAATTATAATATTTTTGCTGATCAAAGAAGCCAAAATTGACGGCTTTTATCGCAAATCAATAATCTTGCTAGCTATCGCTAGTTTAGATCACTACCTACTCAGTCAATTTTCTGGAATAAGCCTGCTTGCTTTGTTTTATCTTTTTATATAAACAAATTAATCATTCTTCTTATGTATCAGCAGAAGATGATGCCTCTGGTGTAGGCGTCAGAGTAGGTTCCGTGTAATTCCATTCCGTACCACCAGTCCCAATCTTAATCTTGCCACTTTCATTGGTGCTGCCACTCTTTGAGTAGGCTTTGGCATAGAGCTCATACTTGCCACGCTCCAGTTTAATGGTGTCTTGAAATTCTCGCTGATCTTCAACAGTCTTTTTGAGTTCAAAATCTTTTCCATCAGCTTTCACATATAGCTCTAACTTAGCTACACCAGCGTCACTACCAGCTTTAATTTTATATGTAACATCTTCACCACTGATATTTTCTTCATTGCCAGGCATCTCTAAATTAACGTTAATGTCACTCTCAGCTCCACAATATTCTGTCGGATTATTATAGCGAGAATCAGTCTGTGAACTTTTCCAAGCGTCTATACCTTCCTGCCAACGATTACGACCATCTTCGCTAATTGGATCATTTTCTTTGAGAACAATAAATTCTTTTTCAGTGTAATCACCAAAAGCAATTTTAGCTTCAGTTGCCAATTTACCTTCTTCACCTTTACAAACTTTCAGCCATTTGTGAATTGGATCAAGTTCATTGCTCAAGGTTCCTTTGATTACATAATCCCATTTTGTAGCAAAACCATCATGATTTCTAAATCCAGAGACAGCATCTAATTCGACTCTTTCTACATTGTCAGGCATTTTCCATTCTGGAGCTTGATAACCAAGATCAAGGGCTGCAAAAATAATACGACGCCAAATTGGGGAAGCTCCAGTGATTCCAGAAGCAACATAACTCATAGCTGTATTGTCGTTGTTACCCACCCAAGTACCAACAATCACATCCTGGCTCCAACCAATGGTCCAGTTATCTTTCATGCTATTAGTAGTACCAGTCTTAACAGCGATTGGCTTACCAGTGTTGAGTAGAGAATTGGCACCGAAGGCCAAAAGACGGGCGTTATTGTCAGATAAAATATTGTTAATAATGAATGTTTCACCCTCATCGATGATTCTTTGTCCTTCAACTGGATAGTGCTCGTAAAGTAAATTGCCATCTTGATCTTCGACTTTAAGAATAGAGACTGGCTCAATCTTTAAACCTCCGTTGGCAAAGGCACTGTAAGCAGTCACTAAATCTATCATTTTCACTTCAGCACCACCAAGAGTGACAGCAAAACCAAAGCGACTAAGATTTTCCTTAGTTGGCTCAAGAGTTTGCAAACCCATGCTATAAGCTAAATTCAAGAAATTCTCTAAACCAACAATGGCTAAAGATTTAACCGCAGGAATATTTAAAGAACTACCTAAAGATTCACGCAAACTCACTGGACCTCTAAATTTACCGTCATAGTTTTTTGGTACATAAGGCTTTTCGACTTCATTGCGATTGAAGGTGGTTTCTACATCCATCAGCATTGAAGCTGGGTTATAACCCTTCTGAATCATTCCTAAATAGGTAATTGGCTTAATTGAAGACCCTGGCTGACGTAAGCCATCAACAACTACATTAAATTGACCACCAATATCTGTGTCAAAATAATCTTTGCTACCAACCATAGAGAGAATTTCTCCAGTTTTAGGATTCATCGCTAAAGCAGCCCCATTACTGATGTTGTATTTATTAACAGACTCGACTTCTTCTGTAACAGCCATTTGTGCCTTTTCTTGCATTGTCCAATCCAAAGAAGTGGTGACTTTAAGACCGCCTTTTTCAAGCACTTCTGTTCCAAACATTTCCTCTAGTTGTGAACGAACATAAAAAACAAAATGAGGAGCTTTAATTTCGCCAGCAGCTCTTTCAAATTTTAGCGAATCCATTGAAGCAAGCGCATCCTGATAAGCAAGCTCTGTAATATAACCATTATCTTTCATGGCAGTTAGAACCGCTTGCGTACGCATTTTCCAATAAGGATTACCGTCGTCGTCCAAAACCCCAGAATAAGGAGAATAAACACTTGGTCGCTGTGGCAAGCCAGCTAGGAAAGCAGATTCTAATAAACCAAGCTCATTAATTGGCTTATTAAAATACATTTCTACGGCTGTTCCCACACCCCAACCATTTCCACCATATGGCGATTCGTTGAGATACATTGCCAAAATCTCATCTTTAGAAAATTTTCTTTCGATCTGCACTGAAATAACAAATTCTTTAAATTTACGAGTAATGGTTTTTTCATTGCTTAAAAAAACATTTTTAACTAACTGTTGAGTAAGAGTAGAACCACCCACCACGCGTCCACCTCTAAAAATTAAATTGTAGGGAATGCGCACAATAGTTAGAAAATCAAAGCCACCATGTTTATAAAAATCTTTATCCTCAATGGCGACAGTAGCATGCTTAAGATCGTCTGGAATTTGATCAAAAGTAACTGGGTTGCGACGTTCTTCTTCATAAAGATCATAAAGTAGCTGACCATTACGATCATAAATCTTGCTACTAAACCCATCTTTTCTGACCACTTCACCTGGTTTTGGTAATTCACGAGAATACCAAGCAAACATCGCTAAGAAAGCAACAATTCCAAGAATTACTAATCCAAAAAATCCAAAAGCAACTAGGCGCAAACGCTTGGCTCTAAGTAATTTCATTTCTTCAGCGGATAACTGACGGCGACTTTTCAGACGACGAGATCTTAATTTCTTTGGCATAATTCTATAGATAAGACTATAAGCTTTTCTCTTCAATTGCAAAAAAAATAATTCGATTTTTCTTTTGTTCACAGATCCATTTTAGCAAACAATTAGACTTATAGCGAAATAAATTAAAAGAATGCTAAAATAAGATATAAATCAATAAAATTATGCCAGACACAAATCCACAAAAAATCCAAACTGTCTTGACTCGCGGAGTCAGTGAAATTCTACCTAGTAAAGACGGTCTTAGTAAAATTATGACTGAGAAGAAAATCCGCTTGTATTTGGGAATTGATCCGACCGGAGCTTTTTTACATTTGGGTCATGCCGTGGGTTTACGCAAATTGCAACAATTCGCCGAGCTAGGACATCAAGTAATTTTATTAGTGGGCAATGGCACCGTTAAAATTGGCGATCCGACTGGTCGAGATGAAAGTCGCCCAATGCTAGATGACGCTACTATTGAGGAAAATTTCCAAGAATGGAAAAAACAAGCTAGCAAAATTTTAGATTTTGATCTCATTGAAATCCGCCACAACGGCGACTGGTTAGATAAACTTAATTATGCTGACATGGTCAAATTAATGGCCAAAACCACCGTCCAACAACTCATTGAAAGAGACATGTTCCAAAAAAGACTCAAAGATGGTTTTCCAATTTTTGGTCATGAAATTATCTATCCACTTTTACAAGGTTATGATTCTGTGGTGATGGATGTTGATTTAGAAATTGGTGGCACTGATCAAACTTTTAACATGATGATGGGACGACACCTACAACAACAATACAATGGTCATGAGAAATGGGTCCTAACCACCCCCCTAATTGAAGGTACTGATGGCCGCAAAATGAGCAAAAGTTTTAATAATTACGTTGCTTTAACCGATGAGCCAAGAGAAATGTATGGCAAACTGATGAGCATTAAAGATGAATTGATTATTAAATATTTTGAAGTTTTGACAGATGTAGACTCAGTGGAAATTTCTGAGATGGCAACTGCCATGCAAAACGGTAGCAATCCAATGGAATTTAAAAAGAAATTAGCTCTCATTATTACTAAGGATCTCCATGACGAAGTCGCTGCCAACGACGCAGCAGATTTTTTCTCCAAAACAGTGCAAAACGATGAGATGCCAGAAGAAAGTAATTTTGGCAACATTACTATTAAAAATATTAAAAAAGCCAATGGCGAAAATGCTAAAAGCATTGAGGCTAAACCAGAATTAAGTTCGACCGAGCTGAGTCGTCGTATTGAACAAGGTGCCGTCAAAATTTTACCCAGCATGCAAAAAATTGAAAGTAGAGAAGAGTTTCTTAATTTACCAAAAGGCACTAAATTGAAATTAGGTAAACGCGATTGGTATAAGATAGAAACTACAGACTAAAATATGACCAGAAAACAAAGAGATAGATTTGTAAAATTTTTTGCCATTTTAGCAATTGTAGCGATGCTTCTCGGTGGTATTGCCAGCTCCCTGGTTTTGTTTCTATCATAGAAATTAGTCGAATGTGGCTGATTTAAAGTGCAAAAAAAATGAATATGTACCAACTCCAAGACTCAGTTCTAGTTGTCAAAGGCATTGGCAAAAATTTACAAGACAGCTTGGCTTCACAAAATATTGAACAAATTTTAGATTTATTGCTTTACCTACCGCTTCGTTACGAAGATCGCTCCTCAATTAAAACTATCCAAGAAATCAAGGGTCTCAGCCAAGAAGAAACTAAAATTGTCAAAAGTGATGAAAACCAAAAAGTTAACACTAACTTTGTAACCACTAAAGCCAAAGTTCTTAAATGGAATGAATATCGCAAGGGCAGGCTCTTGATTAGTCGTGCCACGATCATCGATGAAACCGATCAATTAAACTGTATTTGGTTTAATAATAAATTTCTTAAAAATAAACTCATCGTTGGTCAAGAATTTTTTTTCTCTGGCAATCTCAAAGATGGCTCTCTCATGCAGGCTACTGTAGAAAAAGTTGCTGATGATGCAGAGAATATTCACACTGGTCGTTTAGTACCAATTTATTCGCAACTAGCTGATCTCAAGCAGGGCAGCTTGAGACGTGTTTTGGCAGAAGCAATTGGCAAATTACATCAAAGTGGCGACTTAGAACAAGTCTTTAGAGACTTACATTTTCCATCAGATATAGATCGAATTATTTTAGCCAGAGAAAGACTTGCTCTTGAAGAAATCTTATATCTAATGCAGGTTTCAGCTGAACACAAAAAAGAGCATCAAAAAAAGAACGCCATTTTTTCTTTAGCAGAAACTCAAGAAGTTCAAAATTTAGAACTACCTTTTGAACTAACCACCTCACAAGAAAAAGCCATTCAAGAAATTTTCGCTGATTTACACAAGTCAGCTCCCATGAATCGCCTGCTCGTCGGTGACGTTGGCAGTGGTAAAACTATCGTAGCCGCCATTCCCGCCAACGCCCTAGTCAAAAATGGCCAGAATGTCTGCCTCATTGTGCCTACCAAAATTCTGGCTAAACAACACTACGATAATCTAAAAGCTATTTTTAAAGATATTAATTTTGCTTTGCTTAGTTCTGACAGTAAACTTGATCAAGCTGCAACAGAGCAGAGCACTTTTTATATTGGCACCCATTCATTGCTTAAACAATTAGAAAAAATTAAACCAAGTCTGGTTATTTATGACGAACAACAACGTTTTGGCGTCAAACATCGCCAATTAGAAGAATATTTAGATCAACAAAAAAAACAGCCACACTTACTTAGCATGACCGCTACACCAATTCCTAGAAGTTTGATGTTGAGTATTTTCAGCCATCTGGATTTGAGCTATTTAGACCAAATGCCTAATTCCAGAAAAATGGCCACAACTTGGCTTATTCCAAAAGCCAAAGAATTAAAGGCTCTCGAATGGCTGGTCAAAGAATTACTTGTCGAGAAAGATCGCAAAAAACAAGCCATTATTATTTGCCCATTTATCAATCCATCTTCTTATGGGGCTACCGAAAATGTTGCTGCCGTCAAAGAAAGTCTAGAATTCATCAAAAAAGAACTAAAAAAAATCTACCAAAAATTAGATATTGATGACAAAAAACAGCTCAAAATCGCAGCCTTACACTCCAAACTTGATAAAAAAAAGCAGATTAAAATTATTGAAGACGTTTACGCAGAAAAGATTCAAATTTTAGTCAGTACACCAATGGTCGAAGTTGGTGTTGATTTGCCCAACGCGGATATTATTATCGTCCAATCCGCAGAACGCTTTGGACTTTCTAGCTTGCATCAACTTCGCGGTAGAGTTGGCAGACAGGGACAAGAAAGCTACTGTCTTTTATTTAGTTCTGCTAACACCAAGCAAGATCAAAATAGCCAAGAACGCTTACAAAAATTTTGTAAGGAAAAAGATGGTTTGAAATTAGCACAGATTGATTTAGAAAATAGAGGAGCGGGCGATATTCTTGGCTACAAACAAAGCGGTTTGAACAATTTACATTTCGCTTCTTGGACTAATAGCGAAATTATCAAAAAAGCTCAAGAAAAATTCAAAGAAAATCCAAGCCAAGAATCTTTTTTGAAAGCCTATCTGGAAAAGATTAACACAAGCGGAAATATTGAAACTGCTACCAACTAAAACTTGCTTGCAACTCATAAACTCTGCTATCATTAATAAGCATGCAAAAAACTCTTTTTTCCAACCGGAATTCCGGACAATCTGGTCAAATTGGCGTAATTGTTTTATTACTCTCTGCCGTAGTTCTAGTCATTGGTCTGTCTATTGCCAATCGCACTATTAAAGAAAGTCAAAGCACTATCGCTCAAGAAAATAGCGCTAGAGTTTTTAGTACCGCTGAGTCAGGTGTTCAGCAGGCTTTAAATAACATTTTTCAATTTGAAAGTGATCAAAATGCAACTCTGACAGATGAATTTTCTTTTGAAGATGCCAATCTAAACCAAATTAGTATTAGCACAGATGAGAAGTTCGAGGGTTTCATCGCAGAGAAAAACACTTTAGAAATTAAGATTATCGAAGGACAAACTGGCACCATTAATCTTGATTGGTCGAAAAGTACTTGTGATCAGGGGGCTGCTAATTTATTGATTGGACATTATTTCCTCAATGCTGGTAGTTATGATGTCAACTACTACATGATCGGTAACTGTCCAAGCTACAGCGACCAGAACTTAATTGGTGCAAATTCATCTTCTCTCGATCTTTATCAATTTCAATATAATTTAGATATCACGGCAAGTAATAATCAATCAGCTTTCCTTAGAATCTTTCCATTAGCCAGAGGCACTGATATTAGTGTCGGTTCCACTACTGGCTTAATTTCCAATGCTCAGTACACCATTCTCTCTCTAGCTCAAATGCCAGATGGTTCAAGTGCTAAAGCAATTGAGGTTAAAAGATCTGTTCCAAGTGCTCCTGCTTTTATGGATTTTGCCATTGTTAGCGGAGGAAACTTAGAAAAATAATTAATATGTCAATCACTGCCCTTGATATCGGGACTCATTCGATCAAAATCGTCATTGCTAAAGATAGTAAAAACCAAACTATCCAAAAAGCAATTGAAGTTCCAAACAAATTAGGCATGGTTTCACCAAAAAATGATCAAGAAATTTTACAGTTTTCAGAAATGGTAAATAATCTTTTTCATGATTACAAACTAGACCAAAATGATGTTCGCTTGAGTCTGCCGGAGTACTTAGTCAACACTAAAGTGATTGAAATTCCTTTTTTAAACGATGCGGAATTAGCTTCTGCTATTGGTTGGCAAGCAGAACAAGCCATTCCAATTCCTAAAAACGATTTAACTCTTCAATATCAGGTTCTACAAAAACCAGAAAAGAAAACAGCCAATGCTACCATGAAGGTTTTGCTGGTTGGCTCTTATAAGTCCTTGGTTGAAAAAATTAACAATGTTTTTCTCAATATTGGCATTGAAGCAACACTTATGGAAACCCAAGTTTTTTCCGTGATTCGTTCTTTAGATATTGATGGAAATGATCCAGAAACAATTGTTTTACATATGGGTGCCAGTGGCAATGACATTGCTGTCATCAATGGAGGCATGTTTGAGTTTGTTTTTAATTCCAAAACTGGTAGCACCCTTATTGACGCTGCCATCGCTCAAAGTTTTAATTTAGATAATAAACAAGCTCAGGAATATAAAATTAACTATGGCTTAGATCAAACTCAGATGGAAGGCAAACTTTTCCAAATCATTTCGCCAATTGTGGATAACCTAATTATTGATTTACAAAAGACAATTCGTTTTTTCACTCAAAATCATCCTGAACAAAAAATTAAAAGAGTAGTTTTATCAGGTGGTCCAGCTCAGATGAAGGGCTTGGTTGAAAGAATCAGTAAAGCGTTAAATTTGGAAGTCATGCAAGCCGCTCCTTTTGCCAAAGCTAAGGGGCAAATCCCAGAAACTAACCAGCTGAGTTTTAGTGTCTGTATGGGTCTAATTGCCAGAAAACTATAAAAGAGCTAATGATCAATATCAATTTCTTAACCAATCGAGTTAACCAAAAAGGCAAACAAAAAGAAAAAGATGTGAAGATTTTTCGCATTAGTACTTATGTTTTAATTTCTTTGATTGTTTTGATGGTGGCTGTTTTTGCTTTTAAACTTTGGAATAATTTACAAATTAGTAACACTGATAAAAAAATCAAAGAATACAAAGCTAGTATTTTAGGTCAAGAAACAACTGAAATTGGTTATTTAATTTTTGTTAATAAAATTAAAGTTATTAGTGAAATTTATAAAAAACGTAGCAATAAACAAGAAGCAATGAATTACTTTGCAGATGTTTTTGGTGATAAAGCAGAAATTGCCGGCATGAGCTATCAGGAAGATCAGGGCGGATTAATCTTACAAATAGACAGTAGCAATGTTTTTGATTTGCAAGAAGTTAATAATACCCTAGATTCTCAAGCACTGCGTCAAGAGTATGAAAAGTTAGAGAAGAGTGTTTTGACCCGCACCGATACTGGTAACTATAAACTAACTCTTAAATTGGAACTGAAAACGAATGATTGAAAAAAAAGGCGAATTTAACTACAAGCTTTTTTGGAATACTCGCAAAGAACTAGTTCTAGCAATTCTATTTTTTGTAATTAGTGCAATGATACTTTTTATTGGTATTATTAGTCAGATAGCTCCAATAAGAGCTGACCTTGACCAACTTAAGTCGCATCAAGCTGAGCTAGATAAATTTGCTGAAAAATCCGCTCAACTTCAACAATTAGCCGCCGATCCAAATTCTAATCAATTTTCAGCTATTGATGAAGTTCTGCCGTCTCACAAGCCACTCTTGGAAATCCTTAGTAACCTTAATGCTGTCGCCAATAATTCTGAAGTTATCATTAAAAATTTTAGCCTCAATCCTGGAGAAATTGCTACTGATACCACCAAAGTTAAAAAGAGTAGTTCTGATCAAAAATATGACTATCTAGACTTAGATTTTAGCGTCAGCGGAGCACTTTGGAAAATTCAAAACTTCATTAACCTAATTGAACAAGTAACTCCAATTAGCACTATCACTAATATTTCAATCAGTCGTAACATCGATGAAGACAAGAATGCTCAAGCTCAAGCAGATCTCGTTCTGCGCACTTTTTACTTTACTCAACCAATTAAAACCACAATTACCAGTCCATTACCAATAATCGCTGCTTCTGAAAGAAAAATCATTAGTAGCATTAACGAACTAAGTCCAAATAATTTAGAAAAACAGGAAAATGTCATCAGTGGAGATAGAGGTAACTTGTTTGGAATACAGAATAAAACCGTTGAAGAGCTAGAACAAGAATTGATACAAGCCACAGAATCAGCAGAAACAGCAACTGAACCAACACAAATAGAGCAATAGGAAATTATTCTTCTTGTAAAACTACACGCACACGCAAGTGATCTTTGACCGCTCTGACTTGAGCTAATTTGCGAATGGCTTTGATAACATTACCACCACGACCAATTACGCGACCAATATCATCAGGGTGTAATTTAAGTTTATAAACCATCAAACCCATTTCTTCAACTTCGGTGATTTCCAGATCTTCTGGATGGTCCACCATGCGTAATAAAATGAATTCGAGTAAACTTTTCATATTTAATCTTAAGCTTCGGTAGCTTCTTCTACTTTTACTTCTTCAGTTTCAGCTGGAACTTCGACTTCAGCAACTGCTTCGGCGACTGGCTCGACTACTTCGACTGGTGCTTCTACTTTTGGAGCTTCGGCTTCTTTTTTAGCAGCTTCTGCTTTAGCTTTGGCTTTTTTGGAAGGACCAGTTTTCTTAACTGGGAAAGGATCGCCAGACTTAAAACGTTTAAAAAGTGAAGCTACGGTATCAGTTGGCTGAGCGCCTTTTTTGACCCATTCTTCGAAGGCTTTAACATCAATTTCTAATTTCTTAGGAGCCACTGGACTATAATGACCAAGGAGAGCAGTATATTTACCATCTCTTTTGTCACGAGCCTCATTAACCACTATACGATAGTGGGGTTGATGTTTTTTACCGAATCTAGCAAGTTTGATTTTTAACATAGAGATGAATTTTACCCTTAAATGCGAAATTTCTCAAGTGATCTTTTTAAGTGCGTCTGTAGCAGCAGCCTGCTGGGCAAGCTGTTTACTGTGCCCAATTCCCACTCCCCAAATTTCGTCACCAACTAGAACTTCAATAGTGAATTCTTTATTATGATCTGGGCCAATCGCTTTGACTACTCGATAAACTGGAGTACTGAGTGAACGAGCTTGAACTTCTTCCTGCAATAAGCTCTTTTGATCTTTGTAACTCTTACTTTTTAAAATGTCGCTAAATTTGGTAAAAAGATGCTCAGCTAGAAAAGCTTGCACGCTGGCAAAGCCTTGATCAAAATACATTGCTCCAATCACTGCTTCCATTAAATCAGCTAATAAACTTTCATTATCTCGACCTCCACTTCTTTCTTCACCTTTACTTAAAAACATTTGCTTGTCTAATTCGAGCTCTTTAGCTAGGGTCGCTAAAGTTTCTGTGCGAACTAAAGCGCTACGATAAGCGGTTAATTTACCCTCATCTTCATCTGGTCTTTTGTCATAAAGATATAGCGTAGCTGCCAACTCCAAAACAGCGTCACCAAGAAATTCTAGGCGTTCGTTGGATTCTTCAGCAGTCGTGCCTGACTGTTTTTTTTCATTAAGAGAACTACGATGGGAGAGAGCGGTAATTAAAAGCTGGGGGTTCTTGAAGTCTAAATTCATCCTAACCTAACTCATATTCATCATAAACCAATTTGGCCAGTTCAGCTATAGTAGCGTGAGCCTCTTCGGTCAATTCTTTGTAAACGGCTTTTTCACTTAATTCAATCTCGAATTCTTTATTAATTTGATCAACTAAACGAGCAATATCAACATCTAAATCTAAACCCAGATCTTCCTCAAGGTCAGCATCAGGAATTACTTCTTCGATGTCATTACCAGTAAGATCAGTGATCAGTTGGCGCAATCTATTAAAAATTTCTGGATCAATTTTGTTCATCATCGTCGCGAACTAATTTTTACTCTCCAAGATTTCTTGAGCGAAATCATTCGCTCAGGCAATCTAATGCTTCGTAAAAATTATTCGTTCCTTTCTTTAATTTCTTTGGTATTTTTTTTAGTACTATTATCTTTTTCGTTCTTAAATAAAATTTTTCCTAAAACTCCATTGACAAATGAAGCTGAGGTTTCAGAGCCAAATTCCTTGGCTAATTCAACGGCTTCATCAACTAAAACTTTTTTAGGAGTTTCTTCACTCTGACTCTCAAAAATGATCAAGCGCATGATGGCTAAGTCAACTCTATTAATCTCTGAAAGAGGGCGCTCTGGAGCGTGAGAGGCAATTTCTTGGTCGATGGATGGAGCAGCTAATTTAATTGCTTCCAGCAATTTAGCATCATCCTCTTCAATTACCTCTGGATTGATGCACTGCTCTGCCTGCTCCTTATCCTCGAAAGTATGAGCAAATAAAAGCTGCATCAAAAAAATACGACGTTCATGTCGTTCATCGTGCTTAACTGGAGCATCATCATCTAAAAAATACATAGACATAGAAAGTAGACTAGGGGAGAAAAAGTCTTTTTTCAATAGGCAAAAAGAGATTTAAAGACCCAAATTCTTCAGCATGTTAGCTACAAAGCCCTGTTTATGAAAAGGGATCTTGCTAATCTTGGCATCTTTTTCAATCTTGGCTTTATTGCCAGCACGACGTTTGCCTTGCTCTACTCGAGTAATTTTATTTTTTGGTAGTGCACCCATAGGATTTTTCCTTATTTATTTTATTCTTAGCAAAGAAAGGATTATAACTGCTCTGGTAGATAAGCGCAAGATCTTTGAGAACTTGGGGACTTATTTTACTCATCTCCCCACATTTGGGGACTTTTATTGACAATGTCCCCATTTTATGCTAACATTGGGGACATGATATCATTCCAAAACTACCCATTTCCTCCAGATTTTTCAGAAATTTACAATGCCAAGCTGACCAATCAGCTTGCTTCTACTCATGCTTCAATTTCAGCCTTAAACCAGATGAAAAATCTGCTTCACAATCCTCAACTTTTGATGAGACCAATCTTAGCTAAAGAAGCAGAGTCAAGTTCACAGTTAGAGGGCACACAGGCGTCCATAGAAGATGCTTATCAGATTGATATTACTGAACAAAGTGAAGAAAAAAGAAATGAAGCCCAAGAAATTAAAAATTACGAGGAAGCGATGTTAACAGGACTGGAAATTATGAGCAAAACTAGTCCAAAAATAAGTGAACTTCTTATTCGAGAAACCCACAGTCGTTTGATGCAGGGGGTAAGAGGACAAAAAAAACATCCTGGCTCATACCGAAAAGATGAGGTTTGGATCGGTAAACATGGCACAGGTAGAGACAAAGCAAAGTATTTGCCTCCAGATGCAACTCAAGTCCAACCTTTGATGGAAAATTTACTACAATTTGTCAACCAAAAAAATGACCTTCACGCCTTATTAAAATGCGCTGTTATGCACCACAGATTTGAGGCTATTCACCCTTTTAAAGATGGCAACGGAAGAGTTGGGAGATTACTAATATCTTTTTATTTAGTTAGCAATAATTTATTAGACCTTCCAATTCTATATCCTAGTGGATATTTTGAAGCCAACAAAGAAGAATACATGTCGTCATTATCCAAAGTGGATGAAAATAATGAATGGTATCAGTGGTTATTATTTTTCTTAAAAGCACTTGAACAACAAGCAAACGTTTCTCTTAAGACAGCTCTTAAAATTAATGAGCTATTTAAAGAATCTAAATCAGTTATTGAGCAAGAAAGAGCCAATTTAAACCTAATTAGGGTACTGGAGTTTACTTTCAAAAGACCTTACCTTACTGGTCCTTTACTGGAAAAAGAGTTGGGAATACCACGCACTACTTGTGACAGGTATCTAGGGAAATTGAAGCAAAGAAAAGTAGTGGAATTTATCGGTATTCATAAGAAAACTAATGTCTTCGTCAACATGAAACTTATTAAGCTTTTAAGAAGTATTTAAAAGCATTCCCATTTGACTAAACTATAGGATACAGATACAATTTGATACCAAGTGATTTTTATTAACCTAACCTTTGTTTTTATATAAAATAACAAGGAAAGAACAAATCAAATGAACGGAAAAGAATTTGGTGGTTATCAAGCTGGCAGATTCGAAGCAACGAATCTAACTAGAAACGCCTTTACTGGCGACGTCAGAGAAAAAACTAATATCAGATCTCAACAATTAGCTGTTAATAAAAATGATACTCATCAAGTACAGACCTTTACTCCAGAACAATCTAAAATTAAAACAGATATCATCAGCACTGATCAAAAACTAAATAGAACAATCAGAGAAGAAGCTTATTCTACTTATAATCAATCGGTGCATGATTCATTACGAGCAGACCAGCTTTGGCAATTGGACATGCAGTTGCCTCTAGTTATAGAGCAAAAGTTAGGAAAATCAGGTAAAGATCAGGTTTTAGCCGCTATTAAAGCTCGTAAAGCTCAAGCTGAAAAAACTGCCAATACAGAGACCGCAGCTCAAGAACAAGTCGCCCTCACTAATCAAGAAGTTAAAACAGAAGTTAATGGATTATTAGCACAAGCTCCAGAGGCTTTGTTAATTGGATCCTTTGCAGCCTTAGCTGTTTGGGTTATTAATCGTTTGCCATCAAGAGTCTACAAAATCACAGCCATCACAACTATTCTAGCCTTGGCATTGTCCGCTTGCGCCGCTGTCAGTAAAACCCCAAGTCCCGAAATTCCAACTCAGCCTGGTGCCGTAGCTAGTGAGACAATCAATTCGAATCCTTCCACAGAGGAAACCAATCCTGCTGCCGCCACTGAAGTGACCATTGCTGAGCTCGAAACCTTAAATACAGACATAAGTCAAAAAATAGATGAGGCTGTTAAAGTAGCAGAAGAAACCAATCCTGCTGCCGCAGCCCAATTTGCAGAATCAAATGGAGCAGAAACGGCAGCTAACATCTTTGCTGGCAGACTATCTGCCGAAAGAATTCTCGATCCTAAAGCTTATGAAATTTCCCTGGTTTCTACCACTGGTCAAGCCCGTTTAGAAATTATTGTGGATAGTCCTTGGGGTGAAGCTGGCGAGGTTAGTGTCATTGATACCGGAGAACAAGATGGCATGTTTTTATCTCTGGAGGGTGGCTTAGAAGCCCTTGGGATCAGCGATCTTGAAAACTGCGAGATATTTTATGACGAAGGAGGCTGGTACGCTGCCATCAAAGATCAATCTGGAAATACTATTGGTGTCGTTGGTCAAGAAAAAAAGTGGACAGCTGATATAGAAAATGCAACGCAACTAGAGCCTCTCTTTGATGCTTCTAGCGCACTAGATACTTATTTGGAAAGTGGGAGCATTGACACTAGTGAAATGAGCACAGCAGAATTCGCGGAGTTTAGCAAAGCACTGGCCGAAAAAAGAAATGCAGATAGAGGCATTAGCGTCGTTGTCTTTGACAACGGAGATGGCAATCCTGCCTATATAGACGGTAATCTAGACATGAGACCATACGATGGTAGTCCAGACCAGAGCGAAGTCATTGAAATGTTCTTGCCAGTTGCTGGCAAAGATAGCGCTGGCAACCTTCAGGTTGAACAAGATGGAAAAATCATCACCATTAGTAATTCAGCAGACGTCGATTGGAATATGATCGTTACTGATTCAAATGACCCAAGAATTGATTGGCCAACTGGAGAGGCTAAAGAAACTCTGAATTGGATGATAAATGAATACCCAACTGGTCCGGTTGTACTAAAACCAATGATTTTATTAGATAAAACACCACATAGTTTCTTTATCGAAGGATTTGGTATGAAGGGAGGATTCAAAATATTGAGCGTGGAAGAAACTGACGCTAATGGCATGCCAATACTATTTAGGGTGTCGCTAGTAGAGCCAGTTGGACCATTATTACTAGAAGAAGGGACTGACTTAAAACTACGAAGAAACAGTGCAAGCTTAGAAATGAGTGATGATGATAAATTTTTCAGTAATTTACAAACAAATAGCGTTTACTATATTGGATTGTCTACTAACGCAGATAAAACTTTTAAAATTAATTTTCCTCGTGTTGATTCCGCAGCACTAGATAATTATCAAGGCATAATAGCTAGTGGCAAGGCTTTCCCGATACTAACCAATCAAGAAAATGATAAAGAAAACTTTACAGTTTTCTTTACAGATTTATTTTTAAAAAAGAAATAAAATTAAATTTTAAGCTTACTTGCTTGTTGCTATTGTAGTAAAAAAGATGATACGATTTATTCGTGAAAAAGAAAATTTTTGTCTCTGTAATTAGTTTGCTTTGTCTACTTGGATTAATCTTCTTTTTTTACAATACCTATTCAAAAAATCGTAAACCCGATGGTACAACAAAAAGACTAGTTTATAATCCAGAATTTTCCAGCTGGGAAGAGATTGATTCTTCAAAAGACCCTGTTTCTGAATATGATCGTTCAGACATTCTAAAAAAAGATGACAACCAGAGTGGTCTGCATAATGAGACTGTATTAAAAGGTTACTTTGATCACTACGATGAAGACAATCAAGAGTTATCGATTAAGTTTTTAGTACCTTTCACTCAAGGTATATTTGAAATCGCCAAGCTGAAATTATTACCAAGTCAAACCATTCACTGCACTCCAGAAACTTATATTGATCCCAATACTGGTAAAAGTTATAGCTTAAAAAAACTAGCTATACCTACCAAAACAGGAAATACTCTGTGGATTCCAACAGAAGAACCAATTACTTTTGAAAATTTCCTGGCACAAACCAATGAAACAACCTATTTGTACACTCAATTAATTGAAGCTTATGATTCTCAAAAAATAAACTACGTACAAAAATTAATTGTCATCGGCTTATGCGAATAAAACTACTCATTAATTTAATGTTTATAGCAATCTTCAGTATTGCACTTACTCCGTCTGCTATCGCACTCACAGAAGAGGAGATAGCTGAGGCAATAGCCGCTTGTGCAGCTAAAACCACCTGCACAGAATGCACTGGCGTTTGTGGCACACAGAATTGCACTTATAGCAAAGCTTACACTAGCTATATTTATGATCCACCAACTTATCAAGTTTGTGACTTACAATGTTGGGACCAAAATATGGTTGATGCCACTCCCGATGGTGAGTATTGGACTGTTCCTGGACATGAAGATGTGACCTGTACAGAAGAATGTTGGCCTGTTTCTTACAATGATGCAATAAATCAAAGTTGTATTACAGAATCAGCCAATGATGTTCTCTGTAACTGTGACAATCCAACTGACCCCACTCCTACACCTATTGATGGTGAAGGAAGTGGCTCTACAACTCCAGAAACCATCCCAGATTTGTTTGGATTTATAAGTGGCAGAGTGCAAGAAGATTATGGAGCTGCATTTAGTGGCAATTTTTGCACTCAGGCAACTACCAATCCATTAGCTAATAATAATTTTAGTATCACTGCTGGAACATATCCTGGAACTTTTAGTACGACCGCTATAGGTGCTTATGAATCTATCGTTCGTGATGGTAGCACCTATACTGTTTCTCTAGATTTATCTAATCAAAATGGCTCCACCGAATATATTTGTTCTTGTCCAGCAGCTGCTGACCCAAATAATCCTTATCTCTGTCGTTACTATGGCGTAAGCCCAGATACTGCAAATGTTAATTTTTATCTACAAATTAGCAATCTCTCCAATGACTCTTGGTTTCAAGTCTTTGGTGGCAATTTATTTAGTCGCTATGGCATAGCTAGTAGCGTACCTGCTACTTCTTGTGCTGAGGATGCTTCCTGTCAAGCTGCTTTATCAGCTTTACCTCTTGGCTCCAGTAATCAAAACTTCAGTGGTTTTGCGATTAGCAATCTTACCAATTCTGGCAGTATTATTAGTAGCAGTAGCGAAGGTTTCGATCATTCTTATCTTACCCTTGCAGATAGAATTAATAATGTTAATTCTTATGCAGTTAGCACTGATATTAACCAACTATCCTATGATTATTTTTATAAGTTAGTCGAGGATGATCTTCATGAATTTAGCAATGGAGAAAACTACGAACCGTTGCTCAGTGATTTAACCGGCAACGCCTGGTGGAGTAGCACCGAAACTAACTTCATCAAGGTTAACGGCAATGTTAACATAGACGAAACCCAAGGCTTTAATCTTACGAGTGATCAAAGCCTGGTTGTCTTCGTTGAAGGCAATCTAACTCTTGATGACAGTAATACTGGCGACAGCAATCATAAAATCATCAGTGTTGCCGATGGTGACTTTCTAGCTTTCTTCGTCAATGGCAATATTTTGGTGAGTGCTGATGTTGGCTATGAACTTGATCCTGACGTTCCAACTGTCCCAACAGCTTCAGTAGCTAATAGTAATATTGAAGGTGTCTTTATTGCCAATGGAACTTTAACTATTGGTAATAAATTTGACATTGGAGAGGTCCCTCCAGATCGTAAATTTATCGGTGCAGGCACTTTTGTCGGCTGGACTGGCGTCAATCTAGATCGTACTTTTGACGATGGAGTTTTTGGCCCTATTTTAAACAATAATCAAGCTATAGAAAACTTTATTTATCGCCCAGACTTCTTAGCTAACTGGCCAACTAAACTTAAGGCTAGCTTGAGTAACTGGCGTGAAGTTGATCCTCAACTCATTAATCAATAATGAAGAACCAAAAAGCTTTTACTTTGCTCGAACTACTAATTACTTCTAGTATTACTGCCTTATTGATGTTGGCTATTAGCAGCCTTTTTATTACTTTTCTTGCCACCGCTTATAAAAGTCGCATTAGTCAAAATCTTCGTGAATCTGGTGGCAACGCCATGACACAAATTATTGACATGATCAGAAGTAGCGGAGAAATTACCTCGACTTGCGATAGCGAAACACCACTCGACCACATTACTGTCACTGGTGAAGATGGAGTAGAAAGCACCATCATTGAAGAAGATGACCGCATTGCCTCAGTCTCAGCTGAAAAAAAATTCTACCTAACTGAAAGTAGCGCTGACTCCAATTACGTTTCTGATTTAGTTTTCAATTGTGATTTAACTCCAGAAGGAAAAAAATACATTGAAGTCAACTTCACTCTCCACACTGGAGACAACGAAGCTAGCAACAGTGCTAGATCGACCAGCTTGGATTTTAGCTCAGGGGTGGCGACAAGAAATTAGGTTTTTTAACAAGCTATCCAAAAAAGACGCTTAGATCAACGAGTATTCTCACACTATCACTAAAAAAATGTTATAATGACTCTCGAGGTTTTATACCCCGTGATTTTTTGCAATCGCGAGAAATTGGTTACAAACCTTAGTTCTTTAATAAGTGAAGAGAGATTTTTTGCGGTGAGAACAAATTTATTTTTTTAAAAATGGATTTGTTCTCACCGCAATCAAACAAAGCGATGAGGCCAAGAAAATTTTTTGAACCCTTCCAGATATCAAGGAGGTATCTCATGGAAAAGCAAAAAGGATTGTTTTTTGTTGTAGTAGTTGCTGTTATTCTAATTTTTTTAGGAATAAACAGCGACAATGTTGCAGCCTATGGCTGCAGCATAACAGAGTTTTCGATGACGCCAGAAGGACAGGTTTCATTGGGAACCCACGTTTTTTTGAGTGGAAAGAGTAGTTGCGCCACCGTGAAATTTACGGTGGACGGAGTTTCCAAAGCTGAAATTGGAACTTCAAACCAAACCGAGACCCTCAAAACTGAGGAAATCGGAACTGGCACTCATGAAGTCTGTTTTCTTGCGAGAGATAACAGCACTTCTAGTTGGGATAATGTAGCTAAAAGCTGCAAATCTCTATACGTACAAGGCTCCCAAGGAGCTCCCGCAGATAGCACCGTCAACGGGCATTGCTGGGTAAGCAGTTTTACTGCTTCACCAAGCAAAGTCCAAATTGGACAAAGCATCCAATTAGCTGGCTACGGTCAATGTGACGGGAATGCTCGTGCAAGTAAATTTTACATTGACGGGAAGTCTTTTGCTGAATTTGGTGGCAACACTAATTCAGCAGCATGGAATACCAGCGGGTATTCCACGGGAAGTCATAAAGTTTGCTTCTTAATAACGAGTGGTGAATGGAGTGATGCGGCTAAAAGCTGCACAACTGTAACTCTTAAAAAAGAGGAGCAGGCTTCAAATCCACCTGCACAGGGTGGATCTTCAGATAATAGAGATTCTGGTGACGACTCAAGCTCTAGTAGCTCATCGAACTCAGATAGCTCATCCAACTCAAATAGCTCATCCAACAACAATCCATCGTCAAGCTCTACCTCTCAGACTTGCCTAAAACATGTCGAGCCTTTCTCCGCAGGAGACCTTGGAGAAGTGACCCCTGGTGCTTCGAATAATCTCCGTTCTTGTGCAGGATTATCCTGTAAAAAAATAGGGGAGATTCCAGCCGGAGGACAGTTTGAAGTACTCAAAGGCGCGCAGTGCGTCGATGGGTACTGGTGGTGGAAAGTAAAATACGGCAACCTAACTGGCTGGACTGCTGAAGGCAATGCTCAGAAAGCATGGTTGATTAAAGCAGGAACTAATCAAACTGCTAATAACAATTCTGATATCCAGAAGGATATTACCGTAAACATCTATTCTGACCACTGGAGAACAACATATAAGTTCTTGGTAAATACAAGAACTTGTTCTATCACCAATGGTGCCGAAATAATTTCGAAAGAAATTAAATATTTCGACAACCGAATAGGACAGCTAGAACCTGATAAAACAGCAGGTTCAAAATTTGTTCTTTATTTTGCAGAAAATACTGGACAATCAGAAATATTTCGCAAAAAGGTTGAGAGTGAAATAAAAGAGGTGACAAATTGCTATAGAATCTACTACAATGTTGGCAAAACCACTATGGACAGCTCTGGATTGGGGAATGTTCTTTTTGGATACGCCATGGCAAAAATCCCAAAGTGGACGGAGGATAGAATATCAGATTTATTTCAAGGTTTAAATAAAGATTCGCTAGGATGGATATTTGATAATTATGATGATGAAAAACAGCGTGAGCTCGGAAGAATTTTATCCGAACAAAGCAATTTTTCCACATCAAATGTAGAAAAAGTAGCTTGGGATATAGATCTAAATTAACTTCTCTTCACAATTTATTATAAAAAGGACTGGGAATATTCTCAGTCCTTTTTTACTTTAGAATCCAATCGAAATCGCTAATAGAAAAAAAGGTATTAGAACAGCAAGAGAAATAATACTGCAAATAGCCAGAAGCCAATAGAAAAAAGCTCTTTTTTTGATAAAAGAATAAATAAAAAGAAATAAAAAAACTAATATGAAAATTATTGAGAATAAATGTTTTTCAATGTAAAAAATATTTAAAACAAAAAAAATTAAACTCATGAGTAAGAAAAATGCTAAAATTTTATTCTCAATAATTTTCATAAAAAATACTTAAACACCAAATCTATTTCTTATAGTAGGTACTAAAAAAGTTGTAAAAGAAGTCATAACCATTACAAAAGTGTTAAAAATTAAAATCACTGAAAAAGAGGCCAAAATATTTTTTAAAACAAAATGACCATTTTTTTGATTATATTTTGCTTCCTTGAATGATAAGAGTGCCGATAATACAGTGGAAAGAAAAAAGCAAGGAATAATAAAAAATATTTCCATAAAAAGAACTTTTACTAAAAAATTATCAAAAAAAACAAAAGAAAAAACAGGATAGGATTCTAATGCATAAAGTCCAATGAAAGAAATTACCATTGCTAAAAATAAAAAGAACAAAGAAGATATTACTCCAGATATTCTCCCAATTTTATAAGCTTTATTTTCAATAATATCTTTAAGAAAATTCATTGATAGATCGTATTATACTATATCTATTTCTACCTGCATAATTAATAATTTTCAAAATTCTGCTCAATAGTCAGATCTTTTGCCTTATTACCATCTTGCCACAACAAATCGATTTCTACTTTTAGACTATTGGCGTTATTGAAATTAACCACTGCTTCTCTTTGAAATTCATATTTCGCTGCTTCAAGAAAATCTCCATCAGCACAAGCACCTAAACTAGCCGACATACTTGCCACGCTATCGGGTAAGGAATTTAAGCAATAAATAGCTCCATCATCCAAAGGAGTAGAGAAGCTAGACCAACTGTTAATAGAGCGCTCTCTACGAAAAAACTCTAGGGCTTCTTGAGCTTTTTGAAGAGCTAATTGTTTTTGTTCATTACTATCTGACAATTTTATTGACATGGAGATCATCGAACCGACTGCAGTCAGAACTAAAGCTATCACAGAGATGGCGATTAGGATTTCTACTAAAGTAGATCCAGCTTGCCTTTGATTTTTTTTATTGATATCTGACATCGATATTACCTCCCTGATCAAAATTAAGGATCACTTCATCTTCTCCAGAGCTAAGCGTAGCGCTACCACTTGCTACCGAACTTCCTCCCAAATAAACATTGCTTCCACGCAAAGGCAAAAAAGAAACTCTAAAATTTTGACTCAAAACAATATTATTCTGATCAATTAAATAGTTTTCATAGGTTAAAAGATCATTGTTCTCACAACGAACCTGAGTATTCAAAGAAATTTTATTATCTGCATTTAGAATGGAAAAAACCTCAATGGCGACTAATTTACTGCAGAAACCAATTTCTTCATCTCCCAAAAAACCATTCTGAGCTTTAGAGCGAGCATCTTTAATCATTACCTCAATTGCTGATCCAGCTTTATATAGATTTTGCTTGTTAAGAAAACGCAGGTAGTTAACTGCTCCCATTGTCAAAACAAGAACTAGAACTGAAACCGTGATTAATAATTCAACCAAAGTAAAAGCAGTTTGATTTCTAGAAAGCGATGATCTCATAAGCTTCTGCATCTGGCTCTAAAGTTGCGGTCAAAGTAACTTTTATACAATTGTTAGAACCATTAATCGCAGTGCAACTAGCCTGGTAGGCATATGTCGCATTATTCTTAGGATCTTCGATCACTGGCTCAGATAAATACTCATCAGTATATAAGCTAGTTACCAAAGCAGGAAAATTGACACTATTACTATCAGAATAATAAGCATTGTCCTGTTTATATAGGGTTAGGGCTTGCCTCATGGTCTCTAAATCGGCTTTTCGCTTAGCATTGCGACTACTAATTCCAGCCTGAGTAAAACTAACTAATCCAGCCGCTGTTAACAAGATAATAATCGTTGCTGAAACCAAAAGTTCAATCATGGTAAAAGCTTTTTGTTTTTGTAGCATTTTTGCTTCTTTCAATCTTTATTGCAGATTACTTAGACAATAATAATCACCAGTGCCATAGGTACACTCCGTCACCCCAACAGGCAGGTCACTGGAATTTCCTACGCTACTTTCTAGCAAGGCACAAACACAATAAGAATCAGCACTTAAAGTTAAGTTGATACTATAAATATATGGTGAAGTGTTTTTAGGATCCTCTGGCAAACCAGCAGGAAAAATAATCACATCGCCAGCCTCACCCTGATCAGTTGGATAAGCTCCCTCTCTGGAATAAAATTGCTCAAAACCATTTTGCATGGCTTTAATATCAGCTTTGCGCCTGGCATCACGACCTTTTTTCTGTGCAGTCGAAAAAGCAGCAGTCCCCAAAGTCACCAATATACCAATAATCGAAATCACCACTAAGATTTCTAACAGAGTAAAAGCATTTTTTTTCATAATTATCTATTTACCTTCACTATCATCTTAGCTAATTCATTGTCAACTGACAACACTCCCTGAGCGTCTTTCGCACTAATCTTGACCTGAAAATAGCATGTTTTAGTTTGACAAATGTAAGAGTGGTCTACATTATCTTGCAAACTAGCACTTTGCCAAATTTCACCATCGCCAAAATCAATATTTACTGCCACAGGCAGAGCAATTCCGCCATTCTCTTCAACTTTCTGCCTGGAAAAAATAGCTTGCAGTTTCTGCAACCAAGATGTTTCTTCGTCTCGACTAATTTGTCCAGAAAAAACATTGTTTTTACCATTTCCCAAAACGTAGGAAAAACTAATTGTCTCACCAGATAAAACCTCAATCGTTCTTGTCGCTTCATCAAGTGCTGGCTGACTATTAAATAATAAAATTGAAGGTCTAAACAAACAGGATTCGTAACAACTCTTTGGACAGTCATTAACTGAAGTTAGCTGTTCGCCAAGACCACTTTGAACATCTAAACTGCAACATTGATAGTTATGCGCCTTACAAGAACTTAAGGGTCCTTGATCATAATCAAAATCTGGCTTACTTAAATAATTGGAATAAATTTTTTGTGCATCAGTGTAAATACATAAATTACGTCCAAGAACTTCTAGCTCAATAAAGGATGGCAATTTTTGATCTTTAATAATAAAACCCGAGCCAAAAGATGCTTTTGAAACTAAAGGAAGCATTTTTTTACTTGATAAAACAATTGGGGAAGTAGCAAAATCACTGCAAACTACTTCAAGATTATATTCTTTGTCTGAAGTAAATTTAATTTGAGTCCAATAATCTTGGCTATAAGAGAATTGATTAGTGCAGGCTGCTGCATAATTCTTGTTCAGAAGGGAATTGTAATCATTTTTAATAATGTTTGACTCTAAAGCCAATAGAATTTCCCTTCCAAAAAGAAAAGCTAAGAGACCTAGTCCTAAAATCCACAGCATGGAAAAAAAGAAAAATTTAAGTATGCGCATAATTTTTTAGAATAAAAAGCCAAAATACCATTGCCAAATCGCTTCTCCAAAAGCAAAAGTGATCAAAAAAGCCACGATCAAAAATGGAGCAAAAGGCAGGGCTTGACCGATTTTTTTCTTTCCTGTTAACAATAACAGCATAGCAAAAATTCCACCAATAATAAAAGCCAAAAAAATACTTAAAATCACCTTGGGCCAAGATAAAAGAAAAGCCAATGGGATCATTAATTTAATATCTCCAAAACCCAAAGCTGGTTTATGCAAAATTTTGGAAGCTAAAAAATAAAGCGCATAGAAAAAGACGCTAGAGAAGAGTACCGCTAAAATTGGTAACAGCCAATTTTCTCCAGAAAAGAGCTGTGCTAAAACCGCTAAAATTATTAAGAGCGCAACAAAAAAATCTGGCACAATTAAATACTGCAAATCGGCCAACAACGCAAACAACAATACAAAAGTAAATAAAAAATAGAGCATCAGCTGTTGAATTGGCAAAAGCTGTAAAAAAGGCAGTTGTATATAAGCCACTGCAAAAGTAAGCCCTAAAATAAAAGCCAACAACTCACTCAAAAAATAAATTCTAGCAATTTTTTTATGGCAATGACGACATTTACCTCTAAGTAACAAAAAAGAAAGCAGAGGAATATTGTCATACCAAGCTATTTGTTGGTGGCAGCTTTCACATTTTGAACGACCTTTAACGAAAGATTCTTCTTTGGCAGTTCTAAAAATAACGACATTAAAAAAACTTGCTAAGAACGATAAAAATAAAGCAAAGAAAAAAATTAGAACCAGTTCAAAAAAGAACATAATTATGGTAAGCAGGAATATTCTTCGCCAGCTACACAAACACTAGCCGCAGCTGATTGCAAATCATCTGGTAAACCAGATCCAGCTTCATCTATGCAACGAGTCGCAGCTTCTTCTTGCATAGCACCAGACTGAGGTTTGAAACAAACATAAAGACTTTCACCTGGATCACCAGAGTAAAAAACATAAAGATGATTATAGTCAGTCTTAATTACCTTATCTACAAAACTACGCTTGACTTCATTAGTCCCAACACAAGTACCAGCGGTATTACCATTGGCAATTTTATCTAGGACATAGCATGGAGTATCAACAGAATCATCGGCCCAAGCATCGATTGAACCGCCATCTACAGTAATTGATGTATCTAAAGAAACACCTCTAAAAACTAAGGCTGCGTCATTATTTGGATTGCTTACCCATGGATAATAACCCTTGTAAGCATAAAAACGATCAATGGCACTTAGAAGCTGCTCTGCATCAGAGCGAGAGCCAGTGTCACGACCACGATTAATTTGTTCAATAGGATTAATAGCTGCTAAAACTGCAACTGCTAAAATACCTAAAATTGCAATGACGATCAGCAACTCAATCATGGTAAAAGCCAGCTGGCTTTTAAGTTTAGAGAGAAATTTATTTTGTTTCATAATGTTTATCCCAAATAATTCCAAATATATAAGCAGATTAGAAGCTCAACTTCCAGTCTATCTCAAAAAAGCCAAGCTTTTCAAGTACTAAAATTGACTAGTTAGACTGTAAATTGGCATAATAATTGCAATCACAATAAAACCTACTCCTAAACCAAGAAGAATCATGATTATTGGTTCGATGGCAGTGGTTAAATTTTTAATAGCATATTCACTTTCTTTTTCGAAGTACTCAGATATTTTACCCAGAATTTCATCAAGTTTTCCAGTTTCCTCACCAACGGAAATCATCTGATGAAGAATTGCTGGAAAATTATCATAACGAGCAACAGCGTCAGAGAGGGTAACACCTTTTTCTACCTGTTTATTAATCTCTTTAAGTTCTCCTCGATAGACTGCACTATCTATAGCTGAAGCCACAATATCCAAAGCCTCCATTAGAGAAACACCTGCCCCAAGTAAAAGAGACAAGGTACGCGTGAAATCTGTCAAAACAACTTTTTGCTTAAGAACTCCAAGAATTGGAATCCTTAAGTAAAGAGCATCAATTGCTTTTTCTCCATGGGGAGTTTTTTTGTAAGAACGCAACGAAAAAATAGCACCAACAATTAAAATTAGTAAAACCCACCAAGAACTAACAAAAAAATCGGAAACACTCATTAAAATTTTAGTAGCCACTGGCAACTCTGCATCAAAATCTTGGTACATCAAAGTTAACTTTGGAATAACAGCCACCATCATCACAACAACTACTGCCGCCATAGCAAAAAGAATAATGATCGGATAAACCATGGCTCCTTTTGTTTTAGCTTTGAAATCTTTTTCCTTTTCCATAGTTATCGCTAGGCGATTTAAAACATCATCTAAAACACCACCAACTTCACCTGCTCTTACTAATTGCACATAAATTCTAGAAAAATTCTCTTTATATTTAGCTAAGGCTGTAGAAAAACTCAAGCCACCTTCAACATCTTTGAGTAAATTACCGGTTAGCTTACTCATTTCACTCTTGCCTTGTTCTTCTAAAATTGAGAGAGAAGTCGCCAAAGGTAAACCAGCGTTAATCATTGTTGCCAATTGCCTAGTGAAGTTAACTAATTCTTCAAATTTAATTTTACTTTTGGTTAAATTAGCTAAAAATCCACTGCGTTGCCCCAAAGGACTGACATCAATCACAAATAAATCTCTACCAAGCAAAGTAGAAACTGCTTGAGCTTGAGAAATAGCCTCCACCTTACCCTTGATGTTTTCGCCTTGCTTATTTTTGACTATATATTTGTAGATCGGCATAACAATAAATAAAGATAATTATTTAGCATCCAAGAGTCTAATCATTTCATTGGGTCTAAATGATCTAGAAAGGGCAGTTTCTTTACTAATAATCTTTTGAGAGAGCAAATCCATTAAATGATTTTCCATCAACATCATCCCTGAAGCAGAAGAGTTTTGGATGATACTATCAATCTGAAAAACTTTCTTCTCACGAATTAAGTTAGCAATAGCTGAATTATTCAACATAATTTCTACAGCTGCAATGCGTCCACCATGAATTTTGGGGATTAGGCGCTGCGACACTACTGCTTTAAGAACAGTAGAAAGCTGTTGACCTACCTGAGCTTGCTGATAAGAAGGGAACACATCAACAATACGATCAATTGTTTGTGAAGCAGTATTGGTATGTAAAGTAGCAAAGACTAAGTGACCGGTTTCAGCTAAAGTTAAAGTTAGAGCGATTGTTTCAAGGTCACGCATTTCTCCAACTAAAACTACATCTGGATCACTACGTAAAGCCGAGCGAAGCGCGGCTTGCCAAGCCCTAGTATCTTTGCCAACTTCTCGCTGGGAAATAATACTTTTGGCAGATTTGTAAACAAATTCGACAGGATCCTCAATGGTTAAAATGTGACGACTTTCAGTTTGATTAATTTCATCAATAATGGCAGCCAGAGAAGTGGATTTACCCTCACCAGTCGGACCAGTAAATAAAATTAAACCCTGATTGTAACTAGAAAAACTATGGAAAATTTTAGGCAAATTCAACTCATCAACACTAAGAATTGTTTCTGGAATCAAGCGAAAAGCTGCTGCATAACTTTCCATTTGCTGATAAACATTAACTCTAAAACGACCCTTATCGGAAAATTGATAGGCTAGATCAATCTCTTTTTCTTTTTCTAATGAAGATCGCTGTTCTGGAGTTAAAATCGCAAAAACTAAAGATTCAATTTGCTCTTTATCTAGCACCTGTGGACCAGCAGGAAAATTTAAAACTCCATTAACTCTAACAGACAGGGGAGAGCCAGCAATTAGATGAATGTCTGAACCTTTATTATCGATGGTAAATTGTAGTAAATCTTGAATTTGCATGATTTTTATTTAACATCTGCTACACGAAGAACTTCTTCTATGGTAGTAACTCCTCCCAAAGCTTTGAGATAACCATCTTGCTTCATTAAAATCATTCCTTGTTTAAGGGCAACTTCCTCCAATGCTGATTCTGGACTGCGCTTCATGATTAACTGAGAAATTTCCGGAGTAATACTCATTACTTCAAAAATAGCCACACGACCCTTGTAATCTGGCTCATTAACTGGTCTTTCATCCATTGGTCGGTACAAAACGATGTTTTCTGGATCTTTATTATTTTCTTTGCAAAAAGCTAAAAACAAAGGCCCAAGAACCTGCTTGATATTTTCAACAATTTCAGGCTCAGGCTTATATTCTTCCCTGTATTTTGGATTAATGCGACGCACAACTCTTTGTCCTAAAGTTAGAAGCATTGAGGAAGATAAGAGAAATGGTTCAGCTTCCATATCTAATAAACGAGGCAAGGCGCCTGCAGCACTATTAGTATGCAAAGTAGCAAAGACTAAGTGACCGGTTAAAGAGGCCTGCAAAGCTAGATCAGCAGTTTCATTGTCACGAATTTCTCCCACCATGATAATGTCTGGATCTTGGCGCAAGAAAGAACGTAAACCAGAAGCAAAAGTTAACCCCGCTTTTGGATTGACTTGTACCTGACTAATCCCTGGAATTTGATACTCAACTGGATCTTCCAAAGTCATGATATTAACCCCAACATTATTAATCATGTGTAAAACTGAGTAGAGAGTAGTGGTTTTACCAGAGCCAGTTGGACCAGTGATTAAAATAATACCCTGAGGAATTTTAATGCAGCTCATCAGCCGACGCAGAGCTAAACCACTTAAACCTAAATCCTGCAAAGATGGCACAGTAGCATTCTTCTCCAAAAGTCTCATCACTACTTTCTCACCATTAACAGTCGGAAGAGTAGAAATACGCAAATCAACTTCTTTACCAGAAGAAACGTAGTTGAAACGCCCATCTTGTGGCAAACGTTTTTCATCGATTTTTAAATTAGACATGATTTTGATTCTAGAAATCACAGCCTCATGAACATTTTTTGGCAAGATGAGTTTTTCTACCAAAATACCATCAATACGATAACGAACTCTAATATTGCTACCCTGAGGTTCGATGTGCACGTCAGAAGCTCGAGAACTAATAGCAAAATCTAAGATATTTTCGACAATTCTATTAATTGGGGCATCACGCAAAATTTGCCCAGAATTATTAACTACTACACCGCCAGCTGCTCTTTGCTGATATTGATTCGTAGTACGCAAAGCTTCGTCAACTTCGGTTGATAAATTTTGTGAGTAACGCTCAACGATTAGCCTTTGCAAAACCTCTGTGTCAGCATAATATGCCTCAACATCACGATTGGTTTTTTGTCTCAAGAATTCAATTGTTGGCAAGTCCAAAGGATCAAGCATGGCAATTTTAATTGAATTTTTTTCTTTATCTAAAGCAAAAGGAAGAACCTTGTATCTTTTCGCAATCGACTCATCTAGCAAACCCAAGGCCTCTGGATCAATGCCTACAGTTCCAAGATCTATGTAACCAAGATGATTAAAAGCCGCTTTGGCTTCGTTAATAACGGCTTCGTTAACCGTTTTCTTTTCCCCAATGAGAACTTCATAGGATTTGCCAGAGCTTAGACCATCTTTCCTTAATTCTTCTATTTGCTCTAAAGTCAGTTGTTTTTTTTCAAACAAAACATCCAAAAAAGAATTGGTGGGAATAAATTGAGCAGAAGGAGCGGAGCCAACTGGCGTCGCTACTACCTGATCAGTCGATTGAGTATCGTTTTGGGCAGTTAACATATGAAAACTCTGCCTTTATAATGGCACAAATCAGCTTAGAGTTAAATAATCAAATGAAAAAATTTTACACTAGCGAAATACTTGTTCTACCAAAAGAAATAGATTTCTTTGATCAAGAGGAAAAGTTTTTGGTTGCTAAAAAAATAGTTGATCACTATTTACTAAACAAAAAAAACTTTGCTAGCAATAAAAATCTAGTTTATTTCAATCAAGATTACGCTAATTTCCCAATTGAGGAAATTAGAAGAATGCAAACTGAGGCAGAGTATAGCGCCAGCTTTAGCGGTCAAGAAAAGAGAGCTTTTATTTTATTTAATTTTGATAGTGCTACTAGCGCCGCACAAAATGCTGCCCTCAAGATAATTGAGGAAAGTCCTGCAGAAACTCTCATTTTACTATTGATTAGTAAAAAAGAAAAAATTCTTGAAACCATCACTTCACGCTGTTTAATTATTCAAATTGATGAGGGCGAACTAAAGGAAATAAAGATAACAACAAAAAAATTGGAAAATAATTTTTCTTGGCCAAAAAATTATAGCCAAGCTATTGAGTTAGCAGAACAAAACAAAGATCGTATCGAGGCTATGAACCTAATAGAATCTTTACTCAAAAAAGAAACTCTAGAAACCAAAGCAAAAAATCAAGCAAAACAGATTCTTTTGAGAGCTTACCAAGACCTCAATCGTAACCAAAATGTACAACTAACACTCGAAAATTGCTTTTTTTCTCTGGTATCTCTGGAGGGCTAAGCTCCTAAACACTGTAAAAACGGCTTTTCTCACACTTAATCACTAAAAACAAGCCCTTTTTTTCATGTTAGAATTATGGTACAACGGATCTTCTTATGGCAAATAGCAACGACTTGAAAAACTATCAAGCTTCACAAATCAAGGTTCTAGAAGGACTTGAGCCTGTGCGCAAAAGACCAGGCATGTACATTGGTTCCACTGACACTAAAGGCCTGCATCATTTAGTCAAAGAAATCCTCGACAACTCAGTTGATGAGGCTATTGCTGGTTTTGGTAAAACTATCCAGCTTTTTCGCAGTGAGACCAATGAATATCACCGCCAACTCTTTTTAAGTCATAAAAATAACAAAAAAAGCACTGCCGATGAAAAAGAAATCGGCAATCAAGTCGTTACTGTTACTGATAATGGTCGTGGTATACCAACCGACATGCACGAATCCGGCGTTTCCGCCATGGAAATTGTCATGACCAAGCTTCACGCTGGTGGTAAATTTGAAGAAACTGCCTACAAAGCCTCTGGTGGTCTACACGGCATTGGTTCTTCAGCTGTCAACGCGCTTTCTAGTCTTATGCAGGTTGCCGTCAAAAGAAATGGCAAATATTTTTATCAGAGCCATTCTCGAGGTATTCCAGCTGAATCAGTCAAAGAAATCACTGAAAAAGAACTTCTTAGTAAATTTGACGATGTAGCAGCTGATTTCATCAAATATGAATCTGGATCCATGGTTCAATTCATTGTTGACCCAACCATTTTTTCTACTGTTGATTTTAGCCATAAGCAAATGATTCAAATCGTTAAAGATCGCGCCTATCTGATGGCAGGCATCTATTTTCAATTTTTTGACCGTATTGAAAAATTAGAGCAACATTACTATTTTGAAGGCGGTATTCGCTCTTTAGTCGAGCATCTAAATATGACTCGCAAATCACTTCATAAAGTTTTTTATGTTAGTGATGATTGGCAAGATCCAGATACCGATAAAAATATCGGCATCGAGCTAGCCCTCCAATACAATGATACCTATAACGAACACATCGAGAGCTATGTTAACGTTATCAACACTCCAGACGGAGGTACACATGTCCAAGGTTTCCGTCTTGCCTTGGGTAGAGTCATGAGAGATTATGCCGAAAAAAATAATCTCATTAAAGAAAAAGAAGCTTTTGTGGCTGACGATTTACGTGAAGGTCTAACCGCAGTGGTTTTTGTCAAAATGCCAGCTAACGATCTACAGTTTGAATCACAGACCAAAGCCAAACTCAATAACGCCGAAGCACAAACCGCTGTTTATCAAGTCTTTAAAGATGCTCTTTCTACTTATCTTGAGGAAAATCCAAAAGTCGCTCGTGCAATTATAGAAAAAGTCCTAATCTCTGCTCGCGCTCGCCTCGCGGCTCGCGCTGCCAAAGACGCCGTTATCCGCAAGGGTTTACTTGAAGGAGTAGGTCTACCTGGCAAATTAGCTGACTGCCAATCCAGACAGGCTAGCGAAAGCGAAATCTACATTGTTGAGGGTGATAGTGCAGGTGGTTCTGCCAAGCAGGGTAGAGATCGCAAATTCCAGGCTATTTTCCCACTCCGTGGCAAAATTCTTAACACTGAACGTGCTCGTCTAGATAAGATTGTCGCTTCTGAAGAGCTCAAGAACCTAGTCATCGCCCTTGGCTGTGGCATTGGTGAAAGCTTCAACATTGAAAAACTACGTTATCATCGTATTATTTTAATGAATGATGCTGATGTTGATGGAGAACATATCACCACTCTCGGTTTAACCTTTTTCTTCCGCCATTTGAAGCAAATTGTTGAGGCCGGTTATTTATATGTCGCTATGCCTCCACTTTACAAGATCACTCAAGGAAAAGACGAGCAATATGTCTACAGTGACGAAGATAAGGACAAGTTGCTTGCTCCAGTTTATGCTAAAGATCCAAACGCTAAGATCGGCGTACAAAGATATAAAGGTCTTGGTGAAATGAACCCAGAGCAACTTTGGACCACTACTATGGATCCAAAAACTCGTATGCTTAAGAAAATCGCCATTGAAGATGCCGACAAATCTGACAATGCTTTCGAGGTTTTGATGGGCGATGAAGTTGCACCACGTAAGAAATTTATTCAGAGTCATGCCTACATGGCTCAATTAGATGTCTAAAAAGAAAGGGCTAAAATGAAAACATTCGTAATTGGTCATCTCAAACCAGACACTGACTCTGTAGTCGCTGCTATGGCTCTTGCCAGCATGTACCAAAAAGTTGCCTGTTTTAATCGCCAAAACGCTGAGGCTGTCATTGCCGGTCCAATTAACCCTGAAACTGAATTTTTACTTAACAAATTTGAAATGAGCGCTCCACGAATTATCAGCGCAACCGATTTAGCTAATGACGACCAGGTAGTTTTGGTCGATCACAATGAAGCAGATCAGCGTTTAGAGGGATTAAATCAAAATCAAATTGTTGAAATCATTGATCATCATAAAGTTAACCTTAATTTTGAACAACCAATCTTTTTGACTTTTAAAACCTGGGGCTCCTCAAACACTATTGTTTATTTCATGATGAAGAAAAATGATTTTGTGCCCGATCAAAAAATCGCTAGCTTAATGCTGGCTGCTATTTTGTCCGACACAGTTGGTTTTAAATCACCCACCTGCACCGCCAAAGACAAAGAGCTCGCTTTAGAATTAGCAAAGATTGCAGGCATTGAAGATTTAGATGCTTTCAGCTTAGAGATTTTTAAAGCCAAATCAGATGTCAGCAAATTAAGCTGTGAAGAAATTGTTAAAAATGATTACAAGGTTTTTGATTTCGCTGGTCAAAAAGTAATGATCGACCAGCTCGAAACAGTTGAGCAAGAGAAAGTCCTTAGCGAGAAAAAAGCTTGTCTCTTAGAAGCAATGACAAAAGTCAAAACTGAACTCGCAGTTGACTCCATTTTCGTAGTCATTACCGACATCCTTAAAGTTAATAGTAAATTATTAATTCTTGACCAAAAGGCTGAAGAAATTGCCCTCAAAGCTTTCGGTGGAGAAGTCAGTGAACAAGTTTTAGATATCGGTGCGCGCTTGTCTCGTAAGAAAGAAATCGCCCCATTAATTGAAGGGGCAGTGAGCTAGATTTGCTCAAAGGCTCTTTAGCAGAATAGGAGATTGTCTGCTAAAAGAGTTAAATAGAATTTTTGACTGGTTCATCAATCTATTTATCCATAACATAATCAATATATAAAATAATAGATCAATAAGTTAAATAATATGTCAGAAGATAACAAAAAACAAACACCAAGCGTCAGCGTCGAAGAATTAGAGAAGGATGAAGAGATGATTGAAGAAGTGGAGGATGAAGCTACAGAAACGACTGAATCTACAAGTGAAATTTTGATCGAAACCCAAGAAGAAATTTCATCTAAAATGGGCACTATTGAAGAGAGTACTTACGGAAAACTCAAGCACACTTCCATCGTTAATGAGATGGAGAAATCTTACCTTGATTACGCAATGAGTGTCATTGTTTCTCGTGCTCTTCCTGACGTTCGTGACGGCCTCAAACCAGTCCACCGTCGCATTCTTTATTCCATGTATAAATCCGGCATTCACTGGAACACTCCCTACAGAAAATCTGCTCGTATTGTTGGTGATGTGCTTGGTCGCTACCATCCACATGGTGACAGTGCAGTTTATATGGCCCTAGTCCGTTTAGCCCAAGAATTTAGTATGCGTTATCCATTGATCGATGGTCAGGGTAACTTTGGTTCAATTGACGGAGATAGCCCAGCTGCTATGCGTTACACTGAAGCTCGTAGTGCCAAAATAACACAAGAACTTTTGGCTGATATTAATAAAGGTACAGTCGATTTCATTGATAACTTTGACGGTTCTACCAAAGAACCAACTGTTCTTCCAACCCGTATTCCTAACTTTTTACTAATGGGTTCTGAGGGTATTGCTGTGGGTATGGCCACTAAAATCCCACCTCATAATTTAATTGAAACCTGCAACGCTATTACTGCCATGATCGCTAAAGGCAAAGCCAGCACCGATCTTAAAATTGAAATTGGTGAAGAAAAACTCAGTTCAGATTCAGAATGTATTAGCGCTATTTTGGCAGCTGATCCAAATAGTCTAGCTGGCAAATTTGAAAGCGATATTACTCACGAAGAATTGATGGAACATATTAAAGGACCAGATTTTCCAACTGCCGGTATTATCTATGATCAAAAATCCATATCCGAGGCTTATAGAACAGGCAGAGGTCGCATTGTTATTCGTGGTAAAGCCGCTATCGAAGAAGGCAAAAAAGATCAATTCATCATCGCTATTACAGAATTACCATATCAAGTTAATAAAGCTCGCTTGCTAATGAAAATTGCTGATTTAGTCCGCGATAAAAAAATTCTTGGCATTCGTAATTTACGTGATGACTCAGATCGTCAAGGTATGCAGATTACCATCGAACTGAAAAAAGATGCTAGACCAAATGTAGTTCTCAACAAACTCTTTAAATATTCAGAGCTACAAAGCAGTTTTTCACTCAATATGGTTGCCCTCAATAGTGAAGGCACACCTTTATTGATGAACTTACGCCAAGTACTCCGTGAATACGTTATCCACCGCCAACTAGTAGTAGTTCGCCGTAGCCAAAATGAACTCAAGGAGGCTCGCGACCGCGCTCACATTCTTGAAGGCTTAATCATTGCTTTGAATAATCTAGATGATGTTATTGATACCATCAGAAAATCCAAAGACACTCCAACTGCACATGATTCCTTGATGAAGAAATTTGGCTTGAGCGATATCCAGTCAACTGCCATTCTTGAAATGCAGCTTAAACGCCTCGCTGCCTTGGAGAGACAAAAAATTGAAGAAGAATACGCAGCCATCCAAGAAGCCATTGGCACCTTGATTCATTTACTCAATGATCCTGCCAAAGTATTGAAGAAAATCGCAGAAGAAACCAAAGAAATGATCGATCTTTATGGAGATGAACGTCGCACTAAGATCATTAAAGGCAAAATTGGTGAATTTAATGAAGAAGATTTAATCGCTGAAGAATCAACTGTCATCACTTTGACTGAGAGTGGCTATATCAAACGTCTCAGTCCAGATGCTTTCCGCTCTCAATCTCGAGGTGGAAAAGGTAGCAAAGGCTTAAATATGAAAGCTGAAGATGTGCTCAAATGCATCGTCACCTGCAACACTCATGACAATCTTTTTCTCTTTACTAATCAGGGTCGCGTTTTTGAGATGAAGTCCTACGAAATTCCAGACGCCAGCCGTCAGGCTAAAGGTACTGCTATTGTTAATATTCTTAATCTCAAGTCTGAGGAAAAAGTTTTATCTATCCTAGTCGTAGATCAAGAAGCTGACAAAGATAAATTCATTACCTTAGCTACCAAAAATGGCTTAGTCAAGAAAACCGCTCTCAAACTTTTCAACAATATTCGTCAAAGTGGCATCGTGGCCATTATCCTCAATGAAGGCGACGAATTAGTCTGGGGCAAGATCACCACTGGCATGGATCACATTATGCTGATTACTCATGATGGGAAATCAATTCGCTTTAGTGAAGAAGAAGTCAAATCTTCTCAAAGAGACACTAAGGGTGTTAAGGGAATTACTTTAAAAACTGGTGACTCCGTCATTGGCGTTGAGGTTTTTGAAGATAACAAAGAAGTTCTCAAAGAGAATAGCTTATTACTCATCACTGAAAATGGCATGGGCAAACGCACTCTTCTAGAGAGTTATCCACTCCAAAAACGTTCTGGGCTTGGGGTAAAAGTCTCAGAAATCACCAAGCGTACCGGAAAAGTGGCCGCCGCCAAAATGGTTTCCGACCTCAATAAAGAAGTGGTCATTAGCACTAAACTGGGTAAAGCTATCAAAATGCCAATCAGCAAAAGTTCTATTCCTACTTTGACCAGACCTACTCAAGGAGTTATCTTGATGAAAATGAGTGACAATGACCAAGTAGTGGCAGTGGCTTTAACCATTGAGGATGACAGCGAGGGAGATGGAGAGGGAGAGGCTGAACCAAGCGAAGCTTAAAGCTATTTTGAAATCGATTCAAATTTTAGGTGGTAAATTTTGACTCAGCCACCTAGTAATTTTCTTCTTGATCATTTCTTGATCAATATCTGAATGAATAAAGTTTATTAGACCTTTAATATTTGACTGTATCCAAGTTTTGAACTCATACTCAGAAAATAAGCGATAATTTTGAGCCGAAGATTCCTTAGCATGTTTTGCAAAATAAATTTCACGACACATGTCTAAAACCTGCTGCTCATCAAGCTTTTGTTCATCAAACTCGCTTTTCGCTTCAGCCATGCTTGGATTAATACCCCGTGTTTGTACTTCTAATACCATAAGTTTCCTTTTTAGTCTTGTGGACCGAAGGGGACTCGAACCCCTGACCTCTTCTATGCCATAGAAGCGCTCTAGCCAACTGAGCTATCGGCCCATATTTTAACAAAAGGAATTTTAGCATTGTCGAAGAGAAAAGCCAAGTCATAATTGACCAAATTACATTTTAGAATGAGTTTTATCGTAAACCTTCTTAAGCTGCGGTTGAGTAATGTGGGTATAGATCTGAGTAGTGGCAATGTTTTTATGTCCCAGCATCTCTTGCACATCACGCAAACCAGCACCGTTAATCAATAAATCAGTGGCAAAACTATGTCTAATTCCATGAGGACTCAGTTTGACTGTCAATCTAGCTCTGCGGGCATAATGATCCACAATGCGCTGCACACTACGACTAGTTAAACGCATTTCTTCACCATCCATCAATAAATCAGGCTTTTTACCAGAGTAACGAATAAAAATTGGTCGCCAGTTATCTTCCCTCGAGTTCATATAGCGCTCTAGCCACATAGCCGCCCTTTCGCTCAAAAAAACCACTCTTGGTCTACGACCTTTACCAATCACCCCAAATTCACGCCGTTTCAGATCAATTTGATCGCGATTGAGCCCAACTAATTCACTAACACGTAAGCCAGTAGAGAAGAGTACCTCAAGAATAGCCTTGTCTCTCGCCCCCTCTTTGCTGGCCAAGTCAGGCTGAGCCAAGAGACGTTCAATCTCCTCAATATTCACAAATTGCATATGAGTTGATTCGCCCTTAGGTAAATCAATTTTTTCTGGATGCAAAACCTCCTGATCATTTTTAGTTAGCCATTTAAACCAAGAGCGCAAAGCAATTACATGATAGCTTTGTGTCTTTTTTGATAGGGTTCTTGACATATCGTCACAGTAACGCGCTAGGTAAATCCGATATTTACGCAAAATATCACGATCCAATTCTTTAAGGTCACTATGACCATCTTCCTTGAACCAAACGTTAAAACGCCTCAAATAATGGCTATAATTGCGGATAGTCAAGCGACTAAGGTTCTTTTCCACCTCCAAGGACTCTAAGAAATCAATCAAGGCGATATCTGGATTAGTTTTATTACTCATTGCATTTACTTCCTTCTTTACTCTACAATAAATTTAAGATTGATGCACTAAGGCTTGCATTTTTAATCAGCTCACAAGAGTTGGTGTTTTTTTTCTTCAAATTTTCAAAATTGTTATCAGACACTGGCAGACCATCTAATATTCTGCTAGAAACGCTTTTTAATCATTTATTGCTATAGATCAGTCTTTTTTTGTATAGAGACCAAAATACTTAGCTCGCTGAGAAATATAAGATTCATACCAAAAAGGACTTAAGCCTCGATCTAAAAAATATGTAATTCCAAGAAAGCAAAAGGGGAGACTGCCCCACCCATCGGTCTAATTTATTATTTAAGTCCATTGTGCTGAAGCTCATTTCGCAAACTTAGCATCCATTTGAAAAATAAATTGTGAAATAAAAAAAATGAATCGCAACAGGAATTTAAAATATTATCACAATGGTCACAATCTCCGCGATTGCATTACCCATCAGACTCTCATTTATTTTAAAAAGTACTAAAAATGCTGGAAAGCGTTCTTAACCAGGTTTCAAGCTGATTAGTTGCTCATCTATGAAGAAAAAAGCCGATTTTGGGCTTCTAAGAGCCTTACTAGAGGTAAATACCTTGATATATCAATATAATTACCAATTGATCACGATTGGAGTTAACTAAACAACCAGATAGAACCAGGCTAAATCAGCCAAAACTAGGAACAATTTAGGAAAATTAAGAATGGGCAAGCACTAGAGAGAATAAAGGCAAAAAAGAATTGTTAAATGCCTAAACACCAGAGTAAATGAAGGCAAAAGATAAATCGATTTAAAAACACCTCTCGGCTTAATTGATAGTTTATGTCGCAAAAGTTATATTGTGCGACATAAATTATCAGAAGAAAATAAACCCCCTATCGTTGGAGTAGCAGTGCTTTAAACACTTTCTTTTATATGGCAATTAATCTCTTTTACGTTCGCACATTCATTCCCTTTAAGCCTCCATCTAGAAAAAAGCTAATTAAGCCTCTGCAACCCCTCCCTGGGATATACCTATTCGGGTTTTTTATTGATTTATCGGGTCTTTTTATATATATCTATCCAGAATAGAAGTACCAGGCTAAATTGGCTGATAAAATTGAACACTTTAGTAGCTCGGAGTCAGTGCTGTACCAGATGTAATACTAGCTAAATTTATTTTTGCATACTTTTGCAACAAGAAAACTAATTTAACAGTATCAAACTATATCATTTCAGGCTATAAAGTCCTATAACTATTGAGTTTTCCACAATTTTCACGACCATATCAAACTATATCACTCTGCCCTGTCTCCCCATGTATCCAAAAAAATTGCTAACTCTTCCCTGTTTATTTTTTATAATATTTTTTCTTTTTTTGGAGCTTTTTTCTTATTTAAGACTTATCATGCCAGATTAAAAAGAGTTTTTGAAAGACTTTTAATTCCTTTTTATAGCTATGGCAGAAAACCCGAAAAACCAGCTCTACCCTGTCTGGTTTATAGGAAAAAAGGATTGATGAATCAATACTTTTTATATATTAGTCAAGTTGGGGGATTTCTATTACTTGCCTGGAAACATCAGGATAAAGAGCACAATCATCAGAATAGCCACTAGATTATATTCATTAACGGTATTTTTGAATAAACGACCCTTAAAGAAACTCTGCAAGACACTCAAACCAACATACAAGAAAGACATAATAAAAAGCGCTTGATTCCAAATTTGCATTGGCAAAAATGAAAATAGGATGGCTAATTCAGTAAGAATAAGAGTGAAAATAAGTGAATAAAGAGCAATTTCTTTGTCAATTTTTTGCTTCAATTCAATTGACCAAAGTGAAGCCAATACCAGAGGAAAATGAGAGATAAACATCAAGATAGCATTGAGATAAAAAGGTAAACGCAGTGAAAAAATAACATTACTAAATAATAAAGAAGTAATCATGATAAAAAACAAAGCCACAGCGTGCGCTGCATATAAAAGTTGGATAGTACGACCCTTAGCCACGGAGAAAATATTTGAAGTCAAAAACAAAGCGTACATACCAATGCCAAAGATAGCTACAATCACTAAGCGGGACCAAAACATCTCAGGTAAAAGAAAATAGAACAAAGACACGGAGCTAGCATAAAGAGCCGGAAATGGCACTATTGTTAACCATTCATGTGAATGAAGATCATCAGAGAGTGCCCAAGCAGAACTAAAATAAGAGATGAGTAAAAAAATTGCTGTCGCTAAATAACGCCATTCGAGTGGAATGTATTGAGTCGCCAAAAGACTCAGGCTAAGTAAAACAGAAACAATAACAAATTTTTCTCTTCGGCGCATATTATTCTTCTTCTAAAATATCACATGCTAAAAAGACATCTTCCACATCTTCATTATCTCTTAAGTTATCTGCCAATTCCATTAGTTTGACCAAATCCTCCTTGCTAACTGGAATCTTCATAGTTGGGATGAACTCCCCTTCTTGATTGCGTTCAAACATATATCTGGCGCTGCCTGGAGAACCTAAAGAGCCACCGGCCTTACTCAAAGCAAAACGAATCTCAGAAGAGCTACGGTTGAGATTATCAGTCAAAGCAACAATCATCATCCCTACTCCACCTGGACCAAAACCCTCATAAACAATTTCCTGAATTTGGCTGGCATTCCCCTTACCTAGAGCAACATCGATAGCCTTTTGAACTTTGGCGTTAGGCATATTTGCCATTCTGGCTTTATCGAGTATTAGACGTAAAGAAGGATTACTTTTTGGGTCGCCAGAATTAGCTTGTTTGGTAGCAGCTCTGATCAAGCGAGACAGCTGACTGAAGATTTTGCTTTTGGCCTTATCTTGAGCCCCCTTACGATTTTTAATGTTATTCCATTTACTGTGACCTGACATATGTCCCTATTATAGACCATTTTTAGCTGGGGCTAAGGATTAAGTATTACTTGACATTTAGGAGTAGGACTTGTAACATCTCTAAGATTTTAAAGGAAGGTTAAAAAATGCAGAATCAAATGCTCCTGAGACAAGAAGCTATCAATGCAGCGAAAAATTCAGACTGGCAAAAAGCCATTTTAATCAACCAGGAAATTATTCAAAATTACGGCAATGATCTGGAAGCAATGAATCGTTTAGGTCTCGCCTTTCTCAAAAACAAAAAAGAAAATGAAGCTAAAAAAGTTTTTAAGCAAGTCTTAGAACTAGATAGTTCAAATATTATCGCCAATAAACATTTAAATAAGATCAAGAATAAAGAAATCAGTGCCGATATTATTTTTGACCGAGATAATGATTTCATTGAAGAACCAGGAAAAAGTAAAATCGTTACTCTTCATCGTCTGGCTGGCAAAGATCAATTACAAAAACTTAAAGTTGGTCAAGGCTGTTCCCTCCAATTAAAAAACAGATATATCAGTGTAGTTGATGAAAATAATAAACACATTGGCGCTCTACCAGAAGATATTTCCTTTCGTTTGAGTAAACTCATTACCAATGGCAACGAGTATCGCTGTGTGATCTATAAAATCAACGAAAAACAATGCTTGGTGCAGATTAAAGAAACTCTGCGCTCCAAAAAAAATGAACAATTTGTTTCTTTCCCTAGCAAAATGCAGAGCAATTTGGTTATTCCTGACGACTTCGTTTTGGAAGAAGATATTCCTTTTGAAGTCACTAATGACGAAGAAGCTGAAGAAGATTTAGAGTTGGCCATGGAAAAGATCAACAAAAAAGACGTATAAATCAGCCAAATCTCTTCCAATATAGATTACCATTGCAGATCGATTTTCAAGAGTTTCATTTTTGTCAGCCACGATTAGACTCTGAGGTAAAATTTTATCCAACTTTTTAAGAAGCTGATTACAACTCTCCTCCTCTGGATTATAAATAATTTTTGTTTGCTCTAGATTCTCCGCATTATTATCTTTTTTGATAATTGAAAAAGAACTTTTTTCAAGTATTTTCGCCAAAGAACTAGCCAGGCCAGCCTCGCCAGTGGTATTAATTAAAGCGACTGGACAATCAAAAACTGGTTTGACCATATAATTAATTTCTTGCTCATAATCTTGCTCTCGCCATAAAAGTTCCTGATCTCTAAGAAAAAAATAGTAAATTTTTTGATTTTTGAAAAAATCTAACAAACTCTGCTTGTCTAAATTACTAGATGGATATTCATAACTTTGATCAAAGGCTGTGTCTAAAAGAAAAGAATAAATCAATTTTTCTTTAGCATCACCAGATAGAGTTGCTTCTTTGTCCAAAGCACTTAAATCAAAGTTGCTCTGCCTTAAATCAGTAACAAGTAATTGTTTATTGTCGGCATTAAAGAATAAAATTGCCAAAGGCTGATGATCCTTAACAAGAAGAATTCTTTGATTTTCTTTTAATCTAAAAAGTTTGCTCAACTCAATTTTGATTGCTAAAAATGATAAGAGAAGTACTAGGCCTACCAAGCCAAGTGAAATTAATAGTTTTTGATTAAGCTTAATCTTTTTTTTCTGATTAGACTTTTTGCTTTTCTTGTTTGGGCAGTAATCGTGCAACATTCAACATCCATGCTACAAAAAAGCCCGCTCTCTAGCAAGCGGGCTTATTTATAAATTTCTTAAAAATGATTAAGACTCGATAGCGTAACGCTCGAATCTACTCAAAGTCATCTTTTCACCAATTTTGCCACTGAGAGATTTAATCACTAATTCGATTGTTTTTTCTGAATCCTTAATGGAATCCTGTTGCAATAAATCCTCAACGCTTTCTGCACCCATAGCAGCAACTTGCATAGCAATGTCACGAGTCATTTGACGAAATTCTTCATTAGCAGCTACAAAATCAGTTTCGCAAAGCATTTCCACCATAGCAGCAACCATGCCAGTATTGTGAGTGTAAGTAGCTATATAACCAACTTTAGTTTCACGACTCTGACTCTTCTCTGCTCTAGCTAAACCTTTGGCTTCAACTGCTGCAATGGCTTTATCTAAATCACCGCCAGCTTCTTGCATGGCTTTTTGGCAATCTAAAATTCTAGCCCCAGTAAGTTCTCTAAGTTTTTTGATTTGATCCATGGAAATGGCCATATATTTCTTTCTTGTTTGTTAATTGATGTTATTTTCTGTCGGCGCGACCGGCTTTGTAGGCAGCGGTGATTTGATCAACAAAAAATTTAATACTTTTAACAGCGTCATCATTGCCTGGTAAAACAAATTGGACTGGTCTTGGATCACTATCTGAATCAATTAAAGCAATTACTGGAACACTAACATTGTTTGCTTCAGCAACAACGATTCTTTCTTTCTTTGGATCGACTACAAAAATACAATCTGGCTTGCTCTTCAAACCTTTAAGTCCGCCAAAGAAACGTTCTAATTTAATTTGTTCTTTTTCAAGTTGGACGCGTTCATACTTGGTATAACCCTTGTATCTATCGGTTGCTAAACCTTCACGAATTTCTTCCATACGTTTGATAGATTTACTGACTTGAGGCCAGTTGGTCAACATACCACCCATCCAACGAGCATTGATGTAAAAGCAAGAAGCGTCTAAAGCAGCCTCTTTAATGACTTCACGTGCTTGTTTCTTAGTACCGACTAAGACTAGGGTTTTGCCCTCTTTGGCGAGGTTGTAGACATAGGAATAAGCTTCTTCTAAAAGACCGGCAACCTTTGGCAAATCAAAAAGATGGATACCATCTTTTTCACTATAAATATATTCATCCATTTTTGGATGCCATTTACTGGCTTTGTGACCAAAGTGACAGCCGAGTTCAAGCATTTCTTGAAGATCAAATTCTGGATTTTTAGTAGCAACTGGTCTTACTTCGGTTTTAGCTTCTTCTGCTTTTACCTCTTTGGCTTCGACTTTTGGAGTCTCGACTTTAGGAGCGACAGCTGGATTTGCTTTGACAGCGGCTTTTTTAGGAGTAGTTTTTTTGGCTACTTTTTTAGTGGCTGGTTTAGCAACAACTTTAGCAGTAGCTTTTTTTACTGAAGTTTTTTTGGCGGTCTTTTTGACTTCTGCCATAATTTTTGTCCTTTTTTTATTTTCGTTTTTCAAGACGAAAAATGGTGCTTAGGGCTAAATAAGGATCGGCGCTAAGGCACACAAGTTTGTAATGGAGGAATTATATCACAGGCTTGAGTAAATCCAAAGCATTCGCCATTAGAGAAACCACCGTCATCGGCCCTACTCCGTTTGGCACTGGAGTAATAAAGTCAGCTTTGTTCAAACAGCTGGGCAAATCAACATCTCCTTGTGGTTCACCGACATCAATAATAATACTGTGATCGGCAATCAAATCGCCTTTGATTAAGTTTTTCTGACCCGTGGCACTGATAATTAGGCGATATTCTGATAAGGATTTTTTTTGTTCAATTAACTCTTCTAAATCTTGTTTACCAACTAATTTTACTTCGCATTTATTCTTAGTTGCCTGTGATTGCGTAACCGCAATTTGACAGGCCTCACCAAAAGCTTGTGGGGTTGTGGCACCCTTTTGCATGAGATTTTGAATATGCCAATAAAGTGGTTTACCTAACAAATCAGAACGCCCGATTATTAAGACATTTTCTGTAAGATAAGAGAAATTGTGATCAACATTACTGCGATAATCTTTGAGAATTGAAAGAACTGCACGGGCTGTAGCTGGCAAAACCATTTGTTTTTCCATCCAAGTGCCATCCTTAATTGCTGTCAAAGTAGCTGGAGCTAAACCATCAACATCTTTATTAACACCATGCGATTCTTTTGTAGCAATCTTGGAAACTAGACTTCCCCACCATTCTTGAAAATCGCCGTTTGGAACACTTTCCAGCCATTTTTTTGTCCAAGGTTTTTGGATAATAATTCCAGTAACGCTTGAGTCAGAATTGAGTTCTTCAATATATTTTTGAATTTCTAGCACAGGACTGGCAAAAGAAAAAACTTTGGCCTGATAAGCAATTCCTAGAGCTTCTGCGCTCTGCTTTTTTAAAGAAGTGTAAAGTGCCGAAGCTTGATCTTCATGGAAAAAAATCGCTGCTACTTTTGGATAAATTCCTTTGGAATTATAGGTAACCACTTTTTGCTTAAGTTTAAGTTGTTTCTGTTTAGCTAGTTTTTCACCGTCAAAAATTAAAGTCATAATATTATTTTACCAGGCAAAAAGAGGAAAAGTCTTGGCCATTTCTCTAACTTCCTTACGAATTGCCAAAAGAGTTTCGTCTTTAATCATACGAGCTTTAAAGTCTTTCAAAAAAACTCTTCGTTCAGTTTTTTCAGCCGGTAGCTGTTCGCCTTTTATATGGTCAACCACCCTGGCAATCCATTGAGCAATTTTTGTCATCTCTTGCTCCTTCATACCTCTGGTAGTAACTAATGGCGTACCGATACGAATGCCCGACGGATAGAAAGGTGAACAAGGCTCATTGGGAATAGTATTGCGGTTGGCGTAGATTCCAGCTACGTCCATGGCAAAAGCCACCTGCGTGCCAAAACCATCGCCAAAAGAAGTCAAATCGATCAAAATTAAGTGGTTTTCTGTACCATCACCCACCAATTTAAGACCATTTGCTTGCAAAGCGCTAGCGAGAGCGTTGGCATTCTTGCGAATTTGCTTTCCATATTCAATAAATCCTGGTCTTGCGGCTTCGCCAGCAGCAATGGCAATTGCAGCAGTAGTTTCATTATGGGGACCACCTTGCAGAGCTGGAAAGACGGCTTTGTCAATCTTATCTGCTAAGTCTGGATCTTTTTCCAAACCGCGATTAGTAACCATAATCATTGCTCCACGCGGGCCTCTGAAGGTTTTATGAGTAGTCGACATCACAATGTGCGCGTAAGGCACCGGGCTTGGATGCTCACCGGCAATAACCAAACCAGTGATGTGAGAAATATCTGCTAAAAGATAAGCTCCAACTTCATCAGCAATTTCAGCAAATTTAGCAAAATCTAAAACAAAAGGATAAGCAGTCGTGCCAGCAATAATTAGTTTTGGCTTGTGTTCGAGTGCCAAACGGCGCAACTCTTTGAAGTCAATGCGTGTATTTTCATCCAAACCATATTGAACTGAATTAAAATAGCGACCAGAAAAAGTCACTTTTGGATGTCCATGAGTTAAATGACCGCCACTGGAAAGAGCCAAACCCATAATGGTCTCCCCTTCCTCAAGAAACGCAAACTCGATGGCACTGTTAGCTGGTGAACCAGAATAAGGTTGGACATTAACGTGCGGCACTTTGAAAAGTTTTTTTAGACGCTCTTGAGCCTCAATCTCTATTTCATCAATTACTTGATTGCCTTCGTAATAGCGGCGTTTAGGATAACCCTCGGCATATTTGCTAGATAAACAAGAACTGAGGACGCTGCGAACAGCCTCTGAACTATGATTTTCTGAAGGAATTAAGCCAATCATTTCTGTTTGACGCTCTTCTTCTTTTTTTACTAAATCGAAAATTGGATCTTGGTTCTGTTTTTGCATTTGAATTCCTTTATTTGATTGTAACTTGTTAAGATTTTTTTAGCCAATTAACTGCTAAATACGTTATTGGAGTCTCAACCATTGAAAACAAACATTTTAATCCCCAATATGGTAAAACCAGTGACCAAACAAAATTTGCATTAGCCCCATCGAAAAAAGCTAGAAACATGAAAATGCTGGTGTCAAAAAATAAACTAATAATGTTTGAGGCGTTGCTGCGTAACCACAAACCACTGCCTTGTAAACGGGCACGAATTTTGGCAAAAATATAAATATCAAGGCGCTCAGCTAAGAAAAAAGCCACTAGACTAGCTAGAGTCATGCGCAATGATTTAGCAAAGATTGTCTGGTAGGCTGGTTCAAAAGCTGCCGAACGAGTGCTGGGAGGCAAACTAATCGCTAGAATATTAAATAAAGCTAATAAAAACAAAATAATAAAAGTACTGCGCATGAAGCTTAAAGAACGAGCTTTGCCCTCTACTTCAGTTACTACGTCGTTAATAATGAAAGTAATTGGCAAAGTAAAAATTGCCACTGAAGCATTAAGAAAAAATAAAGGGAAGGTTTTAGCTCCCATTAATTCTGCTGCCACAATCGAGGTAATATAAATTGCTAATAATAAATCAAGTTTGCGTTCGCGCGAGCTGACTAGACCTTTAACTACGCTACTTGTTTGGACTGTTTTTTTCATCTAATTTTTCTTTCTAATTTTAATAAATAAATACATTTTGCCACCAAAAAGGTGCCAAAAATCATACCAAAAGAAAAACCATTAGAGAGTGGCGTAGGAGAGCTGGAAGTGAAATACAGCTTTAAACATAAAGTGATTTTACCACAATATTATCCAACATAAACTGGCGCATTAGTTGTAATTGATTTTTGGATTGCTTTGATTTCTTCTGGTTTGGCTGACTGTCTGAATTGCTCAAAATTATGTCCTTTGGCCAATAACTCACCTGGTAAGCGTGAAATTGTTTTTATTTTGCCACTTTCACAAAGCATTTCAAAAAGTTCTAAATGAGTATTAGACTTGAGTATTAAACCATTAGCTAAAGCTTTGGCTAAATATTTTTCTAATAGATCGGCTTCAATCGGGCTAGCCATCACTTCAATCCAATCAGAAAAATGATGCAAGCGACTATTTATAGTTACAGTGGCAATTTGCCAAACAGCTTTAATATGACCAGTCTTTGGATGAACATAGGTTTGATAAAGCTCTTTTCTCAAATCCTCATACATTTCTTCTGGAAGAAAATCTGTCTCACGATCTAGCTTATGCTGTTGAGAAAGCTCTCCTGTCTGACCATCAGCAACAAAAGCATTAATATCGGCACCAAGAAAAATAATGCCTTTAAATAAACTATCGATTACATCCTCTGCCAAATCATTTTTAAATGCTAAATTTAACTGATTGAAAAGAAAAATTAACTCTGGAAATTTATCTTCCATATATTCATAACGTGCAACTTCTGCCTTGTATTTACTGACTTCAACTGCATTGATAGAACTTGGCTCATCTTTTGTCGAAGGTAATTGTAAAACGTTACCATTGGTAAAATCTATGTTTGGCGCAACTAAAGATTGAACAATGCGCATTGCTGCCTCAGCTTTTGGATATTTGCCCGTGTTAATGATGAGTTTGCTGATGTCTTCGAAAGCACTACGCAACGCCCTTCTCCGCTCTGTTCTAGCCGATTGTTCGGCTTGAATATTTTGAGCTTGTGGACAATAAACAATGTTTTCGTACATTAAATTTTATGATTTATAAATCTAGAACTTCCTGGCTTAAGCCTATTTTTTGATGTCTTTTTGTAATTTCTTCTTGACTGGCTCCTTGTTTTTCCCAACTCTTACCAAGTAAATCCCTCATTTCTCTTTTTTCAAAAGGAAAAATAATCCAAGCATCAGAGTCTGCTCCATGGAAATCAGGCATAAATGCTGACCATGGCTTAATGAATAAAGTAGCAGTTTTGACCTCTAAAGCACCTTCTTTTAACAAATAGTCTTGAGTAAAGCTCAGTGATTCTCCAGTATCAGCCACATCATCAAAAACTAGAATCTTTTTACCTTTGATAGCGGTTGGAATTTGCTGGTAAATCTCTGGCTTATCGAGGCGCTTATTAATGCCACTGTAAAATTTTACTCCCAAGCTAGCCAATTCTTTAATTCCTGTGTAATCAAAAAAAGAACGACTCATTGGCCAAGCCCCTTTAGCCAAAGCAATGATTAAGTCAAATTTGATATCTGACTCTTTAATTTGTTTAGCCACTTGCAGAGTTAGTTCGTCAAGTTGATCCCAGCTAGGGGTAACGTACTTAGCCTTGTCGCCGGTAAATCTGATTTCTTCAAAAGTCATAATAGTTTCCTTTTTATGCACTTAAAATAAAAAAAAGACGCTTAGTTTTTCTTATTCGCTTGGTGTCCCCCTAATCAGTGATTAGGTTTGTTGCTTGGGAATACGAAAAACGAAACGTCTTTTCGCACTCTTACTACTTTTTAATAGATGAATTTTAACATGCCATTTTTTATACAACAAGTTCTAAAACTTCTTTTAGATCTTTTGTTAAAGGCGCTTGTATCTTTACTTTTTTCTTTGATCTTGGATGATTAAACTCTAACGAGAGAGCATGTAAAAATTGTCGAGGACACCAAAAACTATCCATTCTGCTATGTTTGCGACCAGCATAAAGCTGATCGCCAACTAAAGGATGTTGCATAGCTGACATGTGAACTCTAATTTGATGAGTACGACCAGTTTTTGGTTCTATTTCTACTAAAGAAAAACCAGCTTGATAAAGTTCCCGCACTTTTTTGATCTTGATTTTACTTTGAGCAACTAAAGAAAGAATTAATTCTTCTTTCAAAGTAGTGAATTCTTTTTCCACTCGATAATTACTAACTGCCTCTTTACCAGCGTTGTCCACCGCAAATTTTAGACGATTGCGACCACTACGACTCATTGGAGCTTTGATTTGACCAGATTTTTCTGTCAAATGGCCATGAACTAAAGCGAGATAAGTTTTTTGTGTTTGACGCTTTTTAAACTGAGCTAAAAGATTGACTAGTGAACCAGGATTTTTAGCCAAAATTAAAACACCACTAGTATCTCTATCCAAGCGATGAACAATCCCCAATCTTTCTTTCCAAACCTCTAAAGGCTCACCAAACTCATTACTAAAATCTGCTGGAATTAATTGCTGATAATCTGGATTAGCTTGCCAATATTCATCCTTAAAATAATCTTCGCCAAATTTTTCTACAAACCAATCTTGAACAGTTGCTTCTTTTACCGTGACTGCCCTATTAACCACTAAGCCACTGGGCTTGTTAATCAGCAATAAATCTTGGTCTTCGTACAAAATATCTAGATTCATGATTTTTTAAAGAAACTAAAGGTGCGGCCAGATCTTCTGTAGAGAAGGATTAAACCAAAAACTAACATCGCTAAATAAATAAGATAATCTAAACTAATACCAACTATAAATAGTCCAGGCAAACGAACTGTTTCAGTTAACAAATGAAAAGTGGCAGTAAAAATCAAAAAAGTACTAAAAAGAAAACCTGATTGAGCAGTCTTTTTGCCACTACGATACCACTCTAAAGTACGATAAATATATTCGATTTTACTTAAATAAATATAAGCTAACAAATAGTATAAAAACGCATAAAGTTGAGCTGGATGAGTTTTTTCAAAAGTACCGATCGTAATAATTCCCCATGGCAAATTAGTAAAAGTTCCGCCATAACTACCATCTAAGAAAAAACCAACATAAATAAAAACCATTCCTAAACTAATTGCTGTCACATAAAAATCCAAAATTTCAAAAGCATCCCATTTACGTTTATTAGCATAGCGATAAAGAAATAACACCGCCGCAACTAAAGCAACGAATGGCATATTGCCAGACTTCTCTACTACATTAAAAATATTAATAATATTTTGGCTAAAACTAGCCCAATGAGAAATTACAAAGACTATTCTGCCAACAATAAAACCAAACAACCCAGACAATAAGAAAGCATCAAAGATTTCAAAAGTATTGTAATGTTCTTCTCTGCCCTTGCGCCAAAAAATAAAAGCAGAAAAAAAGACTGCAAGAAAAGCCAAAAGTGTCAGCGATTTGAGTTTGAAAAATGGCAGTTCAAAAAGAATAGGTAACATAATTTTGTGGTGCACCCTGCGGGTACTACCCAGGTTTGCTACGCAAACTTGGCGGTGCCCTCTTCGAGGACTAGTCGGGCGCGTTTCGCTCGACGGTGCCGGGAGAGGGAATCGAACCCTCATGAAGTTGCCTTCATAGGTTTTTGAGACCTACGCGTCTACCAATTCCGCCATCTCGGCTAAAAGACATTCATAAAAGACTTATATATTCTACCTTAAATTCTCTACAGATCAATCAAACAAGTCAATAATTTCCTTATACGAGCCATCTATTGGTAAAACTAAATCAAAAACTTTTTTGAAATGTTCAAAATTATTACTGCCAAAAGCCACTTTATAAATGAAATCAAAGTCAATTCCCTTAGACATCTTAACGTCATCTAGACCATCTCCAATTAAAAGACAATGACGACGCTCTAGAGAAGCATCTAATAAATTATTTTTTATGAGTAAATCCCCAGTCTTATTGGAAGTATGAACGATTGGTTTAACCATTTCTAAAAGGCAATTTTTTTCATCAAAGATTACCTCGTTGCTAAAAATTTTAACATTACTTGTAAAAAGATTTTCTTTCTCCAAAAGATATTTGATTACCAAATTCCCAAAACCAGAAGCAGAAAAAATAATTAATGGTATTTCCTTTTCGTGTAAAAGTTTCAAAAAATCTAACAACTGATCTCTCCATTCTAAAAGTGGTGAATGACAAATTTCCAGAAGCATGTCTCTCGTAACACCAGATTCTTTTATTACTGCAAAACTTTTTTCCCACCATTCCTGCATTAAAAACATTTTTTCTTTTTCATCTAGGGAAGGGTCGAATTCAATTGGATAATAATAATCAAACAAATCTCTACATTCTTTTAAGCCAGACTCACCTAAATATTTTTTATCTCTTAAAATATCCATCAAAGCAGAGCCTCTTCCACCTTTTATTCCTTTTTTAGTAAAAGTGCCGTCAAAGTCAGCAATGACAATTGTATTTTTTGAATCCAATTGAATTTTTTCCATAAATTTAATCGTTACTCACACAAAAAGATATGGTATCACATCGCCACTTGCCTCTCCAACAAAAATCCGTCATATTTAAACTATGGACGCAATTAGAGATCTAGTGATTAAAGCTTTTGCTGTAGATAGCATTTGGTCAATAATTATCAGAGGTATTATTTGGATTGTCATCGCCATGATCATTATCGTTAGCGTTGATAACCCAAATTACGATGTTTCAAGCAAAAAGCTCAAAGCAAATCTTGGTTTCTTCACCATGTTCTTGCTTTTATCTGGAGGATTAATTTATCTACTCTTCGGCATTGGTGCCCAGTAAAATACCTTACTGTTTCCTATTTTCCATTCCAAAAAACTTAACACGATCACCTCTAAAGTAGAGTTCGATATCTCCCAAACCACCATTACGATGTTTGGCAATTTTCAAAGTCACTGATTCACGTAAATCATCATCTTTGCGATATAAAAACATCACTACATCAGCATCCTGCTCAATAGAACCAGACTCACGTAAATCAGAAAGCTGTGGAGCTTTCTCACCTCTTTGCTCAACAGCACGAGACAACTGAGCCAAAGCTAAAACTGGAATTTTTAATTCACGAGCAATATTTTTGAGACCCTGAGAAATTTCGCCTACTTCTTGAACACGATTTTCGCGATTTTGACCATGAGCCAACTGCAAATAATCGACAATTAAAAGATCAATGTCTTGCTCCATCATCAGACGACGTGCTTTAGTGCGCATTTCATAAATACTAAGACCAGGAGTATCATCGATAAAAAGTTTGCTTTCAGCCAAAACTCCCATCGCATCAGAGATTTTGAGAAAATCTTCTTGAGATAAACGACCTGTTTTAAGTTTCCAGGCATCAATATCAGCCTGACCAACTAACAAACGATCGACTAGCTCTTCTCTACTCATTTCCAGAGAGAAAAAACCAACTTTTTTCTTGGCAATAATAGTGGCATATTGAGCAATATTGACAGCAAAAGCAGTCTTGCCGGTACCAGGGCGTGCTGCTAAAATAACTAGATTAGATTTTTGCAATCCAGCGGTCATGCGATCAAGATCAGCAAAACCGGTTGGCAACCCACGCAATTCACCGCCACTTTTTTGTAGCTCATCAAGACGATCAAAACTTTCTACTAAAGTTTGCTTAATCGGCAAAAAATCTCGACGAGCGTGAGTCTGGGAAATCGCCATCACTTGCTGTTCTGCGCTATCCAAAATTTCATTGACTTCCTTACTCTCATCAAAAGCTAAATTACCAACTTCATTGGAAAGAGCAATTAATTCTCTTTTGACATATTTTTCTTTGACCATGGAAGCATAATTTTCAACATTGGCCGCTGTCGACAATAGATTAGAAAGCTGACTGATTCCAGAGACACCACCAGCAGTACGGATATTCTTATCTTTAGTAAGCTGATCTTTAAGGGTGATAACATCGATTGCCATGCGCTTGTCATAAAGTTCAAGCATGGCTGAAAAAATAACTTGGTTAGCTTTACTATAAAAAGAATTAGGATTAAGAATTTCAGAAACCCTAATAATGGCGTCTTTATCAATAAGAATAGCCGCCAGAACTGACTTCTCTGCTTCGAGATCATGTGGAGGAATTTTTGAATCCATAGCTACTCTCTTTCGCTCAATTTACATTTAGACTTGCAGTAAAACAAAAAATACTTACTTATTGCATCTTTTGCTTATTTACGTCATTTTATCATCCTCAAGTAGCTACGGCTACTATCGTCTTCTAAAATTACGTAAATATTCCAAAATCTATCATTAATCAAGCACATTTTGTTTTACTGCAAGTCTAATGATTTTAACTGCGACGCAAGACCACTAACTCCATTTCTTCTGGCAAACGATCTTTCTCGACTATTAATTTGTCTTCTGGTTCTACAGAAGCACCAAAACTTTGTAAAAATTGATCTAAGGGCTGTAATTTAGTATCGCTCGGATAAGAACTGTCGCTGTAGTGCATTGGAATTAAAATACTTGGACTGATGGCATTAACTACCTTGATAGCCTCACCATTCATCAAAGAAAATGGACCACCAACTGGCAAAAATAATATATCCACCATACCAATATCATCCAATTGCTTCTCATCCAGCTGATGAGCAAGATCGCCTAAATGACAAACGGAAAGACCATCAATTAAGATTTTGAAAACAATATTATTGCCTCTTTCGGCACCCTCTACTTGATCGTGATAAGTTTTAGTTCCAAAAACTGAAATACCACCCACCTCATATTCTCCTGGAAAATCGATAACAAAAGGATTTTCTTTCTTAGCAGTTCCCTTTACTTTAGAAGCGGCATTGTGATCTGCATGATTATGAGAAATGGTGACTATCTCTGCACTCAAACGAGGTAAAGAAATTCCAACTGCCTTATCATCAAAAGGATCAGTAACAACACTCCCCAATTCCCCCTTAAGTTTAAAACAAGATTGACCATGATAAGTGATTTGCATAATTGACCACTAGTCTAGCACATCAATTTTAGCTGTCAAAAGATTGATCTAATTCAGCCAAAGTTCAGCTTAAAAACTTTACTTTTGTGTATAATTGACTTAAGATACTCTCTCTTAGAGTTTTAAACCTGCCTAATTAAATTCTAGGTATTTATGCGAAAAGAAATTCTTTTAGCGATTTTTGTAGGCATCACCCTCGGCTTGATGATTACTTTTGGAATCTATCAAAATTCTGAGAATGCCAAAACTGGACAAAATAGCGATACCGATCAACTAATCAATAATCCAGTTGGTAGTGAATCAGCAACGATTCAAGATCCTCAATTAATGATTAATAGTCCAGAAGAAGACTTCTTCACTAATGAAGAAGATTTAATTGTTTCAGGCAGCGCTTCTCCTAATAGTTTTGTTGTCGTTCTCGTTAATGATAGCGAAAGCATTAGCAATACTGATGAATCAGGTAATTTTTCTATTAAAGTCAAACTTGATGAAGGTGGGAATTTGATTGAAATCAACAGTATTGATGAAGATGGTAAAAAAATCAGCAAACAAAGAACTGTCATTTATGAAGTTAAATAATAATAAACTCACTCGCAAGAAAATCCTGCTTTTGCTACTGGCATTCGGCATTTTTTTATTGCCGGCTAGATTAGTTTTTGCACAAAATAGCGCCACAGACAGCTCAAATAGTGCTACTCAAAAAGAGCAAGAAAACGAAAACAGCACTATCAATAATATTAAAAAAGTTATTCAAGAAAAGAAGACTGAACTCGGCACTGTTGGAGCTAATTTGCGTAGTGAAAGAGCTTATTTAGCCAAAGTTCTACGTGTTAGTGAAGAAACCCTGACGGTCAGTAATTACTCTGGAAGTAAAATTATTCCTCTAGAGGAGGATATTCTCATTCAGAAAAAAGACAAAGATATTAAAGTTGAAGAACTTGCCGTCGATAATTGGGTTGGCGTTTATGGAGAAATGAATAATGATAATTTAAAAATTAAAAAAATCGTTGTTTATGACCACGACTTTAGCCCAAAAAACAAGATCATTACTCTTGGATCAATCGCTAGTATTGGTAAAAACGATCTATCACTTAACCCTCGCTCTGGAGAAGAAAAACTCAATTTTAGTTTTGATAAATACACTAGTTTTCAAGATAACCAGGGAGAAGAAATTGATTCTAGCGATTTTTACGAAGACTTACAGTGCATTATCGTTGCCTTCGAAGATAAAAACGGCAATTACGTAATCAGCACTATTAAAGCTTTAAGTGCTTTTAAATAATTTTTTTAACCTCAAGAAGGCTCCATCATTAAAATAGCACGAGCATACCAATGGTTGTTCATTAGCTCTCTATTAAGCGCGTAAATCTCTTGTATATCTGGTCTTCCCAATCTATTCCAAAGTTCTTCCGCGCCAATTTTCATCAAAGCAACATTAAGTTCTTCTTCTAAAAAAGTCGTCTGTCCTTCTCTGAGCTTGTCATTGAGAACTGAACACAAGTCATTAAGTGTAAAACTTTTAACTCCAGCTAACTTTAAAATTTCCTCTAATGAATAATTACTTAAACTGCTCTCAAAACTTTTTTCGACCATGTTTGGCATACTAACATATTGAAATGTAATTTTGCAAATTATGTGGACCGAAGGGAAATCCACCCTGCGGGTACTAGGCATTTTGGAGCCGTCGCACCCTGCGGGTACTAGGCAGGTTTGCTTCGCAAACTTGCCGTCGGAATCATCCTCTCTTACGTTCGGAGGAATCTTTTCCAACCACGGACTCACATAATAAAACAGAGCCATAAATGGCTCTGTTTTATTATGTGGACCGAAGGGAAATCGAATCCCTGACCTCTGCAATGCGAATGCAGCGCTCTAGCCAACTGAGCTATCGGCCCGTTATACAACAAATAGTATATCACCGAGACTTTCAAATTTGACCAAAGACCTTTTTTGTCCTATAATAGTCTAGAATGCAAAAACAAAATGCAAAAGCTCCAGCTTTTCATCACCACTCCTCTATCTAATTGGGGTATCTTTTTGCGTTTATTAAATAGGTCCCCAATAAGGGGATTTTTTATTTTAGAATACAATTAATCAGATTAAACAAAGAAAGAAAAATATGAACAAAAATGTACAAACACTCAAAGGCTTTCGCGACTTCCTCCCAGACGAGGCTCGCAAAAGACAATACGTTAACGACAAGATTAGAGAAACTTTTGAAGTTTATGGCTTTGCGCCACTTCAGAGTCCTACCTTGGAGTACGCTAGTTTGTTACTGGGTAAATATGGTGACGAAGCTGATAAATTGGTTTATACCTTTGAAGATCGTGGTGGTCGTGAAGTTGGTTTGCGCTATGACCAAACTGTACCAACAGCCCGTATTTTGAGCCAATATCAGAACGAATTGCCTAAATATTTCCGTCGTTACCAGATTCAAAATGTTTTCCGCGCCGACAAACCGCAAAAAGGTCGTTATCGTGAATTTACTCAATGCGATTGTGATATTTTTGGTGGCAATAGTGTTTTAGCTGATGCGGAATTATTAGCTACGGTTAACGCTGTTTTTATGAATCTAGGTCTTAAATCAATCAAGATTGAATTTAATGATCGTACTTTACTGATAGAAAATATTAGTCCTTTTGTTACTGAAAAAGTTGATGTTTTTTCCATCATTCAAAGCATTGATAAATTGGATAAAGAAAGTAGCGAAACTATCATTGAAGAATTAGTTGATAAAGGTCTCTCTAGAAGCAATGCTGAAGCTGTTTTATCCAAGATAAATAAGATTGAAATATCAGGAAATTTATCTAGAATTGAACAAAAAGTTTTGGAGCTAGGTGTCAATAAAGAAACCTTAGTTTTTAACCCAAAACTAGCTCGCGGCTTAGACTACTATACTGGCTTAATTTTTGAAGTTAAAATTCCAGAATATGGTAATTCATCTGTTGGTGGAGGTGGTCGTTATGACAATCTGATTGAAGAGCTTTCCGGCTACAAAATGCCAGCCGTAGGCGTCGGTCTTGGCTTTGATCGTATTGTCGAAGTTTGCGATCAATTGGGTTTGATTAAAGAAAACCAGGCTGGCACTCAAGTGATGATTGGTTTTTTTGAAGAAGAAAATTGTCAAAATAAAGCCATGCAAATCGCTAAAGAACTGCGTGCTCTGAAAATTAGAACCGAGGTTTTCCCCGCTTATGACAAACTTTCTAAACAGTTTAAGGTCGCTGAACAAAAGAAAATTCCTTTTGTAATTGTGGTCGGTGAAGATGAAATCAAAGAAAATAAATTTACTATCAAAAACATGACTTCTGGCGAACAGGAGTTGTTAACTCTTGAAGAGATTAAAGAAAAACTCAAAGCTTTTTCCCCTTCACTTCTATAAATTTGTGCTATGCACAGCATCTTTCGTACCAGCTGTTTTTTTGCAATGTGAACCTTGCAAAAAAACAGGGTCCGAAATATAATAACCCTTCTATATGAAACAAGGTATACATCCTAGCAACTGGCAACACGACTGCGTCGTTACTTGTAGTTGTGGTAATTCCTTCGTCACTGGAGGCATTAAAAAGGCCGTACAAATCGATATTTGTAGTGCTTGTCATCCTTTCTTTACTGGTGAAATGAGATTTGTTGATCGTCAAGGTCGTGTAGACAAATTCCAGAAAAAGATGCAGCTTGCTCAAGCCGCTGCCACTGCAGCTGCCGCCAAAACCAAAAAAGCTACCAAGACTAAAGTCGAAAATAAATCTTACAAACAGATCTTAGTTGAACAGCAAAGCGAATTAAAGGCTAAAAAACAAGCCGAAACTGTCGCCGAAAATTAGTTTCCCTTTTTTTATTTATTGATACAGCCACTGTGCTGTGTTTTTTTGTATAATAAGAAAGGAAAAATAAATATGGATCAAAATTATAACCCTTACCAAGTCCAAATAGAAAATATAGATAAAGCCATTGTTGAAAACCAAGCTTTACTTGAAGATGCTGAGTTAAAAAATTTAGCTAGTGAAGAAATCACTCGTCTTCTTGAAGAAAAAAAAGCTATGGAACTGGCAGCTGCAGATTTTGCCAGCAATCAAAATAAAAGTGAAAGCAATAACAGCGAAGAAATTACTGAAAATGCCAACGCCATTATCGAAATTCGCGGCGGTGCTGGGGGTGACGAGGCAAAAATCTGGGCCAACGATTTAATGCGCATGTACACTCGTTATGCCGAAAGTAAAAATTTAAAAGTAGAGCTAATTGATGAATTAGTTTTTAAAGTCAAAGGCCGTGCAGAATTACCTATCGTCGAAATTGATGAAGACGGTAAAGTTAACAAAACTGGTGAAACAGAAATTCTCTCTGCTTATAAGCTTTTTCGTTATGATTCTGGCGTGCATCGCGTTCAAAGAGTACCTAGTACCGAATCGGCTGGACGTATTCACACCTCCACTGCTTCTGTGGCGGTTTTACCAGAAGTCACAGCCACAGCTGTCGAAATTAGAGAAGAAGACCTAGAATGGTCGTTTATGCGTGCTGGCGGTGCTGGCGGACAATCCGTCAATAAAACTAGCTCAGCCGTTCGCTTGGTTCATAAACCCAGCGGTTTAGTGGTCAATTCTCGCACAGAAAGAAAACAAGCCCAAAATCGCCAAATTGCTTTGGAACTTTTGCGCTCACAACTTTGGCAAATTGAAGAAGACAAGAAAGACGCCCAAATTGGTGAAGCTAGAAGTAACATCGGCCGTAACATGCGTGCTGAAAAAATTAAAACTTATAATTATCCTCAAAGCCGAGTTACAGACCACCGCATTCATCAGTCTTGGCATAATTTAGAAGGTATTCTTGAGGGTGATTTGGATGAACTAATCGCTTCAACTAAATCTTTAATCGAAATCGATGAAAAAAGCGATGACGAAAAAGAAATAGAGCAAAATTAAAACTGTTCAACGGCTTTTAACAAAACCTCATCTTCAGTAGTATCGTAATTTTGAACAACTTCGACATCTACTGCCAAACCGTCTTTGTGAATCCAATTACCATCTGGTGTTAACCAACGACCCACAGTAATGTGCAAACCACCACCATTGCTTAATTCACGACGATCTTGGACGGTGCCCTTACCAAAAGTCTTTTCGCCAATTAATTTAATTTGGGCATCATCTCTGAGTGCGCCAGCAACAATTTCTGAAGCAGAAGCACTGCCTTTATTGACTAAGACCACGGTTGGAATGCCCACTAAACGAGCTTTGCCAGTGCTATTGTAGTTCTTAGTATTGTATTTAGATTCTTGACTGACCACTACTCCACTTTTAACAAAATCGCTAGCCACATCAATCGAGACATCAAAGAAACCACCAGGGTTATTACGCAAATCCAAAACCAAGCCAGCAATCTGATTTTTCTTGCTCAGAATTTGAGCCACAGCATCGTTCCACTCATCTAAAGTTCTTTCGCCAAATTTAGAAAGTTTCAGGTTGGCAATTTGTTTACCATTTACTTCGATAAATTCTAAAGTAACGCTCTTAACAATAATTTCATCGCGAAGAACAGAAATTTCTTGACTGCTGTTATCACTCTTACGATAAATAGTCAAAATTACAGGAGTATTTTTGGGACCACGAATATTCTTAACAGCGTCGTCCAAAGTCCATTCCGTAGTATCTTCGTCCAATCCTTTAGATTCATCTTTGACGTGAATAATCACATCACCAGCCAACAAACCCGCTTTTTCACCAGGACTACCAACTAAAGGTGAAATAATGCCCACCATGCCATCGATATAAGTTAGTTCTATGCCCACCCCATAAAAGCTTCCAGCTAAATCTTCCTCAGCCTTACTATTGTCTTCTGGAGCCAGATACATGGTGTAAGGATCGCCTAAACCAGTAACCATACCTGAAATTGCACCATTAATCATTTTGTTTTCGTCAATTTCGCCGGTATTCAAGTAATCTCTCTCTACTAGCTGCCAAACCTCCCAAAAAGTACTCATCGAGACTGAAGTATCTCCAGAACTATCCATCAAATTACTGAGATTTGTTGATTGAGTTTTTTGAGCGAGATTATCAAATAAGGTGATTTTTAGACCAAACAAAGATCCTTCGTTAGCGTAACGGAAACCCATGATTAAACCTAAAGTTATGAGCAAAAGGGCAAAGGTTGTGGTACGAATCAGGGCAAAAATCCAAGTTGGTTTTTTTCTCATACAGAAAAACCATTGTAATCTAGCTGACAAGAAAAATCACAAGTAAAAAATTTTGAAACTAAAAAATTAGACGGTTTGAGTAAATGGCAAAAGGGCTAAATGTCTAGCTCTTTTGACTTCACGAGCCAATTTCTTTTGGAATTTGGCAGAAAGACCAGTCTTTGCTCTTGGCAAAATTGCGCCCTGAGCGGTAACGAATCTTTTGAGTTCTTCAGCTTTTTTATAGCTAAAATTGTGAGTCTTCATTGTTTTTCCTTAACTATTACTATTTTTAATTTCTAAAAAGGGATGTCATCAGAGACATCTTCTACTTCGTCAGCTTCACTTGGAACTGCTTGTTCTTCTTTTTTAGCCGACTTTGATTCTTCCTTATCATCTCCTGAGTCTTGCTCATCTTCACCCTCACCACCAGCAAATTTACCACCTCTGCTACTGAGCAACATCATGTTATCAATGACGATTTCAGTAACTTTTCTAATTTCTCCGCTCTCTGTCTTCCAATCTCTGGTCTGAATACGACCTTCGACGTAAATCTTATCACCCTTGTGCAATAATTGGCCACAAATTTCAGCTAATTTAGACCAAGCAACAATATTGTGGAAATCCACTCTTTCCTGCTTGTCACCACCATCAGCTGGAGTCCAAGAACGATTAGTAGCTATACCAAAAGAAGCTACGGCTGTGCTATTTGGGGTATAGCGTAAATTTGGATCTCTAGTCAGGTTACCAATTAACATGACCTTATTTAAAGAACGTACTGACATTTTGGCCTTTCTCTCAACAGAGTTGATTTGTATTGATCTTTTTTCATTATGCACTAACAAAATTACAAGAAGTGTGACTAATCATTTTTTAGTAAATAAAAGAAACAAAGGACGACATAAATTAATCTTCAATAGATTTTTCTAGCTCATCAGCAATCACTAATAAGTGACGAATAATTTCGTGATTCAAGGTCAAGCTATGATCAAATGCTTGTACATTTTGGACTGGAAAGTTCAAAACCATGTGGACGTAAACAGCTTCTTGATAAGTTTTACCTCCTTGGGAAATACCATAAGCTAAATTCTTGCGACCCCAATCGTCTTCTTTAACGATAGTGCCTTTGTTTTTAGCAGCTAAATCAGTAATTTCTTTTTTGAGTCTGGAAACGTCGGCGTCTAATAGATCGCCAGGAATTAAATAAGTTAATTCGTAATCTTTGGTGATAATTTCTTTAGCTAATTTCATATTTTTTCTAAGATTCGCAAGATGTGGCCCCGCCTCATCTTATGGATAATTAATAAGCGAATTTTAATTTCTAAAGGGTATTATAACAGAGAGGGTCAAGATGCGAAAGCTTTCATGGCCACTCTGGCTTTTTCTGCCAAATCAGGATGCTTTCTCTCGTTGAAAGAAACTATGTTTGCAAAAATATTGGAAATTTTTTTACGAAGCTCAGCGCTATAATTTTCTTGCTGATTATGAATAGTTAGATATTCGATAGCCTCCATGATTCTTTTTTCATTATGGACTTGACCAGTGTGATCTAATAAAGCTAAGATTCCATTTAAATCCTGCGGATTTGTGCTAATTTTTTCACGCAAATGAACGTCGAGAATCTCATTTTCAGACTGTGGTTGCTCTTTATTTATTTCACTATTTATCTCGTCCTTTCTGACTACTTCCCAATCATAAATTCCACCACGTCGCCATCTTGCATGATGTAGTCGCGACCTTCTTGTCTAACTTTACCAATTTCTTTACAAGCTGTCCAACCACCAATTTTGATGAAATCTGCAAAGTTAACTATTCTGGCACTAATAAATTTCTTACTAAAATCAGTGTGAATGACGCCGGCCGCCTCCTGAGCGGTGGAGCCTTTTCTGATCGTCCAAGCTTTGCTCTCAATTTCACCAGTGGTTAAAAAACTCTGTAAACCCAAGGTCTGATAAGCCACGGCCGCTAAGCGAGATAGGCCACTTTCTTTAATCCCCAACTCTTGCATGTAAAGCTCTTGGTCTTCCGCGGCTAAAACCGCTAGCTCGCTTTCAATTTTGGCAGAAATAATGACAATTTGCTCTTTTTTGACTTGCAACTTTTTGGCAAAAAGTTCAGTTAGTTCCTGAGTTTTAACGAGTTCTTTTTCATCAACATTAATGGCAAAAATTTCCGGTTTAGCAGTTAAAAGACATAATTCTTTAGCCACTAATTTTTCAGTTTCGCTTTGGCAAACGAGGCTTTGACCTTGTTCGATTTTAGCTAAAAAATCTTGAATAGTCTCCCATTTAGCCTTCTCGTCTTTGCTCACCGCACCCTTTGGTTGGTGCTGTTTTTGCAAAGTCTCCAGATCAGCCAGCTGTAATTCGGTGCGAATAATCGTTAAATCTTGCTCTGGATCGATCGAGCCTTCACGCAAAACATTCGGATCACTAAAATGGCGCAAAACATGACAAATGGCGTCTGTCTCACGAATATTGGCCAAAAATTTATTACCAAGACCCTCACCTTTACTCGCTCCTGCCACTAAACCAGCGATATCAACAAATTCCACTAGAGCATATTTAAGCGGAGGTAAATTAGTTAACTTCTCACTCGCTTTGGTCACCGCGGCCAACTGGATTAAACGATTATCTGGCACTTCTACGACGCCAACGTTCGGCTCAATCGTGGCAAAGGGATAATTAGCCGCTAAAGCCACCTGCTTTTTGAGCAAAGCATTAAAAAGTGTAGATTTGCCAACGTTGGGAAGACCGACGATACCGATTTGTAGATTCATATCGCTATTATATCGAGAAAATGAGGAATTACGCCACCAAAATCACGCCCACCATGCAAATAATGGCGGCTAAAATTTTACGCCATAAATTATCTCGCTCTTTGATGAAAATTGCGGCCAAAATAACAGTTAAAATAATATTAGTTTTGGAAATCACGCTGACCTGTGAAAGCATAGCGCCCTTAGCCAAAGCCATATAAAAAGTAATCACTCCCACTGAATAAATCAGGCCATAAATAACTAAATTCCTGTCAATTATTTTAACTGCTTTTGGCAACTCTTTGACTTTTTTTGGATACATTAAACAAAGCATTAAGCCTGGAAAAAGTGACATTAGCCCAGCGTAAGAAACGGCGTCATAAGTTTTAATAATTAGCATATCGCTAATAGTTCCAAAAGCAAAAAGACTGGTGGCAGTTAAAGCAAAAATGGCGCCTTTGCTAAAAACAAATTTTTGTTTTCTGTACTGCACTAACATAATAGATAAAATTACTAGCAAAGCCCCAAAATATTGCTGTATGACCAAGCGCTCCTGCAAAAAAATGTAGGCACAAAGTACGGCAACAATAGCCCCCAATCCGCCTAAGATTGTCATCTCCGAAGCCTCGATTAATTTAATCGATTTAAAAAACATGATCGAACCTAAGGCATAAAGAGTGGTGCTAAATAGAAAATATGGCCACAGTTCAGCCCAATTTGGCCAAGAAAAACCTTGAGTAATGGCAAAGGGAATAGTCACACATCCTAACAAAAACTGAAAAATGATCGTCGACAAAACCGGATCACTCTCCTCTTTTTTCATCGCCAACCTCTGAAATAGATAAGCTACTGAAATCGCCACAATATTGATAGAAATAAGGAAAAGCCAAGACATGAATTAAATCTTTCCGACTAAATCCACACCTGGTTTAAGAGTTTTATCACCTGGCCTCCAACTAGCTGGACAAACTACTGCCCCATGATTGTCATAGACAAATTTAGCGGCCTGCAATTTACGGAAAATTTCTTCAGTATTACGACCAATGCTATTGTCATGCAAGTCCATGGCCACTACTTTTTGATCAGGATTAATGATGAAGGTGGCACGCAGTGACAATCCTTCTTCTTCAATATAAGTACCAAATAATTTGCAATATTTGCCACCTGGATCAGCCAACATTGGATATTTGACCTTAGCGATGGCCTTGGAATTGTCATGCCAAGCTTTATGGACAAAAGCCGTATCAGTGCTGACGCTGACGATTTCGGCACCAATTTTTTGAAATTCGGCATATTTATTTGCGGCTTCTTCTAATTCAGTCGGACATACAAAAGTAAAATCAGCTGGATAAAAAAGCACTACTAACCATTTGCCTTTATAGTCGGAGAGTTTGATTTTTAGCAATTTCTCATCATGGAAAGCATCCATGGTAATTTCTGGGAGGGTTTCATTTATTTTTAGCATAAGTGACTTAATTTTAGCACTAAAAAACCAATCTTGAAAAGAAAAAATCCTCGGTAAGCAATCCTATAATAATTGACTTTTGGACACTTTTATGGTAAAATGCCCCTAGTTGTTACACTATTGAACTGCGGTCAAAGCGACTGCGGAAATTTAAACAATAGTGTTAAGGAGGAGCCCATGAAACAGGCTCTTTGGATCGCTTTTGCGGTTATAGTTTTAGCCCTGGTGGTGTTTTTTGGGCTAAAAATACTATCTACAAAAGTCTCGGATGAATGTGTCCGAGGCAATCAAAGCGCCTGCGTTTATTTTGAGGCGCAGGAAAAAGCAAGTCAGGCCGAAAAGGACCTACAAATCGCCAAAGAAGCCTACGAAGTTTCTTTGGAAGCAACAAAAACTTCTGGAGGAGAATGACAACTCTCCACCAAAACAAAAACCCCGCTTTTAAAAGCGGGGTTTTTCCTTTTTACTTAGAAAAAATTACTCCTCGGAAGGAATAATTAACCAACATAAAAGATAGATCACTAATCCTGGCACTCCACCGGGAATCAAGGCTAAAGCCAAGATTACTCTGACTAAAGTGACGTCAATCCCAAAATAATTGGAAAAAGCGGCGGCCACACCAGCGATCTTTCTACCTTCGATTGGTCTAATTAATTTTTTTGTACTAGTTTTAGTTTTTTTACTAGGCATATTGTTTCCTTCTTTTTACTAGATTAAATTGTAACACAAAGAAGCAACAGTACTCTAAATCGCTTTAATTAAGAATCTCCCCCATTTTTTCTCGTCCACCTTTTAAATACCAAATTACAAAATCTTTTTGACGAAAATCTTGAGTTTTCAGCAACTCATCTAATTGCTTAAAATCAAAAAGTTCTAAGGCAATTTTTTCCCCAGCGTCGAGATTTTGCGTACCAGTTAATTTGCAATTTTTGGCAACTAAATAAAAATTAGCCCAATCAATTTTGCCAGAGAATTGTTCAGCAAAAAGAAAATACCAATCATCACTGGTATAGCCAGTTTCCTCAAGTAACTCGCGTTTAGAGGCTTGCAAAACACTTTCACCCTCATCTTGAATGCCACCTGGAAAACTCCAAAACATCTTACTGCCGGGTTGTGATTGCTTAGTCATAATTAATTTCTTATCTTCCGTTATGGCTAACATCGTCACCGTATCATTTCTGGATAAACTCTCATAAATAGTTTTACTGCCGTCATACAATTCTTGTTCCCACTGCCAAGTTTTGAAGATTACGCCATCGTAAACTATTTTTGCATCTGTTCCCTTAGTTAATTGTGGCGCTGGCCTCTTAATGACTTTTTGCTCGTTTTGTTTGTTAACTTTTTGTAGCATATCTGCCAAATTATAGCGCAATCGCCAAGGTATAATATATACGTGTCAGAAATTCAGATTAAAAATAAAAACTATCAGCTACCGATGTTTTTGCCAGATGCCACACTTGGTGTGGCTCGTAGCTTAGATAGCTTGGATTTAGCCAATGTTGGTCTAAACGGCGTAATGGTTAACACCTATCACCTGATTCAAAAACCGGGTGAAGAAATTCTGCAAAAAGTTGGTGGGATCAAAAAAATGATGAATTGGTCGGGCTTTATTTCCTCTGATTCTGGTGGTTTTCAGCTTTTTTCTTTGATTCAAAAAAATCCCAATTTAGGCAAAATTACTGATGAAGGAATTGTGCTTTATACTGGCCCAAAGAAACAAAAAAAGATCCTTTTCACTCCAGAAGATTCAATTCGCATGCAATTCGTCATTGGCAGCGATGTAATGATTTGTCTCGATGATTTCACCCCACCAGAGGCTAATGAAAAACGCATTGAAGAAAGTGTTCTTAGAACTATTGCTTGGGCAAAAAGAGCCAAAATTGAATTCGAAAAACAACTCAAAAAACATGGTTTTGATGAAAATAATCGCCCACTCTTACTCGCTCCTATTCAAGGTCACGATAATGAAAAATGGCGTGCTTACTGCGCCAGCGAACTCAAAAAAATTGGTTTTGATATTTACGGTTTGGGTGGCTGGCCCTTTCAAAAAGATGGAAAGTTTGATTACTCTTTTTGCCAAAAAAATGCTGAATTAACGGATAAAAATAGCTTGCGTTTTGCTCTTGGTGTTGGCTCTCCAGAGAACATTGTTCGTCTCTTCTTTATGGGTTATCAGTTTTTTGATTGTGTCTTGCCAACTAGGGATGCCCGCCACCAAAGACTCTATGTTTTTAAAATTGATCCAGAAAATTTAGATCGCAAAACTCTCGAAAAAATGACTGAAGAGAATCGTCTCGATGAGGTATTTGACCATCTTTATATTGGCAAAGGCCAATTCGACAGTTCAAGTGAAGCGATTAGCGATTTTTGCGATTGTCCAATTTGCCGAAAAACCGCTGGAACACCTCAAGTTAACAAGGCTTATCTCCATCATCTTTTCAAAATCGGCGACGGCAGTGCTTTTCGCCTGGCCAGCTTACATAATTTACGAACCTACAGCCAATTAATGGAGATTTTGCGTCGCTAAATATCCTTCATTTGCGATAGCTTTTACAAGTTGCTCTTTACTGACCTTTTTATCATCATATTCAATCTCAACTTGTGCTTTTGCATAACTCGTCTTAGAACTAAGCACTCCATCAATTTCTTCCAGTGCAAAATCAATATTCATGGCACAACTAGGACAATGCATTCCTTTTATATTAAAGATTGCTTCAACACCCTGTGATTTTTTCTTAGAAAAATTAAACATATTAAATTACCTCCAATATTCCAGTATACATGCCCATTGAACAAGTAAATGAATATCTGCCCTTTTTAGTCGGAGTAAAGGCCACTGTCTGACTATCATTTGGACCTAGTTGCATACTTATATTAAATGCTTTTAAAATAAAAAAACTGGCACAAGTATAGACATTTTTAGTTTGTAAGGTTAACTGAACCGGAATACCTGCTTTAACTTGTAATCTGTTTGGAGAATATCCATTACTTTTCACTTGAATAAGAATTTGCTGAGCTCCATTTTTTGTCCCTATCTGCGAATTAGATTGCTTAGAAGTGATCGATTGAGTCATTTTGCTAAATGTTACTGGCGCATTCAGCACAGTTAAAACACCATTGATGCTACTTAATCCTAGAAAGATTAATATAGCGGCCGCTATTTTCATAAAACTTTGTTTAAAAGCCTCAGACAACTTGGCGGTAGCAACTCCAACTATAGCGAATAAGGGTAAAGTACCTAAAACAAAGAAGAACATAATCAATGCACCAATCATGGAACTCCCTGAAGTTATTGCTAAAACTTCCATCGCCTGAGTAACACCGCAAGGAATAAAAATAGTCATCAAGCCCAATATGACAGGAGTAAATAAAGCTTTGCTTTTGGTCGAGTTTTTAACCATTCGTTGCACAAACTTAGGTGGTTGAAAAACAACGTAACGAAAAATAGGATGCAGATCTAACAAGTTTCCTGCAGTCGCCAACATAAATAAGGCTGCTATGCTTTGGAAAATAAGACGAACTGTCAAACTTAGTTCTACCTTAGAACCCAGCCAACCGAGGAAAAACCCTAGTAATACATGAACTACTAATTTTGCTAATAAAAATAAGCTCACTGGTAACCAATCTAACTGATCAAAAGATTTTGGCGAATTATTTTTTTTAACATTACTCTTAAGTTCATCTTCTTTTTGATTAGCAATAATGCTCGCCAATAATCCGCCCTGCATTGCTAAGCACGACAATCCTCCACTGGTTAGTCCTGTTAAAAAAACTGCCCACAAGTTCATATTTTCTCCTGTAATTTAATTCTTTTTAATCGCAGCGCATTTAAAACTACCGATACACTTGAAAAGGCCATTGTTCCACCAGCAATGGCTGGACTAAGTAAAATTCCAAAAAAAGGATATAAGACTCCGGCTGCCACAGGTATGCCAACAATATTGTAGAAAAACGCCCAAAAGAGATTTTGCTTGATCGTTCTCATAGTAGCTTTTGATAAAACAAAAGCTTCTGGCAATTTAGAAATTCGCCCTCCAAGTAATGTAATGCCAGCGGACTCTATAGCGACATCTGTACCTGTCCCCATGGCAATGCCTACTTCTGCTGTCGCTAAAGCTGGAGCATCATTAATACCATCGCCAACCATTGCTACTTTGTAGCCTTTCATTTGGAACTTTTTAATTTCATTAGCCTTATCTACTGGTAAAACTTCAGCGATTACTTGATCAACTCCAACTTGATCAGCAATATATTGAGCAGTTCTTTTATTATCTCCAGTTAGCATGGCCACCTTAATGCCATGCTTATGCAATAAATCAATTGCTAACCGCGCATCATCTTTAATAGTATCTGCAATAGCAATATAAGCGAGGATTTCTTTACTATCCATCAAAATAATTGGCGTCTTACCTTTGGAAGTAAATGAGTCAATAATTTTATTATCAACTTCTAGAACCAAGTCTTCCACTAATTTGAGATTCCCAGCAAAATATTTTTTGCCATTTATTGTTCCACTTAAACCCTTACCTTCTATTGCAACAAAATTTTCGATTTTTGCTGGTTCTATTTTTTGTTGTCTAGCTTTTTCTACTATAGCCAAAGCCAATGGATGCTCTGAATGGTTCTCTAGAGAGAATAATAGTTGTAGTATTTTCGATGAAGCCCCATCTCCTAAAGGTAGAATGTCGGTTACTTCTGTCTTACCTTTAGTAAGGGTGCCTGTTTTATCCATCACTATAAAATCCACTGAATTTAATTTTTCTAAATTCTCAGCATTCTTGATTAGAATGCCATTTTGAGCTGCCTTGCCAACTCCCACAATCACAGCTATCGGCGTTGCTAAACCCATGGCACAGGGACAAGCAATCACAAGAACACCTACAAAATTGATAATTCCTAAAGTTAGCGCTTGAGAGAAAGGCATAAACTGCGAACCGATGATAATCCAAAGCAACAGAACCACTATGGAAAAAATTAAAACAATTGGTACGAATACGGCTGAAACACGGTCTGCCAATCTCTCAATAGGAGCTTTAGAACCTTGAGCTTCTTCTACCATTTTAATGATTTGAGATAAAACGGTAGCACTCCCAACCTGAGTGGCGCGGATCTGCAACGAACCCTGTTTGTTAATTGTTGCTCCAATAACAACATCGCCAACTTTTTTATCAACAGGTAATGATTCACCAGTAAGCATCGATTCATCAAATGAAGAACTACCCTCAATAATTTCACCGTCAACGGCAACTTTTTGACCTGGTTTAATGATCAAAATGTCACCTACTCTGACTTGTTCAATCGGGATCTCTATTTGCTTGCCATTTTTTAGTACAATGGCACTTTTTGCCTGAAGGCCAAGTAACTTCTCTATCGCTTCGCCAGTTTTAAGCTTGGAACGGGCTTCTAAATATTTGCCAAGGGTAATAAATCCAATCACTACAATAGTTACATCATAATAAGTATGACTTGTGTTCAGATAAGGAGCGAGCGAAGTAGCAAAAGTTGAAACAATAAAACTGTAAACAAATGCCACCGTTGTTCCAATACCTACCAAAGTATCCATGTTGGCAACGCGGTATTTAATAAATCGCCAAACACCCTGCAAGTATGGCTCGCCAATGACAAAAAGCGTGTAGGTAGCAAAAAGTGGAAACAAGCGATTAAATAATTCAAGATTCCAGAACATCGCCAAAATACTAAATAACATAAATGGAAGAACTATCTGAAAATGTTTTTTAAGCCTAGATAATTCTTTGAGTTTTCTATCACTGGAAGTTTCACCAGATGGAATTGGAGCCATTTCGTGACCTGCGTGTAAAGAATGATTCATAGGTTGACTTGTCAACTCCTCAGGTTCCTCTATAAGCGAATAACCTAGCTTATCTATTTCTTTATTCATAGCTCCAATAGAAGTTCTATGAGGATCAAAAGTAACTTTGGCTTTTTGTGTACCATAGTTAACTGCAAGTTTTTCTACACCATCGAGTTTTCCTAACTTTTTCTGAATAATGCTGGCGCAAGATGCACAATGCATGCCTGTTATTTCTAAAAATTTTGTTTGATTAACTTTTGGCATATTTTTTTGGATTTTCTTGAAACTTTTTGAGACAACCACTGGCACAAAAATAATAATCATGATCTTTGTGTTTAGTACTGTAATTAGCCGTTTTAGGTGATAAACGCATCTTGCAAACCGGATCGTGGACAAGCGGAAGTAAATCTTTCATTGCCAAAGTTAATTCATCAGCTATTTCTAACCCGTGATTTTGGTCAATCAACACTTCGCGCAGTAAATCACTTGCTTTAATTATTTTTGGATCAGTCAATTTATATATAATCTGCTTGCCTTCTCTTTTAGCAACAACTATGCCAGCATCGCGAAGTAACATTAAATGCTGACTAATATTAGCTTGTGGTAAATCAAGCATTTCATAAATATCAGAAACACAGAGCTCTTGCTCTCTTAACAAATTAACAATTTCAAGTCTTCTAGGATGAGCAAGTGCTTTGAGTAGATCAGCATGAAGCGCAAATATTTGTCCATACATATTCTAATATTAGAATATGTATCAGAAAAAAAGTCAAGCTACAAAACTTTGATTTGTAGCTTTCTTGTAACCTTTCTTAATTACAATGAACTTGTGACAAAAGAAAAAATAAACATAAATCATGCAATCAAAGATTTAGCTCTGCGTTATCGGCCGAGAGAAAAGGTTAAACGTTTTGGTCTTAAAGCCCTAAGCAATCAAGAACTTCTTGCCTTAATTATTGGTAGCGGTCAGAAAAATTGCAACGCTTTGGAACTGGCCAAAAAGGTCGAAAGATGTCTTATAACTGACGAAAAGCTTGAAAAAAAGATTAAAACGAAAAAAGATCTCTCCCAAATTTTTGGTATTGGCGAAATCTTGGCCAATAAAATTCTAGCTAGCTTAGAGTTGGGTCAACGCTTATCTAAAGAACAGAAACATGAACAAATTAGCAATCCAAAGAAGATTTTTGAATTGTCTGCAGAACTCTATGATAAAAAACAAGAATATTGTTTGGCTTTTTATTTTAATGGCAGACAAGAATTATTAAGTAGAAGGACCATCGCCATTGGCGGACTCAATTATAATTTTCTTGAACCAAGAAATATTTTTGAACCAGCTTTTAGTCTAGGAGCCAGCAGTTTCATCTTAGTACACAATCACCCTTCTGGAAATTTAGAACCATCCGACGATGATTTACTTTTAACAGAAAAAGTTGCCAAAATTGCTGATTTGATGGGCGTTAAATTATTGGACCATCTTATTATTGGTAAAAACAACTTTTATTCAATCAGAGAGCATTTTGCTGAATTATTAGTTATTTAAATTCAACGTTTAATTAACACAGAGCCAGCCTGATCAATTAATTGATAGCCAACTTTAGCGAATTCTTGGCGAATTTGATCGGCTTTGGCAAAATCTTTATCGCTGCGAGCAGCTTCTCTTTCAGCAAAAAGCTTCTGTAGCGAATCTGGTAAATCCTCAAGCGATAAAATTTCTTGATTGTTTGAAGATAAATCTTTTTCGCTCATGGAAATTAAACCCAAACCTAAAACTCGGTCAAACTCAAGCAAAAGAAAATATTTTTGGCGATCGCTTAGATCACTTTTTAGAACTTGCCATAGAACTGTTACAGCTTCTGGCGTATTGAGGTCATCTTCAACAAAAGCAAAAAATTGCTTGGAAAATTTTTCTGTTTCTCGATTATCTTCTTGATCGTCTGCGTCATCGCGATGATTTTTTTTGATCGTTAAATAAGCTTGCAAAAGTTTTTCAAAGGCAGTCTGACTCGCTTCTAAGCTCTGAAAAGTGAAGTTTTGTTCACTACGGTAATGGCTACTTAAGAAAAGCAAGCGCAAAGCCGCTGGAGAAAAACCCCTTTTAATAATGTCATCAATGGTATAAAAATTGCCAAGAGATTTACTCATTTTTTCGCCATCAACTCGTAGAAAATTATGATGTACCCAAAATCTAGCAAAAGGCTTTTTACCAGTAAAAGTTTCCGATTGGGCAATCTCATTAGCATGATGAACAGCGATATGATCAATTCCACCGGTGTGAATATCTATTTGTGGACCAAGATGCTCAATGCTCATGGCACTACATTCGACGTGCCAACCTGGAAAACTGCGAGCTGACCAAGGACTTGGCCAGATCATTTGGCGATTTTCGCCTGGTTTTTCAAATTTCCAAAGAGCAAAATCTGTGGGATTTTTCTTGCCAGCTACCTCCCCCATTCTACTTTCGTGAGGAGCATTGCGTGGATCATGACCGCTTAATTCGCCATACTTCTCTAGCTTAGAAGTATCAAAATAAACGCCATCACCTTCAATAATGTAGGTAAAACCCTTCTTTTCTAAATCCAAAACCATTTCCAGCTGACTCTGAATGTGTTCTGTAGCGCGACAACTTAGAGTTGGTCGTAAAATCCCCATCTTATCCATACTGTAGAAAAAATAATCTTCAAATTTTCTGGCGATTTCTCTTGCAGATTGACCATATTTGCGAGCGCCTTTCTCCATCTTGTCCTCACCCTCATCATCATCAGAAACCAAATGCCCAACATCAGTAATATTTTGTACATGTCTTACATCATAATTGAGATGACGTAACACTCTTACTAAAACATCATCCATGACGTATTTGCGCAAATGACCGATGTGAGAATAATCATAAACAGTCGGACCACAAGCATACATATTGACTTGCTTTGGATCATCTTGCGAAATCGAATCAAATTCTTCGACTTTTTTGGAAAGAGTGTTATAAAGTTTCATCACTATGGTCTATTGTAGCTTGAGTGCTAGGGTTTGACTAGCCATCGCCCTGAGTCATTTGCGTTCTTCTATTTTGCAGTAATTGAGAGGTTTGTTGTTTCTTACTGCCACTTAAGCCAACTGGACCTTTTTTAGGGCTACTAGGAGGAGCAATGCTCTGTTCTTCAGCTTCCTTTTCTTCCTTTTCTTTTTTCTCCTGTTCTTCTTGCTGTTCTTTCTGTTTTTTTTGTTGCTCTTCTTGATATTTCTGTTGTACAAAAGACTGTTCTTCTTGAGTTAACTTTTGCCAATTTTGAGCAACTTTTTGTTTTTTTTGTTTTTTTTCTGGCGAATCTCCAGGATTAATACCAAGAAGTGCATTGAGATCAAAAAAGGATTTAGCAGTGTCTAAGATATCTTTGACTGGACGCTTAATTAATTCTTCACCTAAATTAGTCACCTCTCTGGGTGGTGTTTGCTGTTTGGCAACTTCATTAGAAGCCAAAGGCGTTTGACCGGCACCTGCAGCGGCAGCTTGTTGTTTAGCCACACCCTGCTGACCCAAAACAGATGATTGTTGAGCAGCTTGTTTTTGAGCGGCGGCGGCAGCCGCCGCACCAGAATCTTCATGCTCATCGCTCATGCCATCGCCAAAACTTTGACGAAAGCCTCCTCCTGGACGCATTTGTGGTTTTGCTCCTGCTCCTGGTGCTCCCAATCCTGGCATAAAATTATTTCCCGTTATTTCAAAATTATTAAATAAATTATGGATCTAAATGTTTTAATTGAAAAATACGCCTGCTTCTTTCTTCTAATCTTTTAGCCTCTGAATCAGCGTCGTTAGCTTCTTTTTGACTAAGTCTAGCTTGATATTGAGGAGTATCTTTTAGCTCTGTCTGCATTTTGGCTAATTGTTCTTCTATTTTAATTTGATCTTCGGCAGCTTTGGCTTTTTGTAATTCGGCAATTTCTTCTGCACTGGGACCTTTTTCCTCTTCTACAACTGCAATTGGAGGAACTTCTCCAGCTACTCCTTTTGTTTGATCATTAGAAGGAACAACAGAACCATCGCTTCCAGCTTGGTTTTTTTGATCACTAAGTAATTGCTGTAATGCGGCTAATGGATCTTGATTGTCTGCCATAGCACTATGTTAGCAGAAAAAAGTGAATAAGAACAAGACCTTGCGCTTGAGCAATAAAATTAAACCAAACTCAGTGGCTGATTCTTGCTCAAACGACGATAATCTGTCTTTTTTTCCTTGGTTTTGCGCATTTTCCGCAACGCAGCGCTAGTTGCATCAACGATGGCATCGTAAAAATCATAGCCATCTATTTCAACCCATAAATCCTTACCTGGCACCTCAATTTTATATTTAACACAAACTTTTTTAGAATCAGTTGGTTTTTTGGTTCCTTGTTCTAAATAAACGGTCACTTTGCTGACCTTCAAATCTTTCAGCTTATTCAGCTTGCGGCTTTGTCTTTGGATAAACTCGCGTAAAGCTCTTGTTAATTTGAGACTTTTGGCTTGAACAATAATGTCCATCGCTATCCTTTCAACCTTCATATTCCAATAAAGGTCATAATTTTTACAAAAAAAACGACCCCTAAATTAGTGTGACTAATCTTGTGATCGTTAATTTCATCTACATTTCAGAATAACAAAAAGTGACCAAAAAGTCAAAAAGAAGTACAATTATTAATCATGGAAGAAAAAATAATAATTCCGGTTGATACATCTATTAATGATGGCGATCATGAGGATGGAGATAGCTTCATTCTTACAGAAGAGCTTGAGGCCAAAGTAATTGGAGTGTTAGAAGGATCTGGTTCTCTTAGGGTCATTATTCCAAAAATTGACCCAGATAGAGTTTTCTTTATTCATCAAGCTCCAAAACAAAATTAGAAATTATTAGATCTTTCTTCTTCCCTCAAGTGCTCTCGCTAAAGTTACGCCATCTGCATATTCAATATCTGCCCCAATTGGCAAGCCATGACCAATACGAGTGACACTGATGTTATCTTTATTTTTTAAGTTCGAAGTAGCAATCATTTCTCTGATATAGAGAGCAGTGGCTTCACCTTCCATGGTTGGATTCGTTGCTAAAATTAATTCTTCTACTCCGTCTAAACGTTTTAATAAATCTCTTAAATACAATTGGTCTGGTCCAATATTATTAAGTGGAGCGATAGAGCCATGTAAAACGTGATAAAGACCATGAAATTTATCTGATTTTTCAAGCGCCAATAAGTCCAAAGGTTGCTCCACTACACATAGGATTTTTTCATCACGGCTTTGGTCTGCACAAATGGAGCAAGGATCACTTTCAGCAATGTTATGGCAAGCGCTGCACATAACGGTTTCTCTTTTTAGAGCCAAAAGCTTATCCGCAAAATCTTCCAATTCTGTGACTGGATTGTGCAAAAGATAAAAAACCAAACGCTGTGCTGATCTTGGACCAACTCCTGGCAAACGTTCAAATTTTTCTACTAGTTGGCGAACCGCTTTTGGTAATCTTTGCATTTTATTCTTCTATATAATCAACAGAAATATCTTCCATTTGATCTTGCCAATCTTTGGTTTTGACTTTTTCTAAAAATATTTTAGTTGAATTCCAAATTTTTTCTTCGACTTCTTGAGCACTGACGTTGCCATCTATAACTTGCCAACGAGAATTAGAGCCATTAACTTGCAAGTCCTTTTTGGCAACTTGCAAATAAGCTTGTCTGATTTTTTCATGAAACTCTTTGGCTTCATAGTCTATGCGATTGGCTCCTTCTTCATTCATGCGTCTTGCTAAACCCACTTCTGTAGGAGCATCAAGTAAAAAAGTAATGTTTGGATAGGTTTTTTTCGTTGAAATATCATTGAGCTGCTCAATAATATCCACTCCAAAGCCCCTCACCATTCCTTGATAAACTACGCTACTATCTCTGGAACGATCCATAACGACTACTTTGCCGAGCTCTAGCGATGGTAGAACAATTTCACGATAAATTTGGGCTCTAGCTGCCTGAAAAAGCAAAACTTCTGTGGTATAAGCCATACCGACATTTTTATTAGATAAGACTACTTCACGAATTTGCTCACTAATAGCCGTGCCACCTGGTTCACGTAAAACCACTACGTCTTTACCAACTTGAATGAGGTGCTCTTTGAGTCTTACTACTTGAGTAGTTTTACCTACTCCTTCCCCACCTTCAAAAGTAATTAGCAAGCCTTTTCTTTTCATTTCGAATCCCTTGTCTTAATTTCTAAATATTTTAATTCCAAAAAATAGTGTCCTTAGCCAGACTAGCATTGGGCGAGTAGTATTGTAAAGGTGAGAACTCTTCTTCTTTTTGAGGAGAAACTGTCTGAATACCAGCCACAATCATTTTACTAACCAAGATTCTATCGTTTTCTTTTGCTTTGCTGTCATTTAAGCTTTGATAAACTTCTAAACTAATCGACCCAATAAAAGCACTAAATTTTTCATCAAATTCAGAAATCGCCACTTCGCTATGTCGCCAATCTAAAATTCCATCAGCGAAATAGTCTGTAATCCATGATCTAAGTGGGAACTCTATATGAGTTTGCTCAAATAACTTTTTTCTTATTAAACGTAAATAATCCATAACATGTTTAATTTTTGAAATATAATCAGCAATGTTCATCCCTTCCTCTTCTTGGAAAAATCTCGCTTCCCTATTTTGGTAAATCTTACGATTTACTAAGTTCGCTAGAAATTCTCCCTGCAAATCCACATTTACATACTTTAGTAGAGATAATAATTCAACAAAAATCGCCTCAAAGTTGCGGTTAGCATTGCCTTCTGCAATATTAAGGGTTTTTTCCTTAAGAGAGTCGAAGCTACCATTAAACTGACCATTTACTGAGGCTATGAGGAATCACTTCTTATTTTCTACCGGTGCTACCGAAGCCACCGCGATTAATTGTTGCAAAAGTTTCTAATTTTTCTAACTCTATTTTTTCTCTTGGCAAAATTATCATTTGAACCAAGCGCTCTCCTTTTTCAATTTGCACCTTTTCTTTGCCAAAATTATAAAGAGCGGCTTTATATTCATCACCGTCACCGCGATAATCATAATCACCAATACCAATTCCATTGGCCATCATTAAACCTTTTTTTTGCAGTGAACTACGAGCTGACATTAGTACAAAATAATCTTCTGGAATTTGCAGTGCAATATTAAGCGGCACATACGCCACTTCTCCTGGTGCAATCTCTAAATCTAGGCGACTGTAAAGATCAAGTGCTGCCGCCCCAGCAGTTTTATATTCTGGCATCGGCAATGACAAATCAAAAAGCTTGATCTTTACTTTCATAAACATTTTTCATGCTAACATAAGCTTATGCAAATGGAAACTTTCACTTTAGGCAACCTACAAACCAACTGTTATTTGCTTTCTAATGAATTAACCGGCGCTGCTATTATTATCGATCCAGCTGATGATGGAGATTTTCTTAATGATGAATTGTTGCGTCAAAATCTCAAATTAGAAGCAGTTGTACTTACTCACGGTCATTTTGATCACTGCTTGGGATTGCTTAGTCTCAAAAGTGCTTGGCAGGTGCCGATTATGATGAATTTTGCTGATCAGTTTTTACTGGAAAGAGCTCAAGAGAGCGCTTTACACTGGCTTGGTCTTGAGAGTGATCCTGTCCCTCCAGCTGATTTTGATTTGGCAGATAAAAATTCGATTGAATTAATTGGTGAAAAATTTCAAATCATCAAAACTCCTGGACATACCCCAGGCAGTATTTGTTTGCTACATGAAAATAGCAAACAACTTTTCAGTGGAGACACTATTTTTGCTCATGGTGACGTAGGGCGCACTGATTTTGCTTATTCTGACAGAAAAAAAATGAAAGTAAGTTTGGCTAAATTACGAACAATGGCTCAAGCTGGCAACTACATAGAAGTTTTTTCTGGTCATGGAGAAAAATTTTTCGTCTAATCGAGGGTTGTTTGAATTGATGAGACTGTTAAAATGATCAGTCTTATGGATAAAGAAGAAGGTGCGGGAAAAATATCAGAAGAAGAAATGAATAAGCTACGAAGACAAGATAATGAGCGAAGACGAGCAGATCTTTTTGCCGTCATAGATGCTCTTGAGCAAAAAGCAGGAAAACCAATTACACAAATTCTAGAAGAAAAATGCACTCCTAAAGGAAAAGACCCTCTAGCATAAAAATTAAGCCTCGTACTCCAAAAGCAAAGTCCCTTTTTCATTTAATCTATTTTGCTTTAATAAACTAAATTCCTCTTCAACTTTACCATTAAACAGCTTCACGCCTTCACCAAAAATAAATGGCTCAACGGTTAAAAACATTTTATCTACCAAACCTTTTTCTAAAAATAAGCTATAGATACTAGCTCCACCGCAAAGAGCGACTTGCTCAACCTCTTGTTTACTCAAATTTTCCAAAATTTCCTCTGGAGACTCATCGGTAAAAAGCAGATCTGGATCGTTGCTGCTGACATAACGCTCCGGCTGGCTAGTCATTACAATACTAACTCGATCTGGCAAAGCTTTGCCAATCGTTTCAAAAGTTTTAGAGCCCATAATCATCAGGCCTATTTTTTTACTTTTTTGACTGAAAAAATCCTTATCTTCTTTACTTGTCCAAACAGTTGAAGGCAAACTTTCTTTATCCAAAGGAGCAATAAAACCATCAATACTCATTGCAGCAATTAAAATAACCTCTGGTCTATTCATTTGAGCCTCCTTTTTGCCAATCTACGCCAACAAGTAGAGGCGCATATAGATCATCTTTCAGATCAATTTTACTATTTTCTAATTCTTCTTCGCTAGGTTCGCGATCAAGAAATTGCACTTTTTCTAAATCAGAGACTAAAACAAAGGGAGTTTTTTCTGCCACTTCACCCATTTCGAATGTGGCTGCCACACCTAAAGCCTCAGCGACATTAACTTGCTCCATTACCATTTTTCTACCAAAAATATCTTTCTGGCCAATATGATTATTGAGTGACTTAAAACCACAGCTGGCAATTGTTGTTCCCACCACTCCCCAACGCAGCGGAAAAGAACGACTGTCAGTGGTGATCACGCCAAAGTTTTTTAATCCGTGTTTGTTGCGTAAATATTTCCAAACTCCATTGATAGTTTCTTGAATTTTTTCTGGCCAAAGTACAAAACAACTCTCTCCATTTAAAGAAGCATTGGATTCATCAATGCCAGCGTTAACAATTAAAGTTGAATTTTTAATACTAAGCATCAGGTCAAATTTAGAGGAATTTGGATCGGTATATAGCTCGGCTTCTTTTCTGACTAAAGCGTGTTTTTGCGCTTTTGAATCAATTTCTTTTTTAACTAAACAACCCTGGCAATAACTAATGATTTTGGAGCTAATCGCCAAAACTGAATTTTCTGGCAAGTGACCTTTTAAATTAGAATCTGCAGCAACTGCCTCATCAATAAGCACAAAAAGATCATCATTGGCTTCGATAATACGAGAAGATATAGATTGAACTTGCATCAACCATATTCTATATCAAGCTCCCTCCTCTTGCACCCACAACAAAACTGCCATATATTATCTCTAAGCTATGGCAAAAAAACTCTCCCCTTACCAGAAATTACTTAAAGAAATTTTGGACGAAGGAGACCGCAGTAAAACCCAACAAGAAGTCGACAGTATCAGCAAAATTGCTCCAGCCTCATTACATTTCAAGCTCAGTGAAGGTTTTCCAATTATCACTGAGCGTAAAATCAGTGAAAAAATGTGGAAAGGCGCCATCGGTGAAATTATTGGCTTCATCAACGGTGCGCGCACTCAAACTGAACTAGAAAAATATGGTTGCAGCTGGTGGAAATCTTGGGTCACGGAAGAAAAATGCAAAAAACGTGGCCTCGAGACTGGCGACCTTGGTCCTGGTTCCTATGGCGCAGCTTTTCACGACTTCCCCACTGCTGACGGCGGAACTTTTAACCAATTTAAAGAAATTATTGAACAAATCAAAGAGCTACCACATCTTAAAACTCATTTCATCACTCCTTGGATTCCGCAGTACACGATTCGCGGTAAAGGCAAAACTCAAAAAGTCGTCGTCTGTCCATGTCATGGCTGGATTCACATACGCGTCATCGATAACAAACTCACTTTACACATGTTCCAACGCTCCTGCGACGTCCCAATTGGTCTTCCAGCCAATCTTGCACAGTATGCTGCTCTAACCATGATGATCGCTCAAGTAACTGGCTATGAAGCTTACGAATATATTCATAGTTTTTCTGATGCTCATATTTTTGTCGACCAGATTGACCACGTTAAAGAATTAATTAAGCGCGAGACTCGCCCTTTGCCAAAAATGATTCTCAAAAACAAAAAAGACAATCTTTTTGATTACCGCGTAGACGATTTTGAATTAGTTGATTACGATCCAAACCCAGGAATGTGGAACATTCCAGTAGCAGTTTAAGCGAAAGTCAAAATGGCACAAAATAAAAATAATTTCATCAATGTTAATAATTCCAGAGAAGGAGACCAAATTAAGGTAATGGAAAAAATCGCCGATGAAGCTCACTGTCCTTTTTGCTTAGAAAATTTGCGACTTTATCACAAAAAACCCATCCTCAAAGAAGGCCAATACTGGATTGTTACCACCAACCAATGGCCCTACAAACACACCAAACATCACTTTCTTTTAATCTATAAAGAGCATGCTACAAAATTAGCTGATCTTAAAAATGAAGCTGGCAACGAGCTATTTGCCATGATTAAAGATCTAGAAAAAGAATATCATTTTGAGGGTGGTGGCTTAGCAATGCGTTTTGGAGACACTGATTTCTCCGCCGGCACCGTCAATCATTTACATGTACAGCTAGTGGTTCCTGACGCCATGGCTAAAGACTTTGAACCCGTGAGAATTAAAATTGGCCTGCAATGGGAAAAAAGAAAATAAATCTTAAGCCTCTTTGCAAAAAGCATATTTTGTTTTGGCCTCTTCAATGCTTTTTTCCATTTTTATCAAAAGATTCGAATCAACATCTTTTTCTTTAGAATAAATCTCTGTTAATCTTTCAAAAAGTTCTATACTCGGAAATAAATGTTGCCAATGACCTCTAGTAGCACTAATATCAGCTAAGCTGAATAAAAAAGAATGAAGCAAATATTTCCAACGTTTATTCTTTGCTAACTCTGGAATTTCTTTAAAATAAGAATCCTCATCAAAGGTATTTTCGCCAAGATGCTTCTCTAATTTAGGAAAAAAATGATGATGAGCAATTAAAGTGGCTATATAATCTACGTCTTCTTGATCATCTATGTTTTCTTGATCGAAGATTTTTTCCATAGATTTATTATGGTTTAAAATTGAACGAAATATTAATGAGGAAAGTAATTCGTGATCCACGCAAGAGTGTTTTACTTCACCAGTGATATCATCAACATTGCCAATTTTTTTCATCAAATCTTCAACAATCCCATCATAGCCAGCAACTAGCATTTTCGAATTATCATGCATTAAAGCGAAAACTCTCATAATAAAGCGCTCTCTCCCCGACAGAGTATTCGTCAAAACATTCTTGAAAACTGTTAATACGTGATTTTTAGAATCAATGCCATCCAAACGATGAGCCTTAGTTAAAATAATTTTGTCAGAAGAAAGAGATTGAAAAAGTGGCGAATCTTTCAAAAATTGTTCGCAAGATCGAGCATCATACTGACTAAAAATCTCGTCTGTGATTCTTTCATTTTTAGTTGATTCTTTTAGGAAGCTAAAAACAACAGCATAAAGGGCTGAATCCATGACTATTCCAGGCCAAACAATTTCTAAAGATTTTTTATCTAATTGCTGTTCTGCCAAATTAAGCAGAATGCCACTCTGAGCAAAAATATGCATTAAATCTTCATTTAAACCAAGTTCTTGTAAATTTTCTTTTATGGGAAAAGCTAATTGCTGTTCTTTCACAAGAAAAGATTATATCAAACTATATCTTTTTTTCACCAGACAAGTTGAATTTTCCAATTTATTTAGTTCGCTGAGCTCTTCAACAGAAAAATCGATTAAAACAGTTTTAATTCCATAACTCCTGAAAATTTCCAGGCCATCTAATAAAGCATAGCCCTTGGCATAGTAAACCTTCTTAATTCCTGCTTCAGCGATTTGCTTAGCACAAACTGGGCAAGGAAAGGTGGTTACATAGATTTCTGCCCTATCAAGTGAAACTCCCTTTTTAGCAGCATGAGCAATCAAACCGGCCTCAGCATGGATAGAGCTAGAAAATTCAATACCAACTCCAGAGATAAAAGTAATTCTTGGATCAGAATTCTTGTATTGCTCACTATTACTAGGTAGGTGCTTGTTATATCCTGCAAACAAAACCTCTCCATCTTTAATGATGATGCTCCCCACATGACGCCACCAATCACTGCTTCTGCCTGCTTGAATAAAAGCCTCAATCATTACTTTTTTCTCAAAATCGTCTTTACTAAGTTTGATTTCGTCAGGAATTAGATTCTGCTTGTTTATCGCTTTTTCATCCCAACGCAAAAAGATTGGCTCAAAAGTTTTGTTCTTTGCTTTAGCAAAAAATTCTTTAGCAATAAATTGACCAATATCATCATTGGTAAAAACAAAGTTATTTGAGTAATCTAATTGCTCTAAATCTTTAATTTTGATTGATTTAACAATACTAAATATGTTCCATGAATTGACAGCTTGTTCAGTTAAAGGCAGATCTAAAACCCGAATATCTTTTTTTAAATATTCTAATTCTTCAAAGCTCAGAAGCTCTTCTCTATCCAAAAGCCAAAGCTCAGCCTCACGATATTTTTCAAAAAATTCCTGATAGCCACGATGTAAAACGGGCACATAAGCGATGAGAATTTGTTTCATATCAGCCTTAAGAGGTTTTTAATTCCTCAAGCACTTCTTCAATACTTTTGATTAATTTAGTGCGCATCCGATCTTGAAGTTTGCGAGCCGTATTCATTTGCATTAAACGAATTTTAGCTGTTGTAGAAGTAGTCGCCATTGGCTCCAAAACTACTACTTTGCCACAAATTTTTTCTAATTTCTTAATGGTTTCTTCATCGTAAGTTTTGGCTGTAGCAATCAGAACATCTGGCTTGATTAATTTGATCAAGTTAAATTTAGCCTCGCCTGCTTCCTTCATAACCACATAATCAACACTGCGCAGATGAGTTAACATTTCCATACGTTCGTCTTCTGGCACAATTGGACGATTTGGTCCCTTGCGTTGACGAACTTTTTCATCACTATCAACTCCAACAATTAAGGCATCGCCGTAATCGCGAGCTCTATCGCAGTAGCGAGCATGACCAATGTGCACTAGGTCAAAAGAGCCCTGAGTTAGGACTATACGTTTGTTTTCTTGACGTAGTTTTTTGACTATCGCCACGATGTCGTGAGCTTGAAGGATAATGTGGGAATTGCAATCGGTCATAATGAATAAGGCACTTGGTGTTTAAAAGCTGTTTTCTTAACTCGCTCTAAAACTTTTTTTACTAAATCCTGTTGATCTTTGGCAAAAAGAGCTGGAATTTCACTTTCTGCTTCTTGCTGATCAATTAGATAATATAGTACTTGGTCAGCTAATTCATAAGTAAAACCAAATTCTGCTTCATCGCTCTGCCCTTGCCATAAGCCAGCAGAAGGTGCTTTTTCTAAAAAGACCGCTGGTAGCTTTAATTCTTCAGCAAACTGGCGAACCTGGGTCTTATATAAGCCTAGAAGTGGTTCAATATCAGAAGCTTGGTCACCAAATCTAGTGAAATAACCTAAATAGTGCTCGGATTTATTTTCTGTACCCACTACTAAAGCATTTTTACTTTTAGCATAATCAAAAATTGCCACCATACGCATTCTGGCCATGACGTTACCTTTGCGCAATTTGTCATCCTCATCAATTTGCAAAGACTTACAAGCTGCATCAACCATAGAAGCAATGTTAAGCACTTTTCTATTTTCAAAAGGAATTTGCCAAAAATCTAAAATTGTCTCTGCATCGGTCATATCTTGACGATTATATGGCAACAAAATTGGACAAATTTCTTCTTTCGTCAAGGCTTTAACGAGCAAAGAAAGCGACAAAGCGCTGTCTATTCCTCCAGAGACAGCAATGACTGCAGCTTTTTTGTTAGCTTGCGCGAAAGTGTCTTGTAAAAATTTAACAATTAAGGAAATTTGCTTCGAAGATGAAGAATTATGCATAAAAATCTCAAACTAGCGTTTAAGACGCTTAATTGTTTTTTTTGCAGCTTTTTTTATTGACGCAACTACTTTATTTTCGTCTTTTTTGACGAAAAAAAGTAAGTAGACAATTGGCAAAATACCGACTGTATTAAAAATAATCAAAATAATAAACCAAGCTAATTGATTAGCTCTGGCAGCTTTCCAAAGAGAAATTGCCTTTAAAACTCCATCCAAAATAATCAAAAAGATAAAAGCGCTGGCAAAAGTACCAAAAATTGATAAGAAATCATTCGACATATAAGGGGCTGAATTAATTAATTGCATAGACTTCAATTTTAGCACATTTTTATTTGACTAACTTTACTTTCACTCCAACCATGTCAATTTGATCAAAGTCTTTTCTGACTAAATCCCAAAATTTTTCTGACAATTTTTGCGAGTAAGTGCTGTAAACTCCCCTACCCATGGCACTACAGAGACGACGATCAAAATCTCTGATTTTATCAACTACTTTTTGTCCAACTTGGTGAAATTCAACTGCATTTTTCTCTGGATTTTCTCTAAAAAGATCATTGATCTTCAAAAATTCATCAAAGAGCTGACGATTCTCAGTCACCATTTTTTGATAATATTCGTTGTACTTGGTTTTCGCCATCTTGGTTTTTAAACAAAAAGTTTGTTTTCCTTAATATATTTAATCACTTTAGCATCCAATAAACCATCGAGGCTAGTCTTATTTGCAAAAGCCATTCTTACTTTTGTCGAAGAAACCTCCATTTTTGGAAAATCTTTCAAAGCGATCATTCCCTCATAAAAAGGCAAAAACTCAAAAGCAATTCTTGGATAAACATAAAAAGGATATTCCTTCAACATAAGCTTGTAATCATTCCAGAGATGAAATTTCTCTAAATTATCCGAACCAATTAAAAAAGAAAACTGGTGGTCTGGATATTCTTTAGCGAGCGCTTCTAAAGTTGAGAAAGTTTGACTTTCCTCATCATGCTCTAGTTCATATTTTTCCAAAAAGATTTTATTTTTGAGAGTGGGATTTTTTTCGACAATACTAGAAATCATTAATTCGAGCATCGCTAAACGATCTTTATTGCTAACAAATTTTTTGGCAAAACTATGCTGACCAACTGGTAAAATCCACAACTGATCAAGATTAGAACCATCTGCAAGAGTTTTGCTTAAAACTTGTTCGATCATCATTTGATGACCAAGGTGAGGTGGATTAAAAGTTCCTCCAAAAACAAGAATTTTCATAATTTATGCTGATTTCTTTTTGGTGGCAGGCTTTTTCTTTACTTTAGTTTTAACTTTAGCTTTTGCTTTAACTTTTTTGACTGGCTTAGTTTCAGCTGGTTTTTTGTTTTTACCCATTCTTTCTTTCCACTCTTCTCTTTTTCTCTTCATTTCTGCCCATTCTTCTTTAGTCAACTTATAGTCTGGCTCTGGCTTCTTCCAAGAAGCAAAATCACATTTTGGATAAAGAGAACAACCATAGAAAGGTTTCCCCCATCTGGTATTTTTGACTATCACATCACCTTCTCCGCAAAGTGGGCAATGCTGATCTGGCAGCGTTTCAACAATGTTCTGAGTATATTTGCATTCTGGGAAACGACTGCAGCTTTTAAATTTACCAAAGCGACCGCTGCGAATAACGATTTCTCCTTCTTTGCATTCTGGGCATTGTTCGCCTGTTTTTTCGACTGGCACTTGGACTCTAACTGCTTCTTCGGTAACTTCAGCAATTTTTTTAGCTAGTGGTTTGTAAAATAAATCAATAATTTTGACCCAATTTTTTTCACCGAGAGCAATCAAATCCAAATCCTCTTCCATAGAAGCGGTAAAATCGTAATCCATAAAATTATCAAAATGCTCAACTAAGAAATCACAAACTGTGATGCCTATCGGAGTGGCAAAGAATTTTTTCTGCGTTCTTTCGACATAAGCACGATCGACAATTACTGAAATAATCGAAGCGTAAGTACTTGGACGACCAATACCTCTTTTTTCTAATTCTTTGACCAAAGAAGCATCATTGTATCTAGGTGGAGCTTGTGTGAATTTTTGCAAAGAAGCAAGATCTAAATAAGATAATGGATCATTAGTTTTGAGATCTGGCAAAATTTGATCTTCGGAAATAGTAAATAATCTTCTCCAACCATCAAATCTAACAATCGAGCCACTACTACGCAATAAATATTTATTTTTATTTTCCTTAGCTGTAGCCTCAACTAAAATTGTGGTTTGATCATAAATAGCAGGCGTCATCTGAGATGACAAAAATCTTCTCCAAATTAAATCATAAAGTTTAACGTGCTGTTCAGTCAGTGAAGCAGCTTTGCTAATTACATTATTTTTATCAATACTAAGATCAGTGACACGGATAGCTTCATGAGCTTCTTGAGCATTTTTAGAGGTTTTACTAAAAACTCTAGCTTTTGCTGGCAGATAATCTTTACCAAAACTATTAACTATATATTCACGAGCCTTATCAACAGCGGAAGTAGCTAAATTAAAAGAATCGGTACGATGATAAGTAATTAAGCCTTCTTCATAAAGTCTCTGTGCCAAACTCATGGTCTGTTTAGCAGAATAACCGAAGCTAGTAGCAGCGGCTTGCTGCAATAGCGAAGTAGTAAAAGGTGGCAAACTCTGACGATTACGCTGAGTTTTCTCTACTCCAAAAACGGAATAAGTAGCATCAATCAGATCTTTAGAAATAGCTTCTGCTTGAGAGGCAGTAGTCACATTGGCTTTTTTACCATTTGATTTATCTAGAGCTGCCACAAAAATATTTTTATCTAGCTGTTCTTTTGCTTTACCTTCTTCATCAAATACTTTTTGCTCTTTAAGCAAGACTTCTTTAGCTAAAGCAACCGATAATTCCCAAAATTCATCTGGTTTAAAAGCAAGAATCTCCTTTTCTCTCTCCACAATTAAACGCAGGGCTACTGACTGCACTCTGCCAGCAGATAAACCACGACGGATCTTCTTCCACAGTACTGGTGAAACTTGATAGCCAACTAAACGATCTAAAATACGGCGCGCTTGTTGAGCATCAACTAGATTAAGATCAAGCTTTCCTGGTTTTGCGATAGCAGCATTAACTGCTTCCTTGGTAATTTCATGAAAAGTGGAACGGAAAAATTGTTCTTTGTTCTTAGAATTAGTTAATAAATTTTGAATATGCCAAGCAATTGCCTCTCCTTCGCGGTCAGGATCAGTGGCTAAATAAATTTTATCAGCAGTTTTGGCCAATCTTTTAAGAGTAGCAACAACTTTTTTCTTACCATCACTCACTTCATAAACAGGTTGGTAATTATTTTCTAAATCGATGCCTAAGGTTTTCTTTGGCAGATCACTAACATGACCCACAGAAGCCTCAATAACATATTTGTTACTGAGATAATCTTTTAGTTTTCTTGCTTTGGTTGGTGACTCAACAATGACTAGATCCATAATAAAAACTTTCTTTCAAAAAACATGCAACAGTTGCTCATTCTAAACGTATTCTAACTTACTAAGCAATACTTGCCCCATTTTTTGATAATTTTACCTTGTAATTCCAGATCAAATAAGAGTTGATTTAATTCGCTTTCAGCGAAATTACTGTTTTTCATGAGGTCTTCAAAAGCTAATTCTGGATAAAAAGTTAGCTTTTCCAGTAAAGCTTTGCTCTCATCAGTATCTTTTTGTTCACTTTTCACAGAATCATAAAACTGAAAATGATAGTCGTCACTAATCTCTTTTAAAATATCGCTAGCATTATTAACCAAAGTCGCTCCCTGACTAATTAAAACTTTAGTCCCTTCACTAAAAGGATTAGTGATTGGACCAGGAACAGCCATCACAATTCGTCCATAGTCGTTAGCGTAACTTGCCGTAATATGTGAACCACTACGTTCAGCTGCTTCGATTACAAGCGTCGCCTTAGATAAACCTGCCACAATGCGATTGCGAGTTACAAAATTAGAAGCTTTAGCTAAAGTTTCCGGAATAAACTCACTCAAAAAAATCGCTCCACGTTCCAAAAATTCCTGCATAATTTTTTTCTGACTCGATGGAAAACAATGATCAAAACCAAAACCGAGCACCGCAATCGTCTGCCCACCATTCTTAAGAGCCATTTGGGCAGCAGCTAAATCGACCCCATACATAAAACCAGAAACCACCACTCTTCCAGCCGAAACCAAAGGTGGAACAAGCTCTCTAATCACTAATTGACCATAAGCAGTCATTCTTCTCGTACCAACTATTGAAATTGTTTGAGCAAAAACATTTTGCCAATCTTTACTGCCAACTTTAAGCTGACTTTTGACAAATAGAACTGGCGGGAAATCTTCAGTTGCTAATAAAAGTTGCGGATAGGCTTTTTCTTCAAAAGTAAGTATTTGAACACCCGAAGCTTCTAGGCTCAACAAATTGTCTAATAAATTGTGTTCTCTTTTAAACCTTCTAATTGAATCAATCGTCTTTTCAGAAAGCAACATTTCCTGCCAAATATGATCTTTATTGGCCAAAAATTCGCTATTTCTCAATCCTTTCTTTTGACAAACATTGAGAATTTTTAGTAAAGTTTTTGGACCAACACCACTGAAAGAAGTCAGAGCAAGTAAAAAAGCTTTGCGATTAATTGATTTTTTCATTCAGGAAATATTATGAGGGACCAAGTTTACAAGAAGTGTGATAAATTCCAAATCTTCTAAAACATCCAGTCTAAAACCTTGGCGATAACTGGGGCTGCGTCTTGAGAACCCTCACTAAAAATCTGATCTTCATTACTTTCAACTAGAACAGTTATCACTAATTTCTTTGGGAAACCGTTTTTCCTAACTAGCTCTGCCCATTCTGCTCTATTCGGCGAGCTTTTTTCTTCATTTGTAATAGGCTCTAGTTCAGCATTAAGAATTTTTTCTTGATCGACACCAAGAATCGCTGTCATCCAGGCATGAGTTTTGCGATAGCCTTTCTCATCAGCTGCACCAAACTCTGCAGTACCAGTTTTACAAGCAATCATGCCCTGATCAATTTTTTGACTATCTGAAAAATCCTCTTCAGATAAAGTCAAAGCTAGTTTAGTGTTATAAGGAAACAAAGGATAAGCTGTCCCACCTTGACTGCAAGCTCCTAACATTCCAGATAAAACAATTTCTAAATTCTTTTCATCTATAGCTAAATCTCGACAATTTTGCTGACTAATTGGTAAAAGAGAACCCTGACAAAGAGTGCCCTGATTAGCGATCGCCTGCGTCATATTAGCAATTTGTACTGGAGTCACCAAAAGATCTCCCTGACCAATTCCAAAATGATAAGTATTACCTAAATACCAACTCTCACCAAGCTCCGTTTCTTTCCATTTAGGATCAGGTACTAAACCAGCAACTTCCTGACTGAGCTGTAAACCAGTCGGACTACCGAAACCAAAGAGCCGAGCATATTCCGCCAGTTTTGTTGGACCTAGCCATTCGGCTGCTTTATAGAAAAAGATGTCATTGCTACGAGTTAAAGCCCTTTCAACACTGATCGCTCCTTCAGTTCTACCATACTGAGTAAAATACCAGTTAGCATACTCAAAATCACCAACTTTTAGTGTTCCATTATCCTCAATAATAGTGTTTTCATCGATTGCTCCTTCTTCCAAAGCTCCAATGGCCGTCACAAGTTTAAAAATCGACCCAGGAGGATAAGCTCCAGCGACGCTTCTGTTAAAAAAAACTTTATTTTCATCACTAAGATATTCCTTAATTTTAGACATGCTTTCGCTAGAATCACGTTTATAAAGGCTATTGATAAAATTTTCCTCAAAAATATTGGCGTCAAAGCTTGGACTACTAATTAAAGTCAAAATTTCTCCATTGCTAGCATCCATAATTACCACTGCTCCTTTTTTACCAGCCATTGCTTGATAAGCAAGCTCGCTTAAATAAGGGTCAAGAGAAGTTTGGATATTAGAGCTATAAACAGGCGCAGTATAGGAAACCAGACGTTGCTTTTGACCAAGGGCGTTAGTTTCAAATTTAGATAAGGCAGGTTCTGACTGTAAATTCTTATCAAAAAATTGTTCTAAACCCATCCTGCCAATGCGATTGGAGATTGGCAAACTGAAATCTTTTTTTAAATCATTCTCTGTCACTGGCGAAATGTATCCAAGAACTGAAGATAAAGACTCTTTGTATGGGTAAACTCTATTAAATTCATAGCCTAAATTAGCACTGTCGGTAGCTAATAAATTCAAAGCTTCTTCTTTTGCTAAAAATTCCTTGTCACTATAAAGCTGGTCTTTTTTAAGATATTTAAAATACTGCTTCTCATTTCTAACTAAAGCTTGACCATAGCGATCCAAAAAAACTGCTCTCTCTGCTGGATTCTTTTTGGTAAAATAGCGATTATTTTCAGCCAAAGTGAAAAAATGCTCTCCGTTTACAATCTCCACATCCAACAAACGAATTAATAAAAGACTAAAAACCATTAATAAACAAGAAAACAGCAATAAAAATTTAAGACGCATATTTTTTAAAATTGCTTTTGTAAAAATAAAAAAAGAAAAACGGCAAATGGACTAAATAAAAATAATTAAGCTGTAGATTTCCAAGTTTAAAAATCAGTAAATTTAAACAAACAAAAATGAATGATTCCCAAAAAAGCTTGTCGGCAAATTTTTGTGAAGCGATATGAAAAATCAATAATAAAAAAGCCAAGAGAGGCCAAGATAAACTATAAAAAATAGCTAGGAAAAAAGCTATTGCTATCAGCGCCAACAAGGCAAATTTATCACTGCGACGACTAATTAAACTATAAGAAAGATATAGAAAGAAAATTGGCAAACCAATAGTTGATTCCAAACTCAAAATTATTAGTAAAAAAACAGCACTAATGATCATTTATTTAATCTCCACTAAACTAACTTCATAAAAATTAGCCATTTGCTCAATCAGAGCAGTCTTAGTAGCTAAAGCCTGATTGTCTGCTAAAACCCTTGCTACTTTACCTATTAAAAGACCCTTTTCCAAACCAAGCTGTGAAGAAGTAAAGACCAACTGTCCAACTTCTAATTGAGCATCACTGGCAATTTCGCTCAGCAAAACTTCACGACCATTGCCTTTGACAACACCCTTTAAGCCCGTGTTCGTCTCTGCCAAAATTGCTGAATCAGTCATTTGTGATAAAAGCATTACGCTAGACTGTCTTTCTTCAACTTGGCCAATTAAGCCAAGCAAAGTGTCTTTGTATAGAACAACTGACTTAGGTCTCACCCCATCCCGACTGCCGGCAGCAACAAAACTTTGAGCAAAAGAAATCACTGGCGCTGCAATGATCACTTCTTTATAAGAGCGGTCACTATTTTCCAAAATTTTACGTAATTCTTGATTCTCTTTTTGCAAAGCATTGCTTTGCACAGCAACAGCTGCTATTTCGCTATAACGATATTGTAAGTCTTCAAGTTTGCTCGTTAGTTGCCACATCATCAACAACCTCTTAAATGGATGAGCCACTTTTTGCAAAAGAACGTAATTTTTTTCTTTCCAACTATTAGCTACATTGTTTAACAAAGAAAGATTTAAAAGCTTAAGAAATTGCAAGAAAAATAGAATAAAAACAATAAAAAAAGCTAATAAATATTGTTTGTATTTTTCATTTAGCATAGATTTTCTACTTCTATGGCTTCTAACTTCAAATATTTGGCTAAATCTAGCGAATCTGGCTTCTCAGCTAAACTATTGGTGAAAAAATAAAAGCAATCGGGCTGTTCAAATTCAAATTTTTCTCTGGCTCTCTTAAAAAATATTTTGCTTGAAAAAGCTAAATTGCGCAAAGAAACCCTTTCATAAGACAAAAGCTTCTCCTGATCAAATAAACTCAATTCTGCACAATCATTAAAAAAACTAATCAAAAATTTTATCTTAGAAAAGTTTCTCTTTTGCATTAAATAAAAATTATAGAAGAAGTGACGATCAACAAAAAATGTTTTCTTCAAAAAAGGAGTAACAGCCTTAATAGCCTTTTTTTCTAATTCACTATGACCTGGAGCTAATAAAAAAACCAAAGAATAGTTCTCCAAATCAAACCTCCTAAGATTTTGACTTAAAATTTTTTGCAAAACCAAGTCGTCTGCTAAAAAGTTAACTTGGCAAACTTGATTCGTGTAAATACTCTTTAGTAAAGTTAGATTACTAAAATCAATTGAAGCTAAATCCCTGACATCCTTGGCTAAATAAAAAGACAGACCGCTGCTACTTAAATCAACCAACAGGAGATGCTTAAAATCCAAGAAATTCATAGTGATCCAATCAAGGGCAGTAAAGCTAGCTTAACTCAATTGGTTTAGTAATGAAACGGCTGATTTCCAGCGATTTTGACTAATTAGATCCTCCGCCTCTTTAACTTTATCTAAAGTAGCTTGATCAGCTCCATCTTTTGTTTTACTAAGTCGCTCCGCCAACATTTCTGACTTAAGCTCCAAAGCTTTCTCATATAAGACTTCATCTAAATCTGGAATTAATTTATCTAAGTAAGCGATTAATGCTTCTTTTTTCTCATCATCTTGGTCTGGCTTATCTAGAATTTCTCGTGCACCAGCATATTCTTCACTAGTCAGCAATAATTCTAGATCATGCACCACAAAATCATCCCAAATCATCGATTCTAATTCATCTAAAAATTGATTTTTTTCTTCATCTGAAATCTTAGTTAAACCAAGCATTTCAAAAATATTTTGTGCTTTGAGCTCTTCTGCCGTTGGCTCTTCTGAAGCAGAAACTGTTTCTGAGCTAGATTCTTCTAGATCAGTAGCAGGACGATCTTTTCTAAAGTCATCAGCAAAATCTTCTGGATCCGGAAAGTCCTCTATCACTTCATCACTTGTTGGCTCTTTGCTAGTAGTAGGAACTGTCTCTGAAATTTCTCCCGGTTCGTTTCTTTTACTTTCCTGATCAATTTTCTTTTCTAAATCTGACAAAAAGCCGTCAAAGTCAAATTTTTCATCTGAAGTTGCAGGACTGGGGTATTCAACAGTTTCTTCTTTTTTAAGCACTTCATTCCCACTAGAAACTGGTTTTTCATCTAGATCTTTGGACAATCTGTCCAGTTCTGCTAGAAGCTGATCAATTTCAGCATTACTTTGAGCTGGTTGAGCCGATTGGTCTGAAGAGTTTGAGCTAGACTGTGGTTGTGACACACTAGCACTTTGGTTTATATTATCATCTTGTATCTGGATCATAGGCAGGTTCCATATATACTAAAATACTGTACAATTTCAATTTAACATAGCTAAAACAAAAAAATAAGAGCCTGTTAGCTTTTTCATATGCAAATTAATCGTTCAAAAATTTCTGAACTACTACAAAAACTAATTTTTGTTACTTTTAACCTATTATTTTTCCTTACTCCCTTTATTTTTACTTGGATGAACCAAGAACTATTTGAGTTTAGTAAAATGCTGTTTGTTTATTTACTAACAACTATCATAGCGGCTCTATGGCTAACAAGAATGGTGGTGACACAAAAACTAATTTTCAAAAGAAGTAAATTAGATTATTTCCTTTTAGCATTTCTCGTTTCTCAAGTAATTTCGACTCTTTTCTCGCTCCACCCGCGCACTTCTTGGTTTGGCTACTACACTAGGTTTAATGGTGGACTACTTTCAACAATTACTTATATTACTCTTTTTTATGCTTTTGTTTCGAACATTAAAAAAACCCAACTAAAAGCTATTTACAGCAGTCTCTTTCTCTCTGCCTTGATCATCAGTTTGTACGCTATTCCAGAGCATTTTGCTCATTCCCCTAGTTGCTGGCTAATTACTCAAAAATTCGACACCAATTGCTGGTCGGATAACAACAATCCTCGTTTTAGAGTCTTTGCTACCTTTGGCCAACCAAATTGGCTAGCAGCTTTTTTAATCACTATTATTCCTCTTAACATTGATTCTCTTTTGAAAAAAAAGAAGTGGCTAGATCGACTTTACTTAATACTCGTGCTTGGTGCCAGCACTTTGGCGCTTTTGTTTACTAAATCCAGGTCAGGATTACTTGGATTGGGAGTTGCTTTAGTTTTTTATGCATTTTGGAAAATTTTACTGAATAAAAAAGAACGATTAAACAATTTTCTCAAATTAAGTGGAGTTGCGCTGATAATCCTACTCATTTCTCTCTTCACAGGCACTCCTTTCACCCCTAAATTAAGCGATCTATTGCAAGGAAAAACCAATATTAGTGAAGCCACTCCTGTAGCAGAAACTCAAGCAGGTGGGACTCCTTCCGAGGAAATCAGAAAAATAGTCTGGCAAGGTGCCATTAAGATTTGGCAACGTTATCCTATCTTTGGATCTGGAGTAGAAACTTTTGCTTATAGCTATTATCTAGATCGACCGCTGGCTCATAACTTAGTCTCTGAGTGGGACTTCCTCTATAACAAAGCCCACAATGAATTGCTCAATTTCTTGGCTAATTCAGGCCTAGTTGGCTTAGTTAGCTATCTAACTCTTTTTGTCATGATTTTTTATCTTGGCTTGAAACAGTTTCTGAACAATAAAAAAGATAGTCGATCTTTAGCTATTCTTGCCGGTCTCTTGGCAATGTTTATTTCTAACTTTTTCGGTTTTTCTACGGTGATGAGCAATTTGCTCTTATTCGGACTATTTGCCATCGTCATCATGAATGAGCAAAATGAAAAAAATGACAAATTAGCTACTATAGAAAATATTGATAAAACAGAGAAAATTAATAACATTGAATACTTTCTTTATGCTTTAATTGGACTTGGCGCAATTCTTACAAGCAGTAAAGTTTGGCACATTTGGCAAGCTGATTATTTGTTTACTCAGGGTCAAAATACTTTTGAGCAGGGCTTATATCCATCAGGACTAAGTACAATTCAAGAAGCAATTAAGAAATCACCTAAAGAAGCTTTTTTTTATGATGAACTAGCTGGAGATCTTGCACAATGGAGCATCGTTACTGCTAAAAATGGTCAATCTACAGCCAGTGCTCAACTTGCTCAGAAAGCCATTGAAAGTAATAGCTATGCTTTAGAACTAAATCCTGTTCATCTTAATTTTTATAAGAGCCAAGCCAGAATTTATATTCGTCTCGCTCAACTCGATTTGAGACTCTACTCTTATGCAGAGCAGGCTCTCAAAAAAGCCATCACTCTTTCACCAACAGACGCTAAACTTTATTACAACCTAGGCTTAGTGTTGGAGGTTTTAGGCAAAGATGAAGAAGCTTTACAAAACATGGAATATGCCATCGAAATTAAGAGTAATTATTTGCAAGCTAGAGATGAATTAGCTCGCATATATTTCGGTCAAGGAGAGCTAGAAAAAGCCAAAGGACAATATCTCTACAGTTTAGAAAATATCGCTCCTGATGATGAGCTCGTCAAAGAAAAATTGGCAATTGTAGAGGCTAGCTTGAGCGCAAAAATCAAAAAAAACTGATCTTGTTATATAATAGACTGATAAGAAAATGAAAATTATTAGTGCCCCACATCCAACACTGCGTCAAAAAGCCAAAGAGGTAGCTATTTTTGATAAGAAATTCTTTAATTTTTTGGAAGAACTGGCAGATACACTCGTTAAGAAAGAAAAGCCCAGTGGCGTCGGTCTAGCCGCTCCACAAGTCAATAAATCTCTTAAAGTTTTCGCTGCGGTGCTTGGAGAAAAAAATCAAGAAAGTGAAAAGCCTCAAATTGAGTTCTTCATTAATCCAAAAATTACTAAACACAGTAATGAGAAGATCTTGGGCTTGATTGATGGCTCAGAACGTTTTGAGGGCTGTTTGTCAGTGCCAATGCTCTATGGGCCAGTGCCTCGTTTTACTTGGGTAGAAGTTGAATATCAGAGCTTAACTCTTACTGATTTATTAAAAAATAAAACCAATTCTAAAATTAAAAACAAGCGCGCTCACTTCGAAAATTTTGACGCTCGAGTAATTCAACATGAATACGATCATCTAGAAGGAATTCTTTTTACTGATCATATTTTACAAAATGAACTACCCATTTACCTCGAAAAAAATAATGAATGGGTGGAAGTAAAAAATAGTAAAAAGATTCTCGAGTTACTTTAGTTTGAAATGAAATATACCATCGCCATTGCTGGCTCCACTAAAAATACCATTTTGATGGCCGAGGCTCTACTTAAAGACTCACGCTTCGAAATTGTAGCCACTATTTCCCCTACAGCAAAATTAATTGGTCGCAAACAAATTCTCACTAAAAATCCCCTACAGATCTGGTCTGAAGAACATAAATTACCAACTTTTTTGGTGAAAAAAAAACTTGAAGAAACAAGTTTTAGTGAAATAAAGTCAATAGATTTTTTGTTAGTAGTCGATTTCGGTTATTTGATTCCCGAATGGCTACTCAAATTGCCAAAAATTGCTCCACTCAATGTTCACCCTTCTCTTTTACCAAAATGGCGCGGTAGTTCACCTGGTCAGTTTGCTCTACTCTTCCAAGATTTGGACAAAAAAGGCAAGCAGTCGGCAACAACTTTAATGATCATGAATCAAGGCTTGGATGAGGGACCGATTTTGGCTCAACTACCCTTTAAAATTGAAGAAGATTGGACACAAATCGAATATTATGAAACTACTTTTAACCTAATGGGTGAAAAACTGGCGGATTTAATCAGCGATTTCGCAGAGGGAAAAATTTCGGCGCAAAATCAGGCAAAAAAAAGCCCTACTATGATTGCGCGCAAACTTAATAAAGAAGATAGTTTTGTTGATTTTGAAAATTTGTCGGCAATGATAGTAAATTCTGCTTCAGAAAAAATTGCCATCAAAAATCATGAAAAAACCCTATTGAGAAATTTACTAAGCGAGCAACAAAATAGAATTGAGCAAATAAAATTAGTCATTAACGCTAGCAAAGCTTTTTCTCCTTGGCCAGCTTTGTGGACTATGGTTAAAACCAGTAAAGGCGAACAAAGAATGCGAATTTTCTCCTGTCACTTGGCAGCAAATAAACTAGTTTTGGATCAAGTCCAAATCGAAGGTAAAAATCCCTGTCTATTTAACGAGTGTAAAAATGCGCTAATTTAATTGATCAATTAAATTTAAACGGCTTTTTTGAAGTGAGTGGTAATACCCAATTTTTTGAGTTGTTTAAGTACTCTGCTTGGCACTTTGATTTTTTTCTTGATACCGTCAATAAGAACAGTAGCTGAGTGCAAATTATACTTAAATGATCTTCTGGTACGATTCTTGGCGTGAGAAACGTTATGACCGTAACCAGCAACTCTAGGATATTTGTGTAGATTAACTTTCATAAGAGAGAGTGATTTTACCATATGAAGAAAAAAATGTGCAGAGGAAGAAATTATTTTTAAAATGGTAGAATAGAATTCCTATGTTCAACCTACTCCTTCAAAATCCCATCGCTTTTATAATTTTCATGGCTGGATTGCTGATGTCAATCAGTATTCATGAATTTACTCATTGTTTCGTAACTGATAAACTCGGCGATCCTACCCCGCGCATTAAAGGTCGCTTAACTCTCAATCCTCTCGCTCATCTTGATCCAATTGGTACTTTGGCAATTATTCTGACTGGATTCGGTTGGGGCAAAGCAGCCCCTTATGATCCTTACAATCTCAAAGAGCCAGTGCGCGACGCTGCTTTAATTGCGGCGGCTGGCCCAGCTAGTAATTTGATCATCGCTACTTTGCTATCTGTTTTAATAAAATTCGGTATTGGTGGCGAATTCGTGGCTCTTTTTGCCAGTCAATTGATTTTTATCAATATTGCTTTGGCTCTTTTCAATCTTCTACCTGTTTATCCTTTGGATGGTGGCAAAATTATGCGCGCTGTACTGCCTTATCAAGCTAGTTTAGAGTATGAAGACATCATGAGCCGCTATGGGACCATAATTTTAATCATGATGGTTTTTCCTTGGGTAGGCGGGAGATCAGCGGTTAGCGCCCTGCTCTCTCCAGTGATTGATGTTTTACTGAAAATTTTTCTCTAAAGACTAATAAAAGAAATGAGCCGGCTTTTTAGGCCGGCTCAAAATCCTTAATAAGTCCAAGCTGTGAGGCTTGAGGAAATTTTTTCTTCCTCAAGCAATGTTAGCCATAAGCTAACCCTTTCTAGGGGTAAGCCATACTTGTCTGAAAAAATCTGCAGATTTGTATCCTGCATTTTTCCAGAGTGATAAGAGTAGTTACAGAATGCTTGGCGGTTTCTCCTGACAAGAAACTCAACCATCCCCGTCTTTAATTCGGTATCGTAAGATACCTTGTATTCGACTTCCGTTCCTAAAGCTATTGTTAAAATAAACACTTCTAACCTCTCCTCTTTCGTTGAACTAAATTAAGGTTCTCCAATGTTATTTATCTCCAAATCAGCGCGTGGCCGATTATTCGATAAATAATTTAAGGGGTATATTATATCAAGATGTACTAAAAAAGTCAATGTTATAGGATACTATTAGCTTAATCGTGCATATAATCTCTTATCAACTCCTCTACCGCAACTTTTAAGTGTGTTGGATAAAGTTTTTTATCTTTTTCATTGTCGGCAAAGCCACATTCGGCAAACCAAATTTTTATCCCATTTTCAGTTTTTTCAATCATGAGATTTTCTTCACTAAGCATGTCTGTGCACGGAATATCTGCAGTATCAGTAAAATTAGCAAATAGTTCTCCGAGCTCTGCGACATCTTCTTTACTTAATACTTTCTGTGGATAAAGATCCACTAGTAGGGTTGCATTTCGCCACTCAACCGCAAGACCAATCACATCTTTAGTTTTCGGATCTTGCAACAAGCAAACTGGTAAAGGAATGAACTTTTTTAAAGGTGTTTCCATTAATTTAATATAAGCTTGGAATTCTGCTTCTGCTTTTTTACTTCTATTAATCACTTTACCGTCGCCATTTTTCTCTTTATAAATTTTGGCTGCAACTATTTGATCGAGAAGGTTCATTTTGAATGTTTGTTTTTCATAACCCTCTGGCGGTTCAGACTCTTGATCTTGATTTTGATTGATGTATTGTTCTGCTCTCATATTCTATGATTCCTATTTAAATTAATTTAATTATATCCCAAAATTATCTGTTATGATTTTAATGGTGCAAAAAATTTTAAAAATAATCCAAAGCACTGCTTTCAAAAAAACCATTGTGGTATTAGGCAGTTTTCTAGCAGTTGCAAGTATATTAATTTCCATAAACCCAGAACCTTTTTTAAAAACTGGTTACTTAGGTGTTTTTATGTATGGAATGTTAGGACCCGTTACCTTAATTATTCCTGTAATGTCACAACATTTAAATTTGGTTTTACTATCAGCGGTCGCTGCTGCTGGAGTAGTTGTAAATGATACCCTCGCATATATCGTTGGAAGAAATGCTGATGCGTTTATTCAAAAAAGTAAAAAAGTCTTGCTCATAGAAAAATGGGTGAACAAATATGGCGTCTTTGCTCTGTTTTTTATCTCAATCTCACCTCTTCCCTATGATTTTGTTGGATTGATCGTTGGATATTTGGACTTATCATTCAGAAAATACGTCATACCTTTATTTTTGGGCAAATTTATAAGATTTGTTCTAGTTGGCTTGGGTACAAGTTTTATTTTAGGATGGTGAGAGATATTAGAACGTATCTCAATCTAAATACATCTCCATCAAATATTCATCGAAATATCTATCGCCCACTTTAACAGCGTATTTTTGCTCTCCAACTTTTTTAAAACCAAGAGCTGAATACAATTGATAAGCTGATTCTTGCGTAGTAATTACACCTAATTGCAATTTTTTAACTTCTTTATTTTGCTTTGCCTCGTTAATAACTGCCGTCAATAATGCTTTTCCCACTCCCTGACCACGATATTCTGGTAAAACATAAAAGCCCACCACATTCATGATATGTTTAAGTTTGGATCTTTTATCTTGATAAGTAGCAATCATTCCTATCCACTTATTATTCTCTTCTGCAAAATAGACATTTTTCAATCTATCTTGCCATTCTTCTTTTGATCTTTGCTTAGTTTCGGCAATGTCATCCAAAAAAGCTTGAGGAACATCTTCCAAGGCTTGGAGACGAAGACTTTTATACTCTTCCCATCTGGCTAGAGACTTATCTTGAATTATTTTCATGAAATTATTCTAGCAGATAAAAACGTGAATATATCTTATTTTTGATGCAAATTCACGGTTTTTGTAGAGGCTTGGTGAAAGATACTAGAACTTTTTTACTCAGTAATATCAGCAACCTGAGGATTAACTAATTTTTTATAATCAACAGACTTCATTCCTATAGAAAATTTTCTGTCTCCAGCATTGAACACAATTTTTTCAATCTCAAAAAATCTTGGGTCAACAACAACTTCTAAATTAAATAGATTGCCAAATGGAGGAACACCACCAGCTTCTACTCCGTCAGTAAGCGAACTCAGCTCATCTACTGTGGCAAAACGTATATCTTTAGCTTCAAAATATAATTTAACTTTTTTTGAATCAAATTTTAAATCTGCAGGAAAAACTAGCATTGCAAACTTTTTGTTTTTTTTACTTATTCTAACTCTGACAATAAGTGCTTTGGCTCCTTGGTGAAGTGAAAAACCATCTCTTATCTTTGAAGCCTCTTCACTAGTCCTGACCTCCTCGTGTTCAAAGGTTTCAAACCAACAATTATTTTTTTCCAATAGATCAATAATCGTTTTAGTAAGAGGATGATAGACCATGAATAAATTATAACTCAAACTATTAGTTAGCGAGGAGCTCAGCGGCTATCGCATTAAAGACTGTAATTAACATCTGGTGAGCTGCTTCAATCTCTGCAATTTCTTCATTTGTTAATTTTTCACTCTTCTCTAGAATTTTTATTTTTAAAAGACTGATTCTGCTATTACTGTATTCACTAGGCAATGCTTGAGTGCCTCCAGCTGCAAAGATAACTTTTTCTAATGTGAAAACTTTTTCAATTTTGGTCATTGGGTTAGTTTCATTCATGATCATCCTTTCCTATTAAATTTTAGGGGAGTTAGTATATCACAAATCATTAAAACATATCAGATTTATGGGAGTTGGTGAGGGATATTAGAACTTTTTCTATTGCAAGTTCTCATCCAACACCTTGTCCTTCTTAATAATTTCTCTTTTATCTTCACCTGTTGGAACAAAGCGATGGACAACAAACTTGGCAACTTCTTTGCTAGAGTTAATAAAAGCATGAGGAGAGTTCTCAACTTCCACAACATCACCTTTTTTAACAATTGTGTTTTGTTTTTTACCCAATTCATCTTGCCAATAAGCCTCCAGCTCCCCCTCAATCATAAAGATTGTTTCCCATATCTTGGGATGGTGATGCCAGAGCTGAGTTACTCCAGGTTTAACTTCATTGTAATGAATTTCATATTCAGGAAACAAAAAGTAATCAACAGAAGTGCCTTCTTCTTTGTCTACGTGAATAGCTTGAGAAAGATTGGTTATTTTCATGAACTTATTCTAGCAGATGAAAATGACTAGAGTATATAACACTAAAAATAGACCAAGAACTTAGACTTACAGATTTTTTAATTAAATTCTATGACCAAGCATAGCAGTTGCTATTCGATAGTCTTCAACAGCGACTTTGTTAGCATAGACAGCACTACCTATAATTTCAAGAACTTTTCCGAATGCTCTTTCTTTGTCTTCATCTGAGGCACTTTCATCCAATATGGTTGCAATAACTTCTTCAGGAACACCATATTTTCTAGAAACTTCCAGTTGTCTTTCTGGAGATATTTCTTCGTCTATAATGTTTTGAACATTATCAGACCATGGTCTTTCTTTTGGTTCGGATTTATTCTCACTATTACCATCGGCACTAGTAATTTCTTCTGAAATAGCTTCTGGATTTCTTCTTGGCATTATTGATCCTTATTAATAAGGCAGTAAATAATTATTGGCAATTGTAACACCACAAACAATTTTGTCAAAAAATGCTAATGCATAGATACTTTTATGAAATGCAGGGGTTAGTAGAAGATGTTGAAACTTATTGGATTCTTTCTAAATCTCCACTCAATACTACTGGTTGCATAGCCTGAATCTCTGATGAGTAGCTCATTGTAGGAATTTGATAATAAACAAATAACTTTTTATCTAACACATGAGCAAAACCCATTTCTAAAAAAGTATTACCACCTATGTAATTTTTAATTCCCTTTTTTTTTGGATTAACTACTAATACTGCATCATGATTAGCTATTTTCTTATAGTAACCTCTAATTAAATCATGCTTTATTTTGTCATTAGCTTTTTCTGATGTGGCTACTTCGGTTCTACCTCTTAAAAATTCGTTTTTTACACCCTCAGGAATTTCAACATGATGACCTAACTTTTCAAGCTTATCTCGAACTTCAATAATTTCTTCGGCAGCACTGATAGAACCACAAATAACAATTTTCATAAATTTAGTATAACATTTACTATAATGATATAGGACATAATTTTAATTCTGAAAATAGAGCTATAAATAGCTCCTTTTTGCATCTGCAGGGATTGGTGAGGGATATTGGAACTTATATATGTTTGATAAAACAGAAAAGAGCCGGGTTTTAACCGGCTCTAATCCTTAACTTTTCGTTTTGTCCCAAATAGTGGATTTCTCCGTATTTGGGTTTCTATCAACCAGCGTCAACCATAGATTGACGCTGTGAAGGATTAAACCATAATCCCTCTCAAAATCGTGCAACATTGGCGGCCATTGCCTAATGGCAACAGCCTCAGCATAAGCTACTTCTACTCCATCAATATTCAGTGAAATCAATAATTTTTTTGTTTCTTTGTCGTATAACACAAACAAAAAAATCTTTCTTCCTAAATACAACGTCAAGTCATACATCTGTTCCCTCCAAAGAAAAAGTTAAGGTTCCTCAAATCACTTACCGCCAAATCAACATCTAGTTGATTATTAAGCAAATAATCTGAGGACTTAATTATATCAAAATACATCAGATAAATCAATATTATAGGATATTTATGGCGGGAAGGAATCCACGACTCGCCTGCTTTTTATCTTCTGGAGGTTGGCTCGCTGCATTACCCAGGCGCTTCCGCTTCTCTTCAGCGCTTGGCGGCAGAACCTGCACTACGTTTGGGACTAATCATTCTTCACCACAACATATAAAAAATAGAGCTATAAATAGCTCCTTTTTTTATATGCAGGGTCGGAAGGAATCGAACCTTCATTTTTCGTTTTGGAGACGAAAGTCCTACCGTTGAACGACGACCCTATTTACTAGAGATATCATTATATAGTGCAGTCAGTTCTCTGGCAATTTCAGAATCGTAGTAACGAATGGTCACACAACCTCTATAACCTGGCTTCTTTCGGAGGCCAGTGTGAGGTTTTCTGTATGGTTTTATAAATTGTGTTTTAGCTATGCCTGTGATTTTTGACCAAAAAATTAGAGTTTCTTCTAAATCATGATATTCATGTAAATGCACGCTAACACGAAATTTTTTTTCATCTAAATCATAGCTTTGACGTAATAAACCAAGAAAATAAACAATCATTTTTGGATCTGAATTAGTAAATGCTACATGATTAGTTTTTTTAGAACCCTCAGCCCAAAATAAAACTGCACAAATTAATTTATTAATTGGATTAGTAAAAATAATTTGCTTAAGTGTTTTTTGTGCTTCTTTTTGATGAAATAATGATTTTTCTAACCTTTTCTGATTCCAAAGCAAAGACATTTTATATCTATGTGCAGAAGATTGCTCCTACATGCGATGCTTCCCTTCTCGACTAATAGTTACTTCCCTAAGCCAAACTGAAGAGGTACTTACTGCGACATTTAAAATTTTAGCAATTTCTTTGATAGAGTAACCAGCCTCTCTTAATTCAATTGCTTTACTTTTTACTTCTGTAGAATGTGCCATATCATTATCATATCTTTCGTGTTTTGTTCGGTCAATTAGATCTAATTAGATCAAGAAAAAATTTCATCTTCTCCACTCCAATTACAAAACCTGCTACACTGAAAATCATGCAAAATCACGACATCGGTAAAGACTTAAAAAAAATTTACCAAACCGACAAAAAACTACTCGAGGAAACTCAAGTCCCAATCATCACTGTTTCTGCTTCTTTTAGAGAAGATTTAAAAGGTTTGCATCACCAAAAAGAAGAAGACAAAAGCACTGATATCGTGCTTTCCCGCGCTCATTATTCCATGGCACTTGGAGTAGCCATGCAAGCTTGGGGTGAAAAGATTGATCCTAAAAAAGCCTGGTTAGTTGACAGCACCAACTACGTTAACAATGAAGATTTCAAAGGCGTACAGCTAACTAACATCATTGGCAAAGTCATTGCTCGTTGGCCAATGCTAAAAACTTTTAAAGATGTCGTTGATAAATTTGGCCGTTCTAAAATGCCAATTCTCGATAATGTTACCCCTCCCACTCTTTATCTAGGCGCTGGAGTCAAAAAAACTATCTTGTCCTTTCACATTGTGACCGGCAATATCTTAGCGGCAGAAGGTAAAAAAGTTATTCAAATGATTACCGATCCACATGTGAGAAGCGATTATTTAGAAAATGCCCATCGCAAAAATATGCAGTTTTTAGTTTTTGACGAAAAAACCAAAACAGATTTTTGGAGAGTTGCCAAAGAAATTGGTAAAAGAATCCCCAAAGAACAAATCGAAAACAAAGTTATTGTCACTGGCCCACCAATTGATCCAAGAATTGTCGACTGTAACAAAAATAAAAACATTTGGAGCAAAGATCAAACTCTTAAAATTTGTCTCACTACCGGTGGACTGGGCACTAATAAAACCGAAATCAAAGAAATTTTGGGACAGCTTCTGCCAGAACTTAAAAAGCAAACCGCTGATCAAAAAACCGATCTACCTGCTACAGAATTAATTTTTTATGCTGGCACGCACAGCGATCATAAAGATATGGCAGTCCAAATCGCTAAAGAGAACAATCTTTTGTATCAAATAATCAGTCCAAAAGATCCAGCTCATTTTGGCATTAATGATAAAATTGAAACCACTCCACATAAAAAAACCGAAGCAACTAGAGCCAAATTTAGAATTATTTATCATCCACAAATCGTTGATGCCAATGAATTGCTAATTCAAAAAGGCTTTCCTTGGGCGGATGTTTTTATTAGTAAACCCTCTGGAGATATGGCTTATGATGCTGTTGTCTCTGGAGCTGCCTTACTCACTCTCAAAGAATGGGGCGATTGGGAATTTAATGTCAGAGCAGTTTTTGAAAAAACTGGCACTGCTAAGCAAGCTCAAACAAATCAAATCGTCGAGCAACTAATTGAAATCACTCAAAGTAGTGACTCTACTTTTATAAACAATAAAATCACTGGCTCCAAACTGCCAACTCCGAATATAAAGGATGAAGCTCAATCTTCCTGGTTGGAAAAAGCCATGCAAAATGCGAAAAAACTAGATAAAGACTTCTACCAAGGTGCTAAAAACATCTTGAAGGCGGTCAAAGAAAGTAATTAAAAAATTACTTTAATTTCTTCATCATCTTGTGAGAGGTGTGTTTACGACAAACTTTGCAGTATTTATTAATAGGAAAGCTACTCTCTCCTGAAATCTGCTTCTTGAGGGTTTCATTGTTTTTGTTGTATTCACTTACGTAACCAAAAGCATTACAAATGCTACATTGTAAACCGATTAGTTGTCTTGGACCTTTTTTCTTACTTGCCATAGATTTGATATTTTAGCACATTTTCTTTTTAATTTAAGTGTCAGCTCTTGATCAAGCATTTTTGCTAAAAATGAGCCACCTCTGGGACTCGAACCCAGGACCTACTGTTTACAAAACAGTTGCTCTACCAACTGAGCTAAGGGGGCGATAGTGCCAAGGGAAGGATTCGAACCTACGGAGGCTAGGCCAGCAGTTTTACAGACTGCCCTCGTTGACCACTTGAGTACCTTGGCGTCTCTATGAGCCTTCGTCGGGGATCGAACCCGAGACCTCAGTCTTACCAAGACTGCGCTCTACCAACTGAGCTACAAAGGCAAAAGGACTTTGAGTATTATATTTCGGACCCTGTCTTTTTGCAAAACAAAAAGCAGCTGGTACGAAAGATGCAAAGCGAATTTCGGAGAAAATACAGACGAGAAAACATTCCACTTCCCTTTGCAGGAAAGCAAGCCTCTTTCCCCGGGAAAAACCAGGTGGTTAAGAAGATCTTATTTCCACGGAAACAAGATACTCCTTTATCCATAAAAGAGCTGTTGAGGAAAAACATCGCTTAGCTTTCCTGCAAAAAGAAGTGGTATTAATGTGCTAAATACAATTTTAGAAGCTAACAAACAAAAAACAAAGCTGTTTTTGACACAGAAAAATTGCTATAATGGAATCTTCCACATTTTAAAAAATAGATGACGCCAAACTCGACTTTTAACCAGCGATCTCCTCTACCCATTCCTTGACTTTGTGACCATATTTTTCGTTTTCGATCACAAATTTTAAATGAGCTTTGAAATAATTTTCTGGATCACCAGTGGTCATCCACTTACTGTCGTTTTTAACCACTAAAACTTTCTTTCCAGATTGCTTGAGTTTTTCGATTGCGTCCACTGTCCAAAGTTCGCCATCCTTACCAGTGCTATTAATTGTCAAATAGTCAAAAATAGCTGGTGTTAGTAAATAGCGACCATAGGAAGCTAAATTGCTAGGCGCCTCTTCCACGGATGGCTTTTCGACAATATTAACTAAAAAATTTTCTTGACCCTCATGGTAACTGCCATCTTGTAAAGAAACTATTCCATATTTAGAAACCTCTCCTTTCTGGATCTCCTCAGCCATGATGATGGCAGCAGCGTCATTATATTGATGATAGTTGTCAACTAAAGTTTTAGCCGCACCTGGGCTACCAAAAACCACATCATCACTATAAATAGCTAAGAAAGCATCTTCGCCTTCTACAAAAGCCTTAGCTGAAGCAATTGGTGAACCATTGCCATAAGGCAAACTCAAATCTTGAGTGATTACGGTAATTTTTGGGTAATCCAGCACTCGCTGTACAGATTCGTAGCGATCTTCTTTGCCTTGAGCAGCTAATTGCTTACGAATACGATTCACGTTGTTATTAAAATAATCTTCATAAATTGGTTTTCCCTCAGGAGTAGCAACAATGATAATTTCTTCAATCCCTGCTTCAACACACTCTTCAATCACGAATTGCATGATTGGACGATTGCCCATTGGCAACATCGCTTTTGGCACAGTTTTAGCGATTGGCAAATAACGACTAGCAAAACCAGCGTCGGTGATAATTGCTTTGCGAACCAATTTTTCTGACATAAAAATTCACCTTTCTAAATAAGTTCTAAAAGTATAACATAACAAAGGACTTGACCTAAGAGTGAGAAGTCAGCTATGCTTGAGATGATGAAGATGCTAAACTGATTAAAGAGACTTTTTTGATGCTAAAGACTTCTCACTGTTCAACAAAATCTTTAACTTAAAAGAGAAAGAACAAAATGACTCCAAATAAAAAGAAAAATCACCTCGCCATTGTCGGGTTGTTTATTGTTGTTTTCATTATGTCTATTTCCTTGTTAGCAGTCATGTTTCTTAAGAAACCTGTTTCAGAATTGAGTTTGGACACTAGGAAAGAAGCTATGGTTGATAGTGGTTTAGTTGAACTGGATACTTATCCTTTTAATCAAAGTACTCTGAAGGTCAAAGAAGAGCAAAAAATTAATCTTCAAATCAATACCAAGGATAAATCAGTCGACGCTGTGGAACTCATTTTTGAAGTCATCGCCGATGAGGGTTTATTAGATAAAAGTAAAATTAAGTTTACTGGTACCATTCCAGAAGAACTAGAAGTTGGTAAACAAGAAATCATCGATAGTGTTTGTTCCAAAGATTGTTATACTGTTACCCTTCTCCTCAATATTAAAGATTCAAACCAAGCTTTTGCCACTCATGATCAAATGGCTACCATTTCACAACTTAGCTTTACTCCTCAAAAAGAAGGTAGTCTAAAAATTAAAATCAGCCAAGATAGCACTGCTATTGAACACGAAAGCAGTAGCGACGTGTTACAAAAACCCTCTGTACTAGACTTTCAATATTATGTAACTAACAATGGCATTGATCCTTCTCAATGTTATTACCAATATACTTCCTGGGGAGATTGCAATAATGGTTGGCAAACCAGACAGTATTCTGTAGAACCAGACAACTGTTATTGGTATGAAAAAGAAACTCTTAAAGAATTAAGTCAAAAATGCGTTGATAGCGATGCAGTCAGCGCCAATAATAGCTATTTTTATCTTTATTCAACTAACAATTGTTTTAATCAGGCAACCACTGGTGAAAATTTTTATATCATTTGGAATGATGACAAATATGACAATGTAACCTGGATTGATGTTAGCACTAGTAATAGCTTTAGCAATTTTTATCATAAAAAAGTTGAGGGCAATATTGATCAAACCAATGGCGACTGGCTAATGGTTAATGCCAAAGGTTTTACAGATGCTACTGATGAGAGAGGAACATTAATTTTTGAACCAGATGAAGATTATTATTTCCGTCTCTACAGCACCGATAATGACGGACAACACATCTCCTCAGTTCATTATTATGTAGCTTATTGTAGCGGAGACCAAAGTGTTTATAAAAACTGCAATGATGCTTGTGGTGCTAACAGCGACCAAGGTAAAAGTTGTGCTCCAGGAATGACTTGTTATGAGGGCAGTTGTCGTAATGAAAACAACCCTAGTGATTCTAGTTGTTTACCGATTTTAGGAACTCAATTAAGTAATCAAAGTTGTAATCAATATTGTGCCAGTAATAATGATTGCTCCGCTGGCTTAAGTTGTTATTGGAATAGTTGTCGCAATCCATTAAATCTAAGTAATACTTCTTGTTCCGTCACAACTACTTATTCATCTGTAACCACTAGCAAAAGCACTCTCTTACCCAGTGAAGCTTATGATCTAAGCACTTATAGTTGTAATCATGGTTGTAACAATAATCGTGACTGTGAAGCCGATATGCGTTGTTATAAAGGTAGCTGTCGCTTAGCAGATGATCCAGAAAATATTGCTTGCGTAGTCAGTGCGACTGAATTAAACAGCAAAGACGCAAGTTCTAGCAGTAGCGTAGCTAAAATTGTTAAACCTAGCACCACTCCAATTACTGACACTAACAGCAAAGACACTCAAAGTGGACTGAACAAATTTTTGTCTAGTTTTTCCTGGCAATGGTTGGCTATTGCTGGGGTGATCTTACTTGTCGCGATTTCCCTGATTATTAGCTCAATTGCCAAAGCCAAAAAAGATCCCTGGACTAATCATATTAAAATGATCAACGAGAATGATATTCCTCAAAAACCAGAGCCAGAAAAAACAACTGAAACCATAAAAATTCCAGAAGATAAACCTTTGCAATTATAAATTTATAAGCCAACTTGAAAAAAAACCCATCTACGGATAAAATTCGAAGGACAAGATAGATCATTTTTATGTTTACAAAAATTAAAAAATACTTTAGAGAAGTTATCACAGAGCTCAAGCAAACCTCTTGGCCAAGTAAAAACGATACTAAGAATATGACCTTGCTTGTATTTTTAGTAGCTACTCTACTCGCCCTGTATCTTGGAGGGCTCGATTTTCTCCTACAAAAAATCATGGGAATTCTGATATAATATCCTCCTTTGTAAAAGAAATCACCAAAAAAGGAATTATGACTGACCAAATGCAAATACCAGAAGTGCCAGAAGTCCAAGAAGTAAGAGTTCAATCTCCTAACTTAGTGAACATCTCTGATGTCGACAACAAGAAAGCTCGTTGGTACGTAGTGCACGTTTATTCTGGACATGAAAAGAAGATCGCGGAAGCCTTGCGCCAACGTGCTCAAACTTTGCATTTAACTGATAAAATTATTCAAGTTTTGATTCCTACTCAAGATAAAATTCAAATTCGTCGTGGTCAAAGAAAAACCGTTAGCGAAAAGATTTTCCCAGGATATATGTTAGTTAAATTGGAAATGGCTGATGATGTTTGGTTGGCAGTGCGCACCACCGATGGTGTGACCGGCTTTGTTGGTATGAGTAGTAAACCTACTCCTCTCCCAAAAAGCGAAGTTGAAGCAATCATGAAATACACTGAACAGTCTGGCGAAGCTTCTTACAAAGCTGACTTCGTCGATGGCGAAGCCGTCAAAGTGGTTGAAGGACCATTTAATGACTTCCTCGGTAGTGTTGACAAGATTGACGAAGAAAAAGGTAAGGTTACGGTCTTGCTCAACATCTTCGGTAGAGAAACTCCAGTGGAATTGGATTTCTTGCAAATTAAGAAAGTTTAAAACAAAAACCATTGCGGTCGGCATAGGGACGCCGAGCTTCTCCGCATGAAGGTTATTAATAAAGAAAAAAAACAAATGAAACAAAAGAAAGGAATAATTTAATTTTTGATGCATTGCACCACCCGAGTAAACGTCTTTACTCGAGAGATGCTGAGGAAAAAATTAAATTATTACGTTATGGCAAAAAAAATTAAATCAGTCTTAAAACTCAATCTACCAGCTGGCACAGCAACTCCAGCACCTCCAGTCGGTCCTATTTTAGGTCAGGCCGGTATCAACATGATGGATTTCTTGAAACAATATAATGCTGCTACTGCTGATCAAAAAGGTCAGGTTATTCCAGCAGAAATCACTGTTTTTGAGAACAATTCTTTTACTTTTGTTTTGAAATTGCCTCCAGTCTCTGACTTGATCAAGCAAACCCTCAAAATGAAAGCTGGTAGTTCTACTCCAGGCAAAGATAATAAAGCTAAAATCACTATGGAACAAATTAGAGCAATTGCTGAAAAGAAATTGCCAGACATGAATACTGAAAGTATTGATTCTGCTATGCAGAGTATTATTGGTTCAGCTAAATCCATGGGTGTTGAAGTCGTTTAATATTAAAAAATAAAATATAGTGGGAGGCTCAAGCTTTACTCAAGCCGTTTGCACCACCAGAAAGGAAATATGGGAAGCAAAAAAAATGTCGACATGTCCGCGACTGAGACTGAAATCAAAGTCGTCGAGGCAACAGAAGTAAAAGAAGAGACTGATTCTCAAGGCGAAGCAAAAGTCGAGAAAAAAGTCACTAAAGCCAAAAAAGTTCGTGGCAAAAAATATCAAGCTGTCCGCTCTCAATTGGATAAAAGCAAATTTTACACTGCCAAAGAAGCAGTTGAATTGGTGAAGAAACTTTCTTACACCAAATTTGTTGGTTCAGTTGAAGCCCACATCGTGGTTAGAGAAATTGGCGATAGTGTCAACATCGCTCTTCCTCATTCCACTGGTAAATCTGTCAAAGTCATCGTCGTTGACGCTCAAGTTTTAAGCGACATCGAAGCTGGCAAAATTGACTTTGATATTTTGGTCGCCGCTCCTGAATTTATGCCAAAATTGGCTAGATTCGCTAAGGTTCTTGGACCAAAAGGTCTCATGCCAAATCCAAAAAGTGGCACCTTGACCCCAAATCCAGAGCTTAAGAAAAAAGAATTGGAAGCTGGCAAATTCAGCCTTAAAACTGAGAAAAAAGCTCCTCTCATGCATTTGATTATCGGCAAAACCGATATGAAAAGTGCCGACTTATTGGCAAACATCGAAGCTTTAGTCAAAGCTTTGAAGGGCAAAATTCTTAAATTGAGTATTGCTGCTAGTATGAGTCCTGGAGTTAAAGTTTTAGTTGAAGAAGATAAAGAAGAATAATTCTTTTTTTATCTCCATAAAATTAAGTCAGTTGTTCTAACTCAGACAGCAACTTATCACTTATTTGTATTTGGCCACTAGTAAGATGAGCTTCTCGTTTTAAATAAGATTGCTCTCCAGGAAAGAAAACTTCGCTCACGCCCTCAGCTTTTGGTGAATTTTTTAATTCATCAATCGCTTTTTGTGTATCATCTTTAAAACTCTTAATGTCCTTAAATAAAGCTGGATCAATTAACAAATAAAAAGAGCCCCAGCCTCCTTCCACTGCACCGCCCACTCTAGAATCACTTAAATTGCCAGCTAATAATTCCACAATAAAAGCTAAACCAGAACCTTTATAACCAGCAATTGGTAGCAAACCTCCTAGCATGGCCTCATTAGGATTAATAGTTGGACGACCAGTTTGATCAATTGCTAAGTCTGGCTCTAAATTCTTACCTTCATTTTGAGCGAGCAACAAATTTCCCCAAGTAGATTTGGAAGAAGCCATATCTAAAATGACAGGTACACTGTAAGTCGGTACGCCAATGGTGACTGGATTAGTACCCCACAAATTTTTAGTAGTACCAAAAGGAACTAAGCCACCTGGAGAATTATGGAAACCAATGAAAATTAAGTTTTTCTCTGCAGCCAAACGAGCATAATCACCAATATATCCAGAAGCATAAGCAAGATCTTTCAAACCAACTGCTAAAATACCTGATTGCTTCACTTTGACAAAAGCTTTTTCCAAAGATTTGTAGATTACGTAAAAACCAGCTTTATATTTACCATTAAAATGAATAGTGGCTGGATGTTCACTAATTACTTCAATGTCTTCGTCGTTAACCGCAATTTTCCCTTGTGCGACTAATTTGGCAATACTCAACAAGCGGATTAAACCATGAGTTTTTTTCTCAACTAATTCGGCCTCTATTAGGTTTTTAGTAATTAGTTCTGCCTCTTCTATACGAAAATTAAGCTTTGCAAGAATTTGATTAGATAAATCTACGGCTTCAGTGATTTTCATAGAAATTCCTTCCTACTTTTTCAAAAATTCGTCTAGCAAACTCAAATCTTGTGCACCTAAATCGCCACTTTGACTTAATTCTGCTTTTAATTCGCCATTTTTGATCAATTGTTCCGCTCTTTCACGAGCTTTACCGCGCACACGCACACCAACCTTATTAGCTTCAATTTCGCTGTCGCCAATAATAAGCATTAATGGCACTCTAGCTAGCTCACTAGCTCGAATTTTGGCCTGCAAACGCTCGGAGCGGTCATCAATTTCCACTCTGACATCACGATCCATTAATTGTTCCATAATTTGACGAGCGTATTCATTGTGGCGATCGGCAATTGGCAAAATTTTGACCTGTACTGGCGCAAACCAAACTGGGAAATCGCCGCCATGCTGCTCGATCAAGAAAGCAAAGAAACGTTCAAAAGAACCGATTAAAGCACGATGGATGACAAAAGGTCGCTTTTTCTCGCCCTGATCATCCACATAAGTAATGTCAAAACGCTCTGGCAAGTTAAAATCAACTTGAATAGTCGAGATGCTATCCTCTTTACCAAAAACATTCACTGCTTGGACATCAAGCTTAGGACCGTAAAAAGCCGCCTCGCCTTTGGCTTCGACATATTTGACACCAGACTCATCGAGAATTTCACGCATGATATTTTCTGCTTTTTCCCAATCACTGCGTTTACCACAGGCTTTAAATTTTTCTTTATCTGGATCTGAAATTGAAAGACGGAAGTGATAATTATCGAAACCCATATCTTTGTAAAAAAGATCTAACATTTTCATTACTTCTTTGAATTGGTCCTTCAATTGCTCTGGCGTACAAAAGATATGGGCATCATTTTGCGTAAATCCACGCACTCTCTGTAAACCATGTAACTCGCCAGATTTTTCACGACGATAAACCGTGCCAAATTCACCCATTTTAATTGGTAGCTCACGATAGCTATGACTCTTAAGTTTATAAACCATCATCCCGGCTGGACAGTTCATTGGTTTGGGATAATAGACTTCAGGCTGTCCTATAACTTTTCCCGAATCATCTTTTTCTTCATAGCTCAAAGCTGGATACATGCTGTCTGCATAAAAACCTAAATGTCCTGATGTTTCAAACAATTCTTTTTTATTTAAATGAGGTGTCAAAATGTGAACATACCCGAAGCGTCTTTCCATCTTCATCATGTAATCTTCCAAAACTCTGCGCATGGCATAACCGTTAGGTAGCCACACCGGTAGACCTTGCCCGATTTCTGGAATGATAGCAAAAAGCTCCATTTCTTTACCAATTTTGCGATGGTTGCGTTCTTCGGCCATTTTTTTCTTAGCTAAAAAGTCGTCTAGTTCATCTTGCGAAGCAAAAGCAGTGCCGTAAATGCGAGTTAGCATTTTATTTTTTTCATCTCCTCGCCAATAAGCACCAGCTATGCTGAGTAATTTAAAAGCTTTGATTTCGGAAATTTTAGCTACATGAGGCCCTTTGCATAAATCGACAAAAGAGGCTAATTTAATGCTAGCTTTATCGCTGTTTGACATCATTTCTAAGCCAGCAATGAGTTTTTTATCTGCTTCAATTTGTTCGACTCGACCAGTTAAATACAAAGTAATTTTCTCTGGATTTCTTTCTAGCATCTGATGTTTAACCATCGATTTGCCATCACTCATTGATTCACTCACTTCAAAATCCTCAGCATGCTCCAGACCATCAAGCAATTCTTGTTTATATGGGTTATTAGCAAAAATCTGTCTCGCTACACCAAGAGAAACCTCTACTCGCTCCATCAACAAACTCTGTTGAATAAGCTTTTTCATCTCTTTTTCAATTTTAGGAAAATCTTTTTCAGTGATTTTTAAGCCTTTTTCTCTGGCACCATTGGCGATATCGAAATCGAAATAAAAACCATCATCGATAGCTGGCCCCATGGCCTTGATAATATTTGAGTTGTTTTTTTCGTCACTACCATAAAGTTTTTCCATAACCATAGTCAGAACGTGCTCCGCGCTATGACGCATAAGGAACAATTGGTCGATTGGTTTTTTCATAAGATCTTTCTTGATTTTAGTTATTGTTATTTTACTTGTTTTTTTAGTATTTTGCGAAAGCACACTCTTTCCAATTCGTCCTCCTCCGCCTATGCTCAGTCGCAAAAAATCCCGCTCTTGGCGGGGTTCTTATTTTTTAAACAACAAAAATACCCCGCTTTTTAAGCAGTGGTAGTAGTGCTGATTAAATTAAAATTTAACATTACAAAAAAAGATTATAAATCAAAAGTATAAAACATCAACCCGCTCCACCGCCACCACCTCCACCGCCGCCGCCACCTCCACCAGAAAAGCCACCGCTGGAACCACCGCCAGAAGCACCATAACTACCAGTAGCTGAGCTAGTTAAATTGGCGAAAGCGCCACCGAGAGAATTAAGTGAATCAGTCAGCGAACCTAAGTTAATAGCACTCAAATCCCCCACTGCAGAACCATGTAAGCTATCGAAACTAGAAACTCCCCAATAAGTTGCCAAAACTCTTTGATCACCATCTGAAAAATGTACCGGTAATTGTGATAAAGCCTTCATTGATACTCCGAACAAAGTACCATAAACCAAATATTTCTCCCATAAAATCACGCTATCAATCGAATAATCCTTAGTTTTTTTATAATCAAACATATGTTTTCTGAAAGCTTGCCACATGCTGGCCTCTTCCCAACCTTTTTTAGTTCGCTTTTGTGCAAAATGTTGTAGCATAGAAAAAACTATTCCAATTGTAAAAAAGATCAATAAATTAATGGTAGCTAAAAATAAACCTAGAGTAACTAAGCTAGTGGTTTTTACTGATGGCTCTCCTTCTAATAAGTTACCAAGCATAAACAGTAAAACAAAGCTAAAAACAGGTACTAGAAAGACTCGTAGAGCCGAAAAACTTCTCGCATAGTCATAAGAGTCTCTTTCAAAGAAACCTTGCCTGAGTCCACTATCTAGAGATATCTTTTCCAAACCTTTAAAAAAATTGTAACTAGAAGAGGGATTACTCTTAATATATTGGCTAATGTCGGTTAAAGCCAAACGTCTTTTGGTTTTTTCTGTTGGCGCGATGCTCAGAACTGCTCGCTTTGTCCAAGTTTGTTCTTTTTCATCAAAATATTGCAGGTAGCTTTTGGCGATTTTTTCGGTCAAAAACTCATAAACTTCTTTTTCTACTGCGGCTAGCTCACCAGGAGAACGATTAGTTTTTTCTAAGAAATACTTATATTCTTTTTTTAAAAAACCTTCTTTCTTATTACTACGAGTGATTTTGAAAAGTTTTTTAGCCACCAAAGACAAAACAGAAGCGGTAAAAACTTTTGGATTCAAACTTTTGGTCGCAGATAAAAGCTGCACCACTAAAGCTGGCTCCAAATCACTAGGTGGCTCCCAAACTCCACTAAGTTTTTTTAATTTTTTATCTTTACCTAAACGTAAAAACTTGGAAAACTCAACTACACTCAGGAAAACTCCAAGTAGAAAAAGCAATATCGTTGCTAAAAGATAAAGCAAACCCAAACGTTCGTTTTTCTTAACTTTAGCAATTGTTTCATCAATAAAAGATTGCTCCTCTTCTAAAATACTCGCTTCATTTGAAGAACCATTGATTTCTCTCAAAAACATATTTGTTGGTAATAAAACTCTCCCTTCAAAAAACTTTCCAACTGGCAAGCGATCAGCCTGCAAAGAGACGAGATAAAGTCCAGTCTTTTCATCTGGCAAAGCAGAAATACTCACTTTCGCATTAAGTGGACCATGACCAAAAGCCTTAACACTATCAAGCTGGCTGGCCAAAATTTCTTTTGGCAAATAAATATTAACTTTAATATTTTTACTCGGCACCTCCCAAGCATCACCAATAAATTGCCAATAAAGTTCAGCTATGTCTGTGTGCTTAGTAATAGCATTGCCAACTTTATAACTCAAAACAAAATCTTTAACTTCGTAATTAGCCTGAAAGTGCCACTCTAAAAAATATTCGTCACCGCGATCATCGATTAGAAAAGTACTATCGGGATTATTTCTTGGCTCTACCAAATTGGCTGAAGTCGTAGCCAAAGCTTTATAACAAAGCTCATTATTTTTTTCACAAAGCTTGAAATCACTCAAAACATAAGGCACTTCTCTACCGTCGTTGCCTGGAACTTTGTTAATTTCTTGATAAACAAAACGATAATCACCTTGAAAATTAAACTGACGCTCTTCCGTCACATCCATTGAGCCATCTTTATTGATGAAAGCTTGAATATTAACCGTGTCGATACTGTATTCTTTAGCAAAAGCACTACCAGAAAAAATGAAGGTAAGAATGAAAAATAGAAATAAAAATTTTTTATTCATAGCGCAAAGCATTTAAAGCTGAAATTTTTGTAGCTCTATAAGACGGATACATACCTGTAGCAACAGCGATAATGAAAGAAAGTGCCACTACACCCGCACCTAAATAAAATGGGATATAAACCAATTGAATGTAGCCGAGCCCTTTAGTTACAGAAATCATTGATAAAATCAAACTAACCAATTGACCTGCCAAGGAACTAATTAAAAGTCCACACACCCCTCCAGACAAACCCATAACAATCGACTCTGCCAAAAATAAACGTTTCACTTCATTTGATTTCATACCGATAGCCTTCATTAAGCCAACTTCTCTAGTTTTCTCCAAAAGTGAAACTGTTAGCGTATTAAACATTCCAAGTGCAGCAACACTTAAGGCCACCATACCTAAAATTGAAAGCACAAACCTCACAGTATCAAACAAATCATTAATCTTACCTACTGTATCTACTACTGAGCTAGTTTGAAAACCACTGGATTCAATACTTTGACGAATTTGATCAATTTTGTTTTGATCTTTAACTACAACTTTAATTTGAGAATAATTTTCTACTCCTAGACCTTTAATATCATTAAATGGCATATAAAAAGCTGGCGTTTTTTCATCAGGAATAACAGCTACAATTGTAAAATCAGTTGGAGCAGATTCTGCCTGATAATCTGCCTTAGAAAAGAATTCTTGATCAAGCATGAAAGTAGTGTTAAAAACTTTCCCAACTGCATCAGCTTCATCAATTGCTAAAATTTTGAGCATAGCTCTATTAACTACGGCAACTTTTTGTGCCGACTCACGCAAAGGAATAATTTCTCTTTTTGTAGTCGAAGCAGATGAAGAACCATCGCCCATACTATTCCAATCCAAAGTACCATCAGGCAATTGTTGCGCCATTAAAATAGTTCCATCTGCTAAAGCAATCTGACCACTATCGCTAGCCTCTTCTGAATCACTAGCTAAAGCACTTCCACTTGATGAAGCACTGTTGGCAAGAGCACTCTCAATATTCTCTGCCAAAGATGCGCTAGCAGTTGATTCTCCTAAAACCTGACCAAACATTGGTGGCTCATCCATATCTTCAATTAATACTTTATCTGCTCTTATATATGCTATTGCTTCTTTTTGTTTATCGTTATTATCTAAGTCTCTTAAATAAGTATTATTGCAAGTTTCTCCACAATCAACTTTTTTCCAAAGTGGCAAGCTTGCTCTCACCCAATAACCAACATTCTTACCATTAGCATTGCTTCCTACGTTACCCCAGCCACTTTCACTGTAATAAGATTCTCCATAAACTAATTCACCAGAAATCAGTAAATCATTTGTTTGAGAAGCATAAGTATTAAGCATTTGGTTATTCTTGAAAACATCAGAATAAAGCTCAACATATTTATTTTTGCCAATAGTAAAGCTAATTGACTCGACTGTATCTCCCTCTATAAAACTTGGAAAAGCCGAAGCTAAAACCTTATATCGATCAATACTCATACTATCCTCAGTCATGTATCCTTGAATCAATTCTTGCCCATTTCCAGATTTAATGGTCTGATACTTGCCGTCTACGCAACCAAGTTCATTCTCATCACAGACTCCACTCTTCCAGAGTGGTACAGTATCAACTATCCATGGACTGAAAACATTACCAAATAAATCGATGCCTTCGATTAAAGGTTCGCTGGTCTCATAAGACTCCCCCCAAACCTCACTTGCTTCAACATCTCCAACTCCTCTGCTCGTGTAGCCAAGAATTTTGGATTTTGTACTAGGTTCCGTATAAACTGGCTTCCAAACCAATGGATAAATTGAGTAACGAGCTTGAGATAGCTCCTTTCCCAATTTTGCGCCACTCAAACGTTTAATAACTGCACCAGCAACCTGACCAACAACATCGTCGTTTGATTCTATTTCTGCGGAGAGCTCCTTGTCTTCAAAAAGCGTTCCTTTAACTGGCTGAATAGCCGATTGTTGCAAAAATTCTTTAGTTACTCCGTAAGCAACTACATCTGAAACAGAGTTGTTATAATTAACTTTAGAGACAATAGAAACCATTGGAATAACTAGCTCCACTCCTTCAATATTTTTTAAATCATCCAAAGTTTTATCATTGATCGTTAAAGAAGCAGATTGACCGATGGTGACATTAATCTGTTTCATTTCATCTAATCTAGCTACTCTCGAAATAACTAGTTTTTGGACGCCATAGCCTAAAGATAATAGAAACACCACTGCTCCAAAGCCAATAGCCATGCCACCAATAGTAATAATAGTGCGGGTCTTCTTTAATTTTAAATGTCTGACAGCTAAATGTACTAAATCTAAAGAAGAGATTTCGCCCTCATCTTTGGAGTTAAGAGGTCCAATGATTTTTTTATAAATAGTTTTAACTGGTTTTCTAAATGGGTTAGCAAGAATTCTAATAATTGGCCAATGACTAATAAATTTCAGAACATCAAAAAAAAGATAAATAATAACAATTAAGAAAAAACGTAAGAAAAAGAACAACTCCTTAACAAAAGCAATGTAATTAAAACTCTTAAGCTTGGAAAGAAAGGATTTTAGTTTTGTCATGACTTTTCTGCCCTTCCTATATTACCTCTTTTAGAAACGCTGAGTTTTTTTAGACGCTCATCATTGGCTGAATACTCACCAACTACAACTCCATCGGCCATATTAACAGATCTTGAAGCAAACTTAAGATATTCCAAATCATGAGTAACCATAATGACTGTTTTTCCCTTATCATTAGATTGCTTAAATAAGGCCATAATGTCTTCACTAGCTTTTGAATCCAAATTGCCAGTTGGCTCGTCTGCCACGATCAAAGCTGGATCAGAAATCAAAGCTCTAGCTAAAGAAACACGTTGCTGCTGACCAGATGAAAGTTCGGCAGGATTTTGGAGAGCACCTTGTTCCATGCCAACCATTTTTAAAACTTCCATCGCTCGTTTTTCTCTTTCTTCTTCTGGCAAACCACGCAAAGTTAAAGGGAAGTATACATTTTCAATAACGTTGAGCGATTTTACCCAGTTAGATTGCTGATAAATAATTCCAACTTGCTGCTTTCGCATTTGCGCACGTCCATCTTCGTCAAAAGCATCGTAAATATTCTTGCCTAAGAAAATTACTTCTCCTTTGGTTGGAGGCTCCAAACCAAGCAAAATATTTAGCATAGTGCTCTTTCCACAACCAGAGGGACCAAATAAAATCAAAAAATCACCCTTATTAACTGAAAAACCAGCTCCTTTAATAATCTGAGTCTCCTGAGTTCCCAGATTAAATGATTTATGAATTTCAGTTAGTTTAAGTATTTGTTCTGCCATTTTATTTTTATTCTATTTTCGTTGGATCAAAATTAATTTTTTTAACTTCCGACCACAAAAATGGACTGTCTTTATCAGTATGCAAAGATAGACAAAAGCCATCGGCTGGAATATCAGTTAGTAGAACTGCATGAATTGTTCCAGGAACACTGCTTGTTTGCTGTGCGACTTGTGAAAGGTTGGTTTCACTTTCTCCATACTTTGCAAAACCAATAGATTCTTTTTCTGAAGTCCAAAAAATAATAGCCTGATGAGGATCTACAAAAGTTACTTCAAAATGGTTCTCAATTTGGCGCTGTTGTTTATTAAAGATAAAAATTGACAATAAAAGCCCAGTTATAAAAGCCAAGCTTAGAACGATTAAAGCAATTTTTTGCTTTATATTTAATTTTTTCATTTTTACTTAGTTCCTAAAAATCCAAATATCAAAGACATATTGGAAACCACCAAATCTAAGGCATTGTCCGTAGCTTTTGGAGTAATTACTACTTTATCAACTGACTCTCCCACATTACTATACTGATCTTTTGATAAGGCTCGCAAGTGATAAACCTTCGATGGAGTTAATCCAGAAATAACAACTATATGGTGACTTGTTAAGGAAGCATCTTCTTGAGTTTTTTGTGAATAAGTTGAACCACTACCCTCTCCAAACTCAATTTGGGCAGATGCTGGCTCATCTGTGTTAAACGAAACTAATAATTGAGCGGTTGATTCTTCTCCTACTCCAAGAATTTCTCCTTCCACTCTGAGATCACTAATTTGAGGAGGCCTACTATCTGCCGAGGTTGCAATCTGTTGGAACTCACCAACAGCTTCATTACCAACGGCATCCTTACCTTTAATTAAAATTCCATAAGTTGTCTGTGAATCAAGATCGTAAATAATCATTTGATGCTTACCAGATTTAAGAGCAAGATTGACTTCATCTTTAGCTGCCCCCGGAGCAGTAACTGGATAATAGGTTACAATTGAAGAAATACTGGTGTTTGATTCCCAAGTAACTAATAAGGTTGATCGAGCAGTCCCTTTAACTTGACTCACTTTAATATTTTTGATTTTTGGTCTTGGTAAAGTTTCAAATGAATGAATCTCACCCTCATACTCTTCACCCTCTGAATCAAAAGAGTTGATTTTATAATAATATTTAGTGCCATCTTTCAGGTCTGAAAGTTGTACAGTATGTGTCCCCTCCCCAGATCCTGTTACCACATCTTCAATCCCTCCAAAAGCAGACGACTCACCAAAATAAACTCTAACACTAGCTGCATTTTTTGATATAAATTCAATCAAAGCACTATCTAAACCCATGCTTTTTACCGTAGGTTCTTCTGTGGTTGGGGCTGGCTCAGTAACAAAAGTTGCTTCAGCAGACTCACCAGTGTTTCCATCTTCATCCGTCCATTTAGCAATATAATAGTAAGTAGTTCCCGGAGAAAGGTTGAGTAGGTTTAATGCATGATTAGTTACTTGAATGGAATTTGAAACTTCTTCATCAAAATAATCACCAGAGCTCGTTCCATAAGATATCCTCGAATCAGCTGTTCTTGCTGTGGACCAAGCTACTGATGCTTTTTTAGTAGTGACGTTTGAAACCACTGGCTCAGATACCAAGCCAGCTGCTTCAATAAATTTTCCATCAGGGAAAAAACTTACCACATCAGAAAATGCGCCACATTTACTAGCGAAATTGCAAGCTGTGACTTTGTAATAATAGATTTGCTGAGTCAAACCGGAATCGGTGAAAGAACCAGCTCCAGTGATGGCATCAGGGCCAGGAGTCGCAATTTGGGTAAATACTTCTCCATCAACAGATCGATAAACAGTATAATAAGCAACTTCGCCAATGCTAGGAACTTCCCAGGAAATATTGAGCTTCCACTTACTTCTACTCTTATCAGAGTTATCACCAATATCCATACTAAGTGGAATTCCTGGAGCGGTAGTGGTGGCAGTAAAAGTAACTGTGGCATAGTTATCATAATTAACATTACCAGCCTCATCTTTAGTCACAATATAAAAAGTATTATTTTCTTGATTGGCATAGCTGCCAGCAATTAAACTACGAAGACTTGTTGGCGTTGTGTTTTGCTCGCTTAGTTTCTCGCAAACGCCGTTTATGCATTCTAAATTAACCTTATAACGATAAGACAAGTTTGCTACTGAGCCATAATAAGTACCAACAGCTGGAGGATCCCAACTAAAGGCAAAAGAATTCTCAGTATTTGAAGATGGCGTAGCAATTAAATTAAGTGGTGGTGCTGGAGCATTGCCACTATCTACATAGTAATATGGTGTAGATGCGTAGTCACTATAGTTACCAGCCTCATCTTTACTACGAACATAAAAAGTATTCGCTCCCACTTTATGAGAAGGTATGCCAATAATAGAAGTATCAGTAATACACTGATCTTCTGCATAAGTTCCTGAAGTAGCAGCGGTTTTGTAACAATATTCAGTGATTTGTGCCCCACTGCTGGTGGACTCACTCCAAGAAAAATCAAAACTATCCGTAGCTGAATAACCAGATGGATCAGCCGATAAATCAGCTGGAGCGGCTGGAGGTCGCGAGTCATATTTATAAATGAAAGGTGCCCAAACTTCTGCTGAAACATTTCCAGCATCATCAATCGTCTTAATTCTTAAATAATAAGTCTCTCCATCAGTCAAATTGCTAGCAGAATAATTGCTATCAACTTGAAGCGAACCGTCTTCTTCTGGATTTGCTGCAGAATTAGTTCCAAAATATACATAATAACCAGCTACACCAGAACCAGTACTAGTATCAGAAGCACCATCTGCAGATTCCGCATCTGGCCAATCAAAATATGGATTGCTATACCCATACCAATTTGAGGAAACTATCGCTATTCCAGGATCATTGTTACTGTAAGCACCCAATCCAGAATTTTGAGGATTACTTGGCGCAGAAGTGTCTTTGTAATAATTAACCGTATAATCATTAATCGCGCCAGAATAGACGCCATCTGATGATGAAAGTTCAAATTTTATTTCAAGGTAACGAGCTGCTGGAGACTTAATTTCATAAATATAGCTTGAACCATTCTTCTTCTCAGAGGCTACTGCAGTCCAAGATGACCAAGTACTATTATCTTCAGAACTGCGTGTTTTAATGCTAAGAGAAGCGTTATTTGCTAAAACATAATCAACTTGTAAATTTATCCATTTGTAGACTGAATCTAAATCGTGAGAAACAGAAGTATAAGTTCCCTCCTCTTCAAAAGAAGAAGTGGCTGTCTCCATAATGTATGTATAAATTCCATTGTCATAACCACCAGTGCCGGTACCAGATAGCATAAAAACTTTGTCCACTCCATTACTTTCACCAGATCCACCAACATAAATTTTAGAGGGTGCATTGCCTAATTGAGTCCAATTGTTATCTACCACTGAATATTTATAAAAATCATTATCATTTTCACCTCTGGCAGCATAGATATTTCCATCTCCACCGTAAGTCGCGAAGCCATCATTATAAACATCTATATTCAGGTCGCTAACAGCTGGATCACTCCAAGTATTGCTTGTAATGTCATAGCGATAAAAAGGATTATTGGCTACGTTTTGGCCTCTTAAGGTATAAATATAGTTGTTACCATCAAAAACCAGCTCAGCTCCATAACCCAAACCAGCAGGCGAAGCAGTCATAGTAGACCATTTGCTACCAGCACTGCCCTGCGTATCAAATCTATAAAAAGTAGTATTTACTCCACCCCTATTTAAATAAATATAACGAGATCCGTCATAAACCATAGAGCTACCATAATCTGTAACAGCAAGAGTTGGATCATCAACTTCTTCAGACCAAGTATTCGAAGCAATGTCATAAACATAAAATCTTTGTAAATAATAGCCACCAGTTAGATAAATTTTATTTTGCGTACTATCATAAACTAATGAAGATCCAGAATAAGTCCCAGTAGGAGTTGAGGCCAGTTTTTGCATTGACCCAGTGCTCGAATCATAACGCACGAAATCATCTGAATAATTTCCTTTGGTTAGATAAAAATAATTGCCATCACCCTTAACAAGATCTTCTCCATAGCCGGGATATACATAGTCCGTACCTTGATATGTTGTCCCAAACAAACCTACGTTAGGGATTAACCAACTGTCCTTTGAAACGCTATATTTATAAAAATTGGTTCTATTGCCCCCAATAATGGCATACAAACTGTCGCCAACATTTTTAAGATTGGCTCCATAATAAAAGGTGTATGGAGCTGAAGAAACCTCCTCCCAAGTTTGGTCAGAAGTTTTAAACTTATACATCTTGTCAGAATAATAGCCAGGAACAAAGTAAACTGCCTCCGCGCTTGAAACATATTCTATTGACGATCCTAAATAAGCTAATTGAGGTAAATCCGGCAGAACCGCCCAAGAATTTGAGTTCATGTTATAAACAGCAAACCCATCGCGAATATTACCCTGAGTGGCATAAACCAGACTGTTTTCTCTATCTATGGCTAAATCAGCTCCAACATAAGCACTATTATTAACAGCATTGGTAGTAGCACCAAAATCTAAGTTTGATAAAGATTCCCAACTATCCCCAACAGCGTCATATCTCCAAAAAGCATCATCATTATTTCCACGCATTACATAAACGTGTCCAGAACCGTCATATTCCATGGAAGCACCATAATAAACTGCTAAAGGGGCGTCACTTGCATCTTCATCGCTCCAAATATTGTTTTCTATGTCATAACGATAAAATGAAGAAGTATTATTACCACGCAAACCATAAAGATAACCGTCTGGTCCTTCCACTACTCCACCGCCAATATAAATATTTCCTGGAGCATTAGCTAAAGTCGACCAAGTATCACTAGCTAGATCGTAACCATAAAAAGTTGCTACATTTGCACCTCTAAAAGCAAAAAGCTTGTTTAATGATGCGACGTAGGCTGTATTTTTTGCTCCATATTGCATAGTTGCTGGAACATTACTTAATGGCTCTTGTAACCAAAAACCTCCCTCTCTGCTGGCTAATTTTAGTTGATTATTGCCTGTGTTAATTTCATCAGCAGTACCAACAAAATCAGTTATTGTTAAACTTTGCGGTGGCGAAATACCTGCATAAACATAAGTGAATATTGTGCTTGCATCACTGATATTCCCATAGCTATCTTTTGTCTTAATTCTTAAATAATAAGAACCAGTACTTAAGCTTTCAGTTACAGTGTAATTACTATTTGTCTGAAAAAATCCTACTGATTCTGGATCAGCTACTTCATTACTACCAAAATAAACATAATATCCAGCAACCTCAGATTGCGCATCGGTTGCTCCACTCCATGAGAAGTAGGGGCGAATATAATTATATGTTTCTCCACTAGTCAGTGTTATACCAGCAACCTGCTGAGAGAGACCACTAATGGCATCTGGATTGCTTGGTGCCAAAGTATCACCTGCATAAGAAATGCTAATCTCACTTAACGTCGGGCTACTAGCAGAGCCACTTGAAGCCACCAGTGTTGCTTTAACCTGAATAAATCTTTGAGCTGGAGAAGAAATCACTCCGCTCGCCACAACAGCCCAATCACTCCAAGATAAAGCGTCACTACTAGTTCTAGTTTCATAAATAATACTGCTATCGTCTGGAGTTGATGAGGTAGCAGAAAAAGCAGTAAAACTGGAAACGTAAGCTAGATCTTTAATTTCAGAGATCCATGATCCAGTGGCATAATACTTATTTGCCGATGGAGTGTAAGTGAGAATATTTTGACGACCATTTCCATAAGAAATATAAAAAGAATTATTGCTATCATATTCAATAGAAGCACCCGCATAAACTCCATTGTCCTGAGCATAATAACCAGGAATACTCTGCAATTTCCTCCAATTATCTAAAGAAATATTGTACTCATAAATGTCTTTTTTGTACCAACCTGCCAAAGCAACAATTTTGCCATCATAGTAAGCGAGATCAGTACCGTAGTATGGAGAGAATGGCGGTCTGGTAATTTCCACCCAGGTATCATTACTAATCGTATATTTAAAGAATCTACTGATGCCAACTCCAGGAATATAAAATATATCGGTGCCATCAGAAATGAGACGAGAACCATACGAAGACTCTGCATCTACGGGTAAATCAGCTACTACAACATCGTCCCAAGAATCCCCAGAAATACTATATCTCCAAAAAGAACGAGTGGTAGCTCCACGCGTTGCATAAATATAATCTCCAGAACCAGGATAAGATAGGGCTCCTCCATAACGTACTGTAGCTGGCGGAGCAGTCATCGTCGTCCAACTGTCTCCTGAAGGACTGTATCTATAAAAACTATTAGTGTTCCCGCCTCTAAAAAAATAAAGATTGGAACCAGCTACTACTCCTTTAACATCATCCGTCATTGTTCCTGGAGTAGCGGTTAAGGTCGTCCAAACATTGGCAGAAGGATCATATTTGTAAAACGTGGAGTTTGCACCACGCAATACATACATGTCATCATCGTAATAAACGATATCACTACCTGTAGATAAAGCGGCTGGCGCATCATCAACGCCAACAAATGTATTAGTTGTTGGATCGTATTTCCAAAAATTATATGTTCCATTTCCTTGAAAAACATAAACATAGCCATCATTGCTGTTATAGATAGAACCAGCATAACGGGAAACTGCTGGGAGATTGGCTAAAGTTGACCAAGTATTTGAAAAAATGTCATAAGCATAAAAAGAATTTGTTCCACTCTGTCTGGTAACATAAATTTTGTTACCATCGGTGGAAATTTCAACGTCTTCATTAATTGTGGCCGGTAAAACAGCCATTGTTGCCCAAGTATTGGCAATCATGTCATATCTATAAAATAGATTACTGTTACTTCCGCGAGGCGTGTACAAATAATTCCCCACTCTAACCAAATCTGATCCAGAAGAAGTTGTAGCTGGAGTACCAGCCATAGGACTCCAAGAATTATTGCCAACGTCGTATTTATAAAAATCTTGCGTACCACCCGAACGGAGAGCATAGATACTCGTGCCATCATTTTCCAAACTGGCTCCAGAATAAATCAGATCTGGCAAATCGCTCAACATTTCCCAAGAATCATTAGCCACCGAATAGCGAGCAAAAGCAGTTTGATAGCCACCAAACATGGCATAAACATAGCCATTCATATATTCCAACTCTGATCCGTAGTAAGTTCCTCTCGGCAAATTGGCCAAAGTAGTCCATTTATCATTTTCAGGAGAATATTTCCAAAATAGAACATCTCCAGTTCCTCTTGAAACATAAATATCTTCACCATCAAAGGCTAAGGCCGTACCTGCGCTTAAAGTAAGATCTGGAGTTCTCCAGCTTTTTGCTCCAAAAGTTCCAGCTGCACCTATTGAAACATCTCCTTCCTTGATAGAAGAGTCTAAATTTAGATTTGTCCCAGCATCCCAATCAGAACTAGTAGTAAAAACCGTTTCTGAGGCCTTAACTGGAAATTCATAAAAAAGTAAATTTGTGGCAAAAAAAGACAACGCAAGAAAAGCAATTCTCAACACAAAAAACTCGCGACTGTTGCATCTCGAAACCATATAATATTAATACTATATAACTGGAAAAAATAAGTCGAGCCTATATTCTTTGTAAATAAGATCAAAACAGATCTAAATAGATAACTTTTGGAAAAATTGCTCAGTAAAAAAACAGCTATTCTTAAGCTTCTGCCAAATTTCATCATTTATTGTAAAAAACGTCTTATTAAGGACCTTTTAAGCACTCTTTTCAAATTCAAAAAAAGATGTATAATTCACTTCTGTTCCAAAGACAGTGTGGCTCGCAAGAGTTAAAAATCGCACCGAGGAAAATAGCTTTTTTGTTATTTTATCTCCCCTGCTTTTTCTCACATCTTCGGCACAAAATTGAAAATAGAAAATTAGTAATTTTTGAAAGACTTTTATGCCAAACCAACATAATCAAGATCAAATTAAAATCGTCCAAGAAAAATTGGACAAAGCCGCCTCCATGGTTGTCATCGACTATGCAGGTGCTGATGTTAAAAAATTAACTGAACTTCGTGCTGCTTTAAGAGAAGCTGGTGGCGAAATGTTTGTCACTAAAAATACTCTTATCGATATCGCTGTTGGCAAAGGCAAGCTTACCGAATCCCTCCAAGGAATGAGTGCTGCCGTCTTCTCATACAATGATCCAGTTTCTGCTATCAAAGCTTTAGTTAAATTTCATGATGACAATGATTTACTTGAGGTTAAACAAGGTTTCATGGATGATAAAGTTCTATCAGTTGAAGAAGTTAAATCTTTGAGTCAATTACCAAGTAAGAACGAATTAATTGTCATGTTGATTCAGAGACTTAAAACTCCAGGTCAGGGTTTGGTTAATGTTCTTCAAGCCAACGCTCGTAACTTGGTCTACGTATTAAAAGCTATCACAGATAAAAAATAATAAGTAATAAAGAAAGGAATATATATGGCAGATGAGAAAAAACTCTCAGAAAAAGTCCAAAAGATCGTTGACGGAGTCAAAGAACTTTCCCTTATGGAAGTTTCCGAGCTCGTTAGTGCTCTAGAGGATGTCTTTGGTGTAAGCGCAGCCGCTCCTATGATGGGTGCTATGGCAGCCGCTCCAGCAGCAGCTGTTGAAGAGAAAGACGAATTTGACGTCATTCTTAAAGAAGCTGGTAGCAATAAAATTGCCGCCATCAAAGCCGTGCGTACTCTTAAACCTGAATTAGGTTTAGGTGAAGCCAAAACTTTCGTCGAATCAGCTCCTAAGCCAGTCTTAGAAGGTGCTAAGAAGGAAGATGCCGAAGCAGCCAAAAAGACTTTGGAAGAAGCCGGTTGCGTCGTTGAATTAAAATAATTATTTTAATTCTTTAAGCAAGAAATAGTGAAAACCCCGCTTTTAGCGGGGTTTTTGTTTGTCTAATTGCCCCAATAAAGAAATTACCTGATCACTATCTTTTACCCTAAATCTAGCTTTGGTGTTGCCTGTTCCAACTTTAATAGAATAGGCATTGACTGATAATTGTTCGAATAAATCTTCATCGGTCTGATCATCGCCAATTGCTAATAAAAAGTCAAAACCGCCTTCTTTTTCTATTTCTTGCAAAACACTTCCTTTATTAACGTGAGCTGTTTTAACTTCTAAAACTTTGTTACCATCGATAAAACTTAAATCATAATTGACAGTGAAATTTCTCAAGTCGTCTTTGAGTTCTTTAACTCTTTGCTTAGATAACTGCCTATCAACTTTACGATATTGCCAAACTAAACTATGCTCTTTTTCTTCTATAAACGAGCCTGGAGTGCTATCAACATATAATTGAAAAATCGGCAAAATTTCCTTGCGCCAATCTTGAGAGTTTGGGCTTTTATCAATCCAGCCATCATTTAAATCTTTACTCATCAGGCCATGTTCAGCAAAAAGTAAAACTGGTAAATGACCAAAGTAATGCTCTAAAAAATGCGCTGTCCTACCACTAACGATAGCAAGCGTATTTTTTTCATCGCGAGCAATTTTAGTCAATAATTTTAATAAATCATCTGAAGGAATAGCCAATTTAGGATCGTTTTTAAAAGGCACCAATGTTCCATCATAATCTAATAAAATTAGCCTACTTTTAGCCTCTCTGTAATGAATTAATAAGCGGTTTTTAATGCCTGTGCTCAATGAATGAGTTAGGCTGTGCTGTTGACGCTGTTTCACTGTCTTTAATTGCCTAATAAAACTATTAAACCACCAATTGATATTGTAATACGCTAAGCGTTTCTGCAAAGAAATCATGTTTTGTTTTTGCTCAACAACTGGCATTTCTAAAGCATCAATAATCTTGTTTGTTATATCTTTAATATCATTCGGATTGACGGATAAGCTCTCTGGCATTTCCTTGGCTACACCAGTTCTTTCACTTAAAACAATAGCTCCTTTTTTATCTATTTTGCTCGCTACAAATTCCTTAGCGATTAAATTCATGCCATCGCGAAAAGAAGTAATCAATAAAACATCGGATACCTTATAAAAACTAACTAGCTCAGACTCCGTAAAAGTCTGTGATAAATACCAAATCGGCGACCAATTAAAAGTGCTATATTTACCATTAATTCTGCCAACAATCTCGTCAATTTCTCTTTTAAGTTGACTGTAGTGAGTCAACTTACTTCTCGATGGAGCTACTATCAAAACCAAAACTAACTTTTTCCTATACTTAGTTGAGTTTCTTAACAGCTCTTCCAAAGCTTTCAATTTTTGCAAAATGCCCTTGGTGTAATCTAAGCGATCAATCGAAAGGATAATTTTAACTCCTTTTTTTCTCAGAGCTGACAAGCTTTTATTAACTTTTGCTTTTTTAGCCAAATCATGAAAATGCTGATAATCAATTCCCATCGGAAAAGTTTCTGTCTTGATTAGGCGATCTTGCCAATCCAACCATCCCAAATGATTCTCAATACCTTTAATACTTTGGATTGATTGCAAAAAATGGCGAACATAGCTCTGCGTATGAAAACCTATTAAGTCTGCACCCAAGATTCCATCTAAGATTTTCTCTCTCCAGGGTAAAATGCGGAAAAGTTCTGATGAGGGAAATGGTATGTGTAAGAAAAAACCAATACTTAGATTTGGAAGAGCTTTTCGAAGTAAAGCTGGTAAAAGAAATAGATGATAATCATGAATCCATACAGTGTCATGAGGTTTAACTTTTTTAATAATAGCATCTGCAAAAATCTGATTAACTTTTTCGTAAGTATCAAAAAACTTCTCACTATAAACTACATGTTGGGGAAAATAATGAAAAAGTGGATTTAAGGTCTGATTGGCAAAACCGGAATAATAACCATTCAATTCTTCTCTATTAAGAAAAATTGGCACGCTTTTTTCAGTTAATAAATCTTCAGTTATTTTCTTTTGTTGAGATTTACTTAGATCATTGCTAGCAATACCAGGCCAACCAAACCAATAACCTCGTTGTTCATTCGATAAAGATTGTAAACCAGTTGCTAAGCCGCCAATGCTTTGTTTATAAAGCAATTTTCCTGAGTAGGTTTTAATTTCAATGGGTAAGCGGTTTGATACGATGTGTACTTTATTATTCATTTCTTATCACAAACTTAACATTCCTATCTTACCACACGGTGCCAACAAGCTTTTTTAACTGAATGTGGTTATAATCAATGTTCCTGTGTCCAATATTCTAAAAAAACATCTCAAAAAATCTGGTCTTTTAGTGCTTGATGCTCATCTGCATCCCTTAGATATCCTGCTCACTGCCAGACATTTACATAAAAATTACAATACCAACATTACCATGGCAATAGTTGGCTATGCTTTTCATATTCCTATCATGAAACAGGTGGTGAATTGGTTTGGACGTACTTACAAAATTAATTTTTTGCCAGTTTATAAAAAAGAAGAATTGTCACCTAAAGCCTGGACTCTAAAATTCTTCTGCTCTTTTTATCCAAAAGAGCTGGATTTAGAAACTCGTCATAATGCTAATCGCAGGTTTGTTCAACTAACTACAGAGCTTTGTCAAAAACCAAATCAAGTAGTTATCATTGCCCCCTATGGTAGCACTGTCTTATTTGGTAAAAATGTTAGAAACGGGGTTAAAAAAATTCTGCTGGATAGTTATCGCTATTCAGCTAGTATTACCAGATGGCATTTTCCTAAAATGCGATTTAAAACCCATTTTGGCAAAATTTCTTACTTCAAGCCATCTTTTGATAGAGAAAAAATTGAAGTTAAAATCCAAAAAGAATTTTTTCATCTGCCTCTCCCAATCTGGTTGCACTTAATTAAGAGCAAACTTTTCAGATCCAAAGCCTTTCTCAAGATTCACGCTTCTAGAAGCTAAAAACAAATTTTCAAAACCGAGTTTTTGCTGTATTTAAATCACTATTTTAGTGTCAATTTTACACAATTTTACAATCTAAAAAGTTATAGGATATAAGTTTCGCCTTTTTTCTTGTTTTCAAAAAGTTATAGGATAATTGTGTGGAAAAAGAGGTAAAACTATGCAACAAAAAAACTTAATTTTCCCTCTTGACCCACAGAGTCTCAATCTGTTACTGTTGGATATAGATCAAAATAATACTTTGATCTAAAAAGACTTACTCAGCACCGCGATAAGCCAAAACTATAGGCTATTTTAAAAATAAAAAGGGCAAAATTGCCCTAAACGAAAGGAAAAATGAACGATAACCTCAACATAATCAGTGAGGACGATAAAAAAACAGGTCGCGCTGACGATGCCAGTAAATTAGACATCAAAAACCTCCCTGATCTATTAACAGTCCGTGAAGTTGCCGATTTATTGCGCGTTTCTCCTTTGACCATCAAACGCTGGGGCAAAAGAGGTAAATTGCCAGCTATTCGTATTAACTCCAGAGGTGACAGACGCTACAAAAAAGAAGCCGTGCTTTGGCTTCTAGGTGTCAATCCAAATGGTGCTGAAGAAGAATAAGCTTAAAGCTTAAAGCTTAAAAAATCTCTTTGATAATTAGATAAATAAATTCGATTAGACGGAGTTGCCTATACTTGCGCCAAGGTTGCTTAATCAGGCGCCACAGCCACTCTAAACCCATTTTCTGTATAAAAAGCGGTGCCCTGCTCACTTTGTCAAAGATAAAGTCAAAAGAACCACCGACTGCCATAGCAATCTTTACTTGATTTCTCTCTAATAAAGCTTGATGTTCAATAATCCACTCTTCTTGATATGGTGCTCCCAAAGCTATAAAAACAAGATCTGGTTGAAGTTTCTTAATCAATTTTTCTAGTGCTTCCTCTTCTACAGGATGAATGTGTTTTTTATTTTGATAAGCTTCTGTCCAGAAAACATTATCATTAAGATGAGCAGCATAGTTACGACCACCAATGATTAAACTTCTTAAACCTTTTTTTTCTGCTAAAAACAATAAATGCTCTACTAACTCTACTCCAGCGATGCGCTCAGGAATTTTAGTGTTAACTTTGCCAAAAAAATTCAGTAAATTAGCGGCAACAACTAAACCAATCCCATCTGGTAAAAGATAATCGCCTTGTTTTAGAGCCTTGGCAAAAACCTTGTCGTGCTTGGCTAAAACAATTTGCTCTGGATTGGGTGTAAAAACCTTCAAAGTCTTGGTTTTCTCCGACTGATTTACTTCAGTAGTCAAAAATTGATCAAAAAAATCAAAGAGCTCTGCTTTTTTAACACTGAGGATCTCTAAATTAAAAAGACGGCTTGTTTGCATAACTTGATTTTAACAGCTTTTTTTCACAACTTTTGGATTAAAAGATATCAGGCTATAATAAATCTATGGATTTCAAAAGCCTGCGCCGAAAACACCCTCGTTTAATTTATCAGGGCTTTGCTATGCGCAAAGAAAAAAACGATCTTTTGCTGACTTTTGATTTACTGCTTGAACCAGATATTCATTTCAGTCCAAAACTAATCATTAAAAAACTTGATCCAAAAATTCTCGAACAAATAGATAGTAAAAAAGATCTTGATCCACAATTAAATCAATTATTTTTTCAGTTGGGCATCGCCGAAATTCCTAGTTATTTTAAAACCGCTTGTCCTAAAGAAATTCTCATCAGACATCAGGGTCAAATTAGCAGAACAGCTTTACCATTCTGGCAAGATTTACTCATCAATGGTTTGGGAGAGTTTTATTACCAAAATCAAATCGATTTTACCGCCAAAGATTTTGTCAAAATTAAATTAGAAAAATTAGCTCAGACAGCAGATGACATCAATTACAAAGAAAAAAATAAATTTGTTCCCGTTAAACACAGCTCCGTTTTAGTACCTGTGGGCGGCGGGAAAGATTCGGCAACAGTTTTGGCGATGCTCGAGGAAAAGAAGCTGGCTTACGATGTTCTTTTGCTTTCACCCAACTCTCCCGCCGCCAAAAAAATCGCCCTCATTCTACAAAAAAATGGTCATTGCCAAAAAATCATCGAAGTTGAACGCCAGATCGATCCTCAATTAATTGAGCTCAATAAAAAAGGTTACCTTAATGGCCACACGCCTTTTAGTGCTTACTTGGCATTTTTGAGCTCAGCTATTGCCTATTTGCATGGTCAAAGCAGCATTTTGCTAGGTAACGAAGCTTCTAGTGAAGAAGAAAATTTGCTCTATTTAGGTCATAAAATTAATCACCAATACTCCAAAAGCTTGGATTTTGAAGAAAAATTTGCCAAATACAGTCAAGAGCAACTTTTTCTGGCAGAGAAAGTCAAAAAAGCACCTAAATATCTTTCGCTACTTCGTGAACTTTCAGAAATAGAAATCACTAAAATTCTTTGTGATTTTGCAAACAAGGATCAGAGATTTGCTGAAATTTTGACTACTTTCAAAAGCTGTAACGTTGGTCAAAAACAAGGTATCTGGTGCCACAATTGCCCAAAATGTGCTTTTGTTTACACCATGCTTTCAGCTTATTTAGATGAAGAATTTGTTGCTAAGAAAATTTTTAGTGAAAATCTTTTTAACAAAAAATTGCTTGAGCAAACTTTTTTAGATCTGGCTGGGTTTGGCGATAAAAAACCTTTTGAGTGCGTTGGCACTTTCGCTGAAGTGCGTGAGGCTTTGCTCTTAGCAGAAGCTAGAAGTAAAAATCCTAGCTCATTCCTCAAAGAAATTAGTCAAAAAATTGCCGAACAAAAGCTACTGGATAATCTAGCAAACAAATCAATTTTAATTCTTGGCATGGGTCGCGAAGGCTCCTCTACTTTAAATTTCTTACGCCAACGCTTTCCAAATAAAAAAATTGCCGTTGCTGATGAAAAAAACAGAGATTTACCAAAGGATGCAAATCTAATCGGTCATTTTGGCAAAGATTACCTCAAGAAAATTGCTCAATACGAAATTATTGTTAAAACAGCTGGCATTCCTCTAAGCACCGCCGAGATTCAAAACGCTATTAAAAAAGGTAGTGAAATTTTATCTAACACCCAAATTTTCTTTACGCTGTGCAAAGGTCAAATTATCGGCATTACTGGCACCAAAGGTAAAAGTACGACCAGTAAATTGACTTATGAAATTTTGCAAGCTGCCTATCCAAAGACTGTTTTTGTCGGCAATATCGGTGAAGCGCCACTTAATCAGCTAGGCAGAATCGACCAAGACACTTTAGTTGTTGACGAGCTTTCTTGCCATCAATTAGCAGAACTAAAAAACAGCCCTCATGTAGCTGTCGTCTTAGACATTAAGGCAGAACATTTGGATTATTATCCGGATTTTGAAACTTATTTTCAGGCAAAAACTGCCATTGCTCGCTACCAAAAAGAAAATGATTATCTTATCTATAACAAAAACCTAGTCGGTAGTAGTCGCATGGCCGCTCTCAGCCAAGCACAAAAACTAACTCACAACTTAGACGGAAAAGATCAGCAAGCTTCGGTTTATCTCAAAGATGAAGAAATTTTTTACCAAAATGAAGCCATTATTAAAGTCGAAGAAATTCCCTTAATTGGCAGACATAATCTTTATAACGTCATGCCGGCAATTTTGGTCGGAAAGTTATTTAAAGTTAAAAATAACTTGATCAAAAAAACCATTAAAAATTTCCATGGCTTAGCTCATCGTATAGAATTAGTTGCAGAAATTGATGGTGTGAAATATTTTAACGACTCGATTTCCACCAATCCTCACTCTGCAATTATGGCGATTAAAAGTTTTGCCAAAGGCTCGGTCATTTTGATTGCTGGCGGTTACGAAAGAAATCAAGATTTTAGTGAGTTGGCTGACGTCATGGCTGATTGTCAGGTTAAATATTTAATTGCGCTACCAACCACAGGACAGCGCTTAATTAAATTTGCTTTGCAAAAAAGCAAAATTGCCCATGATTATGTTGAAAGTATGAAGGGTGCTGTGCTTTTGGCCAAGCAAAAAGCGGAGGCAAATGATATCGTTTTACTTAGTCCAGCAAGTGCCAGTTTTGGTAAATTTGCTAATTATGAAAAAAGAGGCGAAGCCTTCCGCCAAGCAGTTTTAGAAAGTCAAAAATGAAACAAAAAATAGCCATGTTTGTCCTCTATTACTTGCGTTTTTTTGCCAAGCTCCAACTTCGCAAAAATAAAAATTGCAAAATTGTTGGGGTTACTGGTAGCGCTGGTAAAACTAGCACTAGAAATGCCATTTACAGCGTTTTAAAAAACAAATATAAGGTCAAAGTTAGCTTCAAAGCTAATTCTGAGTCAGGCATCTCTCTAAATATTCTCGGCTTGGAAATGAATGACTATTCTTCACTCGATTGGTTGAGAGTTTTGCTGTTAGCACCAATCAAAGTGCTCACTTCTTTTGAAAAATTTGACTACTATGTCGTAGAGATGGGTGTTGATAGCCCTAATCCACCCAAAAACATGGATTTTTTGCTCAGCATTGTTCAACCAAAAATGGCGGTTTTCTTAAACGCTGGAATTAATCATAGTTTTGCCTTTGATCATTTAAGCACAGAAGCAGATCCTCAACTTAGAAAAGAGCAACTCATTAAAGAAATTGCCAAAGAAAAAGCCAAGCTGGTTTTATCACTCGATAAAAATGGTCTCGCCTTTTTAAATTTTGATGATTCAAACATTAAAGAACTTTGCCAAAATATTGAGGCTGAATCGTATTCATTTGGTAGTGATAATACTTGTGACCTACAAATTCTCGATCATCAAACAAAAATTGATGGCAAAGAAATTAGCAGTAGCTTTACTTTTCAAATTCAAAGCCATTATGGCAAATTAAAGGGCCAAAGTCAGAAATTAGAAATCCAAATTAAAGGCTTTCTCTTACCAAAACACTATGCCTATAGCTTTGCAGTAGCGATTTTAATTGGTCTTAAAGCTGGCATAAGTGGCAAAGAAATTAAAAAAACCTTAGAAAATAATTTCCGTCTACCTCTTGGGAGAGCTTCCATTATCGAGGGAAAAAATGATTCTATTATTGTCGATGGCTCCTATAATGCCTCTTCAATGAAAGACATGATTGAGCTAATAGCAAACTTACCTGAAAACAATCTTAGAAAGCTCGCTTTAATTGGCGACATGCGTGAACTCGGTGAAGAAACCAAACAAATGCATGAAGAAATTGCCACTTTTGCCACTGAAACTTTCGATCAAATCTTTTTAGTTGGCAAAGAAATGCAAAAATATGCACTACCAATCATCCAAAAAGACAACATAAATAAAGTAGAGTTTTTTGAAAACTCCACTCTCGCTGGCGAAAAAATCGCTCAATTTTTACGAGCAAATGACCTCGTTTTTGTCAAAGGCTCACAAAACACTATTTTCTTAGAAGAAGCAGTGAAATTAATGATGAAAGATAGAAAAGAAGCCAAAAAACTACTTTGTCGTCAAAGTCCTTGGTGGTTAAGCGTCAAGAGACAAACTACCACTAAATAAATCAATATTCTTCAACATTGCCACTGCACCCATGCTAGCCAGCAAATCTGGTTCATCAAGTAAAGCTACTGGCAAAGAAATTTTACTACTTAAGAAATCTTCCAAGCCATTAATTTTAGCTAATCCACCAGAAAGCAAAAGTCCTTTTTGCAAAGCGTCTGCCACTAAATCGGGTGGAAGTTTACTAAGTAAAGCGTTAATTAAAGATTCGTATTCTAATTTAAATAAATCGGCAATTGATTCTAAGTCGCTAGCTTTGATCTTCAGTTCCAATGGATTTGAACCATTGGTGGTTTTACCGGTAATTGTTTTGCTTTTTTGCGAAGGTACGAGAGAGAAAACTTCTTTTTTTAAAATTTCGGCACTTTCTAGCGAGATGGCAAAGTTTTCTGTCTTGGCTAAATGCTCAATAATTTCTGTGTTCAGGCGATCGCCCCCAAAATCACTGTTCTCATTAAATAACAAAGAACCTAAAGCGATTGCGCTAAACTGTGAGCCACTTGAACCCATTTGCAAAAATAAAGTCCCGGAAGCATCAGCCACAGGAATACCAGCGCCGATGGCAGCTGCCAGAGGTGCAGCTATCAAGTTAACTCTAGTAAAACCCAATTCATAAAAAAATTGACTTAAAATTTTGCGATCCAAAGTAGTTGCGGAAGCAGTGGTGGTTAGCATCACACTCGGATTTAAAACCAAACCCTTGAAAACTTTTTTTAGCAGTTCTTTCATTAAGGTGGCAGCGGCTTCCCTATCTAAAATTCTGCTTTGATAAAAAGGAAAAACTATTTCTGCAAAGCTATCTAAACGACCCTGCATTTCTAGAGCTTCTTTGCCAATGGCAAGGAGCTTGTGATTATCTTTTCTTCTCGCCAGGCAAGCATCTTCCTCGAGGACTTTTGCCTTAAAATCAACTGGGGATAATTCCCAAACTTCATTTTTCAATTCATCGAGTGCAACAATCCTAATCTTTGAGGACCCTAAATCGATAGCGATTTTTTTTGAAAGACTTTTAAACATCTGCTTGTTATAATAACACTCAGATCCTTGTTCTTTAAATGACAGACACGTTCGACGAAAATTATTAGCTTTTTTAAGTTAACAATCTTCTTCTACACTCATTGCAGTCGCTGTCTATGAACATAATTGCTTATTTATGTTTATTAATCAGCTCCTGCAAAGGGTCTGTCATTTAGAGAATAAGGATCTAGGAATATCACTGAATATGTCAAAAAAAGCCAAAAAGTTCATTAATCAGATTGTAAAGGTTTTGGGGTCTAGAATTATCTATACTTTGGTGTCTATTGCAATCGTTGCCTTAGGTAGTTACTTTGCTATTCAATACGCTCGAGGTAACTGGCGCGTCACTAATAAGGGCATTGTTGCTAATACTGGTTTACTCAGCGTCAACTCTTTTCCAACTGGCGCTCAGGTTTTTATTGATGACAAACTCATCACTGCCACCGATGACACTACGTATTTAGAGCCAGGTATTTATCAAATTAAAATTGTCAAAGATGGCTATTCTCCTTGGAGTAAGCTTCTTAATGTCCAAAGTGAATTAGTCACACAAACCAATGCCGTGCTCTTCCCAGCTGCACCAAGTATTACTCCCCTTACTTTTACTGGGGTTGATAATATTAATCCTTCTCCAGATGGTCAAAAAATTCTTTTTTTTACCAATCAAGCTAGCTCAAAACTCAAGAATGGTTTTTTTGTACTTGATCTAAATAGCAATTTTCTTTCTTTGCAAAGTGGACCAAAACAAGTTACCGATGACTTGGAAGACTTAGATCTTATTAATGCCAAAATCATTTGGTCACCTGACAGCACTGAGTTTATGATCCTTTCAGACAGCAAGGAATTCTTAATCAGTACTGACAAAAAAGTTAATTTATCCGAGCAAAAAGATATTAGTTTTCAAAAGAAAGATATCTTGGCACAATGGGAAGAAGAAATTTACTTACGCGAGAGACAGTTCTTAGCTAAATTTCCTATAGAAGTTTCTGCGCTTGCCAAAGATTCAGCTAAAAATACCTATCTTTCTCCTGATAAAAAAAGATTGCTATATACCGCCACTGCCGCTTCTACCCTAGCAGAAGATATCGTGCCTCCAGTTCCTGCCACCAACACTCAAGCAGAAGCTAGAACTCTAGAACCAGGAGCCATCTATGTTTACGATCGCGAAGAGGATAAAAATTTCAAGATCGCTACAGTGGCTGCTTTGCCAAATCTATTACTAAATTCAGGAGAAGCTACCGATTCTGCCTCCAAAACAGAGGCAAGTGAAGAAACAAAGATTGATACTGAAAAAATCACTTTAGCAGATGACTTAGACCAAAGTATTGCTAAGTCATTAGAAGCCTCTCCAACCGCCTTTAATCGCCTCCAAAGAGCCGATAATCTTCACACTGCGCTCAGCTTCGCCAACTATTACACCGCAGCCAAGCTCAACACCATGCAATGGTTTCCTGATTCTAAACATTTACTCTTCGTAGAAGATGGCAAAATCAAAATCATGGAATACGATGGTCAAAATGTGACCACTGTCTACTCTGGTCCATTCGCCCACGATTTCGTTTATCCTTGGCCAGATGGAAGTAAGTTGATTATTAAAACCAGCTTCAGTCCAGATTCACCAGATAACTTATACGTAATTGATCTAAAGTAAAATAGCCTGCCAAAAGACAAAACAAAAACGGAGTGTAGCTCAGATGGCTAGAGTGCGGCGTTCGGAACGCCGAGGTCGCAGGTTCGAGTCCTGTCACTCCGACGGCGAGGGCGAGTCGAAGACGAGACCCCGCCTAGTCCTCGAAGAGGGCGACGGAGAGAAAACCTAGTACCCGCAGGGTGCGACGGTGAGAGAAAATGAGCCTAGTCCTCGAAGAGGGCGACAGATATAAAAAAAGACTAACGATCCATTTCTTCTTCGTCTTCTTTAATTTATCTATCAGCTAACGCATTTTTAATAATTTCTATTTCTGCCTTAACATCATCTGTTTGTTCTTCTTTACTGAGAAAGTCTAGTCTTAACTCAAGTGAAATAGTAGATTTTCCACCTACAGTCTCTAAATCAACCTTAGACCCAACGTTGTTTGGAGACGCTATGGATACCTTTATATCTAACTTCTCACTAAGACCATCGTATTGATCTCCATTTAAGTTTTCATCTTCTTTAAACATAAACTTATGTTCCTTATATTAAGTTTAATATTATTTGATCATTATATCACTTTGATTTTCACTTAAACAAATTTTCTATCCCTCTTAAATCTGCAGTATAATACAAAATGTTCTAAGTCTAAGCCCTCATAGTTTAACGGATAGAACGAAGGTTTCCTAAACCTTAAATCCAAGTTCGATTCTTGGTGAGGGCACAACAAAAAAGCGCCCCTTTCGGAGCGCTTTTAATTTCAAACTGAGAATCACTCCTTAAAGTAACTCCTCCACTTCCCCTTCGGCATAAACTACTGCTTCAATCACACTGTGATAAGCAAATAGTTCATCAGCATTGAAAACAATGCCAATTTCTCGCTCAGCATCTTCTTTGCAAGAAGAAGCATGAATGAGGTTCATTTGTTGGCTCATGCCAAAATCGCCTCTGATGGAACCGCCCTCAGCCTCACGACCCAGGGTTGTGCCAACTAACTTGCGCACTACTGAAATGGCATCAATGCCCTCCCAAACCATAGCTACAATTGGCATCGAAGCCATAAAACTCTTCAAGTCTTTGAAAAAGCTTTTTTCGCGGTGTTCAACGTACCACTGATCCAACATCTGGTCACTCATATTGACCATTTTGAGACCAACTAACTTCAAACCTTTACGTTCAAAGCGAGCAATAATTTCGCCAATTAAGCCTCTTTGCAAACCATCTGGTTTGACAAGGACGGCTGTTCTACTCAATTTCATATTTTGCCTTTCTTTTTCCTATTTTTATTAATTTTTAATATGACTTAAATATAAAGCAATCTATAGAAGCATATCAATCATGTTCTATTTTGCTTTTGTTTAGCTCTATTCGCTTATTTAAATATGCTTTAATATAAATTAATATATCAAAACATAAATTAAGCCATCGCTAAACGCAGTTTTTCTTCACTTTTAAAGTTGCCAATGATTGCCAAACGCAATTCATTTTCCCTAATAATATCTTTAGCCACGCGATGACAGTCGTCAATCGTCACTGCTTCGATCTTTTTCAAAGCATCTTCGACTGAAATTTCTTCATCACGCAATAATTTTTTGAAGCCAAAGAACTGAGCTACGCTATTACTGCTCTCTAAACTAAGCAGAGTCTTACCTCGTAAGTAATCCTTTGCCTTTAGAAGCTCCTTACTGTCAATTTTCGCCTTTCCACTCGCTAAGTCTGTGAAAACTTCCTTACTGACCTTAATAGCCTCTTCTGCGCGGCTGCTGTCCACTCCAGCACTACAGCCAAAAACTCCCGTGTCGTGATAAAGATCCGAATCAGAATGAACGTAATAAGCCAAACCTCGCTCTTCTCTGACTTTACTAAACAAACGAGAACTCATGTTGCCACCAATGATGGTCGAAAGTACTTGCAGTGCGTAACGATCCTCGTGATTGGCGTCTAAAGCCGGCCAAGCCATGACAAAATGGGCTTGCTCAGTATCTTTACTGACCAATCTGAATTTTTGCTGTGAAAAGCTTTTTTGACCGATTAGAGCAGGACTAGTGGCATCTGTGCTGGGAAAAGGATTTTTGGACTCCACTCTGTCGTCTTTTAGCTTAGACATCGCCTTTTTTATTTGTTCTGAAATAGCAGCTTCATCTTTGGCTAAATCCTTTAAACCACCTGCTATTACCAGCAAGAGATTCTCTGGGCCATAAAATTTCTGGAGAAAAGATTTAAAATCTGCGTTTTTGAAAGACTTAATACTTTCTTTGCGACCAATGATTTGGTGCGCCAAAGCCCGATCTGTAAAAATCATTTTCTCAAAAACATCAGCGATGTGAGCAGAAGGATTATCAGCGTACATGTTAAGTTCCTCGATAATTACTCCCTTTTCGCGATCAATATCTTCTTGTCTTAGTTTTGGTCTAAAAAGCATATCTGACAGAACATCCAAGGCTAAAGAGAAATTAGCCGAAGCCGACTTAACGTAGTAACCAGTATATTCTTTGCTGGTAAAAGCATTGAAGTCCGCCCCGATGCTATCCAAGGTCTCAGCTAATTCTTTAGCTGTAGGAAATTTTTCAGTTCCCTTAAAAACCATGTGTTCAAAGAAATGTGCCAAACCCTCTTCTTTTTTTTCTTCGTAGCGAGAACCAGTGTTTGCCAAAAACATTGTCGTCACTGACTTACTATTTTCGATATCTACAAAAATCACTGGTAATTTGCGAGCTCCTTTTGACAGAGAAACTTGCTTGTATGAGACTTTAAACATGCTTTTATTCTAACACTTTCGGAAAAAAATCCAGTCTTAAAAAAGCCGAATAAATAACGAATAAAATTGAATATCTTTTTTACTCTCTACTTAAAAAAGCTATCACTAAAAAAACAGTGTTTTATGGCAAAAAATATTTACTCATTATATGGATAAAGAATCATAATCTCTTTAAAAGTTAAAAATATACCCTTTTGCTTAGAAAAAGCTATTCTTTGCTCAGTTTTCATCGCTAGTCGTTTAAAAATCAGCTCGTAAAAGCGAAATCAATCACTCAAAACTCACAAAAAACTAAGCTGAATTTAACAGATAATGAACAAGATTTTTTTAAAATGATGTCCGAGATAGGCACTTTTTGAACAGTTTTTTACTCGGCTAATACTAATAAAATTACTCAAAAATATATAAAATCATTTGCAAAAGTGCAAAAAATTTGTCATAGTGTTCTTTGTAAATTGGAAATAAAAGTGTTTATTTTCTTTTGCCTGCCAATGCTTTTTTAAGAAAAATTATTAAAAAAGAATCTGTTTTTTGTTCTTTAACCAAAATTTCTGCCCATCCAGAACTAGCTCTATCTCACCCAGATCATCTGTGCGCAATACTTGAGTATTTATTGACTCAAAATTATCTAAAGTCTCTTGATTTGGGTGCTTAAATTTATTATTTAGACCGCAACTAATCAGGGCAATTTCGGGTCTAGTTTTCAGTAAAAACTCCATTGAAGAAGATGTTTTAGAGCCATGGTGCCCTACTTTTTGTATATCTACCTCTGTTATCAGTCCGCTATTAATGAGTGCTAGCTCTCTGGTAGACTCGAGGTCGCCAAGCAGTAAAACCTTCAACTCTCCAAACTGAGCAAAAATAGCTATAGATCCGTTATTATCACTCATTTTATATGCTAGTTTTTGCCAATCTTCGGCCGATAAGCTGTTTTCGGGTTTTTGCCATAAAAAGGCCTTATTTTCCTCTAGAACACTGTATTCTTCTCGATCTAAAGCAAAAGGAGTTAAAAAACTCAAAAATAAAGTTTCTGTACTATTATACTTAGCCTGGTAGCCAGAGCTCATTTCAGAAAAAGCAATCTGTTGCCCCAAAAACGGCTCTTTGACCATGGTTCCCAGCTTCTGCAAGGAGCTAATTTGTTCTTTTAACTCGAGAAAAGCCTCAGAATCTTTATAGTCTGTCATGGGCAGAAAAAGATATTTAATTGCATAAACTTGCGATAAATCCTTAAAACCGCCGACATGATCGTCGTCAAAATGAGTTAATACTAATACATCAATCTTTTTATCCCAAAATGGCATGTGTTTGTTCAAACAGATCAAGACACTTTCATCGGGACCGGTGTCAATTAAGGCCTGCATCTGGCCAAAACTGAGTAAAATGGCATCTCCTTGTCCCACATCGCAAATAATGAGGTGTAGGAATTGTTGATCGGGCCATTTAAATAGCATTTCTTGCAAAAAAAAGCCCAAAAATATTAGAAAAAGTAGCTTTTTCATTTAAAGACCCTATATTGTTTTTTTGAGTATCTTTTAGATTTAAGAAAATTAACTAAAAGAATAGTGAAAATGTTAACTAGAATAAAAACAATGATATATCTATTTTTATTTTCTCTAAAAATAACACTTTTCCAAGGACTTTTTTCTAAAAGATTTATCAAAAAAAATAATATATCTAATAACTTTGATATCAAATAAGATAGAAGCTGTTCAAAAAAAGTTAATTGAACAATATTACTCACAAAAAGACAGATGAATGGGGCTAAAAATAGAATAGTTAAAATCTCTACCAGAGGTAGGACCAGAATATTAGCTAAAATGGATAAATAATTCAGTTCGCCAAACTTCGCAATTAAAATTGGGATTAAAAAAAATTGAGCAGAAAAAGTTAGTGAAATATTTTTTAAAAGATAGTTTTTGTTGATAAATGGCTCTTTTTCTAGAAAATTATACAAAAAAATGATCCCAAAACTAGCCAAAAATGAGAACTGAAAACTTAAAGATTTTGGATAAAAAGGATTGATGATTAGCATAAAAATTGCTACTACACACAGGTTGAAAAGCGGTAGAAAAGACCTTTTTAACATAAAGGAAGCATAGAAAGCCAAAGTGAGGCTTAAAAAGGCCCTTAAAGTGGATGCTGCTGCCCCCACCAGAGAGAAATAGATAAAAATTAGGGCAAAATACAAACAAAAACTCTGTTTTTTACTTAAATATTTTAAAAATGGCTTGAGGAAAAGCAAAAAAAAGTTCAAAAAGATGGTGAAGTTTGCCGAAGAAGCTGATAAGATATGTAGTATCCCTATAACTTTAAAAGAGTGATATGTTCCTTGATCTACACTAGATAGATCACCGAAGAGCATTCCCTTTACCAGGGGCAGACCTCTGGAGCCAATTAGCCCTTCAAGGCTCTCGAGGTAACATTGCCTCTGTTGCTCGAGGTGATTTCGACCAAGCAAATAGCGATATTTAACCGAAACAAATGCTTTTTTAAATAAGTAAATAGACGTATCAATCAACCTTTTTATCTCAAAAAATAGCCTATCAGTCTGCTTAGCAAGCCTGCTAAGTGATTGCTTGTGTTTAGCTCTGATATACTTGTTGTCATTGTCCTCTTTTACCAAAGTACTAGGCTTGAAAGTGGTCAAAATACTACTATCATTCGTATTTAATTCGGTTTTATTGATTTTTTTCAAAAAAACCGCCTTTGGAAGCTTAAACAGATCTGGTTTTATTATGTTTCGGGTCTTAAATATTAATTGAATATTATTCGTAAATATAAAGATACTTAATGATATCAATATATAAACTTGTATTTTTCTTAAATGCTTATAAGTCATTTAATCCTATGATACGAAAAGAGCTCTTTAGCATTGAACATTATTAAAGAAATAGCCATCTATATCAAAATAGTTCTTAAAGGCATTTGTAAAAAAGCAGTTAATCTGCCCCTTTAACAAGCTCTCTAAAGAATAAAGTCCTATAATCATAGGGTCAGTTGAACTTTTAAATCGTTGAATAAGTTTTCTGACAAAACACTTTTACTCACCAATTCTTCCAATGACGCGTAGGGTCTAGCATCAATAATTGCCTGAGCCTTAACCTCTCCTATGCCAGACAAAGTTTTTAATTGAGTAGCTGTGGACTGATTAATGGAAATAAGATTGCTACTTTCTGAATCAATGGGCACCGCTACGTTTCCACTGTCATTGCTCGAATTATCTAATTCAGCCTCTTCGAAGAAAGGAATGTAAATCTTATCTTGATTTTTGAGTTCTGTGGCTAAATTCAATGTTTTGGCCACGTAAGATTGATCTGCATCTGGATCGAAACCATCCGCCAAAGCAATTAGGTCAGATAAGCGCTGGCCAATTTCTAACTGATAAATACCTGGCTTCTTAACTGCACCTTGAATGTCTACCTTGATCAAGCCTAAGCTGGCAATACCTCCATCGGCTAAAGTAAAATCTGGACAAGAAGGACAAAAACATTCTAGAGTCTCTGAGCTCGCTAAAAGCGAGCGAACTCCAAAAGTAGCCATAAACAAGCCGGCGATAATCAATAAAATAGGAAGAAAAATACTTAAGAAAGACAGAATTTTTGGCATCAAGCCAATTATCCGACAGCAAGATTACAAGAAGCGTGATCGAAAGCTAAGCTAAAACTAAATTAATAATTTTGCCAGGCACGTAAATTTCTTTCTGAATATTTTTACCATCCAACCACTTTGCCATACTTTCTAAGCCCTTGGCATGCTCAATAATGGCGATTTTTTCATCAAGCTGATTAGTTGACCATTTCATTTCTGCTCTCAACTTTCCATCGACTTGAATAACTAGGGTTGTTTCTTCTTTTTGCAAAAAACTCTGATTATATTTTGGCCAAGATTCTAAGTGTACAGATTTTTTCATTTCAAGACCTAAGACTCTAGCCTGATCATAGAGTTCCTCAGTAATAAATGGTGCCAATGGAGCTAAAAGCTTAATAAAGTCGATTAATTCTTCTTTTTTAAGCAATATCTGCCTGTTATCTGCCATTTTTTCCCAAACATTGGAAAATTCCATCAAGGCAGCAATTGCCGTATTGTATTTCAGCTCTGGAAGATCCAGGGTCAATTTTTGAATCGCCCAGTGCAATTTCTGTAAAAGCTCGGTTCTATTTTCAAGTAATTCCAGAGAAGAATCCTTATGTTTAGCAATTTCGAGAGTTACTAAGCGATAAATTTTACGTAAAAATCTAGAGACGCCAGCTACCGCACGAGGATTCCAAGGCTTATCAGCCTCAAGTGGACCCATAAACATTTCATAAACCCTAAGCGTATCGGCGCCATATTCCTTGATGATTTCATCTGGATTAATGACGTTGCCCTTACTCTTACTCATTTTTTTACCATCTGGACCAAGAATCATGCCTTGGTGACGCATTTTGCCAAAAGGCTCGCCGTCTGGCAGATTTAAATAGCCTTCATCGCGCAAAAATTTAGTGAAAAATCTCGAGTAAAGTAAATGCAAAACAATATGCTCTGGTCCGATTAAATAAAGATCAACCGGCATCCAAGTTTGGAGACGTTTTTTGTCGGCAAATTGTGATTCATCTCTGGCGCCACAATATCTCAAGTAATACCAGCTTGAATCAACAAAAGTATCCATAGTGTCATACTCTGGAGTCCAGCCTTTGCCATAAAGTTTCTCTACTCTGGCTTTAAATTCCTTAGAGGAACGTAGGGGTGATTCACCAGTGGGATTAAAATCAACGTCGTCTGGCAGAAGCCAAGGCAAATGCTCTTCTTTGACCAGATGAGCCTTGCCCTCTGGATCGTAAACCACTGGAATGGGTGCTCCCCAATAGCGTTGGCGGGAAATCAGCCAGTCTCGCAGCTTGTAATTAATGCTTGAGCGAGCAAAATCTGGATGAGCGGCTAACATTTTTTTGATCGCCTCTTGGCTAGTTAGGCCGTTATATTCAGCCGAATTAACTAATTTGCCATCTACAACTACTTCTTTGACAGCTAAGCCAAATTTCAGGGCAAAAGCTAGATCGCGCTCATCATGAGCAGGCACGGCCATAATAGCGCCTGTGCCATAACCACCAAGAACATAATCTGCCACAAATAAAGGAATTTCTTCTTGATTAAATGGGTTGATTATCACTAGGCCGGTATCGACACCGGTTTTGTCTTTTTCACCAATTTTGCGGTCTTCTTCAGTTTTTTTGTAGGCCAGCTTGATGTAATCTTGAACTTTTGGCTTGTTTGTTGCAGATAAAAATCTAGCCAGATTCTTTTCCTCAAACTTTTCTGGAGAAATAACCATGAAGGTTACACCTAAAATAGTGTCAAGACGAGTAGTAAAAATGCTCAATTTTTCTTGATCAGAATTGGAATTCTCATTAGTTTTGATCAAAAAATCAACTTCTGCTCCTTCACTACGTCCAATCCAATTAATCTGTTGATTTTTAGTTGGATTCGGCCAATCGACTTTTTTAAGACCGTCGATTAGCTCATCTTTATAATCAGTAATTTTGAAATACCACTGTTTGAGATCCTTTTGAGTAACCTGACTATCACAACGCTCACAAAATCCATTAACCACTTGCTCATTGGCTAGAACCGTCTGGCAAGATGGGCACCAATTAACTTTGCCCTCACCTTGATAAGCTAAGCCTTTACGATAAAGCTGCTGGAAAATCCATTGCGTCCACTTGTAATAACCTGGATGGTTAGTGGCAAGCTCACTGTTCCAATCATAAGAAATACCTAGTCTCTTAACTTGACAACGAAAAGTATTAATAGCAGACTTGGTGGTTTCTCGAGGATGAATGCCGGTTTTGATAGCATAGTTCTCTGCTGGCAAACCAAAAGCATCCCAACCTACTGGGAAAAAGACTTTCTTGCCATTCATGCGTTTGAATCTAGCTTGAATATCTAAAGCCGTTTTTGGCTCGACGTGGCCAACGTGCAAACCAGATCCTGATGGATAAGCAAAAGCATAAAGCAAATACTCTTTATCTTTTTGTTCATCCTCTGACAAATCTAGCTTACTATCACAAAACAAGGCTTGCTCTTCCCAACTCTGCAACCATTTTTCTTCTGTTTTTTGGTGATCGTATTTGTGATCTGACATATAAATAAAGTCCTTTTCCTGTCGAGAATTGTAACGCCTTTTACGCATTAAGGCAATTAAATCCTATAACTCTCCGTTTCTCTTTCAGTCAAGCCAGTTAAAATTATAGAAAAGCAGTCCGAAACATTCCCTAAGTAGTCTCAGGCACGAGAAAGCCTTTTTTGAGTCTCTTCGGTTTATCTAAATTATACAAGCCTGGTTTTTTACCCGAATTATTTCCAAAGTACAATAACTAAAGACCAAAAGACTTTTATCGCAAATTAACCGCTTTATTGTTGCAACATCTGGTAGCTTTATTAACGAAGATAAGCTTTTCGGATTATAAACATATCCTTTTGTAACTTATTGCTTTGGGTTTTTATAAAATTGGCAGAACCCAAAACAGCAACTCTTACGGTTTATGAAACCAAATATAAAGCGAAGCTCTGTGAATAAGTCGAGTTAAAAGACCTTTTTTCATACAAAAATTAAAAAATCCTGATCGCACCAGAGAAAATATAAAAACAAAGACAAATAAAAGACGAAAATCCTATATTTTTAAGCAGTTTTGAAACTTGGCAAGTAGTTTTTTAGCAGCTTCTACTTGAGGAAAATAAAAGTTCAATAAAGCCTCATCAGTATCCAGAATACCTAAAAATCGATCTAAAGCCGAAAAAAAACTCTCTTTTTCTTGCTGAGTGAACGTTTTATTAAGCCCCTTAATTCTTATCAGTCGATCTAATTCTTTGCTAATACTTGAGTAGAGTTCAAAGAGATCATTCAGTCCAGCCTTTTGTCCTATAATCTTAAAGTCGTCTCCAAAGAGCCACTCTGAAACTTTTAACACTAAAGCAGCGTTTTTGTATGATCGCTGCAGATCTGACTGAATCTTTTCACCAATTAAACCTGGAAACAAATAGACGGCTCTCGTTAAGCCAATTGCCTTATTTTGAGTCAAGTAAGAGCGTAGGTAGCGAAAGTTTTTATCAGTCTTTGGTGCTTCTAAAAAGACTATTAAAGACCAATCACCCTGCCATTTCTCACTACGACCGCGAAGAGCCGGAAACAAGTCTTCTAAGTAGCTTTTGCCATAAGAACTAAGGCTGTACTTGGGTTCACTTTCAGTTCGATCAATACGCAGAAAATCTTTTTTATCTAAAAGAAAGAGTGATGATTGTAGTCCGCTCTGACTGAGTTGAGGCAACAATTCTTGAAGTTGGCTGAAACCAAGCCAAAAGACCTCATTCTCACTTGGATAAAGAAAAAGCAAAATCTTCCTACTATTTTCTTTCATATATCAATTCTTTTTTATAAAATAACGCAAAATATTCATAAATATTAAGTATGCTTGGCGAGAACTAATTTAGTTTTTCCATGTAAAAATATACCCAAAGCCCAAAATCCAGTCCTCTATTTTTGTTAATGATTTGCTTAAAAAATATTCTTCCAGATGTAGAAAAAGCTTTTTCTTAAACAAAAAGACTACTTAAACCCGTACTTTTAGTTTTCACTTCACATAATACACAAAAACTAAGTTAATTCACAAGTGGCAAAGCTGTGGAAAAGAATAAATTAAAAAAATCATGCTTCCAAGCTACTGCAGACTAAATGATCTATTTTGTCTAATTTTGAATACAATGAAAATCCGTGAAAATTGATTAGAAACAAATAAAGGTTTTACTCGAGTGATGTTTTTTTGATACTTAGATAAAAACCCGAAAGAATCTTCAGTCTTGATCCCTTATCTACTAGCCTCTAGACTAGTAAAAGTTAACAAAAAAGGATCCAAAAAAAGCGTCTAATGATCTGGATTAGACAATAAAAAAAAGACTAGTCAAGAATGCTTGCCAAAATACCCAAACCTACCAGCCCAATCAACGCTTTACCGGTTAAAGAAGCTCCTACTTACGAAAAAGCTAACAAGCTAGATGTAAATTTAGCCGTGAGTTCAGGTGATTTTGAGAGCAATAAAACCCAAAAAGCCAATTCCCCAAAGAAAACTAAATCAGATGATATCCAAAAATATCTAAAGAACTATCTTTTGGCAGTCAAAGAGACCGGTTGCTCATCAGCTACCATTCGTAATTACAAAAGCGATATCAATCAATTTTTAGATTTTCTAGGCAATTCCGACCTAAATGATTTGAGAAACAAACCCAAACTACTTGCTTTTGCTCACTACCAGAGGGAAAAGGGTTTAAAAGAAAACAGTATTAAACGAAAATTAGTCAGCATTACTCAGTTCAAGATCTGGTTAAAACAAGAAGGCTTACTCGCTTCAGAAATTCCACTCAGCACCTTTGAGCAAAATGGCCCAGCAGAAAATGACAAAAATGATGAACTCGAGAGAAAGATCATTGGTCAAGGTAGCGAAAAAAAGACGAAAGAAACACCTAAACCAGAGGAGGTTTCCCAAAAGAAGAAAAAACCTCGTAGTCGCCTGCTCATTCTACTTAACCTGCTGGCTTTGTTCTTATTCTTAGGCGGTCTAGCCTATTTTGCCTATCAGCAATTTGGTCAAGCCATTATCTCCATGGCTTATCCTTCTACTCCAACTGCCCCTGGAAGAATTTTGTCCTATCAAGGTCGCTTGACTGATACTGCCCAAAGTCCGATTTCTATTCCAACCGACATGACTTATGCCCTTTATGATGCTGACACTGATGGTACTTTGCTTTGGTCTTCTAATACTTGTAGCATTGATCCAGATCAGGATGGTATCTTTAATGCCAATTTAGGTGCTGGAACAGGCACTGGTGCTGACAATGAGAACTGTGGAGGAAGCATTGCTGAGAGTGTTTTCACTGAAAACACCAATGTTTGGCTTGAAGTTGCTATTGGCGCAGAAATTTTGACTCCTCGCCAACCAATCCGCACCGTTCCTTATGCTCTCAACGCTGGCACTCTCCAAGGTCTACCTCCTGCTGAAATTGCTACTAATAGCACCATCTTAATGATGAATAGTGCCGGAGAAGTCGTTTTGGGCACAGATAACCCGGTAATTAAAGCTGCCACCACTAGCTCTGGCATGACTATAGAGGCTAATCAGATTACTATTCAAACCGCTGCTGGTTCTAATGGCGATATAGTTTTAGCTCCAGATGGAGCTGGGAGTGTTGATATTCAAGGCAACTTGAGTGTCTCTGGCACCAGCACTTTGACTGGAAATACCTATATCACTAGCCCAAATACTTTAATTTTTGGTGGAACGACTGCTCTTGGAGAAATTACTTCTCCTACTGACAGTGGAGCTTATTTGATTGGAACTTATAATGAATTCGACAACAGTGCAAACACTAATCTCCAGGCTATTTTGAATGATTTTGACAGCGTTATTACCGACAATAAAACTCCGCTTTGGTCAAGTTTAACTAATCCAACTGCAGATCTTACACTAGAAAATTCCACTTATACCACTGCTTTCAACTGGACTACTGGTACTGGAACTGACAATCTTTTTTCTTTGACTTCTGATGCTGCTGCAGACGGCACAGGCTCAATCTTAAATGTTCAAAGTGGAGTTGGCTCTACTCTGTCACCATTAAGAGTCAGATCTGGGAGCACCGAAGCCATTTATGTTGACAGTAGTGGCAATGTTGGCATTGGCGATATTACTCCCAACCATAAATTTGACGTCACCGGCAACATCGGTCTTGACGCCGGAGGATACATTAATTGGGGCGATACTGACGGCACAACTGGATACGGTCTTCGAGATAGTAGTGGAACTCTCCAATACAAAAATTCTGCAGGTGATTGGGCTGACATTGGCTCTGGTGGTGGTGAGTCCTTTTGGGATTCTAGTGCTGGAACATTGTATGCTAATAACTCCACACTAGACCTGTTAGTAGGCGGAACTTCAACCGCAGCCGCTAAGTTTGCCTTTACCAATATGAACAGTGGCACTCCCACTTTTTCGATGACTAATCAAGCCTCTGCTTTTGATTTACTTAATTCCACAGTCAACGCTCTTGATATTGAATCTGGATTAATGTCTTTTGACACTTTGAACTCTAGAGTGGGCATTGGGACAGTTGCTCCTAGTGCTTTATTAGGTCTAGGTGCTGCTAGCACCAGCCAAGCACAAATTAATTTAACTTCCTCAGCTGGAGTTAGTCCAACTACTCCTATTAATGGAGATCTCTGGTGGGATGGGACTAGTTTAAATTTCTATGATGGTAGTAGCACCAACGACTTGTTAGCGGGTGGTGGCTCTTCTCTCTGGGTTGACGCTGGAACATATATTTACCCAACTGATGGCAAAACACTTGGTAACTCAACTTCTGGTGGAACCAATAAAATCAGTGGTCTTTATTTAGCAGACAGTGCTCCTCTTTATTTTGGCAATGATAATGACATCAATTTTGCTTTTGCTGGCTCAACTCTATCTACCACTCTGGGGGCAAATGCTTGGGATATTGCTTCAAACTTACTTTATGTCGATGGCGCTAGCAACCGCATTGGAATTGGCACTAATTCTCCATTGGCAACTCTAGATATAAGAGCTTTAGATACCGATGTTCCAGTCGCTTCTATATCTGGAGCTACTAATCTTGCCACCTTAATTCTTGATCAAAGTGGATCTGGAGATATTTTTACAGCCTCGGCTTCTGGAGCGACTCAATTTGTGATCACCAAAGATGGCTACGTTGGTATCGGTCTTGCTGCTCCAACCAGTCGTTTACAAATTGCCGGTGCTTCCTCCACCATCTCCAACGACACTGGAGATATTACTATTGATTCTGCTTCAAACAACATTTCCTTCTCTGGAGACAGCATTATCAATATCTTAAACGGCTTATTTTCTGGTTCGATTGGCATTGGCTCAACAACTCCAGATAGAAGACTTGAAATTATTGACGCCAGTGATCCACAGCTTCGTCTTACTCAAACAGACGGCTCTATCTATGCTGATTTTGATGTAAACAGCAATGGTGATTTAATTATGAATGTTGACGGAGTTAACAATCAATTTGTATTAGATAATGGTGGAAATATCGGCATCGGAATTACCAATCCAGATGAAAAACTAACTGTTGACGGTGCGGTTAACGCTGAAAAATATTATGACTACACCAATAAAAACTACTTTTTAGATCCAGCTGCAATTTCCACTTCCCTAAAAACTGCCGGAGATGCTCACATCGGGGGCGATGTTTATGTCGAAGGCGGTGAGGTCTTCTTTGCTCCTCTAACTACCTCAACCTCTACTACAGAGGGAACTGTCTATTATGACAATGATGTTGACCACCTCTATCTCTATGACGGCAATAGTACTTGGCATCGTATCGCCCTGGATATGACTAAGTATTCAGATTACGGCACTATTTCTAATCAAGATTACATTGAAATTGCTCATAATCAAAACAGTAATGATTTGACCTTTACTGTCTGGATTAAAAATGCTTTGACAAATTTATGGGAAAAAATTGATCCAACTAGCTCAAGTATTGATCATGACATGGCCAATGAGCTTAATGCTGAATTTACTCAAAAACAAAAAGTGGAAAATATTTCTCTTAAATACTCCAAAGACGGCACCGGCACCGGCGCTGATGGAGCTATTACGGTTAGTACTAATGCTAGTATCAATACTGCTAATTTAATCTCTGGTAGATCATGTGCCGATGGTGGTGATGCTGTTAACTACTCAGTAACTGG